>Ga0078972_1000330_pt1 | contig 198008 bp, 159 predicted proteins | sample YelNatPaOPGAMG01_FD_67568 | JGI IMG/M metagenome (GOLD analysis project Ga0078972, IMG submission 67568) | Hot spring thermophilic microbial communities from Obsidian Pool, Yellowstone National Park, USA - OP-RAMG-01 (SPADES assembly) (version 2) | ecosystem: Environmental > Aquatic > Thermal...
AACTTCACTATAGTCCCCGGCTCTATCGTCAAGGTCTTCCCAGAGCTCACCGTGAGACTGCCGGTTATCACGTAGGGGCTTCCGGCGGTGTGCCAGGTGGTGTTGCCGTTTATAACCGAATCGTATATGTAGGTCGGTCCTGTGAACCCCGTGCGGACCTGCTGCGTCACCGGCGGCAGAGTGCTGCCGTTCGTCGCAGTTATTGTGAGGGTGACGTTATATTTGCCGTAGTCGGGAAAAGTGTGGGCGATGACTCTTCCGGATCCAGTGCCGCCGTCGCCGAAGTTCCAACTGTATGCGGAGATCAGGTCGCTTTGTGGCGCTGTGAAAGTGAGGCGTTTTGGGTTCGATTGATCCGCCGAGATGTAGAAGCTCGGCATTGCGGCTGTATAGCTGGTCGAGTCGGTGCTGGTGGTTCCATCCGAGAAACGAACGGTCAGACTCACACTGTACCCGTAGTTTGGCTGGAAGATGGACTTGGTGACCTGTGGACTGGTTGAAACCGACCCGTCCCAGAAATGCCACTCGTACCCCGTTATGCTGGTGTTTGGCTTGGGATGGGTGGCGGTGCCATCAAAGGTGACGCTGATCGGGGCAGATGCCCACGCGGGGGTGGTACGGATCAGCGCGACGCCCGGGAGATTCGCCAGGAGCTCCTCGCCGATCGATCGCTTGTCATCCCAGTAACCGTATGCAGCCTGCTGGGCGCGCCAGGCCTCCTCGCAGATGTCATACGTCTGGCTGACGGTGAGGTCGAGCGGGTGGCCTCCCTGAGAGGATAGATCCTCCACGACTTCCAGCCAGCCCTGATCGTTATAGAAAACAATGGTCCCCGGCAACTCCTCCCGGTTGAGAATCTGCTGCTTCGTGAGGCCCAACTGTCTCGCGGCGAAATAGAGCCTCATCTGGTTGAGCAGTGCGATCCGCTGGGCTTCCTCCTCGAATCGCAGAAGTGAATACTGGATAGGCAGGGTTGCGAGGCTTGCGGTAGATGCCACGCTTCCATAACCGAAAGCTTTCAGCGAAGACTTGATCACCTGCTGCGATCCCCAGACCAGGGCATGGTATGCGGCGTCGTTGGGCTTGTCCTGCTGCAGGTCGGTGATCACCTGGTCCGCTGCGACAAGGCCGCCGATGACGTCCTTCCAAAGGATGGTTGTGCTAGGGTAATTGCTCTGAAGAAGGACATTCAGCGCGTCATCCGAAGCGCTGTACACTGCCCAGGTGGTGCGCACATAATTGCGGGCGTCAGTTAGAGTAAGATCGGCGCGTGCCGGCGGGGCAAGACCAACCAGTGCGATTAGCGCAAAGAGCACTAGCGCAAGGATGAAAGGAAACCGAGCCCGATCTCTCCCAACCATTCGACACACCTCCCCTACAACCAAACCCACCGGCGACCGCCGCGGCTCATATTCGCAGCAGCCAGCCTACAATGTACACCCTACGATATACACCCTACAATGTACACCTTTTTCGCCGGCTTGTCAATACCTCGACCTAGCAGGTAGCGTCAAGCCTTATGTGTAAATTGCTTTGGGCGGTAAGCCTCATCCCACTGTTTATTCTGGTACGCAAGCACTGCGTACAGCATTTTATCTACGCTACGGCGGTTGGTGAAGCAAGATGTCGTCCTGGTGCGTCGTCTTGCCTCCCTGAAGACTCTTTCTATGGGGTTGGTCGTACGCACCTTCTTCTGAGAATGTTGAGGCACAGCGAAGAATTCCAGCAGTCCATCGATATCAGCCTCAAGACAAGTTACAGCCTTGGGTTCGATGCCGATCCACTTCTCCCGCCAGTCCCGAAACCTTTCTTTGCAGGCTCCCATATACCCTAACCGCGTTCTATGAACCTTCCAGATGCCATATAGGGGCACATACACACCCGGCTAAGCACTACGCTAATGAAATGATGTTACTGGCGCAAGTGCGCCGTGAACAAGCCCCCGGCGCCGGGGGAACATGCCCCTGACAGGGGAATGCTCACTGAGAGAACTTGTCAGTAAAACAGGCCGGAACAGATTTTAGGCTTCTGTTCCTTGCTCTGTTCCGAGCAAGCAGGCTTGTCTTCACGCTCGTGTTTTATTGTTTTTTGACTAAACAAATGTTAAGGAATAGATGGAACAAAATGTTTTTCAGATGACAAAAATGCAAAACAACAAATAGGGTGTGTATAAGACTACTTGAGCCTCGTCCTCGACAAGGACATCCTTGCCCCGGACAACATAAAAACAGCCCTATACGGGCGTCCACCCGAAATAGGGCTACTTTCTTTATGTGAATCTGAGATACGCTTTCAGACACAAATTTGGCTCCCCGGACAGGACTCGAACCTGTAACATCCTGGTTAACAGCCAAGCGCTCTGCCAATTGAGCTACCGGGGAACCATATGCTCGAATGGAACGACTGCCCGTCCCAACGAGCGTCTACATTTGCATTATATCAGTTAGCGAAAGATTTGTCCACAGTTTTTCTGCACATACCCCAAAGAATATCGGGTGAAATCTTCGTCTTCTTTACTTTATGCGGCACAGACAAAGTCCTCGCCCTCAACTCTGCCCATCTCCCTCAACCGAGCACGTATCAGGTCTCTCGCGCCCTCCGAGCCAACTGCCGCAATTATAAAAGACTGCAGATGATTCGCCAACTCCACCGGCGAAATCACAGGAGCACCTCGTACGACCCTGCCGATCTTCCGTGGGTCAATGTCAACAACCGCAGATATCGCAATCCCCTCGCGGATCAGGTGCTTCATCAAACGCCTGCCCGTCATGCCCGCTCCCCATACAATTACCTCCCGCCGCACCACTTGCGGAAGTTTTGACAGAAAATGCCCCTTCAGCCGCATGAAGTTCTCAAGAGAATATCGAGGATCAGTAAAAGTCAAGCGATTGGCTGTCTCACGCCAAAACAACAACACCCGCGGTACCTTTCCGAATCTTTTTCCTGCCACGTGCAGTCTCAACCACAGGTCATAGTCCTCAGGCCACCCCATTTCTCGGTAGCCACCAACTTCGCGCAGGTCAGCCGCTCGCACTACCACGCTGGGATGGGCTAGCGGACTCTCCACAAAGATGTCACGCGCGATCTCCTCATGCGTTATCAATGAGTTCAGCCACGCCTCATAACGCAGAAATCCGCCCTTCACTCTGCCACGGGGGAACGAGTGCACAAGGCAACCACAGACGCTCAGGTCTGGATTCGCACGCATCATCTCCACCTGAAGTTTTAGGCGGTCTGAGTGGCACACGTCATCCGCATCCATCCTGGCAATCAGGTCGCCAGAGCAATTATCTATGCCAGCATTCAATGCACAAACTATGCCTGAATGCGGAATACGCAGATATCGAATCCTGTGATCCACAGACGCAAGTTCTCTCACTATGCATCCGGTATTATCAGTCGAGCCGTCGTCAACGACCACTATCTCGAAGTCGCCATAAGACTGCCGAAGCAAACTTGTAATTGCCTGGCGGATTGTGGCGCCAGCATTGAAAGCCGGCATGAGTACGGAGACAAGCATCACATGAGTAGGATATCACCACCAGCAGACTGGATGTCAAGCGAATGGAGGTCATACCCTCTGGCTTGGAGAATTGCACAATGTATGGATCGCATCGGCATAGCACTGTGGAACTTCGAAGGAGACCCGATAGGCAACCTGCGGATGTTTGTCGGGATGGGATATACTGCCGTAAGCATAAATGGCAAGCTGCTTGACACCTTTGGAGAAAGCCAAGAGCAGGAGATACTCCGGATAGCCACGCAGTCCGATATCATTTTCACATTTCATGGCGGGCTAACAAATGACGAAGGAGCGTCTGCGCAACGTCGCGCCATACGAATCCTAAAGTGGCAGGAGTGCACAGGTCGCGTGGCATGCGTGTCATACGATACTCCGCGCATACACACCCCCGATGGAGTAAAACGCGCTGACCCCGAACCCATTCTACCAATCTTTCGAGAAATGCTGGAACTTTTCGCGGGCACCGGAATCCGCATTGCACTCGAAGACTGTCCCATTGACGCCGACCACCTTCAGCACCTGGGCGCCTTGCAAGACCAGTACCCGCACGCAGGCGTCCTTGTTGACCTAGGGCACATGAACCTGAGGCTTCGTGAGCGCGCACGAATGCAAACCGAGCCCACCCGACAGGAGATAAACGCCTACCTCAATGAAATTCCTTGGGAAATAGTCGAACTGCACGTCCATAGCAACGACGGTACCCGCGACCAACACGCGCCACCTTACTTCCCCAACGCTGACCTGCCATCGGCGGCGTGTACGCTTCGGGACATGGGTTTCTCGGGGATTTCTACGATTGAGATTGCCCCTCGATGGTGCGGGCTCACCGCTGATGAGGCCATCCCGGCAGCCGCGAAGTCCCTGGAATATTGGCGCCACCTGATTGAAAGATCAAAAACATAGACTAAGGTTACTTGTTCACAGCATCCAGACTGCGATTATCCCAGGGCCGCTGTGAGTCAAGAACAAAGCAGGTGGCATCAGCCACCTCATCCACGAAGAAAGATGCGGTTTCGCCTTCTATTGTTACCGGAATCGCAGACCCACTCCCCACGGGGAACGCTTTCATCTTTCGGTGTTTTACCCACGGAGGGATGCGCAAAGTCACGGTTACGCTGTGTACCGGGCGCGAGATGAATTGTTCCAATGTCGAACGGTGTGCTCTGTTTATAAGTACCACCAACATACGATTGCCGCTGAGAAGGAGTGTTGCAGACACATTTGGAGTGTTCGTACGCGCCCATTCTTTAGGAGCAGGCGTTGCAACAGCCAAAATTTCACCTACGCTTCTGAGTTCTCGGTGAAGGTCGGTCATTGCATCCCACAAGTCTTTCGAACGCGCACCTTCGCCGCCGCCCGATGAACCCGAGTGTATGTAGTGGATGAGACCGCAGGCCCCTCCCGCAATCATCGCGTAACACTGGAGTCGCATCTCGGCAATCGTTGGAGCGCGACCCTTTCGCCCCGGACCAAGATTGAAAAATTGAGGCACCATAAAAAACAACCTGGGCTCTGTTGCCAGTCTAAAGCGCTCGAGCGTCTCCACCAAATCATCCATAAATGCAGTTCGCTTGACCGCTTCCTGCCCAGCCTCCGTCCTCACATAGTTGCCTAGCGAATACCGATGGGTCGCGAGTACGTCTGCAGACTCCCCATAGACACGATAGTTATTGGGTCGAAATGTATTGTCGAGTTGAATGAAGGTAAAGTGCTCAGGATCAATGCGTTCAGAAAACTCAACTCTTGCCGCCAACTCCATCGCAGTCGAACCAAGCCATCTGCCCGCATAGTAGTCTGCAACGTCGGGCTCATCCACCATATGGTGGTATAGAAATCCAGGCTGGTTGTTTACCTCCCGAATCCTCTCCCGAGCCGTAGCCTCATCAAACGCCACCACCTGTCCTGTACCTCTATCAACAAGGGGAGCAGGGATCGCTTTCAAACCGACGCTTATACCTTGCCGTTCCATAAGGCCGATATCGGTTGGATTGATCCACCCAAATGAAAGGTAATGATTGCATCCATGCTGAGCCCAGTCGGTAATGTTTTCGGGCGTCACACTGCCATAAACTCCAACGAGGAATTGAGACGGGATCACACGCACCTGGCAAAAGGTTGATGCGCGAACCGATTCAGCCTCCAAAATGTGAAAACTCCCTTTGCTAAGCGGTTTGGGAAGGACAAGGCACACAAAGCCGAGTCCATCAGCCATTTTGATAGGCCAGGCTGACGCATATCTGCGCACATCCATTCCGTCAAGCCTCAACCTCTTGATAGGTGACTCAGAGCGAAGATACACGTAAACCGTGCGCAGGTCAGGTCCAAACCGCACAGCCTGGAATCGCAAACTCTCAGGCGCGCACTTGACCACGTGCCGCAAGACCTTGCCTGTGGACGTCGGTAGTTCTACCGTGATTTGCTCCGGCGATGTTTCCGGCAAGACGACTGTGACGTCCGCCATTCCATGAGGTGGTATCGGGTTGGGACGGCAGCGGTACCAAAGGATCTCCCGGCTCCGGGACGCGCTGCGGTCTAGTTTCGACGTATCAAAGCCGTTCACGATTGGGGGGCGCAGTCGAACCCACTCGCTCAGGTTGTTCCTGACCAAGAGATGAACACTGCCATTCGTGCCGCGGTAATATGCCCCGCCGATGCTTAAGTCAGCGCAAGCACTGGTGCATCCCAGTATGATAGCGGTCATTACGTATATTAGGCTATGCTTCATTAACGCATTATTACCATATACGATATTGTGCGTTGGCGCACCTGACTACAGTCGGAAAGCCTGTGTCCAAGCAACTGTGCCGTCTGTGCAGATTACCTTCGCTCGCACATAAGCATTGGGCTCATGCGCTGCCTTGACTCTGTATATCGCAGAGGTTCCATCGGTCTCCTGCAGTATCTGCCCCCACTTGCCTACGAAACGGATCAGATATTTCTCGCCAGATTTGGGAATAACCTTCACCTGGAATTCCTTGCCATTAAATGAAAAATCTTCGAGTTGGACACCAGTCGAAGCGTAGAAGTCACCCTTGCGGATACCATCAAGAATGGCAGTCGGAGTGATTTCACGCACCCGGACGTAAATCCAGCCCTTGCCAGGCATAGCACCACCCGGTTTTTCTGGATTCAGATTATGGGCATCATCCGTTGCTGTGGCGTATACCGTGCGACCATTCGACAGGAGGATATCCCATGTTTGCTCCACCGGCAGGTAGGCATAGTCACCCGCATTGTTGACGGCAGGATGGCAATTAGCAATCTCCATAAGATAGGGTCCCTGTATCTCAAGTATCTCTCTATGAGTTAGCGACCAGCCAAAGTTCGGATGATTGACCTGCGGAATTCCGCCCGCTTTGCGGATAACCTCCACAAGGTTTTTCAAACTCTTACCTGGTCTCGTTAGTGCGGTCGGGTCAGGTATTGTGGCTGAAATGCCGATGGCGTTTGCATGGATTGGCCTCTTTGCGCCCCTGACACCTAATTCCTCTCCACCAATGAGAACGAATCCATCATTCGGGTCGGTGTCTAATGGCGTCACGTCCGTGTACTTACTGTGATCGCTGATCACCAAGAATTGATACCCGTGCGTCTTGTACCAGTCTGCGACGAATTCAGGTGGCATATTGCCGTCACTGTTTGTGGTATGCGTGTGCAGGTTTCCCCTCGCCCATATCCAGTCCTGAGCAAACGAGGTACCAGGAAGACACAGAACGGCGAATACGAGTGCAATGCAAAAAATGGCTGATTTTCTGTCCACTTGCTCACTCTCCTTTCAAACGATATGCCTGCGTCCAGGCTGCACTTTTACCCACGATGACTTTGCATCGAACGTATGAGTCTTTCTCCCTTTCGGGAGCAACCCTATATACCGCAGAGGTGCCCTCTGTTTCCTGCAGGATACGTCCCCACTTGCCAATAAATCGGATCAGTGGTCGAGCGCCACCATTGCTCACTACCTTAATCCTAAACTCTTTTCCATCAAACGAGTAATCGGCTATCTCAACGCCGTTTGAAGCATAGAAGTCGCCGCGTGCGAGTGCTTCCATAATGGCAGTCGGAGTCAACTCCCGGACGCGAGCAACGACCCAGCCGCATGCCGGCCCATCAGGGTTGCCCGCGCCTTTCTTCAATAGGTGCATGTCATCCGTGGCAGTCGCGTAGACCTCTTGCCCCTCCGAAAGCAGAATGTCCCACATCTGTTCCGTAGAAATATGGGCGTAGTCTCCAGCGTTCCGGTTATCCGACCCCATATTGAATACCTCAAGAAGGTAAGGACCTTGAATGTGGAGCAAATCGCGGTGATTCAGTGCCCAATACCAATTCGGGTGGTTAACCATGGGAATGCCGCCAGCACCCCGGATTAAGTCCACAAGACGGCGGACGCTTCTCCCGGCCATGAAAGTGCGCTTTGGAGACTTGATGGTATGCGTTATGCCGATTGCATTCGCATGTATAGGCGCACCTTCTCCTGGCATGGCTACCTCCTCACCTGAGATAACCACAAAATTATCGTTCGGGTCTTTGTCCAACGATGCGACATCTGTGACTGTTTCATGGTCAGTGATAACCAGGAACTGATAGCCATTTTCTTTGTACCAATCAGCCACCGCTTCAGGCGGGCTGTCGCCGTCACTATTCGTAGTATGTGTGTGTAAACTGCCGCGGACCCAAAGCCACCCATCGCTGGCATACACCGTCCCCGTAATGGAGCAAAGACTAATCAAGAACAACATAAGTGCCAAAAACATGCTTTGTTTCAACCGTTTCCTCCATTTGTTTGATCTGGTAGAATCCATCGTTTGTTGTCGCCTGGCGCCGTCCGGAGCAATGGCGGGGGTGCCAATTCCCTCTTGGACTGTGCTAATCTCATTCGTCCTCGCAGCAGCCAGGCCCGTCTATTCGCATGATCACCGTCGCCGGGCGCAAACTGTCTCGTGCTGCGCCAGTCCCGCACCAGCCGTATTTCCGCGACGGACCATAGCGTGTAACAACAACCAATGCCAGGTTCACCACACGGAATGGGTTTTCCTCGTGCACACCTCAGATTTGAGGCAAACAGCGTCCTAAAACCCCAGGCGAGTGTTTTTGCAGTCTCAGTGGTATAATGTTTGTGTAAGCCAAGGTTCAATCTTCGAAGCATGTGGTACTGGGGGATTATACCGACGCATCCTGCCGAGTGATGAGGTAATCGCAGTTATCGGGCGCATCTCCTGCAGGCTCACCGAGGCGCAATAGTCACAATGACCTAAAGTTTTCGTCAGTAGTACCCGAATTCATCACAAAATTGGGCAGGGTGCCGCTGCTCGAACGAGCGGGAGCCACCTTCATCAAAACTCATGCTATAATATAATTGGTAGAATCGGTGGTGAGTTAAACAGAGGCTACTCTTACGGCGTACTCGGCAGCAGAGATGAGGGACTTTATTCTGCGAGTGAGAAGTACAGTCTGCTTCCCGACAAACGGCACTCGGCTGTCCGAGTTGGCTGAGGTGCTGCCCGAATATGTGACAACACTGCCATCCGTGTGACCTATATCGGCGACGGTCGGGCTTTGCCTGAGTGAGAGGCAAGAGAGTTTGACCCCGAAACCGTATCGAGGATTGATGGAGTGAGGTCACCTTCGAGAATGGATGTGTGTTTGCAAGGATGTCCGTCACAGAGCCGGTTACTATGCAACGCTTCGGGGCAAACTCGGTGAGAAATCTTGACAAAATAGTGTCAAACTTTCTGGGAAAGACGCCAGAAATAAGCAGCCACACATTGGGGCTCTGGAGGAGAAGAAGTCCCATAGATGAAAAATGATAGACATGCCCAGATGTCAAAAAAAATCATTAACGGAGGATGTGGCGTGCGTGCCTCCTTTCACTCTCCTGGAGGGTGTTTATCATATACGTGACCTTTAGGATTGCAAGTTGGATCGAGCGGAGAGCCTGAACAAAAGTTTTGTACGTGCGCACAAGGACATCAAAGCGGTGCATAAAGACGAGCATGCCCTAATCGAAAGGTGCAAGAACGGTGATATATCGGCGTTCGACGAACTTATGCGCCGCTATGAAAAGCAGGTCTACAATTTTGCCTACCGATTGACCGGAAACTATGACGACGCAAACGACATACTCTCCGAAGCCTTTATGAAGGTATATAATGCGCTTCAGAGTTTTCGTGGTGACGCAAACTTCACAACGTGGTTGTTCAAGATAGTCACCAACACGTACCTCGATGAACGCAAGCGCTCAAAAGGACACCTAAACATTCCCCTAGATGAGTATATCGAACTAGAAGAAAGCCAGGTCACCAGGCAGATTGTGGATCCCTCGCCAAGCCCGTCGGATCTGGTCGAACGCCGCGAGCGAGCGGAGATCCTCCAAGAAGCCATCAATAGTCTGCCTGACTACCAACGGGTTATGCTGTTGCTTTATCACGGACACAACAAGTCTTACGAAGAAATAGCAGAAATCATTGGGCTCCCTATAGGAACCGTCAAGTCACGGCTTAATCGAGCAAGGCATGCAGTAAGGCAAAAACTCGAATCCTGTAGGGAACTTTTCAACTTATGACTTCGTCAAACGAACTGAGGCGGTCGGAAAGAAAGCACCATACCTCTGCAAAATAAGCGGGGCACAGTTCTGAGGTCACTGGTGGACAAGGCCTGTGAATCTGACCCAATTTAGAAAGTGACAACCCGACGCTAGGGCAGAGGAGAACGAAACATGAAGTGCGAAAGAGCAAGAGAGTTATTCTCGGACTATCTCGAAGGCAACATCGAGGATGCTCTCACGATTTCATTGCGTGGACACCTTGACGAATGTCCCGACTGCCGAGACGAGTTCGAAGGATTCAAACAAACGTGGGGACTGCTCGGCTCCCTTCCTGAGGTTGACCCACCAGTTAACCTTCGCCATGACCTCGTGATGCGCCTAGTTCGTGCACAGCACGAAGAGCAAATGCGGTCGAGGCAGACCACTTTTGGATCCGCGTGGGCTCAAATGTTTACCCGCCTCGTCCCTGCACGAGCAATTGCTATCGCTTGTGCGGGAGCTGCTCTTGCTGCTATGTTCATCAACTTGCCAAACCTAGTCCGTGAAACTGGTTCCAGTATAAACGCACCAGAAACAGCGCGACTTGAACAACTAACCCAGAGCAACCGTCAAGCCGAAGCTCAGTTGTTGACTGCATACGAAACTACCATTAAAGAGCGTTGGCGCAACCGCCCACTCCAGAGCAATACCCTATGGGTGAGCGTAGCCACACTGGAGCAGGGTGAGCAACGGGCGGTTTACAGAATCACACTCTCAATCAACCCAAACGCAGTGATCGAGGGCGCGACCGCCAGGCTGGCCACGAAAGTCTATCTCCTACCTGAGCGTCCGGACCACTTGGTCTCACTGGATGACGAGACAATGCAGAAGGCTCAACTCATGTGGGAAGGCAACGTCGTCCTTGACCAGCCAGCCGCGCTCCACTGGCCAGTCTATTACACATCCCGAGGACCAGGTGCAAGCAAACTTCTTGTAACTTGGACCTTCAGAAAAAGGGATTTTGCAAAGATAATCTATATACCAACCCGAAGACCAGGTGAAGGTTCCACGGCATCTTCAGAGTTCTCACCCGGCGATTGGTTCTCAACCATCGGCGGTGATCTCTACACTATGCTCGACAGAGTCTCCCAGGACTTCGGCGTGGTGATAATCGCAAACGCTCAACTGCATTCCGAGAGTCCTACCATACTTCTGACAGCAACGAGCGACATTCAATCCGAAGACGACGCACTGCACAAGTTACTTCCAGAAAAAGTAGTTTATAGACGCTTCGATAATGCCATTTACGTAGACCGGAGACTCGGTCACAACTTCGACTAGTAAACATTTTCTCAAGTATGATTGAAAAAGCCCCGTCTCGATTATGGGGCTTTTTCTTTTCTCTGGTACTGTACACTTCACCGTTGCACCCCTACCATTTATCTCATGTCAACCACCATGTGCTGGAGGATGATTAAGCAGCAATGCATAATGTATCATAGGCAGTGCTACCCTGAAGGAGTGCTAAGTTGAAACCAATCGCCAGACTTTTGACCGCATTCGCCGTAGTAAACATGCTCGGCTTCGTCGGAAGAGTTGGCGCGAAAGAACAGCAGGTTACCTGGGAAATACTCAAGTCTCGCCTCGCCGAACGACGCAAGATTATGGAGTCTGCTTCAGAACCAAGCACTATCCCGCGTTACTCGCGATTCAAGGGTCAATACCTGCGACCAGAATATGCGTCTCTTTACCGCACATTTGTCAAGATCAACCCAGAAAGCGGACTTCTGGAATACGAGGGTAAAGTCATCCGTCCTTTCTTCACCGTGTATAGTCAGCCAAAGGCAGGTGGGGGATGGATCCTAAACATCCCTGATTTCGATTTCGATTTGCTTGAGAAAGACTTCGCCCGCATGAAAGAAGCCAATATTAATGTCCAGCCTAGATTTTGGAGTTGGGCTGAACTCCTAAACTACGATGGTACATGGAAGAAGGCTGAGAAACAACCAAAAGGGCACGGTCTTCCTTATTTTACCTACAATTTCCAGATATACGACTACTTTTTAGATCGCGCGCAGTCCCACGGACTTTATGTTAACATAGAACCCTCATTCTTCTGGGGACTTCATCCTGAAGTGATACCGCCGGAATACCGGGGTAAAATACTGCTAGACGAGGACCTCTGGGACGCCACATGCGAAGCCTACTCAAAAATCCTGCGGTATTTCAGCAACCGAACAGTTATTGTATCCGCGATGGTCGGCGAGGAAGATCTCGTATTCGACCACGCGCTAGACGACCCCCTTATGCAACAGCGCTTCCAGAGATATCTTAAAAGGACCTATGGCACTATTTCCAACCTAAAGCATACCTGGCGGCAGGGGTACAACTATGAGGACCATTCTAAATGGACAAGAGTCACAGTCAACAATCGAGAAGTTATCTGGCCAGCGTATCCCCTAGTACCAGGAAGATTCGATTCCTGCCGTTCATTCGAAGATATCACACTCCCCTTGCTCGATTATTACAGGCTGCCGGAAAAGCCAGAGCAGCCGATTCTCGATCTCCCTACCTACCAGCGAAATCTCACACATGACCCTTGCTGGATAGACTTCATGCAAATGAAGGAAGAAATACTTATCGAACGGCTAAATGAACTGGCAGACAGACTGAGGGAGGCAGACCCAAACCATATCTTGTACTATTGCAACGCCCACGATTTCAATCCCGCGTGGCATTTCCTCCACTGCTTCGACCGCGGACGACTTCACTTCGATGTCATCGGTGTGGGACAACATGATGCCGATTGCAACCCAGGAGAAGTCCCCGAATGGGCAACGTGCAGGGAATACATTCAGAACGTCGCCTCTTACGGACCGTACTTGACTACTGGATTTCCCAAGGGATTTGCGTGCGGCGAAGGACAAGGTGGTAAGGAGCGCGAAGGAGTCGCGGCATATTACCCATGGTGGCTGGCAGATATAGTAGGCGGAGGTGGCGCCTTTTTCCAGAGTTATCACTGGAACCATATCGCCGGTCGAACAGCAGAAAACCCAACGAACTACGACTCCAAAACCCTCGATGCACTGCGCGACTTCCTCAAAAGCATACAAGACACACAGTTCAAGTTCAATAAGAACGCCGAAGTACTGATCCTACGCAACAAGCATGCAGCCTATGGAATGAGTGCAGGCTACGACTTTGCTAATGCAAGATACCTAGCGAGTATCTTGTGTCAATTACATGTACCCTTTGATATCCTCCCAGATTCAGACATCGCCCCAGGACCTTTTGGAACCGCAAAGGTAAATCTCAGCAAATACCGGTTTATCTTTGTGCCAGCGCAGTACCAACTCCTACCTGCACGCACCTGGCAGATAATCCAAGATTGGATCAAAGACCCTCGAGCCGGCGGGAAACGCGGACTATGCTTGGGCTACTACGCCGACCAGGATTCGTACTTCGCTCCGATAAAGCCCACGGAAGTCCACCCCGCCTTTGCCGAACTGACTGGTACAAATGGCTATTCCCGACGCTTAGAGTTCTCTGGCTCGCTCGCCCTTAGATATGCACGTTTCTTCGGTGATTCCGCACGCGGCGACCAACTCATTCTTGATCTCCCAGACCAAGCGGAAATAGGTTGTTTCGAAACAGGCAATTCCAGCGCAGAACCCTTGTTGACAATTGGCGAGAACGGTCCTGCTGTCGTAGTACGTAATATCGTCAGTGGAAATAGCATTTTTACCTGCGGCTTTCCTCTCGGCATGGCATATGATCCCGTGTGGGGAGCGGAAAAAGTACAAGAACCTCGCAACAAGTTCAATTCTCTCTTCATGGGCATGCTCAAGACCGCCGGAATCGAACCATCAATAACAGCGCCAGAAAACGTAACTGTATATGTCTCGGATAATCGGTCATGTATTCTCCTAAAAGAACGGCACGGCAAGAATACGAATGTAACCCTTGAAATCAATGACCCCTCCGGGACAATATACTCGGGAACCACAGCCTCGTGCGAACTTGAGGGACGAGTCAAACATCAGGACATCACAATCGAACCATATGGGGTACGCGTCCTAAAAAGACTTGCAGCGATACAAGCACCCGGTGTCAAATGGAGATGCAAACCTACCCCGGATGGTGGTTTGGAATGCGTTCTGGCAGCAACCGGAACCGTGATGGTCACATTTGAACTCGAGCCAAGGACCATTTACAGCATGCGCGAGAATGGAAAACTTTCAATGGTGTTCACTACGGACATCCATGGTCGGCAAACAATTGCTTTTGACCTGGGTGATGGGTCAAAGGCTCACCAGATATCCATCAAACCAAGCAGGCGATGAGATCTATACCAGCCCACGCTCTTTTAGGCTAACCCACCTGCCGTCGCCGATAACCAAATGGTCGAGCACCTCAACTCCCACGTAACGTCCGGCCTGGATAAGACGCTTCGTCACATTAATGTCATCCTGACTGGGAGTGGGATCGCCCGACGGGTGATTGTGCGCTACGATCACCGCGCAAGAGTTGTAGGAAATCGCGTGCTTAAACAACTCAACCGGCGTTATGATGCTGGCATTCAAACTGCCAAGCGTAATTGTCCTCGTGCGAATAACCTCGTGTCGAGTGTTAAGAAAAACTGCCTTAAAATGCTCTTGTGGGCAATCCCTCAATTCAGGCATCAGCATTTCGGCTGCATCTTGTGGCGAATGTATCACTTGTCTGATACCGCCAGTTGCTGCTGCCAACCGTTTACCCAATTCTACCATCGCTTGTATTTGAGCCGCCTTAGCCGGTCCGAGACCCTTGACCTCGCTCATCTCCTCAATCGTCGCCGTCGCAATGCCTCTTAAACCACCGAACCTGCTCAACATATGCTCAGCGAGACCGATGGCTGAGTATCCCGCTGCGCCAACTCGCAGGATTATGGCCAAGAGTTCTGCGTTTGAAAGAACCTCGGCGCCGTACTTTGTGAGCCGCTCTCTTGGTCGCTCATCAACCGGCAGTTCCTTAATGGTTACCGAGTACCGCACGTCCGACATGTCAGAGTGGATAATACTCCCTAGGCTAGCGAGTAGTCAAGCGGCAAATAATCGATCGCGAGCCCCTGACGTCAGCGGGACTGAGAATCTGCTTCGTTGACAAGGACTCAAGCCAGGGGTATAATTCGGCATGTTCCCAGCCAACCGCATGGAGGATAGAAACTTCATGAAAGTCAGCATAATCGGCGGAGCAGGACGCGTCGGCTCAAATGCAGCCTATGCCCTGCAGATTGGACGAATAGTAAAGGAAATTGCCATTATTGATGTCGCTGAGGAAGCGGCAAAAGGCGAGGCTTTAGACCTGCGCCACGGCACATCAATTACTGGTTCCCAAAAAATCTACTCGGGCGGGTTTAAAGAACTTGCAGGCTCAAACATCATCGTCATCACCGCGGGACTTCGGAGAAAGCCGGATGAAAGTCGGCTCGAACTTATCAATCGAAACGTTGCATTGTTCAAAGACATCCTCAGAGAAATCAAGGAGGTCAAACTCAACCCAAACGCAATCATCCTGGTGGTCTCCAATCCTGTGGATATTCTCACTTACATAGCACTTAAAGCACTTGAGATGCCATGGAACAGGATAATCGGTCTCGGCACACTCCTGGATACAATACGCCTGCGATCGCTATTGGGAGAACTGTTCGATCTTGATCCCTCAGGTATAAATGCACTCATAATTGGTGAGCACGGAGACAGTATGGTACCTGTTTGGAGTACCGCAACAGTGAATGGCGTACCATTGAAGGACCTTCCGAAATATGATGAAAAAGTGCTGGAAGAAGTGTTCGACTATACAAAAAAAGGTGGCGCTGAAGTCATCCGACTAAAAGGCGGAGCAGGATATGCGGTGGGACTGGCAATTAGAACGGTTGTGGAGGCGATTGCATTAGATAAGAAGGCTGTTTTGCCAGTCTCATCATTAATGCAAGGATATATGGGTATTAATGATGTGTGCTTGAGCGTACCAACAATCATAGGGCGCGAAGGGGCGGAACACCTGCTCGAAATTACCCTCTCGAAGGCAGAGGCTGAAGCACTCCAGCGCTCGGCTAGTGTCCTGAAGGAAACGCTTAGGCAGATTTCATGATTTAGGAGGGTAATATGCTTATCCAGTGGCTGGGACACTCAAGTTTTCTAATCGTTTCGCAAAACGGAACGAAAATCATTACCGACCCGTACGAATCAGGAGCATTCGGCGGAGGGATCGAATACGACCGGATTAGGATATCGCCAGACATTGTTACAGTCTCTCATAAGCATGCTGACCATGGGCATGTCGGAGGACTACCCAACCATTTCGAGGTTGTGTCCAAGCCGGGCACAACAACCATCAAGGGAATTGAGATCAAGGGCATACAGTCCTACCACGACCCTGAGCAAGGGGCAATCCGAGGTGAGAATACAATCTTCGTCATGACAATAGACAATGTACGTGTTTGTCACCTTGGCGACCTGGGGCAGGAACTAACGGAAGAACAAGTTTCAGAGATTGGGCAGGTTGATGTACTCCTCATACCAGTCGGAGGCTACTACACGATTGAACCTAGCGTGGCGACAAGAGTTGCTCAACGGCTGGCTCCTAAAGTGATTATTCCGATGCATTACAAAACGCCAAAGGTACAATTCCCAATTGTGGGAGTGGACGAATTCTTGAAAGGCAAGTCCAACGTGAGACGCCTCAACACCTCGGAGTTTGAGGTAACAAAAGAGACACTGCCGGATGAGCAAGAAATAGTTGTCCTTAAACATGCCCTTTAGTCACTATGGCGACAGAAACAGCATTGCGAAACTATGCTCAAGTAGTAAGATCTGACCGTGTGCCATGGAATCTCACAGACTGGACATCTAAACCCTTATGCGAGAGATATGTTGCTCCACCGTAACAGACGCAGTTGCAGACCTTTGCATGCGGGCAAACTATGAACTGGGCGACGACGTATATGAGGCACTAAAAACGGCTCTGCTCACCGAAGAATCACCTCTTGCCCAGGAAGTTCTTGCACAGTTAATCGAAAATGCAGATATCGCAAGAAGTGAACAAATCCCCCTGTGTCAGGACTGCGGTTTTGCGGTGGTATTCCTAGAAGTAGGACAAGAGATTCATATCACGGGAGGACTTCTTAGCGAAGCCGTGAATCGCGGTGTCGCCAGAGGTTACACAGAGGGTTACCTCCGCAAATCAATCGTCAAGCACCCACTAGACAGGCAGAACACAGGAGACAATACACCCGCAGTAATACACACGGAGATTGTCGCCGGTGATCGCCTGAGAATAGTGGTGGCACCGAAGGGCGCAGGCAGTGAGAATATGAGCGTAGTTCGAATGCTGAAACCATCCGACAGCATTGAAGGAGTAAAGAGAGCAGTCCTCGACACGGTAAAAGCAGCGGGAGCAAATCCCTGCCCTCCGATTTTGGTGGGCGTCGGCATCGGCGGCACCATGGAAAAGGCTGCCCTACTCGCGAAGAAAGCGCTCCTTAGGAAGGTAGGCGAGCACAGCGCAAACCAGGAAGACGCCATATTGGAAAAAGAGTTGCTGAATCTGATTAACAGCACGGGGATCGGACCAGGCGGACTGGGGGGCAGAACTACCGCGCTTGCTGTAAACGTAGAAACTTACCCGTGCCACATAGCCAGCCTACCTGTAGCCGTGAACATACAATGCCATGCTGCAAGACATAAGGAGACCACATTGTGAGTGCAGATGACTACATCCGAATTCAAACGCCCCTGTCGGATGAACAAATCGTGCACCTTCATGCAGGGGATCGAGTACTGCTCAGCGGTGTGGTGTATGCAGCGCGAGATGCGGCGCACGAACGAATCCACCGACTACTAATGGACGGGAAGAAGCCTCCGATTGATCTTCGGGGTCAGGTGATCTATTACGTCGGTCCTGCGCCTGCCCGTCCAGGAAGGATAATAGGATCAGCTGGACCGACAACGAGTAGCCGTATGGACCTATATACACCGACGTTGATTGCCCACGGACTCAAGGGAATGATCGGTAAGGGAAACCGCAGTCGCGAGGTCAGAGAAGCAATCCAGGCTTATAAAGCCGTTTACTTTGGGGCAACAGGAGGTGCTGGAGCACTGCTTTCCCAGAGAGTAAGATCCGCAGAAGTCGTTGCCTATGAGGATCTCGGACCCGAGGCTATCTACCGCTTAGTAATCGAAGACTTCCCCGTGATAGTCATCAACGACGCCTACGGCGGTGACGCCTACGAAATGCGAGCAGGATAAAAATAGATTAGATCGCCTTCGTATACTGGACGTATATCCCCCTACTGCATTTCCTCAATTTTCCTGATTATTGCGTCAGCCATTTCAGACGTCCCCACGGCAGTAGGGTCATCACGATGGGGCTTCATGTCGTATGTAACGTATTTGCCTTCGGCAATTACAGCAGCGACCGCCTTCTCCAATCGGTCAGCAGCCTCCTTCTCGCCGATGTGCCTTAGCATCAACATTCCCGAAAGAATCAGCGCAGTGGGATTCACCTTGTTCTGACCCTTATACTTCGGTGCACTGCCATGAGTCGGCTCAAAGACCGCCACGGAATCGCCGATATTCGCCCCTGGCGCCACACCCAATCCGCCCACCAATCCAGCGCACAGGTCAGAGAGAATGTCGCCATAAAGGTTTGGCAGAACAAGTACATCATAGAGTTCGGGCTTCTGCACAAGTTGCATGCACATGTTATCCACGAGGCGTTCTTGGTACAGCAAACCTCTTCCCTTACCCGCAACCTGATCCAGGATTACTGAGTCTGGCACAAGTCCCTCTGCCAGACGTGGGTCTTCAAACTCAGCACCGTATGCAAGGGCTACTTGTCTAGCAACCCTATAGAAAAGACCATCAGTAAACTTCATGATGTTCGCCTTGGCCACCGCCGTGACAATTCTGCGGTTGTTCGCAAGGGCATAGTCGAATGCAAACTTGACTATTCGTCGTGTACCAGTGACGGAAATTGGCTTTATGGATATCGCCGAGTCTTCTCGAATCTTACCCTCGGACATAGCAATGATCTTTCGTGCATCTTCGGTACCCAAATCATACTCAACGCCAGCGTAGAGGTCCTCCGTATTCTCACGGACTACTACAAGGTCCACACCCTCATACTTTGATCGGATACCAGGATAGTACTTACACGGTCGCAAACAGGCGAAAAGATTGAGTTCTTTCCGTAGCGCCACATTTACAGACCGAAATCCAGTACCGATTGGAGTCGTAATGGGACCCTTGAGGGCAACCTTATTTCGACGAATGCTTTCTAATACGTGGTCAGGAAGGGGCGTCCCGTACTTATCCATTACCTCAATTCCTGCGTCAAGGACTTCCCATTCGATAGGCACTCCTAAAGCCTCTATAACCCTCTTCGCCGCCGCGGTCTGTTCCGGACCTACCCCATCACCAGGGATCAAAGTTATTCTGTGCGCCACGACTCTCTCCTTTCCGCAATCTTCCAAATTTATCACCTTTCGTTTTTCCATCTACCAGTGGCATAGTTCAACGCGCCACCTGCGAGTAGCATTTCCACCTGCCTACCACTTAGGTCATGCTTCACAATAAAGCGCTTGCCCGTGGTCTTGTTGGCTATTTCAAACCCCGCACCAGCAACGAGTTTGTCACGAATATCGCCAATTTCTAGTTCGTCCTCTGTGCTCACCTCATCGTAATCCGAAGGGTTTGCGAACGTCAGTGGGATGATTCCAAAGTTTACAAGATTAGCCTTGTGAATCCGAGCAAACGACTTCGCGATTACTGCTTTGACGCCAAGATACATGGGCGCCAGGGCGGCATGCTCTCGGCTAGAGCCCTGCCCGTAATTTTCGCCGCCGATGATAAACCCACCACCAAGTGCCTTTGCCCGACTTGCAAACGAAGGATCAACGGCTTCAAATACGTGCTCCGCAATCGCTGGCACGTTCGACCTGAGCGGCAAGATTTTCGAGCCCGCAGGCATAATGTGGTCCGTCGTGATGTTGTCACCCACTTTGAGCAATACTCTGCCCGTGAGCACCCGGGGCAGCGGACCACGCGTTGGCAACGGCTTGATATTTGGTCCACGAATGATTTGAACCTCCTCAGGATTGTCAGCGGGCGGTATGATCATGCTATCATCCACAAGGAATTTTTCTGGCAGTTCCACATGTATGGGATCACCCAGTTTCCTCGGATCAGTCAGTTCCCCGGTCACCATGGCGGCTGCGGCGACTTCGACACTTGCCAGATAGACCTGCCCAGTAGGCGTACCGCATCGTCCCTCAAAATTCCGATTGAACGTCCGCACACTTACTCCATTGGTACACGGCGCCTGCCCCATGCCAATACACGGACCGCATGCGGCCTCTAGCACCCGTACGCCAGCGCTAATCATGTCTGCTAGCGCGCCGTTTCGAGCGATCATCTCGAGGACCTGACGCGAACCAGGTGAAATACCGGCGCTGACACGTGGGTGTACCTTTCTTCCCTTCAGCACACCAGCCAAGGTCATGAGGTCTCGATACGAAGAATTTGTACAACTTCCCACAAGCACCTGGTCTACCTTCAGCCCCTCGATCTCGCTCACCTTTACGACATGGTCTGGCTGATGCGGCGCCGCCACCAGGGGCTCAAGTGTGGAAAGATCTATTTCAATCACCTCGTCGTACTGCGCATCAGGATCGGCTTCAATCTGTGTCCACACGTCTTCGCGAGACTGTGAGCGCAGAAATGCCCTCGTTTGGGCGTCGCTCGGAAACAGTGAAGTAGTTGCTCCAAGTTCTGCCCCCATATTTGTGATTGTGGCACGCTCTGGGACTGTAAGCGTCGCCACACCTGGTCCGCCGTATTCGAATATCTTTCCCACGCCTCCCTTTACGCTCAGTCTCCTTAGCAATTCGAGGATAACGTCCTTTGCGGAAACCCAAGGTGCAAGGCGCCCAACAAGCCTGACCAGGACGACTTTTGGCATCACAAAATGAAATGGACCGCCAGCCATCGCGATGGCTACATCGAGCCCGCCAGCACCAATGGCTAGCATGCCCATGCCGCCGGCAGTTGGTGTATGGCTGTCCGAGCCGAGGAGTGTCTCGCCTGGTACTGCGAAACGCTCAAGATGCACTTGGTGGCAAATACCGTTGCCTGGACGCGAAAAGAATATGCCATATCTGGCGGCCACACTTTGCAGGAAACGGTGGTCGTCCGCATTTTCAAAGCCAGTTTGCAGCGTATTGTGGTCAACATAACTCACTGAGAGTCTTGTCCGAACCCTCGGTATGCCCATCGCCTCGAATTGGAGGTACGCCATCGTCCCCGTAGCATCCTGGGTCAAAGTCTGGGCGATGCGTATGGCGACTTCCTGCCCCGGTATCATTTCTCCGGAGACCAGGTGACTTGAGATTATCTTTTGCGAAATATTCATTTGTCCCCCGACGATTGGCTACCCTGAGCCTGCTCGGCTTAAAGTGACCACTTTTCACCTTTGCAGACTCATTCAAATTAGAAGCCAGTGGCGCGGTTTACACACCACTGGCTATAGCCGGTGCCGACACTCTGTTCGCCTTCCCGCTCCTGCGTTCCGAGATGACAAACTTTCGAGTCACAAACCCAGGCTATGGATTCACTTGCATTATCTTAGCACATTCCTCAGGGAAAGCGGCTATGAATCTGAGTTCGAGTTCGTGGAGCGGTTTGGAAGTATGCAGGTCCGCATACTGAACCAGTTCCAGTATCCTCGCCGCCTTCTCTGGGCTTTCGAATTCAATACCCAGGTCGCTGTAAACTTTGAGGAAGCCCTTGATGCCTCCATACGCGCCGGTCGTTATGATTCGACCGGTCGGAATAATCTCTGGCTCGCCTCTTCCAAGGTCCTCGTAGTCGTACAATTCGTAATTTCTTCTATCTTTCAGCGCGCCATCTGCATGAATACCCGACTCGTGAGCAAACGCATTTGCTCCCACACCAGGCTGATTCAGCGGAATCGGGATATCAAATACATGCGATGCATACTTCGCTATTTTCCACGCTTTGGTAAGGTCAACTCGGTCGTCAAGAAGGTTCAAGTCTTTGAAACCACTCGAGTATCGGAGCGCCAAAATAACCGAAACTAAGTCTGCGTTTCCAGCGCGCTCACCTACGCCGTTTATGCAAGTGTTGATAAAAGCGTCAACTCCTGCATCAATGCAACCCTTTGCGCCCTCCACTGAATTTGCCACCGCCATGCCTAGATCATTGTGGCAGTGGAGTTCGATCGGTATTTTCACTGCCTTCGCGAGCGTATTGATCCGTTGATAGATCGTCCTTGGGTTGTCATATCCAAGTGTATCACAGTAGCGAATGGTGTTCGCACCGACCTCCTTCGCCGCTGAGGCGAATTCGATCAGATAATCCATCCCAGTGCGCGAGGCATCCTCTGCATTCACACCGACCCATTCGACCCCATGTTCTTTCGCATACTTCACCGCATCAGTCATCTCGCGGATGATTGATTTGCGGTCCAGTTTGCCTTTGAACTTGTTTATGATCATCTGGTCGGAAGTAGAGATAGAAAGGTTGAGCATCTTGACGTTGGTGAGTTCAAGACTTTTCTGAACGTCTTCAACAATTGCACGGCACCAGCCCTCGAGTCTCAAAGGCTTTAGGACACCGCGCTCCCAAAGTTCGAGATTGGTATTCAAGTAGTTCTGTTCGTGCTTAACGAATGGAAAACCAAATTCACTCTGGAAAATACCCATTTCGTTGAGCAGAACGTTGAACAACGTCTTCTGAAGTTTTGATGCTCCAATTCTGGACGTCTGCACGCCGTCCCGGTTTGTGACATCTATAATGTAGATCTTTGGCACCAAGAGACTCCTTTCTGGGGCTGCATCATACCCTGCAACGTACCTGCAGGCAGACACCAGTGATAAGTAAAACCCTCATAAGCATGACGCAAGGCTTGGAAAGTATATCGCAGACACCCCATACCTGTCAAGCATTTCGACGATTGACGAAAAACCTCGGTTTGAAGACTAGGCTTTGAAAAGACGCCCACATCAGCAAAAGTGGAAGTTGCAAACAAGGAAGGGACAAGGTACCCATGATTCGGAGACGGGACAAGAGTGAGCCTTTCAGCAAGGTGAAAGAATTCTTTACGCCACGTGAGGCAGGTATTAAGACCAGTAAACCACCTAACGAAAGGTAAGAAAAGCAATTTTCGGAGCATCTGCCACCGGACGCTTGTTAAGTTTTAGGCAATGCAGGGTACCGAGGGAACGCGCGCCCACAATTCTTGTCGCGGCCTTTTGTTTCACATGAGAATAGAGTCGGAGCGCTAAAAGCGAAGAAGAAGTCCCTGATCCGTCTTTCCGCCAGTTTCGTATAATCTTGATTTATCTCGTACCCGACATAGTGGCGGGAACTTCGCAGTGCCGCGATTGCAGTTTGTCCGCTCCCCATGAATGGGTCCAAAATGATTTCTCCCTCGAAAGTATAAAGCTGGATGAGCCTATAAGGCATTTCAACGGGAAATGGAGCCGGGTGTCCCACCTTCGTTGCCGGTTCAGCAGGAAATGTCCACACGCTTTTCGTAAACTCAAGGAACTCCTCTTTAGAGATCGTGTCTTTCCTGCCCTGACTCTGCCTTGAGGACGTGCCTTTGGAAAAGACAAGGATGTATTCGTGGACGTCTCTTAGTGTCGGATTCTTGGCTGAAAGCCAGCTGCCCCATGCTGTCGAAGCACTGCCACTTGATGCCTTATTCCATATAATCTCGCCCCTCATCAGAAATCCTAAGTCGAGCATGTCTTCTATAATAAACACGTGTAGCGGCAGGTAGGGCTTTCTGCCAAGATTTGCAATGTTAATGCACGCCCTGCCGCCTGGAACAAGAACTCTTTTGACCTCGCTCCATACGCGTTTTAGAAACTCTCTATACTCACTTAGAGTAAGGTTCTCGTCGTACTCTTTGCCCACGTTGTAAGGCGGAGAAGTAACCATGAGGTGGATGCTGCTATCGGGGAGCTCTTCCATTCTTTCACTAGATTTGCAGAAGATTCTGTCAAGGACTGCCGGAGGAACTAGGTTCTCCTCGTAGGCGACCTCCTCCTCCTTGGGCAGACCCTCATACAGCCTGCTCGCATAAAACGAGGTCGAGTCGTGATTAACTCTTCCAGGAGAACCAAAAGCGCTTGTTTTCGTACCATTTTTTCTGCGACTATCTTGCACTTAATCTTCCTCCCATAGGTCAACCCATCTTTTATAAGGGCTAAACTCTATACTTGGCTTTTCCCAGTGTATGGATATCCTTCTTGATCGAGAGTCTTGAACCAACCTGGACAGTGCCTCTTTGGTAATCTCAACGCCCCTTGGATTTGTTCCACCTTTTGGAAGTTTAATATAATTCTCTCTGCCTACTGCGTCAAAGAGCTGTCTTTGTGCCTCCAGTGGTATATAACAGAAATCCCCGGTGTTGTTCCAATTGATCTGAACGAGCAAGATGTCACAACCTGGGTAGTAACTGCGCTGAAACTCTCTCGCCTTTTCAGGATCGACTGTCCATATGAGCTTAACACCGCCCAAACTCTTACCTGTGATTGTCTTGATGGATACAGGGGCTCCGAACAATCTTACGTCCAACTGCGATTCAGTCACGGCTATTTTGGTCTCCACGTGAGCTTCACCGAATTTGTAAATCAGCAGCGCAACTATTATTCGCTCGCGAACTGAGCCGACCTCCATCGCTACTTTCCCCGCCCTCGAGCTCTCCACCTCGGCAATTCGGAATAAGTAGGGTAGCCGCTTTTTTATTTTTCGCACGAGCGCCTCGTCCTCAAACAGTTCCGCCAAACGGCTTGACATTCGTTACTGTCCCATTCCTACATCATATGGCGTCACGTACATCGGCATGGTAGTTGTTAAAAGCGCCTAGTTGAAGTCTGCACGCGAGCCTTTTCTGATAATCAACGAATCCTTTGGACCTTTTTATGTCACCCTTATACCGAGCCCCCCGCTTGCATCTTGTTAGTGCGTCATCGGAATAGGCGCCCCGGGCCGCACCATAAACGGATTACTACTGCTACATACCGTTAGATGAAGCCTGGCGTTTGCAACCGACCAAGGCGCGTAACGCATTGGAACGAGCAGTATAGTTGGTATGACCCAAGAATTATGAACACTTTCCCCTTTATAATTACGCAACAAGCCTCTTATACTATCTTTCCACTTGCTTGTCAAGATCTCAAATCCCCCTGGTGTTCATTCATCGCATATTCTAGACAGCATGGGGGACTGCGGAAGATCGGTTTTGTACGGTATGCGCCCGCTGGGTATCAAGCAAACCAACAGAGCACGTGGTTGGCGCAAAATGATGAGTATGCTGCAGCTTTATCTGTACGTAGTCGAGGTTACCTCAAGTGCGCAGGCCGAGGTATCGAGCACAAATTACTTCCTGTAGGCTCGCCAATACACACCGCCTACGTCGAGGTAAGCCATCGATCGGATCAAGAGGATTCTATCCAACCTCTGTTCCTCGGGCACGATGTTCCTTGGCACTCGCTTTTCGGCACGCCTGAGACACTCCAGCAATCTCGCAGCGTGGATCGCCCCTTGCGACTATCGTTTAAAATAGAGTGTCTATGTCACGGGGTGACGCAGCACACCTTTGACAACTGCAGCACCCCTGGCACACTCCATGTGGACAGTATTCCGATACGTCTTGCTTTGTTCTCAACACCTGTCGTGGCGCGCTGGATTGGGGTGTCCTGCCGGCACGCACTACCGGCCTGGCCGACTGCTTGGTGCTGTCTTTCCATGCCTGCCCAAAAAGGATAACCACATCCTAAGGACTAGCGGTGAATGCTTGCCTAGCGGCTAACACCCGTGTGGTTGCTATTTCTCCACCTGCACGCGAACCTTAATCCACTCGAGGGTACTTCTAGGAAATGCGAGGGTCTTGCTGAAGTCCAGCATCTTCACATGCACTGTAAAGTTACCACAAGGTTTTGCCCACGTCTCCCCAATTTTGACCTGACTGCTCGTGAGTCTAAATATGGGTACTATGGGCTTCGCCCCATCACGCAAGAGAAGATGTATCTCGAAATCGGTACCTGCTTCGTCGGAAATAGTCATTGTTGCGAAGGTAATCCCGCGGATTTCGTCATTTTCGTTTGCCTTCGTAAAATTGAGAGCGAACATGTGTGGTGGGCGGTAGATGATATCAACAGGTTTGCCGTCAATTGGCAAATCAGGCTTGGGCCCTTCGATATATTTGGGATCTCCACTGTCAATCAAAAACTTGGGGGAATCGTCGTTCTCCGCAATCTTTGCCGTTCCATCCCGCGGAGTTTCTGGCAATGTCCCTGCTTTCCTAGGAGCCTCAAGCGCGGGACTTTCCACAAGTTTGGGTTCGCTTGAGACATCTTTTCGGGACGAAGAAGACTCTTTGCTAGGTTCGTCCACCGAAACTTGGGCTACTGAACCAACTGTCCGCGCCTGAGTGTCTTTTGTGCGCCGACATCCTGCGCATAGCCACGAAAAGCCAAGAAGGATAATTACCACTGATACTGTAACAGTTCGCAAGCCCATCACCAAACCTCTCGAATATCTGCTTGACGTATACCATCAATCAAGCACCATTGTCAAGCATAGAGGCTCCTACTTCTCGTCCTCAAGTATCCTAAGCCTCGATTGTGCAACATCCAGTTTAGGGGCAGGAAGTTTCAGATGGAGCGCACGTCTGTAACAGGCAATCGCGGTCTTTTTCATCCCTGCCCTCTCGGCTGCTTGAGCGCGCTCAAACCAATATTCCGCGTTATCTGGCTCAAGGGTAGTCAAACGTTCCGCTACCGAATATTCTTCTTTTGCTCGACCCGCCTCTCTGTATGCGTTTTGAAGGTCCCGCAAGAGGCTGATACTTGTTGGATGCTCCCTAACCTTGCGCTCAAGGTCCGATATTCTAGCATCTCTTGAAGGAATGTTTTTACCAGCCGCAGCCTGGTCGAACGTATCCTGTCCCTGCTTCCCTGATTCGCCGACTTGACGAACCGGCTGTGCCACGGGCGCGGGTGTACCTAGTCCTTGCTGCCTGCCTCCCGGCGTCGCTTGCGATTTGACCCGCCAGGAGCCATCCGGCGCTGACTGACTCATGGCAGACCCGGCAAGCCCCACACCGGAGGGACCAGGTGCCGTGTCCGAAGGGACGGCAATATTACCTTCCCCCCGCGGTGACTCACCAGTCGGCTCGGACTCCAAAGTTGCTTGTTCTGCGGCCATCCTCGCTCCCGATTCGCCAGGAGTGACTGCGTTGTGCCTTGCCAACGTACCTGATGGAGTAGCAGCGTTCGACGTTCCCTTACCGGCTGAACTGGTCACGGCCAAAATTGAGTCGGAAGTACTGGAGGGCGTCTTCGGCAAGAGACCACTTTTGTCAGACAGTTTACCGCCGGTCTTCGCCATGCTTCCCACAGAACTCAGTGGCCTTGGCGCCCACTTGGCATCTCCTATGTCCTTCCTGCTGCGAATATCTGAATGCGAGAGTTCACTAGTGCGGTGGTTCACCTGCTTCGACGGAGCATAATCCCAAGTCTTCGCTTTTCGAACGTTGGTCTCCAGATTCACGACCAAGAACGCACAAAGGATAAGCCCGGCGAACGCCGCAGACCACGCCGCTATTCTGCTTGACCCCCAAAATATACGGCTGGGCTGTTTTTCGATTTCAGCCACTACCCGAGCGGAGAGGTCCGCCGCCGGTTCCATTGCCGGATATTCAGTGTCTAGGAGGAGTCTAGACATGCCCGCAAGAGCTTTGACTTCCTCAGAGCAAGACTTACAGACTGCAAGGTGCTTCTCCAAGTCCTCAACATGCTCATCGGAGAGCACTCCTTCGACATATTGCATGAGGTACTTGCGAAACCGACGGCAAGACATCTTACTCACCAACTTTGCTCCAACCAGTCAAGTTCACTTCTCAATCTCTTACACGCATAGTGGAGCCTCGACCAGACTGTCCCCACAGAACAATTCAATATACGCGCAATCTCTTCACAGGGAAGTTGTTCAAAGTAGTGCATCACGACCACGATCCTTTGCTTCTCTGGAAGACTGTCAACTGCGCGTTTTACTGCAACCATCTTTTGCCTCTCGATGACTACTTCGTCTGACGAAGTCCTAGGTTCCAATTTCACCAGTTTGTCGGGGTCATGTGCGGGATCATCAATTGAAATCGTGCTCTGTCTCCTCAATTTTTTGAGCCGCTTCAAGGTTACATTGACGGCTATTGAATAAAGCCAAGTTGAAAACTTGGCATGTCCCCGGAAGGAACGAATTGCACGATAGGCATTCACGAAAATGTCTTGAACAACATCTTCGACGTCTTCACGGTTTCCAATAATGCGCGACACCACACCATACACAGCCCGCTTGTGCCGCTCCACAAGTTCCCCGAAAGCCGCTGTGTCGCCAGCCTGGCACCGTACTACCAAATGCCAGTCGGCGTCTACATCCGGCTCACAAATATGGCTCTCACGACGCACCATAGTAAGCAAACCGCATGTTGCGGACACTTGTTCTTCGGAACCCCAATCGGCTGTTTTCATGCTCACAGAAGGCAACAGTGCGATTTTGACGATTGACCGAAGATGCAAGCAAGTTGAATTCTGTCGCAACCTCAGCCAATGCTAGCAAATGCCCTGCTCATTTGCAAATCTGAGGTATTAGACCCAACTCATCTGCAAAACCTTCAAAATTTCTCAGAATGAGCAGGAGTCTGTGCTTAATGCACGGAGGTAATGTAGCCTCCTTCGGCGCGTTGGAAGAGGTTCACGAATGCGCACCGCGAAAACTAGAGGTATTAGGCACCGACTAGACGGGTTTATCTAGCAAAATCCCTTATACGGAGTAACCCAGCAATCATCTTCGGGATATCTGTATTGTCTAGAAGCCCGCTGAACTGCGTCGCACCAGGTCCGTAGGCGAAAAGTGGCACATAAACACCCGTATGCCCTCCAGTGCAAAAGACTGGCTTAAATTGTTTGCCTCCCTCCTCCGAACCCTGGATAGAAAGACCACCCGTCTCATGATCTGCAGTCACTATAAGCAGGGTGTCCTTCTTGCTTCGGGCAAACTCCAGCGCTTTCCCTACTGCCTCGTCGAAATCTAGTGTCTGCTTTATGGTGCCCTGTACGTCGTTGGCGTGACAAGCCCAGTCGATTTGCCCGCCTTCTACCATCAAGAAAAATCCGTCCTTGTCTTGCGACAACAAGTCAATGGCCTTAGCAGTCATCTCCGCTAGGCTTGGTTCTGGAGGGTTCGTGGTCATTGCACCCATCTGAAACAATCCCAACACTTTGCCTTGCCGAACTGCAAGAAATTCGTCCCTCGTGCCAACAACCGAATATCCAATCGCCTTCGCTTCCGCAATCAAGTCGCGCTCGTCCTTGCGCTTGCTTCCCGCGACCGACTTGGGAATGAATACCTGGCGACCACCTCCCAGCAGAACTTCTATCTTGCGCTCGATGTATTGGGGAGCAATATCTGCCTCGTCTCCACGCTTGGCAACATGTGCCCCAAAGCCGGCTGGTGTGGCATGAGTAATGGTTGTCGTCGTCACCAGACCAGTCGCCTTGCCAAGTTCTGCCGCAGCCTCACAAATATTGCGAACAACCGTGCCATCTGGAAGAACGCCGACCATTCCATTGTTAGTTTTGAAGCCGGTGGCTAGAGCAGTGGCAGCCGCTGCGGAATCGGTCACAGTCGAATTAGCAGAGAATGTCTTTACCAGCGCTGTTTCGGGTAAAGAATCCATGTATAACCCGACTAGCCCTTCGGGAAGAGAAAGGCGCGCGAGCGTAACCTGGGCAATGCCCATGCCATCGCCTATCATCAGAATGACATTCTTGGGCGCGTTTGCCGGGAAAACCGGCGATAAGAATACGTAAAAAAGACAGATTGCCAGTAGAAAAATCCTCTTGCTTCGGGACATTTGCATACCTCACTTCGTTTCGCTCGGTCCGCATCTCCATCGCCTAGCGCAGAAGATTGCGGGATACTCAATATACCTATTCACGCCATCCTTCTTTCATTCCTGCCTCTTACTTCGCGGAGGAATTTTAACGTGCAAACGAGAATTTTAGCCTGCTATGAAAACTTCAGTATATGCCCTTGCTGTTTCCGCACTCATGCTGCTGACCGGTATAGTTGGAGCGGGAAATCCACCCCAAAACATGCGTGGTGTCGGTTATCTGTCACTAGCCATCGGAAATCGCTCGTCTCAAGCACAGATACAATCGGTATTGGACGTTGCCGACCGGTGCAAGGTCTTGGGACTAAATCATATCAATTTGAGTGGTCCTCTGATTTTCCACGCTTCGGATATTGATTCGAACGTAGAAACCCTAATTCAAAAACTCCACGAGAAGGGCTTCACAGTTAGTTACTGTATAAATACTTTCTTTGATAAGGACAAGCATAGCCGCCAGTTTGCCTGGCGCGACCCTAGAGGACGAACTGTTGACGAAGAATACTTTTGTATGGTCGCTAGTCGGAAGACACGCTTGCCTGAAATCAAACGTTGTATCCAAAGAGGAATAGACGCTGGATTCGACGGTGTTCTTCTTGACTACCTAGACTGGGGCACAAATCAGGACAATATATGCTTCTGCGACTCATGCATACGAGAGTTCAATGCATTCACCGGCAATACACTCTCGCGCGAGAAACTGGTCGAAAGACTGCTCGCAGATGATCGGCTCATACCCGCGTGGTGGGAATGGCGGACGAAGGTACGAACAGACATTGCGGCTGAATTGGTCAAATTCGCTAGCGAAGCGGCCGCCAAACAAAACCGGCAGTTTTGGGTCGGTCAAATTGCCGGTCGCAGAGGCACCGAACCAGAGTTTTGTGGCGCGCTGTTTGACGTGCACGCGGCTGGTATACCGGACTACGCTAAATCAGCCGAAGACGTGGGAAAAGTGTTCAAGAGTTGGAAAAAGCGCGTTCCGGGGCCGGCGAGGGTCATAGCCCTTGTGCAGAAAGGTAAATCCTCAGAGCACCTACTGGCTAGTCTGCAAGGCGCACTGTTGGGCGGAGCGGACGGCTGGCTTTTCCTCTCCCCAACGTGTTCTATGGAAGAATTGGACTCTTTAACTTCTGCACTTAGGCAAATGGAGCAACCTTTGAAACAGTAACATTTATGATTCTATTTGCCGCTGGTGTGCCTCCATTGCTCCCGACGACGACCATGAGCAAAAACCTAAGCAAAACCAATTGTACGCCTCAGCGCACAACTAATCAGTTTCTGCCAGGAACATCTCCGTCACATAAAATTCGCCGGACTCGGTTATATATGCGCCAACCCCGATTGACTCAAACCGCGGCTCGAGAATGTTCGCTCGATGCCCCTCACTGTTCATTAGCGCCTCATGACCACGTTCCACATCCACGATAGAACAATAAAAGAGATTCTCGCCCACAAGCGCCCATGACGGTCGGCTACCTCTTTCTGCTAGGTAGCGGTCCATTGCCGTCCTTAGACCCTGAGTAGGAGAATTGTGAGAGAAATAGGAGAGGCGACCCATTTCTTCACTGTGCTTCCGCGCCGCCTCGACAAGCACCGGATTGATGGTTAACTGCCGCAATCCTCGGCTCGCCCTCTCTTGGTTGACAAGTTCGACAAACCTCATCTCCTCCTGAGTCATGACCGTGCCGTCATACCAGGTAGTTGGGCGAGTGGTCACCGTAGTAGACGTGAAGTTGCTCACGGTCATCAGGAGACCAAAGAAAAGCGATAACTTGGCCAACTGATCCCTCCTCCACTACCATAGCCATCTTTCCATACTTCTGCCTCTAACCACAGATGGAATTTCATCGGACAACGTTCGCATGATGCAAATTGCACCGCCAAGGCTAAAGTCGAAGGAATCCCACCCTCCGCCTGCCATGAAAGAGTCCTCAAATAAGGTGATGAATCCCGTTCCTTTAAGAAAGATGGCAAGTCGCTCGGCCCAATCGGTACCCCACGGAGGAACGACGATGTCCTCCGTTGAAGAATAAGCAAGGAGGTTAGGAAACTTGCGATATTCAAAACTTTTTGCACCAACATTAAGAGAAATATCCAGCGATGTGGAGATGACAAGCCATCGCCTCCTGCTCCGCGCAGGATTTATTCGCCAACTCGTTGCAGGCATTTATGAGTTCTTGCCTCTAGGCTGGCGCGTGCTCAACAAGATATGCGACATTATCAGGGATGAGATGGATAAGTCCGGCGCCCAAGAAGTACTATTGCCGACCCTTCACCCACGGGAACTCTGGGCTGAGAGCGGACGCGAGGCCGCAATGGCTGACGTGCTTTTGGCTACGTCTGACCGGAAAGGAGCGCATTATTATCTTGGCCCAACGCACGAGGAAGTTATCACGGACCTGGTACGCCGAAGTGTACGTTCCTACCGCGACCTACCCTTGAACCTTTACCAAATACAAATGAAGTTCCGAGATGAACCTCGCCCACGCGGCGGTCTGGTGCGCGCACGTGAGTTTCTCATGAAAGACGCATACTCTTTTGACCGCGACGAAGCGGGTCTGGATGCTGTGTACCTCCAGATGTATGAGGCCTACACAAAGATTTTCCAACGCTGCGGTCTGAATACAATTGCAGTAGATGCTAGTAGTGGCGCAATCGGCGGCAAGGAAACAAAAGAGTTTATGTTGCTCACTGATTCAGGAGAGGACCTATTATTCACCTGCCCATCATGCGGATATGCTGCCAATCAGGAGATTGCTGACTTCCGCGTAGTGCAGTCAAAACTCACGGAGACACCAGCGAAAATGACAAAGGTCAGTACTCCTGGGGCACACACAGTTCAGCAAGTGTGTGACTTTCTGAACACTGAACCGAAACGGCTTGTCAAGACACTTATTTATATGGCAGATGGCAGACCTGTTGCGGCTCTCATCCGGGGCGACCGCGAATTGAATGAAAACCGCTTTAAGGCGCTGCTGGACGCCAGCGAACTTGAAATGGCAACCCCAGAGCAAATTCTGGAAGTGACTGGTGGACCTGTGGGATTCAGCGGACCAGTGGGGCTGAACATGCCCATGTATGGTGACGAAGAGATACAGGGGCTAGTTAACTTTGTCACTGGAGCAAACGAGGAAGACGCACATCTGGTAAATGTCAACTGGTCCGATGTAAAGGGTGACATTACTTGGTCACGGCTCCGATTCGCAGCCGAGGGAGACCTATGTAACAAATGTGGCACGCTGCTCGAGATGCACCGAGGCATGGAACTAGGTCACATCTTCAAACTACGATACGCAATCTCCGAGCCAATGAATGCTACGTTCATGGATGAAAACGGAAACGAAAAACTGATCATAATGGGGTGCTATGGGATTGGTGTTAGTCGAATCATGTCCGCAGTTGCGGAAGTAAGCAACGATGAGAATGGACTTATCTGGCCAATCAGCATAGCACCATACCACGTGCACCTGATTTGCACAAACATGACAGATGATATCCAAAAAGACCTAGCGGAGAAGATCTACGAAGAATTGCAGAGTGCCGAGGTAGAGGTTCTTTATGACGACCGAGACGAACGCGCTGGAGTCAAGTTCAAAGATGCAGATCTAATTGGCATTCCAATTCAGGTAGTGGTGGGCAAAAAGGCGACTGAGGGTAATGTCGAAGTTCGAGACCGCGCCACAAAATCTACCGAAATAGTGTCTACCGAAAACGTGCTCGGCAATGTCAAAAACCGACTGAAATGAGTAGCGGACTGCGGAACAAAGCATGCTCAAAACATGTCACAAAAGAGTGAGCCGTGTGCAGTCTGGGGAATAAAAATATTTGACCAATAGAAGGATTAGGCAGTCCTGCCGGCGAATAAGAGTTACTGCCAATCAAATCTGAAAGCGAGGGGTACCCACATTGCAAAAAATCAGGCTGATTGTCTCAGTGCTCGCCCTCATAGCCCTTTGCTCGTCAAGTTCTATTGTGAGTGCAGCAGACACAAAAGAACTTCAACTAGCGGGCATTAGGCTGGGAAGGTCGGCGCTCACCATAATCAAGTTATACGGAAATCCCACGGAAATCCGCGTAGGTGGGAGAGGTGCTCAAGCCGGAACAGGGCAAGAAGCGTCTCAACAACCCTATACAGGAGGGTTCCCTGAAGGTCCTCCACCAGGAATGGGTGGTACCACACCCGCCTTTCCAGGCGTTGAGGGGCCTCCTCCCGGCATTGGCAATATTGGTACGCCCATGACGCCCACAGGTCAGGCTGGGGCTACTCAGGCTCAGGGTGCTCGGAAACCTACCGGCACAGAAGTGACATGGGTATATAAGTTTCCCAAGAACCGCATATTAGAATTCATCATAAATCCAGATGGGTATGTAATCCAGATTGCAGCGTTTGGCGTAGACTGGCCCGGCATTGTAACGTCAAAAGGTATCAAACTTGGGAGCACGTACAAAGATGTCATTCTGAAGTATGGCTATCCTGAGTCGCACCAACAAAGCGGCTATCAGATGGTCACCAAGTATGTGGAAAGAAATAGAGTTGCTTTTACCTTTGTTGGCAAGACAGTCGTAGGTATAACCATAGCACTGTGGGACACAGATTAGCATCTATTCGCAAACGGCGGGGTTGTTCCGTGTGGCTGACACTCGCGACGTACGAGAGGAAATTCGCAGCAGGGTAGACATTCTTGAGGTTATTTCTGAGCATGTCACCCTGAAACGTGTCGGCAGAAATTATATGGGTCTCTGCCCATTCCACACCGAAAAAACTCCGTCGTTTTCTGTCAGCCAGGAGTACCAGGCATATCATTGCTTCGGCTGCGGAGAACACGGAGACGTCTTTTCCTTTGTTATGAAAGTGGACGGGCTTACGTTCCCGGAGGCTCTTGAGAAACTTGCCAAGCGTGCCGGCGTCGATATAAGCCGTTTGCAGACTCAGCAGTTTAGCCAGAAAGACCAACTCGTCCGAATCAATGCACTAGCCGCCTCGTACTACCGGGAACTCCTTAGGCGCGTCCAGACACCAATGTCCTACCTGAAGGAAAGGGGCTTTGCGGACGAGACCATTCAGGAATTCAGGTTGGGATATGCGGCACCTGCATGGGACGGGTTAACATCTTTTCTAACGAAGAAAGGAATAAACCCTGCAGATGCAGCCCGCGCAGGACTCTTAATAAAGAGTGAACGCGGTGACGGCTATTACGACCGGTTTCGAAATAGAATAATGTTTCCGATCCTTGACATCCATGAGCAGGTTATTGGCTTTGGCGGGCGTGCGCTTAGCAACGAAGATCAGCCCAAGTACCTGAATTCACCCGAAACACCTTTGTTCAATAAGACCCGGGCATTGTATGGACTTCATTTAGCCAGAAAGAAAATTGCCGAGGCTGATCAGGCGATTGTGGTTGAAGGCTATACTGACGCCATCGCTTGCCACCAGGCGGGCTTCCGAAACTGTGTTGCGACTCTGGGGACATCGCTCACCCGCGAACATATTAGCATCCTTTCACGGTTCACGAAACATATCGTGCTCGCATATGACGCAGACTCTGCGGGTGTGACCGCCGCTCTTCGTGCAGCATCAATGTTCGAAGAAGCAGGCTGCGATGTGCGCATCGCTCGGCTCCCGGGTGGCGACGACCCAGATAGTATGCTAACGAAAGGGCTTACGGCAGAATTTGCTGCCGCTATTTCCCAGGCTTTACCCATTGTGGATTACCAACTGGTAACCCTGATAGAAAAATCAGATACAACCACGCCTGAGGGAAGGGCTGATATGTTGAAGGCTGCGACCAGGATTCTCGCAGGGATACCATCGCAGATTGAACGAGAAAAGTATATCCGTGCACTCGCAAGGTATCATCCGAACTTTGAAACGGGTACAACAAAAGCAGAAGACCATCTCAGAAAAGACATTGATCTAATAGCGCGCAGGCACCAGCGAAACCATATCAGAGATACAAGCAGTGCCAAGCAGACTACGAGGAGAACAGCCTTAGAAAAGGCGGAACTTTCAATATTGCGAGCACTGATTCGCGGCGAAGCGTCGGCAACAAACATAACGCAAGAACTAAGACCCGAGGACTTTTCTACGGAAATAACGAAGTCCGCAGCAGAAATTGTATATGGAGAACTGGAACAAAAAGGCACTGTTTCGCTCACAAGTTTGCTTGAAAATGCGAGAGATGAGGTAGGACAATTACTAGCAAGCATTACAATGCAGGAGGAGTGGGAGCCAATAACGGAGAAATTTCTTAGTGGATGCGTTGCATTAGTTAAGAGGTCAAAGGCGAAGAGATTGCGAACTTCTGACGTGCTTTCACCGTATCGAAAAGGGGAAATATTAGATATTGAAGAAATGTTAAAGAAGCAAGGACAAAGGCAGATGGAACAATACCTGAGAGAAACGGGAAAACTTCCACCGGTTGGTGAGCAAGAGGAATAAACAAAGTTGAGCACCGAAGAGATTAAAGACAACGCAGAATTGCAGAAATTATTGAGCGAGGGCAAGCGCAAGGGCGTGTTGACCTATGAGGAAATAAACGACACGCTCGGCCGCCAGGAAGATATTGACCCTGACCAGTTAGACGACCTTTTCCAAACATTTGCGGACGAAGGCATTCAAATCGTAGAAGAACTCAAGGACGCAGAACTGGCGGAAGAAGCGCCTGCTATTGAGGAGGCCCCTGTCCGCGAGGCTGAGGTCCACGATGAAGAACTGGCGGCTATGGAGGGTCTGCCCCTTGATGACTCCGTGAGAATGTGGCTCAGGGAGATCGGCCGCACACCGCTTCTCACAGCCGAAGAGGAAGTCGAACTCGCTAAAAAAATCGCCGAAGGTGAAGGCAAGACGCCAGAAGCACAACTCGCAAAGGAAAAACTGATACAGGCAAACCTTCGCCTTGTAGTTAGCATAGCAAAGAGATACAGCGGACGCGGAATGTCATTCCCAGACCTGATCCAAGAAGGCAATATTGGACTGATTAGAGCAGTCGAGAAGTTTGATTACAGGAAAGGCTACAAGTTCAGTACATACGCCACTTGGTGGATCCGACAGGCTATCACCCGGGCAATTGCCGACCAGGGACGCACCATACGTATCCCTGTGCACATGGTGGAGACAATCAACCGGCTGCTCAAGGCATCGAGCCATCTGCTGCAGGAACTTGGACGGGAGCCGACCACGGAAGAACTAGCGCGAGAGATGGGTCTGCCTGTCGAGCGGGTCAGCGAGATTATGCGAATCGCGCCAGAGCCACTCTCTCTTGAGACACCAATAGGGGAAGAAGAAGACAGTCACCTCTCCGACTTCATCCCAGACCGAGATACGATGTCACCAGATGATGCGGCAACACATCAACTTCTGCGCGAGCGGATTGTCGAAGTGCTTTCCGAACTTTCGAGCAGGGAGCGCGACGTACTGAGGATGAGATTCGGACTTGACGACGGATATCCCAGGACACTCGAAGAAGTCGGACGGCATTTCCAGGTCACGCGTGAGCGCATCCGGCAAATTGAGGCTAAGGCTCTCAAGAAACTGAGGCACGCCAAGCGACGCAAGAAGTTAGAGGAGTATCTAACTTAGGACCTGCCGTAGCAGTCTGGAACAAGGAGCAATCCTCCTGATTTTCGTACCATCGCGGATATCCGTATCCGTTAGAACCCCGCCTTTGTCGGCATAATTACCGCACGTACAAAGGACATGGCAACTTCTACTTCCCTGCCGAAACATACTTCGAACTTCTTTCTTCCCGGGCTTGCGCAAGGGCGCCAGCCTGGTATAGTATGTTTGCAACTCTACGAAGGAGAAGTAACATGGAGTTGTTTGCGGCTATACGCACACGCAGAAGCATTCGCAGATTCAAGCCTGATCCACTGCCAGAGGATGACATTGTACGCATTGTCCAAGCTGCGACCCAGGCACCTAGCGCCGGCAATCGGCAGATGTGGAAATTTCTGGTGGTAACAAATCGCCCTATGCTCGAAAAAATGCGCGATGCAATCATAAGAAAACTTGATGACATAGCATCATGCCCAGAAGCAGAAGCATTCAGGGAAAAACTTGAGGCGTCCAAATCCTACAGCACCTTCTTTGTAAACGCCCCTGTGACCATAGTAGTACTTGGCGAAAGATACCGCTCGACACTCGAAGAGGTCCTCGAAAAGAGAGGTGCCAAACAGTGGGAGATTGACGAGTTGAGGCAGCGCCCCGACCTTCAGAGTATCGGTGGTGCCATTCAGACTCTCTGCCTCGCCGCCCACGCGATGGGTTATGGCACATGTTGGATGTCGGCACCATGTGTCGCTGGCAAAGAGATCAAGGAGATACTTGGCATCGGACCAGAATGGGAAGTAGTGGCACTTGTCCCCCTCGGCATCCCGGACGAGAGTCCCCAGACCCGCCCTCGCAAGCCGCTCAACGAGGTGTTGGAATTTGTGAGGTAATGGGCATCGAAACGCACAAATCAGACATATCCGGACAAAGTCGCTCTCCTTTAAAGCAAGCGCGTGACCTCAAGTTGCTCATGCTCACCGTCTTTTGCGTCTCTTTCGGATTCGGAGCATATTTCGCAACTTTCAATAACTTCGCCGTAGAAAAACTCCATCTCCTGCCTGTACAACTAGGAAGACTTGAGGCAATAAGGGAAACTCCAGGCTTCCTTATGTTTGCCATCGCCGCCCTTACCATGCGCGTCGCCGAACCGGTTCTTGCCTGTGTTGCCATATCACTGCTTGCACTCGGACTTGGTGCATACTACACTGTTGACAACACACTGGAGTTGCTTGTGTATTCACTCGTCTGGAGTGTGGGACTGCACGCATGGATGCCCATTCAACCCTCAATGGCCCTCAACCTATCGGACGAGCATACAAAAGGGCGAACACTTGGACTCCTTGGCGCTTCAGGTGCACTCGGCACAATACTGGGCATGACTATGGTATGGGTTCTGGCTGCCCGAATCGGATACCATAACATTTTCCTTCTGGCCGGCGGCGCCGCATTCGTTGGCGCCTTAGCCGTATCACAAATTTCCAAAGACATTGGTCATGCGGAAAAACCTCGCCTGGTCATCAAACACCAGTACTCACTTTATTATCTCCTCGTCTTCCTCGAAGGCTGCAGGAAACAAGTCTTCATAACCTTTGCCATCTTCGCGCTGGTTAGGAACTATGGCACGCCTGCCAGAGTGGTAGCCACGCTTATGATCATAAACAATCTCACAAACCTGCTACTTGCTCCACGGGTTGGTCGTCTGATAGACCGCGTCGGTGAGCGACCTATTCTAATATTCTGCTACACCGCTCTGATTCCGGTCTTCATAGGCTATGCGACGATCAAGAGTCCCTCTGTGCTCTATGTGTTGTATTGCCTCGACAATTTCTTCTTCCTCGGCAGCATCGGTTTGAACACTTATCTGCACAAGATTGCCGAACCCCGCGACGTGATGCCGACCCTAACCATGGGAGTCTCTGTAAATCATGCGGCCGCCGTTGTCGTGCCTCTTATCGGCGGAACGCTGTGGCAGACGCTCGGCTATCCTGCCACGTTTTTCGGAGGCGCAGTCGTTGTCGCAACCTCGGTCCTCGCAGTCCTGCGAATGCGCATACCAGAAGAATGATACGCAATCCCAACAAGTTAGTCTTCGCTAATTACTTCTTCCGATGCAATTCGATTGGGCTATTGAACACCTTATCGCCGTTTTTCGCTAGAAACTCTCTCAAATCAGAGGTCTGCGCTGTTAAAACAAGGGTCGGTTCACACTCAGGGACTTCCTGATATTCATGTGCAATAACAGCGCTACCTGCGCTAATTTGTTTGTTCACCATATCTGGATCGAGCATTGAAAGTCTGAGAACGTCTCCATTCAAATCTATGCGCCAGAGCAAGTGAACAGGCAGGAGGTGAAGTTGCCGTAGGAGGTTCCAGCCAGCAAGTTTCGTCCCCTGCCCTCTCCAGCTCTCCTCGTCCGAGGAGATTGGATACGTGTCCATGTACACCACGCCGTCTATCTGAGTGAAATGCGCTGTGAACGACGCGGGCTTGCCACCCATGATGTAAATCATTGTGTAGGTGTTCTCTCCCGGTTTCTTGAAGAACTTCCATGTCTCGGATTCAGCGGCTGCCTGATCCAGCCATATCCCCACTATTCCAGGACATGCGGTCACGTCGTCCTCTGAGTATAGGGGATGGATTGATGGGACAACGCACCCTCCGCAGAACACCGCAACCAATCCAAGTAGCGCAGTCGTAATGATCGCTCTTTGGGTCACCGTACTCACCTCCGCACCAAGAATGTCTGCACGTTTCCAGAATTCGACCGACAAAAGCAAGTGTTCTCGCTTCCGACTTTCGACGTCATGCCTCGAACTCCTGCAAGGAAATACACAAAACGCGCAAGAATGGAAGTGCCATCGCAGAATGTGGTATCCTGTACGACAGCCAAGACTAATGGCGGCACGCTAAGAGTTCTAGATCCATGTAAGGCGGAAAAAGGGGCGAATACCCGGTGACCCCAAAACTCATTGGGAAGACCAACCACACCAGTACTTTTCCCAGCGAAAGCATGAGGGAGAGGTTGGCGATCGGATTCCTACTCATCGCCGCCTCGCTCTTATTGCTTCTTAACCTGGGTAATCAATATCTTTGGCAGGATGAGGCGCAGACTGCACTTATTGCCACAACCGTACTCAAGCATGGAGTGCCACTTGGCTATGACGGCAAAAACTACTTTTCCCAGCAATCGGGAGCAGAATATGGCAAGAACTACATCTGGAGATGGCACACGTGGTTTCCATTTTATCTGCTCGCAGCGTTTTTTGCTGCATTTGGGAAGAGCACTTTTGTAGCAAGGTTTCCCTTCGCACTTTTCGGTATTGCGACTATAATCCTGACATATTATGCTGGCAAACAGCTCTGGGGCACCCGAAGAGCGGGTTTCCTCTCTGCCGCCGCGCTGTTGGTCACAGTTCCCTTCTTCCTCCTCGCTCGGCAATGCCGCCTTTATAGTCCTGCGATGTTTTTCTCACTATTCGGACTATATGCCTACATTGGGGCGACCGAAAGTCGAAAACATTCACTGCTACTCTTCTGCATATCAGCAATTCTTCTGTTTCACACCTTTTATGTGTATTATGCGTCCCTACTAGCAACAGTAGTCGTCCACTCCTTAATCTTCCGTCGCTCTTACGTCCGCCGAATTTTGAAAGCGGCAGGTCTTACTCTCGCAGTTAACCTACCCTGGATAGCCTGGCTTTCTGGGATGAAATATGCGGACAAGTATGGAAGCAACCTCCTGAACATACCTCTAGCATTCGGGCAAACAAAGCACTTTCTATATTTATTAAGCAAATACGTCGTTCCCTGGTGGCTCTTTCTATTGCCGCTTCTCGCCTGGGCAATCAATAGTTTCCGCAGGAGGCGAATTTCAACACCTGATGTGAAAATCGCTTCGAACACCTGCTTGATGCTATTCTTCGCCTTCTTCACCATTGCAATGATCGCGCTCTCATCACCCGCTCCTTTCTTCCGCTACGTCGCCCCGCTCGTGCCAGTGTGTAGCCTATTCATAGGACTAATGCTAGAGTCCATTGCAGGGTTGCATCCCGCCATTGCGCTTGCAGGGCTCGCAGTAATTGGAATCACTGGGCAATTGCCGGACTATCTGTATGAAATCACTCATGATTACGACGGACCAATTGAAGGTATAGTGAAATACTTGAAGGAAAATGCAAAGCCTGATGATATTGTTGCGGTAACTTATGAAGACCTGCCGATCAAATTCTACACGAACCTAAGGGTGGTAGGCGGGCTAACTGGCGAAGACCTCAAGCCGGCTCTGAATGCAGACTGGGTTATAATCAGAAAGTATATCGTAAGTAAGTTAGCATTCGAAAACACCAGGTATTTCGAGCAAAACATCCCCTGGGAGAAGTATGAGCGAATTCCACTGCTGGGTTATCCGGATATCGAGTTCGAGAATCGAGAAGGGCCGGAGGAACACTTATTCCGAACTGCAGAGAACGAGCAACCTGTTATTATTTACCATAAGTTGTTTGACTAGGCTGAGAAACTCGTGGAGAGGTCAGGCGCCAGCAATTTGAGATAGGCGGCGCTCAGCCTCCGGATTGCCAGGCTCAATCTGAAGTATCCTGTTTAACTCCTCTATATACTTGTCATGAGCACCAGCCGCCTCGTAAGCCAAAGCCAGGTTCAACCGAGCGCCAACAAACCGGGGATTGATTTCAAGTGCCTTTAAGAACTGAGCGATAGCCATGTCGGTCATTCCCTGGCGCAGATAGCACAACCCGAGGTTGTTTCGGATGTCCGCATAGCGGGGGCATATGGACAACGCTTCCAGGAATGCTTGACTTGCTTCGTCATAGATTTCCTTATTCATAAGCATTTTGCCTTTTTCGAGCAAATAGCCGACTTCGTCTAGGTCAGTTTCAGCGACGGACTCGAGCAGACGCAAAGCCTGAGGCCAGTCGCCTGAATGATAGGACTCGATGGCTGTATGGTACCTTTCGTCTCGGTATACCGGCTCAAGCATGGCTGCCTTCGATATATCGTCAAGCCCGCTTTCGTTGCCCAAGAAAAGCCTGGAAAGCCCCAGGTACATCAAAGCCCTTGCATACGAGGGATTGATCTGAGTTGCCTTGACAAACTCATGCTCCGCCTGCGAGTACCTCCCCTGACGGTAGTAAACCACACCTAGATGAAAGTGAAGATCCGCATACTCAGGATGAAGCATTAGAGCAAGCCTCAATGATTCCTCTGCCCGTTCGTACATATTCATTCGTGCTTGAGCCAGCCCGAGATTGGCATACGCTTCGCCAAGGTAAAATGACGCAAGCCTAGTCTCAGGATTTGTGGAGCCCTTGCTTGCTTCCAAGACACGCTGAAATTCCGCGATCGCCTCTGCGTAAAGCCCACGGTCGTAAAGTGCTATCCCTCTTCCATAGTAGTCGCTCGGGCAACTGTCAAATGCCTGATTCACGAAAGAAGCCACCTCCCGACGGAATACTTGCCGGCTGAATGTACATACAACAAGTATTATCGGCTTGTACGCACCGTCACTGAAGGCATCTGCCGGTTGGACCAGGAGATACGCTCAAGCGTAGAAGGAATCATTTTGCAGTACGGCGACCTACGCAATAGTATTCGAAACCTAGACGTGCCATCTTTTGCGGATCATAGATGTTCCGCCCATCAAGCACCAATGGTCGCTTGAGCAGGTCCTTTATCCGATCGAGGTCCAGAAACCGAAACTCGTTCCACTCGGTGACTATGAGAAGCGCAAAGGCATCTCTGGCTGCCTCATAAGGATTCTCAACGTAGGCTACTTGCGGCAGAACCCGACGGCAGTTTTCTGTGGCCACAGGGTCATATGCTTTCACATGCGCCCCGTCGCCAAGTAAACGATTGATAACTTCGATCGACCTTGCATCGCGTATATCATCGGTGTTTGGCTTAAAAGCAAGACCCAAGACACCAATCGTCTTGCCACTCAATGAGCCAAGTACATTTTTCAAACGATTGACAAACCGATTAGGCTGGTCATCGTTAATGGCCAGGGTAGCCCTGAAAAGGTCCGAATTGCACCCCAACCTTTCCGACGTATGAATCAGTGCCTTTATGTCTTTGCCAAAACAGGAGCCCCCGAAACCAAGACCCGCTTGTAGGAAATGTCCGCCTATTCTGCTGTCGTAGCCAATCCCTTTCGCGACCTGAACAATGTCACCGCCTGCAGTCTCACAAATCTCCGCGATTGCGTTGATAAAAGATATCTTCATCGCCAAGAAGGCATTTGAGGCATATTTGATGATTTCAGCGCTTGTGACATCCGTTAGTAACATGGGGCGCTCAAGAGGTGCATACAATTCAAGCAACTTCATTGCGGAAGCCTGCGAAGGCGCTCCGATTACGATTCTGTCCGGATAGAGGGTGTCGTGTATCGCCGAACCTTCCCGAAGAAACTCCGGATTCGAGACTACATCAAAATCTGTACCGTTCTCGCAGTTTTCCTTGATGATTTGCCTCAGCAGGTCGCCTGTTCCTATAGGCACGGTACTCTTGTTGACGATAACCTTGTAGCGGTCCAGATGCCGTGCGATCCCTTTCGCGACCTCGACGATATTCGTGAGGACAGGCTCACCATTGGGACCTGCAGGGGTACCCACCGCAATGAAGATCATGTCAGCCATCCGAACCCCTTCGCCCAAGTCGGTGGTAAAAGCCAGCCGTCCGTCATCTACATTCCGCTCCACCATTTCTTCGAGACCTGGCTCGTAAATCGGCATGACGCCACGGGTGATCATGCCGATTTTTTCAGCGTCATTATCCACGCAAATAACATTGTTACCCAGGTCCGCAAATACTGCGCCAGTAACCAATCCTACATAGCCTGTACCGATTATACAAATATTCATAGGAGCTCCGAGCAGATGCTGTGGTAGTCGTATTTGCTAGAGGGAAGGATACCATGCTGTTTTTCGGTGTGTCAACTTTGTAGCGCCGGCAGGCTCAGGAATCACAACTCGCATTGTACTCGCATACATCACGTGAAAAACGACGTCAAAGTAGTACACGTCATGAGAACTAGTAGCATTCCCTAGCATCACCCATTCCCGATGTCGCATATTCTGTCTAGCACTATCCGTTAAATTCAGGGCTTGACAAAATTGATTGAGTAGCCTATAATACGAACAAATGTTCGATTACGCTGGTACACTGCCAGCGGCAGAAAAATACAACTCCAGGCCACAGGGGTTTAATGCCATGGAAACTACCCAGATAGATGAAGACATTCGTGTCTGTGCGGCTTTCAACGGTCGTAAGGTCCGACCCATCTGGTTTCGATGGCGAGATAGGTACTACCAGGTAAAACACATCAACTTCAACTGGAGTAGCAACCAGGGTTCAGCAAAAATTCATCACTACGCTGTAACGGATGGCGTCAACACATATGAATTATGCTTCAACTCACGCACCATGGAATGGACCCTGAGCCGTATTTATACGGAGTGATTGATGGAAAAACAGCGGACTATCCTCCTTGTGGACATGAATGCGTTTTTTGCAAGCGTTGAGCAGCTATCCAATGCCAGCCTGCGAGGTAAACCAGTCCTGGTAGGTGGGTCTCCCAGCCAACGCTCAGTGGTAGCAGCAGCGAGTTACGAAGCCCGCCCTTACGGAATCAGTTCCGGCATGTCGTTTACAGAAGCATTGATCCTCTGCCCGGGTGCCATTCTGGTAGAGGGCAATCCGCTAAAATATGCGGACACAGCTCGCCGTGTATTCCGAATCTGCACCGACTATACCGACAAAATGGAGGTATATTCCATTGACGAATGTTTTCTGGATGTCACCGAAACTCAAGATAGGTTTGGCGGCGCATGGAAGATTGCTCAGGCTATCAAACAGCGCATACGCAAAGAATTGGGACTCACCTGCTCCATTGGAATCGGCCCCAACAAGTTACTTTCCAAACTAGCCGCCGGAATGAAGAAGCCTGACGGACTGACGGAAATAAAACCAGAAGATGTCAAAAGCATATTGGAGGATCTGCCTGTAGAAAAATTGCACGGCATTGGCGAGAAAACTCGAATACGGTTGGCGAGAATGGGAATCACCACGGCAGGCGCTCTAGGGCGCGTACCAGTCGAATCACTCAGACAAAGATTCGGAATCCTAGGAGACCTCTTGCATGAAATGGGTAACGGGATTGACCATTCGCCAGTGGTGCCATACTACAGTATACCTGATGCCAAATCCATGGGGCACTCCTATACCCTCAGCCGAAATACGCGAGATTGGAATGTAATCCATGGACACCTGCTTCGACTTTCGGAAATGGTAGGACGTCGGTTGAGAGAGCAAAATTATGCAGGCAGGACCATCACACTAATCTTGCGATATGAAGACATGTACACATTCGTCCGGCAGAAGAGCATTCCGGAATATCTCGATGATGGGTATGCTATATACAAAGTGGCTGCTTCCATACTGCGCCAGCGCGAAGACGACGAGCGAAGCATACGCCTTGTAGGAGTATCCGTATCCAACTTAGTCAAAGGGATCAAGCAACTCGGTCTCTTTACCGATCACCGCTACAGTACTCTATTGCGTACTCTAGATGCTATCAATGATAAATATGGTGAATTTACTATAAAGCGCGCCAGCCTACTTGGTCTGGAGTCACAACCAAAGACCCATGGCTTCGACCGCACACAGATTGCCCACCACCTTAGACCAGCCTGACCAGGAGAACGATTATGGGAATGGTTCGAATAGGAACAAGCGGCTACAGCTTCAGGAGTTGGAAAGGTACCGTCTATCCTCCCACAATTAAAGAAAGCCAGATGCTTTCCTACTATATTAATGAGTTTAAGTTCAACACGGTGGAGATCAACTACACGTATTACCATCAGCCAAGTGCCAAAACAATGGCGTCATTAGCACAAAAAACGCCCGAAGGCTTCGACTTCACGGTTAAACTCTTCGGTGGGATCACCCACGAACCTTTCCGGTCTGGCATACCAGAGCACGTGGATACCTCGCTATCCGCACAGTTCACTGAAGGAATAGCACCGCTTAAGGAGTCCGGCAAATTGGGCTGCGTCCTGGCGCAGTTTCCACCTGGCATGCCGTACACCCCTAAGACCTGGAATTATCTGCTCTCGCTCAAGGAGTCATTCCACGACGTGCCACTTGTATTTGAGTTTCGAAACAGAGCGTGGGCAAGCAACGAAACATTTGAGAGACTCAGGGAGGCTGATATCGGGTTTTGCGCGGTTGACTGTCCTCCGCTGGAATCATTGATGCCTCTTATCCCTGAGGTGACATCTAAAATCGCATACCTCCGACTCCACGGGCGCAATCCCAACTGGTTCAAAGAGCCCTTCAGACGATACGACTATGTGTACACAACGGAAGAACTAGAACAACTATTGGGGACTATACGTGAGATGGCGTCGAGGTCGGACAAAATGTATATCGCCTTTAACAATTGCCATGCTGGAGCGGCATTGCGGAACGCCAAGGCTCTGCAGGAAATGATTGACAACCAATAACTCGTCCCAGCCCCGCTTTACACGAAGGTTTCAGGAACTGCCCGGACGCTCGCTAGTAAGTTCAAACTTATATCCAACGCCCCATATTGTGGCGATCCGACATGGCGCATGCTCAATTTCGATCTTCCGTCTCAACCTCTTCACGTGTTGATCAACAGTGCGCTCGTCACCAAAGAAAGCATCATAATTCCACACTTGCTTGAGGAGTTGGTCTCGAGTGTACACATGGTCCCTATTGCTTGCAAGGTACCAAAGCAAATCAAACTCTTTCGGAGTCAGGTTTATCCTCTCATTGTTGATACGCACTTCACGCGACAACACATTCACATAGAAACCTGGAAGGTTGAGCACTTTGTCATTCTCAGCCTCAGAAGCATAACGTGTCCGACGAGACACTGCCTTCACTCGTGCAATAAGTTCGCGAGGGCTGAACGGCTTCGTTACGTAGTCATCCGCTCCTAACTCCAATCCTAATACACGATCAAACTCTTCGCCCTTGCCCGTGAGCATAATAATTGGAGTGTTGGCAAATCTACGGATCTCCCTGCAGACCTCAAGCCCATCCATTTCGGGCAGCATCAGGTCAAGGATTATCAGGTCAGGCTTGTGCTCACGCACCGCGGCAAGACCTTCTTTCCCGTCAAATGCACATATTGCCTCGTAGCCTGCCATTTCGAGTTGGACCTTCACCAACTCACAGATATTGGCATCGTCGTCTATGACTAGAACCTTCTGCTTGGCCACTTGAATCGCCCTCTCCTGCGAAATACGTCTTCTTTTCTTGCACTGTCGAACAACAAACAAAGGCCCCTGGCACCGCGGTTTTGACTACGAACACTTGCCCGCAATGACCTGCCAGGTTTATCAGAGGACTGCACTAAAACTACCTGTTCGCAGTATATGCCGCTGAATCCTTTTTGTCAATAGTTAAAAGCGCTGTTTCCGAGATTAAAACGTCCTAGCAATCTGCTCTATGGACTTCCAGCAGGTCGGCGATGGCTTTCATAACGCGCCTCCCCACCTCTTCTAAAGCATCCCTGTCATGCCGTGAATTGTAGAGGTCGGGGAAGGTCATCGGTGCGCCGTAGACTACTTTGACTGGATGCTTCCTTGGCAACCGAGCGTGCGGACCCAGAACCTTTTCAGTACCTATGATAGCCGCAGGGACAACCGGTGCACGTGACTTCAGTGCAACAAGTCCAATCCCCAGTTCCGGCTCTTGTAGTTGCCCATTCGTGCTTCGCGTTCCCTCCGGGAAGATACATATCACTTTGCCTTCATTCAATAACTCCACTGCCTTCTTAAGTGCTGCACGGTCTGCGCTACCTCGTCTTACAGGAAACGCGCCCACGATGCGTATCAACCTTCCGAGTATAGGTACTCGGAAGAGTTCTTCTTTTGCCATATAGTGGACCTGCCGTCTGATTCCACAACCCACTGCTGGAGGATCAGCGTAACTCACGTGGTTCGGCGCTAGAATTACGCCGCCTGAACTAGGCATGTTCTCGGCGCCGACAGACCTAAACCCGCCCAAAATACGGAACATTAGTCGAAAGAACCAGTGTCCGAAATAGTATAGCCTCATTCTCGTGCGGCTAACCGCTGTGGAGTCACGCCATGTGACGCGCACAAAGCAATTACTCTGTCAACGACTTCGTCAACTGTCAGGTTATCTGTGTTGATCAGGACAGCGTCTGGTGTGCGTGTAAGCGGACTGTCACTCCTGGTGCTATCCCGATGGTCCCGCTCCTGAATTTCGCGCTTCAGCGTTTCCATGTCCATCTGCATTCCAGCGCTCTGCATCTCAGCCCATCGCCGCCTTGCACGCTCCTCAACTGACGCTGTCAGGAAAACCTTTACTTCAGCATCGGGCAGGACCACTGAGCCTATGTCTCGTCCCTCCATGACCACCCCGCCGTCTTGTGCTAGGCGCTTCTGTTGGGCTACTAAATGCCGCCGAACCGCTGAGATTGCTGACACTGGCGACGAGAGTCGAGTGACATCAGGTGTCCGTATCTCGCGTGACACATCGAGACCATCAACGAGTACGCGCGAACCATCGCTGCTGTCGAAGTCAATCCGTATGTCGCCAGCAACTTTTGCAATGTCGTCTTCGTTTTCCAAAGGGATGCCAAGTTGAAGCGCCTTCCAAGCCACAGCTCGGTACATGGCTCCGGTGTCTACATACTTGTAACCAAGTCGGCGAGCAACCTCACGCGCCACTGTCGTTTTTCCGGCACCTGCCGGTCCGTCTATAGCAATGTTTATGCGCTTGTCCAATCCTGGTCCCTCACCAACCTCAGTTTCCGTGCCACGCCAGTCATTGCCAGCGCACGCGTCTTGTGATAAATGAATGTTTCGATTTTCACTGGCTATCTTCGCTTTAGTCCTCCAACCACCCGCTTTGCTAGGATATCAAGAGGAAGAGTCAACGATCTCGTCATCTGAGCCTAATCTCGACAAAGAGTTCCGGGCTTCATTCCCAGCCTCAAACCAACTCGTGAATCCCTCGGCATCGTTTGATTCCAGAGCGCGGAGTCCCTCGGCAAGGTGTCGCTGGAAACCTTCCGCCGCCCGGCAAATTTCCTCTATGTTGCTGAGGCATATGTCCCGCCAAATGACCGGCGAACTCCCTGCAACGCGAGTGATATCGCGAAAACTACCTGCCGCAAGTTCGAACAGTTCTTGGTCTGTCGTCGAGCGCTCCCGTGCAAGCGACACAAGGGCAACGGCAATGAGATGTGGTAGGTGGCTAATTACCGCCACGCTGCGGTCATGAGTTTTCGCATCCATGATAATCACGCGAGATCCGATTCCCTCTGCAACTCCCTTCATGATAGCCAAGGCCTCTTCATCTGTTGACGCCGTAGGTGTAAGAACGTATGCAGCACTGACAAACAGGTCAGCTGTCGCCGCTTCTACGCCAGTCGCTTCGGAACCTGCCATAGGGTGTCCGCCGACAAATCGAATCCCGTCGTGCATTAAGCGGTCTGCTTCCTCGCAGATCAAAGCCTTCGTGCTACCGGCATCTGTAATTATGCACCCTTCCTTCGCAAAATCGGCACTCAGTTGGATAAACTGTGTCTCCAAACTAACCGGTGTGGACACATAGATGAGGTCGGCATCTTCGACCCCCGCCTCGACATCCGTGGTCCACTCGTCAACTGCGCCAAGTTCAACTGCCTTTCGCAGGCGGTCCGGGTTTCTACCTACCCCTATCACTCTGCCTGCCAGACCCCGTTTCCTCAGCGCCATCCCAAAGGAACCGCCGATCAATCCCACTCCGATGATAGCAACACAGTCAATCTTTCGTAAGTTCACGCTCTTTACTCCAACCTGGAACTCTTCCTATTGCAAAGATAATCGGCTCCAACTCCCTCATGAGTTTTTCAAACGTCTCGGGTTTCAATGATTGCGATCCATCCTTCAGTGCCTTCTGAGGCTCTGGATGTACTTCTATCATCAGGCCATCTGCACCAGCGGCAATGGCAGCACGCGCCACGGGTCCAACGAGCCGCCAATTTCCAGTGCCATGACTTGGGTCGGCAATTACAGGGAGATGGCTCAATTCAGCAACTGCAGGGATTGCGTTTATGTCAAAGGTGTTCCTAGTGTACGTCTCAAATGTGCGGATGCCCCGCTCGCAAAGTATGATCTCATAGTTGCCACGTGAGGCGATGTACTCAGCCGCCTGTAGCCATTCCTCAATCGTTGATGACATCCCGCGCTTTAGCATAACTGGCTTTCGAATGATGCCAATCTCCTTGAGCAGTGCGAAGTTCGTCATGTTGCGGGTTCCCACTTGAAGTATGTCTGCGTACTTGACCACAAGTTCAACGTCCCGCGTATCCATGACCTCTGTGATAACAGGCATCCCAGTTTCTGCACGAGCAGCATCGAGTATCTTAAGTCCATCTTCCCCCAATCCGTGGAAACTGTACGGCGAAGTGCTTGGCTTGAATGCCCCGCCCCTCAAGATTTGTGCGCCCGCACGCCGACAAAGGCGAGCAGTCTCCATGACTTGGGCTTCACTTTCCACACAGCAGGGGCCAGCCATCACCACAACCTCATCCCCACCGATTGCCACATTCCTTACCTGGATAACCGTCTTGTCCGGGTGAAACTCCCTGCTGACAATCTTGTAAGGCTTCAGAATCGGGACTACACGCTCCACAAATGGCAGCGACTCAATTTGTTGGGCAATTAGCACCTTGTCTTCTTCCGGAGCACCAATTGCCCCGACAATGGTCTTCTCAACGCCACGAGAGACGTGGACACCGTACCCTCTGTCCTTAAGATTGACTATGAGTTTCTCCAAATCGCTTTCGGTGGCTTGAGATGACAAGATGATTATCATGCGCTACCTCGACAGACAGGTTCGTATGAATGGCTGAGGGACTTACACAAGTATTTCACGCAGAGCCTTGATGAAGCGCTCGTTCTCAGCCTGAGTCCCGGTCGTGACTCGAATATGGGTGGGATAGCCAAAAATGTCACCAGTCCGAACGATTACTCCCTTTTTTAGGAGTTCGGTAAAGACAGCACGGCTGTCTCTTCCTATGTCCACCCACACAAAGTTTGCCTCGGAAGGTGTATAAGAAAGCCCCATGGCTTCGAACTCGCCGTAGAAATATCGTTTCGCCTGCGAATTAAGATTCTTACTTCGTCTGACCTGCTCTGGGTCATTCAAACTTGCAACCGCGCCAACCTGGGCCACACTGTTTACATTAAACGGCTCGCGCACCTGGTTCAAACATTGGATAATCTCCGGTCTAGCAATCCCATAACCAATCCTCAAACCTGCAAGACCATAGATTTTGGAGAATGTGCGAAGGACGATTACATTCGCACCTGCCCTGACGTAATCCAGCATATTTGGAAAATCTGGAGTTTCTACGTACTCGTAATATGCCTCGTCAAAAACTGCGATGACGCGGCGGGGAAGTCTGGACATAAAGCGCTCTACGTCTCTTTGCGTGACCACTGTGCCCGTCGGGTTATTTGGGTTGGCGACGAAAATGAGCCTCGTACGTTCAGTAATCCTATCCGCCATGGCATCTAGGTCATGTGTGAAGTTTCTCAATGGAACCATGATACACTCGCAATTGTTCAACACCGCCGCCGCCTCATATCGAACAAAAGACGGATCGGCTTGAATGACCTCGTCGCCGGGGCAAAGAAACGTGATACCAATATAGTGGATCAACTCGTCCGACCCATTTCCAATAATTAGTTGCTCCTCAGAAACGCCCCAGTGGGGTGCAAGTGCCTTCTTTAGTTGATAGCAACTGCCATCAGGATATAGTGCCACATTATCCAGAGCCTTTTTCATAGCCTCGACAGCCCTGGGCGATGGACCAAGTGGATTTTCATTTGAGGCAAGTTTGACGATGTCAGTGATGCCAAACTCTCGTTCTACCTCTTCGATCGGTTTGCCAGGTGAATATGGCTTGAGTTTGCGAATATTCTCTTTCACTAATTCGTCGGTCACTATTGTGCGCTCCTCATTCCGGTTGCTCTCGATATGCCCGCCTCGCTCTTGGGTGTCAGAAATCGAATGCCTGAGTTAGTTTATCACATGGCGGCGCTACTGACAACACACGTTTGGGTCTAATACTCGCAGAGTTACAGCAAGCCATTCGGTGCACATTCCCTAATCGTCAAAGACGGCTTGAGCAGAAATAGCGCAGGTCTTATTGAGCGGTTTCCAACAAAGTTGGCTACATCTTCGGTAGTGGCAAGTTCGGCAGCTCTTACGCACGGTATATGCGGCGTTCATTACTCGTGAGCCCTGCATAAACACCAATGCTGAAGTTGATAATAAACCTTACAAACTGGATGCTCGAGGACGGCACGTCAAGTGCGCCAAGTTGAAGGGCACATGACAGGGCAATTCGAGCGTGTTCAAGCTTGCCGATCTTCAGAAGCACGTATGCATTCTCCTCCAGGCGTCTCTTGTATCTCGCACGCCATTGCTCGTCGAACAATTCCTCAGCGGCTCTGTCAAGTACGCGCCTGATTCTATCCTCCTTCAAGTGTTCGGGAATAACGAGAGGACTCTCTTCCGCCTTAATATACTCTTCAACGTATGGGCGAAGACGACTCTCTTCGATCACCCAGCCCTTAAAGATATCTAGATCATACAATTCCTCCACCCTAGCGGCGAGAGAAGCATCAAACTCCGCTGCTTCGGCTCCGATCTCGTCATAGATGATCGGACGCTCATACCGCCCTGCGGAGGACCGCAAGATATTACAGAAGTCGAGGTATCTGCTCGGCAGCGACTTACCAGTATTCTCGTGGACCGCCTCATATTCAACTGCTCGAAATGCTACGTATTCTGGTGGAGCATGGACCAGAAACTGACCGCTTTCCGCCACCTCGGCTATGTGTGCATCATATTCGCGCCTAGTGATGGGAGCATGAACGACCTCGCGAAACCCTTCTATGTCTGATGCAATCATCTCGATTACTTGTGTGCCTACGAGCGGGGAAGTAATCAGTAATGAAAGGTATTGAGAGCCCTTTCCATCAACCTCACTAAGCGATCCAGAAAGTATCCGACCGCCACCAATCAGCGAAACCTCTGCCTTTTTCGGAACGGAGGGCTCATCGGTGTAAACCCCAAGCAAACTGAGTCTTCGGAGTGCCCTGCGTGCCGCTTTGACCACGACTTTTGGTTGATCTGGCTGATCGAGCATCCTCAAAGCGGGAATCACCGCCTCGGTATGCATCTTACCAAGTTCCTCTGCCAGTGCAACCGCAACATCGGGACTTTCGGTAGGTGAAAAAGACTTCAGGAGGTCCGCGAGTTCGGCGGAAAACTCCTGTGGTTCTAATTCTGACAATTTGCGGACGCGATCTCGTATTGCTCTCGCCTCAGGGAGTTCCTGAACAGCGTCCAAATTCTTTTCTCGCTTTCCAGCCTTTCCACTTTTAGCCATTCACTACCCGTTCCCCAACAGTTGATCAATCCTTGCCTGGGCAGACTCGGCAATATTCGTACCGGGCGCTATTTCCACGGCTTTCCGCCAATACTGGATAGCTCTATCCGCCTCGCCGCTCATGTAGGCTGCTTCTCCCCTATTGTAGTATATGACAGCAGCATTTTGCCGAGCAGCTAAGGCTGCCTCGCTCCCCGGCTCTACTTTGATTGCCTCTAGAAACGCAGCAAGTGCCTCGTGTTCTCGTCCAGTTCTTAATAACGCCGTGCCCAGTAGCACGTAAGCGTCTGCGTACCCCTTGTCATAAACGATCGCTTGCCTATAGTGAGTTATCGCTCGATAAAGGTCGCCTCTTTTTTGAGCGTTGACTCCCAAATTGACATAGCAGATTGCTATATTTCGACTTGCCGCCGCACGAATGCGAGGGTCTGTGGTCCTTTTCAATACTTCACTGAATTCTTGAATCGCTGCAAGATAACTTTGGGAATCAGCATACCTTTTTCCTGCATCCAAATGGTACTGAATCTCTTGCTGTTGTGACTGCCGCTGAAATCCCTGATAAGCAGCCAAGAAAGCCCACACAAAAGCAGTGACACCCGCGCAAGCAAAGAGGACGGCAAACAGTACTTTCAGAAAGTACTTTGCCTCCGCTGAAATCAACGGCTTTCTTGGCATCTGGGGGATAGAAATTCCTGCTGGCGGTGTTCCATACGCGGTGGTTCCCGGCGTGGGGGCAGGCGGCTGGTTGCCCCCCTGCCATGTGCCTGGAGGAATGCCTACCGTGGCGCCGTACGCGTCCCCTTGAAACTGCTGGGGTTGATACGACTTCTCCTCCAGGTCGGCGGCTAGTTCTGCTGCCGAGTTATATCGCAAGTTCGGGTCCTTGGCCAAACACTTGTGTATGACGCGTTCGAGAAAAGGCGGCACTGACGGCGGAACCACTACCTCTTGGTTCATAATGTTGTATGTGATTGTAACGACGCTGTCACCGGTAAAAGGCTTTCGACCAGTTAGCATCTCATAAATCACTATGCCTAGCGAGAATATGTCAGTCCGATGGTCGAGTGGTTTGCCGGAGACTTGCTCCGGAGACATGTAACTCGGGGTACCGAAAACCTGACCCTCGGCTGTGAGTGACGGTTCTTCCATTAGCCTTGCAATACCAAAATCTGTGAGTTTGACATGCCCGCCGGGGAGAATATGAATATTGTCAGGTTTTATGTCGCGGTGAATTACTTTGTGAGAGTGAGCATAATCCAGAGCAGCACATACTTGCTTGGCAATGTCTACAACCTCATCAGGTGTTAACTGCCCTCGGACTTCCAGGACATCGCGCAGGGATTGCCCCTCGAGGTATTCCATGGCGATAAAATGCCGGCCATGATCCTCCCCTGCCTCGTATATAGTGACAATATTCGGATGGGTCAGAGTGCCGGCGGCACGGGCTTCACGGTAGAAACGTTCGATACGCTGTCTTCTCTGCTGACCATCCAAATTCGGTGGCAGAACCAATTCCTTGACGGCTACTCGGCGGTTTATACTCGTATCAATCGCCTCGTAGACGATATCATTACTTCGACCGATTTCTCTGACTATCTGATAACGACCAAGTCTGTTGGTTGCCACGATCGAATAATGCCTCGATGAACATCGTCTCCTAGCGCGTAAATAGGCGGCGACCGCGGGATGCTTTTTCCACATCCTTGATCGCCACAATCAATACCGTGATATTGTCTCCGCCGCCACGCTCATTTGCCCGATCTACGAGTTTCATTGCGGCAAGTGCAGGACTAGATGCCCTCACGATTTCCAGGATTTCCGAATCTGAAACATACCCGGAAAGTCCATCGCTGCAAAGAAGGACGATATCATCCTTCCGAATTGGCTCACGGAAGATATCCACTTCTACGTCTGGTCCAGCACCCAGAGAACGAGTAATCACATTCCTGAATGGCGATACCTCCGCCTCCTCCCGGGTGAGTGCTCCCCGCTGGACTTGCTCTTCCACCCATGAGTGGTCTCTCGTGATCTGCCGGATACCACCGCCGCGGATGAGGTAGGCTCGACTATCGCCGACCTGTGCGACAATCAATTCGCCTTCCCAAATGACGGCCACAGTACAAGTCGTTCCCATTCCGGAGCGCTCAGGAACGCTTTGGCCGACTTCGTATATGTAGGAATTAGCCGCCTGTATCGCAGAAGTTATGCTTTGTGCAACGTCTTCGCTAGGGTCGGCATAATATGTTCGTAAGATTGTCTTTAGGGCTAGTTCGCTTGCAATCTGGCCGGACGCATGACCGCCCATCCCATCGGCTACTGCATAAAAGCAACCTTTCGCCGATAGTAGTTCCAATTCTTCTGGCTCGAAAAATTCGAACTTGTCCTCATTATTTTCCCGAATAAGACCCAAATCAGTTCGTGCAGCGATCCTTGTACGAACGCAGACCTTAGGCTTAAGACCTTTCTTCTTCGCCCATGCTTGCACAAGGTCCGCAGAATCCAGTTTCGCCGTAATCTCAACGTCCCCTGACATCACAGAACCTCTTCGTCCTCAATTTCAGGATGCAAGACCTGGAGGCGAAGTATTGTCTGCCCTACCGTGATCTCGTCGCCATCTTTCAACGGGACCTTCTGACCGACTGCGATCTTCTCTCCATTCACAAAAGTGCCGTTTGTACTACCCAGGTCGGTGACGTACAAGTTACCATTCTCGGCAAGTATATCGCAGTGGACCCCTGAAACGTAGCCGTCTGATGTGATCGGAATATCGCTGTCAGGCTTGCGCCCCAGACGGTTTGCACCAGGCTTGATCCCAAACGCAATCGAAGGATCCGACACAAGCACCAGCCGTGCAATCGGTTCCACTTCTTCAGGTGCCGCCACGGGCTCCTCTACCGGCTCTTCTCTCGCCTCCGTCACTTTTTCAGCCTGAACTTCCGCCGCCCCACATCCTTCGGATGACTCAGGCTGGGCTGACAGGACTGCCGCTGGAAGTTGGAGAACAAGCACAGTATTGCCAAACTTAATCTCGCTCCCATCAGCAAGTTCTTTCCTCTCGCCTTTGCGCACCTGCACACCGTCAACATATGTGCCATTAGTACTGCCCAGATCCTCCACATGACAGCCGGTTTCATCAATCGTCACCACTGCGTGTTTGCGAGAAACAGTGGGATCGTCCAAAAGAACATCTGCTGCCTCCCTGCCCACTGTATTCTGACCAACCCGAAGCATGAACTCTCGTTGACGTTGTGGGTCAACAAGTTTCGCCTGCTCCTCTATTCCTTCTGCCGCCACAGGCTCGCCCGGGGTTGAGGACAATAGAAACCCACAGTCCCCGCAGTACTTTTCACTCGGGCTATTCTCAGTACCGCATACGGGACATTTCACTGTCGTACCCAAAACCGTTGCATCACCGTCGGGAGTCTTTGCAATCATTGTCTTGTTACCCTGGGTAATCTCATTTTGCTCCATATTGGTTCTCCCCTGTATTTGCTCTCTCGCAACTAAGTGGTTCGTAGCGCAATCCCTCTGGTGGCTGTTTGCATTACCCCCCGGTTACCCTCTCTTTTTGCCCTGGTCCAGAGTGTAAATCGTGCCGACCAGTGTTTTCTGAGCATCGGGGCCGCCCGCCTTCATAGCGTCAATTGCGCGCCTGACATCTTCTGCTTCCTCTTTGCGCCCTTGTTGGATAAGGATGTTCATCGTCTTCTCCAACTCAGCGGTTGCCTCAGCCGTGGAGATTTGTTGAGTACGCATGCCCATTACAGTCTTCTGCAAACTTTGAGACGCAAGGGCTACCTCAATCTCCCTTTGAACGACAGGATTCACACCACTCTTTATAAGCGGCTCGTCTTGCGTGAACTCAAATTCGACATCAGCGGTTAAGACTTCGTTCCGCCCCGTGACAGCATCATCATAAAATAATTCAGGCTTCAATACGCGGTAGATTCCTGCCGGGCGAGGAGCGAATTCTAGTTCGCAAAGTACTGACATCGCGCTTCCACGTTCCATATCCACCAGATTGACCTCGGCGTATCTTTGCCCAAAAGATGGTTTGCGCCCATAAACCTGACGAATCTGCACCCAGCGCGAGAAATTCAACCTCAGGCGAATGTTCCGCGCCACAATGGTGAGAAGGCTCTCCAACTCGCGACGGAAGATTTCCGGAATCAACTCAGGTCTCGAAATGTAATAATAGTTTCCACCGCTCTGTCGGGCTATACCCGCCATCAATTCCTCATTGTACTCAGGACCAAACCCAAGCGCCGTGATAGTTATACCGCGGCTTTTTTGCTCTGCCACCTGCCCAACGATTGAAGCGAAGTCTTTGATGCCTGCCGTTGGCTCACCGTCCGTCAATAGAAGGATTCGATTCAGACTGCCCTGAGAATATGCAGACATGACCTGATTCGCGCCGGCCACAATCGCATCGTAGATATTCGTCGTATTCCCCGCTTGAAGCCGATTGATGTGTTCCTTGATCAGGGTTTTATTCACCACGCGCCTCGCTGGCATGACCACTACGACCTGGTCGGAAAATGCGACAATGGAAAGAACATCACTTGGCTCAAGCAGGTCAACAACATAGGCACATGCCCGCTTCGCATAATCCAGCGGTTCGCCCTCCATAGAACCGCTCTGGTCAATCACCAGGCACAGATTCAACGGCAAGCGCCTGCCCACAGCACTTGAAACAGACCTCAGTTGAATTAAAACATGCTCGCGCGACATCCGGTCTGATGCCGCATATTTATTGCCTGGGAGACATTCCATTTCCAGTGCCTTATAAGCACCCACCATAGCGGTCTTACCCGCATCAGGCTGGATTGCCTGCGTGCGCATTTCTTCGCTGTCTCCTCCTGGTGGAATTATCCTCGTCTGTTCCATGCGTTATCGCCGCCTCCTGTTCTCCGCGCTATGCCTTGCCCGCATCAATCAAAAGTCTCAAGAGTCTTCGAATCGCCCTCACACCGCCCCAAGTTTGCATACGTCATTTTCTACTGTTCAAATCTAAACGCAGACATGCCAAACGCGATTATGTCACCAGGCTTAAGCGCCTGCTGTGTAACCCTCACAGTATTAACAGTGGTCCCATTTGAACTCCCTTCATCATATACGACATATGAATCTCTCTCGTTCACGATTCGAGCATGCCGCCTTGAGACCGTTGTGTCCAATGGAAGTTCAATATCGCGCCCAGGTTCACGACCAATAGTTGTCTCGCCTTCCTTCAATTGAAACACTTGTCCTGTGTATGGTCCGCTGACCCCTACAAGTCGGGGGGCTGCACCCACCATTTGAGGTTGTTGGATAGGTGCCCCAATCTCCTGCTTATCTGGCACGCCCGTCCCAATTGAGCACGCACACGCTCCCGTCCTCGGGTCCTTCAGGCTCCCACAGTACGGGCACACCCCGGGTGTCGTCGGAATCCCAGGGGCTTGCGGGGATGAAACATCTACCTGACGTGGGACCTTGGATGCAGTCGCCTTCTCGTGAAACTCCAACCTCATCGAACCGATCTCGATAATGTCGCCGTCCTTTAGGAAGCACTCTGTGACACGTCGTCCATTCACCAGAGTGCCAATCGGACTCCCTGCGTCACGGATGAGATGCCTTCCTTGCTGGGCAATGATTTTTGCATGAGTCAATGCTATATTCCGGTCCCCAAACAACCCAATATCCGAAAGTTCTGCTCTGCCAATTGTAGTTTCAGGCTTCGTTATAATGTATTCTTTTCCCTCGTTTCGTCCAGCGACCACACGAATCCATGCTTGTTTCAAGAGAGTCTCTACGAGACCGATGAAGAAGCCTATTGCTCCCCCCGTCACTACCATGCCAAACGCTCGACTAATCACTCCGACGTTCTTCGTGCCGGGTGGTACAATATACGGCACCAGTTCAAAGAGCATGCCTCCCAGAAACCCTCCGATTAGTCCTCCAATAGCACCATGCTTTGCAGTTTTTCGCGACTTTTCCACTATGCCCTGTGCAATTCCGATGAAAAACCCTATCACAGACCACCCGATTGCCCGCACGATGACGCCCATCAGGAAGAAAATAAATCTAAGTGGAGAAAACGGCGGCAGAGTCTGAGGATTCACATAAAGGCTTCCGAATATCAACTGCCCAAACGAGAGACCGAAAATCCCAGCAAGAAACCCGACAACAGCACCCCATCCCAGGTTACGCTGCAAATGCGCAGTACTGCCTGCATACAAACCGTTTATGTATCCTATACTGAGACCCACCAGTGTGCCGAATATGGCGCCAACAAACCACTGCTCTGACAGACTCTGCATGAAAGATGTGTAAGTGGTGGTCTCCGATAACTTGAAGAAAGGGTTGAAGTCAACAAGCACCCATGCAGTAAGTGCACCGAGCGTTGCAGCCAAAGAACTGAGGACAACCTTCGAATTAAGCGACATGTGCTCTATCCACGAACTAATTTCTGGCAGGCAAACAGCGCCTCAAGGCTATCAGACCTCAAACCTCAGCCTAGTCGAGCCAATTGTGATCTCATCGCCTGGCTTGATTGCTTGATCGCTGACCTTGACACCATTTACGAAAGTCCCGTTCGAAGACCCTTCATCATGGATTGTCCATTCACCGTTTTCGTTCACTAGCCGAGCATGTTTTCGCGATACAGTGGGATCCCTTGGGAAGGCAATGTCACACGATTCTTCTCTCCCGATGGTCACCAACGTGCCTTCTAACGGATATATGTTTCCCAAATAGGTGCCCTGGGTGGCAACCAAACGTGGTCCAGACGAAACAACGGGACCCGTCGCAGTCCCAGGACTGATTGTACAGGCGCATGCTCCGGTAACTGGATCCTTTTTGCCGCCACAAAACGGGCAAATCGTAGGGTCGGTCTGCTGAGCAGGTTGGGCTTGACCAGGCACAGGTTCTTCCTGAGACTTTATGTCCACACCAAGTCTCCTCAGAAGGTTCAAAAACCGCACACCTCTGTCGCTGAGCGTCCTGTGAGCCACGTACACGATGAGAACGAAAATAATAAGACCGATGACGCCAGAAATCCAGTCATACCTGCTTGCCGACCGACCTGGTGTTTCTTCCTTGTTTCTTGTGGTTTCCTTCTCCGGAGCAGTAGTTTCCAGCGTCTCAATCTCGCCTGCAATCGGGAGGTTAATGCGCATAACCCTTGCTTCACGATCAAGAGGGATCTCCACATCTTGACTCATGCTAAAACCTTCGCCATAGTTCACTGTTACCTTTGCAACACCGGACGGGAGGTCGAGGAACTGCACAATGCCTTTTGCAGTCGGCTCAAGCACTTGAGTCTGAATATTGCCTGCACTGTCTTTTAATGTCACAACTGCGCCTGCGGCCGGTCGTCCATCAGCCGCGCTCGTAATTGCCACTTCAACCCGCCTGACCGTATCGAAGTCCCCCGGCTTCAATTCAAACTTGAATTGCTGACCCTTCTTAGGCTGCACTTCGATAATCGCTTCATTGCCAGTCTTCGCATCAAGCACAAAAAGTTTGCACTCTGGAACTGCATCCTTAACAAGAGGAAGGTCAACTGTAGCCTTCTTGTCCTTGAAACCCCTTGGGCAGGTTCGAACCTGCTTATCGTTGACATCCAGATAGGAGAACCAGTAATAATGTTCACCTGCGGCAGGGACTACGATGACCCCGGTGTTTGCCGCCAAGAGTTCGAAAGGGCAAGCCATGACGAGTAATAAAAGAATAATTTTGCGCATAGAAGTCGCTCCCTCTAGTCTCGGGCATCGCATCTGACTTCTTTGAATGCCGCAGGGATTGCGCGGCACACATCGCCTGCAATCATGCCCGGTGAACCAATCTCCTGCTCACAAATGTCTCCTGCTAGACCATGTATATATGTACCACATACAGCCGCGTTCCATGCCGACACACCCTGAGCAAGGAGACCACCAATCAGACCTGCAAGCACGTCACCTGTGCCACCTGTAGCCAGTCCTGAGCCGCCAGTCGGGTTAATGAAAACTATGCCATCTGGACGGGCGATTACAGTGCGGGCACCTTTTAGAACAGTCACACACCGGAAACGAACTGCAGCCTCTTTCGCTATGCCCAAGCGGTCTGACTGCACCGCTTCTATGCTTGTCCCCATCAGACGAGCCATTTCGCCCGGGTGTGGGGTAATTACCGTGTCAACATGCCTTACCTGAAGCGCACTTGTGTCCTTAGAAAGCGCATTAAGTCCATCGGCATCAACCACAAGAGGTTTCTCGACGGAGCGGACAAATTCAAGGACAAATGTGCACGTTTCCGGCTCCGTCCCAAGTCCACAACCAAGGACCACGGCATCTGCCTTTGCCGCAAGTTCGAGCGCAGGTTCCAGCGCCTCGCTACTTACGGAGCGTTTTTCGGTCTGCGGCAGACTACGAGTCATCACCTCGGTGAGTTTCGCGGACATGATATCCTGGAGACCCATGGGCACAGCCACTATAGACAAACCTGCGCCCGCCCGAAGTGCAGCCTCACCTGCCATTGCCACCGCACCCGTCAGCCCCGCTGAGCCCCCAATGACTAGCGCGGTGCCAAATGTACCCTTGTGGGCGTCTGGCGGTCTCTCCGGAAGGTATTTGACAACGTACTCTCGTTCTGTGAGTTCGACCTGTGCTTCTTCAAGCAGCTTTTTAGGGATTCCAATATCGGCAATGACCAATCGCCCAACATATTTCACACCCGGATACGTAACTAGTCCCACCTTTGGAAGCGCAAAAGTAACTGTGATGTCAGCCTGAACGCAGACACCGAGGACTTGTCCCGTATTTGCGTCAAGTCCCGACGGAATGTCAACTGCCAAAGTTGGTCTGGGTACGCTGTTAATCAGCCGAATGACTTCCGCAGCAAAACCCTCGACTTTGCCCTTCAAACCGGTGCCAAAGATGGCGTCAATGATTAGGTCGCAATTTTCTAGGACTTCCCGAACATCTTCAAGAGAGGGCATTACTCCGATTGCTATTCCGCTTCTCGTCAAGATGTCCAGATTAGTACGAGCATCGCCGCTGACCTTCTGCGGGTCGGCCAAAAGTAAGACTTGAACACTTGCACCTGCGTCATGGAGATGACGCGCTGCCACGAAGCCATCGCCGCCATTATTACCACCACCGGCAACAACGGCGACTCGTTTGCCACGCACAGATTCAAGAGTCTCGACGACCTCCTGAAACACACTGGACCCTGCGTTCTCCATTAGCACAATGCTCGGAACGCAATACTCGTCCGCGGCACGCCGGTCAAATTCTCGCATTTGCTCGGCAGTTGTAACTTTCAAGCGAATCACCTTTGAAAGAATTATACATTAAGCATCATAGCCATTCAAACCGATATGACAACCGCACACGCCATTGCGTGTGTGCGGCAATGCGAAATGGAAACAAGCAAGCGGCGCATCCCTGCAATCTCAGCCGCCCTACCTGAGAGGGTCACGACAGGTTTTCCGGTCTCGTCTGGAAGAATTTCGACCTCATGCCATCTAAGGCGCGCGCCAAGCGCTTTTGCAACAGCCTCCTTTGCTGCGAATCTGCCGGCTACCCGCTCTGCAGGATCGCCATAAGAAGCCAAATGAAATCGCTCTGTCGCCGTAAAAATCCGTTCTGCGAACCTCGGGTACCGCGTCAGACATCCCCTGATTCGTTCTACTTCTATAATATCGGCACCAACACCACACACCATTATCATCACCTCATCATTAATCGAAATACCACTGCGCACGGCGGATTCCTCCTCAGTTCGCAAACTACCTACAGATCAGCGTACGATACGTCATTGTTTAAATGGTAGGTGAAGGTTTCGCCGGCAAGTGGGTATAGAATAATATCCATGATGTACGGAGGTACCCCGAGTGGCCGATAAATTAGACGTATCCAGGTTGACAGTTCTTGTCCGCTATCATGATGGAATCCCTGTCATTGAAGCACACGGCGAATGTGATTTGATTACAAGTCGGAAACTTAGGGAAACTTCGGAAAGCCTGATCAATACAGGGCACAATCTCCTCGTTTTCGACATGCGGGATATGGGTTACATCGATAGTTCGGGTTTTCGTGTCCTCCTGGAAGCCAAGAACAAAGTAAGTGAAAGGGGCGGAGACATCATCCTCGTAAGCCTCACCGTTCCAGTTGAACGTGTCTTCCGGCTACTACACCTCGACGAACTCGTCAAAAGAACTGATACAGTAGAAGAGGCAGTGCATTTACTGGAATCCAAACAAATGGATTGCCTACGTGATGCAAAGCCGGAAACCCAAAACTGAAATTTCTCCACGTAAGCCACTTTTTCTATTGACACAGTCATGCAGATCCTAATATCATACCTGGCAAGTGATAATTGAATCTTTGCACCTTAGAAAGGCGAACCAAGTTGAACGACGAAAGTAGTGGCAATAATACCCAAGCAATATACCAAGACCTCCATACGTATTCTCTTGGCGAACTTGAAGCACAAGTGTTGGACGTTGTCTGGAATCTCGAACCGCCAATCACAGCCTCACAGGTCTTCAAGCATATTTATCCGAGGCGTGAGTTATCGTATTCAGCCATCACTTTGACCATGGCTAAACTAGCAAAGAAGGGACTCCTAAGACAGGAGAAGTCAGGAATAAGAAAGACGGAAGCCTTCCTTTATACGCCTGTCATGACTCGCGAAATGATGGCGCGCAAACTGATGGAAAGTATTTCACAACAGGTTTTCCGAAAACCGCTGCGGGAAGTGCTCCGTGATATGACCGAATAGCCACATGCATCGGAATGGGTCGTCAGAGAAGTGGCGCCTCCCTTCTTGAATAATCCCATTCCGAGCAGGGGAGCAGGGCTAGCAGGCCAGGTGATAACTGGTAGACTGCAATAACATCCTGCTCCCCACACTACTAGGATGTCTTTTCTTCGACGTCTTGGATGCTTAGCGCACGAGTTACTTGCTCAGCAAACAGTTCGTCCGGAAGAGCACCCTCGAAACGGACTACATCATTGATGACTATGGTTGGCACAAACTCTATTCCGTATCGGCTGACCAAATGAGGAAACTCAGAAACTTCGACTGCGTCACTGACAACGTGCCGAGGATTCTCGATCGCCATCTGGTGCGCTATACGTACTGCTGACGGACAGTGCGGACACATTGGGGTCATGAAAACCTGTATATGAATATCCCTATCCAGTGCCCGGATCACCTCTTTTGATTCTTGAGACAGGTCCGTAGTCTCACGGGAGAGATCCACAATGTCCTCGATCAACGAACCAAACTCATATCCCCCGGGAACGCCAAAGTACCTAATGCCAGAACTCTCCCCACTCGTTAAGACCAATGCTGGGAGTTTATCAACTCCCAATTTTTTGACGAGTTCGTCGTCGGACCTGTAAACATGGTGCTCCACAGAAATCTTGTCTGAAAGCGAAGCCAGTTCGTCGATCAACTCACTAACCTCTTCTGAGAACTCACATTCGAAACCTGGTAAGTCAGTGGTCTCAGCGCTTTCTGTGAAGGCGAGGATTTTCACCGGCTCCTGCAACTCTTCTCCGAACTTTTCTTTGAGGAACTCTTTGTCCTGCTCGACAATCATCCCCATTTTTAGCCCTCCTTTGTTTTTTGCATATACACGTAGCGCGCTGCACTCAAAGCAGCCACCTGGCCTTGCCCCACAGCCTTTGCGATCTGGAAAGGACCGCCGGTGCAATCTCCCGCCGCAAGTATACCGGGGACATTAGTTTCCATTTGGCTATTTACCGCGATGAAACCTCCTTCTTCAATTTTCATTCCGTCAACAAGTATGCCTGCAGGCAATGCCTCACGCACTATAAAGATGCCGTCAGCCCGTAAGTCGCCATCACTAGTTCTCAAGGCATGTGCTCGGCTGTCACCGATTATTGCAATTGGTGTGGCGCTTACGAGGTCAATCGCCTTGTCCAGCATTCTTACCCCTTCATAGGTAGCGACATACGTGACAGTGCGCGCAAAACCTGCAAGGGCATTTGCTTCCTCTTCGCCCTCCGGGATGTAGCCCACTACTACGACATCCTTGCCACGGAACAGAGCCCCATCACATGTCACACAGTAACTGACCCCCCTGCCAAGATATTGTTCTTCTCCAGGTAGCACCTTACTTTGAGCCACTCCCAAGGTCAGGATAACAGATTTCGCCTGGTAAACTCCCTTTTCAGTGCTGACCATGAACAAACTGTCCATGGGCACCACCTTCAGGACTCGCTCTTTCCTGAACGGAAATCCAGTTTGAGCAAAGTGCCTAACAAAATGCTCTGCGAGTTCGTTGCCACTCAACTTCGGCAATCCAAGATAGTTGGTTACTTCCGGATATGTTCGAACTTTTGCCACTGGATCGCGAGCGTCTACCACCACACCTCTGAGATTTCGAGCCTTCGCATTGACCGCGGCTGACAATCCGGCTGGACCGGCGCCGATGATTATGACGTCCCAGATCTCTTCTTGCATTTTCCCACCACACTTTCCAGCCAACAGATAGTTGTTTGGGTTTTACCCGCAAATGCAAATCTAGAAACACTTCTCATCCCGTCTAAAGACAAATATCTTTCGCTTCAATTATCTGATCGCTTTCGGCAGTCGCAGAGTCATGGTATAATCCTGACGCATCCTTTGATTCCAGGAGGACATCTTGGACATTTACGATTGTGTGATAATCGGCGGCGGACCTGCAGGTTTGTCAGCGGGCATATATGCGATGAGGTCAAGACTCAACACTGTGCTCCTCGAGAAATACTTGCCAGGAGGTCAGACGGTTGTGATTGACCGAGTCGAAAATTACCCCGGATTTCCCGGAGGGTGTTCGGGACCAGAGATCGCTGCCAGAATGGAGGAGCACGCCCGCGGACTCGGCTTGGAGATAATCTCAGCGGACGTAGTCTCACTCGAGGTCTCAGACCGCGAAAAGATCATTCACTGCTCACAAGGAGACTTCCTGTCATTGACAGTAATCATCGCATCAGGCGCCACGCCGCGGCGACTCAACCTTCCAAACGAAGCCCGCCTGATTGGCAAAGGAGTTTCGTACTGCGCTACATGTGACGGTGCGTTCTTTCGCGATAAGAAGATTGCCGTCGTGGGTGGCGGCGACTGTGCTATCCAGGACGCTTTGTTCCTCAGCCGTTTTGCAAGCAATGTCGTTGTCATCCATCGCCGTGACACCCTTCGAGCATGCAGACTTCTCCAAGAGCGTGCATTTGCACAACCGAAGATAACATTCGAGTGGAACTCGAAAGTGTCCGAGATAGTCGGCAACGAAAAAGTTGAGGCACTCGTCCTTCAAGATGCAAGAACCGGAGAATACAGAACGATCTCTGTTGACGGCGTGTTTGTGCTAATCGGAACAGACCCAAATACACAATTCGTAAAAGGGACAGTCGGAACAGATTCGGAAGGCTACATCTTGACCAACGAGGATATGCAGACAGATATGCCGGGTGTATTCGCCGCTGGTGACTGCCGCCGAAAGTCCGTACGCCAAATTATTACTGCGGCCTCAGATGGAGCAATCGCCGCTCTGTCCGCAGAAAGATACATCCAGTCCTTGCAAACCGTATAGCATTTAGGACCGATAATCGCAGGAGTCTTCTAAACCAGGGTTATAACCCCGAGAAATATCCTCGATCGTGCGTCGGATTCGACGATTGGTTGTTTACTTTACAGGCAATGGCATGCTAATATTGTAAGCGCCTATTTATAAACCGTGGAGGAGACGTATGCCCGCTAGCCTCGATTCTCGCCAAACGACGCACGGCTTTTCGATAATAGAACTGCTCGTCGTAATCGCAGTTATCTCCCTCCTCGCCGGTCTGCTGTTTCCTGTGCTACTGACAGTCAGGTCCAAGTCACGTCAATCCCAGTGCGCTTGCAACCTAAAACAAATCGGCACTGCGTTCGATATGTATGCTGAAGACTGGAACGGATACTTCCCGAGCCCAGGCGGACGGTATGGCGACCTTTCCTACTGGGATCAAGAAGGCAATGGCGGGATACGACCATACCTCGGTGACAACAGGCTTCCTGGCAATCTCCTATGTTGCCCTGGATACACAGGCAACTGGCACTCACGGTGGTCACCAAGAACCTATTCAATGAATGAATACCTGCGAACCCCGCCGGACATCTTCTACCCTAAGTGCACCGCCTACCTCTGTGGAATCTCTAAACGCCGTATCACTTATCCATCAAAGACAATACTGCTCTACGAAGGAATTCCTGCTGACGCAGAAAGTCCCTACGGCGAGGGATTCGTCTACCGCTGTGGTAACTGGGAGTGGGTTGCAGGATACTACCCTAAAAAGATGCGGTATTGGCAAGATGCACGACGCCCGATGCACGGACAGTTTAATAACTACTTGATGTGCGACGGACATGTCATTACGCGTACGCCGGAAAAGTATCCATTCGTACCCACCAACCCAGACAATAACCTCTGGTTTGTAAATCGGCTCCGATGAGAGACGTGCTCCATATACTTCGCAAGGATAGTACCTTCTGTATATAATGTAAGCGACCTTGCGTTTAGACAACCGTTTCCCACGGGAAACTAACATTTGCCACAATTTGGTTCAACTGGAGGTTGGTGTGAAACGTAGGAAGCCCGGATGGAATCATTCCTGGGACAAAGACTGGGAAGAAGCCGAGCGAGAACTCGAACTTAAACTTGAGGCTGACCATACTCCGCATCCAAAGAGTGCTATTCAATTTTACCGCCACGGATTCGCCGCTGCTAAGCGCCGTCCTGCGGTAGAATGGTCTGAAGCCGAGGCAGACATTTACCAGGACTACATGTCTGGCTTGAAAGACAGCACATCAGAGATACCTTGGGAGGAAGCAAGAGAATGGGCCCGTGCCGGCTGGCGCGCAGCACGAGCCCGTTAGGCAAATGTTCTGATTAAAGATTGGCGCGACTGGACGACTTAACTCTCTTCGCCTCTTCGACCGGCGCCAATCGCGCCGCCCCAAACAGCACCCAGCCACGCGACCACCGAGCCAAGGACAAACCACCACGCCGCAGTACGGGTGGCACTCGTAATCACATCCTTGCCCAGGTCGCTACTTAACACCTGAAGCGCCGGAAGCGCACCTGACAGACTTGGCACAGTCCCGCTTATTCTGAGCGCGCCCAAAACCGTACAAGCAAGGAGCGCGAGCGCCCAGACGACGGTTCCGTGCAGCAAGCCGTCATGCACTCCCGCAGCCGCTGCCAGGCGACCTGCTACCAAGGCGCCAGCGAAGAGGGAGAGAACCAAAACAATGGCGGACCAGATGCCCATCAGATTCCCGGCGTTCCTTGCGAACTCCGCGGAATACACATCATATTTGCCAAGAGTAATCGCAAGAATTAGAGCGCCTAGAACAATCTGGACCGCTACGGTCACGAGAAATCCGGCCCATACAGGACTCCATCTGACACGGTCTTGAATGACCAGAGGGTGCGTCGCTTCACTCGCAACCCCAATAGCAGCAGCCGTCGCGCCACCCTTTCGGCCAGATCCCTCGTGCTCCTGCAACTGCTCTTGTCTCTCCTCTTGCATACGACTCCCTCCTTGTCAAACGGGCATTCTCAGGTATTTATCGCTAGCCATTAATTATTTGCCCATGGAAACGCAATTTTGAAACATACCGCGTAAAACCCGTATTCCTTACAGCACACTACCGCGGTGCACATGGCATAATCCGTGTGAAAGCGAAAAATCGAATATCGAACCTTAAGAAAATCGAATACAGCAGGAACGATAAAGGCAAATCATCCGAAAGGATGAGACGCAAAGCCATGGATCTAACCCAGCCGGCAGCGGTCTAAGGCCGGGGAAAGCTCCCGAGATGTAGACGCGGGGGGCTCGGCGGACCGGGCGCAAGCTGGTATGACAGCCAGGTTGCCGAAACGAAGTCGCGTATAGACGCACATTCCACTACCAGAAGGTTTTGAGAAATTAGGTGCGTGCGACTAAGTTGACAAAGGCAGCCTGGCTTTTCTTTTTGCCCAGGCTAGACACCGGAGGAGGGTTCGACGATGACCATACCGGAAGCCAAACAATATATAGGAAAGAACTGCTGGATAAGTTGGACCGATAGACTCGGACAAGAGCACAGCAAGGTTTTGCAAGTGGAAGATCTTCAATTTATCCCGCTCTATGGCGCATACATAATCGGCGACACCGAGGAAGTCCGATTGGACAAGGTAACCCAGATCCGTGCTCTAGACTAGAAAACGCCAGGATGTGCTCCCTTGTCACCAATGTGACATTGGGAAACGACATGTACGAAAGGAGGTTGCATCTTTAAAGTCAGACCAGGTTCGAGGCCCATCCCCTCCTGTCCCTATGCAAGCCACCGGCCTCGAGTCTGTGAACCGGGGTGGGTAGCCGTGCCCCCTGCCCACCCCTTTTAATTCTCGCACTGGGACATAAATGGTATCTCGCCTGAATACAAGCATGAACATCTCAAAGTCAAACTCTTGTATGCCAAACACGAAAATAAGAGAGCAAGACACACAAAGGCGGAATGAGTACAGGCTAGCGGCGTGCCTTCATGTGAGAGTCCGAATCCTCGGATGCAGTGTCGCTGGCGTCACGCATGACTTGAGCGCAAGTGGGGCATCAATTAGAATCACTTCCCCATGGAAATTCCAAGTAGGTCAGCGATGCCCGATAGAGATCTATCTACCAGCCGAAGAAACACCAGTCAAAGCACAGGCCGAAGTTGTGCGAATCATTACCCCATGTGACTCTTTTGGTAGGACTGACGTAGCACTAAACTTCATAGAGATTGAAGATGAAGACCAGGCTCGCATCGCCCGCTTCATCTATCGAAGGCAGATCAAGAACAGGGACATGGGACTAGCTTGAGGAGCGTTACCAGGTGACAAGTAATGCGCCGAGTCAGCGCCGCCTATCTCTGCTCTCTAGGCAAAAATTACCACGTAGGGCAATGCACACATGAGGACCGCAGTTCGCGGTGATTTGGACGCTAAACCCGACGTAACTCACGCCTTGAGCATTTGTACTGAGAATCAGCGTCCCGCATCCCTTACTCCTGGCAGGTTTCTCCCGTCATCTCTGCTAGTATCCGCTCGGCGGCTGCTTGCCGATCCTCCGCTGCTGTAATTGCACGCCCGATCACCAAATAATCAGCGCCCATTTTTATCGCTTCACCGGGAGTTGTGAATCTCTTTTGGTCATTTGCATCCGCCCAAGCCGGGCGAACGCCTGGAGTCACCAGCAGAAATCCCGGACCACATGTCGCCTTCACCGGCTGAATTTCATGTGGCGAGGCAACCACGCCATCAAGTCCTGCACCTTGTGCGAGAAGAGCAAGACCAGCCACATGATTCTCCAGTACCATGGGTACTCTGAGTTCGTCGTGAAGCATCTTTTCATTGATGCTCGTAAGGACAGTCACGCCCACCACGAGAGGACGCTCTACACCTAGTCTGTCCGCTTCCTCACCAGCAGCGTCCACAGCAGCCCGCATCATATGCGAGCCACCGGACACATGAACATTAAACATCCAGACTCCTAGTCTGACCGCTGCCCTCGCTGCGCCCGCTACCGTGTTTGGGATATCATGAAACTTGGCATCGCAAAAGATACGCTCTGCGCCCGCGTCCCTGAGAGACTCAAATATTCGCGGCCCCACGGACGTAAACAATTCAAGCCCGACCTTAAATGCTCCCACAAGATCTTTCAGTTCCTTTACCAGGCTAACTGCCTCGCCCATGCTAGGAACGTCGAGCGCCAGTATGATTCTGTCCCTGACATCCATAGGCTCCTCCATTAGGGCATCTGAACAGCGCCGACCAGATCGGAAATATGCGCGAACCCGTGCCTTTCTAGATACGACTCAAGACCATCAATGATTTCAATCATGGCATACGGATTCACGAAGTTTGCAGTGCCTACCTGGACTGCGCTCGCGCCAGCAAGAATAAACTCAAGGGCATCGTCAGCGGTCATGATCCCTCCGATGCCAATGACGGGTATACGTACCGTCTGCGCAACCTGCCACACCATGCGCAGCGCAACGGGTTTGATAGCGGGTCCAGACAGACCACCGGTGATGTTTGCCAGGCGGAATTTTCGAGTCGTAACGTCAATTGACGTACCCAATAAAGTATTTATGAGCGAGATCGCATCTGCCCCTCCATGTTCAGCCGCCTGTGCTATTGCCACTATGTCGGTAACATTTGGCGAAAGTTTTGCGATGACGGGAAGACGAGTCACATTTTTCACAGAAGAAACAACCTGAGCCGTCATATCTGGATCTACGCCGAACGCAATACAGCCCTGCTTAACGTTCGGACATGAGATGTTGATCTCAAGCGCCGCTACTCCTTCGACGCCATCGAGCGCACGGGCAACCTCTACGTATTCCTCTACGGTGTGCCCAACTACATTTACTATTACTGCAACATCAAATTGACGAAGCCATGGAAGTTTCTCACTTATGAGATCTCGTACGCCGTCATTCTGGAGACCAATCGCATTGAGCATCCCCGCAGGCGTTTCTGCTACGCGGTCTGGCGGATTACCCTTCCATGGCTCAAGCGAAGTCCCCTTCGTAACGATCGCCCCAAGGCGGTTCAAGTCAATGAGACTGGCATACTCCTTCCCAAAGCCGAACGTGCCCGAGGCCGCCATAACCGGGTTCTTCAGCGCAATGCCTGCAATGTTAGTTGCAAGTCGGCAATTTGACATTTTGAATCCATGTTGAATGGCGTTGTCAGTCAAAGTCTATTCCCAGATTATTTCATCTGCACTGAAAACAGGACCTTCTACACACGAAAGAGCGTACTTAAAGTTTGAATCATCCGAAGCGCCAGGCTCCTCGCAGGCACGAAGTTTGACCGCGCAGCCCATGCATGCTCCAAGCCCGCACGCCATTTTCGTCTCAAGAGAAACCTGGCACTGAAGATTCCATCTCCTTGAGATTGCTGCAACTTCCTTTAGCATAGGCATAGGACCACATGCATAAATAATGGGATTTCGCAAAGACGCCTCTCTTGACAGACACTCCTCGGTCAATGCTGTCACAAATCCAGCATACCCTTCTGACCCGTCATCGGTAGAAACGAACAACTGGGAGCAGTGCGCTGCAAACTCGTGCCTACATAATACGGAGTCGCAAGTCCGCGCGCCAACCAAAAAACGTATGCACTCGCGACCATACTTCGATTGCAGCGATCTGAGCAGAAAGTACAGCGGTGCGACCCCAATTCCACCGCCTACCAGCCAGAACTCACCGTCATGGCTTTCGGGAATCTGAAACCCACGTCCGAGTGGTCCGATTATGTCAACCTGGTCACCCTCCTGCTTTGTGGATAGAATCTGTGTTCCTCGACCCCGGATCTCGTAGAGAATTACTATCGTGCCTGCTTGCGGATCCGCGAAATGAATGCTAAACGGGCGCCGAAGTAAGGGATCATACGATTGAGAATGTGCATTACAAAGCACGTGAACGAACTGACCGGGACTGCATGATATTGCTATCTCCTCAGCCGCAAGCGTGAGCCTGCGAATATTGGCATACGGTGCGAACTGCTCAATCACTCGGCACTTTACCAGCCTAGGACGCTTCTCGTCCGAGCACGTATCCGTCAATTGTTCGGCAGTCAAAACCTTCGCCTTCTTTCCGCGATGAGAGTGCATGTAGCAGTGCTTTGGCTGTGTCAAGGGAAGTCAGGCATGGAATGCCGTGTTCGACCGATGCTCGGCGGATCATTGCACCCTCTCGCTCTATTCGCTTGTCTGGAGAAATGGTGTTCACCAGGAGGTCTATGCGTCCGCTGTATATCAGGTCAAGCAGATTTGGCGAACCTTCGCTAATCTTTTTCACAGCCTCCGCTTTGACACCATTTCGATTGAGAAAATCTGCTGTGCCCTGTGTTGCATATATCTTGAATCCGAGAGCAGCAAAACCTTTGATGATATTCAAAGCCTCTTGCTTGTCCCTATCTGCAATTGTGGCGATCATTGACCCATTCGTGTGCACGTCAATTCCCGAAGCCACCATCGCTTTGTACAGAGCGTCGGCGAAATCATAGTCAACGCCCATAATCTCGCCGGTTGACTTCATCTCAGGACCGAGACCTATGTCTACTTGTGTTAATTTGGCAAATGAAAATACTGGCGCCTTGACGGCAATACTTCTCCGTTGGGGATAGAGACCGCCCTGGTATCCCTGTTCCCTGAGTGATCGCCCAAGCATGACATTAGTCGCAACATTAATCATTGGGATGCCAGTAATCTTGGAAAGGTACGGAACCGTGCGACTAGCCCGTGGGTTAACTTCCAAGATATAAACCTTGTCACCCTCCACCACATACTGGATGTTCATCACGCCGGATACTTCCAAAGCCCCAGAGATTTCGACAGCGTAGTTCACGATTTGCTCAATAACGGCTTCACTCAGGCTTTGCGGAGGGTACACAGCCATGCTGTCACCAGAGTGGACTCCTGCACGCTCGATATGCTCCATGATGCCCGGCAATAGGCAATCGGTTCCGTCTGCAATCACGTCAACCTCTGCTTCCTTGCCTACTATGTATTTGTCCACAAGTATCGGTGCCTTCGGAGAAACTTCGACGACGTAATGCATATAGCCCAACAGTTCATCCGTGCTGCTTATGATCTCCATTGCCCGCCCACCAAGGACATACGAAGGGCGCACAAGAACTGGATAGCCTATCTCCTCCGCTACTTTGATGGCATCTTCTACAGCAGTCACAGCACGCCCGGCAGGCTTTGGTATTCCTAGTTCGCGGAGTATCCGCTCGAATTTGTCTCGGTCTTCCGCGATATCAATCGAATTGAATGACGTGCCCAGTATATTCACGCCCGCCCGGTAGAGTGGCTCAGCCAGGTTGATAGCCGTCTGCCCACCGAATTGAACGATAACACCCTCTGGCTGCTCGAGATCAACGACATTCAACACATCCTCTGCAGTCAGCGGCTCAAAGTATAACTTATCTGAGGTGTCAAAGTCGGTCGAGACAGTCTCGGGATTATTGTTAATGATGATTGACTCGTAACCCGCTTCCCTTAACGCCCAAACGGAATGGACACTGCAATAGTCAAACTCAATCCCCTGCCCGATCCGAATAGGTCCTGAGCCGATGACAATAACCTTCTTGCGTTCCTGCCCTTTAGTACTTGATGCCTCCGCATCAGATCCCGAATGTTGGGGTTCAAATGCTGCGGCTTCATCTTCATCCTCATAACACGAATAGAAATAGGGTGTTTGCGCCTCGAACTCGGCAGCACAGGTATCAACCATCTTATAGACTGGCGTTATTCCCAGCGCCCTGCGGATCTTCCGAATCTGAACCTCGTCTGTGTTGGTCAGTTCGGCAATAAGTTTGTCTGGAAATCCAAGAACTTTCGCCTGACGAAGCAATTTTGCACAGGGACGCTCTTTGGACGCTTCTGTAATGGGGCTGGCAACTAGGTCGCGAATATCTGCAGCCGAGTCCCGTAGCAAACTCTCCATCTTGACAAGGCGTTCAATCCCATCTAGGAACCATGGGTCTATGTTTGAAAGTTCGGCGATTTCCTCGACCATCATACCGCGGCGGAAGGCTTCTGCGATCATAAACAACCGCTCGTCATTTGGAGTTTGTATGCCCTCCTCAATCTGCATGTCGGTCCATGTATTGGCGTTCTTGTGCCGCAGACCATAAAGACCAATCTCCATAGAGCGGATCGCCTTCATCAAGGCTGCCTCGTAGGAACGGTCAATTGCCATGACTTCGCCTGTCGCTTTCATCTGTGTCCCGATAGTCCTATCAGCGACCTTGAACTTGTCAAACGGCCAGCGGGGTATTTTCATAACGCAATAGTCCAAGGCTGGTTCGAAGCATGCCACTGTCTTCTTGGTGACAGCATTTGTGATCTCATCAAGCGTGAGACCGACTGCGATTTTGGCCGAGACACGCGCAATTGGGTACCCGGTCGCTTTTGATGCAAGCGCCGACGACCTGCTTACTCTTGGATTGACCTCGATGACATAGTAATTGAAACTTTTTGGGTCGAGTGCAAATTGAACGTTGCACCCTCCCTCTATCTTGAGTGCACGGATTATTTTGAGAGAGGCTGTTCTGAGCAATTGGTATTCTTTATCGGACAAGGTTTGGCTTGGCGCAATGACAATCGAATCGCCAGTGTGAACTCCCATGGGATCCAAGTTTTCCATATTGCACACAGTGATGCAGTTGTCCGCGCCATCACGCATCACCTCATATTCGATTTCCTTCCAGCCAAGCAGGCATCTTTCCACAAGAATCTGGTGGCGCATGGAAAGTTTCATACCCCGCTCACCAATTTCGATCAGTTCGGCTGGATTATATGCCACCCCTCCTCCCGTCCCGCCAAGGGTATATGCAGGTCGAACAATAAGTGGGTAAGGAGCAATCTCCGATATTCGCCGGAGTTCCTCTGTGGTTTCGACAACCCAACTCTCGGGCACAGGCTCTCCGATTTCATGCATGAGGTCCCGAAAGTACTCGCGGTCCTCAGCCCTCTGGATTGCCGACAGCGGGGTACCTAGAAGTCTGACACCATAGCGATCAAGCACTCCTTTTGTGGCAAGTTGTGTAGCCAAGTTCAGACCCGTCTGTCCTCCAAGCGTGGGGAGCAACCCGTCTGGTCTTTCCTGCTCAATCACACGTGTGGCGAACTCCACATTTAGGGGTTCAATGTAAACCCGGTCGGCGATTTCAGTGTCGGTCATGATGGTAGCAGGATTCGAGTTGATCAAGACAACTTTTATCCCTTCCTCTCGAAGAGCCTTACACGCCTGAGTACCTGCGTAGTCAAACTCTGCCGCCTGTCCAATTACAATCGGACCGCTACCTATGACCATCACCTTATTGATTTCTGGTCGCTTAGGCATTAGGACCTACCACTTCCTTTGATCATATCCAAGAACTTACCAAATAGATAACCATTGTCCATCGGGCCAGGTGATGCCTCTGGGTGGTACTGTACTGAGAAGATTGGCATCTCGCAGTGACGAAGCCCTTCAACCGTGCCGTCGTTGAGGTTGATATACTCCACCATCATGCCCTTGTCTTGAAGTCCCCTGGGGTCAACCGCGTATCCATGGTTTTGTGAGGTTATGTAGACGCGCCCGGTGCTGATTTCCCTCACGGGATGGTTTCCGCCTCTGTGTCCAAACTTAAGTTTGAATGTACTGCTCCCAAATGCCCAGCCAAGGATCTGGTTACCCAGGCAAATGCCCATTATCGGCTTCTTGCCAATCAATTTCTTTACATTTTCGATGGCGTGTGAGAGTAGTGCCGGGTCGCCTGGCCCTGGTGAGAGTACAATACCGTCATGCCCACCGGACAAGAGTTCCTCAGCAGTCACAGTGCACGGATAAACCGTGACCCTGCACTTAAGCGCCGAAAAGTTGCGCATTATGTTGCGCTTCACACCAAAGTCAACTAACGCGATGTCAAACTTATGCTCACCAGGTCGTAAACCACCCTGCCAAACATAGACAGAATCCGTGCTCACCAGTCGAGTGAAATCTATGCTGCCGTAATCGGGAGCATCCTTGATTTTTTGCAGGAGTTCGCTCGGAGTGGCTTCAGTAGAGATTGCGCCCATCATTACGCCTTGATTGCGCAAATGACGCGTGAGAGCGCGCGTATCCACTCCCTGAATGCCTACGACGTTGTGACCAGCCAGGAAGTCATTTAGTGTTCCCACAGACCGCCAGTTGCTAGGACCACCACAGAGGTGCTTAACTATCAACCCTGCCACTTGCACTCTGGAAGATTCAAAATCCTCAGGTGCAACACCGTAATTACCAATCAAAGGATACGTCAGGGTTAGCAATTGCCCCGCATATGACGGGTCTGTAAGCATCTCTTGGTAGCCAGTCATGCATGTACTGAATACCACTTCCCCCAAGGTTGTGCCCTTTGCGCCTATAGACTCGCCTGTATAGGTACTACCGTCATTCAAGACAAGCAATGCTCTCATGCGAACACCTTCTCATTCGCCCAAATGCCAGAATGGATCATATCTTCACAGACCTTCCCGTACGAGCAGATTCAAGGGCAGCCTCCAGCACTGCAACCGCAGCCCGTCCCTCAGGACCGCCTGTCTCTGGTCGCTTGCCAGTCAAAATACATTCCCCAAACTCTCTGAACTCATCAGCAATCAAGTTAACCCTCTGAACCTGCGTTACATGAGGCTTCCCTTCTATGTCGTAGTAGGTCAACTTGTACTGCCAGAAGTCGAATTCGAACCAACCTTCTGTGCCATATACTGCAGTTAGAGTCTTAGGCGGTGTCACATAGGTATCACCAATCTGTCCCAGCACTCCGCTCTTGAAGCGCATAATAACCTCGGTGATTTCCTCTGTCTCACACTGCAGAAACTTCTTCGCTGTCATTGCCATGACTTCGTCCACGGGACCAGCGAGGTAATGAAAAATATCTATCTGGTGTATGCCGAGCAGATTCAGCGGACCGCCTGGACATTTCTCGCTGTACCACCGCCAAACGCCAGGAGCAAGCGTCCACCCGCCGCGATGAGATTGGTGCGCCTCAATTAGTGCCACCTCTCCAATCTTGCCCTCATCTATACCTTTCTTGATCATTCGCATACCCGGGGCACGCCTCAGGCTGTGACCCACCTGGAGTACGACTCCTGCTTCTTCGGCTGCACGAATCATCTGGTCGGCTTCGGTCAAAGTATTGGCAATCGGCTTCTCCACCCAGACATGCTTGCCACGTCCCGCAGCCTGCACAGCAATGGGTGCGTGAACGTGATTCGGCACTATTAGTATCACTCCTTCGACCACTGGATTGTCCAGCAGTTCTTCGAGTGAGCGAGCAGGCGGCACCGGTATAGTGCTCTTGTATTGTTCGATGATGTCCGGGTTCGCATCGAACCAAGTCACCAATTCAAGATTCTCCGCCTCGGCAATTGCCGGCAGACTTTGTGTGCTTCCCCAACTACCAAGACCTACAAGCGCTATCTTTGCTTTCCTCATGCGACCACCTCGTTGTCCTTTGCGACAATTCTCCCATTGACGATGCTGAGAACAGCCCTACCGACGAGTTCCCTTCCGCCAAGTGGAGTATTTCTTGATCTCGAATGGAAAGTAGCTGGCTCCACAGTATACCTTGCTCGAGGGTCAATGACAGTGATGTCCGCAGATTTGCCAACTTTCAGGGTTCCTGCATCCAGGCCAAGGACATGCGCTGGCGCCGTCGTCATTTTTTCAAACGCTCGCGCGATGCTAAGTATCCCAGGCACTACAAGTTCACTTATGACAAGACCAACGGCTGTCTCGAGTCCCACCATGCCATTCGCAGCGATTGAAAACTCGGTCTCCTTCTCTTCGGTGGCGTGGGGGGCGTGGTCAGTAGCAATCACATCAATAGTACCATCAGCAAGACCCTCCTTTATGGCTGCGACGTCGTCTGGACTGCGCAGTGGAGGATTCATTTTGGCGTTTGTGTTGTACCCCTTGACCGCCTCATCAGTCAGTGAAAAGTATTGGGGACATGTCTCAGCGGTAACGCTTATGCCGTATTCCTTCGCCCTACGAATCAACTCAACCGATCCTCGGGTACTCACGTGGCATATGTGAAGTCGGCACCCAGTCAGACGAGCCAACATAATGTTTCGGGCAACCATGATTTCTTCTGCCTCACGAGGCACGCCCTTCAACCCAAGGATTGTGGAGGTAAGTCCCTCATTCATCAAACCTTCGTTACTTAATGAGAGGTCTTCGCAGTGTGCCAGCACAGGTACATCGAGCATTGCGCAATAATCCATCACATGTCGCATCATCGCCGAACCCTGGATTGGAAACGCATCATCCGAAAAAGCGACGGCGCCACCATCCACCATGTCGCCAATCTCTGCCATCTCCTCACCTTTATGATCCTTGGTCAGTGCTCCAATCGGGTACACCTTGACCACGCCCACCTCGGCAGAACGGCACAGAATATACTCAATTACTGACCGATTGTCAGCGACAGGATTCGTATTTGGCATACACGCCACACCACTAAACCCTCCTGCCGCAGCGGATCTGGTCCCGCTCCAAATGTCTTCCTTGTACTCAAATCCAGGCTCACGAAGGTGGACATGCATATCAATCAAGCCTGGAAGTACCACGAGGTCGCTGACATCTTCTACCTGCATGCCAGGCATAGGCTCAATTGTGCCTACCTTGGCGATTCTCCCATCCTCAACGAGCACATCGGCAATTTGGTCAATGCCCTGGGAAGGATCTATGACCCGCCCACCTTTAAGAAGCATCTGCATCGCCTGTGCCTCCTAACAATAGGTAGAGTAGTGCCATCCGAACTGCAACACCGTTTGTCACCTGGGTAGTAACCATTGATATATCGCTGTCCGCCACATCGGGCGTGATCTCAACTCCACGGTTCATCGGACCAGGATGAAGCACAATTACGTCGTCTTTCGCCAGTTTGAGCCGGTCCCTGGTGATACCAAAAAGTTGCGTATACTCCCTCAGGCTTGGGAACAGCCCTTTTTTCATACGCTCCAATTGAATGCGAAGAACGTTGATAACGTCGGCATCCCTAAGACCTTCCTCAATGTCCGTGTAGATCTCCACGGGTAGGCTACTCGCCTCGGGCGGCATCAAGGTTTTCGGACCTACGAGGCGAACTTTCGCACCCATTTTGGTCAGTCCCCACATGTTTGACCGCGCAACCCGACTGTGGAGTATGTCACCCACAATTGCGACGGTGAGTCCTTCAATGCGTCCCTTTTTCTCTAGAATGGTGAACATATCCAGCAGACCTTGTGTAGGGTGCTCATGCATCCCATCGCCAGCGTTGATCACTGACTCCGGAACCAGACTGGCTGCAAAGTGCGGAGCACCCGATGCTTGATGGCGTATGATAAAGACATCAGGTCTCATTGCCCTGAGCGTCAGAATCGTGTCCTTAAATGACTCGCCTTTTACAACGCTGCTAGTAGACGGGGCGATTGAAGACGTGTCTGCACTGAGTATCTTTGCTGCAATCTCAAACGAAGTCCTGGTGCGCGTACTGGGCTCGTAAAATAATGTCACCACCGACCGTCCCCTCAATGTAGGAACTTTTTTGATCGGACGGTTGAGGATATCTTTGAACGACATCGCGGTCTGAAGAACAAGTTCGATTTCATCTCGCTCCATCTCTTGGAGACCAAGGATGTCCTTTCTTTTCAGAGCCATTTCGACCTCCCAGGCACGCCTTCGAATGTCGGCAAATGAAAGGCTAATGCCTCCTCATTCCACCTTACGAATCAATACTTTGTCCTCCCCTTCGATCTCTGCAAGTTGGACATCAACTAACTCTTTCCGAGAAGTAGGGAGGTTTTTGCCAACGTAATCTGGACGAATCGGAAGTTCGCGGTGTCCGCGATCAATCAAAACAGCCAATTGAATCGCCGCAGGGCGCCCCATGTCCATCAGAGCATCAAGGGCGCAGCGAATTGTTCGACCTGTGTAAATCACTTCATCTACCAGAACAATCGTGCGTCCGTTAATGTCGAACGGGATATCCGTGGGTCCGACCGTTGGCTGGCGGGTGGCGATGTCGTCTCGATATAATGTGATGTCGAGGGAACCAACGGGTACTCTTGTCCCTTCGATCTCACTTATGAGTTTCGCAAGGCGCTCAGCGAGTGGCACACCTTTGCGCCTGATGCCGACGATCGCTAGTCTTTCCGCCCCTTTGTTTTTCTCAATGATCTCGTGTGCGATCCGGGTTAACGCCCGGCGTATCTCGTCCGAATCCATCACAAGCGGTACGCGCTCTGCCATTTCGTCCTCCACAGACAGTGTGCATCCTGACTGCCTTAGGCACAAAAAACGCCTCCCTGCCGAGGTCGCAAGGAGGCGTGAACTCGTCGCCACAACCTTTTCGGAATTGCACGCACCCTTGTTGGCCTCACAGGACCAACTTAAAGGCCTCATATCCAGTTTTGGTTAGTATACCAGGCTGTTCCAGAATATGTCAACAAGAATTTTTGAAGAATTTTCCGGAGGGATTACCAAGCCGACAGCACGGCGTTTCGTATGCTTACACCAAAGAACACGGACACGCCGCAAAGTTCTGATCTCATTATCAAGCGATTGTGCCGTCGCATTCCAAAACGCCGGGCAAATACAGCAACACTTCCACTCAAACTAAGCCTGCAAACTCTGTCCGGCGGGTTTCGAAACCAAGTATAACGTGGTTCTCTAATAAAGCATTTGTTTCGCACAGGCGGGTCAGCCGTATTAAGCAATGCCTCGAGGTGAAATTGTGCCTCGTCCGCGGTTTCGGATTTTCTGTGCACACGACCCAGGTTATCGAAATTGACATTTGACAAACAAGAGCCCCGGCAAGAAATCACCGGGGCTCTAGAAAATGCCGCGCGTCGCCTACGAGATCAGCCTACGGTGGCGGGCTTCCCATGTACCGGATGATGTCCGCCGCCTTCCGCGGCCAGAGTGCGCGCACATTGACTCTCCCGCTTGCAGATTCTACCGTCATGCAGCGCATGATACCTGTGATCACGCAGTAGCCCGGAAGTGGTTGCGGTATCGAGCCACCCACTGCGGTAAGGTCTACTCTGATGCCACTTTCCTGCCCGTCATTGAGTTGGCTACCATCGTCAATCCAGATGTAGCCAACACCGCCTAGTCCACCGTCTTTTACCTGGCCCCAGGCTGTCACGAGCCGCCCAATTACATTTGTCCCACGGGAGGGAATTGGAGGCTCTGTCGTGACGTCGTCCATCACGCCGGGCTGGCTTCCATGACTTTCTCCTCCCAATGCTCGCCCTATGCCCGCATACCGCCGGACAGATGGCGGAACAAGCATTGGGACTTGCGTAATGCCGCCATCATCAGCCAGAACGAGTAACTCGTTTTCGTGGTCCGGTTCGTCATTATAAGCAAGCACGCCTACCACATTTATTACGGTCCCTTCCCCAATGACAAATGGAGGCGGCGTCGTATAGCGAATACCGATACCGGAACTGCCCTGTTCTTCGCCATAAATTGGCATATCCTGCACAAAGATCAAACGCTGCGGGTCGAAGATCGCAGTTACCACCTTGCGATTGAGATTGACTCTCTGTCCCGCAATGTACCTCTGCTTCACTCCGCCGATGGAAAGGCTCGTTCGCACCGGTCCAAGGTCTCTCTCCTCGGTCTCTTTGCCCTCTGCATTCCTCGCTTTCACAAGAAACCTATATTCAACGTCTTCCTGCAGACTCGACAGTACCCAACTTGTTCCAGTTATCCAGCCGGATTCCTTTCCGGTAACCAACTCGCGGCAGAAATACTCGGTTCCAGGCGGATTGCCATTGGCACCCCAATTGGCTTGAACCGTGTGGCAGCCAATCGGGTCATACGGCCTCGGAGCGGGAACTGCCGCCAGTGTCCTGATGGTTGCCTGAACCGGCGCATACTCGGTCTCAACAGCATCCCCATTTCGAGATTTCACTTTGAAGGTGTATTCGGTATTCGGAGTCAAGTCGGTCGCAGTGGCGGTAGTCTGCTTTATCCAAGTATTTATACCACCTGCGCCCGGGCACTCAAAGTATACGCCTGACTGTGCCTGACTCAGATTGGGAAATTCGCCGAAAGCCTCCAAGTCTACTGTCGTCGCAGTCGGTTTCTTGGCTTCCACGCGTTCAGGTCTGGGCATTCCTGAGTAAATGCCCACCCATGCACACGGCGTCGTCTCAATGCCATCGCCATTTCGTGCCTTAACTCTGAAATTATACTGAGTATTGGCAGAGAGACCGGTAGCCTGGTCCGTCCTACTCTTGATCCATTCATTCAACCCGCCGGCTCCCAGTCCTTCGAAATAGACGCCGGACTGACCTAGTTCCAGATTGGGCAGTGTTCCCTGAGCAGTAAGATCTATCGTACTCGTGGTGACATTGCTCTTTTGGATGCCAGTCGGTGGATTCATAAGCGTGTATCTAGGCACAGTCGTTGACCAGGAATTGGGATTCGGAGGAACTGCGCTGTCTCTTGCCTTCACACGGTACGCATACTGCGTATTCTCACTCAATCCTACGTCAGTGTAGTTTGTCCCGGACTGCCAACCCGAACTCGTTCCGCCGGGTTGCCCCGTTGTTTCCTCAAAGTAGTATTCGACCGGCGGGCTCTCCGAATCGGTGGCTGTGCTTGCCACCATCGTGATACTGCTCGCGGTCAACGCGTACGGCTGGGTTGACCACGTCATCGGATTGGGCGTCGGTGGGTTCGCTTCGTCATAAAGTTGGGTTCTAACCACAGTGTCAACGCCGTTAACGTCGTTGGCATGACCGAATCCTAGCCGCCAGTTACTGAAATTGACATTCGAGTAATAGGTAACCAGCGTGTCATTGACATACACGTAGAACATCTGGTTTGTCTTGTCATACCTCAGTTTCCAAGTCAGGTACTCGGTCTCCTCATCCTCTGGTGTTGCTGTGAAAGGCAATATGCCATATGACCCAGCATCCCAGTACGAAGACCAATAACTGGTGCCGTCATGTCTCTCGCCATTACCTGAGGCAGCACATTGCCCACTTATTTCATAGAATCCACCATACACGGCTTGAAGTTGAATGTAGGTGCTATCGCTTGTCCACATTTTGAATGAATAGGTGCCGTGGTCGTGGTCCACAATACCATCTTCGAGTTTGACCTTAACGGAGCATTCAAAACTGCTGCTGTACGTAGAGGTTGTACGGCTTCCGTCCCAACCCCAGCCAGAAACCGAGGTTGTTCCGCTTAAGATATGTTTGGCACTCCCAGGGGTGCTAGCAGTAATGTTGGGGTCTGAGTCCCAATAGTTGAGTCCCAATACAGATGCGCTAAGGGTAACCGTGGGCTCCGGCTCAGGTATGACATATGTGATTTCCAGTATTGGCCTGTCACTACCCCACTCGCTTGTACGGAAGTTTACTCCTGCAAAGGAAATCCCAACTTCGGTCCAGTCGAGCACGAATCCATAGTTCGCGCTTGGATTTCGATGCCAGTATTGGACTGATGGGGTCACATCCCAAACAACCCATCTGGTGCCCTCAGTACAACGCTGGACATCGTCGTACGAATCGTTGCGATCTGTGTTCGAGCCGCGCGCACCAGCGGAAGACCATGAGATAATCGGGTTTGTGGACCGATAATACCAGCACGCACCAGCGTACGGTTGACCTTCGTCACCACCCGTTCCCTCGACCCAGGGCACAAGACACCTGTAAACCGCAACGTCCAGATAGTCATTTGACATGCTGAACGTTTCCCACTGATAAAGTTTCAGTTTAGCAGACTTGATGCAAGCATTCGACGGAATCACTCCTGTAAGATCAAACCTTATCACAGCGGTCCAGTCATCTCCAGCCGAGGTGTACTTTTGCACCCAGAATACCTCGTCTGAATTCCCATAATTGTACGTCGGATTCTCCTGAGACAAGCACGTCTCTTCACAGCCATTGTAGCCACCTAACCCGTTCTGAAGCGTAATGGTGACAGGTGTCGGGTCAGCGAAACACACGCAGAAACACGCAAGAAGTAAAACAACGGAAAGGCTGAAAACGTGGAGAATCTCGCGGCTGAGATAGCCCTTCATGCGACCTCCCTCCTCTGCCTCTAACAGCCCGCGCCAGATTCAAATGCGCTGAAGCCGTTAGCGCCCTATACCATAACAAAAATTTAATCTTTGTACATGAAACTGTCAACTAGCAAATTTACCTGTTGTGCTACCTGCTCCAATGCGAATCGTCCCGCTGACACCCGGTATATACGAACATGCGGCAAGTCACTGAGGGGCAATTCTGCTATAATAAGTTCGAGGGGGGACAGGGATTGATAATCATAATGCAGACTGGTGCCACACCGGAACAAGTCCAGACCATAGAAAACGAAATAGTCAAGATCGGTCTCAGACCATTCATAAATCCAGGAGTCGAGCGCAAGGTAATCGCCGTACTTGGTGTCCTCGACGCTAAGAAAGCCGACCTAGTGGAGCATTTCAGTGCCTTCCCAGGTGTTGAGCGCGTCGACCTTATATCCCACTTGTGGAAATTAGCATCACGCGAGTACCACCCATCGGACACAATAATAGACGTGGCGGGGATTAGAATTGGTGGGACCCGAATCACAATAGCGGCGGGGCCATGCAGTGTTGAGTCAGAGTCCCAGACTGTGGAAATCGCCGTAAAAGTCAAAGAAGCAGGTGCGCACATGTTGAGAGGTGGCGCCTTCAAGCCGCGCACTTCACCCTACGCATTCCAGGGTTTAGGTGAAGAAGGACTGAAAATCCTAGCGAAGGCACGCGAGGTCACGGGACTGCCGGTAGTCACCGAGGTGATGGACCCTCACCAGGTAGATCTTGTGGCCAGGTACGCAGATGTCCTTCAGGTCGGCACACGAAATATGCAAAATTACCCCCTTCTCAAGCAGGTTGGGGCAAGCAAACGTCCTGTGCTCCTAAAACGCGGTCTCGGTGCAAAACTGCGAGACCTCCTCATGTCGGCTGAATATATAATCGCTGAAGGAAATAGCAATGTAATACTCTGCGAGCGGGGCATCACAACTTTTGAAGACTCCACTCGCCACACGACAGACATCAACGCAATTCCGGTACTAAAGCATTGGACACACCTTCCAGTGATTGTTGACCCTAGCCACGCTACGGGAGAATGGAGATACGTGGGTTCGGTCGCAAAGGCAGCAATTGCCGCAGGCGCAGATGGTCTGATCATCGAAGTACACAATGATCCCCAGAGAGCACTCAGCGATGGTCCTCAGTCACTCCGTCCGGAGCACTTTGCGGAACTGATGGGTCAACTGAGACGCATCGCCGAAGCCATTGATAGGAGCATATGAACCACTAGGAATCACCGGAGCGACCTATGGCTATTGTCGTCCTCATAAATCCAAATCAGATGAAGCCGGCAGTGGCACCCCTCGCTTTGGAATATCTTGCCGAGTCACTGAAAAGTACTGGGCAAGAGCCACATATCCTTGACCTATGCTTCTCTGAAGACTGGGAATCAGATATAGTGTCATGGTTTAGAGCAAATAGTGCAGACCTGGTAGGATTCACAATCCGCAATACAGATGATTGCTATTTCGCTAGCCAGGATTTTTTCCTTCCAGTTTATAAGCGGATGATTGAGTCCATCAGGAAGCATACAGATGCACCCATTGTGCTAGGTGGAGCAGGATTGTCTGTCGCGCCCGAAGCCGCCCTCCGTATGACCGGTGCGGATTACGCTGTGCGTGGTGACGGCGAATTGGTGCTTCCGATCCTTGCCGAGCGAGTCACTCACGGCGCAGAGACTACGGATATACCAGGTCTGGTATACCGCATCGGCGAAAGGTTATACTCAAACCCACCTGTGTGGACGGACCTCTCCGAGATTCCAACCCTGCGGCGGACATGGCTTGATAATAGACGATACTTCGAAGAAGGCGGTCAGGCAGGCATCGAAACAAAACGGGGATGCGGCATGAGATGTACCTATTGCGCTGACCCAGCAAGCAAAGGTAACTCCTGCCGCCTGCGCCCGCCGCAGTATGTGGTTGACGAGATCAACGCGCTAGTTCAGCAAGGTATAAACTGTTATCATTTGTGTGATGCTGAGTTCAATATACCTTATTCGCACGCAGAGGCAGTGTGTCACGCGATTATTGACTCAGGTCTGGCAAGCAAGATTGGATGGTACACCTACGCTTCCGTGACTCCTTTTGACGACGAACTCGCGAGATTGATGAAAAGGGCAGGCTGTCTCGGCATAGACTTTGGCGCCGACAGCGGGAATGATCAAATGCTTCGCTCACTGGGCAGGCATTTCACCACCCAAGATGTCCGGCGTACCGCCGAGATTTGCCACCGCCACAAAATCACTTTCATGTACGACCTGCTTCTCGGTGGACCAGGTGAGACACGAGCGTCAATTCGGCAGACAATTGAGTTGATGAAAGAAATCTCACCATCGCGTGTCGGCGTATCACTAGGTGTGCGTATTTACGCGGGCACAGGAATCGCAAACCTAGTATTAGAAGAAGGGTTCTCGGAGACAAACCCCAACCTGCGCGGGAATATCAAGGGAAATGAATCGTTCTTGGCACCTGTATACTATTTATCTGCGGAACTTGGAAGTGACATTGATGAATACATCACTGAACTGATTGCCGACGACCCCCGCTTTTTCCACGCTTCCAGGAGTCAATTGGACTCCAACTACAACTACAATGACAACTCTATTCTCGTGCAAGCGATACGTAGCGGGATGAGGGGAGCGTATTGGGATATCCTCAGACGGATCCGGGAGGGGCACTCCTAGCACTTCGTAACCGCGGCATTCAAAGCGCACCATCGCACGTACTGAATGTTCTCTATAAGCAGTCATCTCATCTGGTAATATTACCTGATTATCGTGCAAGTCATTGACGAGCGGATATTTTGGATGTATCTTAATTTTAACTGTGAACGATTCTTGACGGCCACACAAGACGGGAAGTGATCAAGGTGTGCATTAGAAAGGAACTCCTAATTCTGCTTGTCACTATCATTGTCCTCACCCCTGCAGCGGCAAGCGGAACAGAATGGGTGTGGTTCTTCAAATCCTCAGATGCCAATGACAATTACGGGGCGCCTGGTGGATACATAGGTACTACCAATAGCGATGTTGACGGCTATCAGAGTACGAGAGATAAGTATCTAGACCTGGCAATGATCAGCGGAATGGCAGCGTATGGCGTGAGACACGTCAATGGCGAAGATTCATGGACAGGCCCCACTGGCTATTACAGGCAGGATTTGCGGGCACCACTCAGTAGTTCCAAGACCTGGCGGAAATTCTACGTCTGGGCAATGTCTGGATTTAGCGCCAGTCAGATCAAACTTGCCTGGACTCCCGGAATGAATGGCTCATATATGCCATCGCCGACTATCACTTACACCCTGAAGATGGTCTCAAATGCGGGTGTGCCTGGCGCTCCATCAGTGGGAACCACTTGGACGCTGAATCCGTCAAGTGGCGGCTACATCCTGCTCCCGACGGTCATTGCGCCAGAGGGATCCGGTGGGTACGAATTGGAGTTTTCTGCATCCCTTCCGGAACCAGGAAGTTTAGCGGCGCTGATTCCTGGGCTTTGCGGAATCTCATTGCACAGGATGCTCAGGAGGCGCAAGTAGCCAACAAACCCCGTAATCTTACCAGTCAGTATATTGGACAGGATACGGAATAAAATAACTGCGTGCGTGTCCCTTATTTACCTCCTCTCTAAAAGCCGCCCGCACGTGGCCTTGAGTAAGCGATGTCATTCAGTGAACCAAGGCATGTGCGAGCGGCTTTGTGCCTTCTTGGCAGGCGGCGCAAACCACAAGAATCGCAAATTTTCAAAAAGAACCTTTTTGCGTCTGCCGCAACGATCGCTAGCGGGAAGGGAGAAAGAGCCGTTTGAAGTATTCTGAAAGTGGAGGCGTCTATGAACACTCAAACGTCAAGCAGACTCTTTGAGGAAGCAAAGAAATACATCCCTGGAGGTGTAAACAGTCCTGTAAGAGCATTTAAGGCGGTTGGCGGAAACCCTTTGTTCATATCAAGAGGACAAGGGGCGCAGATATGGGACGCTGACGGCAACGAATTCATTGACTATGTCGGCTCATGGGGGCCACTAATTCTTGGTCATGCGCACCCACTCGTTGTGGAAGCAGTTTGCAAGACCGCGGAACATGGGACGAGTTTCGGCGCCGCCACAGAATCCGAGATCGAACTCGCGAAGATGATTGTTGACGCGGTTCCTTCAGTCGAGATGGTACGCTTAGTCAATTCAGGTACTGAAGGGGTAATGAGCGCTATTCGTGTGGCGCGAGGGTACACAGGGCGCAATAAGATCGTCAAATTTGAAGGTGGCTACCATGGACATGCCGACGCACTCCTAGCAAAAGCAGGCTCAGGCGTCACCACATTTGGTATCCCAGACAGCGCAGGAATCCCTTCATCCGTGACATCCGACACCATCGTGCTTCCTTATAACGATGTTGATTCTGTCCGCACCTTGCTCGAGACCCTTGGCGCGGAAATAGCCTGCGTAGTCGTAGAACCCGTCGCTGGCAACATGGGCGTTGTCCCACCGAAAGAAAACTACCTTGCGGATTTGCGAGAACTCACTCAGAAATACGACATCGTCCTCATCTTTGATGAAGTCATCACTGGATTCAGGCTAGCGTATGGCGGTGCACAGGAGGTATACAAAATCGTACCAGATATGACCGTCCTTGGGAAGATCATTGGGGGAGGTCTTCCAGTGGGAGCATATGGCGGCAGGGCAGAAATAATGGAACAAGTTGCGCCTACAGGTCCTGTATATCAGGCCGGCACACTCTCCGGCAATCCCTTGGCAGTGGCAGCGGGAATCCAAACACTTCGAATCCTACGTGACGAGAATCCCTATCCTACACTGGAGGAAAAGACCCGTTTGCTTGCGGAGTCGGTTTCAGAAGCAGCGGAAGAATGCAGGATTGATGTCACAGTAAACCAAATAGGCTCAATGATGACTGTTTTCTTCACTGCACAACCAGTGACGGACTATGCAACTGCCCGAACTTGTGACACCCACCAGTACGCTGCCTTCTTCAATCATATGTTAGAAGAAGGCATCTACCTCCCGCCTTCGCAGTTTGAGACAGCATTCGTCTCCACGGCACACACGCATGATCAGATAATATACACGGCGCGCGCTGCATGTAGAGCACTCCACAAAATTGCAGGGTAGTTATCAGGTTTTTCAGCCCAGGGATTGTGTACACACCAACCTGATCAAAGGACGATGTGCCGAATCTACTGCACGAAGCCCGTGATTCCAAAGACCACAGGGCATGCCTCTGTCCCTGATGATGTTATTTCCACCGAGCGTATCGGACGCTCAGGGTATGGATTTTGCCAGTTAATCATTCGAAGGGTAACACGCTCTCCTGCCTGGGTCTTACCCACCCACGCCGTAGGCGCAGAAGGAGTGGGGATCGGGTCATTCCATGCGGCGACGTTTTCGCCATACACCAAGTCAAGAACCATTGATTCCGTATCCGACCATCGAATCTCAATGCGTCCTACGTTCTCCCCTTTCTCTGTGCTCCAACCGGTTGCCATCAGAAAGGCAAGACCTTCTGCTGTCCTGTCGAGTGGTATACGGATGCCCGATGGCCAATTTCCATCCGGATTCATTGCACCCCATAGCATCAATGCTTTATTCACGGGAACCTCAAACTCCACACCCCTGAGACGCACGGTGCCAGTCTTAAACGAACGAAGATCATGTTCCGGGCCATAACCTACCCAAGCATTTGTATCCTCTGCACTCATAGCCACATTTGCAAACGGCGAAAGGTCCACCACGAAGCCATTTCTGGATGAATGCTCTGCTCGCTCACGTTTCCAAAGAGCCATGAATTCATCTGCCGGCGTGTAAGGCAGTTCCTCGACTGCCAACCTGCTGTCATTCCACGCATATTCCGCAGCGACAATGTAAGCATGGTACTGCTGGAATTGGTCTTTCAAACATTTCTCACTTATGTTATAACCCGACCAAAGCGTTTGAATGAGGCCATCAGCCCCGTCTTTCTTAGCCGACCGTGCAAAGTCTGCTATGTTCTTCGGATTGTACCAAGTGCAGGCAAGCACTTCGTGTCCTTTTTCTTTGAACAACCGCACGCTGGGAAAATCCGGCGCGGCACAGTAATGCCAGTCCGCAATGATTATGTCGCTCGGCAATTCTCTTCGGCGCTCCTGAGCAGCCTCAAGCGATTCCGCCCAGCCTGCGTCCGGAGTTTCAGTCTTGTAGAGCATCATATCGCCCCACATCATCGTCCGAACCCCTCGAGCCTTGAACCAATCGTAAAGCGTCTTGACATCCTTAAGGAAAAGTTCCGACACTGTGTGTTTTGAGCAGACCTCGTCATGTGGGAATCGTCCACGCATTGTCACTTCGTCATGACCAATGTGAAATACCTTCGGGCGGAACAATTCCAGAGCCTCCGAGTAAATCTCAAATATGAACTTGTAACTCTCCGGCTTGCTCGGGCAATAGCCGTAAGGGTGCTCTGGATCTTCGGCTATGTCAAGATTCGATCCATTTGCAAACATCCATTCCGAATGACCAAGTGATTGAACAAGTGGAACAACCTCCATGTGATGCAACCTGGCATAGTCAATAATCTCCTTTAGGTCCTGCTTACTCGTACTCCACGGCAGCCAGATTTCCGGATGCGTCTCCCACTTCGTGTAATCCGCCTCAATGATGAGATAGTTCATCTTGTGGCGCGCAAATATACGCCGAATCATTTTCTCCAGAAATGGCTTTGCCTCGTTTCCAATAAAGACATGCGCACCCCGTATCCTCATCGTCGGCCAGTCGTTCACCAGTGCTCCGCGGACCGACGCTCCGTCGACAGTAGGTTTGAGAAGTTGAAGCAGTGTCTGTACACCATAAAATGTCCCACGGGTGTCCTTGCCCAATATAGCAACGAACTCGGGACAGGCTTTCAGCGCGTAACCTTCGTCATGAGGCGGCGCCTGAATACCCACTTTGGAGCAGAGGTAGTCCAAGACAGAGTTCCGACCGGCCTCGCCAATGGCGATCACCTTAGTGCCAGGCTTCATCTTGGAGGCTGTCGTTACGGGGATTTCAATCCCATAAATGTCACGAAGTTCCTCGTTTAAAATATCGGCATTCAGCCAGTCGTCAGCGGTCGGTCCATCTGGAAGCACAATCGCCGCGTTTCCTTTGATAACAAAATCTTGTTCGTCAAACTGGACAGACTTTGGCTCAGGAATAATGTTTGGTAGGTGCTCAGTGGGGAGTTTGGCATCCCTCACCATTTTGATGTTAACTGTTTCTGGAGCAATTTCGGGCTTTGCCGGAATGCCCGCCCTATCAGTAAACTTTATTGTCGTAACCACGTGGTACTCTTTTCCAAACTTCACTTGCTCTGGCGGCACACCCATGCCACACCAAAACACCGGTGCCTCACGTGCCCACGCCTGCGGATCCCGCCGAGCATCAAATATGATCAAGTTTGGCTGGTCGCCCGAAACCGTCATTTCTATATCCGCAAGCCGGGACTTGAAACTCAGCCGTTTAAACGGTGGCACCAGCATTGCCTCAAAATGATCAGCGGATTTTGCAAAATAGGGTGTAACCCCACTCTTTCGTCCTTCCACCGTGTCCGCTTCATATGGCAAACCAACGATAAGAGAAGCAGGAATGTAGCCGACACAATACTCGATCTCTGCAGGCACATCTCGGAGCAGCCTGTAACCAAGATCAATGATCACCTCATCAGACTCAAGCATGGTGACACGATATTCTGCGGCAAATGTTTCGTTTTGCATAGCCACTTTTACAATTTTGCCACCTGGGATATCCTCTGAACTAATGTGCTGCTCCTCAAGATGGTGCCCAAATAGAAGACTAGTCCAACCTGGAGAGACGCAGTAGAGTGATGATCGGCGAATAAACGTGACGCCCTTGTACTTAAGCGTCATTCCGCCCTTCCCATAAGCGAAATCGAATTTATTCACGGTAATAGTGTCTCCAACCTGGCTCATCGCCGATTGTGTCAGCGCGAGGAAAAGTATGCAAATTGCCGACAAAAAACAGGTGGACCGAATGACCATTCGTTAACTTTTCACAGTCTCTGATCGTGATTCAATCTTATCCGTTGTGCTGAATATGCCCATTCGGGCAAATTTAGAACAGCGGTCTTCCACAAGTTCCGCCGGAGAAAGTCTTGCCAGTGATACTAGGTGGCGCATTATGGCGTCGCGTACGTTTGCAGTCGCCTGTTCATAATTTCTATGCGCACCGCCAAGTGGCTCAGGAATTATTTCATCAATTAGCCCATACTCTAGCGCATGCTGTGCAGTAAGTTTGAGTGCCTCTGCGGCTTCTGGTCCTCTTGATGGGTCTCGCCAAATTATTGCCGCGCAACCTTCCGGCGGGATCACAGAATAGATGGAATGCTCCAGCATTAGCACCCTATTCCCAACCCCAAGCCCAATGGCGCCACCGCTTCCACCCTCACCAATGACCACAACAATAATTGGCACTTTGAGCATTGCCATCTCCATCATGTTTCTAGCGATAGCCTCAGAAATGCCGCGCTCCTCAGAACCGACACTGCAATCAGCAGCCGGCGTATCAACGAAAGAGATAATCGGTAGCCCAAACTTCTCAGCCATCTTCATGAGTCGAAGCGCCTTCCGATATCCCTCAGGCTTAGCGCTTCCAAAATTACGAAGTTGGCGCTCTTTCAGGTCTCTGCCTTTTTGATGACCAACAACCATCAGGGGCTTGCCTTCAAAGAATGCAAAGCCGCCCACGATCGCCTTGTCATCAGCAAATAAACGATCCCCATGAAGTTCGATGAAGTCGTCGAAAATCGCACGAATGTAATCAAGCGTGTATGGTCTGTTTGGGTGCCGCGCTGTCAGAGTCTTGTCCCACGGGCTGAGGTTGCTAAATATCTGTCGAGCCAGCCTATCGCGGTGTTCTTCGAGTTCGGCTATCTCTTTCGAGCGATCAACGCCTTCTGCCTCAGATATGCGCTTTAGTTCGGCAATATTCGCTTCAAGTTCCGCAAGCGGCTTTTCGAAATCAAGCACATTAAATACCATGCGTGCCTCCGTTGTGGGATATCGTAAGCAGTTTGGCAAGAGTTTCCTTCATGTCGCGTCTATGTACTATCATATCAACCATGCCATGCTCGAATTGGAACTCCGCGCGCTGGAAATCTGGCGGCACCTTCACCACCTGGGCTTGAGCCGCCACTCGCTGACCTGTAAAGCCAATCAATGCGTCTGGCTCCGCGATGATAATGTCGCCCAACATAGCGAAACTCGCCAATACACCAGCGGTCGTCGGGTCGGTAAGTACAGAAATGTACAGCCCACCTGATTCATTGAACTTTCCTACGGCAGCCGCAGTTTTGGGCATCTGCATCAGCGAGATCAACCCCTCAAACATTCTTGCTCCACCAGAAGCATTGATCATAATCACCGGCAATTTGTTCTCCCTGGCATACTCAAATGCGCGGGCAACTTTTTCACCGTAAACCGACCCCATGCTACCACCAATGAATGCAAAATCGGCGACTCCAATTACAATTGGAATACCATTGATGGTTGCTTGACCCGTAACCATGGACTCACTCAGCCCAGTGGTGGCGCGTCCCTTCTCAAGTTTTGACTCGTATTCCGGAAACCCAAGCGGATTAATGGTCACAAGGTTGGTATCCATCTCAACGAAACTGCCCGCGTCTACCGTTATAGCCAATCTTTCTGCGGCGCGAAGTTTGAAGTGGTACCCGCACTTGTTACAAACCTTCAGATTCTTCTCTAGTTCCTTACTAAAGAGTATCTCCCCACACTTTGGGCATTTCGTCCACAACCCATCCGGTAGTGCGTCAAGATGCTTTCTCGCCGCCTTTCCTGCGGCTTTAGAGCGCCTTCGAAACCAACCATCAGGTGACATCACTTCACTCCAGACTGACCACTAAACGAGTTCTTAGAAGTAAGGATACCTAATCCGAACGAGAAACGCAAGTACCCAAACAGCCAGACGATACATCATCCAGACCTGGCACCAATTGCCGAAGTGAACATCCTGTGCACATACACAAAGAGTAAGCCAACTTTGCCTCACTATTTGCAGTCTGAACTGATGACACAACGTTCAGGACACAATTACAGGAAGTATCCGCGGAGCAACTGAGATGGCCACCGGAGTAGTCCCGAAGGGATCACCGTCGAGTTGGACCATTGCCGGCGGATCCGAGCGAACCATTACACTCGACGCCCTATAGTATTGCACATCCTTTCGGAACACGTGCCGCTGAATAAACACCTCTATGATTTGGCGAATGAAGCCTAAGCGCTTCGTCATTGGCTGTTCGAACACAAGCACATCAAGTAGCCCGTCGTCATGCCGCGCATAGGGGGCAACTTTGAGTCTATATGTATAGTCCGGCGAGTTAGCAACCACTACGAGGTATGCCTTGCCACGGTATCGTTTTTCTGGCATTTCGATAGTCATCTCAGTGGCTTCGTATTTTGCCAGCATTTCCAGCCCCTTGAGCACATAGGCAGTGGCACCGGTCATATCTTTTAGTGGTCTAACTACCCTTGCCACAACCTCAGCATCAAATCCAAAGCCTGCCATGAGAGTGAAATACCTGCCGTTGGCACAACCCAGGTCCATAAGCATGATGTTTCTTTCGAGGATGACCTTGACCGCCTTACCCAAGTTGAGGGGGATACGCAAATCACGTGCCAGCACGTTTACAGTCCCGAGCGGCAATATCCCCAGGGCGGCGCTCGAACCGACCATGCCACAGACTACCTCATTGATTGTGCCGTCGCCACCACCTGCGATTATTGTGTCGTAACCGCGAGCGACTGCCCGCCGCGCGAGCGTGGTACCGTCACCGGGCTTTTCACTGACCCATATCTCCCAGTCAAGTCCATACCTTGCAAGAAGGCGTTCCACATTCTCGCGGTTTATCCACGGACGACTGCGTCCCGCCCCAGGGTTCAAGATCAATACAGCCCTCATATGCACAAACAAAAGGGAGAATGTATAAACATAGAACCGGGAACCATGTCTCTCCCGTTCTGTTTACCATTCTCCCTTGTAGTCAGGTTGTCCTTTACTTACATCTGATAAAGCGAGAAAAGGCGAATCTACTCAACGGTCACGCTTTTCGCCAGATTTCTCGGCTGATCAATCTCCCGATTTAAGATCTGTGATGTCCAGTAGGCAAGCAATTGAAGCGGTATCATAGTTGGTACTGGCATAAAGAGGTCATTATCGACTTTGGGCACCCAAACGACGTAGTCAACCACATTACTCAGGTCAGGGTCGCCCTCCTTGAGCAGTGCCAGAATAGTAGCACCGCGCGCCTGCATTTCTTTAATGTTGGAAATCGTCTTCTCGCGTACGTGTTCTTGCGTGACCGGTACGATAACCCAGGTCCCTTTTGTAATCAGCGCTAGTGGTCCATGCTTCATCTCACCCGCGGCGTACGCCTCTGCGTGAATGTAAGAGATCTCCTTCAGTTTAAGCGCACCCTCAAGGCCCACTGCGTAATCCAAACCCCGACCCAGGAAGTATGCATGCTCGTTTGGTGCGAGCGCCTTCGCAATTTCTTTTATCTGGTCCTCTGTCTGGAGCGCTCTCTCTGCGACCTCCGGCAGTTTACGCAATTCTCTAACCAACTCCTTCTCTTTCTCTTCTGACATCACACCTCTTGCCCTCGCGAGGTAGATCCCCATGAGGTAGAGCCCAATAACCTGGGTGATGTAGGCTTTAGTGGAGGCCACACAAATCTCTGGACCAGCACGAGTATACAAGATACTATCACATTCACGGTAAAGCGAACTCCCAACAACATTAACGACAGCCGCGGTTGTTGAGCCGAATTGCTTCGCCAATCGTACAGCCGCCAGAGTGTCAGCCGTCTCGCCGGACTGGCTTATGGCTATGACGAGGCTCTTGTCGTCAAGAATGGGTCCGCGGTACCGGAACTCAGAAGCAAGATCTACCTCTACAGGTACGCCAAGCACCTTCTCAAAGAAGTACTTTCCGACGCAACCGGCGTAATAGGCGGTTCCACAAGCCACGATGTAGATGCGGTTGAAGTTGCGGATCTGCTCCGGTGACAGCCTCATTTCTTCGAGTGTGACGGTGTCATTGGGAGTCAGTCTACCGCGCAGCGCCTCTTTGATGACCCTCGGCTGCTCATGGATCTCCTTTATCATGAAATGTTCGTATCCGCCCTTTTCGGCGGCCGCCGCATCCCACGTTATCTGGAGCACCTTCCGCTCGACGGGAGCGCCGCTGACCGATGTCAACTCAACTTTGTCTTTGGTAAGGACTGCCAGGTCTCCGTCCTCCAACACCATGAACTCGCGCGTGTGACCGAGAAGTGCCGGAATGTCGGATGCAATGTAATTTTCGCCCTTTCCAAGCCCTACAATCAGCGGACTATCCTTTCGCGCCGCAACCAAAATGTCTGGATTGTCTTTGTGGAGCACACCGATGGCATAGGAGCCCTCGATCTCTTTCACCGCATTTCGCACAGCCTCAAGCAGGTTGCCCTTGTAATGCTTCTCAATCAGATGTGCTATCGTTTCTGTGTCTGTCTCGGACTTAAATACATGACCTGCCTTCGTAAGTTGATCTCGAAGTTCCAAGTAATTCTCCACAATACCATTGTGCACGACAGCAATATCACCATTGCAACTCGTATGTGGGTGCGAATTCGGGGTTGACGGCGCACCGTGAGTCGCCCAGCGGGTATGAGAGATTCCGATGTTTCCCTTGAGACCGTCCACGATTCCGCGTAGATCTTTTATCTTACCAACAGTCTTGACCACCTTTATGGTGCCATCGTCAATGACCGCTATCCCTGCTGAATCGTATCCTCTGTATTCTAGTTTGGAAAGTTGGTCGAGCAGTGATTGAACGCAGTCTCTACTGCCCACGAAACCTACAATGCCACACATAATACCCTCTCTTCTATGGTTTTAGCGTTCGCAACGCCGAGATTGCGGGCGTGCGTTTGGCGTCGCTCTGCAAACGATTACACCCGCACATCCCTACAAGAGCCACCATTGCCTTGATAGGGATTCTTGCTTATATTAGCACATTTGCCAGGAGAAAGGCAACATGCATGCACTCATGGTCTAGGCACGGGTGATTTGCATCCTTGGCCTGTCTCGTAGCCGCTCTCGCCAATGAAGGCCCAAAGTCCCAGGATTCACAGTAATCGCGAACTAATTGCCCCTGAGATGTGACAACTGTGACGGCGTCCAGTGAGGAAACTAGCCGTCCTTTTTGAGAATGTGGACAACACGACCCTCAACCTTGAGGCGCCCCTCTGCAAAGAGTTGGATCGCCTCAGGATACGCTTTGTGTTCCTGCTCCAGAATACGGGCAGCGAGTGTCTCGGGAGTGTCGCCCTCTTCTACTGGCACAGGTTTCTGAATAATAATGGGGCCTGTGTCATACTGCTCATCAACGAAGTGAACCGTGCACCCTGAGACTTTGACGCCATAGTCAAGCGCCGCCCGGTGAACATGTTCGCCATACATTCCTTTACCGCAAAACAGCGGAATCAGCGCCGGGTGGATATTCATAACCCGCCACCGATATTTGCTCACAACGTTCGAGGGAAGGATTCGCATATAACCCGCAAGGCAGATTAGGTCTACACTGTACTTTGCAAAGACGTCAAGTAGCGCCTTCCCGTACTCCTCGTCCGAATCATAAGATTTCGGTTGAATCTCCACAGCGGGAATTCCCTGCGACCTAGCACGCTCCATTGCAGGAGCATTCTCCTTAACACCTACCACCACGGCGACCTGACCCGAAATACGCCCTTCCTTGCAGGCGTCTATGATTGCCTGCATATTGCTCCCACGCCCATGCCCAGAGACCATCACTGCGATATTGATTTTTTTTACATCAGAGGTCATCCTGGTCTCCCAATCACTGTGCCACAAATAATTTTGACCTTCGCGTCACACCACCTGGACCTCCCGGCTACCTCTGCGTATTTCTCCAATCACATATGCCCTTTCGCCGAGGTCTTTTAATCTAGCACAAATCGGCATCGCCTGGTCTGCCGGCACGATTAAGACAAAACCGACGCCCATGTTGAATGTCCGATACATTTCAGGATCGGCGATATTTCCCATCTCCTGCACAAGGCGGAAGATTGCAGGTACTTCCCAGGCGTGCCGGTCCACAACCGCCTGGCAGTCCTCTGGCAGGGCTCGGGGTATATTGTCATAAAAGCCTCCGCCGGTTATGTGAGCCATGCCATGAATATCAAACTCGGCGAGGATTGCGTGCACCGGACCTGCGTAATTCCTGTGTGGAATGAGCAACTCCTGCCCCAATGTCTTGCCAAGTTCAGGTATCTCTTGATCCGCCCTCAGTCTCGCTTGGTCGAAGAAAATGTGACGAACCAGGGAGTATCCATTGGTGTGAAGACCATTTGACGCAATGCCCACAAGAACATCTCCGGGCTGGACTCTCGAACCATCAATGATTTTGTTGCGGTCAACCACGCCGATAATACAACCGACAAGATCATATTCACCCGGCAAATAGAACCCCGGAAGTTCAGCGGTTTCGCCGCCAATCAAAACACAGCCCGCATTGCGACATGCCTCTGCAATGCCCTTGACAACTTCGATCAAGACAGACGGGTTGAGTTGCCCGGTACCAAAATAGTCTAGGAAGAAAAGCGGGACCGCTCCCTGAACGAGAATGTCGTTCACGCAGTGATTAACGATGTCGTGCCCAACGGTATCGTGTTTGTTCAAGGTGAATGCAATTTTGAGTTTAGTACCTACGCTGTCAATGCTCGAGACAAGTACTGGCTTGGCACCTTCAGCAACACTCAGTTCATACATGCCACCGAAAGCGCCTATGTCGGTAAGCACAGCCGGTGTGAAGGTAGAGCGGATATATTCCTTCATCCGCTGGACAGCCTCATTTGCAGCATCAATATCTACACCTGCGCCTTTGTAGGTTGCTCTCCTTGTCATCGCCGACCCCCCTGGCTGCTTGCGCATACTTCCTCTTCGGGCTTCTTTTCTTCCTCCGGCTCGAATGCAAACTTGGAGACCTTTATGTGCTCAGGTATCTCCAGCGGGTACTTGCCGTCAAAGCAAGCAAGGCAAAACTTATCACGCTTGAGTCCGATCGCCCGCACAAGCCCTTGGATGCTGAGGTATCCTAAACTGTCTGCCCCTATGTACTGCCTAATCTCCTCAACAGTCATGTTAGCAGCGATTAACTCTTTTTGCATTGCCATGTCAATCCCGTAGAAGCACGGATACTTGATTGGCGGAGAACTTATGCGCACATGGACCTCGACAGCACCTGCATCCCTCAGAAGTTTCACGGTGGGCTTTGTTGTCGTGCCGCGGACGATACTGTCTTCCACCATGACAACACGCTTGCCATTTAGGGTCTCCTTCACGGGATTAAATTTCATCCGTACGCCGAGGTCACGCATTCTTTGGTTTGGCTCAATGAAAGTTCTGTGCACATAGCGATTCTTGATCACGCCTTCGCCATAGGGAATCCGCGATGCGGCCGCATAGCCAATCGCAGCCGGTGTGCCCGTATCGGGTATGGGAATGACCACATGGGCTTCAGCCGGGTGCTCTCTCGCCAATTCGTGACCCATTCGCTGGCGAGCCTGATGGAGCGTCCTGTGGTACATAAGGCTATCCGGTCTTGCAAAGTAAATGAACTCAAATACACAAAGCGCATGTCGAGCAGTAGGCATAGCCTGAATCTCATTCAACCCGGACTTGTCCACCACGACCATTTCACCTGGCTCGATCTCGCGCATGAACTTGGCGCCAACTAGACTCAGAGCACACGTTTCTGAGGAGAAAATGTAATGTCTGTGGTTGAATCGCCCAATACAGAGGGGTCTGATGCCATAGGGATCTCGGACACCAATGAGTTTGTCACGAGTCAATATTACTAGAGAATACGCTCCAGAGATTTTGTGCATTGTCTCTTGGATGGCGTCTTCTATTGTCCGCGCCCCACTGCGTGCAATAATGCGCGCAATGACCTCTGTGTCGCTAGTGGACTCAAATGTCTCGCCGCTGGCTTCGAGTTCGGACCTCAATTCGGCAGTGTTTATGAGATTGCCATTGTGTCCAATTGCTATGGTACCGAAGTTCGATTCGCAAACGATGGGTTGCGCATTTTGTATGACACTTGATCCGGTTGTCGAGTAGCGATTGTGACCAATGGCAATGTGGCCAGCCAAGTCGTGCAGAATCTTCTCATCAAACACGCGACTGACTAGCCCCATGCCCTTATACACACGAACGCAGGTACCATCTGACACTGCGATACCTGCACTCTCCTGCCCGCGGTGCTGGAGCCCGAATAGCCCAAAGTATGTCAAGCGAGCAACATCCTCGCCCTCAGCATATACGCCGAAGACGCCGCATTCTTCGCGCAGACATTCCAAATTGCAATGCGTACTGAGTTCCAATTTAAATTCCTAGCCTTTCAAACACTACGTCCACATTCCGAACGTGATGGCGATAGTCAAAGAGGCTCCTGATCTCATCCACGCCGAGAACAGATGTCACCCTTGCGTCAGACTCAAGCGCGTTCTGAAAACTCTCGCCCTCCCATGCCTTTGACGCATTTTCTTGAACTATCACATACGCCTCTTCGCGAGAAAGACCTTTTTCGACAAGTCTCAACATGATCCGCTCAGAAAACACAAGCCCGCCCATGAGTTCCAAATTGCGTTTCATGTTGTCGGTATTGATGACAAGCCGATCAACTATATTCGCGAACGTATTGAGCAAATAGTCAATCAGGATGCAAGTATCTGGAATAATAATGCGCTCCACCGAAGAATTAGTCAGATCTCGCTCATGCCAAGACACAATGTTTTCCAGCGCTGGAAATAGGTTTGCTCGAACAACGCGTGCGAGACCGGCGACTTGTTCGGAAAGCCTCGGATTACGCTTATGCGGCATTGCCGACGACCCTTTTTGCCCCTTTGCGAAGTACTCCTGAACTTCAAGTATTTCGGTTCGCTGGAGGTTGCGTAGTTCCGTAGCAAAGTTCTCGAGCGAACCAGCGATGATTGCCAGCGTGGCCAGGAATTGAGCATGTCGGTCGCGAGCGATTATCTGCGTTGAGTGCTCAGCAGGTTTGAGACCAAGCGCCGCGCATACGTATTGTTCCACCCGAGGATCCACGTTTGCATAGATGCCGACTGCACCTGATACTTTGCCATAACTAATAGCCTCCCGAGCTGACTTCATTCTCGCGATATCTCGCAAAATCTGAGCATACCAACCCGCAAGTTTGAAGCCAAAAGTAATGGGTTCGGCATGAATCCCATGGGTTCGTCCAATCATCAGGGTATACTTATGCTCGCGAGCCTTTGTTTTCACGACATCCGCGAGGCGTTCCAGATCCTCTATGATGAGGTCTGCAGACTCACGCATTAGCAAGGCAAGAGCGGTATCCACAATGTCGTACGAGGTGACCCCATAATGGACATACTTGCCTTCCTCACCCACACTTTCTGCGACGCATTTCACAAAAGCCATCACGTCGTGCTGGGTGACCTCTTCGATCGCCAAGCACCGTTCGACGGTAAATGTTGCACGAGATTTGATCTTCGCAGGAATATCTTGAGGGATATAGCCATATTCCGCCAATCCTTCGCATACTGCGATCTCCACATCAAGCCATTTCTGGTACTTGTTCTGGAGTTCCCAAACAGACTTCATTTTCGGCAGAGAATATCTGTCTATCATCGCTTTTTCAACTGCCCATCCACGAACAAATTTTGCAGAATCTACACCCAGGTTTACATACGATTCTTTGCCTCGATGTCATGTGCAAGTTTCGCCTTGAAGTCCTTTATACGTTCGCGCAGATCAGGATATTTAAGCGAAAGGACCTGTGTCGCGAGAATTCCGGCATTCTTGGCGCCATTGATCGCAACTGTAGCCACAGGTACACCTGAGGGCATCTGCACAATCGAGAGAAGCGAATCGAGTCCATTCAACGCATCCGACTTTATCGGTACACCAATGACAGGAAGGGGTGTCAGAGCGGCGATTACCCCCGGCAGATGTGCTGCGCCGCCCGCGCCTGCTATGATGACCTCAGTCCCCGATGCCTCCACTTGCTGTACGTACCTTAGCAATAGATGAGGACTTCGGTGGGCAGAGATAATTTTGACCTCGTGCTCCACGCCGAGGTCATCCAGCATTTTCACTGCTTCGTTCATGACAGGTAGGTCCGACTCACTACCTACAATGATACTGACTTTTCCGGACACTAATAACCCCCTCAAATAAACTCACATTCCGTCAGCTCATCCTCAGAAGAGAAGGGACCTGCGCAAACCGCACCCGTGCGCCGATGTCCTTTCTAAAATGCATGCGGTCAAAATGAATCCTATCCACCGCCTCATAAGCCCGGTCAACAGCCGTCTCAAATGTCTTACCTAGTGCAGTTACCCCCAGCACGCGACCTCCACTTGTGACAATCTTATCGTCCTTGAGCGCCGTGCCTGCATGAAATACGATTACGTCCTCAAGTTTCTCCGCGTCCTCCAGGCCATAAATGGGCTTACCGGTCTCGTAACTGCCTGGATAACCACCGGAAGCAACTACTACACAGACCGCACAACCATTATAACATTTTGTCTGTATAGAGTCGAGTTTACCTGTGAGTGACGCCTCAATGACCTCAATCAAGTCGCTCTCCAGCAGTGGAAGCACCACCTGGGTTTCTGGATCGCCGAATCGCGCATTGAACTCCAGGACCTTCGGTCCGTCTCGAGTCAGTATGATACCGGCGTAAAGCACACCAGTGTACCGCCTACCTTCAGCCGCCATAGCGCGCAAGGTGGGTCTAATTATCGTGGCTAGGACTTTTTCATATAGGTCCGGGGGAACAGCTGGAACTGGCGAATAGCACCCCATCCCGCCGGTGTTTGGTCCGTTGTCGCCGTCAAGAGCCCGCTTGTAATCCTGTGCAGGCTGAAGCGGAATGACGTTTTCACCGTCGGTAATCACCATAAGGGAAGCCTCTTGACCCTCGAGCCTTTCCTCTATTACCACCCGGTCACCTGATGCTCCAAACGCCTTGTCTATCATGATCGTCTTGATCGCCTGGAGCGCCTGTGTCCTCGTATCGCAGACAAACACACCCTTGCCAGCCGCTTCTCCATCGGCTTTCACCACTATGGGAAACTCTTCCGACCCTCCAGCCATATCATTGATATAGTCACTCGCCGCATTGGCGTCATCAAACGTCCGGTAGTCGGCTGTCGGAACGCCGTAGGTCTTCAAGAGATCCTTTGTAAATACCTTACTGCCCTCAATTGTCGCGGCAGCCGCACTCGGTCCAAATATCGGGATGCCTGCATCACGGAATAAATCGGCAATCCCGGAGATTAACGGCGACTCGGGGCCGACAATTGTCAAGTCAACATGCTTTTCGATCGCAAACTGTAACATTGACTGGAGATCTGTGGCTTTGATGGCTACGCATTCACCCAATCTAGCCATTCCGGCATTGCCTGGTGCGCAATAGATTTTGGTCACCCGTGGGCTTTGTGCCACTTTCCAAGCAAGTGCATGCTCGCGTCCTCCCGAGCCAACAATCAGAACTTTCATTCGCCCTCCGTCCTGTCTTCCTCAAGGTCTTCAAAGCAAGCAAACTTTGGCAGAAAAGCAAGGTGTATCGTGCCCGTGGGGCCGTTTCTCTGCTTTGCAATAATCACGTCTGTCTTCTGCACCATCGTCTCCCCAGGAGATACGTGTGGATGTTCCTCTTCTTCCGCCAGATCCTCTATGAGTTCCGTTGCCTCTTTCTGCTTATAGTAGTCCGGTCTGTAAAGGAACGCGACCACATCTGCCTCAGCCTCAATTGAGCCGCTCTCTCGAAGGTCGGAAAGAATCGGACGTTTATCCTGGCGCTGCTCTACTGCACGGCTTAATTGCGAAAGCGCGACAACGGGCACGTTCAAGTCTCTGGCCAAACCTTTCAGCGAACGCGCAATCTCGGTGATTTCCTGGTTGCGGTTGTCACCCCGTCGGTGCGACTGCATCAACTGGAGGTAGTCAATAATAACTAGCGAAAGTCCGTGCTCTGCCTTCAATCTGCGGCACTTTGCCCGGATCTGAAGCGGAGTAAGGTCTGTGCTGTCGTCAACGAAAATCGGCGCCTCATACAGCATGCCGACTCCTTCCGCAAGCCGCAGCCACTCGTTCGACTGGATATAGCCAGTCCGAAGCCGATGTGAGTCAACCCGAGACTGCGAACAAATCAACCTGAGAGTAAGTTGCTCTTTTGACATTTCCAGGCTGAACAAAGCAACAGGTTTCTTTTCATGGATAGCAACATGCCTTGCAATGTCAAGGCAAAATGCGGTTTTACCCATGGAAGGGCGCCCAGCAACAATCACAAAGTCGGCGGGCTGAAGTCCAGAAGTAATCAGGTCAAGGTCTCTGAACCCAGTAGGAATGCCTGAGATCAGCGTTTTTTCCTTATATTGTTGTTCTATCTTTTCAAACGCCTGATGTGCCAGGTCCTTGAGTGGTACAAAGTACCGCCCCATGCGACGCTGGGATACTTGGAAGATGAGCCGTTCTGCCTGGTCCACCAGGTCATCCGCGGTTTCAACATCCCCGTGCGCCCAACTGATAATCTGCATCGCGGCATCAATTAGGCGGCGCAAGATTGCCTTTTCCTCGACGATTCGCGCATAATACTCGATGTTTGCTGCTGTGGGTACGCTGTCAATCAAGGACATCAGGTAGTCCAAGCCGCCGACTGACTCGAGTCTCCCGCTTGCACGAAGTTCTTCCTGAACCGTGACAATATCTGCCGGCTCATCCCGCTCTGCAAGCGAAATCAAGGCTTCGAAGATCGTGCGATGTGCCTCGCGGTAGAAATCCTCGGGTCTCAGGATATCTGCCGCCTTCTCCAACGCGCTGCGATCTATCATCATCGAGCCGAGCGTTGACTGCTCAGCCTCGAGGTTTTGCGGTGGAACTTTGTCAAGAAGTGCAAGTGGCTCCATCTTGGTTCTCCAGATTAGCCGGGAACGGCTGGCTATGACTCCTTGATACTAATGTACCTTTGGAATAAACCAAGCATTTACTGCTGTTCCCCTACCACTTCCAATTTGATGTGTGCGACAGCCTCGCGATGTAGCCGAATTGGAACATCATACATGCCGAGTGATTTGATAGGCTCGTCAATCTCAATTTTGCGCTTGTCGATTTTGATGCCGGTCTGTGCCTCGATAGCCTGAGCAATGTCGGCATGAGTGATTGACCCGTACAGTTTTGTTCCAGCGCCCACCTTCCCAGATACAGTGACGTGTGCGTCATTGAGGCGTTCGGAAATGCTCTTTGCCTCTTCTAGCATCTTTTCACCCTTCAACTCCTCTAACTTCTTACGTTTTTCAAGTTGAAGGAGGTTCGCCTCGTTTGCCGGCACCGCAAACTTGCGCGGGAATAGATAATTGCGTGCGTAACCTTCTGCCACATTGACGATGTCATCTGGTTTGCCAACACCTTTAACTTCGCGCGTAAGAATAACCCTCATTCCGTATTATCCTCCTATGTATTCCAACTATTGCCTAAGCCTCAGCCCTGCGACAAATCGGTTCTCATCAAAAACCTGGTCAACTCCCAGCACGAGCGACCAATCCTTCGTAACCGAGTAACCTGCCCGAAGGTTCAATTTTGGCTCATATGAATCATACACATCCAAGCGTCCGAATGCCCTCGACGAAAATGGATGCTCGAGACCGATACCCAGGCGCGAAGCGTAGATTCCATAACGCAAAATTGACCCCGAACCAACCGTCTGGCCGGGCTGAAGAATCAACTTGTTTCCAGCCCCGACATCGAAGAGACCCAACCTCAGAGATCTATCTGTGCCAATGGGAACCGTAGTAGTCAATTCCGCCGTGAACCGGTTCTCATCAATCGAGTAGACCATGTCCAAGTTGAGTCCTCGGGGCGGGACTTTGCCCTTTATCTCAGGCGTTCTCGGGAACAGTCTCTCTGCCTTGCCGATTACCTGGCGAGCCTCTTCCACTGCCTGACGCGCACCCGCGACTGTCTGCCGAATATTCTCCTGAAAATCCTGCGCAGTCACCAGTTTTTCCAAACTAGTGAGCGAGCGCTCCAGGCTTTCGACTGCGCGCCTTGCTGCCTGCACGCTCTCTGCGACATCTTGGCGCAGCGCTTTGTCCGATGCGAGTTCCTCAAGACTTGCCGCCATTTTTCGCATACTATCTGACGCCACGGCAATATTGCGGGTGATTCTATCAACCTCATCTTGATTGCGACCCACCAACTCCTCAACCCCGCCCAACGTTCGTTCGAGACTCGCAGTAGCCACCTCAATATTGCGCACCGACTGCCTGAGTCCGCTACGAACCTTCTCGTCGGTCACTAACTCTCTCAACCCGCTCGATGCGGTGGCCAGATTCTTGACGAGTTCCTGCACGTCTGGCAAAAGGTCCTCGATTCTTGGCGGGGCCTGACCTAGCACCCGTGCCCCAGGCTTTAGAAACTCTTTTGCTCCCCTGTTGGGCACGACTTCAACATACCGTTCACCGATGAGCAAACCAACCCTAGCAATGAACTGCGAACCCTCTGGAATCCGGTATTTGCCGTTAATTCGGAGAATCAATTCCGCCCTTTGATGAGTTGTCAGACCAAGTGATCCAACATCTCCGATGGGTACACCCGCCATTCGTACAAGGTCACCCTGCATCATCCCGAGCGCATTGGTAAACACAACTGTAATCGTGTACGTATTCCTCTCAAAACTCCAACCGCGCAGGAAACCTATCACCAATATGAGCGCCACTACTGCAAGAAAAACCAATATTCCTACTTTTACCGCCGGAGCCGTTGTCATCCCGTTGCACCTCGATGTCTGCCTCTATGTGGGCTTACGTGCAAGTCCAACGCATTTCCTACGTCTCACCAGGTCGAATGGGTCCATCGGTCGAGCCCTCGATAAACTGCCTGACCCTTGGATCATCCCATTGCTTGATTTCGTCAATTGTCCCGTAGGCGATAATGGTCTTGTCGTGAATCATCGCCACCCGGTCCGACACTCGGAGAACACTGTCCATATCATGCGATACTACGACCGAAGTCACTCCGAGGCGGTTGCGCATTTCCACGATCAAATCATTGATTACCCTCGCCATTATCGGGTCAAGTCCGCTTGTCGGCTCGTCATAGAGAAGTATTTCTGGGTTCATGGCAATTGCCCTGGCAAGCCCTACTCGTTTCTGCATACCACCGCTCAATTCTGAAGGCATCATCTCTTCTGCACCCTGAAGTCCGACCAGCGCAAGTTTCTCCCTTACTATATCCCTAATCTCCTGTCGGCTCAAGCGTGTATGTCGAATAAGCGCGAATGCCACATTCTCAAAAACCGTGAGTGAGTCAAACAACGCACCATATTGAAAGACTACACCGATCTTGTGCCTTACCCGATTTAACTCATCTTCACCGAGCCTTGAAATGTCTGTCCCGTCAATAAGCACTTGACCAGAAGATGGCTTTATCAATCCGGCGAGAATCTTGAGCAGCGTCGTCTTCCCTGAGCCAGACACCCCCATTATTGACATGATGTCGCCGCGCCGTATATGCAGATTGACATCTTCGAGTATCTGCTTGCCGTTTATGCGATAACTGACGTGTCTCGCAGTAATCACTGCATCCTCAGAACCCTGGTCGCTTGGCACCAAACATGATTGAAGCAAGGAAGTAGTTGGAAACGTATATCAGGATCATCGAGATCACTACTGCGTTCATAGTTCTGCGACCTACGCCCGCCGCGCCGCCGGTCGCCGCCATTCCCTGTTGCACGCCCACGATTGCAATAAACGCTCCAAAGAAAACTGTTTTAACCAAACCCATTACTACATCATAAGGCGTCAGCCACAATTGCGCAGAATTGAGGTATGCGGCTGATGGCACGCCGCAACTTGAAGCGACGACATACCCACCAAAACTGCCCACGACGTCACCCAGCATTGTCAGAATCGGCAGCATAATCACCAGTGCTAGAAGCCTGGGCACGGCAAGGTATTGGATCGGACTTGTACCAAGTGACCGGAGCGCATCAATCTGCTCAGTCACCTTCATCGTTCCTACTTCGGCAGCTATTGCTGACCCTGCTCTCGCGGCTACGACAATTCCTGTAAGCACAGGAGCAAGTTCCCTGGCTACCGACAACGAAACTCCCCCGCCGACCAGGTTGCCGACGCCCCATTGGACCATTGTCTGGGACGTGTAGAGCGAAAGCACCGCACCAGAAAAGGCTGTCGTCACAAAAACTATGGGGAGAGAATTAGCACCGATCAGTGCCATTTGATTGATAGTGTCTGGCACACTGATCTCGCCTGCGATGATGCGTCGGATGGAAGCGTAGCCAATAGAAGTAAACTCGCCAATGAAACCAAAAAAGTCGGTGAAATGCTTGTAAAGCATTCTTCCCGATGCATTTACGGCTGAGTCGGATGCATCTGACAAGACCGCCACCTCGCCACCTGGGTCTGCATCGCAGCATAGCCAAGATGTAGCAGTACCCAACCCCCACAGATTATAACCTAATCAGTGCTAGGGTGCAATGCTTGATCTCACTGCGTATCTGTCTACTGGATGTACGGTACTGCGCTTAGTACAGCAAGATGTCCTATCAATGCGGACACTGAGCCTCGCAATCGGCGCCCGCGCTCACCCACCATAAGCAGACCGCGCGGAGCCAAATCTCAGGTTGACAAGCAGATGATAGGTCACTATAATCTGTAAGGTTTGGCAGTCATAGCCAGCGTCAACGACTTCGAAAGGGGAAGTAGCGAAATGCGTGATGTCGCCGGTTACACCGGAAAATTGTTTGGTAAGATAAGTTTGCCTGTCATGACAATCGCAGGCATTATAGCGCTGACCACTACGGCATCTGCATCAGAAGCCATCGAGTTGCCTCAATTCAACGCGCTCGACATAACATGGACCTCCGTATGGATTGTGTTTTTCTGCGCAATAATAGGGCTACTCTTCGGCGCCATGTGGTTTAGAGCAATAATGAAGGAAAGCCCTGGCTCGCAGGGAATGATAAGCGTTTCCGCGGCAGTGCAGGAAGGCGCGTGGGCCTACCTCAAACGACAAATAAAGACAATGATCTGGTTTGTGATCGCAATTGCCATTGGTCTCGTCTTCCTCTACAAACCACTCCCCGAGTTTCAATACCGCGGCGCGGGAGGCATACCTGTGTATCTGGGCGTGGCTATCGCGTTCGTTATGGGTGTCGCAGCGTCGTACATTGCCGGATTGGTCGGCATGATGATGGCAGTACGAGCGAACGTTCGGGCTGCAAACGCCGCCCTGTCCAGTTTTAGGCACGCACTCTACGTCGCGTTTAGGGCAGGTGGAGTTTCCGGTATGGCAACCGTGGGGCTCGGCTTGCTTGGCGCATGTCTTGTGTTCTTTATGTTCCGCGAACAGTCCATGAAAGTACTAATCGGCTTCGGATTTGGCGGATGCTTGGCGGCATTATTCATGAGAATTGGTGGCGGCATCTACACAAAGGCAGCAGACGTAGGAGCAGACTTGGTCGGCAAAATCGAGCAAAACATCCCTGAAGATGATCCGAGAAACGCCGGCACGATTGCGGATAATGTTGGCGACAACGTGGGCGACTGCGCAGGTATGGCCGCCGACGTCTTTGAGTCGTACGAGGTAACGCTTGTAGCGGCAATCATTCTCGGCGCCGCGGCTTATCCATTCCTAAAAACAATCCTTGGTCCAGCGGCAGTGGGAGCTGTGCTTGCTCTGGTTGTGTATCCCCTCCTTATCCGCGCCGTAGGCGTGATTGCTTCAATCATCGGTGTGTACTTCGTCCGAGGAAAGGACGACTTGCGAATGAACCCGATGCACCCAATTAATGTTGGGTTTTTCGTGTCTGCTCTGTTCGCCACTATTGGATTCTTTGCCGTTTCATACTACGTATTTGGCACTCGAGTCCCGATTATAGGCACGATGGGTGGCAAAACCGTAAACTTTGAATGGTGGAGATTTGCGGCGGCGAATCTCAGTGGGATTATACTTGCGCTTATCATTGACAAATTGACTGAGCACTTCACTGCGATTGACAAAAAACCAGTGAGCGAAACTGCAAAGTCTGCCAAGACAGGAGCGGCAACGATCATACTCAGTGGCTTTGCTTCGGGTCTGGAATCAAGTGTCTGGGGCATCGTAGCCATATGTCTGGCTATCATGGCTTCAATGTTGCTCTTCAAAGGCAATCCGGAACTTTCGGCGTATGGGATTGCTCTCACCGGTCTCGGTCTGCTTTCGACAACCGGCTTCATGCTGGCGATGGATACTTATGGACCGATATCCGACAACGCCAACGGTATTTTCGAAATGTCAGGAGCGCTGAAAGACTTAGGCGAAGAGAGCAATGCCCACAAGATTGTTGCCAAACTAGACGCAGTAGGCAATACTACGAAAGCGTTGACAAAAGGGCTAGCAATCGCAACCGCAGTAATTGCGGCAACAGCCCTTTTCCGATCATTTATGGCTGACGCTGGGCTCCTTGACATTGGTATCCGAATTGACTATACACAAGTATTCATCGGTCTCTTGATCGGTGGTGCTGTGCCGTTCTTATTCTCGTCATTTGCCATCAACGCAGTGAGCCGTGCAGCATTCCAACTCGTCGAAGAGGTCCGTCGGCAGTTCCGTGAGATTCCTGGAATCATGGACTATGATCCTCGAAGCGGTTCTGACAAAGGCAAACCAGACTACCAAAGATGTGTTGCCATATCCACGGCAGCGGCTCAAAAGGAACTAATGAGCCCAGCAATCCTGGCAGTGACAGCGCCAGTCCTCGTGGCATTCGGTCTTGGATATGGTGACCCACTCAGGGGTGCGGCAGCACTTGGCGGATTCTTGGGCGGCGCAATCCTAACCGGTCAACTAATGGCGGTCCTTCTTGCCAATACCGGAGGTCTGTGGGACAACGCCAAGAAAAAGATTGAGGACGGTATGTTTGGCGGCAAGGGCACGCCAGAACACAAGGCGGCTGTTGTCGGCGACACGGTGGGAGATCCATTCAAAGATACCGCCGGACCTGCGCTCAATCCAATGATCAAGGTTATGAATCTTGTAGCCATACTGATTGCCCCAATCGCAATCCGTGACATCGGCAACACAGCCAGAACGGTTATTGTACTACTGGCGGTTGTCGCCCTTGCGGGAGCCGTTGTTTGGAGCAAGCGCGGCGGCATCGAGACAAAGGAAGAGGCTATTCCAACCGTTCAGCATCAAGAAGAAGTTGAGGAGCCTGTGGCGAAGTAATTGGCAGGGGGCTTATGCAAGGTTCCTAAAAATTAAGCCCCCACCATACATAGTAGGGTTGCTCTGGAATACAGAATGCATTCGCAACTTCAGTGCCAGGGAGTCGGGTTGATTTGCCAGACAACTTCGTGGGACACGCTGACCCGCTTCCTACGGGCATATTATGCCGGCGTGTAGTGAATCCAACACTTTGGCAATCGGTTCCATCGAGCGCACGCCGTCCAGCCCGAGTCATGCTTTTATGTTGTATGTCAAGACGCGAAATACGTTTGCCTCCAATTAAGCCCCGGAAACAACTATTTTGTGCTCAGTGCCTGACCAAAGATACACATTAATGAGCACAAGGAGGTACTCGATTGCTCCTTGAATAACACTTCTTGTGTCCTTGACAGGAAACCTGCTAACGACGTATGCAAAAGGAGGTGAGAGATGACATGCCGAAGGAAGAAGGTATTCGTGTCGATGGCGTTGTCGAAGAAGTACTGCCAAACGCCATGTTTAGAGTAAAACTTGAAAACGGACATGAGGTCCTGGCGCACATTTCTGGTAAGATGCGAATGAAGTTTATTCGAGTGCTCTCCGGTGACCGTGTGCAGGTTGAACTCTCACCCTACGACCTAACAAGAGGCAGGATTACTTATCGCTACAAATGACGCCGCTTTTGAAGAAAATCGCGAGCAGGAGAGCAGATACGATGGCTGTTCCGGCGCCATAATAGAAGGGCGCAGAGGGACCGATAACATCCCATAAATACCCTGCGACCAGGCTGGCAGGCAGTAGCGCTATCCCTGTCAGCGTGTTGTAAACCCCTAAGCCCGTTCCCCGCATCGAAGGACTGATGAGATCTGAGGCAAACGCCTTTTGCACACCATGTGTCAGGGCATTATAAAAACCGTATAAGGCGAAAAGCACCCATATGAGATGTGGACTGTGCCCCACGGCAAATCCAGCGTATATGGCCCCAAAGAGCAGATATCCGGCGATTACCACGTTCCTGCGCCCAATCTTATCCGAAAGCGCACCTGTAAACGTAGCGAGAGTGCTGTCTACCACATTGAAAAGTACGTACACCAACAAAATCAACGGAAAACCTAACCCAAACTGCGCAGCCCGTAGTACAAGAAAGGCGTCGCTTGAGTTGCCAATGGCAAACAAAGTCGTCACCAGGAGAAAGAGTTTAAATGGTCGCTCAAAACTGCTTAGCCGAATAGAAGGAACTTCATAATTCGAGGACCTCTTGCAAACCGGCTCCCTGAGGAATGCAAGAAGAACAAGCACCCCAAGACCCGCTGGAATGAAAGCAAGAAGAAATAGTCTCCGGTAGTCAGAGACGCCCGCAGTGACGAAAAGAAATGCGATCAAAGGGCCAAGGGTCGCACCTAGACTGTCCATCGCCCGATGGAAGCCAAATGATATTCCGCGCTTGTCATCCGCAGCGGCATCCGCGATCAACGCATCTCTCGGTGCAGTCCGTATCCCTTTGCCTGCTCGGTCCATAAATCTCAACCCGAGGACATCGGACCACGAACCGCAAATTGCCAGCAGTGGCTTGCTCAAAGCAGAGAGCGCATAGCCACCCACCGTGAGCCATTTCCTATTGCCAAGAATATCACTCAACCAGCCGGAAAACACTCGAAGCAGACAGGCGGTACTCTCAGCGATACCTTCTATCAGCCCAACCGCACTCACCTGTGCATGCAGCACCTGAGTCAGGAACAGAGGGATAAGCGGGTATATACTCTCCGTTGATATATCTGTGAATAGGCTGACAATGCCAAGAATAACGACCGTCTTACTGATTCCCAGTCTCCCGTGGCTTTTCTCTTTCATACACTCCCACCCAATGCAGGAACAAACAGGCGTGAGGGACCTGCTCGCGCGGCGCCGCGCTTGCTACTGCTATAGGGTTTCCTCCAATGCATTGATAAGTGTCTCCCTGGCGTGGCGAAATTCTCCAGGATCCATGGTGTAATCGGTCATGGACCGAATAACAGAATCGCATATCATGCGTGCCTTCTTCTTGTCCTTGCGTTCCAGGAGTTTGAGCAACTCAAAGTCCTCAATGCCATCACGCATCGCCTCGAGGCGAATTGAAGTCATCGGTCCCCGCTTACCAGGATAGACGATGTGAGAATCCCCGGGTGGTAGCCAATCAGACTGCAGATCAGTCCATGGGTCACCACGCCAATAGTTGAAACCCCAATGCAGAAAGCCTTTCAGGTCGAACTTGAAGTTTATCCAGTGGGTAAGCCGTGTGCGGATCAATTGAAAGTCAAGGAATCGGTTAACATATTTGCCTCTAGGTGAGAGGCAGGTATAGAACCATATCTCGTCACCAGCCGCCCTACGCTCTGTGAAAAACTTGATGTCGTTCTCATAGTGTTGTGGCTGAGGTACCCAGATGTCAATTGCTCCAGCGATTTCATTGCACATTGCCGCATCAATGATCCGGAGTTTAGGAGCAAACTCTCGCACGTATGCAGCCAACTTCTTATAACTTTCCGCATTCTGCGAAATTGGCTCGTCGGCCAAGTGCTGAAAGTAAATATCAAGCCACCCCATCTCCTCCAGGTGCTCCTGAAGCGCGGGCAAGAACCAGGAGAGAAACTCCCGCTCTTCTTGAGACGTCGTTTTGACACCAGGATTCGGTTGAATGCTGCCGTCCGGATTAACTATGGTCGGCCATGCCGCATCAAAATCTGGCGCTTCCCACTCACCTCTACCTCCCAGATGGCTTCCTTCTATATACCCGATGACGCCAGCCTTCTTGAAAAGACCAACCCAGCGATCGAATTTAGAAAAATCAATCTGGCGGTTGCCACTGCTGTCGTATCGGACTGTGATTAGTTGCATAATCGGCGTTATTACGACGTTCTGACGGTGTTCCGCCATGCATCGTGCGTATGCCTCAAGCATCTTCCACCATGGCTCACTCCACATTTCTAGCCCGTGGAACTTGGCGATATTACCGGGGGAAAACCAGTTTGTCACGTAGAGGGTTCGCTCATCAGGCAAAACGACAGGAGAAACGTGGATCTCAAGAGGAATTACGGCCATCTTTTCTCTCTTGCTGACACCGGGGGCTCCAAGAAACTCGCCATATACCTCGATATCGCATTTGTAAGTGCCTGGAGATGCTTTCTTGGGCACGTAAACGGTCAGCCAAACAGGTTGATTTTTCCCAGAATTCACGTCCACAGAGTCCCCTTCCATTATCACATCCGGGATATCCGCCGGAGGTTTGGCAATCAAGTAGTCGTCAGGCGTGTCCGGCGTCCCCTTTTCAATATGGATAAATCCCAAAAAATTCGACGATACCCTGGGGGCCACCCTTGACGGACCGGAAATGGCGCCTATTTTCACCGTGAGGTTGGCAACATCAACTGTCGGCGTGACCACAAACTGTGCCGATTCGTATTCATTGCGCACCGCGTCCACTCTGAGTGTATTTGACGACTCTGTAACTCGTGTGTCTGGTAAGACTTTGGTAAGCGCGTCCACCACACACACCCGAACCGGTTCGTGAGACATGACTTTTACCTCCCCAGCACAAGCCCATCGTACAGCAAGCGCCAAAAATATACACAAACTCAATCCCAGACGAGTCATAGCAATCCACCGCCATTACAGCATTTCCACATCGGTTGCTACTATCCTGCTCCGGTCCGAACCCTGGAAAACCCCGCAGAGAATACCAGTGTCAATTTTATTCAAGGCGTAGGTACCACCTCCGATAAAGCACCAAAGATGCAAAGATTACCATCCTCGTCGCAATGAGCGCTTCGCCAAATCGGTAAAGTGCAGAGCAAATAAAAGCATCCGTATGACACTGAGGCGAAGTACGCCAACTCTTCAAACTCGCAGAATCCCTGGCAAACGAGTTGCATAAAAACGAAAATTTTTGTTTTGGAACTGAATATATGGGTATAGATGTACCAGAATACCAGTTATGCCGTGGGATCTACTAAGGCAGTAATCTATCCACCGGCGGAACTGAGGCACTCACGGATACTTCAGAACCGCACTTTGCAGAAACTACCTGCGGCGTGCGTCGGAAACAGAGAGTCCGCAAGAAGTGGGGGGTGGGAATTAGATGTCGAATATCTTTGGAATGACGGAGGCCGCTTCGATTGCACTGCATGCGGCAGTATACCTCGCCGAAAAGCAAGGTCATGTGGTCTCGACCCACGATGTCGCCAATGCACTTCAGGTATCCGAAAATCACCTTGCAAAGGTGCACCAGCGCCTTGCGAGACATAACCTTGTACAGGCGGTTCCTGGTCCCAGAGGTGGCTTCAGGCTCGCAAGGAGTCCCAGAGACATAACACTCATGGAGGTTTATGAAGCGATAGAAGGTCCGTTCAAGGCCAAAGGATGCCTTTTCGACAGGCGCACATGTACCAGAGATATGTGCATCATGGGAAATCTCGTGGAGCGATTGAACAGTCAATTCATGACTTACCTCGCCAGCACTAATCTGCAGCAACTTTTGGATAAGCGCTTTTCGCGCTAATAAATCAAAGGAGGAAATGTGGTAAATGGGAATGTTCTGCTATCAGTGTGAACAAACAATGAAAGGAACTGGTTGCACGATTCACGGTGTGTGCGGAAAAGATCCGGTGACCTCTACGTTGCAAGACCTGCTGGTATACGCAACGGAAGGGATCTCAATGTACGCCCATCGCGCAAGGAGATTCGGAGCATCTGACCGAGAGATTGATACTTTTGTGCTCGAAGCACTCTTTGCCACTGTGACCAACGTAGACTTCGACCCCCAGCGCATCGAAGACCTCATCATTCGAGCTGCCGAGGTGAAAGAAAAAGCAAAAGCCCTCTACGAACGATCCGTTTCCAAGTCTGGAAAAGAGCCGGAGACACTTGGCGGACCCGCCACCTGGCTCCCTGCTCCTGACCGAGAGGGGCTCCTGCGTCAGGGAGAGGAAGTAGGAATCGTGGCAAGGAGACAGAGATTTGGAGACGAGATCGCTGCTCTTCAGGACCTATTCCTATACGGGCTAAAAGGCGCAGCAGCATATGCCGACCATGCACAAATACTGGGGCACGAGTCGGATCAGGTCTACGCAATGTTTCACGAAGGGCTTGATTTTCTTGCATCGGGTGCTCAATCGGCTGAGGAATTACTGAGTATGTGCCTCAGGGCAGGTGAGATCAATCTGAAGGCTATGGAACTCCTTGACGCTGCTAATCGAACTTACGGTATACCCGAGCCGACGAAGGTCCGCATCACCCCGGTCAAAGGCAAGGCTATCGCAGTGTCAGGACATGACCTAAAAGATCTTGAGGATTTGCTAAAGCAAACAGTCGGTAGTGGCATAAACGTGTACACTCACGGAGAGATGCTACCAGCACACGCTTATCCCAAATTGAAGGCGTACAGCCACTTGGTCGGTAACTACGGCAGTGCCTGGCAAAACCAGATCAAGGAGTTCGCAGACTTCCCCGGTGCCATTCTCATGACCACCAATTGCCTCCAAAGACCGAGCGATTCATACAAGAGCCGGATATTCACCACAGGGCTCGTGGGCTGGCCTGGTGTGACGCATATTGCAGACAAGAACTTTGAGCCAGTTATTAAAGCAGCGCTCGCCGCCCCGGGATTTGCTGAAGACAGCGAAGAAAGGTATATCACAGTGGGATTCGGCAGGGAAGCCATTCTTGGAGTGGCAGGGCAAGTGATAGACGCTGTCAAGAACGGCGCAATCCGGCACTTCTTCCTGGTGGGAGGATGCGATGGTGCTAAGCCCGGGCGCAATTACTACACCGAGTTTGTAGAGAAAGCTCCAAAGGACACGATCATCCTCACATTGGCATGTGGGAAATATAGGTTCAATAAGATGGACCTCGGTGAGATCGCCGGTATCCCAAGGCTACTTGATATAGGACAGTGCAATGACGCCTACTCGGCAATTCAAATTGCCATCGCACTGGCAAAAGCATTCAACGTAGATGTCAACGAACTCCCATTATCATTGATTCTTTCCTGGTATGAGCAAAAAGCAGTGGCAATACTCCTGACCCTTCTCTACCTGGGAATCAAAAACATCCGACTCGGACCAAGTTTCCCGGCTTACATAACCCCCAGCGTCTCAAGGCTATTGGCAGAAAAGTTCAACATCATGCCGATTACAACGGCGGAAGAAGACCTTAAAGCAATTCTCCGGCAGTAAATGCCTGGGGATAGAATAGTTTGCCAAGTTGGGCAAAACTGCGGGTTGCCGGAAAGACATTCCTAGTCTTGCTCGGTCTGCAGACGATAAAAGGGCGCAAGTTTTACTTGCGCCCTGTTCGATTAATGCTCCTATGACATACCGTGGTGGGCCCACTCGGATTCGAACCAAGGACCAACCGGTTATGAGCCGGCCGCTCTACCGCTGAGCTATGGGCCCTCGGAGTACTCTCTCAAGCAAAAGAATTATAGCAAAATCCCGCTGGCGGGTCAATACGCCACATAATCCTCGGCACAGATGATCCGACACGGCACCCTTTGCAAGACGCCTCTCAGTAATATACTCTCCCGGGGTGCCCCTATATAAAAATCATTTTTCCCTCAAGACGCACGCAAGAGAGCCATGTACCCAATATCTTTTTACAGGCTAATCATTGCGCTACTTGCCATTGCTAGGCAACGTTGACTTGGGCATGCGGCGCAGGTATAATCGTGGTCACAATTACTACCGAGCAAGGAGGCATTCGAGGATGCAAATAAGTTATCTTGCCGCTGTACTCGCAGTCGTTGCAGTCACAGCGAGCGCATACGCCCGGGACATCATGCTGGTCAAGGATGGAAAATCCGAATACACAATAGTTCTCTCCAAGGAAGCCTCACTGTCAGAAAAACATGCTGCCGGAGAACTTCAAGATTTCCTTAGGCAGATCAGCGGCGCTGAACTCCCGATTGTAACTGAAGGCGCCAGGCTTCCGAACAAGATGATCGTCATCGGTGATGGGGAAGCGCGAAAAGCACTCGGAGTGCACATCGGGTTTGATCAACTAGGTGACGAGGGCTTCGCCATCAGGTCCGCGGGACCGAACATAGTCATTGCTGGCGGGCGGCTACGAGGAACACTGTATGGCGTGTATACATTTCTCGAACGGCTGGGTTGCCGGTGGTACACGTCGAAGGTGAGCCGAATTCCGAAGATGCGCACAATTGTCTTACCTCAACTTGACATTGCGCAAAAACCAGCGTTCGAGTACCGCGAGCCATTTTATACCGATGCATTCGACGCTGACTGGGCGGTGCGGAACCTTGTGAACAGCAATAGCGCCCGACTAGATGAAAAGCGCGGCGGCAAAGTGGAATACGGAAGATTTGTACATACATTCGCCGAACTGATCCCCCCATCGGTGTACTACAAGGACCATCCTGAGTACTTTTCGCTAGTGGACGGCAAGCGCCAGGACGGCTACGCTCAGATATGCATGAGCAATCCGGATGTGCTCAGGATTGCCACGGAAAAGGTGATGAAGTGGATCGAGGAGAAGCCAACCGCGAAGATATTCTCGGTTTCGCAGAACGACTGTTATCTGAACTGCCAGTGCGACAAATGTAAAGCAATTGATGAGGAAGAGGGAAGCCCTTCAGGACTGCTACTTAGGTTTGTCAACGCAATCGCCGAAGAAGTAGAGAAAAAATACCCAGACAAGTTGATTGACACACTCGCGTACCAGTGGACCGAAAAGCCACCAAGAATTACCAAGCCGAGGGCAAACGTACGAGTCCGACTTTGCCCCATCTTTGCCTGCGAGTTTCATGACTACACAAAATGTGAACAGAACGCTGGATTTGTGGAAAATCTACGGAATTGGGCGAAGATTACAAACAACCTATACATCTGGCATTACAATACGGACTTCCCGCATTATCTTATTCCGTTCCCGGACCTTGATCAGATCGCCACTTCGATTCGCCTATACAAGCGAACTGGGGTGAAAGGCATCTTCATGGAGGGCAACTATTCGCCTGGTGGCGGAGGATTCATGGATGAATTGAAAGCCTACTACATCGCCAAATTGCTGTGGAACCCGTGGATTGATGAGAAGGCTGTCAAAGAGGACTTTCTAAATGGCTACTTTGGCAAAGCAGGCAAACCAATTGGCGAATGGCTTGATATGCTCCACGAAAAGGTACGCAAAGAGAACATCCACGGAAATATCTGGATAGGCGTTGACGGGGCGCACCTCTCGCCTGAAATCATGCAAGCCGGCGAGAGGCTATTCGACGAAGCGGAAAGGCTAGCCGACAATCAAGACGTGCTGGAGCGTGTCAAACATGCCCGACTGTCTCTTGAATACGTAAAGGTAGCACGCGAGTGCAGCCAAATTGGAGCACATGGCACGCCTGAGCAGAAATCTGACACACTCAAGAGACTTGAGTCCTTCGTCAAGGAATGTAAAGCCGACGGCATCACCAATATCAGCGAAGGAGCAAGTATAGACGCCTGGTTCGAATCCATGGCCGCACCACTGAGGAAATAGGCGTCACCTGGTCAACCGGTCTGCCAGGGCCTCGTGCTCTTCCCAGATGCCTAGGGGGAGCGAGTACCCGAACTGCTGGAACCATTCCGTCTGGCTATCAAGTTCTTCATACCAGGCGTCCTTGTCCACACGGGTTAGTTCGTCCATGGTCTCGAATGAGATGTCCAGTCCACTCAGGTCTATGCTCCCGGCAGCAGGAACATAGCCTATTGGGGTCTCAATAGCGCCTGCTCCACCCTTACATCGTTCGACTATCCATTTGAGCACGCGGATGTTCTCACCAAACCCAGGCCACAGAAAGTTCCCGTTTTCGTCCTGCCTGAACCAGTTGACGCGGAATATCTTTGGTGGATTGGTCAGCCGTTTACCAATTTCAAGCCAATGTGCAAAGTACTCAGCCATATTGTAACCGCAGAATGGGAGCATGGCCATTGGATCACGCCGAAGGATTCCCTGCTTACCCAACGCTGCTGCCGTAGTTTCTGACGCCATTGTTGCCCCAATATATGTACCATGCTGCCAATTGAATGATTCGTAAACCAAGGGCGCTAATCTTGCCCGCCGTGCGCCAAAGAGTATCGCCGAAATCGGCACTCCCTGCGGATCATCCCATTTGGGAGAGATACTCGGGCATCGGGCTGCGGGTGCAGTAAAGCGTGCGTTCGGGTGTGCTCCCTTTTCGCCACATGCTGGTGTCCAAGGTTGACCCTGCCAATCTATACCACTCTGCGGCGGTGGGTCATCATGTCCTTCCCACCAAACAGTGCGGTCCGGTCTGAGTAATACGTTTGTATAAATGGTATCTTGGGCTATAGTGCGCATCGCGTTTGGATTACTCTTAGAGTTCGTGCCTGGTGCAACCCCAAAGAACCCAGCCTCGGGATTAATCGCCCAGAGGCGACCATCAGGACCGATGCGCATCCACGCGATGTCGTCCCCAATTGTCCAGACTTTGTATCCTTCCATTGATTTCGGCGGTACGAGCATGGCTAGATTGGTCTTGCCACATGCGCTCGGAAATGCACCTGCCATGTAGGTAATGTCACCATCGGGAGTTTCTACACCCATGATCAGCATATGCTCTGCTAGCCAGCCTTCTCTCTTCGCAAGGTAACTTGCAATGCGCAGTGAAAGACATTTCTTGCCTAGCAAAACGTTACCGCCGTATCCAGACCCCACACTCCAAATCGTATTGTCCTCAGGGAAGTGGCAGATGTACCGCCTTTCTATATCCAACTCGTGCTTTGAGTGAAGACAGCGGGTGAAATCGCCTAGCGTCTCGAGTTCATTCATCGCCACATCACCCATGCGGCACATTATGCGCATGTTCAGCACAACATAAATGCTGTCTGTCAGTTCGACACCTACTTTGCTGAACGGCGAACCGGGCATGCCCATGAGAAATGGAACCACGTACATCGTACGTCCTCTCATGGACCCGTTGAATAAAGCGCCAAGCCTCGAGTACGCTTCCTTTGGCGACATCCAATTGTTTGTAGGACCAGCGTCCGCTTCTCTCTCCGTACAAATGAAAGTAAGGTGTTCTGTGCGCGCGACGTCGTTCTTCGCTGTCCGGTGGTACACACATCCAGGCAACTTCTCCTGATTCAGTTCTATTAACTCACCGGTAGCAAAGGCTTCTCTTTCCAGCCGCTCCTTTTCTTCAATGGACCCATCGCACCAGACGACCTTGTCTGGCTGACAGAGCCTTTCGGCTTCATGAACCCATTCTTCGACTGCGCGCCGCACCGACATGCTAACTCCCCTAACATACTAATATAAGTGCCATAGTGTCAGAAAGGCCGAATATCCGTCATGGATATGGCGGGTATTCGGCCCTCCCAGAACATTCTCCAGGCGACTACACTCCATCGGGCCGGACCATATTTACTCCCGGATCAACAGAAATATCCTAAAACTTGCAATTCTTCCCGGGTATTCCTAACCGCTAATTCCTCTCCCTATTTTTGCAAACCCGAGACCATACCACACAACTTATGATACAAGCAAGCCCATCATAAAGTCAACCCCGCGAGTTTTCTTGCAATAAGGAATCGCGGCCTACAAGTGCTCGCACCGACAAATCAGACGCATGTTCGCCAGCAGAGTTTGCAGAATTTTTACACAAACACACGGCAGAACACAAGCTCGAACCTAGAACTGGTGGGTTGTCTCCGTCTTCGACAGGTCCTGGATCGCTCTGATCTGAGCCGGGAATGCCTTTCCTGCACGCAAAATTCTCGTACCTCCACCCAAATACGCCTTGCTCACTGCGCCGTCTTGCATGCTCAGATAAACCACAGTTGCGTCGGTTTCAAAGTCCAGAAATCTGATTTCCCCCGCCTGCCCATCCGTTTGAACAAAATAGTCAATCCGCCCATTGTTAAACTTGATCTCGGCTCCCACGATGCTTGCACCATCGTTGCCTCTGACAGACAGTGGACCGACTTCCACAATAGGGCATTCCTCTGTGGGCTTTGTGGGATAGAATACATAGAGGAAGTGGCAGACGCCGGCGCCCTGCTTTGAGAAAATAGGTGTGGGCACGGGTCGAACGTCGAAGCCACCCGCCGGAACCCACCCCTGTACAACAGGATCCTCTTGCCCAGCCACAATTTGCACAGTCAGGTCTGACTCGAATAACGGGAATATGGTCAGGTTCGCACTATTCTGGTTCGTCGTTCTCACCGCTTTTGTCTTCTGCACACACTCAGCACCTTCGACATCCAGATGGAAAAGGCTCTCGTAGCGATGTGATTGTCCATCGGCAGGAACAGCAAAATCGGTGACAATCCAATACTCGGGCTTTACGAAGAAAATATGCCTCGTATGGGTGACTTTTGTCTCGTTTGAAGAGCCATAGCCTTCGTCATAAGTGCCACATGCGTAGTCAAAATCGTCAGTTGTAATCCATTTGTTCGGCAGGGGCTTTGACACCACGTAGGATTCCCTAGGCTTTCCACGACGCGCTTGTCCTTTTCCATCAACCATAATGGTATTGTGTGACGGCGTGGAAATGATGTACCGACGCCATTTAGAATCATTGTAAGCATAGTTGCCTGGATCAACGAGAAGGTATTTGCCATAGGCAAATATCACAAAACTGAGTTTGTCTTCATGTTGATGCCCATACCCAAATGGACCGGCGTCCATCAAAAGATATAGATCGTCCTTTTCCCATCCCGACCGCATTATAAGTTGACCTGCGAAAGGCAAAGCAATCGAACCAACAGTCGGCTTCGTCCCTTCGCTGCCACCGGTGGCTATCCACTTATAATCCTTGCGGTCTGGAAAATACTCGAGTGCTTCCCTGAGTGACCCTGCTATCCCAGTACGGTTACCGTCATTCAAACCTGGCAGATATCCATCGGGCATCGAAGCGTATAGGTTGTAATCGTACATTTTCTGCATCTTGTTTATGTAGTCCGCAGGCATTGGCACGTCGTTCATGTGTGCTGTCTCCCAAGCCATACGGAAGTTGCTCAGGCTCACCTGATGATAACCTGTAGAAAGTTCGATTTGCGCACCGTCGGGATAAACCTGCCTGTCTAGTTCGCGGTATAGCCGCTCAGACGCCGTATTTCTCCACTCGGCGGATTCCTTAAACTCTGGAAAAATCACCCCCACGTGCATTAGACCATTTGCTTCCATAGCAAGCCAGTTGCCACCAGTCGGGTACTTCATCAATTGCCTGGCATGTTCGACAAAAGATTTCACCATTGTTATCAAAGCCTCGTCTGTGAATGACGGCGAGGTCAAAAACCGATGATAGACTTCCATCCATGTCTGGCCTGCTCGAATACCTGACTCAATCGTGCGCCAGGTATATGTCTGGTTGCCAGAAGTGTGTAATGGCGAAGGGCATGTTCTTATCCAGTGCATAAGTTGCCGAACAAACTCTTGAGCGTACTTTTCCTCCCCTGTATCCCAGTAGGCACGGCTTAGCGCCACCCATCCGTGATGCCGGTTCAATTGCCACGGCCACTCCCGATAATCTATTGGGTTCAGGTTCCAGTCAATTTCGCCGTCAAATTGATGCCGCACACCAACACTTGTAACATTGCGAACAAGATTGAGGTCTGCCTCACGGGTGTCCACTCCCTCCGGACGTTTGTCATGCTTCGGACGTGCGTAGGGATCAATCCTCCAAACAGGTCTCTTTCGCTGGCGGAGATATTGCGCAAACTCATGCTTTGCGGTTTCTAAGTCTTTTGTTTCGACCAGCGCTTTGACCTTTTCCAGACCCGGATGATCCAGGTTTAGCGCAGCAAATAGTTCATCGTCGGTTATCCACGGCCCCTCGCGAGTTGTCAGTCGCATGTTCGCTATATGCAAGACAGCTTCTGGATTCGGGGACAAGCCCCATCCTTCTGCAGAAAACATCATACCGCCGATTTTGCCAAAACCGACTGGCAGGCGCGACCGACCCAACTCGTTGAAGGGGATCACAAAGTGCCTCCAGCCTTCCCAGTCAATCGTAATTCGAAAGTAATAGTAGTCGTCACCCTCTGTGCTCGGGTTTTGTGACGTGAGTACAAACATGAAGGACGAATGCGTTGCCTTTGCGGAGTGCAAATCAAACTCGATGCAGTTGAAAGCGCTCCAGTCATGGGGCAAGGTCTCCGTGCGCGCAGTCGGAAACCTGCTTTGGTCCCATTTCCCTGTCGGGCTCCCTTCGTAAGTCATAGAGGGGTCGCTCTCCAGACCCTGCCAGGATCCGATTTCTCGAAAGTCACACAACCAAGGGAGTTCTGCGGACGATCCCCGATGGTGCAGGCTTGCAAGAAGGATGCAAACAATCAGAAGTACATCAAGGGTCCTCATCTGAGTGTCTCCAGCCGTCGAGAGTTTCCTTTTCGACACATTTCTACATTCAAATGATCTGCCTCATTGTGAGGTTCTGTCCTAACTTTAGAAGTTCGCCTTATGCCGGCGCTTTCCTGCGCGATTCTGCGCGTTACTCTTCATACGTGCTTCGCGGGTCGCCAACGCCCCGGATATTAGGAACACCCAAATAAAAAAGGGCAGGTTTCCCTGCCCCCTGAATTAATTATCTACCTTGCGGAACTATTCCGCACGCCGCGCGTTACTTCGTCTTAACAGTGTAATCCCCAGATACCGACTCATTCCCGGCGGCGTCTTTCGACCTCACCCTATAGTGGTACGTCGTCCTCCTAGCCAAGCCGGTTACTGTCACTGAGTGACTGGTCACCAGCGTAGGATCCAATGGCGTTAGACTACCGTAGGAAGTAGTTAACCCGTACTCCACCTGGCTTGTGGCTGGTTCATCAGTGTTCCATGTCACCTTGAACCCACCCACCTGTCCGGTTGCGGCGACACTGGAGATTACCGGTGGAGTCGTATCACCTGGGGTTGTCACCACCGCAGGACTGCTCTGCGCTGACTCGTTACCTGCTGCGTCATAGGCACTTACTTTGTAAGTGTAAGTGGTGTTTGGCGAACACGTGGTGTCAGAGTAACTGGTCGAGACCGATGTGCCTATCTGACTTCCGTTCCGGAAGACCTTATAGCCGCTCACCCCAATGTTGTCCGTTGAGGCCGTCCAGGTCAGGTCAACCCTAGTCTGCGAAACGGCGTTTGCTGTTAGACCAGTTGGCACACTTGGCGGCTGCGTATCTATGTCCCCAACCTTGAGGAATCTGGCTGCGTCTGCCATAACCACGAGCGAACTTTCACCGGTTGCATTCCCAAGTTTCAGGTACCCGTCGGTGCCAGTGGAGAATGGCTTTGCGCTGACCAGAGTATTCCACCGACCGCCATTTGTCTGCTGGTTCACATTTATCTGCTGGGAGCCACCATTCCAATACACGATGTATGGCGCAGCAGTTGTGCGATTTGTACCCTGGGGGTACCAACAGAATACATCGTAATAGCCCGCTACTTCGATGTTAGGTCTCCACACAGCCGTGCCAGTCTCGGTCGTCTGCGTCCCGATATAGCGGTAGTCTGAGCCATATTTATCCACAGACATTGTGCCAGTAGACCAGGTGCCAGTAAACGTTGCCTGCGGATTATCTATGATGTAGTCGGTGGTGGCAGGAGTGGTCACCACAGCCTGGTTACTCCTAGCGGACTCGTTTAGCGCCCCATCATATGCCGTTACCTCATAGGTATAGGTCGTGTTCGATGTGCACGTGGTATCCGAATAACTAGTGCCTGTGGTTGAACCAATCTGTGTATTGTTGCGGTACACTCTGTATCCCACCACACCGACATTGTCTGTGGAAGCAGTCCAAGTCAAATTAACTTGAGTAGGTGACACTGCGGTTGCCGACAGGTTTGTCGGTGCACTTGGTGGTTGAGTGTCAGGTTCGCCTCCAACCTGGATGGTCTTCTGAACAGTTGCGCCGAACCAGGTGACGCCGTCCCTGACCATTCGCCAGTCGGTAATGTAGTTACCCGGCGTGCTTGGCGCCGTCAAATTGAAGGTCCATGTGTATGTTTGTCCGGGCGCAACTTCACCACTGATCGTGTGGCGGGTCTCAGTAGTAAACGGGTCCGAATCGTCTACGGCCCCAAGCCTGAACGCCTTCGCCTCAGACCATACGACGCCTCTGTTGCGAAGCGTGATGCTCACCTGTCTCACTTCTCCTGGCGCCAACTGGCTCGGGATTGTGTCGCTCACATACTCGCTGGAATAAAAGCCCCATGTCGGGGTGGTTCCGAAGTACTGGCAAATTCCTTTGTAAATGCCCCACATTGCACCAGAAGTCCAGAACGAGTCTCTGAGACGCACAGCATCCAGGTCACACGTGTCATGGAAGGCAAGTTCAATCAGTATTGCTGCCCTATCCGGTATCCTGATTTCTCCATATGCACCGTTCGAGTCTGCCTTCCCACGATCATTCCATGTGGCGTCCCCAATCTCATTGCGAATTGTTGATATCAGCGTGTTGTGGACTGCGTTACACAGATTCTGACTTACATTGCACCAGGGTGCATGCTCGCTCGAGCAGTCATAGTAAGAAATAGTACCGGTCGGACACGACGACCCGTAGCAATCGCCTTGATATCCGTTAGTATGCAAGGAGATGTAGATATCGGTATTGTCGTAGTCTGAGGCAAGTGGACGAGCCCGGATGTCGTCATTGGATTCACTCGCCCCGGTACCCAGCGTGCAGTCGCCCGTGTAACTCGCGTAAACACTGCATGGGTAACCCACGTGCTGTAACCAATAACTTGCACCCATCTTCCACCAATCTTGTCCTGAGAGGGGACAAGTTCCGTAACTCTTGTCCGTGCAGCGAACCATCTTCACAAGCATGCCGTCGGCTTCTAGATACGACTTGAGATAGATGGAATGTGTAAGGTTGTGGAAATCCTCTTCGTCAAGCGGCACACAGTACGCAGGTCTTGCCGTGTACCACCCGCTCCCATTCCAGTAAATCCCGTGCCCCGGTGAAAGGGTGATACTGTGTCCACTCAACGACTGTATCCCAACCTGACTACTTGGTTCGACCTCGCCCGCTGGCTCTATCTCCGGCGCAGGCGGCAAAAAACTCGAGAGCAGTTCACCGTCCATGGTGAGTCTTATGCTCTTCCTGGGAATGAACTGCTCCATTGTGGACTCGACTTGCTTGAAAATTGTCTCAAGCCTTGCTTCGTCAAGTCCGACAAGCACATCACTGGTGAAGTCCACCACCACGGTATCCCCATCTAACACCAGATTTCTAACTCTAGTGCCTCGGGGAATCGCAGAATGAAGATTGCCTGCCCCCCAAACCATTTCAGGATCAGCAAGTGCGTTCAGCGCAGTAACAGGATCTGAGATTCCTGGGTCTTGCACTGCGGTGATGGCGCCATCCTGGTTGAGGAAAAACAGGGTCCCTGAGTGCGACACACCTGGACTAAACAGGCAGATCAAGACCACCAGGGATAAGGCAAGACAGGCGGAAAAGGCGGTCCTTTTCATCGGCATCCCTCCCATAAGATTTATTCGGCATGACTGCACAAAGACCGCTGGTGGCCTTGGGACTTTGCTAGCAGTTAGGGTTAACTAGCGTGGGAACGATCTCTTGGCATATGCCGGCAGTACCAATTAATATATTAACGCTTACTTTCCCAATCGTCAAGTGGTTTTTGTGCAAATATAAATGACGGTGTTGCTGTGCACCTTTCCATCTCAAATCAATAGAAACCTAAGCACACCAACGCCAATTGATATCAGCCAGTTCCGCGGGTTCGAGCATGGCTTCTATCTTTTTTCGCCTTCTCGCGTTCCTTCTTCTGGGCGCCTCTCAATTTAGGATTTATTTCCAGTACAATCTCTTGGATGCTGGCGGCAAGTGGAACCGCGAGCACCATCCCCAGCGGCCCCCAGAGGTGACCACCGGCAACCAAGGCAAAAAGACTGAGAACAGGGTGCAAGCCGACCGATTTGCCGACGATGCGGGGAGTAACAATAGGGTCAAAGATCACTGAATTGAGTACAACCATGGAACCTGCAAGTATGTATGCTTTGGGCCAGGGCACTTGATACGTCGCAAGCCCTACTAGGAATACAAGCGAGATGGTGACAACCGGACCAACGTATGGAACCGCGTAAATTAAGCCCGCGATCAGCCCCAGTATGATCCCATATTTCAGTCCGAATGCGCTCAGGACAATAGTGGTCGAAATTCCATAGAGGATACATGCGATTATAAGCCCACGAACGTAACTGCTAAATACTTTGCCGACATGTGATGTGATAGTGGTCACACGCGCTCTGTAGCGCTCGGGAACGAAGAGTATGCACTTTTCCTTTATGCGGTCAAAATCACTTAGGAAGTAGAACGCGGACATGGGAATTAGAATTAGCCAAATGAGTTTCGATATATTTGCCATCAAAGCCTGGCTAAGCGCCTGCAAAGCCTTTTCAAAATAAGGTCCCGTCCGCTCACTATAACGCGAAAAGGCTTCTTCGAGAGTTGTGGGTAGTCGCAACTTGCTTAGCATCCCCTGATGTGCTTCCATAAATCGCCCAACGAACAGTTTCACTCTCGCATACTGACCGGGGAGGTCTTCTACGAGTCCTTGCGCCTGCCTGACTATCGCCGGAACAAGGAAAATTACAGCGAGCACAAATGCAGCCAAGAATAGAACATATACACCTGCTACCGCCGCCATTCTAGGTACACCGTGTTTCTGAAGGCGGTCGAGTAATGGGTCAAGCAGCCACGCGATTGCGAGTGCAATCAAAAAGGGTGGGAGGATTCCGCGGATGGCATAGAAGAAAGCACCCACCAAGAATATACCACCTAACGCGGCGATCACTAGAAGAACAATAAAGACGTAAAACCAGGGCGACTTTTCCATATGCCAATCCTATGGTCTTATGAGAAAGATTTCAAACCATCTAGAAAGCAAAGTAGAAAAATGCACGGAACGCCCAATGGTCGCGAATCCGAATCACTACTCACCTAGGAGTTCCTTGAGCCGTTTTAGCGCCTTGTGTTGAAGTCGCGATACATGCATTTGAGATATATTCAGTCGCTTCGCCACCTCGGTTTGTGACATTCCTTTGAAAAAACGCAAATATATGATCGCCTTCTCCCGAGGTTCGAGACACTCAATCGCCTGGCTCAGATCGCCATATCTCTCTAGGTTGTCAAGAGAGATATCTGTTCCACCCAAAAACTCCGACAGGCTCAGTGGTGCCGAGTCGCCTTCGTGTTCCAGCCTGCTATCCAGAGAAATCGCATCATAGGCATTACCGAGTTCGATGGCCTCCAGAGTCTCTTGTTCCGAAGCATTCACCGACTTCGCAATTTCCTGGATGGTGGGCGGCCTGCCTAATTTCTGAGAAAGAGTCTCTGCCGCCTTGCTTGCAGCCAGGTTGAGTTCCTGAAGTCGGCGTGGCACCTTGACACTCCACGCCTTATCGCGAAAATACCGTCGGATCTCCCCTACAATCGTAGGCGTAGCGTAGGTTGAAAACTTCGTTCCTCTGCTTGGGTCGAAGCGGTCAATCGCGTTTATGAGCCCGATTGTGCCTACTTGCACCAAATCTTCGAGCGGCTCCCCGCGGTTCACGAATTTCCCTGCGAGGTAGCGGACTAAGTTTTGGTGCATCATAACCAGTCGCTCACGAATCTTCGGGTCTCTCGTCCTGGCATATTCAGCAAACAGAACGTCGACATCCTCGGTGGAGGCTGCAGTAGCGCTTCTTCTGCGTGTGCCCATATTCTCCTATCCAGCGTATTTGATCAAACGGACTAAGGTACCGCCATGCTTGCTTGCCTCTACCTTGACCTCATCCATGAGTAGTTCCATCAGCATGGCGCCTATGCTTTCTTCATCAATGTCGTCTGGACTCTGGGGTACTTCCGGGAGATCTGTGCTCGTTGGAGGGATGCTATCTTCCACCTCTATAGTAAGTTTGGTGTCAGATATCTCGCTCCGAATAGTGAGAAAGGTGTCGGGCTTGTTCGCTTTCATCGCCCTACTGACCGCTGTGGTACACGCCTCAGCGACGGCCAGACGCACATCCTCGACATCATCATATGACATCTGCATCCTACTCGCGATGCCAAGTATGGACAACCTTGCCACGCCCACAAACTCAGGTTTGCAGGGTATTTTGAGTTCAACGATATCCGACTTTTGTTCAACAGCCACTTACGCACCCTCCTTACCACGTAGTGCTTTTATGGCTTCTTCCTCCGTCGAGTAAATATCAAATATCTTGTCCAGACCAGTTATTTCAAAGATACGTCTTATCCTAGGATTGGGACAGATGATGTCAAGCGCACCGTTCCGCTCACGAAGCCTCTTGAGACCACCGATGAGCACGCCAAGGGCTGTGCTGTCCAGATATTCGACCTCGCTCAGATTTACAACGATGTGTGTCGCGCCCTTGTCCAGCAAATCGAGCATTTGCTGTTTCAGCTGTGGGGCCGTGTAGACGTCTATTTCGCCCTCGATGTCAATGATTGACGCTCCTTTGGCCACAGAGCGCGTCTCCAATTTGAGGTTCATATCCTGCCACCTTTCTTAATTGACTCGATGACCGCTTGCAAACCGATTCCGGCGCAACCTGCATCTCCCATACTTGTACCAAACCAATCAGGACCGTCCGCAGGCAGCCAAATTCCCTACAGACTTGATTGTCAGGAGAAATGCCATGCTAGGCTTCGACTCCCTCGCTCTCGGCTTCCAATTCCTTCTTTTTCTCAGCCATTGCCCGTTTTCCAGCCTCAACAGCCTGTTGAACCTTCTCTCGCGTTGTCTCCACCAGTTCCTTGCTCTTCGCGACAAGTTCTTCAGCCGAACTAGAGATCTCTTTTGCAATGTCCTGCGCCTTTGACTTCAGTTCCTCCGTCGCCTTTTTGAGATCTTCCCTAGTTTCCGAACCTGCCTTTGGAGCGAATAGCAAACCGGCAGCCGCTCCAATCACAGCCCCAAGCCCGATACCTGCAAGTACACTCAGCAAGACGCTTTTCTCTTCGTCATTACTCATTACCTGATACCTCCTTGTTGGTTATTCCTTTTGACCCTCGCAAAGTTTTGATTCCCTGCTTGACTCCTTCATAAACACTTAAGAGCCCAGATACCGATGTCTTTGCCACTTTTTCGGCGACGTCGGCAACATAAGCGACGTCCAGCAATCTTTCAACTTCTTTGGCAACCCTATCGATTCGTTCCACTGTCTCGGTGGCTCTAGACACCAGCCTACCCAAATCATTGACGGCTGAGCGGACATCGTGCGCTGTAGGAGCGACTTCCTCGCGTATGCTCTGTGACAGCCGCGATATCTCTTCACTCAGCCGCCCGATTTTTCCAATTGTTGCGACCAGGATAATGAATGAGACTGCAAGCAAGAAAACCGCGACTGACGACAGAACCACCGCTAACGCCATCAACTTGTCCACCTCCCAAGCGTTTACTCCACTCTGTCTATTGTCCCGCCACCGACTACATCTTCGCCCTCATAGCATACCACTGCCTGACCTGGCGTGATCGCCCGCTGCGGCGATCGAAACTTCACCATTGCCTGATTGTTTGCCAACGGAGAAAGCAACGCCGGCGAATCTTTTGTATTATATCTTATCTTCGCCGTGACGGCAATTTCCCCTGGTAGTTCTGCGTAACTGATCAAATTGAAATCTGTAGCAACAAGGGTGCTGGCATACAAATCTTCTTCTTGCCCTATCACGATTGTATTGGATTCGGCATCAATCCGCACGACGTACATCGGTTGCCCTTTTGCAATTCCTATCCTCCGCCGCTGTCCGATCGTGTAAAAAGCAATGCCCTTGTGCTCGCCGACCACATTGCCCTTAGTGTCCACTATCGGACCTGGCTTGAGCACCTCAGGGGCAACCTCCTGAAGAAACTTCGGATAATTCCTTTGGTCCACAAAACAAATCTCTTGGCTGTCCGGCTTCGAGGCAACCGCAAGTCCAAGTTTCGCTGCAAGACGACGCGTCTCGGCCTTGGTCAGGCTGCCCAACGGCATGAGCACATGTGCAAGTTGATCCTGGGTCATTGCATAAAGCGCATAAGATTGATCTTTTGAGCAATCAATTCCGCGCTTGAGTAACCAGCGCGCTTTTGCATCGTCGTATACTATGCGCGCGTAATGACCTGTGGCTACGTATTCAGCGCCAAGTGCTCTGGCTTTGCGTAGTAAAGAATCAAACTTAACAAAGCGATTACACCGAATGCACGGATTAGGTGTGCGCCCGCGCCGGTATTCCTCCACAAAGTCATGGATGACCGTTTCCTCAAATACTTCGCGAAAGTTCATGAGGTAGTGAGGAATCCCCAGTTTGTGGGCGACTGTGCGAGCATCCGTGATAGCAGAGAGAGAGCAACACGTACGGCTGAATTCTCGCTCAATGTCAGACTTGATCGGCCAAATCTGCATTGTCACGCCTATCACATTGTACCCTTGTTCGACAAGGATCGCCGCCGCCACCGAACTATCCACGCCACCACTCATGGCGACGACAACGGTTGGAGATGAGGATTGCTTGCGCGTTTCTACACTCTCATTTCTTGGCACGTACTCAGCGGTCATCATTCCATTGAGATCTCCTTGTCTGTCAAATAGCACGACGGGTCGGGCGCCCAAGTGTCACCATAAACCGCCTCTGCCCGCACCCTGAAGTTACCGTTACATATGTCCAGCCACCTGCATTCCCTACATCTGCCTTTGAGTAAAGCCTTGCGGTTTTTCAGACCTGCCATCAGAGGATCACTGTTGTCTGTCCATATCTCACCGAACTTCCGTGCCCTTATATTCCCGAAGGAATAATGCCCCCAGAATTGATCGGCGTGTACATTACCCTGACTGTCAATGGCGGCAATGCCAATGCCTGATTTATTCCCACCGTTCAGCCTGAGCAACCTCAGCGCTTCATCGGCACGGTCTGATCCCTCGCGAACCATACGCAAGTATAAGTACGCCCCATCGCAATGGTTATCCACGGTCAGTATCTCTTTGCTGAAACCACGGTGATGAAAGTCTGCGGCTCGATCAATAATCAAATCTACCGCTTTGCGCGTTTCTTGGTGAGATAGATCTTCACTTCGAATGTCCCTGCCCCTGCCAGTGTACACCAGATGATAAAAGCAAGCGCGATTAATCCCTCGCTCTTCTATAAGATCGAAGACTTCATCCAGATCCTGATAGTTATGCCGGGTAAGGGTAAACCGTAAGCCCGTTTTCTGACCAACGGCAATACAGTTGTCGAATCCACGCAGGGCGGCGGCAAATGCCCCCTTTTGACCACGAAATACATCATTGCGCTCGCCAATCCCGTCAATGCTAATACCGACATACCCAAAACCGGCGGTTTTGATGCGCTCAGCAGTCCGCTCTGTTATCAAAGTACCGTTTGTAGACAAGACTGGTCGGATGCCTTGCTCCGCAGCGAACTGTCCCAACTCAAATATGTCATCGCGCATCAGAGGTTCTCCGCCGGAGAAAAGCAGGACAGGAGCGCCAAAGTCAGCAAGGTCTTTGATTAACAATCGTGCTTCTTTCGTGCTTAGTTCATCCGAGTATCCAATATTTTCAGAGTCAGAATAGCAGTGGATACACTTAAGGTTGCAACGACGGGTACAGTTCCACACGACAACCGGTTTTTCCACTACTCCCGGAGCCTGCACTCGCTCATACCTGAGATTGTCACCGCCTCCTGCTTCCCCGCAGTAGAGCCTAGTTATCGAGACCATATCTTTGCCTGTGAACCACCGTTTCTTGTCTAATTAATCAGGATATTCCAAAGTCTCCCACTCAATCTGCCGAAGGAACTCTATAGACCTCCACAAGTTTCTCCACCAAACCCTCGATGGTATAAGTGTCGGCTACGATGTCAGGCTCAAGTCTACATTCTCTAGCAGTCTGTGCGGTGACAGGTCCGATGCAGGCGATCTTGATGTTGCTCGGAAGGAGCGTTCCAGCCAGTTTAGTAAAGTTCCTCACTGTCGAAGAACTTGTGAATGTGATGATGTCAATCCCACCACTGTCCAGCAATTCTTTGACTCGCTGTGCCTCAGAGTCATCCAGAAGAGTCTCATATGCGGCAACCGTCCTCACGTGGGCGCCACGCTGTGCGAGGGCTTCAGGAAGCGCTTCCCTAGCCTGTCGTGCACGTGGAATCAAAATGTACCTGCCTGTGGGATCTTCCGGAAACTCGCGTGCAACAGCCTCTGCAACAAACTCAGAGGGCATGAAGTCAACGCCTATGCCATATGTCCTGATTTGGTGCGCTGTCTCCGGACCGATTGCTCCGATCTTCGGACCTTTCAATGACCTGACATCCATGCCAAGTTCCGCAAGCCGCTTGATGACCGCATGGACTGCATTTGCACTGGTGAACAGGATCCAGTCGTAATTTCCTACCTCCCCGAGAGCCTGGTCGAGTTCATCAAAGTTTGGCGGCGGCACAATCTTAATCACGGGGACTTCGATAGGTTCTGCTCCCTGCCTACGGAGCAACCCCGAAAGCGTACTAGCCTGCTCACGACTGCGAGTCACCAGTACCCTTTTCCCAAACAGTGGCTGGTTGTCATACCACCGAATCTTCTCACGCAGTCTCACCACATTTCCTACTACGACAACCGCGGGCGGCGTGAAGCCTTTGCGCTCCACATCAGTACATATCGTCTCAAGCGTGCCAACAAGTGTTTCTTGTTTTGGCAGGGTACCCCATCTGATTACCGCAACCGGCGTGGCGGCATCCCACCCACTTGCCATCAAGTTGTGAACCACAGTCGAGAGGTTTTGCATGCCCATAAGAAAGACCAAGGTTTGATCGCTAATTACAGGCTTGCCGGCAACCTCTCCCTGGGACATCGCTACGTCTGATATCTTCGTTTTTCCATACTCTAGGTTGTCCTCCGGCTCCTCGTGACCCGCAATCACACAAAAAGACTTGGATACCCCCCGATGAGTAACCGGTATGCCTGCGTAAGCAGGCACAGCGATTGCAGAAGTCACCCCGGGAACCACCTCGTACGGAACGCCTTCCCTTGCCAGGAATTCGGCTTCCTCTCCTCCTCTCCCCAGGACAAATGGGTCGCCCCCTTTTAGCCTCACTACTTTCTTTCCCTCTAAGGCTTTTCGCACTAGAAGTCGGTTGATGTCCTCCTGTTTCATAGCATGTGCACCTGGCTGCTTTCCTACATAGATCAACTCGACCTCTGCCCTGGCATGGGAAAGCAAAGCCGGATGCACGAGGCGATCGTATACAACTACGTCAGCCTCACGGAGGCATTCCAATCCCTTCACCGTAATAAGGTCGGGGTCTCCAGGTCCAGCGCCTATCAGATATACTTTGCCTCGTGACATCTGATTATATTTGGGATATCTCGCGCCCGCCCAAGGTGGTCGGGCATAAACTATGAATGCCGTAACTTAAGCACCGTGTCTTTTTTCCACGACTCATCGCTTTCCGGGTAGTCAACATTGTAGTGCAGTCCGCGGCTTTCCCGGCGAAGCAAAGCGGATTCGACAATCAAGTCCGCAACAGTGGCAAGGTTGCGCAGTTCAAGCAAGTCTGCGCGCAGTTTGCCCGTCTTGTAAAGTTCCTCGGACCTGGAAGCAATTCTTTCCACTTGTTCTTTCGCTTTTGCCAAGCGCTCATTCGTTCGCACGATGCCAACATACTTCCACATGACAGTTCGCAACTCTCTAGTCAAGTCGGCGACCTCTTGAGGACTGACAACGTTGGTATGTTCTGCCTTTGGGAAATCGGGAACGGAACGAAGTGCAGGCGCTGGATTGGGCAGATTGATAGCATGATCAGCCGCGCGGTGTGCAAAGACCAGCGCCTCAAGTAGTGAATTGCTAGCAAGGCGATTTGCTCCGTGGACACCGGTGCATGCAACTTCGCCTGCCGCATAGAGCCGGTTTATTGACGTTTGAGCGTTGATGTCCGTCAGCACCCCACCACAGGAGTAATGTGCTGCGGGCACTATAGGAATCCACTCTTTGGTAATATCCAATCCCACCGACAGACACTTTGCATATATGTTTGGGAATCTCTTTTTCAACTTCTCGGGGTCAACGTGTGTGACGTCAAGAAAAACACACTCGTCGCCACTCTTCTTGAGTTCGGCGTCGATTGCCCTGGCTACGACATCTCTAGGCGCAAGGCAACCCATCTCATGGTAGCGTTCCATAAACGTACTGCCGTCCCTCAACCGAAGGATGCCTCCCTCGCCACGCACTGCTTCGGAAATCAAGAAAGACCTTGCGTCCGGATGGTAGAGAGTAGTCGGATGAAACTGGATAAACTCCATGTTGGCTATTTCTGCTCCCGCCCTGTACGCCATAGCCACGCCGTCGCCAGTCGCGATTTCTGGATTTGTCGTATGGAGATAAACTCTGCCCAGACCGCCAGTCGCCAGCATTGTTACCTTCGCCCTGAAAGCAGTTATCTCTTCGGTCTCTGTATCGAACACATAAGCGCCAACACAGGTACCATTGTCAGTGATCAGGTCTATGGCAAACTCGTGCTCAAATATGCGGATGTTCTCTCTGCGCTTGACCTGAACCACAAGAGCGCGTTCGATCTCGCGCCCAGTCAGGTCTGCAGCGTGCAGAATGCGCCGTCGCGAATGTCCCCCTTCGCGCCCAAGAGCAAAGCGCAAACTCCCGTTTGGGGCTTTCTCCATGGAAAACTTGACTCCCAGGTCCACCAGTTGACGAACATATTTGGGACCTTCGTAAACGATTGTTTCCACTGCCTCGCGGCGGCAAAGCCCGGCGCCTGCAACAAGCGTATCAAGAATATGCAAATCGAATGAGTCGTCCTCACTCATCACGGATGCAATCCCGCCCTGAGCATAGTTGGTGTTTGACTCCGTATCGCTTTTTTTTGTTACGAGCGCGACCTTCCCATACTCAGACATTCGGAGAGCAAACGTCAGTCCCGCAATACCGCTCCCAAGCACAAGGTAATCAACATCAATGGACATAGCGAACCTCTGTGTGGCAGTGAATCAAGTACTCCCGCAGTTCCACCTTAGTATATCCTTTGCTCCTGCATCTGATAGTTCGTTGGCAAGTTCCCTGCCTACCTCCTCTGGACGATCTGGCGAGCCGCATATTTCCCGCCGCACGATTACTTCCCCATCCACGCTTGCTACAACGCCCAAAAGCCACAACTTCCCTTCTTTGACGAAACCACACGCTCCAATCGGCACAGCACACCCGCCGCCCAGAGTTCTGAGCATGCTCCGCTCAGCATCTACTGCGCATCTGGCTTCTTTGTCCTCGACCAGCCGAACCTGTTCCAGCGTGGCTTTGTCATCCGCACGCACCTCTAAGGCCAGCGCCCCCTGCCCTGCAGCCGGCATGCATACCTCCAAAGGAATGCGCTCAGTAATTCGACTAGCCCAGCCCATCCGCTCAAGCCCGGCACATCCAAGCACGACTGCATCAAATTGCCCTTCATCGAGTTTTCTCAGCCGAGTGTCGAGATTTCCCTTCAAGTCGAAAAACTGGAAGTCTCGCCTGAAACCCGCTAGTTGGGCACGGCGTCTGAGGCTTGTTGTCCCCAACCGTGCGCCGTATGGCAACTGAGCAAGTCCGGAGTAATTGCTAACCAATGCATCGCGAGGGTCCGCCCTTTCGGGAACAGCGCCAATGCAAAGTCCCTCTGGTAATTCCGTCGGCAGGTCCTTCAGGCTGTGCACGGCCAGATCAATCTCGCCCCTCAGCAGCGCCTCCTCAATCTCCTTGACGAAAACCCCCTTGCCAACGTCTTTACCTTTGGCGTTTTCACGTGCCAGGTCACCGGTTGTCCGAATTATTCTCTTTTCAGTTGCAATAGCCGGGCACGCTGCCTGGAGTCTTGAAATCACCCATTCAGTCTGGCATAGAGCCAGTGCACTTCCCCGCGTACCGATTATTATACGTCGGCGACTCATTATCGTCACAATGCCTGCTTCTATAAGTATCGCACTCACTAGCCAACAGCGTCAAATGGGTAGTCTCAGGAGGTACTCGACCCACTATCGACAATCAATGTATAATGACAACAAAAGTCCTGGAGGTGCAGATGCAAGCGCTGTCCCTTAATTTAACCGCAGTGCTTTGTGTAGTCATCGGAGCCGCAACCTTTGCATCCGTGGTGCCACTTAGCGAACCTGGAATGGGGATCCGTGTTGAAGCAGGAAAGTATGTTGTGTGCGGCAAGACAGTAGAAGTCCCTCAAACTGTGGAACTGGCAATTCTGCCGCCGGATAAGGTTAGGGTAACCGGCGAAGCGCATGTCTTGACCAACGAGAAACCGGTGGCATGGCATTCTGGAACGGCACTTTCGAAGACTCTTGGTCCTGTAGATACTGGCACCCGTCTGCCGTATGCAATTGTCCCAGAGTCGGTCAGAATCCACGCCCTCCCAACTGGCGGAGTAGTTTACAAGGAAGGCGTAGACTACTTCCTTGACCATGACTGGGGAGGCATTTGCAGGCTCGAGGGTGGCGCTATCCCGAGTGATAAACCTGTGTACGTGGACTACGAAGTGTATCTCCAGCGGGTTGATGTAGTCGAGGTGTCACCCCTCGGCACGGTAACGGTAAGAAAGGGCAAGCCATCTCCAGTCAACGTCGAGATCCCCGACGCGCACCCTGGCACGACCGCTATTGCCCGTATTTACGTCCCCTACAGGACCAATGTCATATCAGAGGAAAACATCTATCCGCTGCCGAGTCGCAACATAACCTGGCGAGATTTCATCAAAGTCTCAGGGCGCGAGTATCTCAGTCACACACTGGGTAGGCTCAAGGACGGGAAGCCGGTAACAATAGTCTGCTGGGGCGATAGTGTGACCGCAGGCGGATCGCCAAGTTCACACGACAGGTGTTATGTGGAAGTATTTCGCAATCGCCTAAAATCAGCCTATCCACAGTCAGACATCACGGTGGTCAATGCAGGAATCGGGGGCTCGAATACGGACTCGCGACGGAGCGGGTTCGAGCAGGAAGTTCTCGCACACAGCCCAGACCTCATTACTGTGGAATATGTGAACGATGCGAATATGACGCCAGAACATATCGCTTCGAACTATGCAGAGTTCATGTCTCGCGCAAGGACAATGAATCCAAATGTGGAGTTTGTCATCCTCACTCCACATTTCGTAATGCCTCAGTGGATGGGGAACTTCGACAAATCGGTCTCTGCTATGCGCAAAGCCGCCGCCGACAATAAGGCAGCGCTCGGCGATGTGGCGAACATCTGGGAGCACCTGCGAGAACTTGGTATTCCCTACATGATCCTTGAGGCAAACGGGATCAATCACCCCAACGACCTTGGGCACGAATTCTACGCTGAAACTCTCATGACGCTGATGTCACTTGACTAGGTTGGCGTCAAGAATCAAGCGCAATGACCCATCAATTCTTGTGCTACGCATTTCTTGATTGGCAGGCAAATATTCCAAGGAGCCAACACAAGGTTTGCTCGAGTTGTACCCAGGGTATACATAGCGGGAGCACTACATGACTGAGCATGTTACCATTCCAATACGAGGGATGACCTGAGCAGGGTGTGCCGCTCGGGTCGAGCGGATACTAAAACGCATAGACGGTGTCGAGTCCGCGCATGTGAACTTCGCTGGTGCAAATACCACTGTCGCTTATGACGCCGCGCGTACCCATGTGCGATATATCATTCAAACCATCCGCGACCTCGGATACCAGCCGGTGACCGAAAGGTTAACAATCCCGGTCGAGGGGATGTCATGCGCCTCCTGCGTCGCCAAGGTGGAAAATGCTCTGAAAGGGATCCCCGGAATCATTGATGCCACTGCCAATCTCGCTCTTGCAACAGCAACCATCGAGTTGGTCGCTGGGACAGTAACCCGCCAAGAAATGATTCGGCAAATCGAAACTGCTGGCTACGTGGTCCCACATGCGACTGAGTCTTCAGAAGAGCACCATCACGTTGACCACAAAGCCCACAAGGATGAAGCGAGACAACTCCTTCTGAGAACCACAGTTTGTGCCACGATCAGTGCCGTGGTGCTACTTGGCAGTTTCCGCCATGTTCTTGTGTTTGTGCCGGAGGTTCTGGGCAATCCGTACTTTCTTTGGGCGTTAGCATCTGTCGTCCAGTTTTGGGGAGGGCTACCGTTCTATAAGGGTGCATTCAAATCTGCCGTGCACTTGACTTCTGACATGAACACCCTTATTGCGGTTGGCAGTTCGGCTGCGTATTTGTACAGCGCCAGTGTCATTCTTTTCCCCGACTTCTTCAGTCGAGCAGAAGCAACAATGCCTGCTCTCTACTTCGACACATCATCCGTGATCATTACGCTAATACTTCTGGGGCGTCTATTGGAGACGCTCGCAAGGGGACGAACATCCGATGCAATGCGAGCCCTGATGAGTCTGCAACCACCTACGGCTCGTGTGGTCAGGAATTCGAGCGAAGAAGAGATCCCGATAGAACACGTAGTGGTCGGAGACGTCATCATAGTCCGCCCGGGCGATAGAATTCCCACAGATGGCGTTGTAATAGAAGGACGCTCCTCAGTGGATGAAAGTATGATTTCGGGAGAGCCAATCCCGGTGACCAAAGAGCCTGGAGATCAGGTCATCGGTGGGACGATTAACAAGACTGGCAGTTTGCGTTTTAGAGCAACACAAGTTGGCAAAGACACGGTCCTAGCCCAGATCGTCCAACTGGTTCAACATGCTCAAAGCACAAAACCACCTGTCCAAAGACTTGCCGATGCAATTGCAGCACGATTCGTTCCCGCGGTCATCGCAATCGCCGTGGTCACCTTTTTGCTTTGGTATTTTCTAGGCCCGGATCCGGCGTTCACATATGCGCTCCTGAACTTTATCGCGGTCTTAATAGTGGCTTGTCCGTGCGCACTTGGGCTAGCAACGCCGACAGCCATCATAGTGGGAATGGGTAAAGGCGCAGAAAACGGGATCCTAATACGAAGCGGGGAGGCACTCGAGACTGCACATAAAGTTGACACGATAGTCCTTGACAAGACCGGCACAATCACTCGCGGCGAGCCAACCGTGACAGACGTAATATTTGTAACCGGCTTCGATGAGGACGAACTCATTCGCATGGCTGCGTCTGCAGAAAAGGGCTCAGAGCACCCCCTTGGCGAGGCAATTGTCAGGTTTGCGGAGATTAGAGGGATTGGAATCGCAACGCCCTCTTCCTTTGAGGCTGTGCCAGGTCATGGAGTACGTGCAGAAATTGACGGTCACACCGTGGTGGTAGGCAGCAGGAAGTTGATGGGTGAAATCGAAGGAGGGCATTCCGACAGAAGCAAGAATAACATCCCAACGACTGGTCTGAAGAACCAGGAACCAGATACTTCCTCAGCGATTTCGTCCACCATAAAGGGCGTGTCATCTGAGCAACTGCCTGACATTGCAGACCGACTGGCCCAAGTTGGCAAAACTCCAGTGTACGTTTCTATTGATGGAACACTTGCTGGAGTGATTGCTATTGCGGATACTCCAAAGCCAGAATCGCGACAAGCCGTGATGGAGCTTAAGCGCCTTGGGCTGGAAGTCGTCATGGTCACGGGCGACGACAAGCACACGGCACAAGCAATTGCAGACGAGGTAGGCATCGAGAAGATAATGGCAGAAGTACTACCTCAACAAAAGGCTGACGTTATAAAGCGATTCCAAGACGAAGGCAGGTCGGTAGCCATGGTAGGTGACGGGATCAACGACGCACCTGCTCTTGCTCAAGGCGACATCGGGATCGCCATTGGAGCAGGAACGGACGTGGCAATCGAGGCAGCAGATATTACCCTAGTAAGCGGGGACCTGCGGGCGGTGGCAACGGCAATTCGTTTGAGCCGCGCAACCATGCGAACCATCCGCCAAAACCTTTTCTGGGCTTTCTTCTACAATGTCGTGCTAATACCGGTGGCAGCTGGCGCACTATATCCTGTATTTGGCATCCTACTAAATCCAATGTGGGCGGCTGCCGCTATGGCATTTAGTTCCGTGTCTGTCGTGAGCAACTCGCTTCGGCTCAAGAGATTCAAACCATCTCTCGAGCCTCGTGAGTTTGTCAACCACCAAGCACACGAGAAAATGCATGCTTGACTGACGAGCCAGTGTAAGCCACGGTTGTCGGACCCAACTTTCGGACCCCTTCACGTTCGCGAATCCGTTCTACCATGTCTGCGCGAAAATAAGTGATTCGAATCTCTACTGGCGGCTCGATGCTGAAAGGCTTTACCCGTTTGAGGTTTGCAACTGCTGTTTTTGCCTTTTCGCGAATTAGGCTTCGGGCAGGCTCAGGTGGGAGAAGAATTGCACTCGAGCGACTGATTCCCACCTTCACGACAGCACACTCTACACCCGGCGACAGCGCTGCGCCTTCCGCACAGGCTTTATCGTCGCCGCTGATCATCGCGAGCGGGACACCACATTCACCGGCTAGCGCTGCCTCAAGCCCAATCTCCCCCATAGGTCTACCATTTATGGTCATCTCAACCCATGCTTCCGAAGACATCGTATGCTCGAGTACAGCGCCAAGGGTGCCAGACATCGCATGGGCACCAATAAGAAACAATCCGTCAAAGGACGAATCAAGCGATTGCAAGTACTCCCTCCAGGGCGTGCCCTGGATATATCGCGCTCCATTATGCAGTAAGTCATAAACCAGGTTGCGCCCTCCTCGCGCACCATGACCGTCAAGGACTAAGACTTCGGACGCCCCACCCTGGATCGCTCCTTCAACCGCTGCATTGACATCAAGCGTCAGCCATTCGCATGCCTTTGCGTAGTCAGGTGAGTCCGAACGCGTCTGGTCACGGCTTACCACACCGCTAGCGCCTTCAAGGTCACTACAGATATAGATTTTCATTCTTTATCTTCCTCCGACATACTGCAGACTGGGTACTTGCCGACATCTTTTGCATACCGAACCGCCTTTACCAGGGTTTCCGGGTTTACCCCAACGTAGGTCTCGCCTCCCACAGCCAAGATAAAACCACCGCCGGGTGCACCAATGCGGATTGCACGGTCAATGGCAGGTTTTGCAGTCTCAAAATCATAGTAAAGGTCGCGGCAATTGAGCCCTCCAGAGAATACCGTCTTACCACGAAACACTTGTTTTGCCCTGGCAATGTCGCTGAATCCACCTATGTCCATTCTCGTCAATTTCATATCATTCGCGTACATTTCGAAATGGTGGTCGTTTGGCCCGTCCGCATGGAGGTAACGTCCTTTTTTGCCATATCGCTCATAGATAGCCATGTTATATGGGAAGACGAATTTGCGGTACATGGCATTCGATATGAATGCAGAGTGGTCGTCCGCTAGCCCAATACTTTCTGTCTTCCGACCCGCCCTTTTGTCACGGTAATCCTGCAGCCTGCAGAATGCTTCAAGGAGTTTTGTGAAAAAGCCGTGTATGAGGTCAGGAGCGTCGTACATGAGCGAAAAGATTAGTTCAGGCTCAGCAAGCGCACATGCACAACTGAGCGGAGGATGGATGCCGACCCCACCGCCTGCCGGCAGATTGATTCCTCGCTTGCGAACTAGTTCCTTGAATTGTTCGACCCGTCGTTCTGCCTCCTTGATTCCCGGGGATTCTTCAGGATCTGGAACCTCAAACGCCTCAATCTGCGCAGGCGTCTCAAGAGCCTTCACAACCCATGGTGATGTGTCGTCAGGATACTCGATGGGGAAGCCAAAGTACAGCCCTTCCCCAATTGGACCAAAATCCAGATGAAGACCGTAGCCAGTACGATCGTCCTGCAATTCTTCGAAAGCCCACTCAAGCCCCTTTAACTGCACCTCCAGGCAAACTTCCGGGTCCGTGTAATAATCACGAATGTTGTATCCGAATAACCTAGCGTAGTAACTGCCACCCGTGCTGATCTGAATGGGGACACGGTCTGGTTCTTGGAACTGGCTTGCGACTTCGATACGGCGTCTAGATTCTTCGATGCGTGTTCTATACTTCTCAGGATCGAACATGTCTCTAGGAACACCAAAAGGGACTTAGCAGTTATATAAGAATAATCTCGTCATCACGGTTCGCCACCAAAGCCAAGAACGCGAGCTTTTGTCGTCTCACGAAGTATAGAGGCTAAGCCGTGGAGAATGTCATCTGGTATGTAGATAAAGTAGAATGCAGGGTGGTCGCCCGATTCAAGCACAGCGTACTTTCGCTTCTTTTTGAACAGCCGCACCTCAGCCCATTCAATAGTTTCTATTCGTCCGAGCGCCATTGTGATCTCAAGAGCAGAGTTTGTACACTGGAATCCTATTACGGCCCGGACATAAAAGCGAATCATCCACCCCAGAATCAATAAGAATACGAGGGCAACGCTCAAATGCGACAACGTAAAAGGTCCGAAAAGCAACATAACAAGGATGCCGCCCGCAAGGAGAACAGCACACAAAAGTCCAATACGAAGGAGCATGCGCTTCCCCTTTTCCAAACGATAAGACATAAGGGGAGAGATTTTCGAAGTCTCCTCAGATGCGTGATCCAATCGGGTGTTTCCTCCAATTGACGAAGCACGTCACATTGGCATTATAGGTAAGAAACCAGGCGAGGTCAAATTCAGCCGGTAAAGGAAAGGATGGGAAAGCCGTTGAAATCCATTGAAAAGCGCCAAGACAGCACGAAGTCGGAGGCATGCCTTCTGCCTAAACAAAGAGAGGTGGAGCCCAATTGGCATATCTCGTTGCAGGAGAAGTTCTCCTAGCAAGTCTGATCGCCCTGTTCGGATCAGCAGTCATTGCGCGCTGGAAGCACTGGGTTAATCGGCTCTCACCGTACGAGTATCCGTATGAAAAGCCAAGAGAGTTTGGCCGAAGAACCTGGGTGGCCAGGAGTTTCTTGCTTACCTCTCCTGTAAAAGAGGTGAGAGAACGGCTAGACGCCATGCAGAGGATAACACTAACAGAATTGGCAGGGCGCAAGGACGCCCAGTCTTCCACGCTGTATATGGCCGCGATGCTTGGCAGAACCACCTTCCCAACGGGTATTCAAGTTACTTGGCTCAATGAAGAAAAGGCTGAGGTGCAAGCACAGCAATACGCAGATTGGCCTGAAAACCCTGACGACACGGCGAATCTGCCACTCAAACAGCGACAGTTACTTGCCGAACGGGGAATCTTCCATCTGACCCATCAGGATGGGTGTACTCGCATACACTATGAACTACTCATACCGCCATGGATCTACGTGATGACAGCGGCGATTCTTATCTCTGTAGTCTGGTTCGGGTGGTGTCTCATCGAAGGGCTACCGCGACTTTTGGGATACCATTCCGCAAGCACATGGTTCGTCCTGGTACAAGTGGCATACCTGGCTATATTTACCATGCTGGCGCTGCGAATAACCACGATCATGAAACTTCAGAGCATAAGCCTATTTGATAATGTAGTGGCCTCACTAGGGGAACTGCGCAGGCGTGAATCCTAACTGCTCATCGGACGCGGATTGCGTCGCGTCTTCGCCTCCAAAGGTGGAAATTCGGAGTCGCAATGCCCGCATATGGTCGCTTGCCCACGCAGTCAACGCAACCATTGTGGCCGCTACGCTGGCTCCTTCATCGCCCAGAGTCGGCAAGATTGTGTCCGCAGCATTAGCACTGTCTTTCCCGACCTTCCGGAGCACGGCGATAGCGGCCACAATTAAAGCGCTCCCCAGCCGGCTATGGGCCAGGGAGCGTACTCAGTCTGCGCACGTTGATTACGACTGGATCGGCACTTTCTTCTCTTTAGCTTTGGTTTCCTCAGCCTTCGGAGCGGTTATTTCCAGCACGCCGTTCTTGAAAGTAGCCTTCACATTGTCAGCCTTGATGGCTACCGGCATTGGGATCATTCGGTAGAATCTACCATACCTGCGCTCCCTTCTGAGGTAGCCTTCGTCTTTGACCTCCTCTTCCTTCTTAAACTCGCCCCTCAGGCTGATGCTATCCTCCGTAGCCGTAACCTCCACGTCCTCAGTTCTCAAACCAGGCAGTTCGGCTTTAATCACAATGTGGTCATCCTTTTCGTACATGTCCACTGCCGGTGAGAGAACCTCGGACACAGTAGGAGTGATCACTGGCATGCGCCAAAAATCCTGGAAGAGCCGATCCATCTCTTCACGCATCCTTCGCAATTCGGTAAACGGTTCCCATCTTGCAAGACTCATGCTCCTCACCTCCTTGAGTCGCAGAAGTTTGACCCCGGCACGTTTCAACGTGCCCATGGGGCTTTTTTCTTCCATTAAGGAATTACCCAGAGAAGTTTCGACTCTAAACTTGCCCAGCCAAAATTTCTATGAAGAGGATTTACATCAAGCAGGGATGAGGAGCATTTTGGAAGTTTCGCTCTGTTGCTTGTTGTCCCGTGCCATCTGGCGCTTTAAAGCCATTTGACCCGCTTGAAATAGTAAAGAAGGACACCTGATACGACAGCCATCAAACCAAGCGCATATGGATAGCCAAAACGCCAGTGAATCTCAGGCATGACCACAAAGTTCATACCGTATATGCCTGCTATCAATCCCACAGACATTAGCACTGTGGCTGCCACGGTGAGTTGCTTCATCACTACGTTTTGTTGGTTCGATATCACAGTAAGGTAAGCATCCAAAGCACTTGTGAGGATATCTCGATACGTATCAAGCACGTCTACAATTCTCAGCGTGTGGTCATAGACATCCCGCAGGTAAGTTATATCACGCTGAGACAGAAGCGTTTGGTCCCTGCGAATCAGCGTATTAACGGCATCTCTCAGTGGGGCGGCTACTTGTCGCATAAGAACCAAACCTCGTTTTAGATGGAATATCTGTGTAATAGGTGCCTCAGCCCCCTTTTCGAATATTTGGTCTTCGATTTCGTCCAGGCGGATGTTCATCTCATCGAGCACTGGGAAATAAGAATCTACTAGACTGTCCAGGACATCGTAAAGCAACATGCCAGTGCCTTCCGCGAACAACTCCTGATTTGTCATCCACCTCTTAGTTATCATAGATAAGAAGGACAATTCATCTTTGTGGAGAGTCACGATATAGCGCTTGCCTACAAACAGATCAAGTTCCAGAAGTCGCACTTCCAGGTCGTCTGGGTTATATCCTACCGTGTGTGCCGCCAGGAAGATATATTCCCCGTACTCGTCTACCCTTGGGCGCGGATGAGGACTAAGGTAAGTTTCCATGGCCAAAGGATGAAGTCCAAACTCTTCTGCAAGGAGTGCCAATTCTTGCTTGCTCGGGTCTAGCGCATCAAGCCACAGAATTGTGTCCGGGCTAGAGAGCAAATCACTTATCGAAGTTAGATCTTCAACCTGCTTTGCGCCAGATTTGGGCTCATAAGCGATCAGTGAAAGCATGACTATTCGTGTTCCGGTCCGTGTTCGACATGCCTGGACACTTTAACCGCACTCGGTCTGATAACTTTTCCTTTCATCGTATAGCCCGTCCGAACCTCCTCGAGAACCGTATTGTCCGGGTAGTCGGAGGTGTCAACACGCATGACGGCTTCATGTTTCATCGGATCAAACTGTTCCCCGACCGCATGAATTGGTTCTACTCCTTCTTTGGACAACAGATCGCGCAGTTGTCGGAGTATTAGGATGACTCCACCGTGAAGCGAGTCGAAATCTTTTGTCTGCTCAGCGGCTGCAATCGCCCGCTCAAAATTATCCAATATGGGCAAGAGGCGAACAATGAAATCTTCGGTAGCAAATTCACGTGCCTGTCGGATCTCTTCCTTGGCTCGGCGCCGGTAGTTGTTGAAATCAGCAAGCGCGCGAAGGAAGTTCTCATGTTCCTCTTCGGCACGCTTCTCAGCCTGTTCGCATCTCGCCTTCAGCGCGACGACATCTTCGGGTAGAACCTCCTCAAGTGTGGATTCAGCAACGAGATCTCTCTCCCCTGGAGAGTCCGTCATTACTTCTTCCGAGGCTGTCTCAGCACCCGAAGACTGCTCATCGCTCGCCTTCTTAGCGCTGCTGTCATCGTCAATCGGTATTTTGCGTTTGTCAGCCATACTTTCTCCTCGATACCTGCTCCTAATCAACTCTACTTAGAATGTGAGATTGTGGCCGGGCTTCCAACACCCGCTGTGCTCGAAGATTGATCGTCTCTCTTTCGGATGATTGTATTGATTCTGAGCACTGCGTCGGCTACCTCCGCCGCTGCTTTCAGAGCATGGAGTTTTACGCTCGCAGGATCAACTATCCCAAGTTCCCACATATCTGCAATCTGGCCAGTGTCACACTCGATTGCTACGGAATCCTTCCCACTCTCAGTTTGGCACGCAATTACATCCTCTACTTTTTCCAGCGGATTGAACCCCGCGTTTGCCACGATCTGAGCAAGAGGTTTCTTGAGTGCCTCCACCACGCAATCGACTCCGTATGCAGACATACCTTTCACCTCATCGCGCAGAGCAGCAACCGCCCTAGAAGCCGCGATTTCCACCGAACCACCGCCCGCTACAACGCCACTAGTGACTGCGGCTTGGACCGCAGAAGCGGCATCGCGTGCAATCCGTTCACGTTCGTCTTTTACTTCCCGAGTTGCAGCGCCAACAAGGATCGTCGCCGTGCGCTTGCCAACTCCTCCAATGATTCGCACATGTTCTAGCCGCTCATCTTCGTATACCCGCTCGCACCTGCCAACAAAACCAGCGAGTTCCTCTGGCGGCTTTTTGATGCCCGCTCGTTTGATCGTCTTCGCACCCGTGTGCTCCGCAATCCGTGCGACGTCGCGCGCCGAAACCCTACGCAAAACCATCACGCCTGCATCGGTCAGCAACTCCTCCGCGGCATCTGCGACTCCCTTGCTTACCACCACCACGCCAACACCGATATCAATTATCTTCCGCAGGTTGTCCACGAACTCGTTTTGCATCTGGATATATTTGGCGAATCCTGATTCGGTTCCCAGCGCGTCGTCTTCAATCTGTTCCGGCTCGAGGGCGTCGTCCACAACTAGAATCTTGGCGTCATCAAGCGACCGAGGCATCTGGCGGTTCATACGCTCCTTTTCGATTATTAAACCGGTAAGCACCTCGTTTTCGGCACCTTCTTTAGCCACTACCGTTTCCGCCAGTTTGAATGCGCTATCGCAGAGCATCTCTTTGCCTACAAGCCTTGCAGCCCGCACCACGAGATCGGCAATTTCCTCGTCCGCCCTGCCCGCCACAAACGCCGCACGGTGCACCAATGGATCATCTAGGGAATCAATCGGACGGACGGTTTGGGTGATGAACTCAAGGGCTCTGCTTATCCCAAGGGAGATACCTTGTATGACCTTGGTGACAGGCACCCCACGCATTACCTGATTTGCACCTTCGCAGACTAGCGCGGATGCCAAGATTGCAGCAGTGGTAGTTCCGTCGCCCACTTGCTCATCCTGAGCCCTTGCCGTCCGAATCAGCATTCGGGCAGCGGGGTGGTTCGCTTCGATTTTGTCGAGGATTGTACTTCCATCATTCGTGACTGTGACGTCCCCGAACTTATCAACCAGCATGCAATTGAGTCCCTTTGGACCCAGAGTACCCTCAACCGAAGAAGCAACTGCTCGGATTGCGGCTGTGTTGCTGAGGAGCGCCGCAACCCGCTCGTCTACCTCTGCTGATTTGTTAACCTGCTTCACGTCTGAGCCCATTGGTTTGAAGGAAACGAATCGCCGGTCATCAGCCAACACTCATTTGTGTGAGCATTTGGCTGAGATTGGACGCCATGAACTGAACGGCGGCCACCGCCCTGCGGTAGTCCATCCGAGTTGGTCCAACAACACCTATGCTACCACAGACGCGGTCGCCTATTCGGTAGTTTGTGGTGACAAAACTGCACTCCTGGAGTTCTGCAAATCGGTTTTCGCTGCCGATGATCACGGTTACATCTTTCCCAAGCAATGCTGCGCTCAGCACCTGGAACAAGACTGTTCGCTGCTCCAAGGCCTCCAATATCGCAGCAACCCGCTTGGTATTGGCAAATTCAGGCTGTTTCAGAATGTGGGCTGCCCCATCAACATATACCTGGGTATCTGACACCGAGTGTAAAGCCTGCCTGAGCATCGCGATAACTTTCCTGTAAATATCCTCAAACCGGAGCATGTTATCCGGCAGACCCGTTTGCACAGAATCAAATCCAGCGATGTCTACGCCGCGAAATTGTTCGTTGATGATATTGCCCATGGCTGTGATATCAGCCCATCCTATGTCACCCTGATAATCAAGTATACGGTGGTCAACTTGAGACGTACTCAGGACAGTAACAAGCAACAACTTCTTGTCACCGATTCCAGAGAGAGCGACATGCCTAATGCTCACTGCGTCCATATGAGGCGACGTCGCAAGGGAAGTGTATTGAGCAAGCCCAGCAAGGATACGACATGTCTGATGGATGAGGTTTTCCACTTCGCTTTCGTACGGGTCAAATCTGGATACAATCTGCCGAACTTCACTGGGTCTCAGCCTTGGCTTGGGCATCAGCACATCCACATAATACCGATACCCACGGTCTGAGGGCACCCGTCCTGCGGAGGTGTGTGGCTGCTTCAGATACCCCATCTCCGACATCGTTGCTAGTTCGTGCCGTATCATCGCTGGCTTGATGCCAAAGTCGTACTTCGTAGCAAGAATCTCTGACGCGACCGGCTCTGCAGTCCTGACGTAGTCATTTACAACCGCTGCCAGTATCTTGCTCCTTCTTTCGCCAAGTTCCATCTTCCTCAGCCCCATTCGATATGAAGTATATCACCGCCGGGAAGGTTGGTCAATACAAATTGAGGTATGGACATGAATGAACTGGCAAACTGACGTCTTGAGTATGTGATGATGAAACAGCGAGGCAATTTTAGACAGAGGTTTAAGAATTCAGCCATCAGAGAAAGGGACGAAATTGAGGCAGTAGAAGACCATGACGAATGTGGTAGACGTGATTTAGCATGCTTATTGAAGTACACGAGCGTCGTTTCCCCCTAAGACATAGGGCAACGCGCAACGACACCTACTGGAAAAGCGTGTTTAGTTTGACAGAAGCGTGCGGAGAAGGTATAATAATATTGTAATCTACCACCCTCGATTCAAGGTCGCTTCATGTGGGGGCGACTGGTGTCGACAGGGAATCGAGCAGCATAAGTTGCGAGCCGAGGAGCCGTTGGCCTCGTTAAAAGCGGCAAACAAACAAACGCGAATAGCACTTACGCACTCGCTGCCTAATTAGGTGGCGCGTCCACCTGGCCTGAGCCGGCAGGGTCAGACGTGGGCGTGACAATAGCCGGATAGCCCACAGACCTGTGCCCGAGGAGTCCGTGGCTTTCAGAGAAAGTACTTCACCGAGCGCGAGTACCCTGCGGCAGTGGAGTTATAAGCCTTGGCCGGGCTGTTCCAACAACTCAATGATACTAGGAGGCAGTGTGATGAAGAAAGTAGTGATCATGATTTGTACTTGCAGCGGCGTGTGTCCGAGTATGGACAAGATCGACTTCTGGGAACTGGCGGAGCGCATACGACTTGAGATCCCCCATGACTACCTTGTGATGCATCCGAGGCTATGCGAGGAGAACGGCGAGGCGCTGATGGAAGACCTGCTCAAACCGGATGCGGTGTACATAGTCCCGGCGTGCGGCGAGAAGAAGCAACAGAAGCTTCTCGCAAACGGCTTCGCACGCGCGGGCGTACCGATGGACGAAGAACATTGGATACCCATCATGATGGGGATGAAGAACACCGATGAGGTCTTCGAGGAGATCAAGACCGCGGTTGAACGCCTACGAGGTACGACGGCATGAAGACCAGAAAGTACATGGGAATAGACAGGGAGAAGATCGCCTGGCAGCCGACTATCGATCCAGGGATTTGCACAGGCTGCGGGGCGTGTGCGGAATTCTGCCCGAACGACGTGTTCGCGCTCGTTGATGGCGTGATGACTGTAGCAAACCCACTAAACTGCGTACCCGGGTGCGACAGGTGTGCGGGTGAGTGTCCGGTGTCGGCGATAACGTTTCCGCCTAAGGAAAACCTGCTGTCGCAGATCGAACAACTGCGCCGGTCATAGCGCTTTCATTAGACAGAGGACGGACGATAATCTCCAGCAAGATTCTACTGGTAACCGATCTGTCCACGGCATCTGAGAGCGTATTGGAGTAAGTGGGAACGCTTCGCTTACTGGGATGTCGGGAAGTAGTATTGACTCACGTAATCTACGTCAAACACCTGGTGGCTTTGAGCGACGCGCTGAGAGAGGAAGCATCACCATAGCTCGACGCCCAGAAGAGGACTCTCGAGGCTGAGGGATTCCAGGTCTTCGTGGAAAAGCGTGTCGGCGTTCCTGGTGTCAAGATCACGCGTTTGGCGCTAGATACAGGCTACAAGGCCACCGTCATCGGCTCCCACGGACATAGTCTCCCACGGGATATTGCATTGGGCGGTGTTGCCACGGATGTGGTGCACAGAGCAGAAGTCCCAGTCCTGGTAGTGAGGCTCGAGATCTTGGAAGAGGAGGGGCAGCGATGTTGTCGCGTGGTATCGACTGACATCCTCTCGCACGTGCTCTACGCGACTGACTTCTCCGACAATGCTGAATTGGCTTTCCAGTATGTCCAGGCGTTCACCAATGGTGGATGCAAGAAGATGACGCTCATGGACGTTCGGGACGTCTCCCATATTCGCCCTCATCTCGAAGACAAGCTGCTGGCATTCAATGAGATACACCGGTCACGTCTTGAGCATACGGCATCACGATTGCACGATCTTGGTGTCGGACAAGCCGACTTGCAGATTCCGTACGGTCGCCCGACAAGAGAAATCATCGAGTTCGTGCGGAGTGGCTGCCCGACGATTGTGGTGATGGGCACGCACGGGCGTGGATTCATTGCCGATATCTTTGCGGGAAGCGTGTCGCATAATGTGGTGCGCCTTTCCCAATCGCCAGTGCTGTTGGTTCCGCCGGCCCGTTGATCGTAGCAAGCGCGCAGGCAATATAAAGAAGGATGCTTGATGTTAGACCCAAAGACAAGGGAACTGATCGCAGTCGCGGCCTCGGTAGTAGCGAGGTGCCAGCCGTGCCTTAACTACCATCTAGAGGAAGCCCGGAAGGCCAGAGCATCCGACTCTGATATGAGGAACGCCGTCAGCATAGCGCGAATGGTGCGCAAAGTGGGCGAAAGGATCTATTGACAAGACTGGCAGCGTTTGATACAATATCAAAGTAGCGCTCGGGAAACAGTCGCTCACTCTGAATGCCCTCGGAGAATGATCGTACGAGATGCATCCGTCATCCCATGGCCACCACGATCGGCGACTGCGAGCAACACAAATATCATGGGAGGGATGCGTATGAAATGTTTGGGCGTTCGTCGCCCCCTGGTAGCTCTCGCCTTGCTGCTGGGTTCCCTATGCGTTGCTGGCGGGGCCCTCGCCGGACCCGTTGCCTATCTAGATGCCTCAGGAAGGATCTATACCCTCAACCATCCCAAGGCTGTGGACGTGGTTTCGGCTCTATCATTATTGTCTTCACCGCCACCTAATCTACCCTTCGCACCGGCATTGACCTCGGCTATTCCACGGGGTACAAAGTTGGTGAGTTTCAACATCGAAGGTGATAGGGCGGTCGTCAACTTCTCCAAGCATCTGGTGTCCGTCGACGTCGCTGAAACACGTTTGGCGGCAATCTTCGATCAGGTGAGGTGGACCATCCGTAGTTGGGGCATCGACCTCGATGTGTCCATCCTTGTCGAAGGAACACCAATGGCTGAGTACGCTATGCCGACGCCTGTAATAGAACCCGCTGGCGACGTGACCACAGCAGGTCTAGGGGGAAGGAGTATTACACTGTCGCCAGGGCACGGCAAGTATTGGAACGGCAGCAGTTGGACAACAGCCAGACCAGTGTATTGCTCACCCTTGAACCAAGAGGATTACCACAATCTTGAGTTGTGCCAGTACCTCGAAAAGTATCTTTTAAACGATGGCATGACCGTGAAGATGGTACGGTGTACAAACAAGAACTACGGCAACTCACCATATGCCGGTGGTACGCCATGGTGGCAAATGGGAGCATGCTACTGGCTTAAGAACATTGGCTATCCCTGCACCGTATATGGGAGTTATTCCGGTTGTACCCTCGGTAGCGGGTCGGATGAAAGCAGTGACGATATTCGGTCCAGACCCCTGGCCTCGGACTACGACAATACCAATATCTACATATCCATTCATACTAACGGATATGCTGGCGACTGTTACGGTAGTTCGTGCCCAAGGGGAACCGACACCTACTATGACTGCAGTTCGGAACATGCCAGTTGGTGCACGGTCAGCCAAAACTTGGCAACCGCAGTGCACAACGCAGTGATTAACACAATCCGCAATAACTGCGATCCGAACTGGGTAAACAGGGGTACCCATGATTCGAACGGTGCTTATGGAGAAATCCGCATACCGGACCGGGCAGCTATATTAATCGAACTAGGCTTCCACGACACTTGCGACTACGACGCGAACGCAGATCACTTACAGGATAATTTCTTCCGTTCGACAGCGATGTGGGGTGTGTACAAAGGCATTTGCGATTATTTCGGCACAACGCCCACGTACGGCTTTTACTCTTCTGAGTTGGTAAGCCACACGATACCATCCCAGATGAACGCCGGGCAAACTTATTCCGTAAGTGTCACGTTCCGCAATAAAGGTGTGTTGTGGAGCAACAAATGGGGATTCAAATTAGGAGCTGTGGGTGATTCGGACCCGTTCACATCACAGACCCGACACCTACTCTCCAGCGAGGTTGGTCCAAACGACACGTATACTTTTACCTTCAACCTCACAGCCCCAACGACGCCCGGCACTTACACCACAGACTGGCGGATGCTTCGCGAGGGTGTAACCTGGTTCGGCGCAACATGCTCAGTTAATGTAAACGTCGTTGCAACTGACACCCAGCCTCCAAGCACTCCAACTAACCTCCAGGCGGTGGTAAAGTCGCCAACCCGAGTGGACCTGAGTTGGACCGCTTCGACTGATAACATTGGTGTAACAGGGTACAAGATATACAGAAACTCATCACAGATTGCTACTTCCACCACAACGAGTTTCTCCGACACTACCTGTTCACCAAATACGTCATACACTTATGAAGTATCTGCGTACGATGCTGCTGGCAACAACAGTGCGAAGAGCAGTCCGGCAACCGCTGTTACGCCGCCAAGCGAGATAATTATCGACAACCCCGCTTGCGAACTGTCGGGAGTGTGGAGCACTGGCACATCCGCCACTGATAAGTATGGTTCAGACTACTACTACGCCAGCACTGCCGTAACTGAGGGCAAGACTGCAACCTGGCGACCAAACTTCGGCTACGGCGGCTCCTATGATACTTACGCATGGTGGCCGCAAGGCACGAACAGAGCAAGCAATGCTCCGTACACAGTGTCATGGAGCGGCGGCTCGCAGGTCGTACAAGTGAACCAGCAGTCCGGTGGCGGACAATGGAACTTGCTCCTATCCGGGAAGACCTTTGCGAAAGGCACCGATGGCTTTGTCAGATTAAGCAACGGGACAGGACAAACCGGCTATGTCGTAATGGCAGATGCGGTGCGCTGGGTAACTCTCTCAGTTGACGCAGTTGCTCCCAGCGTTCCTACGAATCTCTCGGCCAACGCAGTCTCGTGCACGCAAGTAAATCTGACCTGGTCCGCATCAACCGATAACGTAGCAGTAGCAGGGTACAAGGTCTATCGTAACGGTGCTCAGATTGCCACAAGTACAACTACAAGTTACTCGGACACAGACTGTGCTCCAAGTACCACGTATTCGTACCGTGTGAGCGCATATGACACCGCTGGAAACGACTCTGCCCAAAGTAGCCAGGTAACTGCGACGACTCCTGCGGATACGACCGCTCCTAGTACACCTACCAACCTCTCAGCAAACGTAATATCGGGGACCCAGGTGGATCTCAGTTGGAGCGCATCCACGGACAACATCGGTGTCGCAGGTTACAAGGTCTATCGCAATGGCGCCCAGATTGGGACCACAGCAAATACGACTTACTCCGACACAACATGTAACCCAGGGGAGACCTATACCTACGAGGTCTCTGCCTATGATGCCGCTAACAACGAGTCTGCTAAGAGTTCACCTGCTGTGGCTAGTACTCCAGGTGGGGACACTGAGCCACCCAGCGTGCCTACAAACCTGGCTGCCAATGCAGTCTCTGGGACTCAGGTAGACCTCACGTGGTCTGCTTCTACCGACAACGTCGGCGTCACAGGTTACAAGATCTATCGCAATGGCGCCCAGATTGGTACTGCAACAACTACCACTTTCTCAGATACCAACTGTGTGCCTGCTACCACATATACCTACGAGGTCTCTGCCTACGATGCCGCTAACAACGAGTCTGGTAAGAGTTCACCTGCTGTGGCTACCACTCCGGATACTGTCGCACCCAGCGTGCCCACAAACCTGACTGCCAATGCAGTGTCTCAAAACCGTATAGACCTCAGCTGGAACGCTTCTACAGATAACGTGGGAGTGGCAGGTTACAGAATCTATCGGAATGGGTCGCAGATCGGTACGTCCGGTTCGACAAGTTACTCGGACACTACATGCGACTCGTACACGACATACACATATCAGGTATCCGCATATGACGCTTCAAACAATGAGTCAGGCCTCAGCAATCAAGCGGTAGCCACCACACCTGCGAATACCGATATCATTCTCGACAACAACGTTGCCACGTACACGGGCACCTGGTTCACCGGCACGTCGTCTACTGACAAGTATGGACCTGACTACAGGTATGCGACGACCGATGTCAGTGATACAAGAACCGCTATGTGGACGCCAAAGATCGACATAGCAGGCTACTATGACGTCTACTGCTGGTACCCGAAGGGTTCTAACCGCTCCACGAGAGCCCCGTACACAGTGTATTGGAATGGTGGTTCACAGCGAGTGGAGATTAACCAGCAAGTAAATGGTGGCCAGTGGGTCGCTCTTGTATCCTCCAAGAGGTTCTCTGCAGGCACGTCAGGATATGTAGTGCTTTCCAACGGGACAGGTGAAAGTTCGCTTAACGTAATGGCTGACGCTCTGCGCTTCTTGCTAGTTTCGGACGACCTGACACCTCCGAGTACACCGTCCAACCTCTCTGCAACTGCGGTATCGTCAAGCCAGATCAACCTGTCATGGAATGCCTCTACAGACAACGTTGGCGTGGCAGGATACAAGGTCTACCGCAACGGAACACAAGTGGCAACGACGTCCGCCACTTCGTACTCAGACACAGGGCTTGCGGAACTCACCACATACACCTACGAAGTGTCTGCGTACGATGCTATGGGCAATGAGTCCGCCAAGAGTTCTCAAGCGGTAGCGACTACCCTGGATGGCACTCCTCCAAGTGTACCGACAGGACTTTCGGCGAGTGCTGTTGCGCCTACCCGCATAAGCCTGACTTGGAGTGCTTCAACTGACAACGTGGGTGTAGCGGGATACAAGATCTATCGAAATGGTGGGCAGATCGCCACATCAACAAGCACCAGTTACACGGACACAACCTGCTCGCCGAGCACCAGTTACACCTACACTGTGGCAGCATACGACGCGATAGGCAATACGTCCGCGCAAAGCAGTTCGGCATCGGCAACCACCCCTGCGTTTGCAGAAGTCATCATGGACAACCCGCAGGCATCGTTCACCGGTGTGTGGACAACCGCGACGTCGGCGACCGACAAGTACGGTTCCGACTACGCGTACGCCAGCACGGCGGTTTCGGAAGGGAAGACAGCCACTTGGACTCCCAACATGCAGTACTCCGGATACTACGACGTGTACGCATGGTGGACACAGGGAAGCAACCGTGCCACGAATGCACCATACACGATATGGTGGGACGGTGGCTCTCAGACTGTGGCAGTCAACCAGTCCACAAACGGCGGGCGATGGAACGTGCTGGTAACGAACAAGCATCACGTTGCTGGCACATCGCAAGCCGTCAAACTTAGCAACGGCACCGGTGCCACGGGCAAGGTAGTAGTTGCCGACGCTGTGCGCTGGATGCAAGTCGGCGGTGACTAAAACAATCACTAAATTAGCGACGTTTGCTTAGCCGTTGATTGCTGAAGAGAAGGCGGAGGACCACTCCTCCGCCTTTTGTTTAAATTTGCAAGTAAGTATGACTTGTTAGAAAGGCTGTTGATGTGTTATACTCGCATTGCAGACCCGCTTTGCCCCCCATCAAGCATTTGGGTGAGGACAAAGAAGGGGAGCAGCGGATAGGCAAGGAATCATGGCAATTGACCGGTCTGACATTTGCCGGTCACCCGGAGGGGGATGCACATAATTGGTCATAGTTCAGAAATATGGCGGCAGTTCGGTCGCCACAACCGAAAAGATTTGTAACGTTGCGCGGAGGGTGAAAAAAATTGCCGACGGTACGAACCAAGTCGTGGTTGTCGTGTCGGCGATGGGCGATACGACTGATGAACTTATTGCGATGGCGAAGTCAATCAGCCAACACCCTGACCAACGTGAACTAGACAAACTTCTAGCAACCGGTGAGCAAGTAAGCAGCGCGTTGATGACAATGGCGCTACAAGAAATCGGTGTCCCTGCAGTCTCACTCACCGGAGGGCAGGCAGGTATCATCACCGAGAAAGCGCCAGGCAAGGCTCGCATAGCCTCTGTTGACCCACACCGCATACTTGAGGAACTCAACGCCGGCAAAGTTGTAGTAGTAGCCGGATTTCAGGGAATCACCGAAAACGCCACGTGGGCTGATATAACAACGCTGGGGCGCGGCGGGTCAGACACTACTGCTGTGGCACTTGCTGCCGCGCTAAACGCAGACAAATGCGAGATATTTACAGACGTAGACGGAGTATTCACAGCAGACCCACGTCTAGTCCCACACGCTAGAAAACTCGATAAGATATGTTACGAAGAAATGCTGGAAATGGCTGGGCAGGGCGCCAGGGTAATGCACTCACGTGCAGTCGAACTCGCCGAACTTTATGGTATCGAGATATCGGTTGCGCATAGCGCCAAAGACACGCCCGGCACTTTGATCACAAAGGAGGACGAAATCATGGAGGTAAGAAATCCCGTCCGGGGGATCGCGCACGACACCGATGTTGCCAGGATCACTATCGTTGCCGTACCCGACCGCCCTGGAATTGCATATCGCATATTCCACGCCCTCGCCGAAGCCAACATCAACGTTGACATAATCGTCCAAAACGTTAGTTCCCACGGCGTGACGGATCTCTCTTTTACAGTCAATCTTGCCGACCTGACACGAGCGGAAAAGGCGCTCGAACCAGTGATCAAATCAGTCGGCGCAAGGGAAATGATCAGTTCCGTGGACCTCGCAAAGGTCTCCATCGTCGGAACTGGCATCCGAAGCCACCCAGGTTACGCCGACAAGATGTTTGGAGCACTGGCAAACGAAGGGATAAACATTACTTCCATCACCACCAGCGAGATTCGAATTACGTGTCTCATACCCAAGGCAGATGTTCAAAGAGCGGTGCAGGCATTGCACACAGTGTTTGAACTGGAAAAGCCAGATACTACAGTCAGAGCAAGCGGCTAGCATAAATCTCCAGTAGCAATATGTCAGTCCCGGCAAACTGGAAGAATGTATGCCGAAGTTTCCAATCAATTGACGCGAGGTTGCTCTGGAGGTAAAATACACAAGACGACAAAAATACACAATTTCCTGAGCAAAGGCGATGACGAGGACGAGTACCTGTGCAGGCTGGGTTACAGAGAACCGGAGTAGGTGAGAGCCGGAGCCTATGCAGCACAGGGAAAATCACCTCTGAGCCGGAGGGGCGAACAGCTGTTAGCACAAATTGATACCGAAAGAATCTGTGTCCGACGGCTAATTAGTTTCTCTCGGTAGCTCCCGTTATAGAGCAAGAGAATGACGGATGTGGCAGGACACCTTGAGAATGTGCGGAATGCACATGTCCGAAAGCCATGATTCCAAGTTCTCCGTGAGGTCGGCAGTGGCGCAAGCCGCCGACAAAAAAGGGTGGTACCACGAAGGTTTCAAGCCTCTCGTCCCTTTCCCAGGATGAGAGGCTTTAGTATTTAGGGAAATGGGCTACTTATAACGGCATTTTTGTCCAGATGAGCCTACTTCGGAGCGGTGACGCGAAAACCGGAGATCGGAGGTTATCATGTTCAAGGAAGTCAAAAGCACCCTGAACTTTCCTGAGATGGAGCATGAGGTGCTTCGATTTTGGGAAGAACAACGCACATTTAAGAAGTTACAAGAAAAGAATAAAGGTCGCAAGCACTGGTCATTCATTGACGGACCCATTACCGCAAATAATCCCATGGGAGTGCACCACGCTTGGGGACGCACGTACAAAGACATATTCCAGCGGTTCAAAGCCATGCAAGGGTATGATGAGCGGTACCAAAACGGATTCGACTGCCAGGGACTCTGGGTCGAGGTCGAGGTCGAGAAGGAACTCGGTCTGAATTCAAAGCGTGAGATCATCCAGTACGGGCTTGACCGATTTGCGGAACAGTGCAGAAAGCGGGTCGAGAAATACTCTGCAATCCAGACGGAACAGTCCAAAAGACTCGGGCAGTGGATGGATTGGGAGAACTCTTATTACACAATGAGTGATACCAATATTGAGTACATTTGGTACTTCTTAAAGAAGTGCTGGGAGAATGGCTGGCTTTACAAAGGTCAGCGCGCCATGCCGTGGTGTTCTCGATGTGGGACGTCACTTTCTCAACATGAGTTGATTGATTCTTACCGTGAGATGACACACGACTCCGTATACCTCAAACTACCAATTCTGGAGAGACCCGGCGAATTCATGATGGTCTGGACAACGACGCCCTGGACACTAACCGGCAATGTGGCACTTGCTGTCCATCCAGAACTCGATTATGCAAAGGTACGTCAAAGCGACGGAATACTGTACCTTTCTGCGGGCACGGTCCACAAACTTGACGGCGATTATGAAATCCTCGGCACGGTAAAAGGAAGCAAACTTGTTGGCTTGCACTACAAAGGTCCGTTCTACGACCTCCCAGCCCAACAAGGAATCGAAACCAGGGTCGTCCCCTGGGATTGCGTCGGCGAAGAAGAAGGAGTCGGCGTAGTCCATATCGCCCCAGGTTGCGGTGCCGAAGACTACGAACTTTCTCAAGAACTGGGCCTGCCTGTGATTGTCCCGATTGATGAAAACGGCTACTACTACGAGGGCTTCGGCTGGCTCGAAGGCAGGTTCGTAGGCGAAGTGGCCGAAATGATATTCCACGACCTAGAAGAAAAGGGAATGCTGTATAAGACAGAAAAATACGAACACCGATACCCCGTGTGTTGGCGATGCCAAGAAGAACTGGTCTTCCGCCTAGTAGACGAATGGTTCATAGCCTGCGACAAGATCCGACAACCAATGATCCGCGAGGCGCGCAAAGTCCACTGGGTGCCTGATTATGCCGGCAAGCGAATGGAAGACTGGCTCAACAACATGGGAGACTGGTGCATATCAAGGAAGCGCTTCTGGGGACTGCCACTGCCATTTTATCCCTGTTCGTGCGGCGAAATCACAATCATCGGCTCACGCAAAGAACTGGAATCCCTTGCGGTATGCGGACTGGAACAACTTAGGGAGCTGCACCGCCCATGGATTGATAATGTCAAGATAAAGTGCCCAAAATGTGGCGCGACCGTGGAACGTATTCCTGAAGTAGGTGACTGCTGGCTCGATGCAGGGATAGTAGCATTTTCCACCCTAGGATATTTGGATGAAGACAATTCCTACTGGCGCAAGTGGTTTCCAGCGGACTTTGTGTGTGAAATGCGCGAACAGATTCGCCTCTGGTTCTACGCCATGCTGTTCATGAGCGTCACACTCGTCGACCAGGCACCTTATAAGGCAGTACTTGTGTATGAAAAAGTGCATGACGAGCAAGGTCGTCCCATGCACAAAAGTCACGGAAACGCCATATGGTTTGATGAAGCCGTTGAAAGAATGGGCGCAGATGTAATGCGGTGGATATACGCAAGCGCAAACATACAGAACAATTTGAACTTCGGCTTCAGCAAAGGTGCCGAAGTCGTCAGAAAACTTCTCACTCTCTGGAATGTCTATTCCTTTTTCACGACGTACGCAGTCGTAGATAACTGGACACCCAGTGGGAAGTCAAGCCGTTCACAGAAGTCCGAACTTGACCGCTGGATTTTAGCGCGTTTGCACAGCCTGGTTGAAGATAGCACTAAAGCGCTGGAAGCATTCGACGTGGCACACCTAACTCAGTCCGTCGAGTCATTTGTTGATGACCTGTCAAATTGGTATGTGCGTTTGAGTCGGCGAAGGTTCTGGAAAAGTGAGTCTGACGAGGACAAAGAGGCGGCATATTCCACGCTATATGAGGTATTGGTGACGCTGATAAAAATTCTCGCACCTGTACTGCCTTTTCTTACCGAAACAATGTACCAGAATCTTGTGTGCTCTGTGTCATCAGATGCACCCCAGAGCGTTCATCTCTGCGATTGGCCGGAGGCGGACCATTCAATGATTGACCGCCAGTTGCTCGAAGAAACGGAAGCAGTCATGAAAGTGGTGCGGCTCGGGCGTGCTGCCCGCACTGCTGCAGGGCTGAAGGTTCGCCAGCCGCTATCCAAGATGATTGTGAAGCCATCTGACAAAGCCGAGTATAATGCGGTTCAACGCAATCAAAATCTCATCCGAGACGAGTTAAACATCAAAGCACTTGAGTTCACAAATGACGTCTCTTCGCTCATTCGCCATGTCGTCAAGCCCAATTTCTCTCTCCTAGGTCCGAAATACGGGAGCCTTATGCCTTCTATTCAAGCAGCTCTCGCTGAAGCCGACCAGGAAGAAATTGCCAAGGCGGTGTCTGCGGGCGAGAATACGGCATTGCACGTTGGTCAAGAGACCATCTATTTGGAACCTTCGGAACTAACGGTCGAAACAATCACGCCGGAGCACGTGTCATGCATCGAAGAGGCCGGAACCGTGGTAGCGGTGGACACAACCCTGACCGAGGAATTGATTCGCGAAGGTCTTGTCCGTGACCTGGTGCGACATATTCAAAATATGCGTAAGGAATGTGGGTTTAATGTTGATGACCGAATCGTGATTGAGTACCATGCTGACGGCAACCTGGCGGAGGCAATCCACGAACATGAAGATTACGTTCGGCAAGAGACGCTGGCTAATTCGCTAATTCAAGCGACTGAAATAGAGGGATTAGCCACAATCAAAATCGGTAAGGAGCAGATATACCTGCGGCTCAGGAAGGCGTAGGCAACCGAAAAGAAGAGTCTATTCCATAACTCGGGAAAAGTGGACTATAGTTACTGGATCCTCCGGAGTCACGGCACGATCGTAGATCCGGCTTAGTAGGTTTAGGACGTCTTCGATACGGCGGAGTTCAGGGCTTTCTTTCTCTACTTCTCTGGGAGTCAACTCTGAAGCAGGCTTAACCACAACGCTATCTATGATGGCGGTAAAAAGTTTCTGGCGAGGACCGTATTTCCGACCTACAGTAATCCAAACTAACTGACCCGAACGATACTTATCACTCTTGTCTCCAAGACGAATAGTGGCTGTCTTCCGCCCTTTTTTCAGCATATCCGCGTAGGCCTCGGAGTAGAAATTGATCGCATACATCAGAGCCCACCTCGCTGCCTCGTCCCGCAATTGCCGACGTACCGAGCGACCGCTCGCATGTGCCATTATAGGTCTGTGGACTGCTCATGTCAAGCGCGAGAGTATTGCGTTAAAGTTTCTGCCAGGGGTAATCTTTCCCATGACAACCGAATGTCTGGCTCCTGTTGCCGTCGGAATACTTCCATGCCGAGCGCGCACTGCCTCGTTTGCGAGCATCGCCACAGAAACGGCGCCGTCTGCCTCGCAATCAACTCCGAAATCATCAAATGAAACTATGTTAACCCCTGGGAGAGACTCCTCCAGCCGGCGCATCAACGCCGGATTGCGTGCCCCTTTGCCACCAACGACAAGGTCATCTGGTATCTTAGGAAGCCAGCGCCGGTAACTTCGCGCTATACTTTGGGCGACAAAGGCTGTAATGGTAGCGACCAGATCTTCCATGGGCACGCCTTGTGATTCAGCCAGATTGTCTACCAGTTTCCAGCCGAAGTTAGCGAATCTGGTAGTTTTTGGTGGATGTTTGCCGAGGAAAGGCGCGTCCATCAAACGTGAGAGAAGACTGCGGTCTGGTTTCCCGGCATTGGCAATTGCTCCTCCGGCATCATGGTCAAGGTTGCCATCGGTTAATCTCCAGACGAGCATATCAATTAGGGTACTCCCCGGTCCTGTGTCAAAAGCCTTCACCTCATCAAGCCGTCCCCCTGCAGGAATATATGTGAGCGTTCCGATGTCGCCGATGTGCTGAACAGCCCTACACCTATTTGCACTCTTGAACATAATGTAGTCTGGAAAAGCGGTTATGGGACCGCCTTGTCCGCCGGCTGCCATATCGGCAGCACGGAAATCAGATGCTACGGTAATGCCAGTCCTCTCCGAGATTACCGAGGGCTCCCCTATTTGCAGTGTCGAGACAGCCCACATCCCACCGACCTCCATTTGGTCTGGCTGGTGACGCAGAGTGTACCCACTAGACCCAATAAGGTCCACATCTGAGGAATCCACACCACAGTGCTTGAGGAGGTCAAGAGAAGCAGCAGCAAGAAGTTCACCCAATGCGAAACTCAGCGAACTGATAAGTTCTGGCTGACAGTGATCTGACCTTGCGGCACCCACGAGAGCCTCTCGGAATCTGGCCTGATAAGGATAATGCTTATAGGAGACCAAACGAACAGGCTGTGCAGTGTCCGTCTCCTCGATTTCAACCAGGGCAGTATCCACACCGTCACCTGATTCGTTTGCCATAAGACCAAGCACTTTGAGCACAGGTGGGTCCGTCATTTCTGCACCCTTCCTTTCGATTTGCCATTCTGAGGCAAAGTCGTTTGCTTGTCCAGGAAACTGCACCTATGGTATAATTAATATGGCACAGCGCGAATATCAGCAAGAGAGGTGATGCTATGCCCACATACGGCTATGAATGCACGCGGTGCGGACGCCGGTTTGAAATCTTCCAGAGCATTACCGACGACCCTGTCACCGAGTGCGAAGAGTGCAAGGGTGAAGTCCGAAAACTGTTCTACCCGGTTGGAATTGTCTTCAAAGGACCGGGATTTCACGTAACCGATTACCGAAAGCCAGAAAAGAAGGACGGCGACGGTCACAAAGACAAGGACGACATCCTGGACACAAAGCCGACCACAACCTCCAAAGAGAAAGCAGACGTCGCTTCATAGCGGCGCACCGGTCCTTCTCACCCGAAATAGTCAGGCTCGCGATCAGTTATCTACCGCGCCTGGCTATTTGCTTTTGGTACAACGCACGAACCAACACAACTTGGCTATGACATCCTGAACGGTGTCTAGCGAGCCTGTCCTTCTTATCCTAGGGCAACAAGAGTTTATCTCCGACTTTAATCAGGTCCGGATCCTTGATCTTGTTAAGCCTTATCAAGTCCGAAGCAGACACCTTAAATCTCTTCGCAATCGCCGAGATGCTGTCACCAGGCTTGACAATATACTCCGCTGGCTGCTTTTCTATTATGCTCACTTGTAAGCATCCTGCGCTCGCCGGAGCCGCAAGCCGTAAGTCACCCTTAAACCGCGGTCCAGGCATGTCAGGACTGCCAGTACGAGCAGCGATGACTGGACCTGCTCCAGGAGATGACACAGAACCGAGTGGCTTGGCGGCGTCACGTACTTCATCCCTAGAATCTTTCACCGACGGCACGCCCTCGGGGCTGCTTGGTTGTGTATCCTCACGTCCTTCTTTTGGATTCTGGCTTTCGACTACGGCGGGTGTCGGCGCTTTCTGAGCGACTGACTCCTCAGTTCCCTTGGTCTCGTTTATGGCACCAGGAACGGCCGCAACTGGAGTGGAGGTCACCCGAATATCGAAGCCTTCCGCATCTACCTCAGCCGGTGAAAACAAGGTGCGCCTATACTCCTCGAGTGTCGAACTGACTTTAACCACCGGCTCCGTTGAGTTGCCTTCACGACCCTGTGCCGACCTTGTAATAGTAGAAGGTCTCCTGTTCGCAGGTGCAGGATTATCCCCTCGATCCCCACTCTCAAGTTGCCCGAGGTTGGAAACCACATTTTCCGGCACTGAGACAATCGGCATGCTAGTGACAGCATTCCGCACTATGACTCGCACAGGCTTTGTGTCTCGCCGGTTCTCAGCATCGTCCATTGCAGACACTTTGATGACGTGGGGACCGTTGTCCTCCTGTAGCGTATTCCACTCATACACGTAAGGAGGGAAATTTCTAATCGATTTTACTTGCCCATCAATAGCAATAGTCACATACGGAGGCTTTCCGCTGTTGTCGCTTGCCTCTATGCCAATGCGCACTGTGCCGGAAACAATCTGCCCTTCGTTAAGCCCAAGAAGCCTCACCTGAGGTGGCTCGATGTCACGCCCGTCGCTTTTTGCGGCTCCATCGGCAATTGTAACAACGCATGTCGCCATCCCCAGATACAACTGGTCTGAAAATATTTGAACATCCAGTCGGTGAGCGCCCTTCGGAGATCTACTTATATCCCAAATGAAGGATGCCGTCCCTTCGATAACAGGCTTTTCATACGTCTTCTGGCTGATAAACTTGCCGTCCAGAAAAACTTTCACCGCCGACACCGGATGTCTTTCAGTCGCCCGGAAAGTCACTGACACCGGCGCCTTGCTCCCACTGAGCACAGCGCCGTTTTCTGGAGATGTAATAACTACCGTGGGAATCCTAGGTGCCTGTTCAGCAGAAGCGGCCAAACATACAGTGATTGCCAAGATAAGCGGGGTTAGAATGAACGCTATAATGCCAAATGCACGCGACCCGCCCGTCATCATATCGGTCACCAATCGAATGACAATTGAATGAGCAGAATGCCAATCGTCACTCTCCGCCCAAATGTAGCACACCGAAGCGCCAAAGTCAAGGACTTTGGTTTTCTTGAAGAGGTCTATTGCCAGGGGAATCATTTACTCGGGAAAATCACTCATAACATGCGGTGATGATCCCTTCGTTTACATCCTCGACTGTTTTGCCACCAGGCTGGACAAGTAGAAACTCGGAATCGTTCCACTTGCCTGAGAGCAAATTGTCGAGAAGTCTTGTATCACCATTCAGTTCCTCGTAGACCCAACCCCGCTGGTCCGCAATTCGACGAGTGAAATCTCTGTACCCTTCCACATCTCCCAAGCCGGTTTGGATCAAGGCAGCACGGTCATAATGATGTAGCCATTGCTGCTCTTGTTCAATCAAGTATCGCGCATTATCCTCGCCGTATTTTTCTATGTACTCCTCAAGACGCTCAATCATCAAACGTTCCTTAATCGGGTCGTATCCGCCCTGCACGATCTCCCCTTCTTTTCGCTCAATCCAGCCGGAACTGAAGTAATATGTGCCCGGGTGATGCGTAAACTCTTGCTCGTATCGGCATCTAGAGCCCAATAGTAGAGTAATGCAATCATGCGCCCGCGGGACAACTATGGGAACCTCTCGAGCAAATAGCCCAGCAGTACCGCGGCTACATAGGCCGTAAGCCAGCACTATGTACTCATACTTTTCACTTGGAATGCAATCTATCTCCTGCTGGAGCCTGGCTCTGAGTTCCTCTGGCTGATCGTGAAGTCCAAAAGGAAGGAATTTCAGATCAACAATATGCGGGGAATAGGCTACAGCACGCGAGCACTCTCGTACAAATACCTCGCACGAAAGGGCACAAAGCCTCACTCCTTGCTCCCTTCGAACAAATTAACTACTTCCTTGATTTGAGCGATGATTGGAATACCGTTCGGGCACTTTTTCTCACATTCGCCGCACTCAGTGCAGTTGATTGGGTGCTTTGATTTGAGACGCTCGTAGGAGCGAAGTGCCCATTCTTTCAAGCCAAAGACAACGTAGTAATTGCGTATGTTGAATAGAGCGGCAATTTTCACACCATTCGGGCAATCCCTACAATAATTGCATCCGGTGCAAAACCGCTCACCCAAAGCCTTGAAGTGTTCAAGCGCGTGCACAAGTTGCTCCCGCTCGGCTTGGGTCATTGGGACGAAGTTTTCGGCAATTTCCACATTTTGCTCTACCTCGTCAACCGATGTCATGCCCGATGGAACAGTAGTCACGTAAGGATTCGACATCACAAACGAAAGACCCATTGCAGCAGTCGAACCTTTGTGACCAGCGGGCAGGTTGGCTAAAACATCCGATGGAGTGGCAAGTATCCCACCAGCGAGAGGTTTCATGATAACCACGCCTATCCCATGTTCATAGGCGTACTCAATCACTGGCTCTTTTTCACGTTGGAGCATGTTGTACTCCAGGGTCACACTTTCAAACCGACCGCTGTCAAGGAATCTAATGATGTCTTCATTTGACTCGTGGCAGGTCATGCCTGTGTGACCCACCAACCCCTGGTCGCGTAAATCTTCTATCACATCAAGCGCGCCACCTTTTTTGAAGACTGCGTCATACTCCGGCACCCGAAAATCCCAAATCTGGTAGAAGTCCACGTAGTCAACACCCAACCTCTTGAGCGACTCTTCAAAGGCGCGCTTGACATCATCGCCCTGCATCTCAGGATTCATCTTCACCTTGGTGGAAATGTACACGCGGTCTCTGCGTCCCTTTATGCCCATGCCCACCATTACTTCACTCAAGTTATGACAGTACCAATTGGAAGTCTCGAAATAATTAATGCCAAGGTCAACTGCTCGACTCACAACCCTGGCACCTTCTTCCACATCTTCGGGGAGCCGCATACAACCGAGGCTCAGCAAAGAAAGGCTCTTCCCGGTACGACCTAGTAATCTGTGTTCCAAACCCGACAGACTCCTTTCTCGGCATATCTTACAATTTAGCATTAGTCATCGGATTGCGTCTTCCTTCTCTGGCAGACATTTATCCCGCCTGATGTGCTTTATAAGAACGACCTTGGTTCCTTTTCCACCACAAATGAATTCAACGTTGTCCATCAGTGAGCGCATGAGATACATGCCGAATCCACGCTCGGCTTTTGCATCTGGTTCACGTACATTTTCGGGATGACAACCCGGCCCCGAATCCTGCACCTCGACCCTAACCTGACTATGGCTCCAACTAAAGACTATCTGCACTTCGTCCTCGGGGCCTTTAGAGCCATGTTCGATCGCATTCGCACATGCCTCACCCACTGCCAGCATGATATCATATGTAGTTTCTTTATCCAGGTTGGCTTTTTCGGCAACCTCCTGGGTCACGCGTCTCACAAGTGGGAGATAACTCATGTCGGCCGCAATTGTAAGACTCATGCAGCCTCTCCGCTTCGAGCGGGAATTATTCTTGACGAAGGAAACGCGCCCGGGATTTTTTGCCGATCGTCTCGTTGAAAGACTGCCTCTTTTGGCAAACGCGGCTAGTGCCTCGCTCACGGTCATTTGCACCACCCCTTCCCTGCCTTCCAGATGAATCAATTCGGCACACTGCATTGGGGTCCGCGCAGGTGCAACAACACTAATTGCCATTTGACTGTCACCCATTTGGCAGTCTCAGCCACAATACAAACACTTTTGACCAAGCGTTCATCTCTAACGCACACTACTGGGATGGTACAGTGGGGATACGCATCCTTGGCAAACCCTCGTCTGAGCGGAAGAATGTTCAGCAAAGTCCCGCTCATCGCACGGCCGCCTGGCGCTCCAGACCGAGGCTTTCCACTTACAGTATACCCCAAGCCCGGAATGCTCAAACTCTCCTATGCCGACACGATATTCCTGGGGACTTCCCCGACCGTATAGAAGGAGCCAGTGATACAGATGATGTCCCTTGAAGACACACCCTCAAGAGATGCATGCACTGCCGCTGCTACTGGCTCGATTATGGAAACATGGTCACAAAATCGTCTTGCAATTTCAGCCACATCACGCGCAGGTACCGCACGTCTATTGTCTGGCCTTGTGGCAATAAACCTCTTTGCCAACGGCGCAAGCGTCCCGACGACACCCTCAATTGAGTGTCCCGACACCATCCCCATCACTAAGGTAAGATTCTCGTACTCGAAATTATTCAGAAGTTCATCGGCTAGTTGTGCTGCCGCCGCAGGGTTGTGCGCCCCGTCGAGCACCACAGTCGGACATGACCGAATTACCTCCATGCGCCCGGGTAGATACGCTGTTTCAAGCCCGGCGCGCATAGCGGATTCTGTTACATTCACGCCTTGTCCTCCCAGCAATTCCACAGCAGCAAGTGCTGTGGCTCCGTTGACCAATTGAAAACTTCCCCGCATGCCCACTCTCACACCTGAGAGCCTGGTGTTGATTCCGCGGTAGTTAAAGACCCTCCCGCCAGATAATTCGGCTTCTCCTAACGTCATTGAGCGCCGGAAATCGCACTTTCGAATAGTGTCCACAGGGAAAACTGCGAAATCATATGGTCCGTTATCAGACCGCACTTGCCAAAGCGGCGCGTGGCGTTCGCCAGAAACTCGTTTGATGACGTGCAGTGCCTCCGATTCCCATGCTGCTGTCACAACAGGCACGTCTTGCTTGATAATCCCAGCCTTTTCACTGGCAATTTCGGAGAGTGTAGAACCGAGTCTATCTGTGTGATCAAGACCAATATTTGTAATAACCGAAACCAGGGGACTGACAACGTTCGTGGCGTCCAGCCGTCCACCCAGCCCAACCTCGAGTATGGCGAAGTCAGTATGCTCCTGGGCAAACCATAGTAGCGCAATAGCCGTCTTCATCTCAAATTCTGTGGGGTGTCCGTGCTCCGTCCCCGCAAGGGACTCGGCATGAGGACGTATTTCATCAACCAGTCTAACCAAGGTCTGCGGGGGAATCATCTCTCCGTTGAGCCGAAACCGTTCGCGGATATCATAGACAAAGGGTGAAAGGTACTCGCCTACGCGGTATCCAGCCTTGCTCAGGATGGCCGCAATCATTGCCGTGGTCGAACCCTTGCCGTTGGTTCCAGCAACATGCACCACTCTCAGGGAGTCCTGGGGATTGCCCAAGCGATCACAAAAAGATTGGAACCGCTCAAGCCCCAGTTTCCACTCAGATTCTCCGAGGCTGTGGATGTAATCAACGGCAGATTTGTAAGCATCGTTAGCCATTTCCCCAAAACCTTGGCAGTACAGTGAAAATTGAATCGGCTAGTCTTTTGTAAGCATGTCCAGCCTTTGTCGTAGTTTGGCGCCCTTTTCAGTCATTTCCTGTGCTATACGCCGCTCTTTCTCTATGACGTGCGCTGGTGCTCGCGACATGAACTGCTCATTTTCCAACTTAGATGTACAACGCGCAAGTTCACGCTCAACTTCCGCCAGTTCGTCCCTCAACCTGGCGACCTCGCGTTCGATATCTACAAGCCCTGCAAGCGGTACATACACGTCAGCCATGGTCAGGTGTGCGGAGATAAACCGATTGTGCTCACTGGACGGGGGTCCTGCGACGATATCCAACCTATCAACCTTGGCGAGAGATTTGATACTTTCGGCGACGGACTGCAAGGCTACCATGGCATCCTTTTTGAGAGGAAGAATCATAGCATCAACCGCTTTCCCGGGACTAACGCCAATCTCGGCGCGAAGATTCCGAATTGCACGGGTTACCTCCATGACTGCTTCCATCCGCTTTTCTGACTCTTCGTCTATCATAGATGCATCCCCAACAGGAAATGGCGCTATCATGATACTTTCGCCAACGTGCGGGATGGATTGCCAGACTTGCTCGGTGATAAATGGCATTATCGGATGGAGCAGGCGCATGGAAGTCTCAAGTACGTTCCAAAGAACGTGCTGAACCACAACACGCTCCTCAGTCTGAAGCCTTGGCTTTGCCATCTCGATGTACCAATCTGCGTATTCGCTCCATAGGAAGTCGTATAATGCATGGGCCGCCGTATCCATGTCGTACGCTTGGAGTCCAGAATTTACCGCATCAATGGTTTTCTGGAGTCGGCTCAATATCCACTTATCCTCGAGTCTCAATTTATCTACGAGTGGTTTTTCGGGGGGGACACCCGTGTCGAGGTTAAGCATAACGAAGCGCGCAATATTCCATATCTTGTTCGAAAAATTCCTTACAGCGGCAACACGCCCCTCTGAAAATCGAATATCCTGGGTCTTACCCACCTGCTGTATAAGTGCAAATCTGAGGGCGTCTGCACCGTACTTCTCGACAAGATCAAGCGGATCAATGCCTGTGCCGAGGGATTTACTCATCCGTCGTCCTTCTTCATTCAACACAGTAGCGTAGATATACACATCGCGAAACGGAATCTCGTGAAGGAAGTACATGCTGGTCATGATCATGCGCGATACCCAAAGGTATATGATGTCACGCGCTGTAGTCAGGACTGACGTCGGGTAGAAATAATGAAGTTCCGGGGTCTCTTTTGGCCACCCCATGGTAGCAAATGGCCAAAGAGCAGAAGAAAACCACGTATCGAGGACATCAGGGTCTTGCTCGAGTTGCGAACCACCACATTTGGAGCATGCCTGCACCTCTTTTTTCGAAGCGGTATATCCGCCGCAATCCAGGCACTTCCAGACCGGTATCCGATGTCCCCACCACAACTGACGCGATATGCACCAGTCGCGGATATTCTCCATCCATTCTATATAGACATCAGCGTATCTCTCAGGCACAAAGCGGATCCGCCCGTTCTTTACCACATCAATGGCTGGTTGAGCAATTTCCTTCATTCGAGCAAACCATTGCTCGGACAAAAGCGGCTCTATTGTGGAACCGCATCGAGCACAAGTCCCCACCGAGTGGATATACTCCTCTTCACGCGCAAGAAGCCCCAGTGTCCGAAGTTCATCAATAATCGCTTCGCGCGCAGCGTACCGATCAAGCCCTGCAAACCGCCCTGCTTCAGCGGTCATGGTACCATCGGCCCCAATAACTACAACCTGGGGCAAATTGTGGCGCATACCGATCTCAAAGTCGTTGGGGTCGTGCGCAGGCGTTACTTTCACAGCGCCTGTGCCGAAACTCGGGTCTACATGAGGGTCCACAATTATGGGGATATGCCGGTTCATGATGGGAAGAACTGCTTTTTTGCCCACCATTCCCAAATATCTATCATCATCTGGATTCACAGCAACCGCAGTGTCACCAAGCATTGTCTCCGGTCGCGTGGTTGCGACCGTAATCACACCGGAGCCATCCTCAAGGGGGTAATCAATATGCCACAGATGCCCCGCTGTCTCTTCGTATTCAACCTCAATGTCTGAGATTGCTGTCTCGCACCTCGGACACCAATTGATCACACGAACGCCTCGATAGATTAACCCGTCATTGAACCAGCGCACGAACTGCTCCAACACAGCGTCCGCATATCCTTCGTCCATGGTAAACCGAAGGCGCCTCCAATCAAACGCATAGCCCATACGTTGAAACTGGCGGATTATCGTGTTTCCGTATTCTTCCTTCCACTTCCAAACACGCTCGAGGAACTTTTCCCTGCCCAGGTCATGCCTTGTCAGCCCCTCCTTAGCAAGCTCGCGTTCGACGACGTTTTGAGTTGCGATACCCGCGTGGTCGGTACCGGGCAGAATAAGCGTGTTGTATCCTTGCATGCGTTTCCACCGCCCCAGAACATCCTGGATTGTGTAGCAGAGCGCGTGCCCAATGTGTAAAGAGCCGGTGATGTTTGGTGGCGGGATAGTGATTGAGTACATTTCCCGTGAGGGATCAACGTCAGCGTTGAAGTATCCTTTACTTAGCCAGTAGTCATACCACTTTGGTTCGACAGTCTGCGGGTTATAGGTCTTGGGCAGCATTTCATACTTGTCCATCATTTTCCTCCACCGGATTCGCTCCACATTCGACAGACGGGTGAAGCGTTTGATACTACTATTAAGCAAAAACTCCTTCCGTCAGTTAAGGACGAAAGGAGCATGTCTTCCGTGGTACCACCTTAGTTCGCGCGCTGGTCTTCCAAGTCCAACACGCCTCTTGACGCTGTAACGGGCTTGCCCGATCAGACTTATTCTTCCTTCCAGGTAAGGTTTCAGTCTGACAGCTCCAGGGCGACGTTCGGCGGCTTAGCCCCCGCAGGCTCTCACATCGCCGTAGTCTCCAAACCAGCAGCGACCACTGGTCAGAGATTTACCGCGACCTGCTTCTCTGTGGTCTTCGACCGCCTACTCCTCCCTTTCGACGCCTTTTTCCTACACTTCTTGTTGGATAACAAAGCAATTTCAAGAACCTCGTCCGCGTGCTCAACCGGCTCGAATGTGAGTTCCTCGCGGACATAGTCTGGCAGTTCGTCGAGGTCCTTGACATTCTCTTTTGGAATAATGATTGTCCTAATCCCGGCTCGGTGGGCAGCCAGTACTTTCTCCTTTAAGCCTCCAACTGGAAGCACCTTCCCGCGGAGTGTTATCTCTCCGGTCATTGCCACGTCTCGCCGCACTGGTCGCTTCGCAAGTGCAGAAGCCAGCGCAGCCGCAATTGTGATCCCTGCCGAAGGTCCGTCTTTGGGGACTGCGCCAGCCGGAACATGGATATGGATATCGGTATTATTCGGAAAATCTTGCGGTATGTCAAGTTGGGCTGCTCTCGACCGCACATATGTGAGAGCAGCCTGTGCTGACTCCTTCATCACGTCGCCTAGTTGACCAGTCAACAGCAGATGCCCTTCTCTCGCCTGTAATAGCCCAACCTCAATGCTCACGACGTCGCCACCAAACTCGGTATAAACTAGACCTGTAGCGGCGCCAATTTCGTCCCGCTTTTCTGCCATGCCGTAGCGAAACTTCGGCTGACCAAGGTAATCCTTCACCTTAGTCGGCGTTACCCTCGTTTGCGTGGTTTTTCCTTCTGCGACCTCTTTGGCAACCTTTCGACATATGGACGCAATCTCTCGCTCCAAGTTTCGAACACCGGCTTCTCGAGTGTACTCTCGGATAATGGTCCGGAGAGCCTCGTCGGTGATCTTCAGCAACTTTGAGTTCAGGCCATGTTCGGTAATCTGTTTTGGAACAAGGAATTGCCTCGCAATATTTAGTTTGTCGTCCTCAATGTAGCCCGAAAACGGGATTACCTCCATTCGGTCTTTCAACGCCGGTGGAATAGGATCGAGAATATTCGCAGTGGTTATGAACATGACATCACTCAGATCGAATGGAACCTCAAGGTAATGGTCGCTGAATGCACGGTTTTGCTCTGGATCAAGCGCTTCGAGCAGAGCAGCAGACGGGTCACCGCGGAAATCAACACCAACCTTGTCAATCTCATCAAGCATAAAGACAGGATTTCGTGAGCCCGCCTGCCTTATCCCTTGGATGATACGTCCTGGCATGGAGCCAATATATGTTCGCCTGTGCCCCCTGATTTCGGCTTCGTCTCGAATGCCGCCCAAGGATACACGGATAAACTTCCTGCCCAGCGCTCGAGCGATTGACTTCCCAATGGATGTCTTGCCTACGCCCGGGGGTCCGACAAAGCACAGGATGGGTCCTTTCATCGTGCCAGACAGTTGCTTCACAGCGAGAAACTCCAGGATTCGTTCCTTGGCTTTCGTCAGTCCATAGTGGTCCTCGTCCAAGACACGAGCCGCCTCTTGTATATCTATGGTTTCCTCTGTGCGGACACTCCAGGGCAATGAAGTTAGCCAATCCAGGTATGTCCGAATAACGACACCTTCTGGAGCGGCATAGGGCATCTTCTCCAGCCTGCCAAGTTCCTTTAGAGCACGCTCTTCGACCTCTGGGGGCATGGCTGCTTCTTCTATCTTTGTTCGGTAGTTTTCGATCTCGCCATATCGCTCGTCCCGCTCACCCAGTTCCTGTTGGATCGCCTTCATCTGCTCACGAAGGATGAACTCTCTCTGGGTATCTCCCATTTCTTTCTCGACACGGCTGCGAATATTCCGCTGAATTTCCAGAATCTCCGCTTCCCTCTTGAGCAGGATATTGAGTTTCTCAAGTCTTTCCTTTACAGAAGTGCTCTCTAGGATCTCTTGCTTTGAATCAACCCTGAGGGCTAGATAAGGCGTGATAGCATCTGCCAGACGTCCGGGTTCAGTGATATTGACAACGTTTACCAAGGCTTCCGGTGGTATATTTCGCCCGATGTTCACTATCTGCTCAAACTGTGCGGTTACGCTCCTCATGAGGGCTTCAATTTCGAGGCTCGACTCCTCAATAGTAGGCAGCAGTTGTACCCTAACCAAGAAGAATGGATCAGTTTCGAGGTACTCGAGAATGCGCGCACGCTCAATTCCTTCTAGGACGACTCGCACTGTGCCATCCGGCACCTTCATGATTTGCATAACCTCAGCGACAAGACCAACCTGATAGATATCATCTGGTCCGGGCTCGTCAGTAGCAACCTGCTTTTGAGCAACAAGTAAGATGTAACGGTCACTGGCTGTCGCTTCTTCCAAAGCACGAACAGACTTTGCCCTTCCCACAAACAGTGGAAAGATCTGGCGTGGGAAATAGACGGCATCGCGGACTGGCAGCATAGGAACTACGTCGGGCAGTTCCAGATAGACTTGCTCGTCCGAGGGCGTTTCCTGACTCGTTCTGCGCTGTTTACGGACCCTTTGTCCTGATTTTGTTTGTCCTGATTTGATCCTGGGCTTGGTCATTCTATTGAGAATCCCCTTCCCGCAAGGGAGGCTAGCATTTGAGGAACAGATGCAATGGCAGCCCACTGAATGCTTTCGGTGTCAGCGAGCCGCTTTCCTGCCTGGGCTTTAGTCAGGAGGCTGCTTTCAACTCATCGCTTGTAATGAGTTTTGGCTCAGCCCGATGCAGGATCACGTCGGCGTTCACAATGCACTTCTTTACTCCTCCAACCGACGGGATCTCGTACATGATGTTTAGCATTACCTCTTCGATGATTGCGCGAAGTGCCCGCGCTCCGATACTTCGCTTCATCGCCTCCGCGGCAATCGCCTCTAATGCGTCATCTGTGAAAACCAGTTCGACGCCATCGTACTCAAAGAACTTCTGATACTGCTTTACCAGTGCGTTTTTCGGCTCGACAAGGATACGCACAAGGGCTTCGTGGTCCAAGGCGTCAAGCGTAGCGATGACTGGTACACGACCGACGAACTCTGGTATGAACCCGTACTTCAGGAGGTCTTCAGGCAAAACCTGCGCCAAGATTTCGCCTACTTGACGGTCTTTCTTACCTTCGATTTTCGCACGGAAGCCCAGTGCAGTGTTGCTCAGCCTGTGCTCAATAATCCGGTCAAGCCCCTCGAATGCGCCCCCACAAATAAACAAGATATTCGTCGTGTCAATCTGGATGTACTCTTGCTGAGGATGCTTGCGTCCGCCCTGCGGAGGGACATTTGCTATAGTGCCTTCAAGAATCTTCAGAAGCGCTTGTTGGACGCCCTCACCTGAAACGTCACGGGTTATTGAGGGGTTATCCGCTTTCCGACTGATTTTGTCAATTTCGTCAATGTACACGATCCCTCGTTGGGCATTTCGTATGGTACTTTGAAGGCTATCCCCATGATCTGCCGCCTGGAGTAGTTTTAGCAGAATGTTTTCCACATCTTCACCCACGTAGCCTGCTTCCGTAAGCGAGGTCGCGTCGGCAATTGCAAATGGCACATTCAGTATCCTGGCCAGCGTCTGGGCTAGTAGCGTCTTACCGCTTCCTGTCGGACCAATCAGGAGGATATTGCTTTTTTGAAGTTCAACGTCCGAAGTAGGAGCATTTATGCGTTTGAAATGGTTGTACACTGCGACGCTCAGTATACGCTTTGCCTTTTCCTGACCGATGACATACTGGCTCAGGATTCGGTAAATATCTTTGGGTTTGGGAATACCGCTGAACTCGAAAGACTCGTCGGTCCTAGCAACTTCGGCACGGATTGTGTCGTTGCACAATTCGAGGCATTCCAGACAGATTCCGCCGTAGACCCCGACGATAAGTTTCTTCACTTGCTCGCGGCTTCGCCCGCAGAGAGCACACCGTTCGTCAACTCGATCAAATCCTGCTCTTCCCAAGACTATGTCCTCCAATAACTTTCAATGCAGACCAGTGCAACCCCCAAGTACCAAAAGGAGAAGCCTCCTATTCGGTCCGGTCGAAGACATATAATCCACAGGCTCGACTAGCGATTTTCCTTCTCCAGGATTTCGTCAATCAGACCGTATTCAAGTGCCTCCTGCGCAGACATGTAGTAATCACGGTCTGTGTCCCGCTCAACCTTCTCAATTGGCTGCCCTGTATGTTTTGCGAGAAGCCCGTTGAGAAGGGCTTTGTACCTGAGGATTTCTCTAGCCTGAATGTCAATGTCAGAAGGCGTGCCTTGAAAGCCTGCACTACCCTGATGAATCATCATACGAGCATTGGGCAAAGCATATCTCTTCCCCTTGGCACCACCAGCCAACAAAATCGCGGCCATGCTTGCTGCCTGACCGACACATATCGTTGCTACGTCAGGCTTAATGATCTGCATTGTATCATATATCGCCAATCCAGCCGTGACCAGACCACCTGGACTGTTGATGTAAAACTCTATATCTTTGTCAGGGTCTTCTTTCTCCAAGAAAAGCAGTTGGGCAATCACTAGATTCGAGACATCGTCGTCAATGGGCGTGCCGATAAATACAATTCGCTCCTTGAGCAACCTAGAGAATATGTCGTAGGCACGCTCTCCCCTGGACGTTTGTTCCACAACCATTGGGACCAAGGCCATTTGTAAAGTACTCTCCTTCCGTGTACTTTTCTCATTGGTACGCGGAAAGCACGTGGCAAAACCGCAATAGTCTAATCAACTCCCATTTCAGATTATGTGCTTTCCGCGCCTTCTTCTCCACTCCTTATATTCGACACAGACTTAAGAAAGTCGAACAACTTTCTATTGAGTAGTCTATTAGCAAGTATACCACGACCACCCCTGGCATCGTAATAACCGGTAACGGCTTCCACTGATGCGTTGCGCTCCTCGGCAATCCGCTCAATCTCCGCCTGGACCTCCTCATCGGTAACTTCGATGCCTTCTCGGGTTGCAATTTCACCAAGGACCAGACCATTTCGCAAGCGGCGTGACGCGGCCTGCTTCAATCCTTCGATAAATTGCTCTTCCGTCTCACCGATTTCCGAAAGATATTGTTCCATGGTAAGATTTCGTTGACGCAGTTGCGCCTCTATATCCTCAAGGTCGTGTCGCACCTCATGGTCAAGCATTACTTCCGGAAACTGCACATTCGACCGCGATACGATTTCCTCAACGATTTTCCGCTCTACCTCTGCATCTGCTTCTTTGTTTGCCTGGTCAAGAAGATGTTGCCTTACATCCTCTCTCAGGTCGTCCACCGAATCGTGCCCCAGTTCCTTTGCAAAGTCATCGTTGATTTCCGGAAGGCACATGACGCGGATTGACTCGATTGCCACATCGAACTCCGCACTTTTCCCCGCAACTTGCGGGTCTGTGAAGTCTTGAGGATATTTGATTGAAAACACACGCCTCTCACCTGGACGCATACCCATAATCGCCGCGTCAAAATCGGGCAGGTTCGTCCCGACATGTAGAATCGTCCGCCGAGGACCGTCTTTCGCATCGCCTTCCAATTGCGAAGTGATCTCTGCTGTGACAAAGTCCCCTGCTGCAATTCCGCGGTCGTGGACGACCTCATATTTTGCCCTGCTCTCCTGGATTTTCTTTAAATGAGACTCAACGTCTTCGTCCGTGACCTTGACGGTCGGGCGGTTTACCTCGATCCCCTTATACTCCCCCAGTTCGATTTTCGGTGGTAGCGGCACCTTCGCCTTGAATATGAAGGGCTGGTTTGCTTCGAATTGCACGATCTCTAGTTCTGGCTCAGCGAACGGTTCAGCATCGGCTTCTTTAAGCGCTTCAAGGTACGCAGGACCGACCAGGCGTTCGATTGCCCGAGTTCGAACCGACTCGGCTGGCACGTAGCGCTCCAGGATTGCTTGAGGCGCCTTCCCCCTTCTAAAGCCAGGGATGTCCACCTGCTTCGACAATTCCCTGTATACACTCTTAATGGTTTCGCCTACTTTGTCGGCCCCCACCTCTACGCTTAAGCCCAGCGTGCAGGGACCGAGATGCTCAACTGTAACCTGCATCATCCAACTCCTTACGGCGGGACGTACAGCCTCTTGGTATTGCCGAATTGCCCACCTCCATAGGAAAGCGGGCAAAAGAATACCCCGTCGCGGTGGTCCCGAGCGACGAGGCTGCCCGAAAGTGACATAGAGTACAAAACATTCGGTACAGGCTCAGCGCGTGCTTGTATCCGCGCGTCCTCCACAGATTGTACTCTGTGCTTAATAATGGAGCGGGAGACGGGATTCGAACCCGCGACATCCACCTTGGCAAGGTGGCGTTCTACCTCTGAACCACTCCCGCACATTGCCGACCGGAAGATTTGGCTTGCAGAAAACAACGTACCTGTCTCTTCCGGTCGCTTATCAACTTTCAAATGGTGGGCGAGAGGAGAGTTGAACTCCTACGCCTTTCGGCACTAGATCCTAAGTCTAGCGTGTCTGCCATTCCACCACTCGCCCGACCTTAAGATCGGCTATCTGACGCTATGCGCCGATAGCCCGACTCTCGAATCTCAATCTTACGGCTTGCGATACGTTGGTGGGTCGTATAGGATTCGAACCTATGGCCCGCTGATTAAGAGTCAGCTGCTCTACCAACTGAGCTAACGACCCGTCACTTCGATGCATGCAGGGACTTTACCCTCTGCCCCCTGTGCAACGACAGGATGGGCCAACTGCTAGTAAAGCAGCAGGACCCGGCAGATCACAAGTCAATTCTACATATTCCACGCCAGTTTGTCAAGCAACGCAAGCCTAGTGCAACAGCGAGTGGCGGGCCTGGAGGGAATCGAACCCCCAACACCCAGTTCCGAAGACTGGTGCTCTATCCGTTGAGCTACAGGCCCATGCAACATCATAATTCTACCCCCACATGATTCTACTGTCAAGGTATGTGGTAGCGTGAGAAGGTTCCAAATGACAGAGGCACGACCGCAGTAATCCGCACTAGGTACGGCTGCTGAAACACACGCTTTGCAAATCGAGGTCGAGTAGATCCCCCTGCTTTGATTATGGTCGCATACAAGATTATAATGCCAGTGGCGACACTTTCCGAAGGGACGGGTGAGTAATGAGCAAGATGCTTTTGCCAGCAGCGATCATGACTTTCGCAGTGATCGCATTCAGTAGCGGCCAGGCTTGCGGGTCAAGATTGGAAATCCTGTTGTTGACGGAACTCTTCCCAGAGAGTGACAGTTCTTTCATCCAGATGCTGGGGGAGTCTCTTAAGAGCGAGGGCTTCAATGTCAGGTTCATTGATGCAGACGCTCTCATCAATGAATTGTCGAAACCGCCGAAGGGAAGACTTCTCGTTTTGCCCAATTCGGCATGTTTTCCGGTAGGCGCAAAAGGTGCCCTTGTCAATTTTGCAAAAGGCGGGGGAAATCTGCTAATGATCGGCGGTCCAGCCCTATCTAGACAGGTCGTCAAAGTGGATGGGGAGTGGCTAACCGAGACAGCATTGCTCGAACGGCTGGCTACGATGCCTGCACACGAGACACTTCTTGATTTCGCAAAGGTCAAGTGGTCTGCAGATTTCAGGGACACTGGCACCCCTGACACCGCCGTAGAAGTTCGCACGATTGCAACTGGCATTGCAGAGGCTCCCTCCGCTATGGAATTGCACGCTCAAAGCGTGAAATTCTGGGAGTTTCAAGACATCCCAGTGCAGCAAGGATTCCCTCCAGATGATTCGGTGACGGTTTTCTGGGCAAAAGCATCTGAGAATGCCCGTAGGTGCATCGTAGCCTGGCTAGATAAGGATGGTGCACGCTGGTTCACACACATTCCACTATCCACATCTTGGACGCGCTATGCTCTGCCGAGCGGTCAATTTCGACACTGGAAGGGGCCTGGCAAAGCAGACGACCGAATAGACTTGACAAAAGTGGTCAAGTTCAAAGTAGGGTTTGAGCATCAGTCCCTCCGAGATTCTAATCAGCCTGTAACTCTCTGGGTTTCCGATGTTCGCTCTGCTAGAAATCCAGCAGGCAATCCAGATTTCTCCCAGCCGTTGCTTGAAACCTTAAGTCCCACATACAAGACGTATGAAACGAGTGCTGCCGCACTGGTTCGAACATTTGGTTCGTACTTCGACTTACCAGCCCAACCCGCCTTTGAAGGACCACTACAAGTCGTGTGCTCATTGCCTAGATACCGTGGGATGGGATTCAACAAGACAGCGCCACACCGTTGGATTCCATATCTGGCTGTTCGGATGAGTGACGGGCACATTGGCGGCGCAGGTTCCGCATTTTATGTGCAAGATGACGATCAGTACAAGGGAACTGTATGGGGGATGCTCGGCATCAAAGATGCATCTTTTCTTGCCTCCAACCGGCGCAAAATAGTTGACGAGATCTGCAGAATGGTCAGGCGCATCGATGAGGGAATATTTCTTCTCTCGGCGGGGACTGACCGAGCGTCCTACTTCGATGGCAACCCGCTAATCGGTGCAGTAGTCTTGAACCTTGGCACAAGCCGAGCAGAGGCAAATTTACAGGTTGTCATCACAGGCGATCCAGAGTACTGCCGTAACCTAAGCCCGTCTCCCACATACTCGTCACAAAAATCGCTAACCCTGACCGAAGGACGCAACGTGGTTGAGTTCGAAAGGTTGCCACACCTTGCGCCTGGATTTTACGTGGCCACTGCATCGTTGTACATCGGCGAAAGGCTCGTAGACCAAATACGGCAGCCATTCTCAGTGATTGAATCAAAACCCGTGAACAAGGATGAACTGGTAACAATCAAAGGAGATCTCTTCTATTACAAGGGAAAGCCTTGGTACTCGCTGGGCATTAATTACAGACCTCTTTACGTGGCTTCCCTCGAAAGCGAAGAGTTCTGGAAGTACTGGACACATCCTGACCAGTATGATCCAGAGATAATTGAGATAGAACTTGACCTAATGAATAAGATTGGCTTGAACACGGTTGCGCTGATTTACCCGGACAAAGATTCTGTTGCACCGGCGCTGGTAGACTTTATGGAACGGGCACATCGCCACGGATTGAAGTGCCATGTATACATATCGGGGCTTGAGCCAATGTCGCCGAAGCCCCAGGTTGCCGAGAGACTTATTACCGCAGCAAAACTGTGGGAGAATCCGGCTATGTTCGCATATGACCTCGGCTGGGAAGTCAGAATTGGCAGAGAGGAAAAACGGCAAGCGGCAGATGAGCACTGGAAGCGCTGGATTGAAGACCGGTATGGCAGTATTGAGAATGCGGAGAAAGACTGGGGATTCAGTCTGCGCAAGGATGCTGGCGGCCGAATCCACGGACCCACCGACGAGCAAGTAATGAAAGATGGTCCGTGGAGGCGCATGGTGGCTGCATACCGGCGGTTCTGGGACGATCGAATTAGTCGGCAATACATGAAGAATAGAGAGGTGATGAAAAGACTCGACCCGTATCATCCGATAAGCGTTCGCAGTGGCTTTGGTGGCACGGGGACTCTCGCGCCTTATGCGGTCCCTCAAATGCCGGTTGACCTTTTTTCTGGCGCCAAGCACCTCGACTATATATCGCCGGAGGGTTACAACTTCTCAGGAGATTTTCAGAGTTTCCGCGAATGTGGATTTACTACTCTTTATGGGAAATTCGTGAGTAGTGGGAAGCCCATCTACTGGGCCGAACTAGGATACTCCGTCTCAGGAAACCCCACCCCCGAAACACTCGAAAACCAGCGGCAGTACTACGAAAAGATATACAGGGTATTCCATGAAACTCGTTCCGCAGGCTCTGCAGCCTGGTGGTGGCCTGGATATCTCATATGGGAGGAAAGCGATTTCGCTGTGATCAATCCCGACTTTACTCTGCGTCCGGCAGCCCACGAGTTCACGAAAATGGCAAAAATGGTCAGAAACCTACCTCCGCAGAAGAAGCCCGACTATTGGATTGAGATTGACCGCGATCTTTACACAAACGGCTATGCTGGATTGCTTGCGGATAAACGTGCAGAGTACGGCAAGGCTGTCAGCGAGGGCAGGACCGTTGGTCTGCGCACAAAGGCAACCGGCACCGACACATCCAACTTCCCGCGTGTCGCCATCGGTGGCACTCCGCTTAATGGCAAGAATGCACCAGAATATCTGAACGCTGAATTCAATTGGCTGGAAATACTTGACGCCTCCGGTAGGTGGGTCAGAGTCGAAGATGGCGACCGTGTGGCAGTCAAGCCAGATTCGCCAGTAATCGTGCGCGCCTCGGTGGGAAACACAAATGAGGTTAAATGGCTGGCAAAAGGCAAGTGGGCTGTGTATCTCCAAGCAACAATTAACGACCAGAAAGTATTTGCACCGATTTCAAGAGACACTAAATTCTTGGACGACGCCGAAGTCCCGCCCTTCGAATTGACTAGTGGCATTTCTAATGGAACCCGAGTCAGTTTTCAGATGGTGACTGGTGACATTGTATTCGGAGAGAAGAGATACGTGACTTTGGAATTAGACAGCAAGGAATAAACAACCTACCACTTTTGGGCGGTTTTTCAAATTAGAACTGTCATTTCGTGCTTGTTTGCCTCTCGGTTGCCCTTGCAGGGTCGTAGTTCGGGTTTGGAATAGGCATGGCAGCGTTTACCGATTTCCGCCATTCCGCCAACATCTCTTTCAACTCGCCAGCCTTTTTGGGCAACCGCGTGCTAAGGTCGGTTGTCTCACCGATGTCCTCTTCGAGGTTATAAAGTTCGACCCGCCCATCTTCGAAATACTCGATGAGTTTCCACTTGCCGGCTCGCACGGCGCCACATGGAGTTGCACCACCCGGGTGGTAATGAGGATAATGCCAGTATACCGCCTCACGATTGATACTGCCAGACCCAGTGAGAAGCGGAAGAATACTCAAGCCATCTAGAGGACGATTCTTCGGCGGCTCCACTCCTGCAATTTCACATATAGTAGGGAAATAATCAGTGCTTGTCACCACTTCGTCGCAGACGGTACCCGGCTTCACCTTCCCAGGCCATCGCACAATCAGCGGGTCGCGTATTCCGCCCTCATACAGTGTGCCCTTTGCTTCACGCAGAGGAGCATTTGAGGTCGCTTTGCCATACCCGCCGTTGTCGGAGTTGAATATTACAACGGTATTGTCCGCGATTCCCAACTCATCCAACACAGCCATGATTCGTCCCACGCCCTCGTCTACACTCTGGATCATCGCCGCATAAACAGGATTGTTTTGAGGATCCTCCGGTCTGGCTTTTGCCCTAAATTTAGCAATGTACTCTTCCTTCGCTTGCAAGGGAGTGTGAACCGCGAAATGGGGTAGATAAAGGAAAAACGGACCGTCCTTATGGGTTTTGATATATCTTATTGCCTCGTCTGTCAACCTATCAGTCAGATACTCGCCTTCTTTGCCCGAAGTGATTGTCGGAATATTGTAAGGCCAGAAATAACTGGGTGGCTGACCTTTGTTTGTCCCACCAAAATTGACATCAAAACCGTACTTCTCAGGAAAATACGACTCCTTGCCAAGATGCCATTTGCCGATGCTTGCAGTCGAATATTCAACCTTTTTGAGGACCTTGGCGATAGTTACCTCGCTAAGCGGCAGTTCCTGATGGAAATCAGGAACTCTAAGTTTAGCCCACGGGAAATGATGCCCTGGTATCCAGTCGGTGAGTCCTATTCTCGCCGGATATCTACCAGTCAGTACGCTTGCCCGGGTAGGTGAGCACACAGGACACGCAGAATACGCATTGGTAAACCTCATGCCTTCCGCCGCCAGACGATCAATGTTTGGTGTCTCGTAAAACTTACTTCCATAGCAACCGAGGTCAGCCCAGCCCAAGTCGTCCATCAGAATGAAAATGACGTTGGGTCTTGCTTTTTTCGCAGAAAATGCATCCGACTGAATCATTAACATCGCGGAAACTCCAATTATAGTTTTACATGCCTTGTTGAGAAACTGCCTTCTACTTGACTTGTCCATCAAGCGTCTCATGTTGGTCACCTAATTATACGCTATCCGAGTTTCTTCTCCTCTGGCACTCCGCCGCTTCGTAAACTACTCGCGCGGTGAGGCAGACGGTCCCCTCATAGACGAAGCAATCACGCCGATTGCACAAATCGCCGCGGCTACCAGCATCGCATCACGGAACGCTACAGATGACGCCTCGACCATAGGAAGACTGGTTCGATAGGAAGCAAGTCTGCTTGAATACACGGCGGCTGAGACCGCTACCCCACTCACCATTCCAAGATTTCTCATGGTTGCCTGCATACCGGCTGCAACACCAAGCATATTGGGCGGGACACACCCCATAATAGCGCTGTTGTTCGGAGATTGGAATATCCCAGTACCCAGCCCAACCACTGCGAGTGAACATATGACGCGAAATGCATCTGGTGACTCACCAAGGTATCCGATCAGCACCAACCCAAGGCACGAAGTCGCAAGTCCCAGGGAACCGAGCACGCGCGAACCAATGCGGTCAGAGACGGCGCCGCTGAACGGTGCGATCAGCGCCACCGTCAAAGGCACAGTCGTAAGCGTAGCACCCATGCGCTGGGGTGAATATCCCAGCACGCCGGCGAGATAAAAGGGCATCAGAAAGGTCACAGAAAATGTAGACGCAAAGTTCAAAAATGCACTCGCGCAGGCGGCAGCGAAAAGCCTATTGCGAAACAATTCAAAGTCAAGCACCGGATTGTCTGTTCTTCGTTCTCTGACGATGAAGAAAACACCAAACAACAGCCATGCTCCCATAAGCGCCTTGATCAGCGGAGATTGCCACCCGACTTCGGGGCCACGGCTTAGTCCCGTTGTCAGAGCAGCCAAACTCATGATGAGGAGCATGGAACCAAGGATATCAAATTGGCGCGTCGGATGTCGTTTTTCGCGTCCCAATATTTTCTGGGCTAATGCAATCCCAAATAACCCAATTGGCAAATTGACGAAGAAAATCATTGGCCACCCTGCTGTGCCCACCAAGAACCCGCCTAACGCCGGTCCGACTGTGAGTCCCGTAGCCACCACGGCACCATTAATACCCAGAGCCCTTCCCCGCTCATTGTCTGGAAACGCTTCAGTAATTATCGCCGCACCATTTGCCATAATCATTGCGGCACCGATAGCCTGGAAACCCCGCGACGCAATTAGCAAGTAAATGTTGCGTGAAAGCCCACAAAAAAGTGAGCCAGAGGTGAAGATTGCGAACCCCAAGATATAAACAGGCTTGCGTCCCAAGAGATCTCCGAGCCGACCAAATGTCAACAGGAGACCGGTAACCACAAGAAGGTAGGCGACAACAACCCACTGGACAGCGACAAATTTGGCGTGAAGCGAGGTCATGATTGAAGGGAGTGAGACATTGACGATGCTCGAGTCGAGCGTAGACATGAAAGTGCCGATGGATACGGTGAACATAGCCTTCCACTTGTAATCAACGCGGTCTGGCTTATGCGTCAGGCTAATCATCGTCCAATCCTAGCGTCCCGACTCCATGTCAGCCACCAGTGTGGTCAGCGACTCAACGCATTCGTGAAACACCTTCTCGCCGAGTTCACGACTTGAGCGTGAGGGATCACCCCATACGCCGATTTTTACGTTTGATTTCATCTTCTTGTGCGGGAATACGAGTTCGTTGCAAGATTGGTAGACTGTTTCCGCCCACGCGTCTTGGTCTGGAATGGCAAGTGCTTGGTGACTATCCACAAGCCATTTCTCCTCACCTCTAACCAAATCAGGAGCCAGGTAAAGGATGAGGGATGTCTCTATGAAACCCGCATGGTAATCCCTGTCCTCCATCGCCTCTTTCCACGTTTTCGATAGCCTATAGATAGGGGCAACCGCTATCCGGGCATCGGGAGCGATCCGATAAAGCATGGGAACTGCCAACTGATGTGCCTCCACATTCTCCGTGCCGCAGTGCCCGTGCAGCAGAATCATATTCCGAATGCCCTGTCGGTACAGAGACCCGCCAATCTCCGTTAATACCGCAGCAGTCAGACCAGGCGATATGTCTATCGTACCGGGTAGGCCTCCGCCGGAGAAACTGTAATGCAATGGAGGAACCACAAAGCAGCCGCATTGTTGTGAGGCGCCTACAGCAACCATGTAGGCTGTGATGCTATCCACTAGGGTCGGAAGATGATATCCGTGTTGTTCTGTTGAACCTGTCGGAAGAATCGCCGTTTGAGTGAGCGAAAGTGCCTCGCGCACCTCTTCGACCGTCATATGCCCCCAAACTCGCAGTCCAGACCCAGCGGAGAATTCGGATCCTAGTACGTTCATTTCTTGCCCCCTTGAGGAGTTTTGGAATTACATATCACATGCGCAGAGATACTTGCCTAGTTTGGCTTACGCTGCCATACGCAATTGGATTGTCCAAAGCGCACGATGCAAAACAATTGTCTAATGGAGCACGCCGCTTTGTCAACAGACGGCCTAGTATCGCCATTCCCACAATGAGCACGGCATCCAAGGATTCTCTGCATGCTAATATGGGTTGAGCACCACCATTGGGCGATTCCTAAATTGCGACAGAGGCTTGCCGACTATAAAATCATTGCCTGCAAAGCGGCTTGCCCTCCCATTGACTAGCATGTGCTATATGTATTACCATTGGCATGCTGATATCGTTTTCATGCGGAGGGAAGAATGAATCAGGCGTCTGACCTGTTTCTTGCACCTGCACCAAAAAAGATTACGCGTCGGAACGAGTTCTTCGACCCAAAGGGCAAGCGATTCATAGTACTCGATGCCGACAAGCCTCAATTACTGATTCCCGCGGCTAGGAAAATCGGGCTGAATTGGGAAATTACGGCAAGCCCAAAAGCACCCAAGAACGAAATTGGCGTAGTTATCAGACTTGATAACAAGACCTCTCCCGCGAAAATCGTTGCACATAGTGGCAAGACTCCGCCTGATTCATACAAGTTGACAATCAGTCCGAAGCGAATCGAGATCGTGGCGCCGACACCGGCTGGTGCATTCTACGGGGCATGTACCCTGGCGCAAATACTGCGGCAATCAAGAACCAAGTCATCTGGACGTGGGAAGTATGAGATTAGATGTCTTACAATTTCGGACTGGCCAGATTTTCCAGCGCGCGGCGTGATGCTCGATATCAGCCGCGACAAGGTCCCCACAATGGAGACCCTGTACCACCTGGTTGACCTCCTTGCTGAGTGGAAAATCAATCAATTCCAATTGTACACCGAACATACCTTTGCCTACCTCGCTCATCCCGTTGTCTGGGCGAAGGCGAGTCCAATGACCGGTGAGCAGATTATGGCGCTCGACGCTTATTGCAGAGAGCGATTCATCGAACTGGTGCCCAACCAAAACTCATTCGGTCATATGGAAAGATGGCTGACTCACAGCAAATACCGCGGCATGGCAGAAGCGCCCCAGGGATGCGATACTATCTGGGGGCACTTCGACCACCCATTCAGTCTTTGTCCAGGCGACCCAAGGACCATACCTTTCCTGCGAGGGCTGTACGACGAACTCTTGCCTCATTTCACAAGTAATATGTTTAATGTGGGACTTGACGAAACTGTGGACCTCGGCTGTGGCAAGAGTGCAAAAGTTTGCCAAGAGCGAGGAACAGGTCGTGTATATATGGATTTCCTGATCGAGATTCATCGCTTGGTGACAGAAAAGAACCGAAAAATGCAGTTTTGGGGCGATATTGTGATTAAGCATCCAGAACTCATACCCGAACTGCCCAAAGACGTGATCGCCTTGGAATGGGGATACGAGGCTGACCATCCATTCGCTGAGCACGGAGAGAAGTTTCGGTCAGCAGGCATTCCTTTTTATGTGTGCCCCGGCACCTCAAGTTGGAACTCCCTTGCGGGCAGAACCGACAACTGTATTGAAAATATAACCAATGCCGCGACAAATGGCTTGTCTCACGGTGCAGTTGGATTGCTCAACACTGATTGGGGGGATAATGGTCATTGGCAGCCGCTCTCGGTTTCCTACCTGGGCTTCATGACTGGAGCGATGGCGGCATGGAACTCAAGTATGAATCCGAATCGAAACATCGTTGAGTGTCTTTCGCTGCATGCGTTCGGTGATCGCACAGGCAAAATGGGGAAGGCATTCTTTGATCTAGGAAATATATACCGGGTTTTCAAAAAACGTACTTTCAATTGCACGGTGCCGTGGCAGATGCTCTTCCGCAGCCCCGAAGACCAGAGGGTAACAGAAGGATTGAATATTGCCGAATTCGCTGAAATGGAAAAAAGACTCAAAGAGATATCTAAGGCTGTCGAAGGAAACGAAATGATCTGCCCAGACTCTGGTGTAGTACGTGAAGAGTTTAACCAAGTAGTCAGGTTGCTCGAACTGGCTGCTTCGGTGGGAAGAGTGAGGCTTGGTGGACTGAAACCTCGAAGCCTAGACACACGTATTGAAGAAGCAAAGCAGAACCAGCGCCGGGTGTGGCTCCTTCGGAACCGCCCAGGTGGTCTGGATGACAGTATCGCTAAGATGCGGGCTCTCTGACTTCTGACGACACACCGGCGTGCAAACCGGAGAGACTCGTTCGCGAATTGTCGGCAAGGCATGACTCAGGGATTCACAAGGCGCTTCAGCGGATCAGGCATTATGTGCTGGAGGTCTTGAAATTATAGGCTCAAAGTCGAGCCCAAGAAACAACTCCAAAGGAGGAAAAATGGACAGCGAAAGTCTGCAAATGAGTCACAATCAAATAGCGCGATTTCTCGACAAGATGCCGGAAGAGTTCACTAAACGGGATATCATCCGTTTCTGCGAAGAAAACGGCATCGAAATGGTCAATTTCCGGTACGTAGCCGGAGACGGACGCCTCAAGACTCTCAACTTCATGATTACGAGCAGAGCGCACCTTGACCGGCTTCTTTCAACAGGAGAACGTGTTGACGGGTCCAGCCTCTTTTCGTACATTGATGCTGGGGCAAGCGACCTCTATGTCATCCCCAGGTACAAGACTGCTTTCGTGAACCCGTTCTCCACTATACCTGCCATTGACATCCTTTGCTCATACTACACTAGCGATGGAGTTCCTCTGCCAAGTGCGCCCGAGTGTATCGTAAAAAAGGCGCACGAGTCGCTCAAACGAGCCACGGGGCTGAGTCTGGATGCGATGGGGGAACTAGAATATTACGTATTGCACGAACCGCAGCCACTCTATCCTACGAGCTCACAAAGAGGCTATCATGAGTCGGCACCATTTGCAAAGTTTGAAGAAATGCGTTGTGAGGCGATGCAAGCACTCGCGCAGGCAGGGGCGAAGATAAAGTATGGCCACTCTGAGGTCGGGAGCATCCATGGCAATATAGGGATGGAACAAGGAGAAATTGAACTTGTCCCCGTGCCTGTGGAGGATGCTGCTGACCAACTCGTGGTGGCAAAGTGGATTCTTCGAATGGTAGGATTCAAGTATGGCGTCACCGTGACCTTCGCTCCGAAGATTATGGTGGGACACGCAGGAAGCGGGCTACATGTTCACACAAGACTGGTGAAGAATGGCAAGAGTGTGATGGTGCAGGGTAATGCTCTTAGCGAGTTTTGTCGAAAGGCAATTGCAGGCTACCTGACGATGGCACGCTCGCTTACCGCGTTTGGAAACACCGTGCCTATCTCCTATCTCAGGCTCGTACCTCACCAGGAAGCGCCGACAAACATTTGCTGGGGTGACCGGAACCGCTCGGTGCTCATTCGTGTGCCTCTTGGCTGGCTACATGTGAAGAATATGATCAGAGACGCAAATCCTCAAGACAAGAACAATGAGGCGAAGTATATTGACGCACAGACGATCGAGTTCCGCGCATCAGATGGGTCCGCAAATGCTCACCTCCTACTTGCTGGGCTGACTGTGGCTACCCGACACGGGCTAGAAATGAAGAATGCGCTGGAAGTCGCAGAAAAACTGTATGTGGACGTGAATATTTTCGCAGACGAGCATAAGGAACTTCAGAAAAAGTTACCACAACTTCCTCGTTCATGCTGGGAATCTGCGGATTGCCTCCTCGCAGACAGGGCAATCTACGAAAAAGACGACGTGTTCACACCTGTGGTCATCGAAGGCGTCGTGAAGGAACTAAAGCAATACGACGATCAAGACCTGAGTGAGCGGCTGTACGGTAAAGAAGAAGAGATTCGCAGAATTGTAGAGCAATATTTGCATTGCTCGTAAGCAAAGGGGCGCAACGCTGAGCGATCAAGGCTTTGCCTTCGCAAGCATTGTGTATGCATGAGCGTCTGCGCCCACCTTCCACCCTTAGAATGGAAATCTCGGTGGAGGCTTTGGGGCTAGACGCTCTAGTTCCCGAACCGCTACTTCGTTTCCGGGATCCAGTTTGAGAGCAGCAAAGAGTTGGCTCCGCGCTTCTTCAATTTGTCCTAGACGTAGCAATGACCAGGCAAGTTCGATTCGCCCACGAACGTCGAAAGGCACATCCTTGATAAAGTCCTCCAGAAGATTGGCACTTTTTTGGAGGATTCTGTCATCTTTGCTTCGGTACCACTCGAATTGGTAGGCCTTAGCAAGGTAGAGTCGCCACTCAGGCGAGGGCCACCTACTGAAGCCCAGAAGCGCTGTCTGCAGTGATTCGTCTGTCCGCGCCATTCCAATCAGGATATTGAACTTCAAACCAAGTATGTCGCTGGTAAGCGTCTTTGACTTTAGAACGGCTTTATTCACATAATCGAGCATTTCTTCTGCGCGTTGTGCCGGATTGCGCGAATAGTATGCGAGGTACGCGCGAATAAGGTAAGCCTCAGGTGAAGCCGAACCAAACTCATTGTCAACCATGGCAAGAATCTTTTTCTGACGCTTGGCGTTGCCATTCAGCGAATCTGAAAACGAAATGGCATAGTTGAGATATGCATCCCAATCCCTTGGGTCAAGACGGATCAGATGTCTAAAAGCCTTTTCCGACTCACGACGCTTGCCAGCATCATTCGCCACGTAGAGGAACAACCGCCAGGCCATAGCACATCTAGGATTCAAACCAATGGCAATCCGCGCTTCCTCCAGAGCCGCTTCGGCTTCTTTCTGCCACTTGCGTCGAGCAGAAAGCCACATGTCTCTCACACGCCTGCTTTGCTGAGCGTTACGTGCAATAAGGTAATGAGCAAGTCCCAATTGGGCATGGCTTTTGGGATTCGATGACCAGAGACGAACCATCTCAGAGGCTTCTCTGAGTGCTGTGCCGTCATCCCGCCGCTGATACGCAACCGCCATGAGTGCTTGCCTTGCTGCATACATATTGGGGTCATCCCGAATTACCTTGCGGAGCAACCCATTGGCCTCATGGTATTTGTAACGCTTTGACGTCAAGATACCTATCAAAGTCCGTGCATGCGAATTTTCCGCATGATGCGAAATCACGTGCTTCGTAAGGTCAACAAGGCGCCTTTCCCCATTGATTTTCGCGTAGTCCGCCGGACCATATGCGTACATCTCAAGTAATCGGAGTGCAGGGAAAAGTGCGCCTGGGTCAGCCTCCCATGCTTTCCAGCGAAACAATTCTATGGCGTCTACCTTTTCCGCTTCGAAACTTTTTCCATAAAAGACCAGAGCCTCTGCCCTGGAGAAGTTTGGTGTCTCTAATTCCCGTGCCTCTTTACTATTCAGGCTCAGACCCATCAGGTCCGCAATGCGCCTCGCTAAAATTGTTTGCATCTTCGGAAGGTCGGATAACTTTCCCCTGGCAGTCAGTGTCTTGCTTCCAGACCCGCACGAAGCATGAACCGCTATGCTCACTTCCTCGCCATTTTGGGATAGGTCCCCCGTAATTGCCCATCGGCATCCGAGGCAAGCGGCTATCTCGCAAGCAAGTTCCTCTGCAGGTCGAGTCCGAGGATCCAGATTGCGGTAACGAAACTCTTCGTTTATATCAAGCCCGATTGGCTGCAATGTGAGCGACCTCGGTGCGCACAACAGCCGGTCGCTTAGCGCCCTTGCAAATCCGCTGGCGAGGAACTTCGAGTCGGGACCACCTCGATATCGAAAACTGAATACTGCAAGGCTATTAGGAGGCGAGGCAATCGGCTTCTTTATAGGAATCTCAGATTCAATGCTAAAACGCGAGTACCCAATATAGAGCCCCCCGACGGCAATCAAAAACACCACCAGAGCAAGCGCCAATTTTACGCCGCGCGGAAATCTTAATTTCATTTATCCACCAGGGCGATTATAGCAGGGGGCATAACGCTAAACAATACGATTCATAAACTTCAAGCACCGTGTGGCTGGTGATGGCGACTCTTGGAAGTTAGCCTCTTGTAACATGTCCATTAGTCTTGCCAGCCTGCAAGAGCGATTTAGCATCATACGGGCGCTCACGGTATTGGATTTTGACGCCCAGCGGGAATCGGAGAGATTGCTCCGTTTCGCGCCTGCAGAGCGTGCCGCGTAGATGCTGGAAGAGCTGCATGGTTCTACCGTTGACTCCGCGATTTGATGTTCAAGGGCATGTCATCCCCATTGGTGCTCACGGACAGTGGCCGGATAAAGACACTGCCCTGCTTTTGCAGGGCAGTGTCACCAATAAGGCAGCCGCTATTTGTTACCTCAACTAGTCCTTGCTGGCTGTAATAGTATATCCATCCGTGAGCGTCCGTAGGAATGCTACGATTGCATCCTCCTCTTCGCTCGTCAAGCCAAGATTGCCCAACTCGTCGCGATTGATATTATATGGGTACTCCGGTGGTGGCCATGGCTCCACGTCACGCGTGTTATAAAAATGAACAATCTCCTTAAGTGACTTGAAGTAGCCATTGTGCCCATATGCCTTCACGAAGCCAGGATAAGGTCTCTTGTCCACGTTGCGCAATGTAGGAACTTTGAACTTACCCATGTCTACGTCACGCCCGGTAGTGAAGCCGAGTCCAAGGTCTACCCAAGATTCCCCATCAGGATTCCACTCCTCTGATATCTCATAGAAGGGGTTAAGTGGGTTCTTAGGAATTCCCAGATTGTCATACGTATAATCGGTAAACAAAGCTTTCGGCGCGTAAGGTCCAGGTGTGCTCGGGTGACACTCGGCACACATTCCTTTGCCATTGAACAATTCTAGTCCCCTCATCTCCTGTTCGGTGAGATTCACCAAACCGGCAACATAGTAGTCGTACTTCGAGGTGAACTGATCAGACTCTGGCGATGCCTCGTACGACGCGATTGCCATTGCTATACGGTGGTAAGTGCCGTCAATGTCCCTCACGGGATCAAGTGATCCAGTGCCGTAGACCTGTGTGAAAAGCCATGCATATGGCGCCTGTTTCACCTTAAGACAAACCATCTTTGGAGTCGGGTTATTCTGCTCCAAAGGATTCAAGAAAGGCCCCTTTGCCTGTTCTACTAGATCAAGCGCCCTACCGTCCCAGAATTGACCACCCACGTACATTTCTTCATCCTCGTCATAATGGAACGGCGGGCTGAAAGATGCATAGGCAGATGATGGAGGCTTGCGATTGCCAAATCTCTTGTGCACTGCGCCTGGATAGACAGCACCTGCTGCGTTGATGGCAGAGTCGGGTCCCGTGAATCCGGCCTCTGGCGCATGACAGGCTGCACATGCCTCGCCCGGTGGAGTGGAGAGGCTGGCGTCAAAAAACAGACGTTTGCCCAATTCCTGCTTCGGCGTCAGCGAAGCATCAGAAGTCACGGCCCTGGCAATAATTATGGCCGCAAATGATAATAAGAGGGGCAGGAACAATTTCATCTTCACCATATGTCTTCCTCCGCTTTAGTAAAAATCTCAGCCAACCACTAACCACCGCCGCATCGAGAAAAGAATCAACCTGTGCAAGGAAAGTTGGAGGCTGACAAAATCGTTCTTCATTTACCCTTTTACTAGGTAGCGTTAAACTGCAAAAAAAGAAATTTTATATAAATAAATTCAGTGGACTCCAAAAGTTCGTGGAACTGTTCACCAGGTACTTCAAGCAAGTGGCTC
>Ga0078972_1000331_pt1 | contig 197869 bp, 124 predicted proteins | sample YelNatPaOPGAMG01_FD_67568 | JGI IMG/M metagenome (GOLD analysis project Ga0078972, IMG submission 67568) | Hot spring thermophilic microbial communities from Obsidian Pool, Yellowstone National Park, USA - OP-RAMG-01 (SPADES assembly) (version 2) | ecosystem: Environmental > Aquatic > Thermal...
AGGCATGCCCACGTGATACCGCAGCGAAACGACATGGTTGCGACTCCTGTGTAGTGCCTTCCAATCGCCCACCGGGCTTCGTCTTTTTCTTTAGCTTAATAAGCGGGGTCCGCGCAATCAAAAAGTCGGCTCTAACTGCCGACTTGGAGTTCCGCGGAGCATCTCCGCCGCCGGTATGCAAGGAACTGTCTGTGCCCTTGGCGGCGACACCGCGGCCGGTGTGCTTATCGCCACCCGAACTTCAGAAAGGTCGCTCCACAAGCGGACTGCAATCGCCGATCGGATCTTGATCCTGATCCAAGTCACCGTTAGCAAGCCGCCGTTGGGCCATACCGGCAGAATCCTGATAGGATGAGCCGGAGGCACCGTCGGCCTCGCAATTGGGGATTTTGATTTCCCACGGGTGAGCGATCAGGTAAGACTGGTCGAGAGAGATGACGGCCTCCACGACATCGCCCAATTCGGTGATCAGTCCATCCCGCACAGCGCTCAGACCACCAACGATCCCAATGACGAGAATGGTGATCAGAAGGATCCATTCAAACGTCAAAACACCCTCTTCCTGCTTCAGATGTGCCAGCCAACGTGCCATCACGGTTGACCCTCCATTTTTAAACGGTAAAACAGGGACCCCAATGGTTCCCAACCCGGTTGGCGCCGCCACGGCATTCGCGCGACCGTCCGCGCTCTGAGCTCCAGTGATCTGTACAGGCAGCACGATCACACGGCGTAGCGATTGTGTCAGCAAACCCTGTGCCATGGCTTGCTCGTTGGCGCGATTTCACGGGCAGGCGCGTTGTTTCTTGGCCTGTTGCGGAACACTTTTCCTCAGAAACGGGGTGAAATCGGCACGCCCGAGAGAAGTCGTTATCAACCACCCTGACGCACGGTTGTGCGGTTTTCTATGTCTGGCGTTTAGAAAATGCAACATTGGTGGCCGGCGAAAGTAGATTTGGCGTTAACCGCACTGAACATCCTCGACGTGGCCATCCGGCGTTGCAACCGAGTTCCAAATGCGCTCACCATGCTGAATATGCGGGTAGTCCCCGGCTGGGACTGAGTGTGGATATTCTGGCTCCAAATCCAGCGGACGGCGAATGTGACGTAGGTTATTGTGAAGCATGCCTCGGTGTTTCCCGCCTGTGAAAGGCCGCATCCTGAAGGAGGGCACCAGACATTTATGGCTGTGGATTCTCTAAGGCTAAAAGTCTCGCCAGGAGAGAACTTGACGAAACCTGATTATTGGCTGACTTTCTCGCAGGTGCCACCCTTCCGGCGTTAATGGTCCATCCAATGGGAACGGTCAAACGGGAAATCCGTGGGACCTGCAAATGGTAAGACGTTCTCCGCTGATAATTCACCTTAGCAAGTGACAGACCGGCACGCAGAAATCTGTGCGCAAATCCTTCCGATTGGCTTGACGAGGTAAGTCCATGAGCAAGATCAGCCGTCTACTGTTGGAGAAAGAGATTTTGCTTGAAAGCGGAACCAACGAGTTGGAAATCCTCGTCTTCGATGTGGGAGACTACGTGTTTGGGGTGAACGTCGCGAAGGTCCGGGAGGTGTTGCCGGCGCCGGCGATTACTTATTTGCCAAATGCCCATCCAAGCATTCGGGGCGTTTTCAAACTGCGAAACCAGGTTGTTCCCTGCGTCTCGCTGGCAGATTTTCTCGGTGTGCTGCGATACGAGGGAGAAGGAGAGACAACCGCAATTCTCACGGATCTCAATCAGCAGGAGACGGCTTTTTTGGTGGATCGCGTGGAAAAGATTCATCGCTTGAGCTGGGAAGATGTTCTGGCCGTGCCAGGGTGGCGAGATCTCTCCCAAACACCGGTCACGGCTTTAGCTCGCTGTGAAGATCGGCTCATCCTCATGCTCGATTTTGAGATGATTCTCGATGAGGTGACCAGTCAATACTTTCGCACGGCCGCTGTGGACAATCCGGAGCAACTCCCGCGTCAGGAAGCGACCATCGTATTGGTGGAAGACTCGCCCACGGTTCGAGAGGCGATCCAGCAGACACTTCTGGCCAGCGGCTACTGTCAGCTGGTTGTGTTTGAGAATGGCAAACAGGCCTGGGAGTGGTTGGAACAACGAATCCGCGAACGACAAACCGATGCTTGTCCCGCGAGGCAAAACCTGCCGTGTGACCTTGTCATCGCCGATATTGAGATGCCTCAGGTGGACGGCCTTCATCTCACGAAGCGGATCAAAACGCATCCTCAATTGCACGACATTCCGGTCCTTCTCTACTCGAGCATCATCACTCCCGAGAATAGGCGGAAAGGGGAGGCCGTGGGAGCGGATGCCCAGGTGGCCAAGCCTGACCTCTGCCATGTCGTCGAATACGCCGACCAACTGATCTTTAAGTCAGGAAGTACAGAGACTCAGGATGTGAGCGATTCGTTTCCCTCGGATTCGACCCCGTCATGCTTTCCCGCAGCCGGGCACAACGAAAAGGAATGGGGTAAGCTAAAGCAGGCTGAGATGCCGTTCGATGAGTCCGCGCCAAACATGGCTCAGGTGGTCCGGCAGGAAAAGGAACCCCAAACCGAAACAGAGGAGATTCCCGAGGAAGGGCAGTCCAGTGTTGTGCGAGATGTTGTCACCAACACACCAGCAGACGCATTCAGGGAGACAACCCCCTTTGACCAACCAGCCTCGTCCCCTAACGAGACTGTAGCCGGCGAAAACCTGTCAGAGATCGCAGGCGGAGCGGGACAGTCTGGCACGCAGCAGGATCAACCAACTCCCGACGATGATGACTTCGAGATAACCAACTGTGTCGAGCCGCCAGAAGAGGTGGATCCTCACTTGTGGCAGACGTTCCTCCATGAATTGCGTCATCGTTCCCAGTTCTTGCGAAAATTGGTTGCTGAGCTTCAGAGACACGGAAAACCTGAGCTGTCGTGCAATTTTGACATCGTGGTGGACTTGGCCCGGACTCTTCACACCATCAAGTCGGCCGCTATGGTGGTTCCGGTAGATGCGGTCGTTCGGGTGACACATTCCCTGGAGAGCCTTCTCGAAACGGCCGCGCGTTCTGAGATGGCTTGGGACGTCACGGTGCTTGTCCGGTACTGCGACTGGCTGAATCTGTTTCTGAACTCCGCGGGATTGAGCTGGCATGATTTAAAGGAAATCGGAGAAAATCTCCTGCACGACCTGCAACAGATGATTCCGGCTGAACTACTGGGAACGAACGTTCAGCAGTGACGGGAGAAGACGGTATTTGTGCCAGCGTGCTCTAAGGCTGCCGAATAGTCGCGATCGGTGAAAAATTCGATTTCCAGCGGATAGAGTGCCTCAATCAAAGCGGTCGCGGAGTGCGGTCGTCGTTCGGGAATTCGGGCGAGGAGGCTCCGCAGCAGCCGAACGAGTTCGCGAGGTAGTGTGCCACGCACAGTCTGTGCGGCCGGAAGGCGCCAGGTCCGGTGCAGGGCCACCAGTTCATCTAAAGTCTTCGCATTGGTGGGTCGTCGACCACAGAGCATTTCGTAAAGGATTACTCCCAAACTGAAAAGGTCGGACCGCGCGTCCGGCCTCCCGTCCATGGTCCACCACTCGGGTGCGATGTAATTAAGTGTCCCGGCAATGAGGCGCCGGCGACCTTGGATCTCGCTCTGGCGAACACAGAAGCCAAGGTCGATGAGCGTCACATGATAATCGGAATTGACGATAATGTTCTCCGGTTTAAGGTCGGCGTGAATCCATCCCGCTGCATGGAGAGCTGCCAGCCCCTCGGCAATCTGGCGTGTCAGCCAAAGGGCCTCAGCCGTTGGAAGAGGAGAGCGCTGGCGGAGCAAGTCTCTCAGAGAGACGCCTTCCAGCCAGGGCATCACAACGTACTGAGGCGGGTGACGCAACTGCCATGCAAGTACCGGCACAATATGGGGATGAGTCACCATCCGTGCAACTTCGACCTCCCGGGCGAGAATTCGCTGGGCAATCGAAGAATCGAAACACTCGGGACGGATTGTTTTGACGGCGTATTGGGGTGGTGACCCCGGTGAAGCTGACGCTGCCTGGGCCTGATAAAGTTGCGTCCAGTTGCCTTCTGCCACCGGGCGGATGAGCACCCATTCGCCAAGCCGGCGCGCACTAACCGGCAATTCGTGGTGAAAGGATCGCTCGATGGATCCGGCACGCAGGACTGTCATGACTGACTCGCGGCGTTGGGAAGCACACACCAGGCTGGAACGACCTAGCTCAAACATCGGCCGGAGTGGCTTTGATGTGGAGAAACGGATCGGCGATGCGATCGTTTTGTTACGACCGTCGGGAACGGTACGGGCGAGACAATCATTTTTGCAAACAACTTCGGTTTACCGGTTCCTCCCAGTTCTTGTGGTATATTCCGTACAATAGCAAATTGTGGTGCTGCTCTTAACTGATGAGAAACACCGGGGGAACGGGAACAGGACGTTTCTTCCTCTTTTTCAAATGAGTTACCGGGAAGACCACTGATGCTGGGCCGATTTCTTGGTTGGACGCACCATGCAGCATCAAAACAGGCGATGACTGATTCGTCAGGCGACCTGTTACGGGTTGTGCAGGTCACGAAAGTCTTTCAAATGGGGGAAGTCATATTAGAAGCCTTAAAAGACGTCAGTCTGGACATTTATGAGGGGGAGTTCCTGGTCGTTCTGGGGCCGAGTGGCTCGGGAAAGTCCACGTTGCTCAATCTGATTGGGGGACTAGACAGGCCGACTGTCGGTCACGTGTTGTTTAAAGGGATGGATCTTTCCACGTTTTCGCACGGAAAACTTACTTGGTATCGAAGGGAAGTGATCGGCTTTGTCTTCCAGTTTTACAATCTGATCAGCAATCTGACAGCGATTGAAAACGTCATGTTGGCGGCCAACCTGGTCACCTCACCGCGGGATCCCTATGAGGTGCTGGAAAAGGTGGGGCTTCGCGGACGGGCGAACAGTTTTCCCGCCCAACTATCAGGGGGCGAGCAGCAGAGGGTGGCCATTGCCCGGGCCTTGGTCAAGAATCCGCCCCTTCTTCTCTGCGACGAGCCGACCGGTGCACTTGACGATGTAACTGGAAGGCAGATTTTACGGTTGCTGCTGGACTTGTGCCGCGAAATGAAAAAGACGGTAGTGCTGATAACGCACAATACAGCGATTTCGCAGATGGCCGACCGGGTTGTGCGGCTTCGAAGTGGACGAATTGTCGAGGTTTTCCACCAACCCCACCCTTTGCCGCCGGAAAGCATTCAGTGGTAGGACGGCACAAACTGCTGGCCGGGTTTTTGCCCAAATTGCTTGAAACGAGCCTATGTTCGGTTTGCTCCATCGAAAACTGTTGAGAGAGCTGCTCGCTTCCGGGATGACGGTTCTGGCCATCGTCCTGGTGACGATGGTGGGCATCGCCTGCTTTGTTGCCATGCGGTCAGCGCATCGCAACCTGAGCTGGGCACGCGATTATTACTACTCCCGGGGACGCATGGCAGACTTTTGGATTTCGGTCAAGAAACTCCCGCGGGGAGAACTTGCCCGTCTGAAAGACGTTCCCGGAATTGTGGAGATCGAACCGCGCATCCGGTTCCCGGTGACCGTTGACCTGCCCGACCAGAACAAACCACTGGCGGGAGTCGCCATCAGTTTACCGGATAGCTTTCGTCCCACGCTCAATCAAATTGAGATCCTGCGTGGGGGCTATTTTACGGGCACCCAACCGAAGGAAGTGATCGTCAACGATGTCTTTGCGGAGGCGCATGGACTGCGGGTGGGAGACAAGATCACGCTCAACCTAGGACGGCGTCGAGAGGATCTGACCATAGTTGGCACGGCGTTCAGTTGCGAGTTTGTCTATCCGCTGGGGCCGGCAGCCATCGTTCCTGACCGGGAGGGATTCGGCATTTTTTATCTGAAGGACAGTTTTGCCCAGGACGTTTATGACATGGCGGGAGCAGCGAATGAACTCGTCGGACGGCTGACGCCCGCAGCTCGGGAGGCCGCGAGGACGATTCTTGCAGAACTTGAGCGCAGGATAGACGAATACGGAGTGATTTCCAATGTGCCTCTTGATGAATATCCATCGAACACTTTCTTGAGTCAGGAAATTGAAGGACTGCGAGCATTCGCGTTTATTATTCCGGCTGTATTTCTGATTGTTGCGGGAATTATCGTGAATATTGTCATGATTCGGCGGATAGAACAACAAAGAATTATTATCGGAACACTAAAAGCTCTTGGAATGGACGATCGCCTCATCGGCTGGCATGTCCTGGAATATGCTTTGGCGGTGGGAGCGTTGGGAGGAATTCTAGGATGTGGCCTGGGGCAGTGGCTGGCGAATTCGATGACCTACCTCTATGGCCGGTTTTATGAATTTCCGAGGCTACCAAGTCGGTGCTATCCTGACCTGCACATCGAGGCAGTGGCTCTGGCGATCTTGGCGGCTGCGGCGGGAGGATGGCAGGGAATGCGACGGTCTCTCACGCTGGAACCGGCCACGGCCATGAGACCCGCCGCGCCCCCTGTGGGAGGCAGTGTGTTTTTGGAAAGGTTGCGATTTTTTTGGCAGACGCTCACGCCGCCGTGGCGGATGGTGTTTCGGTATCTGCTCCGTCATCCTTTTCGCACCGTTGCGGGTCTCGTGACGGGACTCCTGGCGACGGCGGTGATGTCGATGATCCTATCACTGACGATCGGGATTGATTACTTGATGACGTTTCACTTCCAGTGGGTGTACCGCAGCGACGCGACACTGGTTCTGAAAAACGAGCAAAACGATACCGTCATGGACGAGGTGCGGCAGCTTCCGGGAGTTCGATGGGTCGAGCCAGTGCTGGCTGTCCCCGTGACTTTACGATATCAGGGACGCGAAAAGCTGACGGCGGTTACCGGCCTGCGGCAGGACCGGCGGCTCACCGTGCCACGCGATCGATTAGGTCATGCCATTGCGATTCCCCCGGTTGGATTCGTGATCAGTCGGCAACTGGCCCAGGAATTTGGACTTGCGGCGGGAGACGAGGTCGAGTGGCGTCCGGTCAAGGGCCGCCGGGAGTGGTATCGCTCCCCCATTACCTCGATCGCTGATGACTATGTGGGGACGGCAGTCTACGCGAATATCGCCTATCTCAGTCAGGTTCTGGGAGAGGAGTATCCGGTTAATCGTATCCAGATCAGCTTGGATCGAAAACCCCAGCAGCGCCTGCGTTTTTTTCAATCGCTCAAGAAACTGGCAGAAGTAGAAGAGGTACTCAACCATGCCGATATGAAGGCTAACCTGGAAAACACGTTGCTCCGCAACATTTGGGTGATTCTTTCTTTCGAAATTGGATTTGCCGGCTCTCTGTTCTTTGGTGCTTTGCTCAGCGCGGGAGTGATTGCCGCAGAAGAAAGACGGCGGGAATTTGGCGCTCTTTATGTGACCGGCTATACGCCGCTTCAAATTGGCGGATTGCTCGCTCGGGAACACTTGGTGATTCTGACCCTGGGGCTGATCATGGGATTGCCCTTGGGTTACGTTCTCGCGGACTACGTCGTCGCAACTCACCAGAGCGACGTGCTTCGCATGCCGCTTTTGTTTCCGCCTCGGGTGTGGTTGCTCACGGCGTTTTGGGGAACGGTGTTTGCGGCGGCCTCTCACCTGGTCGTGGAAATAATGATCTGGCGAACCGCTTGGCTGGAAACCGTCAAGGCTAACGAGTGAGGGACAACGAGGATGGCAACGAGGAGAGCTTTTGCGGGAAGGGCGGTGCGGGTTCTGGGAACATCGTTCATTCTCTGTGCGCTGGGGCTGGTTCTGTACGTTCTTCTTCGAGGTTCGAACGAAAACAATCAGACCGAAGTAATTCCCTGCCGTCGTGGCACGATCAGGGAGTTTATCAGTGAACGGGGAATGACCCGATTGCCCGAAACCATCCTGATCAGCATGCCGTTTAACGGTCGGATTGAGGCCATCCCCTGGCGGGAAGGAACGAAGGTAAAAAAAGGGCAGGTTCTGGCACGAATCGTACCGGCGGATGTCGAGAACATGCTGGCCGAGGCAAGGGCAGTAGTGGCGCGTGTCGAGGCAGCCATCCGCACCAATCGAGACAATCGCGTGGAGGAGACGGCCCTTCAACAAGCACAGCAGTATGTGGAGTCAATGAAATCCACGGTGGAGGCAGCGGCAGCTCGGGCCAATGCCAGCGAGGCCCGATACAACTATGCGGAAACGCGTCTCAAGCGGGTGACGGCCCTGGTGGGGTCGGGGGCCGCATCTCAGGACGATGTGGATCGTGCCCAATTAGCAAGCATCGAAGCCTCGCTCGGTTACCGTCAGGATCGCCTCGTCCATGCGGCGCTTTCTTCCCTTCAGGCCGCCACGAACCTTTTGCCCACTCTCATTCAGAGGTATATCGAACGCAAGTCCCTGGTTGAAGGCGAGCTTCAACAGCAACTGGCGGAAGCCCAGGCACGATTGAAAATGGCGGAGGAAAATGCACGACGGGCAGTCATGACAAGCCCCTATGACGGAGTCGTCCTTCACCGGTTTGTGAGCCATGAACAGTTTTTGACGGCGGGAACCCCGCTTCTGGAAATAGGGCGGTGGGAGGACCTGGAAGTGGAAGCCGACATCCTTACGGAGCAGGCCGTTCGCATCCGACCGGGCATGCCGGTAGATATTTTCCTGGGGTCGAGTGAGGACGTGCCGGTCTGCCAGGGGCAGGTCAGCGGCATTTATCCCGCGGCATTTACCAAATTGAGTTCACTCGGGGTGGAGGAACAGCGTGTCAAGGTGATTGTAACTCTAGCCCCGGAGACTATTGCAAAACTACGGGAGCAGTACAACGTGGGAGTTGGCTACCGTGTACGTCTCCATATCATCACGCAGGAGCGGGCCAATGTGCTGATTGTGCCTCGCATTGCCGTGGTGCAGCTTGATCAGCAGCGGTGGGCCGTGTGGATCCGAGAAAAGGGTGCCATTCGCCGACGGCCAGTGCAGGTCGGATTGATGAACGACCGTGAAGCAGAAATTCGAGAAGGGCTGAACGAGGGGGATGAAGTTGTTCTGACGCCAATGACGGAATAGGGGGCTTACCTGTCTGTCCTTTGCAAACCGGGAGGTCGGTGGCAGAACGGAAAACCGCTTTGCGAACCGGCTCATCGTCAATTCTTTTACGGTGCTAAAAAGGAGTGTGGAGCTTGACATCTGCTCGCGCGAGCCAACGCGGAGCGACCAGCGTGTCATGTCCACATCGTGCCCTCACGCAGTCCACTTCACCGAGTGTGGTCGGTCTGATGAGTTCAGTTCCTGTTGAATTGTAGGGACAATTCATGAATTGCCCCTTCAGCACAATTATGCCTTTGCCGTATTACTGCATCCGGATAAAGGGTGGGGACGTGTTGGCCATGTGGAGCGTTGCCGGGTGAGTGAGTCCGTGATACTATGGCGATATGGGAAGTTTGTCGTCGAATGTCGCACTGGACGGCAATAAGAAGAGGAGATTACCCCCATTACGTCTATGATCCGCCTCCTGCCCCCTCCGAAGTCCGACGAGGATCTCTTCCGAGAATCCACGATGACCTTCGGCGAGCATCTGGAAGAGTTGCGGCAGTGCTTATTCCGCGCTCTCTGGGGCCTCGCTGTTGGCGTGGTGATCGGCCTCATTTTTGGTAACTGGGTGGTCATGCTGATCCAGCGACCGCTGGAAAAAGCCCTCACCGAGCATTACATTCGGCTATCCCAGAGGGAAGTGGCACAACAAATTAAGGCGTTACGTGCGGCTGGGGTGGAAACACCATTCACGGAAGAAGCCGCATCGCAGTTTGTGGTTTCGAAGCAGGTGCTCGCGGAGGAATACCTGGTTTCTCCCCGGGAGTTAGTTGTGCAGTTTGCATCGGCTCTCCAGGCGATGCGGAAGCGGTGGGAAGAGGATCAAAACGCCGTGGTTAGCCTCCAGAAGTTTTTGAAATCCCGGGAGCCTCTTCCGCACGACACGAATCGTCTCGCGCAGCTTCTCCGTGGGTTTGACGTCCTCGAGTCTCGCTGGCCTGCCGTACTGGGCGAGATGGCGATAAACACGTCCTCCGGCCAGCCTACAGGTTTGCTTTCCACGAAAGAGATTGCAAAGCTGAAAGAGATGGTCGTATCGGGGGGGGCCATCAGCGATGAGGCCCGGGAAAAGTTGGTTGACGCGCTGGGGCGAGTTTCCAGCCAGATTGAGAAGGGGATCGCTACGTTCCACCGGGAACATGGGAACCTGACGGGCCTGGCCAGTGTGGCTCTTTTGGAACCCGGTCGGGTCGACGATTCCGAACTGATGCACGTGTTTTTGTGGCGACCAGCGAAAGAAGACCCGAGGGTGAGAGCAAGGAGTTTGAGTGCCCACGAGGCGTTCGCCATCTACATGAAAGCGTCGTTCCTTTTTGGCGCGATCATCTCCAGTCCATGGGTGTTTTACCAGATATGGTCGTTTGTGGCGGCTGGATTGTATCGCCATGAACGGCGATTTGTCTACATCTTTTTGCCATTTAGTCTGGCCTTATTTCTTGCCGGGGCGGCGCTCGCGTTTGTGTACGTGTTCGAGCCGGTTCTCACCTTCCTGTTTCAGTTTAACGACTGGCTTGGAATTCAACTCGAGCCGCGAATCAGTGAGTGGTTGTCTTTCGTGCTCATCCTCCCGCTGGGATTCGGTATTGGCTTTCAATTGCCGCTGGTGATGCTTTTCCTGGAGCGGATTGGCATTTTCACACTCCAGGATTACTGGTCGCAATGGCGTATTGCTGTGGTGGTCATATTCATTATTGCGGCGATTTTGACGCCTCCGGATCCGTCGAGCCAACTTTTGATGGCCATTCCCCTCTGCCTCCTCTATTTTGGTGGAATGGCTTTGTGCAAATTCTTTCCCCGGAACATCAGCGCACCGTCACGATAATTCAGCGCACAAGATTGGCCGTACCGCGGGATCAAGTTTATGAAGCCCATGGTTCAGGTCGCTCCGTTAATTGAGCCGGACGTCCAGCAAATACACCCGCCGACGGAATTGTCAGAGGTTGACGCAGGCAGGCTCGTCACGCTGGAGTCACAAGACCTGCACGATCTCGTGAATGGTCTCATCCACTTTTTTAAAGTGTGTGCCAGACTCGATGCCCTGTCGGGCCAGTTCGTGGATTGGCTCCACCATTCTAAAAAGTAGATGACGGAAACCGGTGGGTGAAATGGTTTATCCAATATGGTGATGTGCGCGTGACCGTCCGGACTCCCTCGGGGCAAAATTCCGCCCCTGCGCACCGCCTTTTCGAGATGCGCGTCCCTTCCCAGCAGCGGACAACAGGTGACGATCAGCCAGCGCAGGGAATTATCGCGCCGGGATCACCCAGACTTTCTGGATCAGATTGGGAGCGTCATCCGTCCCAGAAATCTGGACGACCAACGTGGAGTGATCCTCATCGGCGGTCAATTCGACTTCGCTGAGTTTTTGGTCTGTTTGTGCGCCATTTATCGAGACCCGCACAGGAGCCACAGTTTTTCCAGGTTTTTGGGCGGGTTGGGCGATAAACGTGACTGTGGCGTTGGAAAATTTTAGCGCGGCGCCGCAACGATAGGTCGTGCCCGGCTTGATGACCATGGTCGCGCTTGTCCACACTTTGTTGGGGCCATTGGTTGTGACCGTCCATCGATCTGGGGTCTCGATGGGGAGGGTGCGGAGAGTGAAGTCGGGATTATAAACGAGGTTCTGGGGTGGATCGCTGGGGAGAAGCGGGATTTCGATCTGTTTGGCTTCCCCGTCAGCAAGAGTAACAGAAGCTTTGCCCGGTAATGCGCCGGGACGATACACCGCAAGCTCGTATGCTCCGGCTGGCAGATTATGGAACTCGGCTTTGCCCAGCCATTGGTCCGTGGTATTCGTGCTTTGGACCTGGGTGAGAGTGGAATAGGGCGAGCCGAGCAGGACGACACGGGCTTCCTGGTCATTATTTTCCATGAGCTTGGGGGCTGAAACCAAGACAGTGAGATGAGCAGTACCAGGCCCGGTGCCCGGTTTCAATCCGAGCGTGAAAACGGTATAGAGGACATCGGCGGTCACTCGGGCGGTTTCCAAGGCACTTTCCAAGATGATGGGTTCAACCTGGGAACGGTCCGGATTGGGCTGCGACACGAGCGGCAGTGCTCTTTCCGCGCGTTCTTTGGAAAATTCCACAAGCCCTTCAATTCGCTTCAGCAATTCGGCCAGGGCCTCCTCATCGGTGTGGCCGAGGAGTTTGGGCTGGTATCCTTTGATCGAGATGAGTTCTGCCTTAACCCAGTTTTCCAATTCCCCGTGGTGAGGGCAGTTCTCTTTCGCGTGCGGTGGAGCCCCCACGTCTTCCACAAAGTGGACAAGCGGCCCCAGTTGACGGCAGGCGTTGGTGGGTGTCTCCGTGCGGAGCGCCAGGAGGGCACGGCGGAAATAAGGTTCAAAGGTTACCTTGACTGACGGCATGACGTGGCCCACATGCCTCGGAAGGTCGGGAATGAGAAGAAAATCGTCGGCGTAGAAACTCCCCAGATCGCGTCCCCGATGATCGGGAAGCCAGCAGTACTCCTGGAGTGCCGCCACGTTTGACTCGCCAAGCTTTTCTTTGACCTCCTCAAGATTGGGAAGAACTTCCAAAGCCGCGCGAGTGATCTGCGGATGCGGGCCCCAGGCGTGGGCCGTTCCCACGACAAGACCAAGAATTCCCACAGCCAGACATGCACACCGGAGCATACACCACCTCCAGGTCTTTGCGGATTAAACCATTTTGCACACTGCCGTAAGAAAATGTACCAAAACGACGTTCTGGCTACCCCGTGGGGGAACCGGCCCAGGTGGGTGAGCGGTTGAGCCAATCAATATTGGAAATTCGTGCCAGGGCAATTTGAAGTGCGTGTGTCCCACTTCGCGCATGGCCGCATGCCGCGACCGCAAGATAGAGCTGTTCGGCAAGTGCCAGGCCGGGCAGGACAAGCCCCATGCGCTTGGCCTCTTGGATGGCGATGCCAAGGTCCTTGATGAGATGTTCCACGTAGAAACCCGGTTCGAACCGATTTTGGATAATTCGGGGCCCCAGGTTAGAGATGGACCAACTTCCGGCTGCGCCGGAGGCCACGGACTCGATCACTTTATTGAGATCGAGCCCCGCCCGATACGCGTAGAGAAGTCCCTCGCAAACGCCGACCATTGTCGAGGCGATGAGAATCTGGTTGGTCATTTTGGCATGCTGTCCTGCACCTGGGCCTCCATGATGGACGATGGTCTTGCCCATCAACCGAAAGCACGGCATGACCGCCTCAACAACATCTGGATGGCCGCCGATCATAATGGAAAGGCGCCCCTCCCGGGCACCGACATCTCCGCCCGACACGGGAGCGTCCAGGGCGTGGCAACCTCTGGCCTGGGCAGCCTCGTGGATCTCGATGGCCAGTTTGGGTTCATTCGTGGTCATATCGACGACGATTCCCCCGGGTGCCAGGCCTTGAAGGACTCCCTGCGGGCCCAGGATCACCTCCCGGACGTCATGTGGGTACCCGACGATGGTGAAGACTATATCAGATCTTTCAGCAACCTGCTTGGGGCTGTCGGCCCAGCGTGCCCCGGCCGCGAGCAGCCCCTCAGCTTTCTGACGAGTGCGGTTGAATACTGTGCAGGCATAACCTGCCTTCAGCAAATGACTGCACATCGCCGCCCCCATCACCCCGGTGCCAATCCAACCAATTCGGGTTCGGGAGGGATCTGCGGTTGGAACAGTCATCTGGGACATCCTCCTTTCTGGTGCTCTTTGTCCGAGTTGTCAAACCACTCAGGTCCAACCAGATGATGAAACAGTAGCCCTTGACTCGTGTTTTGGTACCGGTCCTCGGGGCGATTGACGGACGTCATCATCCTCGCTGGGGTTCAAGTTCACCGACAGGACTCACTGTCGCCGCCATCGCCATTCGGGTCGCTCCAAAACATCCCGCAGGATGACTGCGGTGGCCATCCCCTCCGGAGTGCTGAATGTATTCAGGAGAATCTGAGACAGCGGGTGAAACGGAGCCTCCGTGGGCACGGCAGAAGGGGGTGCGGAGACGCCCTCAGCGATCGTGGGTACCGCTTCCGGCGGCTGCGGCGGCTGAGTCTCGTAAGCCACAGGCATTTCACGCGCTGGTGTTGTCGGTTTGCCTGCAGACTTGTGTGCGAATCCTTCCTCTGAGACGCCTTTCTGAAAGGTGTGCGCCACATGCTCCGCAATGGTTTCCTCGCCCCGGTTATCGGCAAGTGAGGCCGTCACGACATCCCCAGGCGGTGGTTCCGGCAGTCGTGTGGATGGGGCCGTTCGGCCGGAACCCACAGATTGGGTACGAGGCTTTCCCGGCGGCTTGGGACGAACCTGCGGACGTTCGATCGTGGTACGCGGCGGCTTCTGTTCGGCTTCTTTAAGAAGGACATCGATATTATCGTCCGGAGGCCGGGGACGGCGAGCACGTTTTTGCTGCTCGCGCTTGAGCGCTTCCTGCCGGTTTTGGATGATGGACCCAACTATTGACAGAATAATGATGATTAGCGCTACAATGAGCTGCGTGAAATCGGCCAGAATGAGAATATGACTCGGTGCCATGAATTTCAGCTCCTGTAGGACAAAGGCTCCCTGAACAAGCCATGCAGCTAACCGGCCTGCTGCGGCCGAACCTGCTGGGTAACCGGGACACCCATCCGGGCGATTGCCGACCGCATCTCGGTATCCGCCTGGATATTCTTCAACCGGTAATAATCCATGATTCCCAGTTTGCCTGACTCGAACGCTTCCGCGATGGCTCGCGGAACTTCGGCCTCGGCCTCCACGAGTCTTGCCCGGGCTTCTTCGATCAGGGCCAAATTCTCCTGCTCGGCGGCGACGGCCATGGCCCGACGACCTTCGGCCTTGGCCTGTGCCACCCGCATGTCAGCTTCTGCCTGATCGGCCTGAATCCTCGCGCCAATATTCTGGCCTACGTCGATGTCGGCAATGTCGATGGAGACAATCTCGAAGGCCGTCTGGCGGTCCAGGCGTCGCGCCAGCACGGCCTTGGAAATCCTGTCGGGATTTTCTAGAACCTCGTAGTGGCTTTCAGCGGAGCCGATGGCGCTGACGATGCCTTCACCTACCCGGGCGATGATGGTTTCTTCCGTGGCCCCGCCGATCAACTGCAGAATGTTTGCCCGGACAGTCACACGTGCCTGCACTTTGAGCTGGATGCCGTTGCGGGCGACGGCTTCCAGGGCTTCCTTGCCGGAACCCTTCTTGGGGCAGTCGATCACTTTGGGATATACGCTGGTCTGTACGGCCTCAAGAACGTCTCGACCTGCCAGATCGATTGCCGTGGCCAGCCGAAAATCGAGCTCGGTCATTTTGGCGTTCCGTGCCGCGATCATAGCACGAATCACTTTGTTGACGTCGCCTCCGGCCAGGTAATGGGCCTCCAGGGCTCGCGTGGTGACGCCGTCTTTCTCTGTGATGCCGGCCTGCACCGCCATAATTTTTGCACGAACAATCACCTCGGGCCGGACTTTTCTAAACGTCATACCCAGCAGGTCGAGGATTCCGATGCGGGCCCCGGTCGTTTTCGATTGAATCCATAGACGAAAGAACTTGAAGAAAACCGCCAGAAACACCAGTGCCACGATAATCGCGGCAAGGATGAGCACGAAGCCGATAATCTGGAAGATATCTTGGTTTTGCTGGGCAATCGGGAGCATCTCGCAACCCTTTCCTTGTGTTCTCGGCAGACAAAAGCTGAACATTCAGTGCTACATTGCGGTCATCAACAGCTTTCGCGACAGCTTTTCAATTCTAGCCACATTCCGTTATCATTGAGCACCACCAAAGTCAATTCCACCCGTCCTGGAGCACGTTTCGTGTTTGATGGGTGTTCGACTCGTTCTCACGCAGTAGCAAATGGATCCAGACCAATTTCGTCGATCGGCTTTTCACGCCAGTTTTCGCCGGGCTGTTGCTCCGGCTTCTGGTCAACAGGCTGTTCCCCCTCTTCGAGTTTGCGGACCGTAATCCAGGAACCAAAAACGTTCACCACGCGTACCCATTGATCCGCTTCGATCGGAAAACCATCGCTGACAGCATCATAGGACCGGCCATCGATGACGACCACCCCCGCGGGCAACATCGGACTTTTGGTTTTGCCCACCCGTCCCACAAGGCTCCGCAACTCGCGAAGCTTGGGATTATCGGGCAGACACGCCTCCACCTGGGGCGGCGGAAGCATCACCCGCTTTCCTACCGGTGTTTTGGGCCAGAGATAAACCGCCAGAATGACAAACGCAGGGATACCGAAGACGCTAACAAGAAGCAAAGCGACGCCCAAACCGGTGCTGTACATGAAACCGGTGACAATTGCCCCCACGACAGCACACAAGGAGAGAAAAGTCAGAATGCCGTGAGAAACAAAAAACAGCTCAAGAATAGCCAGGAACAAGCCTGTCAGCATCAGCAGAACCGGCCAAAGCCACGTGTTCATCCATCACTCCCTCTTACCACCCACCGGCCAGACAGGCAGTAGCAAACGGGCATTTCTTCCGCACTTTTTCCATGCCAGTCGAAGGCCAGTGTATCACAGTAGTGCACGTCGAGCAAGTACGTAATGCGGTGCGTTGACCTACGAGGTGGCATTTCCCCTGAAAGTGTCGGCAGAACGTGGAGTCAAACCTTTTCTGCCGCAGTCGCTTGCCGCTGTATGCGCCAGACGGAGAAAACAGCGTGAAGAAACAGTGAGCACTTTACGGCACTTGGGGACGAACATAGACACGGTTGCCACGCACCTCGGTGACCACGACCGAAGTGCCCGGATCGATCGGATCTCCATCCTGCGAGATAACGTCGAGAATGCGCTGGCCGAAACGGGCCTTACCGCTGGGTAACAACTTTGTGACCGCGACGCCTCGTTGCCCCACAAATGATTCGTCAATGTCCAGAAGGCTTCGCCGTCGAAGCATATCTTCCGCCTCATTTTCGGACGGAGGAGCAAGCATGAGGTGCTTAAGACCAGGAGTTTTAGGCAACCACCGATTGATGAACGCCAGGACCACGCCGATTCCGATCGCTGCGAAGAGAAGAATCAAAAGGGACTTTTGGAGCTGAAGCCATTGGTAACTATTTTGCGGAACGATGAACGTTTGACTGGCCAGCACCAAAGAGGCCACAATCAGCAGTCCGCCCCCCAGCCCGAAGATGCCGAAGCCGGGTAGCACAAAGATTTCCAGAAGCAGGCAGCTAGCCCCCAGCAAAAAGAGAAGGACCTCCAGCCACCCGGCCGTCCCTCCGAGAAACCGGCTCCAGAAGAACAGCACGAAACACACCGCCGCCAGGAATCCCCCGATTCCGATTCCCGGTGTCTGTACTTCCACGAGTAAGGCCACCCCGCCTATGATCAGGAGAAGCACGGCAATATACGGCGAAGAAAGCGCCCGCAAGAGAGTATCCACCCAGGTGGGTTCCAGAAGAGCAGGATCGTTTTCCAGCCCGTACAGTCCCTTGAACTCAGCGAAGCTTTCGACGAGGTCCCGTGACAGACCGTATTCTACTGCTTTCGCGCCGTCCACCTGCAAAGGTTTACCTTTTTCTTTGACCAGGTCTTTTTTCTCCCACTCGTTTTTGTCGGGTAACTGCGCCCATTCCTCCTCCGACATGTAGTCAGCAAAATCGGGCATCCCCTTGCGCACGTATCGGAACAATTCGACATTGGGGTCTACCAGCGAAAGGGGGAGCGACCAGGTGCGACCAGTGCGTTTGGCGATCACTTCCCGCACGACGCGCCTGATTTGGAGAAGGTCATCCTCGGTAGGCACCGCGTTTCCTTCTCCCCCCAGCAAGGCTCCGGGAGCCATAATGATCTGGTCGCAGGCGACGGCGATCAATGCGGCGTCCGCCAGCGCGCGAAAGGGAATATAGGCAACCGTTCGAACTTTTTGCGAATCCAAATCGGCAGCTAAATACGAAGCGAGTTTGAGTGACTCACGTGGCGAACCTCCCTCACTGTTGATTCGAACACAGACGAAGTTGGCCTCTTTTCGCTGCCTTGCTTCTTCGATGAGTCGTTGAGCACGCTCGACCAATGCTGGAGTGATGGGGCCCTCGATGAGGACCTGAACAGCCCGCCAGTAATCCGCGACGAATCGCTCTTCCTGGACGAGATTGGCGCGAAGTCCCAGGGCGGCATAGAGTTCTCGCGCATCGGCAACGGTGCTGCTGATCAAATCCAGCGCCCGCGATTCACGACCCGTCAGCCGCCCGAGCTGTCCCGCTGGAAACACCACACTTGGAGCGCCGCGTAAAGTCCGCGTTTTTCGTATTTGCTCCAGCTCATCCGGTGTGACGAAGAGCCGTTCGGTGTCGGTTTCGACCTGGAGAACGGTTCGGGACGGATCCAGCATTCCCAGTGCCACCGCGACGGGGATACTGCGGCGGCGTTCGGCGATGTGCCGATAGGCGCTTTGCATCGGGGGCGTGATCCGCCGCTCGGCAATCCCCGCAGCACCCCATTCTGCCTCCGGGGCCATGTAAATCTCGTCACACGCAATGATGACGAGCACGGCGTGGCCCTCCGCTCGATAAGGAATGTAGGCCACGGTTTTAATGCCGGAAAGGCTCTCGCTCGTGAGAAAATCTGCAAGATCATAGCAGGCTCCAAATTCACTTCGTGCCGCGTAGGCCTCTTCACCCTTGTTGGTATCGAATCGCAGAATGAAAACGAGTTTGTCTTTTTGACCTTTGAAATTATCGATCAGCCGGAGGATGAGCTGCTTCACCCGGGCACCACTTGGACCGGTGATAGGCAATTGAATGGGGATCAGCCGGCCAATCATCCCGGGACCGACGTTGTCCCCCTCTTCCCCTGGGTCGGAAGGGGGCCCGTCACCGGATGGGGCTTCCGCGAAGAGGACTGCCGGAAACGTGGCCGTGATGGAGGCGCGAATCTGAGCGAAACCGGCCTGCTGAAACGCGCCGATTCCCACAAGCGCCGTGACAGGGATTAATAACGCCAAAAGATGGCGCACGATCCATCCTCCTCCGAAAAATCGTCGCTCGTTCATCCGTAACCCCCGCGGACTCATGCGTGGTCCGGAGGCAGGTTAGCCTTCTGGCGACTTTGCTTAAGCTCCTGCTGCGCGTCCTGGGTTCGGCCCCCCACCGCCTACCATTGTAGAGGGTGACAGGTTGTTTGAGCAGCCGTCATGCTGCTGGGTGTGGGACAGAAAGGTTCCAGACAACGCCTCACGCGGCGTATCCAAGAGACGGTTCTCACAGGTTCTCGGCCGGAAATTCCGAGAGCACACCGGAGAATGGGCTAGGGATTCCATTCTGCGGATACGCCAAACCGCATGGGTTTCGCCCCGCTTTGGTGTGCCCCCATATCAGGAGCCTTCCCCGTAAAAGGTGGAGAAAAGTTGGGGATAAACTCCCCGGCGCCGCGGCCGGGTGAATCCGGGGCAAGCCGAAAACTCCCCATTTTGGTATCAAGGTTCAAACCCGCCCCTTTTTCATAGACTGGCACGCCGCGGATTCCGTGGGCCTCATGGCCTTCTGGGACTCGACCGTTATAAAGGTCGTAGTCGAAGTCATTGTCCACGTTTTCCCGAGCAGCACTGATGCTTCTCTGCTCTGGGGACATCACCTGAAGAATATTGTTCCGGGAGACACAGTGCTTCACGATTCGGTTGCCTCCTAAGCCGCCGGTTGGTATGAATGGCTCGCCAGAGAATATGGTGTTATGGAATATGTACATGTGACCTGTCATCCAGTCTTCGCTCCCGGCATAACCCATTTTCAAAAAGTAGCCGCCAGTGTGGTCCGGTCGCCATTGACTGCGGGCGACAACGTTCTGCCAGAAATAAAGGGGCCCAATCGAGGTTGGGGCGTTACCGATCATCATCATGCACTGTGTGATGTAATTGCCCCATACCCGAACGTTCCGGTTGCCGCCTTCAACTTCCAGGCCATCGTCCCAGCAATGACTCACAAAATTGCCGTAGATATCGGAATCCGGGCCGGGCGCACCACGGAAACTACCGTTGCTTCCGCCCCCGATCACATCGTTGAACATGTGATCCAGATCGGAGTAGCACTCGTTGTAACGGATCACGTGATTGCCCGCAGTATCAAAGAACGAAATGCACTGCGGGCCTTGCGGATGCGTGGGGTATTTTGGTTCGTACCACGTGTTTGTATCGGCAAAGGGATGGTGCAGTTTGCATCTTTGAATGATCACCCGTTTCACATTGCGGTTCCGACAGAGAATGGCGGCATCGTAATCAAAGCCAAAACCAGTTTCCGGATTGATGCGCCCCCAGTCAGAAATGTCACAATTTTCGATGACGATGTCGTGACCGTCGTCGATGCGAATCGCACCGATGGGCGACCGCCTCAAATTGTCGCGGGAACCGGCCCCGCGCAGGACGAGGTTTCTCACAATAATATACGACCCGGAGATCGTAATGCATGCGTCATGGCGATGTCCCACGTCGATCACGGCCCCTTTACCATCATAAACGCGGTAGGCATCTGGTCGTCCGGACTGGGTGATGTTGACCGGGCTTGTACCACCAGTCAAGACAACGGTTTCGCCCTCAGGAAACTTTTCATCCCACGTGCGTGCCACCAATCGGGTTGACGTGTCGGTGCCTTCCAACCGAAGCTCGATTTCGTACGCGGTATTTGGCCGAAGGTTCACGATGCTCCCACGATAGTCAGCCAGGTCTTCATCTGTGTTCGCGATGGGGTTGTATTTCATGGGAAGTCCGTCTTGCCACGCGTTTGTGCCTGCCTCGCGGAAGCGTATCAAGACCCGCCGGTCGGCAGCACCACCGGGAGGTGACCAGTAAACTCCTACGCAATGAAACGTCGGAATGGCAACGGGATTAGCGCGGGCCGGTGATGACTCTTCAGCCGACACCGGCACACCCACAATAATCGTTATGATCAGGGCCAGTTGCCAAGAAATGAACCGCACCGTCGAAGAACACATAACCCGGCTCCTAAAAAACCTCTCGCTGGCTGGTATGAAGTTGGTAGGACCTAAACCGCCAATTGCCACAACCCGGTGATCATTGTCTCGAACATCACTTCTTGTGGCAAGAGTACAGGCGTCCTTCCGCCGTTAATTCCACTCCCTTAGACTGACTGACAGTGGACCCCGACACGTGGCGGTTAATTCAGAAGTTTCGGCAGAATATAACAAGGACCCAGCAATAGTTCGTACTGAAAAAGAACGTGATAAACTGCCAGGGAGAGATAGGCACCATGCGCGCGATGATTCTCAGGGAAATAGCGCAGGTCAACGAGGATTCCCAACCTTTGACGCTCACGGAGTGGCCAGATCCAGTGCCAGGCCCCAAAGAGATTCTCCTCGCCGTGACGGCCTGCGGGGTGTGTCACACCGAGCTGGACGAAATTGAAGGTCGCGCTACACCGGCGTTCTTACCGATCATCCTGGGACATCAGGTGGTAGGTCGGGTAATCGCGATCGGACCGGAGGTTGAAACATTCTCGATAGGAGACCGGGTGGGCGTGGCCTGGATCTTTTCGGCCTGTGGGCAATGTGCCCAGTGCGCGTCGGGAGAAGAAAACCTATGCCGGCAATTCCGCGGGACCGGGAGGGACGCGCATGGCGGATACGCGGAAAAGATGATCGCCCACGCCGAATTTGCCTACCGTTTGCCCGACTCATTGGCCGATCATGAAGTAGCTCCCCTTTTGTGCGCCGGTTCAATCGGATATCGCGCATTTCGCTTGACGAAATTAAAAGATGCAGGGCGGTTGGGGTTGATGGGGTTTGGGGCCTCCGGGCACCTCGTGCTCAAAATGGTGCGCGCCCATTGCCCGAAAATCGATGTGTATGTTTTTTCCCGCAATCCAGCGGAAAGGGCCCTCGCCCACGAACTGGGCGCCGTGTGGGTCGGAGATATCGCCGACAGGCCACCAGAGCTTTTGGACGCCATCATCGATACCACACCTGTATGGCGGCCTATTGTCGAGTCGCTTGGTTCCTTACGTCCCGGTGGCCGGCTCGTGATTAACGCGATTCGCAAAGAAGAAGCAGACAAGGAGGCACTTTTGCGCCTTTCCTACCCGGAGCACATCTGGATGGAAAAAGAAATTAAGAGTGTGGCCAATGTCACCAGGCGCGACGTGATCGACTTCCTTAAATTGGCCGAGGCTGCAGCAATCCGACCCGTGGTGCGCGAATACAGACTGGAAGAGGCTAATCGGGCACTGCAGGATTTGAAATTTGGAAAAACACCCGGAGCAAAGGTCCTCCGCATTAGCTGAATGAATGGGGAGAGGTATCGTTCACCGTTTACTTTCCTGCAGAAAACGCTGCACCGCCCAGGCTGCCTCAATTTCCTCGACGATTATGCAGTTGGCGCCGGCCCGTTCCAGTGCACTTCGGTGGCTTTGATATCGGCAACGGGCGATGATGGTGGCTCGGGGGTTGAGCTGCCGGGCCGCTTTTACAATCGCGATGGCGACTCCGTCATCTGGCACACACACGACGACCATTGCTGAATCCAGGATTTCTGCTCGCTGAAGGACGTCCGCTTCCCGCCCGTCGCCACAGATGGTGCGAAAACCCTGCTGAGCGAACGGTTGCAGGTTGAGTGGGCTTTGATCGACGAGGCACACGTCCATTCCCAGCGTCTCCAGATAAGCGGCGATATGCCCTCCCATAGGACCAGCCCCAATGAGGACCACTTTGGGCAGTTCGGAATCGCCGCTGGCTGTACGATCCGGCTGCCTCTCTGCCACCGAACCGCGTATGATGCGAAATCCCCAGTAAACCAAAACAGGCGTGGCCATTAAATTGGCGACAGCTATCAGCATGAGCGCATTGTAGAGGTCGCCGGAAACAATTCCTGTTTGTCGCCCATTCCACAGCAGGAGGAACGACAACTCACCCATCTGGAAGAGCGTCGCACCCAGTCCCACCGCTGATCGCCAGGGAAGTCCACTCCATCGCAGGGCGAGGACCAGTGATGCAGCTTTGGCAACAAGACAGAGAGGACAAAAAATCAACGTTCCCATCGTTATTTCATGCAATTCCTGGAGATTAAGGTATGCGCCGAGACTGATAAAAAAGATAGCCCCGAAGGTTTCGCGAAACGGCTGGGCAAGGGCGTCGAGCTGTTTCGTCATGCGATTCCCATTAAGGACAAGTCCAGCCGCCAGGGCCCCCAATGCTACGGGAAGATTCATCACATAGCTCAAGTAACCGAACGGGGTGAGAACAAGCAGGGCGAAAAGGACCGCAATCTCCGTGCTCCTCAGCCGCCCAAGCCCGGGGACAATCCACCGGGCAACAACCAGACGGAGAATCGGGATTGCCAAGATCAGTGGTATTGCTAACAGAATTGAGCTTATTGCAAATGAAACAGCCCCACTGCCGTGCCTTTCACTTGCGGCCATCCACATCACGACCGGAAGGATGGCTGCATCCTGAAAGAGCAGGATGCCAATCGCGCGGCGGCCTGCGGGGTGTGTTGTATAGCCCCATTCTGTGAAAGCCCGGAACACGATGACTGTGGAACTCACGGCAACGCTCATGGCCACCACAATGGCCGTTGCCGTTTCGATTCCAAACAGCCGGCACAAAATCACTATCACAAGACAGCACAATCCCACTTGGATTGTGCCGATGGTCAGGAACTCTCTCCAGGAATGACGCAATTCTTCCAGGGACAGCTCAATGCCGATCCCGAACAGTAAAAAAACAACCCCAATCTCGGCAAGTGACTCAATCTGGTCGCCGGGGCCGATCAAGCTGAATCCACTCGGACCAATTATGGCGCCCGCCAGAACCTAGCCGGGCAGCATGGGAATTCTGCACACCCGACAGATTGTGCCAGCCAGAAAACCGACGAGCAGAATAACGATAAGTTGAGGAATAGACGCTTCCACGCGAGAAACCACTCCTTTTCGTGTCCGGATAAATGGCCCAAATCATTTTTCAAAGGCACACCACGTCCATGATACAGCCCATTTGCAGAAATGACCGCATGGCCTGGTGAAAATCACCCAGTATGGGGGCAGCACACACCCCGTAGAACAGGAAGAAGCTGATAGCCTGTCAGAAAAGTTCGCAAAAACTGACCGGCTGCCCGGGACGAGGCACACCGCTTAACCCACGGCCAATACGGGGCGTGGGGGCCGTTGACGTGTTGTGCGCAGTCCATTTGGCCGCGTTCCGCGTGTTGGCAGGCGATCTGTGAATGGCCCCTACCTGGATTCCTGGCCAGGGCGCGGACGGCGGACGTGTAACCACCAAGTGCCCCCAATGAAATCTCGTCGGTTTCGGGCTTCATTTCGCAATGCCCCCGGATGTTGTATGCGTTTCAGAGAGTTTGGTATTGACGCATCCGAAGAAGCGGCCTACACTTTGCATAGCAGGACGATTTGCAATGGCACGTCTGACACGAGTTTTTATCGCTGCGTGGATTCTCATCGGCTGGGCACCGCATGGAGTGTGCGGTGTCGAGGCGTACCTGTTGCCACAGGTTGTCCCTCCGGTCAAAACGATGCCGACATCCCAGGCTCCCGGTTGCCCCTATTGCGGCCGGAGCCAATCGTTGGGGTCAGCTCGTGATGGAGGACGGAACATTGCGGACTCTTCTTTACGGCAAACCTCTTCCGACTGTCCGGCTGACCCTCAGAACGGGCATCCGTGCTGCCACCCGCATCCCGGAATTGTGAGCGCCGATTCGTCAGGTCCGGGCACAACTACCACTCTGCTCAATAACGTGGCATGGTTTGCGTGGGACGGAACGCAATGTCCGGCCGGCCTTCTTTGTGAACAGCTTCCGTTAACTCAAAATCTTCTAGCGCCTCCCTGGCAGAATGTTCCTCTCTATTTAGCGTGCTGTTCTCTTCTCATCTAATACTCTAAATCTTACAGGCGTACTTCGGACATCCTGCGCCGAATACGATTCGCCCGGGTGAAACGGATCGCGCCACGGGTGTGTGGTTCAGGCAGGATGACCCAGAGTGCGAATGCCATGTCAGCCATTGTTTCTTTCTGTGACAGAGCATGCCGTGTATCCTGTTGTGCTGCGCGGCCGAGATCCCACAATGAGATACGTCCGCAGCAACTTCAAAAAAACGCGGAGGGATCAACGCGGACAAACCAAATACATTGACCGGTGCAATGCTCAACATTGACATATTACAGAGAAAAAAGTGCGTCAATTATTTGGGAAAGTGTGAGTGGGGTGAGCATGTTGCTCTTCCGTTAGTCGTTGCCCGGCAACACAACGAATGCTGAGAAATATTCCCAAAAATTGTAAAGGAGACGAAATATGAGCGAATTTCGCCCTTCCGCTGATTCACAAGACCGGAGTGTCTCGGCTGAGGTGAAAACATCCCACGATGAGGGTGTGGCGATCCCTCGGAAAACCGGGCGAGTCCTCTTCAGCCGCATACGCTGGTGGTTCATAGCCGCGTCCATCATTGTGGCGTTCGGGGTTGGTTGGGGCGTTGCTCGGCTGACGCTTCCTCAACCCGCCGGTGGCCGCACGGAGTCCCAGAGTAACCAGATTCAGGGAGAAAAGAAAATCAAATGGTGGACCTGCGCCATGCACCCCCAGGTTCGCCAGCCCGGTCCGGGAAAATGCCCGATCTGCTTCATGGATTTGATACCCGTTTATTCAGAGGAAGAAACTCCATTGACAGTGCGCCAGATCCGTATGACACGGGAAGCCGTTGCGCTGGCCGAGGTGGAAACAGCTCCGGTCCGCCGTATGTTTCCTACCCGTCAGATCCGGTTATGGGGACGAATCGATTTTGATGAGACACGTTTGGCCACTATCTCGGCGCGTTTCCCAGGCCGCCTCGATCGTCTCTATGTAGATTACACCGGTGTGCCGGTTCGATTGGGAGATCACCTGGTGGATATTTACAGTCCTGAGTTGGTGGTGGCCCAGCAGGAACTGTTGCAGGCGCAGATGTCGCTGAAATCGGCTACACCCGGTAGTGCCCAGTACACCGTCGCATCTTCTCTTTTGAAGAGTTCAGAAGAAAAACTGCGGTTGTGGGGTATCCTTCCGGATCAGATTGAAGAAATCAAACAACGGGGATTCGCGACCGATCATGTCACGCTTTATGCGCCAATAGCGGGTATTGTGATCAATAAACACGCCAAAGAAGGGGATTATGTCAAAACGGGAGATCCCATTTATTCCATTGCCGACCTGTCACAGGTTTGGGCCGTGTTCGACGGTTATGAGGCGGACATCCCATGGTTGCGGTATGGACAAACTGTGGTCTTCGAAACAGACGCCTTCCCCGGCGAAAAATTTTCCGGGCAGATTGCGTTCATCGATCCAACGCTCCGAGAAGCGACACGTACGATCAGAGTCCGAGTCAACGTGGCCAACCCTGGGGTCCGTCTGAAACCTGGGATGCTGGCACGGGGTTTGGTGGAGGCACATCTGGCGGCTGGAGACACAGTTTTTGAACCCTCTTTGGCTGGGAAGTGGATTTGCCCCATGCATCCAGAGGTGATTTCGGACTCTCCAGGGAAATGCACGCGGTGCGGTATGGACCTGGTCCGCGTGGAATCGCTGGGATACGTGGCGATGGATGAAAAACTCACTCCCCCGCTCGTTATCCCCGCCTCTGCACCATTGATCACGGGCAAACGGGCGCTTGTCTATGTGCGACTTCCGGACAGTGAAGAGCCCATCTTTGAAAGTCGCGAAATTGTGCTCGGGCCACGAGTAAAAGAGGGATATATTGTCCACAGCGGCCTGAAAGAAGGGGAGTTGGTGGTCGTCAAAGGGAATTTTAAAGTGGACAGCGCTGTGCAACTTGCCGGAGACGCCAGCATGATGCATTCCGTCGATCAGACGTCAGAGCCTACTGCCACGGAAGGACGCGAGGTTGGTTCGGCTGGCGATCCTGCGCTCGCCCGGGCGCTCCAGGGTCTTTGGACGCCCTATCTCAGCATTCAGCAGGCGCTTTCGCGCGATGATCCGACCAAGGCGGCCGCTGGATTCGCTGCGATCGCTGCAACGCTTCCCAATCTTCTTCGCCCCGACCTGCCGGAAAAGGAGCGGCAACAGCTTGCAGAAATTGCGTCGCACCTGCAAATGGCGTGTGACCAGGCCAGGAACGTGCAGGACATTGAAGTTTTGCGATCCGCATTCCGCCACCTTTCACAGACTCTGATTGAGGTCGTGCGAAAATATGGCCACGCACACGAAAAACTGCTCGTCGTTGTCCATTGCCCGATGGCATTTTCCAACCAGGGAGCGGAATGGTTGCAGGAGGGGGAAGAAGTGGCCAATCCTTACTTTGGGAGCCGAATGCTTCGCTGTGGAGAGGTCAAGGAGCAAATAGAACCGATTGGCATCGAAAAAGAGATGCATCCGGCGACGAGTGGCGGTTCTCAGCCTCAGCCACCCATGAATCACTTCCATCAGCATTGACACGCGCAGTGGCGATTGCCTGAATTCGCTGAAGCTGTTAGTCGAGTCAATATTGGTTGTCCATCGCCAACGGCAGAATGGAGAAAGAAGCAATGACGGACAGCAATATTCCGTTTACAGCAAAATTCATCGATGGAATCATTCGATTCACTCTCGATAATAAGCTGGTGGTCTTTCTCATCATCGCAGCGATCGTGAGCTGGGGACTGGCGGTCATGCCGTTCGACATCAATCTCCCTTTCCTGCCCCGCTCACCGGTTCCCGTCGACGCATTTCCCGATATTGGAGAAAACCAGCAAATTGTGATCGCGGAATGGCCGGGGCGAACGCCCCAGGATGTCGAAGACCAGGTCACATATCCACTCACCGTTTCTCTGCTGGGAGTTCCCGGCGTGAAAACCATTCGCAGTTCTTCCTATTTCGGATTTGCGATGGTGTATGTCATCTTTCGAGAAGATGTGGACTTCTACTGGGCCAGGTCACGAATCCTGGAACGCCTTCCCGTCGCGCAGAAATCACTTCCGCCCGGGGTCAATGCAACGCTAGGACCGGACGCCACAGCGCTGGGGCAGGTCTTTTGGTACACGCTGGAAGGCCGCGATCCCAAAACAGGCGAACCGGTTCCCGGATGGGATCTCGAAGAGCTGCGATCAATCCAGGACTGGCAGGTCCGGTATGCGCTTCAGTCGGTGGAGGGGGTGGCGGAGGTCGCTTCGGTAGGTGGGTTTGTTCGCGAATACCAGGTGGATGTGGATCCTGAACAGCTTGCGCATTATGGTGTCACACTGGAACAAGTATTGGATACGGTGCGCCGTTCAAACCTCGATGTGGGAGCACGAACGATAGAAATTAATGGTGTTGACTATATGATCCGCAGCCGAGGCTTTATTCGCAGTGTAGAAGACCTGGAAAATGCAGTCATTAAGACCTATCGAGAGGTTCCTATTCTTGTCAAAAACGTCGCTCGAGTCACCCTGGGACCGGCCATGCGCCGGGGCGTTCTCAACAAAGGCGGCGCGGAGGCCGTGGGGGGCGTGGTGGTGGTTCGTTACGGCGAAAACCCGATGGAGGTCATTAAACGGGTCAAACAGAAAATCGCCGAAATTGCTCCCGGCCTGCCTCGGAAGAAGCTGTCCGACGGACGGATTTCGCAGGTCACGATTGTGCCGTTCTATGACCGCACGCAGCTTATTCAGGAAACTCTGGGGACGCTGAGCGACGCGCTGAGGCAGCAGGTGATTGTGACGATCATTGTCGTGCTTATCATGGTTAATCACTTTCGGTCTTCTTTTCTCATTTCAAGCTTACTACCAATGGCTGTTTTAATGTCATTTATTGGTATGAAACTGTTCCATGTTGATTCCAATTTAATGTCACTTGCCGGGATTGCTATCGCCATTGGCACGATGGTCGATATGGGGATCATCCTCACGGAAAACATGCTCAAACATCTGGACGAAGCGCCGCCTGACGAGCCGCGCAAGGAAGTGATCTTTCGGGCGGCATCCGAAGTGGGGCGGCCGGTGCTGACCGCGATAAGCACAACGGTGCTGGGGTTTCTGCCGGTGTTTGTCATGACCGGACCGGAAGGAAAGATGTTTCGGCCACTTGCTTATACCAAGACATTTGCGTTGATAGCGTCGGTCATCATTGCCCTTACGCTTCTGCCGCCACTGGCACATATTTTGTTCAGTGTGAGAAAACCGACACGTTGGCTGCGTCTGGCGGCTGCCGGAATTGTGCTTGTGGGAAGTGTGATCGCCGGAGCAAACCTGGGATGGTGGCTCGTCGTGGTGGGGATGGCGTGGGCCGGTGGGTTCCTGGTTGCAGAGTTCGCCCCGCCGTGGGAGTTCCGCTACCGGCAGTTTTTGACCCTGCTCGCCGCTGCCGTGGCCATTGGTATTTTGGCGGCGGACTGGTTACCACTTGGGCCAGGAAAAGGACTAACACGAAATATCATTCTTGCGGGTGGAGTCATTACAGGCTTGTTGGCTGTGTTTCTTGTATTTCAGAAGTGTTACTCTGTTTTCCTGAGGTTTTTCCTTAGACACAAGCTTATTTTTTATCTCTTTCCAGTTAGCAGTTTGCTCCTGGGGGCGTGCATCTGGCTTGGGTTCGAACGCGTGTTTGCCTTCGTACCGAATATTCTCGGGCGGATGGGCATTGCTAGGGAGAGGGTGCTGGAAGATCCTATTTGGGTTTGGGCACGGCATGAGTTTCCCGGATTGGGTCGGGAATTTATGCCTCCGCTTGACGAAGGTTCGTTCCTGCTGATGCCCACGGCCATGCCCCACGCAGCCCTGGCCCAAGCGCAAGATTATTTGGAAAAACAGGTCAAACTTGTGTCCTCCATCCCCGAAGTTGACGTGGTTGTGGGAAAAATTGGCCGAGTGGATAGCGCTCTGGACCCGGCGCCCATAAGCATGATCGAGACGGTGATCACCTATAAGCCGGAATATATCGTTGACACAAATGGCCGCCGATTAACATTTAAAGCGATTGAAAAAAACGGTCGTCTGGAATTTATTCGGGATTCCCAGGGAAACCTCATTCCGGATCCGCGAGGCTGGCCGTATCGCCAGTGGCGGCCGGAAATTCGCTCGGCAGACGATTTGTGGCGCGAGATCGAAAGAACGGCACGCCTGCCAGGTCTTACCGCTGCTCCGAAACTCCAGCCCATCGCTGCGCGCATTGTGATGTTGCAAACCGGCATCCGGGCGGCAATGGCGGCGCGGATTCGCGGAAACAATTTGGACGACATCTACAAGGTGGCCCTTCAGGTAGAAAACATTCTCAAAGAGGCACCGGGGGTCGATCCCAAGACCGTGTTCGCCGACCGCCTGATCGCATCTCCTTACCTGGAGATTGTCCCCCGACGGGAAGACCTGGCGCGATACGGCGTGAAAATGGAAGAGTTCCAGCACCTGATAGAGACTGCGGTGGGCGGTGAACCGCTGACCACAACTGTGGAGGGCCGGGAACGGTATCCGGTCCGCGTACGCTATTTGCGGGAACGTCGCGATTCTATTGAGGAGCTGAAACGCATTCTCGTGACCACGGCGACCGGGGCCCAGGTTCCGCTGGAACTGCTGGCCGATATTCATTACGTGCAGGGACCGATGGAAATTCGTTCCGAAGATACAAAACTCGTGGGCTACGTGATCTTCGACAAGCAACCAGGTTATGCAGAAGTGGACGTGGTGGAAGCCTGCCAACGTTTATTGCGCCAGAAACTGGAAAGTGGTGAACTGGTCCTGCCCCCGGGGACAGAAATGCCGACATTCATCGGCTCGTACCAAAACCAGGTTCGTTCCGCGCGTACTTTAGCGGTGGTGATTCCGCTGACCTTCTTTATCATTTTTTTAATTCTCTATTTTCAGTTCAGAAACGTCCTGACCACATTTATTGTGTTTTCTGGGGTACTGGTCGCAGCATCGGGCGGTTTTCTGCTGCTCTACCTCTACGCACAACCGTGGTTTGCTGATTTTTCAGTATTCGGTGTCAATCTGCGAGATCTTTTCCAGATGCGGACGCTCAATCTCAGCGTGGCCGTATGGGTCGGGTTTATCGCGCTGTGGGGAATTGCCACCGACGACGGTGTGGTCATCGCCAGTTATTTGGATCAGTCGTTTGCGGTCCGGAAGCCGCGCACCGTAGAAGAAATTCGCGAGGCGACAGTAGCCGCCGGGTTGCGCAGGATCCGGCCGTGCCTGATGACCACAGCCACCACCGTTCTGGCACTTCTTCCTGTTCTCACGAGTGTCGGCCGGGGCAGCGACGTGATGGTTCCCATCGCGATTCCTTCATTTGGTGGCATGCTCATCGAGCTTATGACGCTGTTCGTCGTGCCGGTTTCATACTGCTTAATGAAAGAGATCAGTCTAAAAATGGCCCATATGATCCGATTCGAGAAAGAATCAGCCGAACAGGAGAATGTAAACGGCGAAAATAATTCTACAGTTGGTAATCAACAGGAAGTTGGCCCCTGATTAACCGGCCTTTAACCGTCTATTTGTTGGGGCCGCTGAGGGGACCCAAACCAGGTGGCCAGAAGAACCTGATTTTTCCATAGAATCCAGGCTGCCACTCCCACCGTGGCTCCACCAAGATGGGCCAAAGCGGATACATCGCTGAGCCCGGACAATTGTGAGTACGCCATGATGATCTGGAGGAGAATCGATGCCACGAGTCCCCAGATAGCGGAAAATCGAAGCCAGTAGAAGTAAAAGAAATATCTCAGGAAAATACCGAGCTTCGCTTTGGGGAACTGAAGCCCATAGAACACGATGACTCCGGATATTCCCGCGCTGGCTCCCACGCAGGGAATATCGGCACGCGGATCGCCCAGGGCATGGAAAAGGCTGCCTGTCACATGGGCCAGAATAAGCAAGGCGAGATAAAACCATCGGCCGACGTGATCTTCAACATTGTCCCCAAAAACCAGAAGAAAATACATATTCCCGATAAGATGAAATAGCCCGCCGTGTAAGAAGAACGATGTAAGGAGCGTCAGGCCTCCCAAACGAAACGGCTGTGCCGGAATAAATCCAAGTTGCTCGACAAAAACTTCCAAGTTCTGGAGAGAATAGAGAAAGACAAGCACACACGCCGCCACCGTTCCCCATGTGAGCCAGGGGATGCTTCTCAGCGTTGGGCCCTCAACTTCCACGGGAAGACCGAAAAGCGCGGGAATCCATTGCCAGGGTTCCGAGGGCAAATCCTCGCTTGTTGCCTCGCGCCGGGCAATTTGCTCGATTTTGGCGCGGGCAATGGCTTCGCGTGCTGCTGGAGAGAGTTCCTTCTCGGGGGGACTGACGGAGGGAGGAGCTTGCGGCAGCGCCTCCCACTCTGTGCGGTCGAACCATGCAAGATAACAGTTTGGACAGATATCGATAGGGATGGTGTGCTCATTGTGAACGATGGGGACAACGGCCATGGGACGGTGGCATAAGGGGCACGCACCGCCGTGACGGTCTTTCTGCTCCTTGGCTTGTTGCCAAAGCTGGATGGCGATGCTTTTGGGAGCCCGACCGCGTACCACCGCCCAGCTCGTTGCCCGACCCTTGCACTGGGGACAGAAGTAAGCCGTCCCTTGCGGAGTGCGGCCGCCTTTCAGCGGAATGTTACAGCGCGGGCACAGGAGCATGGCTGCGCTCTTTATTCCGATCTCTGGCCGCGCGATGGTGAAAATAGGCGCATCGCCCTACCAGAGCCCTTCGCGTCACGGTGCTGGATTCATTTCCAACGTTTGGCAACTTCTTCCTTCATGAACCGCAGGCCATCCGCGGCGAGCTGGCGTTCCGACTCGTACATCCGGCGCCAGATCTTAGTGGCAGGAATGAGCTTGTCCAATGCCAGCCCAAACGCCTCGATGACCATCGTGTTGTTGTAGCCAATTTCATGCAAAGTGTCGAAAGTTTCCTGCCATCGGACGTTTCCTGTCCCGGGGGTACTGCGATCGTTTTCCGAGATGTGAACGTGGACGAGGTAGTCCTTCAGGGCGCGAATGGCTGCCGGAATGTTTTTTTCCTCAATGTGGGAGTGAAACGTGTCATACATCATTTTGCATCGCGGATGGTTGACATCCCGGCAAAAACGGGCTCCGTCGGCAGCGGTGTTCAAAAAGTAACATTCAAAACGATTAAGATATTCGATGGCGAGAGTGACCCCGACTTTCTCGGCATGTTCCGCGACCTCGCGCATCGCTTCCACACCCCATTTCCATTCATCTTCCGTGGGCCCCCGGCCGGTGAATTCGCCGAGAGCTGAGTGAAATGGTCCGGCCATAATCTCAGCCCCGAGCATGGCGCAGCAGTCAAGATTCCGTTTGTTGGCCTCGATGCCCCGGCGACGGATTTCCGGATCAGAACTGATCGGGTTTGCGTCGGCTGTACGGATTGCCGTGGCTGTCCGAGCGAGCCCAAGCTCATCGAGACGTTTGGCCCACTTCTTGTAATTTGCATCATTGTCGAGATCAAAGACGGGAAGCTCAACGAGGTCGAAACCTAATTCTTTGACATCGTCGAGCAGCGGCAGGTACTCGTCGCATAAAGTGTCGGTCCACAGGAGTAGGTTGATTCCGAATCGCATGACTGTCCTCCCATTGTTTGTTGCACGACACGGCAGCGCCGTCTCCAACCGCGTTCCGAAGTGTGTTCTTATTCTGCCACGGCTATGCCCATCCGTCCAGGGCCCGAAGGAGTTCTTCCGCATGGGCTGTAACAATCGGTCGCGATGCTTCGACGGCCTCCTGAAAGGAATCGGAAAGATTTGGCAGCCGCAACCGCCGCATGACCTGGTTGAGCCTTCGCAGCAGGCTCATATTGTCCGCATAATCGAAGAGGATTCTCTCCCTGCAAAACAGGCGGATAAAGTGCGCGAGTCCACTAACCGATTGACCAAGAATTTCGCCTGTTGCCCACTCAGTCCAGTCCGGATCCACGCTTTCTAAATCGGCGTAGTACCGGGAAACGTCCGCCTGCCGGGTCCGAACGAGTTGGGCGTCGAGCAGGACCTCCACCAGAAGATGGGAAAGAAAAACGGGAGGAATCCCCACGCCATTGAGAAACGGACGGACCTCCTGAAGCACCGCAACAAGACAGCGGGAAAAGGCCTCGCAATTATGAAAGCGGTTGTCATCCTCAAGGTGTTGCTTGATTCCTGCCATCAGTTCTGAAATACCCTGGTCCGCATGAAGAGCTGCTGGATCGAGTCGTTGGGGCCGAAAACGGAGACGTCGATTGACCACGGAAAGCCAGTCCGGAAGCGCTGTGCCCGTGACAAATCGCGGTCGACCGATGAATCTAAAAGCGTGAGCAAAATAGTTCATGGTGTTTTAGTGTTCAGTATGCCCTGGGCTGGGCCTCAGGTGATGGGATACACTGGGAAAAAGCCAAACAAAAATGTTTTGGGCTTTGCCGTGCCGTTGCGACTGACTTCGAACATGTTATCATATGCCGCAGAGTAGCTGTTCACCACAGTACGTCAGTGGGAGGTTTCACGCCATGTTCCGAGCAAGCTTGCGATCTACAGGCTTTTGGGCTTGCTTTATTGCGGTCGGTTTTACCGGCGGTCTTTTGACTGGAGGAGAGGTCGGACAAACTGTTCGGCGGCCGAATATCCTGTGGATTTGCTCGGACGATCACGCCGCGTACGTCACCGGCTGCTACGGCAATCGAATCGTTCGCACACCGCACATTGACCGCCTCGCCGCTGAAGGTATTCGATTTGACCATGCGTACTGCAATTCTCCCATTTGCACAGCCTCTCGCCAGTCCTTCATCACGGGACGTTATCCGCGGAGTGTGGGTGTGACTTTGCTGAAAACACCGCTGCCGCAAAGCGAGGTCACACTGGCGGAAATGCTCAAGGAAGTCGGTTATGAGACGGCCGCGTTCGGCAAGATGCATTTCAACAGCTCGCTGAAACATGGATTCGATTTACGCCTGGACTTACCGGACTGGCAGAAGTGGCGTAGAGAACAGCCGCCCCGCCCGCTGCCTGCCGGACTGAACGTTCTACCCCCATGGCGGCCGTTCAAGGATCCCGCACGCATTTGGCTTAACAGCATGTGCTGGCCCTACGGAGCGTGGGACAGCGAGATGTCAGGAACGTTTTTCGCCCAGAAGGCCGCGGAGTTTCTCGCCAGTCCGCACGAAAAACCATTTTTCCTGATGGTCAGTTTCTACGAACCACATTCTCCGTTTCATTTTCCCGTGGAATACCGAGGACGCCATCGGCCGGAGGAGTTCACCGTTCCGGAAGTGGGGCCCGAGGATGACGACCAAATCCCCGCCATTTTTCGCGATTTGACGGATGATGAGAAACGTGGAATCAATGCGGCTTATTACACCTCAGTGGAGTTCATGGACAAAAACGTGGGAATTGTGCTCAAGGCGCTGGAAGAAAGTGGTCTGAAAGACAATACGATTGTCGTGTACATCGGAGACCATGGCTACATGCTCGGTCATCACGGGCGATTTGAAAAACACTGCAGTTATGATCCGGCGATTTTCGCGCCGCTCATCATGCGGTATCCACCTGTCATCAAACCGGGCAGTTCCACCAAGGCGTTTGTGGAGTTCATCGATATCGTGCCTACCATTCTCGACCTGTGCGGAGTGCCCATTCCCGAGCGGGTTCAGGGAAAGTCGTTGCGACCGTTGTTGACGGGAGAAACCAGCACCCATCGGCCCTACGTCATTGTGGAATATGCACACAACGATGAGATTTGCCTGCGTGACGAGCGCTACAAACTTGTATATATCCGGGGTAAAAGAGTGCGGGACGACGGTTACGACCCGGGGCGTCCGTTACCAGGCGTCACGATAAAACTCTTTGACCTCGCGAGTGATCCAGGCGAGTTTTACAATCTGGCCAACCGGCCAGAACATCAAGAGCGGATCAACCGGTATCTCGACATTCTCGCCGAACACATCAAAAAGACAGAGCGTCATCCGGAGCAGCTTCCGCAGACCAACGATCCACTCGAGATCATCGAATACGGGGTGCAACCGCATGATGTGACCAGTGCTGAGGAATAACCGTCGGGATGGGCATTGGTGACGAATAATCGGAAGTTTCAGGCAACGCGACAGGGTGTAAGCCGCATCACTCCTCCGCATCCAGTTGGACCGGAACGTCCAGCGTGCGCCCCTGCCGTATTATGCGAAAGATCGCGGTTTCTCCTGGCCGTTTCGTGTCGAGAATACTCAACATATCGTCTACAGTTTTTATCGGTTTCCCATCGATGGCGATAACCAGGTCGGCTGTCGAACGGTCGATGCTGGTGGATTCAAAAACCAGGGGCCCCTGGCGGCGAGTCCGCTTGACTATGCGAAATCCCTGAAGCCCGGCTCGGTCAGCCGCGCCGCCCGGTTTCAGGACAGCCAGCAGCACCCCTTGATCCGTTTCCAGGACCTGAAGTATCCCGGCGTCGGCGCGAATAACTCTACCGGTGCGGATGAGCTGAGGAACCACCCGAGCAATTGTGTTGACGGGAATCGCAAATCCCACTCCGGCACTCTCTCCTGTGCGGCTGGCGATAGCCGTATTCATGCCGATCATGAGTCCATGACTGTCAAGAAGTGGCCCACCCGAATTTCCCGGGTTGATGGCCGCATCAATTTGGATCATCTGTTTGAGAGTTCGCTTTGTTCGTGGGTTGGGCAGGGAACGGTTGAGGCTTGAGATAATGCCTGTTGTGAGGGTTCGCTCCAGTCCAAAAGGATTGCCGATCGCGAAGACGCGCTGGCCCACCTTCAGATCTGTGGAATCCCCGAACACGACCGGAAAGAGCTTTTCCGAGGGGGCGTTGATCTTGAGTACGGCGATGTCACTGGGGGGATCGGCGCCAACAAGCTGGGCGTCATAGGCCATCCCATCGAACAATGTGACGGAGATGGCCTGCGCGTTCTCCACGACGTGGTAGTTGGTCAGGATGTGTCCCTGACGGTCGATGACGGAACCGCTGCCTTCTCCCTCGGCAATGATATCCATGAAGAAAAAGGCACTGCCCTGGATGCTCTTCGTACGAATATTGACGACGCCTTTATTTGCCCGTTCGTAGACGCCGATATTGATCAACTCCTCTGGGGAATACTGTCCAACCGGGGGCAAAAACTGCTCCCAGGGGCTGACGGTCTGTTCGAGCGCAATGGTTGCTGTTCCGCTGGGAAGGTTACTCTGGGAGTACGTGCTGGACTGAAGCAGTTGTCCAACGAGGCCCGAGCGAGCGCCTGGTACGCCCTGATTTTGCGCCAGATGAATAGGCAGGGCGTGAGGTTGGCTTTGGCCTCGCGCCGACAGAGTCCATGCGAGAAGACCTCCTGCCAAGGCACTCACAAGACAAGCAATCGCTGTCCGGTGCATGTTATCCTCCTCTCCGGTCGCTTACATGCCAAGGACCATTGCGGGGGACTTCTCAGACTTCTTCGTTACTGGGAGCGAACGATGGCTGTTTCCGCACATACACAGTTTGTTTCACTTTAGCGGAGAGCATTTCTCCAGAAAAGGGTCACACTGCTGTTGCAGCCTCGGAAAGTTTGGCTAAGTTCCGAAACGATCGGAAGAGGGCTTAAAAAGCGGTCGCCCATGCGTTGCGAGAGTTCGGTGCTACCGCTCGGTGTGCTCCACAGCTTGTGGGCGATGGTGGCGATAAGCGACCGCACTCACCCGGAGAAGCAGGCCGAATGCCGGGTTTGAGCGAGCAAAACCGGTATTCGGCAATCATTGAGAGAGCTGAGCTGCCGTTATGCTGGCCTTATGCTTTGCTTTCATATCGCGCAGAGATGACCTAGGCGATAGCAGTGCATGCGCCACAATTTGTTGTGGAAGGTTATTACTTTCGCCAAGATGTTGAGTGAGCATTGACACCAGCCGTACGTTCGGTAGATTTTGCTTAGTTCACTCAAACAATTTCTACGGATTGGAATTCCACGGAGGAAATTCCCCTCGCCATGACAGGGATGTCTTCTACATCTATTCCGATCGTTCAGTGCTCGTTGGTTCCTGCCTCACGGCAACTCGATGCTCTTCGCGTTGATAGACTCCGTGGGCAAGTGTGCCCAACGTGTTTCCACCCGGGCGCGGCACAGGAAATCGGCAGATTCTTCTTCGAGTGGCAACACAACGGCTCCAAGGTATCGGTTCCGGTACACTGTTTTGTTGTTGACCAACAGGGAGGTGTTTTATGCGACGGAAGCCACTGATCGGCCTGAACATGGACTACCGGCCTGCGGACAAGGTCAATCCCGCAAAGGGAGAGATCTCCGCGGGCTATTTCGATTGCCTCATCCGGGCACAGGCGGTGCCTGTGGTGGTGCCTCCGTTAACTTCTCGGTCTGACATTGAGCGCGTTCTGGATACATTGGACGGGTTCGTTCTGATCGGCGGTGCCGATCTCGATCCCATTCGAGACGGTTGTTACCGCCACGCGCATACCCAGGTCATGCACCCGCGGCGGGAGGACTTCGACCGCATGCTGGCGAAGTTGATTGGGCAGCGTCGGATGCCTGTCCTGGGAATCGGGGCGGGAATGCAGCTCCTCAATGTATCCCAGGGGGGCACGCTTTCCCTCCACATTCCCGATGACTTCCCCGCGGCTATCCCCCACTGGGATCCCCAGGACCCCTATCACCGGCACGGCCTTGTGGTGACCAAGGGCTCCCTCATCGATCGTGTCTACGGCGAGGGAGAAATCCGCGTGGCGAGTCGACACCACATGGCCATTCTGGATCTGGCGCCTGTGTTCGAGGTCACGGCCCGAGCACCGGACGGGATTATCGAGGCCATTGAAAGTCGGGATCCCGACTGGTTTGCCGTTGGCGTTCAGTTCCATCCGGAGTGCGAAGCCGCGTCGGCGCTCGATATGCGCGTGTTTGAGGAATTCGTGGAGGGCTTGTTGAAGCGGTCGGGGAGACACGCCGCGGCCGTTCACGCCTGACAAACGGTGGGCCGATTTCCCGCCTCTTGAGCGGTGTTGTGATTGCATCGCTGTGAGGCTACCGCACCTGGTTTCACACAGTGGCGGATAAAATTGGCTCCGGCGTATCGGGTTGGGGTGCCGATTCCGCCACGAGCAGGAATCGCATGCTTACCGTCCACCGCCCCTCGGCATCCGGCTGGACCAGCCAGTGGGGCTGAACCGCCACTGACTGATGTACTAACTCGAATCCGCCTTCCGACTGGCTTACGGAAGCCACCGGGAAGGTCCAGACGTCGGTGGGACGGGAAAACCCAACCTGAACGCGCAGCCCAAGCCATTGGTCCACTAAAGCCAGGCCCGACACCTGGCCGAGGTCCAACCGGGTGCCCAGATGACCGAGTTTCTCCTCGGCGAGGCTGAGGAAGAATCGGTCCTCGGCTTCGGCGGGCAAACCGGCAAAATTGAATTCCACGGCGAAAAGGAAAGGCCGATCCGGGGCAAGGTTTTCCAGCCGGTAGGCCACTTCGAGGATGGATGAACCGGCACTCAACAGGAGGGCTTTCGTCACGCGGATTTTCTGGTCGAGGACGTCCGCTTCCGTGGCCAGTGTGGCACGCACACGGTCGGGATTCGTGTGGATGGTGCCCTCGTAGGGTAGCTCCCAAAGCTTCGCCCAGGGAACCATTTGCCCACTGGCAATCTGTTCAAGCGTGGTCTCGGGGCTCAGGACAAGATCCACAAGGCTTTTTCTCGGATAGATGTCGTACTGAAGGCGGGACTCCAGTCCGGCTTGTTTGAAAACAACCCGATCGTGAATGCTTGCACAGCCGTGGTGTTCCGGCGAGGCACCCGCTCGAACTTTCTCATGATAAAGCTCAGGGCGGCGGGTCATGGTGGCCAGCAGATTCCGACGGACGGGTCGGCAATCCCATTCATAGAGTATTCCCCCCTGGTGGGGTGCCAGGTATGCGACCATCCGATCATTGGCCAGGCGGATTTCTGGCCTCCCGTCAAAGTTGAAGTCTTCCGCGTTTGCCTGGACCCAATGTTCCGGACGCCCCTGGGCCTTTTCGAGAAGTCCGTCGGCGGTGATAAGCTGCTCGTAAATGGCATTCCGTAAATGGGGGAGGTAAATACCGCCAAAGGCGCCATGCCAGTACGGGCAATTGCACTGTCCGCGATAGAGTGACAATTGGGCGGCTCGCAATTGCTCGTTGGCTGGGTCGTTGTGGATCGCCTCCTGAATCCGGCGACTAATCTCCATCATCCTTGCGTACATTTCATTGGCTTCGGGATATTTGACTCGAAAATTCCGCCAGAAGCCGCCGCGAATGAAGGATCGCACCTGGGGCCAGCGGTGGTCGCCGTGAAATTGGTGGGTCAGTTCTTGCAGGGCCTGCTGTCGGCGGAACGGCAGCGCCCACTCCGTCATCTCGCGATAACTGCAATCGGGGAGATAAATCTTCCCGATGGGCGCCACGAAGTCGTAGGCTTCAGCGAGTGTGCAGACTTCCAGCCAGTCGCGGTTCGCGGTCAGAGCGCTGAAAAATCGCTCCAACCAACCATCGGAATAGACGTGCTTTTTGGTCTCCGGCCAGGTTCCGAATTTCTCGCCATCATCGCCAAATACGACAACAGCGCCGGGATGCTGTCGGCCGATCTCGGCGAGATAATCGATCGTGACCTGCGGATCCGCGAAGGGAATCGTGTACCGTAAACGCTCGCTTCCCGGGAAAATGGCCAGCAGGCGACCTTCATCTTCCGTGAGGTAATAGCCCGCTAACTCGTCCTCAAAGAGTCCGGCAGCCTTGAAATGAAAATCATCGAGAACCGTGTATTCGATACCGGCAGCCACAATGTCGCGGGTCAGCGACTGTTCCCAGACGCGTTCGGGAACCCACATTCCGCGGACCCTCGCTCCCAGCCGGTTTTCCAGAAAACGGGAGTAGCGTCTGATTTGACCGATTCGGTCGGCGCTCGGGATCATGGGGAGAATGGGCTCATAAAATGGCCCACCGATCATCTCCACGCGGCCAGCAGCCACAAGCTCTCGAAGTTGATCGAGATAGCCCGGCCGATGGCAGGCGAGCCATTCCATAAGCGGCCCGCTGATGTGGAGTGAGATTTTGAGAGGGTCCCACCGGGAAAACACTTCCAGGAAAGGCCGATAACTATCCTCATAGGCCTGGTGAAAAACGTGGTCGAAATTACCGATGGGTTGGTGATTGTGGAGCAACAAAACGAGTCGCACAAGGGGGGATCGATTTGCGGGGGAGTGACTCATGGGTGTGTCCAATCGATGCTCGCAAAACCAACAAAGTTGAGGAAACCATCCATCAAGCCGAGTTGGGAAGGAACACGTCGGAACGGATGGGCAGCCAAAAGGAACGGACGCACAAGAGGCCCGACACTTCCTTTTCTTTTAGCCAAACCGTTCTAGTTTCTGTATCGGCAATCTTAAAGCAGTCACTCCAGATTACCTATCCCAATCTGTTTTCCTGAACCATACGGATTCTCAACTGCCCCGGAGTGTTTGTGCCGCCTCTTCCGGAAAAACGGGGTTGATGTGGATGCCTGTGCCCCATTCAAATCCGGCTGCCCGACTGACACTGGGCAGGATTTCGATTCGCCAATGAAAATAGGGGGTCTTCTTGCGAAACGGGGCTGTGTGGAGAAGCACGTTGTAGCCGGGTTTGCCCAGCCGAGTCTCGATTGCCTTCAGCACGCTTTGAATGGTTTCTGCAAGGCTGGAAAGCGAATCCGATGTCATCGCTTCAAAGCGTTCTGCGTGAGCGTCGGGAAAAATCCATATTTCGTACGCAAACCGGCTGACGAAGGGACAAAAGGCCGTGAAGCCGCTGTGCCGCAGAACGATCCGGTCGCCTCCAGCCTGTTCCTGGGATAAAAGCTGACAGTAATAACATTGGCCTTCGCGCTCGGACCAGCGTCGGGCCGCTTCCAGCTCGCTGCCGAATAACGGGGGAACCATCGGAATGGCCAGGAGTTGCGAATGGCTGTGTTCCAGGGAAGCGCCGGCGGTTGGGCCGACGTTCTTGAAGATGAGCGCGTATTCCAGATAAGGCTCGTTCGAAAGTTGCGCGAGGCGCTCTCGAAAGACGTCGAGCAGCTCTGTCACCTCGCTGATTGTCATGTCGGTCAGACTGGCCACGTGCCGCGGCGTGTCCACGATGACGTCGTGGATGCCCAGCCCTGGGAAACATGACGCTGCGAATGTGGAATCCGCTGCTGGCATTCCGCTGCACACCGCGGGATATTTGTTAGACACGACACGGACTCGCCAGCCCGGACCGTTCGGTTCGCTGTTGGGATGGCGGCGGGCAAGCACTTCGGGGGTCGTTTCGCGTTCGTTCCCCTCACAGAAGGGGCATGGACCTGACCGCACGCGGCGGACGGCCGTGTCATAGTCCTGAGGGCGTTGAGACCGGCCCGGGGCGATAATGACCCACCGACCCGTGAGGGGATCTTTCCGAAATTCCGGTTTTTTATCTGTTGAAATCGCGCCCATTGGGAGTAACCTGTAACTCACTGAACGAAGCGCCCTACGCGGCAGTCCGACCGTTGGATTCGCATTTGTAAGTTGGAAAACCCTCCATTATGCCAGTTTTGGGCAAATCCTGCACCATTGGAAATTGCGGCAGGTTGCCGCTGGTAGATTCGCGGCTATGACTTAAGAGATGTATGATAGTGGGGCAGAGGTCACGGTTACCGGGTGGACGGAGTATTGAGAATGCGTCCCTTTGCAAAAAGGTGTACTGATATGGCCTACGTCGTCTTTGCGAAGCAGTTAGCGGGGCGAGGTTTGCCACTCGGGAGGAAAAGGATCATTCCGGCCTGGATGGTTGCAGGACCGGCGTTGGTTCTCGGCGGTGTTCTCACAGGCTTCTGTTGGGGCCAGGTGAAAGAACCGCCCTCGCCGGAAAATTTTCCCTCATTACAGGTTGTTCCGGAACCTTATGGACAAGCGAGTTTCATGTTCGTCCCACTTCGCCAGGAACTCTGCCGATTCCATTTCGGTCCCGGGCTTCAGCGGCCTTTTCTCTATCCGGTAAACTCCCCGGAGGGTTGGCCTTTGACCAGGATGGGACATCCTCATGACCCGGTGACTCACAGTCACCACAGTTCGGTATGGATATCGCATGCCGACGTGAATGGCTTTGACTTTTGGGCAGACCGTCCTCAGACTCAGATCGTTTGCAGCCGGGTTAGCGAGTACAACGAAAGCGCCGGTGATTCCCTCAGAGCGTGGCTCATCGCAGAGCTTGAATGGCGGGCGGAGGGGCAGCCAATCCTCAAAGAACGCCGTCTTATTGAGGTCAAGGTACCTGTGGACAGCAGCTTGGCCTGGCGCTCACCCAAGGAGGCTCTTGCCGGGGGCTATTTCATCCTCATTGAATCTCGTTTCACCCCGGTTGAAAAGGCGGTGACGTTCGGCGATACGCCGTTTGGACTGATTGGCGTGCGGATGACCAAAACGATTGGAGTGCGCGATGGCGGTGGGCGCATTCTCAACAGTGACGGGCTCGTCAATGAGAAAGAGGTCTTCCGCAAGCCGGCGAAGTGGGTGGACTACAGCGGTTACATCACGCCAGACGTCGCAGGGGGGATCACCTTGTTTGACCATCCGCAAAACGAGGGTTTTCCGCACCCATTCCATGTCCGCGACGACGGTTGGATGGGAATCTGTTTCAGCTTTCAACGGCCGGTGGTGATCCCTCCCGACGGAAATTTTACCGTGAAGTACGGTTTGTGGTGTCACAGGGGTGTTCCTGACCGGCAAATAATCGAGCGGCAGTGGGAGTCCTTCACGACGTGGGTGGGGCTCGAAGCTAGCAAACCGTAGAATTCGGAAAACGGGGGTAAAGCCGGTCAGTCTTATGGCAGGGCGGATTTTCGCAATTCTGCAGCACAAACCGCAACGTGGCGCCCCGCGGTGCGCACTCAATATGATGTGACGGTTTAGCCACCATTTTGATGATGGCTGGCTACCACGGAAAGGAGGCCCGTTCAACGGCGTAGATGGAGAGATGAGTAGTTTCGGTATGACGATTCGCAGTCTCTCATCAAATAGGAGGGCAAATTGAGCGAAGTTCGCAATGACGGGATGTCCACGAGTGAGACCCGGCGACCATCTCATCATCCGGCCGGGATGGCAATCGGGCTTGCGGTTGGTCTGGTCCTTGGCCTGCTGGTGAATCTTTTGAGCAAGAACCGAGATACTTTCTGGCTGGCGCCATTTTTTGGGTGGTTGACGCCCGGGCGGATCGAATGGGTGACCGGACATGTGGTGGAACCGATCGGGAAGGTATTTTTGCGACTCATTTTGTGTGTCGTTTTGCCCCTGGTTTTTTCAGCGTTGGTGCTCGCCGTCGTTGAGCTTAAAGACATTCGTAAACTGGGTGCACTGGGACTGCGGGCCATAGGTTTCACGCTCTTATTCTCAGCATGTTCGGTGATGATTGGTCTTGGGCTGGTTCACGTGTTTGGACCGGGCTACGCGATCTCGGAACAAACGCGTGCAGAAATTCAGTCGCATTATCGGATCTCAGAGCGAGACGGTCGGCCATCGTCGAAGTCACTCTCGCAGGTTCTTCTCGATCTCATACCTGAAAATCCGCTTCAAGAGGCCGTGGGGGCATTGGACGGCTCCGCTAAAGGTAACGGAATGCTTGCCCTGATGGTGTTCGCGTTGCTTGTCGGCTGTGCCACCGTGAATGTGGGCAGCAGGACGGACGGGTTTGTCGGCGTTCTGGAGGGCCTTTTTGCCATCTCGATGAAAATTGTGGATTGGGCCATGCGGATCGCCCCGTTGGGCGTCGGGTGTCTGATGTTTGCAGCGATGGCGCGGTTGGGAATGGATTTGGTTGTTCCCCTTTTCGGATTTCTGGCTGTCGCCCTGGCGGGATTGGCGGTTCAGACCTTAGGTGTGTATCCCGCGGCTTTGCGTTTGTGCGGGATACGACCCGGGCGATTCTTCGGTGCGATCCGTCACGTGATGTTAACGGCCTTCGGAACGTCTTCTTCCAATGCGACGCTTCCGACCGCGCTGCGTGCCGCCGAGGACGACCTTGGACTTTCCCCTCAAATTGCTCGATTTGTGCTGACAGTCGGTGCCACAGGCAATCAGAATGGAACGGCCTTGTACGAGGGGGGTGTGATCCTCTTTTTGTGCCAGGTCTTTGGAGTTCACCTCACCTTGCTCCAACAGGCAAGCGTTATGGTGTTCGCCATCCTGGCGGGGGTGGGGACGGCTGGCGTTCCTGCCGGATCTATCCCGATGATCATGGCCATTTTGGCAGGAATCGGAGTGCCGCCCGAGGGGATCGGTCTCATTCTGGGTTTTGATCGCTTCCTCGACATGTGCCGGACCGTCGTCAATGTGACCGGCGATCTTACGATCGCGCAGTGTTTAGACGCGTGGCATAAGAAGCAGCAGACCCGATGATACGGGCCCCCCACGGGGTTCCTCGCGTCACCAAGGAATCAGATCGAGGAGGAAACCAGGGTCACTGATTATTCCGTCAGGCGATCAATGCGGAGCGCGACGTCGTTATCAAAGGTTGGCGATTGGAGGATGTGAGAGCCTCCGGCCGTCGAGAATGTCTCCACTTTGGCCGTTACGCCGGTTTTGGTGTCAAGCCACGTCGCCTGATATTTTCCAGCGGGTAAGCGGACCGCGAGTTCCGCGGTGACATTGTGTTTTTCCAGTTCTCGAAGGTTCTTGGGTTTGTTGGGAAGCGGCACGTGGAGATAGATGGCATACACCTTCCCCGGTTGAGATAAGCAGGTGGCGGTCAACGCGGGAGATACACGTTCAACGGACTCCGTATCCGGCCGCATGTTAACGGAAGGAAGGGACTCCATAAACCGCTTGAGGATAGCAAGTTGTGGCCGCAGCGCCGGGCTGCCACCTCCCGGAGATTTGTAGTCCAGGAAGTCGCCCTCCGGATGAGCGGGGGTAAAGGAGTAATCGAGATTGCTATAAAGTGCCCCGCCGGCCAGGATGAAATCCCAGCCCTCGGTCCGATACAGGAGATCGTCTTTTCCGCGGAAGCCTGTCTCATTTTCGCCGATGGCAACGTTCCAGTGGTAATTCAGTGCGACGGTATCTGGCGGCACACAGTAATGGAAGTTAAGTATTTTGACCGCGGGATGGAGTTTTTCCACTTTTGCCCGGCCATTAGCAATATTCATCGATATAAGATGGTGCACACCAAGGCTTTTCTCAGTCTCCGCAATGACGTCGGCGATCCTCCATTGCCACTCCATCGTGACTCCGCCGAAATAGGGCTCGTTGCAGACTTCGTAATAAAGGTTATCGAAGTCTTTTAGTTCTGTGATCACCTTTCGCACAAACGCGATTTGAATTTCTGTAAGATCTTTATGTTTAAGCGTGTACACCTCCTCGCGGGGACAATTGCCTATCCCATTGATGTTATTTCGATGGTTCATCGGATTCGCGGCCCAAAGTTCATCGTTGTAGAACGGGCAGAACAGGTTGAATTCAACAACCACGCCGCACTTTTGGGCCATTGTCATAAAATCTTTGAGACGCTGGAAATAAGCGTCGTCCCAGCGTCGCAGATCGAATTTGTTACCCCCGTCGAAGTAACCCGGTTGGTCGCTCCGTGCCCAGGGACAGATGTAGCGCAGCGGTTTGGGCGCGAGGGGATTGTCAGTAATCCCGAAAGAACTGGGAATCTCACGGTAGGTTCCGGAAAAGGTCCGTGTGTGATTAAGCCCGTCGCGGGCAAGCGTTTTCAGATAACGGACATAGTCAAAATCAAGATTGAGCACCGCACCGTAGTGTTCACCGGAACCGATAAGCACGGTCGGCCGACCCCGCCACAGAAAGTAGTGGGGATTCTCCGGATGCAGGCTGATGGGGGGCTGCGCATACACCCACCCTGGCACGAAGAACCAGATGACTGTGATGGTTTGCCAAATGCAGTTTTTCATGGCAGAATCTCCCCGCAGACAAAATGTGGGCAAAACCACAACGACGTCAGTCCTCTTGATTGAAGACTGACCGACGTCCTCTAATTCCGATGGAACCGGGAGGAACTACTGCCCGGTAATATTTTGGCTAGGTGGCCTCGTGCTTCGGCGTGGAACTGGTTTTTTTTCGTCAGACTTCCCAACCTTGTCGGTATTCAGGCTTGAGCCATTGGTTTGCTTCCGCTGGACTGGTTATTCGCTGATTTTTGGCATCCCATTCGATACGGCTGCCGACCTTGAGGGCAATATTCCCGAGCAAATACGCCATGGTCAGCGGACCGGCGTAACTGAACGGACAGCTTGGACGTTCCGGATCACCGGTTTTGATACCCGCGATCCACTCGCTGTACATGTCGCCATAGCGTCGTAATGTTTGCGGAACATCAGGAAAATCTTGCTCGGACTTATGTCCCACACCGATCATTCCCTTGGTGCCCACGATCAGTGAGCCACCTTCAGGTACCTCTTTGACGCCGAGAAGGTCGGCGGGAGGCGTTTTACCGCCATCGTACCAGTACAACTTGACTGCCGGTCGGTTGCCCTTCGCCGGAAAGTTGAATCGCAGGATCGTCGCCAGAGGGAACATCTCCGTCATCGGGCCCGAGGTCTCCACGATCTCGACACTCTCTGGCGCGTCAAGTTCCAGTCCCCAATACGCGGAGTGCCACATGTGTGGGGCGATATCACCCAGGGCACCCGTTCCAAAATCCCACCAGCCACGCCACACGAATGGATGGTACACCCAGCCAGAGTGCAGTCGTTGCGGTGGGAGTTTGTAGACAGGATGGCCCTCGGGCCATTTTTCTTTGTACGGGCGCGCCGGGGCAACCCCAAGCCAGCTGTTCCAATCCAGATAGTTCGGGACGGGATCCTCGCCCTGCGGACGATCGAAGCCCTGTGGCCAGATTGGGCGGTTCGTCCAGTAGTGCACCTCCGTCACATCACCGATGGCACCACTGCGAATGATTTCCACGAGCCGAACGGTACCCGCACTGCCCCGGCCAGGAGTTCCCATGTGGGTCACGAGCTTTTTCTCGGCTGCCACTCGGGCCATCTCGTAGGCTTCAAAGACTGTTCGCGTGAGGGGTTTTTCGCAGTAGCAGTGAAGCCCCTGCTTCATCGCTCGCAAACAAATGGGAGCGTGCATGTGGTCTGGCGTGCTGACAACCACGGCGTCCAGCGTTTTCTCCTTATCCAGGAGTTCGCGGTAATCGGTGTAGATGTGAGCCTGGGGGAACCGTCGCGCCGCGGCTTCCAAAGGCCGCCGGTCCACGTCACAAAGGGCGACCACGTTTTCACCGGCGACACCCTGTAGATTCGCACCACCACGACCGCCTACCGCGATAACGGCGACGTTGACTTTCTCGTTGGCTTCATAACCGAACGCTAAGCGAGAAGGAAGGATGAGAGTCCCCGTGGAAATGGTTGCGGTGAGCTTGAGACAATCTCGGCGTGAGAGGGTGCGCTTCATGGGTGGGCCTCCTTGTGGCAGGAACATGACTCGAGTCGTACTTCAAAGCCGGAGCGACCTTCGGAGGGTCGCCTTGGACCGCCCGCGATTATAACCCCGCAGCGCCCGGTTAATCAATGAGGAGAAGCCCAGCGATTCCTCTAATTGTAAAAGTCCGGAATGAACAAAAAACGGCGTAGCCCATGCTACGCCGCTCACGCGTTTTTCGTCCACCCAGGTCTATGGGTCAAGCCTCAAGACTGACTTGGTGAGGCTGGGTCTTAATCACACGTCCGTCCAGAATCCCTTGGCGATCAGCCAGTCCACGACACCCTCAATATGCTTGGTGTTGGACGGGCTGGTTGCTCTCACTTTGACCTTCTCCATCTGCGTCAGGTACACGTAGTAGGGCAGATCGGGATTCTGGAGGAGAGCCTCCAGGCTGTTTGCCTGCAGGTGGTCCACGCCTGGGGAGTCCCACACATCTCCGGTGTCGTAGCCACCGCCACCGTAAACCTCCACTCGTTCGAAGAACTTCGCCCGGTTGTAGAAGCCGGGGCCCTTGAGCCTGCTGAACTCCGGAGTCGCCGTGAGCACGTCATTTCCGGCCGAACCGTACAGCTTCGCCGTGTCGAAACCGCCGTTGGCCGAGTAGGCATGGACAAAGTCGAAGAACTTCGCTCGAGCGACGTAATTGTTGCCGGTGATTCGCGTGTAATCGGGTGTCATCACCACGAGATCGTCACCGGCGGTATCGTACAGTTGGGCGGTGTCCAGGCCACCGGCCTGAGCATAAGCATGGACGGTGGGCACGTCCTGCACCGTGATTGAATAGCCGGGACCAGAGAGCGTGCTCAAACCGGGCTTCGCCACAAACAAATCATTGCCCGGCGAGTCATACAGTTGAGCCACGTCATCGCCGCCACCGCCAAGAATGGTGACGTTCTCGAAGTCAGAGACGCTGATTTCCACAGATGCGTTGGACACGGTGGCCCCGGTTGGGCTGGCCTGGATCGCGTCGGCCCCGCTAGAGCCTGTGATCGTGGCCGCATCCGTACCGCCGCCGGCGAATACTCTGACACGGTCAAAGAACTTTGCCCGAGCCACGTAGTTTGTGCCGTTCAGGCGTGCCTCCGTTTGAGTGGCCGTCAGAGTATCGTCACCCGATGTGCCGTATAGATTGGTACTGTCGTTACCCGTGCTGGCATAGCCGTGTACGAATGCGACGTTAGTCAGTTCGTACGAGTAGCCAGGACCACTCATCGTGGCACGGCCGGGCCGAATCTCCAGCACGTCATCGCCCGCACTGTCGTAAAGCTGCGCGCCATCCAGGCCACCGTTGCCGTCGGCAATCATGTACTCGACATTGACAGCGGAGACCGTGAAACCTGTGCGCGTCATGCGAGCTGTGCTGGGTGTGAAGAGGAACGTCTCCACTGCCGATGTACCGATGAGCGTGATTGTGTCCTCTCCGCCCGCACCGTCGAACTGAACTTCGTCGATGTCGCTGACGTTGTAACTGTAATTCGTGCCATTGACCACAATGAGGTGGACGTTTCCGACGGTGCTGACCGAGATGTTATCATTAAGAGCACTGCCAGTGACGATCACGCGACGTCCCTGTTTCGATACCTGCGTGGTGGACGTCGTGATATTCACCGCATAATCTTCGACCTCACCATCCGGGGCGTAACCGGTCGGAGCGTCCACGCCTGCGGTGCTGAGGCGGAACCGAGCGAATGTGGTTCCGAGTAATGCCTCGGCCGGTACATTGAACGTAAGGACGTTCGCGCCAGCCACGACATCACGGCCGGTGAAGATGCGTTCGCCGGGATCATTCCAGTCGCCATCCTGATTGAAATCAATCCAGGCATCCAGCTTGCCCGGTCCAGAAGCGGTGACCGTAATCGTGGCTGTAGCGCCGACTGCCAGCGGAGTGTTAAACACGACACCGTCTTCATCATCGGAAATATAGGTATCATCTCCATTGGCCTGGGCACTGGGTCGGCCGTTAGGTTCCACGTCGGCCAGACTACCCAGTCGGAGACCCGGTGTGATCAGATGGCGGGCACCGTTGTCGGCCAAGAGTGTCGGATACGGAGCCGGCGCATCACCATAATCCAAACTGCCGTCGTCGTTCAGGATGAGGATCTGAGCCTGCGGATCGCTGATGACGGCAAGCTGCGGATTGCTGATGTTCAGGAAGAAGTTTTCATCGGGTTCGATCCTCGTGTCACCAACGATTTCCAGCTCGATTGTGGCACGAGCGACAGCCGGCCTCTGCCGCGCCACCATGATCTCGTAATTGCCGGAGCGATAGCTGCGCCAGACGACGAGATCACTCGTGACGGCAGGATACCAGTCGTAGCCGGGGTCAGACGAGATATTGCGCGGGATCACATTGGCATTGATATCGGTGTAGAACACCTCCCAATTGCCACCGACGAAGGCGTGCCAGACAAGCCGGTCGCCATAGACACGCGGCAATTCGTCGTGCACGCCATTATCGGTAATCTGTTTGACAGCCGCCGGCCCGATGTTCAGGTTGATGTAATAGATCTTCGTGTCGAATCCGTCATTGTGCTCGAAGACAACATTGTTACCCGAGATGTCGGGATGGATGTCGTCCTCGTTGTTGGCGGTGAGAAGTGTGGTGGTGCCTGATGGGATATCGTAAATCGCGATTTCCCAGTCGGTACCGTCATGCTGCTGCCAGACAACTTTACTTCCATCAATTCGCGGATAACGGTCGTCGAGGACGTTTCTGGTGATTTGCCGAGTGGTACCCGACGAGTAGAGGTAGATTTCGTTGTCGAACCCGTCGAAACCGTACCACGTGACATTACGTCCTGACACCTGCGGCAGATAATTGTTGAAGGAGTTATTGGAGATGTTGACGGGGCTCCCACCAGCCGCCAGATCGTAGGCGAAGATCTGCTGCACGCCACCCACGTTCGCCGTCCACACCACGAGGTCACTCGAGAGTTGCGGGTCGATGTCGTCGTAATCGTTGTCCGTAAGTTTCTGCGTGGTGTTGGTCGTGAGGTCGTAGAGATAGATCTCCCAATCCTGGCCGTCAAACCCACTCCAGACGACCCGATCATCGAACACGGCCGGCATGCGGTCGTCCGAAGTGTTGTTAGTCAACCGGCGTGTCTGGGTGCCGTCGTACAGATAGATTTCCCAATCCTGACCGTCGAAGCTTTCCCATACAACCCGATCGCCCCAGGCACTGAAGTCATAGTCATTGGATTGATTCTTGGTCAGGAACTGGATGTCCCAGGTTGGTCGCGGCACCCCTTGTGGGGTGAACACGAATGTTCCAGAGGCTGGGATGTAATCGTTGTCGGCCACGGTCGCTGTGCCATCGGAGGTCTGATAGTTGAAGGAAATCGGAGCCCCGAACGAGTCTTTAACTTCGACCGTCACCTTGACCTTGGTCCTGCCGCTGTTGCCCTCAGCCACGGCAACATCTTGGAGCGACACGGTAGCCAGCCGATAGTCGCCGAACGTGACGTTGTCGAGCTGTTCGCCGGTGCCTAGAGTGACCATATAGGAGCCATCAGACTGACTCCGTGAGGTGACGTCCTGGACCGGGCTGGTCTGCGGATTAAATATCACCGTCGGACCAGCAAGATTAACGAGATCACCGTCGGCTGTTGCGGTGATTCCGAATCCCGCAACGCCGTTGATCGCATTGGCAATCGCGGCAGCCACCACATTCGGTGAGTCGGTGGCAGTGAACGGCACGCGGCGATTGCCCGCAGCCACGGTGTTGTTATTGTCGAATTCAAAGACCACGGTTGTGGTGCCGTTCGACAGGGAGAACGTATTACCATCCACCAGCGCGCTCCCGGCCGGGGCCCGCAGGTGCCGGGTTTGACCATCCGGCAGAACGATGCCCGCCGACGGATATGTCTGAATCCAGTTCGTCGGCACCTGATGCCGCACCACATAGGTCCCGCTGAACAGGCCGGTGAACTGATAGAAGCCGGTCTCGTCGACGTTCGGCGTTAACGGATTGTCGTATTGCGTGTAGGTGACCGGCTCGAACGAGTCCGGCATACCGTTGTTATTAAGGTCCACATAGACCAAGACGCCCGCAAGACCCGGCTCGACGCCGAAGAGCTGACCACTATTGGGATCAAGGCGGAAAGAGTACTCCTGTCGAGCCATCAGGGTGGCGAGGTCGGCCGCACTTGCGGGCCGAGCGAACGTGGCGTAGTGGATCCCATCGCCAGCGTCGTATCCAATGACAGCCCCGGGCGCACCAAACCCGTTGACACCCTGGCCATCTCCGGTGGTCCACTGCATGTTGAAGTAGTGGAACACGACGATGTCACCACCGGGATCATCCTCGATGTACAGGGAGAACGTGTTTTTCTTGTCGTTATGCTGGTTGAAGTAGCCAACGTCGATCCAGTCGATTTGCACAACCGGGTTACCCCGGGCACTCGTGGACCGCTGGAGCCGGATCTGGCCTGTCGCCCGCGTATCCACATCCGCCCAGAACGGCGCCAGAACTGGTTCGCCCTGTGGGAAGCCGCTCGCGGAGAAAGTGGTCACAGGATTGGCCAGCGACACGAGCCCATTGGTTGAGACGTAAATCTGGTTGTACGTCTTACCGAAGAATTCGAAGTCGAACCCGAGAGGAATCGCCGCGCTGGCCAGATCGTCACCGGCTGGGACGATGATATTACCGGCACCCGGCGGCAAAACGTTGACCGGCGGAAGCTGTTGGCTGGGCTGCGTATCCCAAACGCCATTGGCGTTTAGGTCGTTGAAGATGTAACCGCTGAGGGACGAGGTCCCCGCGATGATGTTGACCATGTAATCTTCGACTTCACCGTCGGGCAGTTGATCATCCGGGATCGACGGCGAGGTGTTGTAGGAAAGCCCCGGCGTGTGGCTGTACCGGAACCGAGCAAAGGTTGCCACGGACTGGAGATCGCGCGGCACACGGAACTGAATCTGTGTCGTCGCGCTCGTGATAAGTTGGTCGATGACGATTTGCTCGCCGGGATCTGCCCAATCCCCGTCAGCGTTGTAGTCAATCCACGCATTTAGATACCCGCCGGTCTGGGAGACGGTGACCTGAACCGTCGCCAGCTCCCCAGTCAGCAGCGGCGTGAGGAACACGACGCCGTCCTCATCCGCCAGGTCGCTGGTATCGTCACCGGTAGCCGTGGGGTTGGGCTGCCCGTCCAGTTCGTAATCCACGAGTCGGCCAAGGCTGAAACCGCGAACCACGCGGTGCCGGGCTCCGCCGTCAGCTCGGAGTGTCGGGTACGGTGCCGGAGCATCGCCGAAGTCCACCGGCGCATCCACAATGCTGACCCGGTAATCTTCGACCTCCCCGTCGGGCGCCTGGCCTGTCGAGCCGATATCAGGCTGCGAGCTGATGCGGAATCGGGCGTACGTAATGCCCTTGACTGCATCAGTCGGAACCACGAACTGGAGACTATGAACGCCCGAGCTGGTGATAAGCTCGTTGGTGAAGATCTGTTCGTTGGCGTCGAAAATGTTATTTGCGTTGAAATCCACCCACGCTTGCAGGTACGCTTCAGACATGCCGCTGGGCAAGTTGACGACGACCTGAACCTCCACGGGACTTCCCGGCACCAGCGCGTCGAGGAATGTGACGCCATCCTCGTCGTCGATTCCAGCCAGGTCGTCGCCCTGGGCCGTGGCCCCCGGCCGGCCATTCAGTTCGGCGTCCACACTCTGGCCCAGATACAGGCCGGAACCGAGAATATGTCGGGCACCGTCGGCCGCCAGAGTTGTACCGTAGCTGTCCGGGGCGTCGCCAAAATCTTCATGGTAGGGCACCAGTTCCACCTGGTAGTCTTCGACCTCACCGTCCGGGGCGAGACCGGTGGGTGCAAGACCGCCAGTGCTGCTGAAACGGAACCGTGCGAACGTGGTGCTCGGATTGAGTCCCGCGGGCAATGTGATGGTGACAATGTTCTCACCCGCCATCAAGTGGTAGCTTGCCAGCACCTGTTCGTTGGCGTCGGCCCAGTCGCCGTCTGCATTGAGGTCAATCCACGCGTCGAGATACCCCTCGGCAGAGGCGATCACTTTGATTTGAGTATCGCCACCAATCAGCAGGCCGGTGTCGAAGATCACACCGTCATCGAAGGTGTCGCCGGTAGCGGTGGCATTTTGTCGGGCATCGGGTTCGTTGCTGACACCACTGCCGAGATAGAAACCGGGCACAATGATGTGGCTGGCACCGTTGTTTTTGAGAGTCGTGGGATAAGGCGCGTCCGGCGCATCACCGAAGTCGATGCCCGCCAGGTAGATGACGAAGTAGGTGGTGCCGTCAGGCCGATTCGGTTGCAGCGGGTTATTGGCAAGATCCCGAATTGTCTGATTGTCCAGCTCGATCTTGTAGGTATATCCGATCGACCATATGCCGGACGCCGGCACCAGGTAAATAATGTTGTCAACGGGATGGTATTGGAAGAAGTAATCCTTGCCATCCTCGAGCAGAACATTGTCGCGGTACACCTTGACGGCACTGGTGACGACCGTCCGGTCATTGATTCCGACACCCTCCTCGTCTGATAGCCGAATCGCGAACCGGGTGATCCGCCGTCCTGCAATGAACACGTCATAATTCGCCGGATTCCTGTCGATACCGGCGGGATCGTTGTCGAGCGGCTCGATCAGGCCCGCCGTTGGACCACGGAAGTCCACCCGATCGACGGCACCCCGGTCTTTGTAAATGCTCAATCCGGAACCGGGACCAGGATTCACGGCCGGATCGTCTTTTCGGAGCTGGCCGTACAGATCGTACGACGGGGCAATGATCGGGGACGGAGCCAGACCGATCGGTTGCAGCACCGAGGTGTAGTATCCGAATCGCTCCTGCAGTGAGTCGATCGAGCTATCGATGATTTCCGAACCGCGGTCAGGAATGAAGTTGTAATTGGCGGGATCCACAAAGAGCGGAGCGCCGGGGGACAGAACTCGGTCGAATGTCCCGAGCCCCATGCCCTGAACATTCTGGTTGTTGCCCTGGTAGGCATTGCCGCCGAGGACCGTGTTCGGAGCTGAGGATGCATCGACGCGAATGCCCGTATTCAGATTGGCGAGCACGTTGTTGAGGAGCGTAGGACCGGCGTTATTGACCACTTCGATACCCACGCCCGTGGCAGCCAGCCCACCGTAGACCGTGTTGTTAACAACCCGCACGAACGGGATAGCACCAGTCGGCTGACCGGTAGAGCCGCTGATCCGGATTCCACCCTGCCCATTGAATGCGAGCAGGTTGTTCTTAAGAGTCACACCGGACACGAGCTGGTTCGGAGCGTTGAGAGTCCGACCGGAGCCTGGATGCGGGTTGTTTGAGCCAGCATCTCGCGGGCCGGGCTCAACGCGAATTCCAAACTGCGACGCGTTAACCACGCTTGTCGATTCGACGACAATGTGTCCCTTCTCGCGATACTGGTTGCGATCACCGATGAGGGGATGACCGTTGGGGTCTGAATGGAAGAGAGTCACTCCTGGTGGCAGTGTGGGATCGAAGAATGTGGTATAGCGCACGCCTGAAACGCCACGAGCATTGGCCGAAAGATCCACTATCCCCGGTCCCGTCACAGAGGCAGTCACCATCAACCACCCGAGGGCATTTGCCTGATTGATAGCTTGGGCCACGAGGTTGGCGATGGTAATGTTCGTCATCCCGAAGTTGAACGAGATTCCAATAACGCCCGGCGGTGGTGTCTCACCGCTGTTCTGATGGATGAACATGAAGGTGACCACATTGCCGTAAGCGTCCTCGATGGTGAAAGTGTCACGATGGGCAATGGAGTTTCCGGCAGGAGGTAACAAGCGGAACCGAGTGACACCGAGAACGTCCGTGGCGCCAAACAGAATCTGCTGAATAGGCTGCGGGTTCGCACCGCCCAGGTTTCCGCCTACATACGTTGCACCCCACAGATTAACCCTGTTGCTGGTTGGGATCGAGGCAGCGCTCACATTAAGCCGCCCTTGTGAACGGGCAAAATTGACGGCGTCGGCAACCGCGTTGGCAATCTCTCCGGCTGACATGACCGCCCGGAAATACACCGGAATTTCCGACCCATTCAGTGGTGGCGTGATAGGTCGGTTCGTTCCGATATCCTGATCGAGGAAAACAAACGTTGCACGACGCGTCCCGTCTTCGATGAAGAATCGGTCACCGTGGGCAATCTTGGTTGCATCAGGAAAGATCAGTGTGATGTCCTGCGTCCAGCGATCGTTGGTATCGGCTTGCTGGGCAAGGACTACCACCCGATAAGGATCGACCACCAGAGTGCCGAACTCATCACCGCGGCGGATTTCCAGTTGATAACTTCCCTGCACAACAATCGGCTCATCCAGACGTGGCTGCCGGAGGAAGTCAAAACCCGTGACCCCCGCCGGGGCGTTTGTGACCATCTCGCCGCGTTCGGCGAAGCCGATGATGATATCATCGATGTACCAACCCTCATGGTTGTTATTCTGGCCGCGGCGATAGTCGAAGAAGCGGTTATTCGAGCGAGCCGTTGGACCGTAGTATTTGTCAGTGCTGTCGCCCTGCAGTACGTTAGAGTGGAACAATGGCCCGGCGTTGGTGACAGATACGCCGTACAATCTCATCAGGGGCTGAGTTCCACCAATTGTGTCTCCGCTCCGATCGTCGAGTTTGATCGACGTGCTATTGGGATCACTGGTCAACAGCGGACTGTTGGCCGGGTTAAGCAGATTTCTCCCGTCAAAGGCCACCTGCGGCCCAAACAGTTGTACAAACCCGGTTGTCGTACTCGTGGCCGAGACTTGCACACCTGTGTTACCAGGCAATAGATTGAGCGCATCGCGGATACGATCCGCGATCTGGGCGGGTGTCGTGGCTCCCGCGAGACCGACACGAAGTCCGTAGTCAGCCCGCGCTCCTGCAGGAAGCGGGAGTGACGAGGCACTCACGACGGAGCTGGTGGCCGAGGTCCCATCGAAATAGAGAGCGACAAAGGAGGGAACGTTCAGTGAATTGAGCGCCACCAGCGTGGCGGTAGTGCCGGCCAGAGTAGCCACGGTATAGGTCGGCGGAATAAAGATCTGGTTGGGCTGAACTCGGAACGCCCTGTTGACGGCATCCGTGATCAGTTTCGACACTTCGAGCTGGGTCATATCCGGCCGAATGTAAACCGGCACGCGACCCGGTGTGTATTGCCCCGGCGTCGATCCTTCGATGGACCACTGGAGAGGCTGGCCGGATGAAGTACCCTGTGTGACGCCAGTCGCCGAGATCAGGAACACGCGATATCCATTAGGACCAGTAAAAATGCTGTCCGGCGGCACATAAGCCTGCACGCCCATGTTTGCGCCATTAACAGCAGCCGCGATGGCATCCGCGACCTGCCGGGTGGTCATATTATTGTTGATGGAAATTGCTCGCCGACCCGACTGCACGCTACCATCTTTATCGAATTCGAATGTCTCGACCTGCGGGCCAATTTGCACGGTGAAGTAGTCGCCGTCGTTGATTTTAATCCCGGCGACGTTGGGCAGGACGAGGGCATAGCCAAGGTCGAACTCGAACGTAATGCCACCGACAACGAAAGTCGCTCCATCATGGAGTTCGGCTGCTGCAGGGGCAGTCAGATATTCACCGCCGGTCGTAGGATCACCGATGTCCATGTCGCTGGCGGTGCTGAAGTCAAAGCGAAGCCGCAGGTTATCCAATCCCGCGAACTGGCTCAGATCCAGTCGGGCCTGACGCCAGTTCCCGCCCAGATCGATAATTTCGCGGATGTAACCGCCATAACCGGGTTGCTCACGATTGGGGGCAATGAGCATCCCGTCGTTGAGGTCCGTGTTGGTGGCGAGCAGCGTCCAGTTCGCGCCGTCGTTGGAGATGTAAACACGGAGACTATCAAAATCGTTGCTGTTTTCCGTGTCCGCGTAGTAGTTAAAGTAGAGGGTGGGCTTATCAGCCGGGCTGTAACCTTTCAGGCTGAAGGTTCCGCTTGTCAAACTCCCGTAGGCACCGCCGGGCAGATTATACGTCATGAGGCGGCTGCCATCGCTATTCTGACTGGTCGTAAAGTTGGTGGCACCGGGTTGCGTCTCGTTACCGATACCGTCGTCCGGAGCATCCAGGCCGAAGTAGTAGCTCCGGTTCCCTTCCAGGAGCGGATTATAACCCTCTTGTGGAACACGGCTGCTATCGAATGTGGAGTAAATGCCGTGTCCGTCGTCGTTTTCACGCCGGGCTGTCCAGTGCCACAGATTGTAATCAATTGGTGAGAAGGCAATTCCGTAGATATTGCCTACATATGGATCGGGATTGATACTCCTCTGCCCCTGCACAAACACGCCGAGCAAATTCCCGGTGATGTCCATCGCATACACATTGCCTGAAAGATCCGAGGCGAAGAGCGTGGTGGCATATTTGCCGTCCTCCACGTTCTGTGGACCGGCGGCCAGGCCGCTGAATTGTATTGGGGCCCCAGTGATGGGATTACGAACCTGAGTGATGTAATGGAGCTGCGGACCCCCGTTGGGGTTCCGTGTGAAGTAGCGTACACCCTGCTGTGGATCGACCGGGGTAAAGCCCCACGAACCACCGCCCGACCACGCATTTACATTATCAATATAGTACAACCCGCCCGCATCCGACACAGCGAAAAGTCGCCATCCGATACCGGGAACGTTCAACCACGCCAGGCCCGTGATGTTGCCACCGACACCCTCACCAACTATATCCATTTCTGGGGCAAACCGGAGATCAAAGTTCGAGGTGGAAAAACCTGCGGCAAGTTCGACAGTAGCGCCCACTGGGGTAGCCGCGTTCCACCCAAGTGCTGAATTGATTGCTGATGCCACAGCGACAGCAACCTCTTGTGCACTATAGCCGGCTCCGATGATGATTGGACCGTGTCCACTCGCCACGCCGTAGCCGCCGGCCACATAGTTGAGTCCTGGTGAGTTCACGAAGTTATAACCGAAACGCTGCACGTTAAGGAACGTGATTCGGTCGCCGGGCGTCCGGTTGTTGGAATCTGGCGTGCGATACGCGTAACTGGCGTCAATGCGGTCTGATATGGGAAATATCTGATTTTGGCTACTATCCACGGCCAACTCAATACTCTGACCGAGTTGCTGGCTGGTCCAAGTTTCTTCGAACGGAATTTCCGTCCGCCCCGCGGCTACATTGTGGTCACCCTGGATCTGGACCAACGCCGGGTCACTACTCGTGGGCGCAGAAGCTGTGGAATCATTGACCAGGGAGACTCGATTGTTGTTAAAGCTCGCTACGACGGCGAAGTTGGCCTGGGCGTTGATCGCGTTGACCAGATTGCTAGCTAAAACGCTCCCCAGGTCGCCTACGTTAAATGGAACTCGTACATTATTTGAGTTGGTCAAATTATTGTTGTTATCGAACTCAAAACTGATGGGTGTACCGTTCTGGTCATAGATTGTCAACACCACGCCGTCGAGCGCTGCCGTAGCCGTGGCTGGCAAGACAATGACCGGACCACTGTTAAACTCAAACTCGTAGAGTTGATTAGTTAAAGCGTTCCTAAGCGTGAAGGAGTGCCCGTCGCGAAACACCGCTGCACCTTGCGGGTCAATACTTACGTCGATACCCAATTCAAACTCAAGGGCAAAATCGTCCTTGATCGTGCTTCCGGTCATTACAGTGGGATTAGAAATCACGAAGTTACTGACCTGCGATAGGAATACATCTGCTCCCTGAGCAATGGCGCCGACCCCGATGCCGGCTGACACAATCTGCGAAGCTAACGCGGAGGCCAGCGCCGCTGGCGTATCGGTGGGCGTGAATGACACCGGCCTGTTACCGGGCGCAACATTTCCATCACTATCGAATTCTAAGGTAACAGAAAGAGGTGGCGTTCCGTCGTTGAAGATCGTTACCGTAGCTCCGTCCATTGCTGCGGCCGGGCCAAGGATTGTGATACTCGGTCGAAATACGAAGTAATCGCCGTCTTCAATGTCTCTGGGTTGCGGAGACGGTGGCGAAATATATTGGTAAACGGGTTGCGTTTGGGTCGCCCCGCTCACGAAGAGTGTAGGTGCCGAAAACAGTTGACCGACAGGAACAATATTGCTAAACAACCGGTTTCCCGAAGCCCGGGCCCCGCTGTTGATTAAGGGATGATTGATCGCCGTTCCATCGGGGTTGAGAATCCACACCAGGTTGTGCCCGGAAGTGATCCCGGTGAGACCAGCGCCGAGGTCCGGGTTGGGGACATTTCCGACGATCATCACCTGACGGCCTAAATTGCCCGTATTGGAGTAGTGGTGGACGATTGCCTCCACGTACAAACTGTTATTGGGATCGTCCTGCAGGTTATTGGGGTTGGCCGGGTCGCGGCGAATAATATTGATCCCGGTGTCGGTATCAAGGAGCAAGTTATTCGCATTACCTGTATCGAACTCGCGATAACGCGGATTGAAATCGTTGCCCGGCCCCTGCGTGACCGTCATCAACCGGCCGTCGTTCCGCATGGCAATATCGTGATAAACGGTATTGGGACTGCCGGGCAAATACGGATCGGACCAGTCGGTCACGTCAGTTTCCACGGCCCCTGTGAACGGATCGACCGTGAACAAGTCGGTACCCGTCAGGGTGTAGAACACGACGTCACCCAGGTGGAACTCATCGGGGACAAGGCTCAGACGCTGTTGAACCGTGGTGACGCCCGAGTTTGCCCCACCCTCGATGTGCTCCTCGACAATCCGCGTGATGGAGTTGATCGGTTCGAGTCGTACCAGCGGATAGGCCGTCGAATCGGCGCTCCATGTGCCACCGATCACCGACGACAGCACCTGCGGCGTAGCCAGCACAGAGGTCACAGCGATGTAATAGGTCGCCGTGTTGCTCTCCGGCAAATAGACCGGGCCGATGTAAGGATCGCGCGGCCAGACCGAACCACGATTGAGATCTTCGATCGCATTGCTGATGACCAGGGCCATGTCATCTGCGATGTTGGAATCCGTGCTCCGCAGGATCAGACGCCCCTGGCTGTCGAAGACCCAGATCGACAGGTCCGGTCGGGCCATTCCATCGGCGTAATCGATGTCGAAAATGGTGGACCAAATCGCACCCAGGTCGTTGAGACCAGCAATCGACTGGATGCCCTGGAGGTTGACATCAAAGCGATACCAGTCGACGTCGGTCCGCCCGCTGAGATAACCTGCCACGGAGATAGTGTTGCGGTCGTTGCTGAGGAGATTGCCCAGATATTGGGCATTGCCCATGGTATCGTTGTTTGCCGTCGTTTCGCTCGATTCACCGAGCAGTGGATGATGGGCCGGCTGGCCGAAAATCTCGATACCGTTGGTGGCATAACGCACGTCAGCGTATTTGACCATGCCGCCGGCCACTTCCTGCATCTCCTTCAAACGGATCTGAAGTTGGTAATGGCCGGACGTGTTGTTGATGACCCGCACCGGCGTGTTGAGGGCGTTGAACTGGGCGTGAACGCCGTCCAAGAAGATCTTTCCGCCAACATACCGCGCGGTGACCTCGAAACCTTTGGCCGCTTTTTGCGCATTGATGGCATCCACGATCGCCTGGGCCACTTCGCCGGGCGATCCGCTGCCACTGATATCCACGCGCACCGCATTGGGATTGCTCAGAGAGCCATCCTTATCGAACTCGAAAATGATCGTCTGGAAATCGTCGGAAACCAGGAACTGCGTCCCGTCGGCGATCTGAGAGCCGGCCGGAATATTTGTCACCGCCAGCGGGCTGCGAACCCGGACGTAGTAGGTGTGGACTTCTCCGGCCGGGCCGGGCAAGACCACGCGCATTCCGGAATCCCGCGGATTGCTGCTGTAGTAATCGCCTAACTCCGAAGGATTGCTGGAGGTGGAGCGAACCCAGGCGTCCCTGTTCATGGACTGGGCCTGGGTCGTCTGAGAGCCTTCCGGAAGTTCGTTCAGGGAGTTGTCGCTGCGGGCCAGGACGTTGCCGTCGGCGTCGATCAACTCCACAATCGTGTCGAGCGCGAAAGTGGTCCGGTCGATGTCAATCCACACTTCCGTGCCGGCCGTGGCGTCAAAGCTGTACACGTCAGAGTCGTTCGGCGAGTTGAACCGTACGGTCCCGTACACATCGAAGCCCAACCGCAAATTGTCATCGCCAGCCTTCTCGTTGGGCGCGAGCTGTCCCAGATACTGCGCCTGTTGTGGATACGGATTACGGTCCACGCTGTCCTGACCGGTTTCGGCTTCCACAACCGTAGCCACATTCCGGTCGTGCGCGTACTCGGTGAATTGGATGCTCCGCCAATCGCCGGGTCGGCCGGTGCTTGTGCCGTTACCATTTGTGTCATACTGCGGATTGCCAAAAATATCCAAACCGGCACCGACCGAATCATCGGCGAGCGAGGTGAAAATCACCGGATAGCCAGGCATCCCGATGATCTGCAGGATCCCGCCGATGCGGTCATCGATCTCGGCGGGACCACCAGCCGCGGTAATGCCGGCATTCTGCCCCCACAACTTGACCACGAGGCTCTTATCGCGGCTGCTTTGCAGGCGTAAGCCACCCTCGTGATGGTAGTTGGGGATGACAATTTCGTCGTAGACGATATGGACGATATCCGTGTCGTCCCAGACTCCCTGGCCATTCAGCGTGCCGGCACGGACCTCCATGCCGTTGATCTGGTTGCCGGTCATACGGTTGCCACGAACCAGGGGCCCAAAGTTGTCCGAGTATTCTTCGAAGGCGTCGATGAATCCCGTGCTGCGCCCCCAGTCGGGAACTTCCCAAGCATTGAGGGAGTTCACATCGATGCTGACGACGTGGCCCTGGTTGTTGACAAACCGGTTGTTTACGATCACCGGTTGAGCACCCCGAACATAGATGGTGGCAGGTGTGATGAACCCGCGGCCGTTGCGGTCGCCGGCCGAATTGGCCGCATTGTTTTCGAAGCGGGTGTTGGCAATGCGGACGTGTGCCTGACGGATTTCAATCGGGTCGAAACCGGCAAAACCACCCTCAATAGCAGACTGGCCGCCCGCGTACGCGATGATGGCCTGATCAATGCTGCCCTCAGACATCGGCGCGAAGCCAATCCCTGCCCAGTCGCCGGGTCCGGGCTGCTGACCGCTTGTGTTCTGGGCCGTATTGAACGTGCCACCAGCGCCATAGCGATTGTCGAGAACCGAAGTGAAGACCACCTTGTAACCAGGAACTGTTTCGGCAAAGCCCGGACGACCTTCGGCAATAAGCTGGGCGCCCACTTCGGTTTCAATGCGGCTCCCCTGCAATTTGACGATCACGCCGGGATCAATCATCAGCCGGGCGTCGATCCGGGCCTCTCGATTGCCCAAGCCTTCCACTTTCAGTTGCGCACCCAACTGGCGCAGCGTCACGGTCGCGCCGGCACTTGTCGCCGTGACATCCAACCCTCGAGAAGTCCTTGCCGAATTGATCGCGTTGGCCAGCGCGGTGGCGACGTCAGCCGCCGTGCTGCTCAGCGTGTAGGGCACGGCAATTCGGCCTGGTAGCACGCCATCGCCGTTGTCGAACTCGAACACCACGCGGGTACGACCATCGAAGATCGAGAAGTACTGGCCGTCCAGTGAGACACTTCCTGCTGGAAGTTGAATCTGGAAGTCGTTGAGCAAGGTAACCGCGGGAGCGGTGGGAACCTTTTGGATCGGCCCGCCCGGCGTGCCCGCGATCGCCACGTTTTCAGGTACGTAATGAACGATATCCCAATCGTCCCAACGGCCGAAGGTAGTGAGCTTCTTCGTTGCGCCGCCTGCCGGGGTTTTTACGCGGACGTATAGCCCGTTAATGGTGTTGTTAACGACGTAGTTCCCGTGAATGACCGGGCCGATTCGCTCGTAATTGACCGTGTAAGGCGCGTTCGGGTCCCAGCTCTGATACTTCGTGTCGGCGAAGCTGTTCGGATCGGCCGACATGGCCGCATCGGCACTGTGGGTGATCCGGCTGAACACAATGGTTGGCCGGGCTTCCACCATATGGACCGGGTCGTAGACCGAGCGAATCCCGTTGACGATGACCTCACCGCCGCCGTATCGGATGTCAGCATTGCCGATGTAGTTGAGGAATATTCCCTGATCTTCCAGAACCTGACGCGGCGGAAGTCCAGAGGCCGGATCGTACGCCTTGATGAACTGGTAGTCCAGATCGTTCTTGAAGACGATGCCGCCCCAATCGCCGGGCATGGGGGTCGTATTGTTGTTGGGCTCGGCATCCCGGCCGAGAGACTCGTCATAGTACGAAGTGAAATAGACCGAGTGGAATGGCGTGCCTAAGACCTGAAGAGAGCCGCCGCTTCGATCAATGCCTTCGGCAATGCTGCCCACCATGATGTTCGAACGGAACAGTTTGATGACTGCCCCAGCGTCGATCATCACGGTGACGCCTTTGGGTACATCCATCCGCACACCGTCGGCAAGCGGCGCGTTGTCCACCAGCCGACGACCGATTTCATAGGGGATATTGTCGCGGAGCGTCGCCGGATCATTGGGATCGTCGTTAGCAAAGTTGTTACCCACAATGCGCACAATCGTTCCCGGCTGTGCCGCCGCCAATGCCCCAGCGATAGTGCTGAAGGGATTATCGATTGAACCGGTGGGCGAAGACGACCCGGAAAGCTTGTCGACAAAGATGGTCTTGCTAGCTGGTTGGACGTTGAACCAAAAGTTGTAGTCGCCGCCAGGAACGCCGTCCATGTCGCCATCAAAGTAAACTCCGGTGGAGTCAATCAGATGGGATGGACGGGCCGTGTTCGGGTCGCGGAACGTTTCTGGGTTGTTAGGATCCACGCCGCCGGGCCTGTACGTCACCCGAAGTTTGTACTCGCCCTGGGTCACGCCGCCGATTCCGGAGTCGTCCAGCGTGGGGTCGTACTGCGTGTTCCCGCTGGCGCTCACGCCGATGTAATAGCGACCCGGGGTGAGATAAACCCTCAGTGCCGAGTCGTCGCTGTAGAAGTCATCATTGCGTGCCACGACCTCATAGGTTGTTTGGAGAAATTCCTTCTCGACGGGCACGCCATTTTCCATGACGACGTACTTCTGCGCGACCTGAACTTCGCGATAGAGTGTGACGGCTGCATTCAGGAGGCTGGAGTTCGTCATTCGCTCCGCCAGGACCTCGACATCCACCAAACCCCGCTCATTGAGGTCGAAGCGGTACATGTCGATGTCCATGTTGTCCGGCCGGAACATGTGGCGGCCGTGGATGATGTCGGCCACACCGGGGAACACCGGCTCAAATGAGCCGACGACGGCCTGGGCGTCTTCCGAGCTGCCCATGATCACGAACGGAGGAAGATCGTAGCTGTGCCCATACCCCAGCAGGTGGCCGATTTCGTGCATCGCTACCTGGAACCAGGCGCCGCCGAATTCGCTGGCGCCCCAGTTCTCGGCGTAGTCCATGACTGCCACGCCCATTCCCGCCACACCGGCGACACCGCCCGGTGCAGACTGGAGGCCCATCAACGCCAGATCGCCGGTAACAATGGCCAGACCGCCTTGTTCCGATTCGTAGAACTGAATTCCCAGATAGTGGCCGTAGATTTCAAAGATTTCCCGCGCCCGTTGTTTCTGCGCCTCTGTGATGAGATTCCAGCTTTCCTTGGGGAAGAAATACGGGATGCTCGGAATTTGCGTGGAACCGTCCGGGCTGGACTCGCCGGTGAGGTAGTGGTCTTCAATCAGGATGCTATCGTAATCCGGCAGGTCTCGGTGCCCTGGTTCATCGATAGCGCCCGGCCATTCGAGGTTGTACGAAACCGAACTCGGAGTGACGATGGTGCCACTGATAATAACGCTTTGACCAACCGCTCCGCTGCCGAATCCGTTCCCGATAACTACGGCGTTATAGAAGGTAGACGGTGCGTCTGCACCTTCTGACATATTCCAGGTTTGAATTGGCCGGTATTCACTGCCGATTCGCAACCGCGCGGCTCCGGTGCCGAAGTTCGCCAGATCCTGCCCAAAGTCCAGTCGGACCAAATTCTTGTTGGCGTCGTACGTGACGGAGACCGGATTGACAACGACATCGTCATCGGGAGAGGCCGTCTCCTTCGTGAAAATAAGCTGGTAAAACCGGGGATCCTGGGCTGCATTCCGATCGAGCTTGTCATCACTGAAGTAAACTTCGATGATGTTGCGTTCCTGATAGAGACTTTTTACGGCCAAAGAGCTGTTTTGTCGGTCAACGTAGACCTGATTGCCCCGCAATGTGATGACTGTACCGGCGAGCTGAACAGTCAGGTTGAGTCCCTGGCTCAAAATAGCGTTAGCGATTTTCTGCGCGATAACCTCAGCGCTATCCGAATTTGAATAAACAACGGGAACGTTGCCGCTGCGAACTCCGTTGCCGGTATCGAATTCAAAAGTGACTGCGATCGTCCCGTCGCTTACCCGGAATGTCTGTCCGTCGCTGATCTGATTGACCGCCGGGGCGGTGATTTGCCAGTCGCCGCGGTAGACCGGTTGCGGCACGACCGCAAGGACCTGAGGTCCAAGGTTTATGTCGAACTCCATTGTGAGATCCCGCCCCACCTTCAGATCCGGATCATACCGGAAAGGCAGCGGTGGCGAATCCAGATTCATGAGCGGATTCGGGCCCGTTCCCTTGATAATGAGGCGGTACTTGTCATCGGGAAGATTCTCGGCGAAGCGGACAATAACCTCGTTCGGCTTGTCGCCGATGCCGATATAGCCGATGGGAACCACGACCTCGTTGCCTTCATTGAACGAATCATCCCCGCCGGCGCGGACGAACTGAATAGCGCCCAACGTTCGGGGATCGAGTCGCTGGCCCTCATTGAAGCGGAGGATGAGCTCTCGCGGGGCAACATTGAGCTCCGTACCTTCTTCGATCAGGCTTCCCTCGTTGGGAATGACGGCGACGAGATCCGGCGGAGTACCAGGAACTTGCTGACCGTACACGGTCAACCGCCAGGAATTGAGTCGGCCGACGATGCCGCCTACCCGGTCTCGCACGATGAGGGTCCAGTCACCACCCGAGGTTTCGCCCCAGTTACGGTTGGTTGTGAACGTCCATTGAATACCCGTGTCAAACGGATTATGGACGTGAGGCGTGGCGAGGACGGACTGCGTTCCGGAGGGAGATACAAGGACGATTTCCAGATCCCCAGGGCTCAGGTGAGAGATGTCGACCGTTACCTCAACCCATTCGACTTTATTGATGTCCGGCGCCATGCTGATGACGCTGGAAATACCGGCCGGATTGTTGTCGGGGATATTCTGATTGACCTGGAAGACGCCGGAATCGAGGGCAACTTCCGGTCCAACGGGCTTCCAGTTCCTGGCAGCCTGCACCGCCGCGGCGGCATCAATAGCTCCGAATCCATACTTGTGATTGATGTGGTAACCGGCGGCGTTGACTGTCCAGTCGGGATCAGTGGGATCTACCTGCCGCGCTGTTTGGGCAAGAATGTACTCGATATCCCGGTAGCTCAGGTTAGGATTCGCTTGGAGCATTAACGCGATGACGCCGGATACGACCGGGGCAGCGGCAGATGTACCAGCGAAGGTAGAGGTATAATCCGTGTTGACCAGCGGGTCACCATCCGCGTTGCCGGTGACGTTGTAGCCACTATCTCCCGTGATATCCGTTGTGGTGATGCCGTCGGCGTAAGCAGAAACAAAGAGATTAGCACCGGGCTCAGAATACCAGGCCTGGCGACCGTTAGCATCCAAGCTACCGACGGCGAGCGTGAATCGGGAGTTGGCATAGCCGTCGTAGTTGGAATTATCGCCGCCGGCTCCGCCGTTTCCTGCTGCCCAAACGTAGATTGTGCCAAGCCCGTTTCGACCGGTTGTCGCACCCTGCTGAAGCGCTGCGAGAGTCAACGGTCCGGGGCCAGCGAACATGGCAAACGGCAAGCCCACGCCCGCATCAGGAGGCCCCCAACTGTTATTGAACACCTGAATCGCATCCAGGCGATGGGTCAGAGCCTGGGATTCCAGAAGATCACTCGTTGGCCCGGCGATAAGGCGCAAACCCGCAAGCTGAGCATCGAAAGCCACTCCGGCTACTCCCAGGCCATTGTTGCCCGCGGCGGCACTCACCCCCGCCACCGCGGTGCCGTGAAAGTCCCCCGCGCCTGGTGCGGGATCCGCATCACCTTGATTAAAATCGTAGCTGAGGTCGGGGCGGTAATTGGGGGCCAGGTCGGGATGGGTGTACTCGAGTCCGTCGTCAACGATTCCGATGACGACGTTGTCACCCTGGACAGAATCCCAAGCCGACACCACGTTGATATCCTGCCCCGGAGTGCCCCCGCCCTGTCCTGTGTTCAGTAAATGCCACTGATCAGTGAAGAATGGATCGTTCGGAATAAAGCGGGGCTGACGCTCCTGCGGCACCAGAGGATAGAAATACTGAACGACCCCGCCACTGTTTTCCATCCGGCTGACCGCGGTTTGCCAGTTCACGCTGGAATCAAAGCGGAATACATACGCCCCTTTGATGCCGGTGGGCACCGCTACATACTGGGCCCCTAGAAGCGTGGCCACCTGGTTGGGGTTCAGGGAATCGCCAATCCCCACGACCCAGTCGGTGGTCTGCGAGAGTTGGTAGTCGGAATAGCGGTTGAGGTCACTTGCCTGCTGAATTGCACGATTCAGCGTGTCCTGCCACACTTGCTCCAACGTGGAGGGACTGATGCTCAGGAGCAAGCGGTCTTCCACGCGTTCGACACGCAAGTCGCGAGGCCGATGGGCCTTTGATTTCCGTTCTCTCTTGGCAGATGACTTCTTTGCCTTGCGGGTTCGGGACGAGAACAAGCGCATCGCATCCCAAATCTTCATTGCCGGTTCTCCCTCTCGCGGTGCCGGATCATGAATAAGAATGGCAGGATTGTTACCGTCGATTAATCCGAAAAAGTTACCTTTGCTAAGTGTTCACGAGTCCGGATTTGCAGCTGTATACCGATTAAAATTGCCCGGTCTCCAAATTGCAACCAAAATCCTCCAGATTGCCTAAAACTCCGTTTTTCCCGAGCAATCATTAAATTCGCCTCTTAGCGCGCGGACCATCCCAGGACTCCGTTTCGAACCATTTAGATGCGTTGACCGTTTCGCCAGTTCCCGCATTTCCCGCCAAATCGCCACAGTTGTTACGGAGTCGCCATTTTAATGGGGTCGGACGTACCCATTTGGTAGGGTTATAGCGGATTGGGCCGCCTGGATGGTCGGTTCGCGTCGGTGATACCCATTCGGGGCTTTGGGGAGGAGTGCGGACCGTCGAGGAGGGTCGAACCGCTGGTTGATGCCACCAGTCTTCCCGGTTTAAACTGATGGCGCCTGGGCGGTGTTTAGTCTGACAGTGCCCGGCCGGACGTGCAGGCTTATTGCCAGGGGTATGGGGCTACCTCGCAAAAGAGTGGATTTTTGTTGACGGCTAACTGGGTCGTTTTACAATGGAAAAGAGACGGCCCATCTGCGATTTTCCGAGGAAAGGACTTGTCATGAAGACGCACATTTTATTGGGGGTCGTCTTGGTTGTGGCGGTACTCGCCGGCACGGCGTTCCTTTGGGGTTCGAGTGAGTCGGGCGTGAGCCGTCGTGATTCGGGCACGCCCACGGCCGGGAGTGGTGGATGGATAACTCATTCCACGGCGACGGATCGGGTTCAGCAGATTGTTGTCATTGATCCATCCACTCAGGCCATGGCTGTGTACCACGTTGATCTGGCGAACGGCCGGATCAGCCTGAAGAGCGTACGGAATGTTCGGTACGACCTTCTGATGACGGAATTTAACACGGATGCGCCGTCGCCGCGGGAACTGGAGTCGCTTTGGAAAACACCCTGACTGGGAGACGGGAACGCGTCAACACTCATCACGTCGAGGACGGCAATCATGGCTCAGAAATTCTACACGACGAAAGAGGCTGCGGAGCTTTTGGGGCTCGCTCCGGCAGATTTGAATGCCATGCGGGAGCGGAACGAGATTCGCGGATTCCGTGACGGCAACGACTGGAAATATCGGGCGGAGGACATCGAGGCGTTGAAGCTCAAGCTTCGCGCCGATGCGACGCGTCCAGCTCACCATACGCCGTCCAGCGATGACGAAATTGTCCTCCTTGATGAGGACCTTGCTCCGGCCGATCTGGGTACAAGTGGCTCGGGTACGGTGATCGGAGGAACGCCGACCCCCAAGGAGTCGGCCAGCGATGTGAAAGTTACGGGGAGTGACATTGCGGCCAAAGGTGGCGGAACTGTGACCGAGGGGACGGACGGGCAGGGGATCGTATCACCGTTTGAGGACGAACTTCTCCCGCTGGAAGCCGAAACTTCTCCACCTGTCGCAGGCACGGATTCGGCAGTGAATTTGGGGGGTGAAAAGTTGGAAGACGACGATGTCGTCATCGGTGGCAGCGGCAGTGGAAGCGACATTACGCTGGGCAGTGACAGCGGGCTGTCGCTCATGGACACAAATGACAGCGGTATTTCACTGGAAAGCGAGCTGGAGCTGGTTCCCACCGACGATTCGCTGGAGCTTGATCATGACGACATGCTAGCGATAGATGAATCGGTGGACACCGAGGCCCCGACACAGTTAAAAAGAGACGATGAGTTCCAGCTCACACCTTTTGACGAGATGGAAGAGGAAGAAACTGAGAGCGGATCGCAGGTCATCGCTCTGGATACGGAGCCGTCGACCGGGTCGTCCCCGGGGATGGCCGAGTTGCTGGGCCCCACAGCGGAGGCTCCCTTTGGGGTGGCCCCAGGTGTCCCACCGGTTCAGGCGGGTGTTCCCCCTGTGGGTGTCACGCCGGTGACGCCAGCTTTGGCCCCGACCGCGGCTGCCGTCGCCGCGATGCCAGCTGCCGAGGCTCCCTGGGGAACGTTGTGGGTCACGATGCTGATCGTCTGCACGGTCCTGCTCGGATTGTGCGGGATGATGTGCTTCGACCTCGTCCGCAACATGTGGAGCTGGCATGGGCCCTTTTCCCTGAACAGCTTCATTATGGATTCGATCCTGAGTGTGCTTCCCAAGTGATGTAACAATTGCTCGACACTTTGAGGCAATAAAGTTTCCGAAACAGTTCCTGCGATGGTGGCCCCTCGAAACGTGTTGAGAGGGGCCGATTTTGTGCGCAATCGCGAAGCGACGTCGCCGGGACCTTGTCAGCCCCATGTGTCGTGTCTTTTCTTGCCATCCGGCCTATAATCGCTAAGAAGGATGTGTCCAGCGCCTTTCAACCTTTGGCGAGGCGTTTGAAGACCAACTCTGTGGCAGGCCTGGTTTTCACAAGAGTTCAGGACGCCGTCGATTGAGCCAAGGTGTGCCCGGCTGCGTACAGGAGAGGGAGATTCAGCCCGATAAATCGCTCTCCGGCTACCGCATGTTTTCCGAATGTACTTCCATATCATGTCGCACGTAACTGTGATTTACCCGGCGTGAGGGTTTTCCGGAGATGCCGCGTCCCCGCTTACGTCGTCCCGACCAGCCGTTTGCAATCCAACTTCTCCTCGCAGGGGTAGAATTTCTTGCCTCACTGCGGTTGGCGGTGATTGTCATCGTGAGTCTGATCATTGTGCTGGCGACGGCGACGTTTATCGAAACAACTTTTGGGGCGCCGGCGGCGCGATTCGCCGTGTACCGATCGTGGTGGTTTGCACTCCTCGGGACGCTTTTGGGTGTCAACGTATTCTGCGCTGCGGCGGTTCGGTTTCCGTGGAAGCGCTACCAGACAGGATTTGTGATTACTCATGCAGGCATCCTTGTGCTTCTCACCGGCTCATTGCTGACAGCCCGGCACGGTATCGACGCCCAGCTTTCGGTCTATGAAGGGACGATGAACCACCTCGCGTTCGAGGACAACCTCCACTTTGAGATTCAGCGCTTGCCGCCGTCGAACGCCGAGGGGGAACGAGTAGGGAAAGTGGTGCGTATCCCTTTTCGGGCAGGTCCATTCAATTGGCGGGATTTCTCCACGTCGTGGACACATCTTCTGTGGGCTCCGCCGGGTAAGCTGCCGATGCTGCCGTGGAGCCTCGCACACCGGGATCATGGAGTTGTTTACCGCGCCGGTGAGATCACACTGGAAGTGCTGGATTACTACGCCGATTCGCGGCGGATTAAAGGAGGGTATCTGGGAGGATACGTCTCGGTTCCCACCGGCAACACCTGGATCCGTCCTTGGCAACCATTGGAGTTGAACATTCAGCTTGGCCGTTTTCCGGGCGGAGAAAGCGCGGCCATCGGTTCGAGAATGTCCTTGCCGGACGGGACTCGTGTCATTTTGTGTGCCGCTCTGGATGAGTTCGAGAAGGATGCGTTTCTCCTGAGCTATCCCGAGGGCGAGGTTAGCGAGGTCGGTCAGGTCGTTCTGGTGCACAACAGGACCCGCTACGTCGTACCAATCCCGGAGACTGAAAACTCGGAGCAGCGCTACACCTTGGGCGAGTCGGGGTTTGAGATCATCGCTCTGTCGCGGGATCCCCGGCTTCAGTCTGTCCAAATCCGACTGAGGAATTCCGAGGGACAGGAGGACGATCTAATCCTGTTTGCGGATTTGCCGGAGTTTAATCGACCTGCTCGAAAGCTTCGCGTTGCTGGAGCGTACTGGGTTGATTTTTCCAGCGTGTTTCGCGATCGCAGGCTCGCCTTTCAATTAAGGCCGGAGACCACGGATGGCGCGGATCATCCCCGGATCGAAATTTGCCAGGGGCCCGAAGAAAAACTCTATTACCGGGCATGGCGTGCGCCACAGTTTTTGGGAACCGGCGTGGTGCCGCTGAATGGACGGGTTGTCTCGGTGGACACCGGCCGGGGCTATGCAGCACGAATTGTCGTCAATACTTTCCTCCCGTTTGACCCTTCCCGCCCAGATCAGGAAGTGGTCGTGCCGATGCCGTTCCGCAAGGGGGCTCGCATGACGGAGCCTAGGGTGAAGATTCGGCTCACAGCGGGCTCCAACACCCAGGAGATGTGGCTGGCGGTCTTGCCGCGTGGTGCTAGTGCTCCTCTCAATTTCGACGAAGCATGTCGGCTGGTACATGGCGGTGAACAAATTGAGCTAACCGCCAAGTATGATGCTGTGGATGTGGGGTTCTGGGTCAAATTGCTGGAATTTCAGCGGCGATTGGATCCCGGCACCAATCAACCGTCGCACTATGCTAGCCTGGTCGATCTGTATGTTCCAGAAAGAATTTTGAAGGCTACTGGGAAGGAGCTTGCCGGACCGGTCGAGATTGATCCCGAGACGGGGGAAACCTTGCGGCTTGTCCACTCCAAAGTTCTCATCACCCTGAATCATCCGATCAACGTGATCGATCCGCTTACGGGACGCAGTTACCGTCTTTATCAGGAAAGTTTCAGTGGGCCGTTTCGACCGGGAGATCCCATTTACGAGCGTGTCGTTGGGGGTCGCAATGCCCCCGATGAGCTCTATGTCTCGACGCTAAGTGTGAATTATGACCCGGGGCGGGGTTTCAAATACATGGGTTCTTTGTTGATTGTGGGGGGGATTATCGTCATGTATCTCATGAGGGCGTACATGTTTCGGCCTCGGAAAAAGGAAATCGAGCCAGAGTCTTCCGCTGGGAAGGCGCCGGAAACGCTGGGCGAGCACTCAGATCGGGTGGCATTGTTTTCTTCGTGATAGGCGTGAAAAAACCTTCTTCGGGACGATATCAGTGTTTTCTCGGGAGCTTGTTCGAATGAAAAAACGGGCCCTCACTGGTTTCTGCGTTTTCACGTTGCTGCTACCGTTGGCGGCATTTGGACTCAGTGGGTCAGTTCGAGGGGCTGAGCCGACTCGAATTGACTGGTCGGCGTGGCAGAAACTACCTCTGTTCGAGGACGGGCGTTTCAAGCCGATGGATACCTTTGCCCGCCGAATTGTTGAGAAGATCACTGGTCGGGTCAATCCCACGTTGGCGCCCCCGGCAGGATTGTCCGACAACGAGGCTTTGCGAAAGCTGTTTCCCGACGGGCGGCCGAGAACCTGGTCGGCCCCCGAATTGGTGTTTAGCTGGTTGGTCGAGCCGGAAAAGTGGGAGAATGTTCCTTTCCTCGCGGCAACGCATGAAACCTTGCGGAGCCAGTTGCTGGGCGTGCCGCTGACGGATGTATCCGGTCACCGCCTCAAGTACGTCACTCCGCAAGACGTCGAGAAGTCAGTCGCGTTTGAAAACTATCTGCGTGACCTGAGCCGGCGCCGCAAAGAGGTCGAAGATCGCGGTGGGCGTTTTCGCATGACGGGGTTAGATCTGCACGTCGCCAGGCTGTGGGATGCTTATGCCACGTACCGGCTGTTGACGTTCATCCCCCGACCGGACTCTCGCGTGGGTTTTTCGCCGCCAATTAAAGTTGTGCACCCTGTTCCGCGGCGAGTGGAACGCTTGGTTGATTTGTGGGAGAGTGTGCAGCCCCAGATAACGCAACTGGCAGAGATGGGAGCTCTCCGACTCGGTGAGGATGCTGGACAGACCCAATCAACCGATGATGCCGCACGGAATGGGAAAGAGGCTCAGCAGTTCGTGGAGGAAGTTGCTCGAGAATTCGCCGCGCTGAGCAACTCGATCGACACGATTTCCGTGAGTGAGCTTGATCGCCGCGTAGCGAGTCTCCAGCCAAAAGTACGGCGAATCGCCCTGGAGGTGGACTCTCTCCGTCATCGAGCATTTCAGGTCAACGTGCGGAGTGAGGGTGATGCCCAGCGATTGGATTCGCTTCGCAGTCAGCTCCGCTTGCTGGCGAGTCGCGTGCATACCGTTGCCCAGGAACTGGAGGCCCTGGGACCCATGATCTACGACACGGGAAGCGTCCCGAATGTGCTGCCAGCGATGATTCCGGCGTGCCTCTCCACAGAGACGCAAACGGGAGAACCGGTGTCGCCGTGGTTGAGCCTTTGGGCGGTGCTCTATGGATCGCCCGACGTGTTGCGTGGCTATGACCTGGCTAGGATAAAGCAAGCTCGCCAGTGGTTTGAAAAGGCGGCGGCTGCGTACCGATCCCATGATCCGGCAGAAACGGACAACGTTTCGCAAAGTCTGGCCCAGTTCGCCGGGCTTTTGGCGGATCTTGGACGCTCTATAGAGCCAGAACGTCGCAAACTTCCCGTGGACGAGGCCCATCACGACTTGCTGGCGCAAACGGCCTATCCGCCTTCCGGGTATACGGATTTGGAAGTCTTTTATAACGCCTTCGACCCGTTCCGCTGGGCATGGATCACGAATCTTTGCGCGTTTGGAATTCTACTGCTTAGCGTCGGCCGCGTGCGCCGGGTAGCTTTATTTGTGGGGCTGGGTGTGTTGGTGTTGGCGCAGGTGATCACGGCTGTGGGATTTGGAATGCGGGTGGCCATTTCCGGTTGGGCGCCCGTGACGAACATGTTCGAGTCGATTGTTTTTGTGTCGTTCGTTATCGGGATTTTGGGGATCTGGTTTGTCGTCCAGCCGGTGCTTGGGGAAGCGGTGCGCCGTGCGTGGAGTTTTGTCTCGCTTCGCTTTGAGCCTTTGGCACGCATCGCGCCGGATGAGAATCTCGGTTCCGGAGTGATGGGAAGAGCAATTAAAGGGGGGATCGTCGCCGGACGGCTGATCCTCGGCGGGGTGCTGTTTTACTACTTGGCAGTTGTCCCGTACGACGTGGGCAAGAGTCGCGCCGTGTTCGACCTGGTTCCGGAGATCACGCGATCCCTCGGCACACCATCCCTCACTTCGGTAGTCATGAATATTCTGGGATGGCTGGTGGGGATGTGTATTCTTCTGTGCATTGTGTGGCTGGCACCACGGTTCCTAGCGGCTGCCGCCGTCGCTGCTCTGTCCACGATTCCCGCAGCTCTTCGGGGACCTGAACTCCGTGCAAAGATCGACCATGTCGTCCAGCGGTCGCCGTTCGCCATAGCAGCAGCCGGCCTGGCGTTTCTGACCGCTGTCATTGCGTACTTTTCACCGGTTTGGGATAAGGGCATCGAAGCCCTCCAGCCCGTGTTGCGAGATCGGCTCTGGTTGTTTGCCCATGTGCTGACAGTCACGGCCGGCTACGGGGCCGGCCTCCTTGCCTGGGGACTGGGAAACATCGCCCTCGGTTACTATCTTTTTGGGCGTTACCGCTACCTTGAGCCGGGAGAACGTCGCTTGAGGGGAGAACGGCATCGGGCACAGGGAGGAACGACCACCACGGCCGCATTTGTCGAGGCACCGGAGCCTTGCTACACCCTTGCTCAGTACATTTACAAATGTGTGCAGGTGGCGGTCATCCTGCTCACAGCCGGCACAATCCTGGGGGGTGTTTGGGCAGATCGCGCCTGGGGCCGTTTCTGGGGATGGGACCCGAAAGAAGTCTGGGCGTTGATTTCCATTCTGGTTTACATGGCGCTTCTGCACGGTCGCTACGCAGGCTGGGTGAACACCTTTGGAATGGCTGCCGGCTCTGTGTTTGGTATGATCTCGGTAGTCTGGGCCTGGTACGGCACGAATTTCCTCATGCCTGCTGGGCTTCATGCCTACGCGGGTGAGGGCAGCGGGGGTGGTCTCTATGTGGTGGCAGCCTTCACCGCAAACTTGCTTTTTGTTGGCTTGGCCTGGGCGAGGTACCGTCGAGAAACCCATCGCGAACAAATGATCCCGCAGACGAGGGGCGCCTCCGCTGGTGAACAGCATCGCAAGCCGCACGAGGTTGGGGCGGTTTCCTAAAGCTAACACGTGGAGTGCAGTTGCAGCGGGAAGCCGCCTGGCGGAACGTCCAGTCGGGCACGGGTAAAGTCCCGTGAAGTCCGGCGTGTCGTCGGTCGCTTCTGCTGGCCATTCACCGCCCCCAAGATGACCCGGGCTCTCCCGACCTGGTCATTGCCTGTTGCAAAACCCAACCCCACGGAATTCGTGAACCCAACGCCTCACCGTTGAGGGCCAGAACTGGAAGACCCTGCCAGCGGGCAACAATCCAGGAACTGTCACTCTTGGCGGCGGGTAGAAGCTGAATGCCATCGGCGTCCCAAATCACCCGCAGATCAAAAGAATCGAACGGAATACCGTCCCTGACGGAGAGTTTCTCGGTGCCGTCCTCCCCGAATGGTTGTTCTTCATCAGTGAAGGGGAAGAATCCCGCTGCGGGGCGTTCTGTCACCTGGTTTCCGTCCTCCCATGAGCCAGGCGCACCATACTCCGAGAAAAGAGAACGACCCGGCCAAAAAACACCCTCCTCGAGCGAACCCGGCGTTGCGAACCACCGTTCTAAAAGTGCGCCCGTTGTGATGGCCTGGTCAGTCCTGAGCCATCCCGTCTCAAGGTGGATGAGGTAATCAGCGAAGATTAACCTGTCATCAATCGCTTCCAAACGCAGGATGTCCAACCTGCCCGATTGATGAGGAATTCCCCCGAGTATTCCACTGATGCCCGGGGACGCGTCGCGCCACGCTGATTGACCGGCGACCGTGACATGCCATTGAATCCTTCCCGGGGCAACTAGGGTGCCGGAGCTGACAATGTTTCCGAAAAAGCTGGACTCTTTCAGTTGAAATAAGCCACCGAGAGCGAATCCTACGGTAGGACCCGCGAGGGCGAACGTCCCTCCGCGTTCTTTCGGCTGACAGTACACTTGGGCTCTCTCGATGGCTATGGGAAGCCACGCCTCAACGAGAAAAAACGGAAGTGGGGCGTTGACGGCGAGATGTTCCGAAATCCCTTCGCGAGTTCCCAACAGACTCCACTCGAGGAGTGCAGTGGCGAGGGCGGGCATGCTCTGCGAATCGGGCGACTCGGCGGAGCCGCGGGGCGGTGCGTCCGCTACCCTGGCACTGCCACTCTTGTCGAACAATCTGACGTGAAGCGTGCTTGCGGTGGGATCACACTCAGCCTCGAGCCGTCCTCTCCAAACGGCGGTGCTCGGAATTTGCAGATTCGTTTCGCTCCGGGCACCATGTGGCGCATGCTGGCTTTTTCCGTCGTGAAGGACGAGTTCCTGGCACGAAACAGAAATCCGGCGCCGCCCTGTGAGAGTGAATATGCGGTATTCGAGGGCTTGCCGGAGGAGGTTCAGGCCGTCGCAGGTCATCACGGCTTGGTCGACCAACCAGATTTCTTCCTCGGAGTGGGAAGTTACCGTGAGAGTGCTCGCCTGGAACGCGGAAATGCGTGTACACGGGTCAATAAGGCATACGTTTTTTAAGCGCAGGACACCCGGCCGGGGACGTTCCACTGAACCAATTTGGACATTTGTGCCGAAGAGCAGGGCCAGGCGATCGGCGAATGGCAAGGTGGAGGACGCGGTCCTGCTCATCCACGCGCTGGTGCAAATGACGAGGGTAGGAATTATCCAGACGAAAAGGAGGCTGCTCGCCAGCACCTTCTTGACGAGGGTGTTCTCCATAATTGGCCTCCTTGCCCTGCCGTTTCCAGCTCCCTGTGAAGTTCCCGGCCGTATTAGTGAGGAACCTCCGGGTGCTCGTCGAGTTGCAGCCGTTCGCGGACCATCTTTTCAAACAGTTGCATGCGCTGCTGGATTTCCTCGATATGGTCGCCACCGAACTTCTCGATCACGGCGGCAGCAATTTCAAAGGCTACGACGTTTTCCACGATCACGCTGGCAGCAGAAATCGCACAGACGTCGCTCCGCTCGTAGGCCGCCTGCTCTGGCTGCTTGGTTCGCAGATTCACCGATTCCAGAGGCCGAGCGAGGGTACTGATCGGTTTCATGGCGGCGCGGACAACCACCGGTTGACCATTGGTCATTCCCGCTTCAAGGCCTCCCGCATTGTTGGTTGGCCGAACGAACCCGAAGCACCGGTCGTGGATTCGCGCAGGATCAAACCGGATGGGGTCGTGGACCTCGGAGCCGAAGCGACGGGCAGCCTCGAAACCCAGTCCAATCTCGACCCCCTTGATTGCCTGAATCGCCATGACGGCTGCCGCCAGCCGGCCGTCTAATTTTCGATCCCACTGAACATGGGTACCCAGCCCAAAAGGCAGGTTTTCCACGCGGACTTCCACAATTCCGCCCAGCGTGTCGCCACGTTTTTGGCAGGCGTCGATAAGCTGTTTGGCCTCGGGGTCCTTTTCTGGGCAAAGGGAATACAGTTCACTGCCGTCTCGAATGCTGCGAAGTTCTGCCAGTGTTCCCGACCGAGGGGGCAGTTGCACCGGTCCAATCTGGACGACGTAACCCAAAACGTCGATCTGGAGCGCGGATAGGAGTTGGCGGGCAAGAGCGCCAGCAGCGACCCGGCCGACCGTCTCTCGAGCACTCGCGCGCTCGAGTATCCCCCGGATGGAGGAGTGGTACTTAATGCTCCCACTAAGATCGCCATGGCCAGGTCGAGGCCGATCTAGGTCCTCCATCTTCTCGATCTTGTAATCCCGATTGGGCACCCAAATGGCAATCGGACTTCCCAGGGTTACACCTCGCCACGTTCCGCTGAGAATTTCGGCCTCGTCCTTTTCAATTCGTTGCCGGCCGCCGCGACCATATCCCCCCTGCCGCCGAGCGAGTTCCTGATTGATGACCGTCACATCGATCGATATTCCGGCGGGAAACCCGTCCACTAGCGCCAAAATGCCTTTCCCGTGAGATTCACCGGCGGTCCAGTACCTTAGCATAGTGATATTCTTGCTGATATGGATCGAGTTATTCTGAGAGAAATAAGCCAACTAGCTAGACTGCGTCAGTGCGCCAACTAGGGTCGTCCAGCCTATTCTGATCAACCTAATCAACTTACACGCTGGAGCAGCTAATCGCGACGCAACCATGGCACGGAAATTTGCCATTCTGCCAGCATTTTATCCGAAACATCTCGGAAGTCCCAGGCCAAAGGAGTTGTCGATCTCAGAACGTCAGCTCCTAAAAATTCCGAGCCGGAGGCAACAAGGAATTTCTCTCAGCCATTTGCTTCACAAGCGGGAATAACTGCCCGTGCTGAAGTGTCCGATTAGATAGGGGCGATCAGAGCGGCTGCTGGTGAGCATCCGTCAAACGCAATCCCGCTTGACCAGTGGTCATGGCGGGCAACCTAAGAATTGTTTGCCGCAAAACGGGGCGGCAGAGGGGCAACCGAGTATCCGGCGGATACCATCAAAGCGCGGAGTAACCCAACTATGGCAATTTACGGCTATCTTGCCGACCTTGTTGTAACGCTGCATCTCGCCTACGTGCTCACAGTGATCGTCTTGCTTGTTCTTATTCCGGTCGGCAGGTTTTTGAACTGGAACTGGGTAAGATGGTTCTGGCTCCGCGTCGTCCATTTATTGATGATTGGGATAGTAGCCTTTCAGGCGTGGATCGGAGTTATCTGTCCCCTCACCCATCTGGAGAACTACCTTCGCTCCCTCGCCGGACAGGAGACCTACTCTGGGACATTTGTCGGTCGGCTGGTGGAATCGCTTCTGTATTACGAGTGCCCGAGCTGGGTCTTCTTAGTAGCCTATACGAGTGTGGCACTTTTGACCGCGCTCACCCTCATTCTCGTCCCACCAATCCTTCCCGCGTGGCTGAGGCTTTCCGATCACCGGCCTGCCCTGAGGCATTGAAATGCAGAATGTGTTCGATACGCGCCGCACTTCTGTCACGATCGCGGCATTTTTATCGCACTAATGGCCGCGTATGACCTGCTGGAAAAAGTTCCGCCCGATACAACAAACGTTTCCGCATGCGTCTGCTGGCAGGTTCCACATAATAGCTTTTCGACCTGCTGGAGGGTCACAGGCTCGGCCCATGGACTTTCCGGGCAAAGGCGCCCTTTTGCGACCGGTTCGATAATAAGCAGGCGACCCCCGGGACGGAGAATTCTGACCACCTCGAGAAGAGCCTGTTGGGGTAGTAGAACATCGGCGAGTGTGTCGACCATGAGCACTCCGTGAAATGCCGCCTCTGGTACGGGGACACGAAGAAGGCTGCCCTCGATGGTTTTGATCCCTTTTGGCACCCGCTCAAGGGCTTCAGGCAAGAAATCAATCCCCACCCACCGCAACTGCGGAAACCAGCTTGCCAAATAGCGCAAATAGCGGCCGGTTCCGCAGCCCAGGTCGGCCACAAACGCGCCAGCGGGCAGCCCCTGTGCCCAACTCCTGGCTTTTTGCAATCGGGGATCTGAAGCGTCTAAGGGGACCTCTTCGCGAAGCTTAGCGTGGGCAAAACATCGGACACGCCAAAGTGTGGCATCTAGGTAGTATTTGAGCGCCAGTGGATCTTCTTCTTGATCCCTGTTTGTACCAGCGTTTACCGTTGCCGGAAGAGATCCATGCGGCATCAGATGGCGCTGCAAAAACCGCATGGCGTTTTCCCCCCGCGCCTGATTGTACAAACGGAACCAAATAGTGGCGGCTTGGGCCACCGTGGAAAGGTGCACCACACGCTGGCCTTCGCGCTCCGGGAGGGCTCCTGAAGCCAGTTGAAGTCGATCCATTGTCTCGACCAGCGGAAGTGCCTCCTGTCGACGGTTCCACTCCAGGTACAGGAAGGCTCGCCGAACGAGAGCGGCGGTCGTTTCCGGTTGACTGTGGCGGTGTCCATGGGTCAACCAGTAGTCGATCCCCCGAAGGGCCGCCGTCGTCCAATCGGTGTCGGGCCAGCGACGTCCCGCGCGGAGCAGTGGGGTGAGGTCTGGAGGTTCCCGAAACGGATCAGCGCCCTCGTAATTCCAGCTTCTCGTCTTGGGTGGAACGACACGCCCCTCCCCACCAATCCATTGACGAAGAAATTGAGCGGCCTTTTGCGCGGAGGACTCAAATTGGGCCAGTTCCGGCAGACACGCAAGCCACGCCCGAAGGGCCGCCGCCGTTACCGTAAAAACCGCTTCCGGTGCCCGGGATTCCGACACGGACCCATCCGCAAGCTGGCGTGCTTCGAGCCACCGCGCCGTTCGCCAGGCTGCCTCCCGCTGCCCATACTCCATGAGCGTCTCGGTTGCGAGCCCGGCCAGCGTCACCACCGTGTGGGGAGCGCTACCTCGGTCTGCCCATTGCTGGCAGTGGTGTTGAAGTCTCTCGAGAGTTGTGGCCACCGTCACCGCGCGGCCACCAAGAAAGCCGAACAACCGCCCGAGCCAGCTTGTATGCCGGTGGGGCTTTTCTACCGCTGCAGACAATGTTTCGGGGGATTCGCCTTTAGCCATCACACCGTCAGTATCCACTAATAGCTTGCATCGTGTGCACCGGATGTGCCGCAGATCGGACGATGGCAAATCTTCAGCCAACAACGCTTTGATTCGCCGCCATTGCGCCAATAAGCGACGATCCGGATTTCACTATTTCCAGGAGGTGTCGGACTCCGGAGTGCCTGGTCCTGGCTTCTGTGCGATCGCGTCCCACGGGGCGTCAGTCGCCGCATGGTCAGTAATGAGCCCCTCTCGCCAGGATCGCTGATCACTTTTCCGTCAAATTGCTCTTTGCGCGATCCCTCTCGATGCATATGATAAACACAGCAAAAAGGCGTCACAATCGGTGAAACCCGCACCGCTGCTGCCAGGGAAAGAAGGACCATGAACGACTGGCGGAACGAAACGCAATCCGCTCCGCAGCAAGAAGGCCGCGCGAAAAGCTGGGTCGTCCGTTTGGCCATTGTTGCCGTTCTGATCTTGCTCGCCATTGCAGGACTGGCCGTTGCCGGTCTGATGTTTCTTGCCCGGCTTGGCGGTGAACCACTCCATCTGGCCCTGGAAACCCTTCGCAGAGACCAGACGGTGGTGTCCCGTTTAGGGGAGCCGATCCAGATGGCAAGTTGGTTTCCGGTGGGCAGCGTCAGGGTCAGCGGCGAGCGAGGGAACGCTAATCTAACCTTCCGGGTTAAGGGTTCGCGAGAACAAGCAGTCGTCAATGTTGTTGCCCAGAGAATTGCCGGAAAGTGGGGGCTTACCACGCTGGAAGTGAAGTATTCGAACGGAGAACGGCAGTTGGTTGACTTGAGTGAGCAGGCGGACAAAGAGCTTGAGGCCCCGAAGTGGACTCCTCCGGCTGCTTCGCCTGCCGTCCCCCAGAGCCCGGATCAAGGGGATAAACCTTCGCCATCGGAGGAAACTCCCCCAAATGTTTCGGTTCCCGCCCCATCCGTGGAGATAAAGATTCCCGAGCCACCGCAGAAATGAGCATCCCCTGCACCGGGGAAAAACAGATAGCCTATAGGGCGGTAACCGCCACGTCGAAACCATCGTGTTTCCGTTTTCAGCCTCCGCGAATTCGTCGCAGAGTGGCCTCGTACATCTCAACGTACCTCGGAGCACTGCGGGCCCAGGACCAGTCCTGACGCATCCCCGTGAGCACGAGTTGCCGCCAGATCTCAGGCTGTCGGTAGGCGTCGCATGCCCGCTTCAGTGTCTCGCTCAGTGCCTGCGGGCTCTCTTCCGTGAAACTGAAGCCATTGGCGGTGCCATTTGCCAGGGTTTCGGGCCGACAATCGGTGATGGTATCTGCTAGTCCGCCGATTGCCCTCACTACGGGAACAGTGCCATATTTAAGGGCCTGAAGCTGTGCCAGACCGCACGGCTCAAAGCGGCTGGGCATAAGAAACATGTCGGCTCCACCTTGGATACGATGGGCCAGGGGGAGATTGAACTCGAAAATGACGGCCAGCTTATCGGGGTATCGATTGGCCAGTTCACGGAAGGTCGTCTCAAGCTGAGTCTCGCCAGTGCCTAAAATGACCCATTGTGTCTCCATCTGTTCAAGCCATTCGGGGAGAATCTTGGCCACAAGATCGAAGCCCTTCTGATGGGTCAGCCGTCCAATCATCGCAATAAGGGGGACGTGGGGACGCTGGGGCAGGCCGACTTCGCTCTGAAGTGCTGCCTTGCAGAACGGTTTCTGCTGCCATACGGTATGCTCGTCGTACGGAGCGGGAAGATGAGGATCTGTGGTGGGATTCCAGACAGTGTAATCGATTCCATTAAGAATCCCCCATAACACATCCCGCCGACTTTGAATGACTCCTTCCAGGCCGGCCCCGAATTCAGGTGTCTGGATCTCCTGGGCGTAGCGGGGACTAACGGTACTGACAGCATCTGCAAACACGATCCCCGTTTTCAGCAAATTGAGCTGGCCGTAGGCCTCCATCTGCTGCCAGTTGAAATACTTCCAATCCAGACCCGTCAGCAGCATGTCCCAGTGCCAGAACCGCCCCTGGTAGGCCATGTTGTGGATGGTGAAGACGCTACCCATCGAACGATAGAGCGGAGAAGACGCGTACTCGATCTTCAGGTAAGCGGGAACGAGACCCGTCTGCCAATCGTGGGCGTGAATGATATCGGGATAAAAATCGAGCAGGCGAATGGCTTCCAGGGTGGCTCGCGAGAAGAACACGAACCGCTCACAGTTGTCGGCGTAATCCTGGCCGTGAACACTGTACAGGGCGTCTCGGTCGTAATAGTAATCCTGCTGGACGAAATAAAACGTAACGGACTCCGAACGGTGCTCAAGGAGCCGCCCGGAGACCGTCTTGCTTCCCACAGCCACGATGAATTCTACATTCAACGGTCGGATTTCCCGCCCCACGTACCAAACGCATCGGTAGGCCGGGAGAATGACTCGCACATCGTGGCCAAGGTCGGCCAGGGCAAACGGCAAACTCCCGCAGACGTCCCCCAGACCACCAGTCGTGGCGAACGGGACAGCTTCACTCGTGGTGAACAAAATCTTCACAGGACTGACCTCCCGGTACAAATCAATTTCGGCAATTCAGGAAGGGCGGTCACAGGCCCCGGCTGGCCCCGATGGAGAGATTGGTTCTTTGACTGCTGTTCCTCCCGATTGGTACGCCCAATATTAATCAGGGGTTCCCTACTAGTGTAGCTCACCGTTGAGTGAGAGGCGGTTCGGAAAAACGCGGCCTTCCGTCCTTATACGGGGCGGCTCGCTCGCCCCTTCATGTATAAAGCGGAACGCGTTGTGTAAACTCCCCTCCAAGCGCAGTTACGTAGGCGGCGGAGGCCACACAACCAACTGGCTGTGCCGAAATTGTGGGTGGGTGTGAACTCATCAGGCTTCGGAAAGCAATTTTGTCGGGTTTGTGGAAGAAAGTGATCCGAAGGATTATCGGCGTTGACGGTGCGATGGAAACCGTAACTGACGTATCGGGTGGAAGGACGATCGGGCGAAAAGTTTGGGAACCGTCTCCTCCACGCCGAATCAGTGAAGAAGGGGCGTCATGCCGCCCCCAGTTCCCGCCAAAGGATGGCTCTTTTCCTCCGCTCACGGCTGTGGAGGAGCACGGATGCCGCAGGGATGGCGAACCTTTGAATGAAACACCACGTGCGGCACACCGGCTCGATCATCCAGTGATGTCTCGGCCGGCACAAAACACCGCTCACGGAGCGCAACGGCATGGACCGTTCCGCACTCGCGCCAGGAGGCTGCCGCGGCTGACCGAACGAAGCTAAGCAGCGTAGGTTACGATGTTCCAATTGCAGGTTCGAGCGTCGTGTGGGAGCGGTTTTCCGAGTCTGTTTTGAGCAGTCTTAGGAACTTTCGAGTGTCGGAATCAATGTGAAAGCACAGCGTGCAACCGGCTACCTGTTGATCGCCGTTTTGACCGTCGCGGGATGGGGACGTTCCGCGTCAGGTTGGTTCTGGAATATCGGAACCCCTGCTACTCCCCATCCGGCGGTTGCCCGAGTGATTGCCCTCGATACACGCGGGGCTTCCCTGGGCACGGGCACCCTTGTGGCGGTCAACGAGTATCACGGCCTGGTGGTGACAAATTGGCACGTCGTGCGAGATGCTCGCGGGAGTATTCTTGTTCAATTTCCGGATGGATTCGCGTCACCGGCTACTGTTCTTAAGGTGGATCGGGAGTGGGATTTGGCAGCGCTCGCCATTTGGCGCCCCAGGGCCAGGCCCGTGCCGATCGCGGTTGAACCGCCGAAGCCAGGTGATGTCCTCATGATCGCTGGGTACGGCCAGGGGGATTATCGCATTTCTTACGGGCCGTGCACACAGTACTTATCGCCCAGTCCCGGTTTGCCTGCTGAATTGGTCGAGCTTCGAGCGACCGCCCGCCAGGGAGACTCAGGAGGCCCGATTTTCAACGGCCGGGGAGAATTGGCGGGCGTTCTTTTCGGATCGGGTTTCGGCGAGACAATGGGGGCCTACTGCGGCCGAGTGAGGAGCTTTCTTTTTCCACTCAAGGAAGTGTTTGACAAGTTGCCGCCCCCCGATCCTCTGTTGCTCGCTGCCAACAGTGTAGGACCGCCGGGGCGAACCGCAGCTAACGGTTTAACAACTCCGCAAGGACAAGGTCTTATTCCCGCTCAGCCAGCCTCCCCCGTTGGATCGCCGCCGGTGACTCTTCCTCTGACGGCTTCAAATAACACCCCGGAACGTGTGGAGGTGAACACATCCCAGGGGACCGGAACAAATGGGGCTTCTCCAACGTCCTGGCCCGGGTCGTCCCTCTCCCAATCCTCGCTTCCGAGCAAGAATTCGGAAAGGTCTTGGACGGATACGGGAACGCGCGAAGACGCGGCCAGCGACGTCAGCGCTTGGCGACCAGCGGAAACAGTGACCGACTCTCATTCCAGAACTGATCTTGCCGCCGGTGGTTATTCCTCCAGTAAAACACCGGGTGAAAGTGCGTCTTCCGGACTCGGTTCCGTGGCGGGGTCATCCAACTCACCGCGTTCCTCGACGGGATACAGCGATGACTCCAAAACAAACGCCGGCTTCGGAGATGGATATGCTCGTGCTCAGAGGGGCAAAGACGCATTGGACAATTCCTCGAACTATTATGGGCTGAGTGCTTTCCAAAAATCTGATGAAACGAATTCCAATTCTTGGCCGGACTACGAGCGGCGGTCCACATGTAATGACGCGGGAAATTCCGGGGATCTCTATGCCAAAGATGACGACTCGGGGGCATATTCGCCCGGGAAATGGGACGCCCTGAGCAGCGCGGGGACTGGGAAGGATACGGCGCAGCAGCAGGTTGAGAGTGGGCGTCGGCCGTACGAGGCCTGGAATAACTGGTCGAATGGACCCTACGAGTCTTCGGAAGAGCCATACGCCGACCGGAGAAGCGTGACTGAATGGGGCGATTCCGGCAAAAACTCCTCCAGCAGTGGGAACCGATACGCGCAAGATTCTCGCGAAGAACGGCGTTCCCGCGCAACGACGACCGCTAGCATCAACACGCACTCGCGCGGCATTGATTCTTCCTCGCAAAGTGCAGATACGGCGAGCGGAAAAGGTGCACGGGATTCTTACCGACAGGACCAGTTGACCGATAGTCTTACGGAAAAGCCGTCTGAGGACCTTTCGCGGACTATTAAAAGCCGAGAAGAAACTAAGAAATACAGCGATTCGGGCTCCAATTGGGACTATTCGCCGATCCCCGTGTATGATGCAAACTCTGATTCTGAGGAATCACAAGCTTTCGGGGACGGGTCTAAATTCGGAAGTTTGAACTGGTCTCGCGAGGGAAATACCGGGGCGGGTACTTCGGAGAAATATTCGGAATTCGCCGGTTCTCAGTCCGGCTCGTTTACAGGAACCAGCGGCGGGGGCGACAACATGAAGAAGAGGACCGGAGTATCTTCCTCAAGAAATTCAGCATCAAGCGGGGACGCCACATACAGGAATAGTGAGTATTACCGAGACGGGACGAAAGAATACTCTTCGACAAGCGGGACTTATTCGGCCGGTAAGAACGACACATCATGGAATGATGGGGAAAATCACGCGGAAAATAAGATCACAGGGCGAAATAGCATTATTGGATCGACGCAATCGGGCAGCGAGAATTCGCGAACGACTCCTGCAAGCGAGCGGAGTTCTGCCACAGTGGCAAAGGGAGTGGAACAAAAAAATAGCGACCAAGCCAATAGGCCGGCCTCCAGTACGCGATTCTCGAACGGCGACGAATCAACCAGTTCCAGGCAGTCTGGTTCCCCCGAGACGAATGGCGATTCGAACATTATCAGTGGTGCCAACCCGACGACGGATGCTAAAGCCACATCGGAGCAGCCCAGTGCAGGCACGAATAAACTCAACGTGGGATGGGAAACAATGATCGGAATTCTTGGTTTGCTTGTCCTGTTCGTGCAAAGCATGCGCTGGCTGAGCCTGCTGTATGATCGAAGTTACTACCGGCGCCGAAGCTACCGCACCACCCGCCGGAGGACAACCTGGCCACCGCCACCGCCCTCTGGCTACCGCTGGTATTATTGACGGCGGCGTGAGCCGGGATCAACGGTTGGCGTCGGACGCAGTTCACAGCTCACCTGAGCCGATGCACTTGGTCGCGAACCGTTTTTCTGCCCACGTCTGATGCTTGGTTCCCGCATCGCGGGTCTCTCGGTGCGGATCCCGGCTCCCGGCAAATGCTGAAAGAAACCTTGTTGATCGACGGCGAGAGCTTTGAGACAATCACATTTTCGACAGGTATTGTGTGCTTTGACAGGTGTCTTGTGCCCACGGGTGCAGGGCGGCTCGAGGCGCCGATGCAACGTACGAGCGTTTGTTAACTCCGCATGACACTACTGTACTACGACCCCATTTTTCTCCAGCACGAAACGGGAGCTCATCCAGAACGGGCGGACCGGATTCGGGGGGCTCTGGAGCGCTTCGAAGCGAGAAATTTGCTTTCCCGATGCGCCCGACCCCAGGTCAAACCTGTGTCCCGAAGCCGGCTCACCCTGATCCACTCCCCGCGGTATATCGACGAGGTCTGGGCGGTTGCCAAATCCGGAGGCGGTGACCTCGATCATGACACCATTTGCAGCCCCGCTTCCTACGACGTTGCCCTGGCAGCCGTCGGAGCCGTATGCGATGCCGTGGAACGGGTGGTCAAAGGAGAAGATCGCCGGGCTTTCTGTCTGATCCGACCACCAGGGCATCATGCACTCCGCGAACGGGCGATGGGCTTTTGCATCTTCAATAACATTGCGGTGGCGGCTGCCGTGGCGGTGTGGGAACTGGGGCTGGAGTCAGTGTTGATCGTGGATTGGGACATCCACCACGGAAACGGAACACAGGCGGCGTTCTGGGAGGATCCGCGGGTGGGATTTCTCTCGATCCACCGGTATCCCTTCTATCCCGGTACTGGTGCCGCGGACGAAATCGGCGAGGGAGCTGGACGCGGCTATACCAAGAATATTCCTGTTTCCTACGGAATATCGCGGCGGGAGTATTTCGCTGCCCTGGAATCAGCCCTGGACAAATTCGCTGCGTTCGTAAAACCTCAGTTGGTGCTGTTGAGTGCCGGATTTGACACCCACCGGCTGGATCCCATCGGCAATTTGGGGTTGGAAACCGAAGACTTCGGACCACTTACTGCTTTGGTCCTGGATGTGGCAGACACCTATGCGGAAGGGCGTTTTGTCAGCGTTCTGGAAGGTGGCTATAATCGTCTGGTCATGCCCGACTGCCTTGCCGTCCACCTTGAGGAAATTGTGCACAGGGATGAGAAGAGCCGCCAGTCCGCAAATTCCTGAATGCTCTCACCTCTCGATCGACGATGCGCCATGACGTCCATCGTTCGTGGACCTGTTCTCGAATGCCATCGCATCGGCAAGCGTTTTGGCGGCATCGTTGCCCTGGAGAACGTGGATTTTGACCTTTATCCGGGCGAGGTCCACGGGGTTGTGGGCAGCAACGGGGCTGGAAAAAGCACTCTCATGAAGATCCTGGCGGGGGCGTTGGCTGATTATGAGGGCGAGATCTCTGTGGCTGGCCAGCCGGTGAAAATCACCAGCCCTCAGATCGCATTCCATCTGGGCATCGCCATGGTGTACCAGGAGTTTTCGGGCGTCGGCCAACTTTCTGTGGCGGAAAACCTCTTTCTCGGACGCCAGCCGCTCAACCGGCTGGGATTCGTGGATTGGCCTTTGATGCGGCAGAAAGCCCGCGAGTATTTGAAAGAACTGGGGCTTCATCTCGATGTTGATCGGCGGCTCGATACATATCCACTCGTAGTGAGACAGATGGTGGAGATCGCCCGGGCAGCCCACCGGGGAGCCCGCATCCTTATCATGGATGAGCCCACCAGTGCTTTGAGCCCTCCGGAAGTGGAGCGACTTTTCGAATTGATCAAGACGCTTAAACAAAGAGGCGTGGCCGTCGTTTTTATCAGCCACTTTCTGGAGGATGTTCTGGCAATTTCAGATCGGGTCACCGTCTTGCGGGAGGGACGACGTGTGCTCACGCTTCCCCGTGCAGAGTTGACCAAACACAAACTGGTGGAAGCGATGATTGGCCGTGGGGTTTCAACAGGTGCTGAACGCGAAGAATGGGCCGAGCTCCCTCCACGCGTGTCCGCACCGCCGGTGCTTATTGCGGAAAAACTCACGCTGCCGGGGATATTCGAGGACGTGAGTTTGGCCGTCGCCCCCGGAGAAATCTTGGGGCTTTATGGATTCGTGGGAGCAGGGCACCAGGAAGTGGTTCAGGCTTTGGGGGGAGCTCTGGCACCACGTTCCGGGAAGATCATTCTTGGGGAGCGAACGATTCCCCTCGGTAGACCTCAGAAAGCGGTTCGTGCGGGGATGGTTCTCGTAACGGCAGATCGAGCTGCGGGGCTATTTCTGCGGGGCGAGGTGTACAAAAACGTCACCATCGCCCATCTACGCCACGCCGTGGGAAATTGGGTCACTCTCGCGAAAGAACTCCGCGCGGTGCAACCGGTCCTGCAACAGGTAGGATGTCGGCCGGCGAATCCGCTTCTCAGAGTCGAGCATCTGTCCGGAGGCAACCAGCAGAAGGTGGTGTTTGCCAAATGGCTGCTGGGACCGGTTCGCGTGCTGCTTCTGGAAGAACCCACGCGGGGCATGGATATTGCGGCAAAGGCGGAGGTGATGCAATTGGTAGAGCGGCTTGCCAGGCAGGGGACGGCCGTGATCCTGGCGTCCACGGAGCCGGAACTCATTCTCGCGCATTCCCATCGCGTGATGGTCATGAGTCGAGGAAAAGTGACTGCGGAATGGGCGGGATGCCGGTTAGAAAAGGCCGAACTGCTCAGGGCGGCTTGACCCTGAGAGCGACCCCGTGGTAACTGCCCCCTCCACGCGTTGCACCAAAAGTAAGGAATTGGCTCGCCCAAGGCATCCGTAGGACTTTAGCAATGGCAGCATTGGCAAAGGGATTCAAATTCCGCTGGGAACCGCAGGATATCGCACCGGTGGCGTCGCTTCTTGCGCTGATCGTCTTTTTTGGGATTGCCGCCCCTGGTTTCCTTCGGCTCTCTACCTTGGTGACCGCCTTGCAGCAAGGGGCGGTCCTCGCGATTGTCAGCACGGGATTAACGTTTGTCCTTTTGGCTGCGGAAATCGATCTGGCTGTCGGAACCGTGGCCCTGTGGACGGCCTGTTTTTGTGGGTGGCTTTACCAATCGTGGGCAATGCAAACCGCGGAAGGGCGTTTCGTAGCGTCGGCCGAAATCGTCGCAGCCGTCCTCATCCTGCCATTGTGCACAAGCCTCTTGCTGGGAATTCTTTCCGGTATCTTAACGGTGAAGTCGCGACTGCCGAGCTTTATCATCACGCTGGCCATGATGTTCATCTCTCAGGGGGCTGCCCGATACATCACCCGCGGTCAAGCCTTTCGGGTCCCGGCCCTGTTGGGAGACATTGGAAATCGGGGCATCGAGCACGAGGGATTAACCGTCATCCCTTACAGTGCCCTTTTGGCGGGTGCCATCATGATCGTGGGACATGTGGTGCTCCAGTACACGCGATTTGGTCGATACGTGTACATGACTGGGGGAAACCGCCAGGCGGCCCGGCTGGCTGGGGTACCAACAGGGCTGGTCGTCACGGCGTGCTTGGCGATTTCGGCGGTCACCGCGGGTGTCGGCGGTCTGGTCAATGCAGGACGCATGACGAGTGTGACTCTCGATCAGAACCAGGATCTTTTGCTCAGCGCTCTGGCGTGTATTGTGCTTGGGGGAACAAGTCTTTTTGGCGGTGAAGGAGGGATTGGCAAGACGCTCGTCGGCGTCGCCACGTTCACGGTCCTCAACATCGGGCTCAACTCGATTCGGCTGGACGATTTCGCGCGGCCTTTTGTGATGGGTGTGATATTGATGGCGGCGCTGCTTCTCAATGCGGCACTCGCTCGGCGGCGGCCGTGATTCTCACGGAACGCACACCGACGGTGAGGGCTTGGCCAAAGATTGGGTCGCGGATCGCCTGATCAATTCCATGGACAGAATAAGGAGAAGCACTGCCAGAATAAAGGGACCAGCGGACAGGAAGGCCCTCACCTGAAATGCGAGGAGAACCCCCACAATTCGCGCAACGGCACTCAAACTGTTGGCGATCCCAAAAATCCGCCCCTGGTGATCCGCATCCACCCGTCGCGAGATGAGGGATTGTACGGCGGGCATGACGAAAGCCATTCCCGCTGCCACGATGCCACTGCCGATGATCACAATTGTTGCAGCCAGTTCAGCGCTCAATCGAATTGGCGGCAAAAAACGAGCTATCTGCGGATGTTGTACAGCCAAGCTGATTCCCAAAAAACCGGCTACCGCTGCCGTCAATCCAATATTGGAAAGTGTTTTTTCCGACAATCGAAGACTGAGCCGACGCACAAGGAAACCCTGAGTCAAAGCTTGCGTCAACCCGATCAGAACAAAGACCCACAAGATGTCTCGGCTCAGATGCAGCATGTGCAGATCTCCCTTGAGTTGCCGAAGATCGGCCAGGGTGACGGAGAGCGTGGCTTCAAACCCCGAAAGTGCGAAAACGATCAGAAACCCCGTCCAGAGCAGCGCCGCAAGTCCCGGATCCGCAAGGACTTCCTTCCACACTTTGGGGTTGAAAAGCAGGTGCCAATTAGCGTGTGATCGGGGTACATGTCGATGGGCGCCTTCAGCGGTTCTGCGGCGAAGTTGAGGGAGCGATTCTGGCAAAAACAACAATGCGGTGAGGAGAGCCATGGCTGAGAAGCCCGCTCCCATGAACCCCGGCAGGGTACTTAACGCCGCCTGCTTTCCAGGAGCCACCGACATGGCGAGGGCGCCGAGAAGTGGTCCGAACGTGAGCCCCACTCCAAACGCAGTACCGATGACAGCCATGCCACTTGCCCGATGTTCGGCTTTCGTCACGTCTGCAACGAAAGCCTGAGCGGTGGAAATCGTTGCGCCCATGATTCCTCCTCCGATGCGTGCGAGGAACATCAGCCAAAGGGAGCTCCAGGCGCAGGCAAGAGCGAAAAGGGTGTAGCAAAAGGTTGAACCGGCCAGTCCGACCAGCAGAATCGGGCGTCTGCCGACCCGATCGGAAAGACTGCCCCAAAGCGGACTGAATAAAAACTGCATGAAAGAAAAACTGGTCATCAGAAAACCAAGAAGCATTCCCTGAATCGTCGGGCTGTAGCCCGCCATGAGATGCTCGGCATAAACCGGCAGAAGGGGCAAAACAAGTCCAAACCCCAGCAAATCCACAGAGACGACAAGAAAGACAATGCCTACACCGACGCGTCTGGGAGGCTGCAAACGTGGGGACAATCCATTCAGTGCGAAATCTTTTTTTTGCACAGTCGCTGTAAGCTTCACAATTGACCTCACCAATTTTCCCAAAACGACGATTTCTTTACCAAAACGTGTAACAGTGTGCCAAGCTGCCTGCAGTTTGTGGTTTGGAAACCCGTCCAGCGCGTCACACCATTGCCTATACTAAGTGGTGTGGCCGACCAACCCTATAGCTGGAGTGAGACGGCATCGGACGGCGTAAACGCTGGGGCCGTTCAAGTCTGCCCTGCGAGAGGGCCAGCCTTGCGACCGATGTTAAGGCGTGACAATTTAGCGGCCCCACTTGGCTCAACGCGGTCGGAAACCCGTATGGTGAATTGTTCGCGGCTTGCCGACGGGAGACAATTGCCCAATACGGTTGATCTTCGCAGGAAAAGGAGGTTTTACAGCTATGAGTCAAACGTCGGTTCGCCATCTGGATGTTCTGGAATGTCGTCGACAGTTTCCGGCCCTCTTCCGCAAGCATGGCGGGCTCCCGGTCGTGTATTTCGACGGGGCTGCCGGCACCCAGGTGCCACACCGAGTCCTCGACGCTGTCTGCCGGTATCTCGTGGAGACGAATGCCAACCGGCACGGTGTGTTTTCTACCAGTCAGGACACTGATCGGATGATTGAAGAGGCGCAGCAGGCCGTGGCCGATTTCCTTGGCACGGATGATCCGCAAACCGTCATTTTCGGTCCCAATATGACCAGCCTGACCTTTGCGTTGTCACGAGCTCTGATGAAAACCTGGAAACCGGGGGACGAGATTGTCCTGACCCGACTGGAGCACGATGCAAATTTCACGCCGTGGATTCTCGCTGCCCGCGAGGTAGGAGTGGTTCCCCGTATCGTCGATATCCATCCTGAGGACTGCTCCCTGGACTTGGAGGACTTGGCGAGGCAATTGTCCCAAAAAACTCGACTCGTGGCTGTGACATGTGCTTCAAACGCCGTGGGCACGATCACGCCGGTGGCTGAAATCGTCAAGCTGGCCCATCAGGTAGGCGCCATGGTGTTTCTCGACGCCGTGCACCTGGCCCCGCATCGGCGTATTGACGTGCAGGCCTGGGATTGCGACTTCCTGGTGTGCTCCGGTTATAAGTTCTTTGGCCCCCACGTGGGCGTCCTTTGGGGAAAGCGGGAGTGGCTGGTGTCGCTGCCTGCCTATAAGGTGCGACCCGCGCCAGATGATATTCCCGACCGCTGGATGACGGGTACGCAAAACCACGAGGGAATCGCCGGGCTTTACGCCGCGGTGGAATATCTCGCCGAGATTGGGAAATCTGTGGCCCCCGAAGTGACGACCCGGCGGGAAGCCCTCGACGCCTGTTTTCAGGCCATCCAGGTTCACGAGGAAACTCTGACCAGGGAACTCATCGAGGGACTTCAGGCACTATCTGATGTGCGGATCTGGGGAATTACCCAGCGTGAAAGGTTGCACCAGCGATTGCCGACCATCGCCATCACCCATGCGCGGTTCTCTCCCCGCGAGTTAGCGGAATTTCTTGCCACCCGCGGAATCTTCGTGTGGCACGGGAATTTCTATGCCCTGCCTTTGACGGAGAGACTGGGCCTCGAACCCGAGGGCCTGCTGCGCATTTCAATGGTGCATTACAATACCGTGGATGAGGTCCGCCGGGTCCTTGCAGCCATGCGGGAGGTTGATTAGCCTGTTGACCCCGGCGTGTACGAGTTCAGAATAAAAACTGGGTAAACAGTCATTGTGTTATCAAGGCCAAAAGTGAAACAAATCTGTCTTCAATGGAAATCATTCGTGGTAATATTTACGACTATCCCAAATATTATGATGTTTTATTCGGTGCAGACTGCCAGGCCGAGATCAAGTTCTTGCGCGCTTGCTTTGAACGTTATGCGCGAATTCCCGTCCACCGCGTGTTCGAACCCGCATGCGGAACCGGACGTCTTCTCATCCGTCTAGCGCGACAGGGATTTGACGTCGCTGGTTTGGATATCAATCCCAAGGCCGTGGAGTTCTGCAATAAACGTCTCAATCGGTATGGATTTCCCTCCACGGTTTGGGTTGGGGATATGACCGACTTCCGCGTGAGAAGAAAATTTGAGGCGGCCTTTAACACGATTAATAGTTTTCGCCACTTACCCGATGACCGAGCGGCTATTTCGCATCTGCAATGCATGCGGCATGCCATCCGAAAAGGTGGGCTGTATATCCTGGGGTTTCACCTCACTCCCAATCGTCCGCCAACCTGTACGGAGGAAGCATGGGTGGCCCGGAAAGGACACCTTCAGGTCAACTCCTGGATGAAAACCATCAGCCTTGACCGAGAGCATCGCAAAGAACGGGTTTACCTGCAATTCGATATCTATACTCCCACCCGTAGCTTTCGGATTGCTGACGAGTTCATCTTTCGTACCTACGACCGTCACCAGTTCTCACGACTTTTGAAAAAAGCCGGAGGGTGGGAGGTTGCGGCGACCTACGACTTCGCCTACCGCATTGACGATCCTATTGTTGTGGATGATCAGACAGAAGACGTCGTGTTTGTCTTGCGTGCTGTTTAGGCTGCCACCCGTTTAAATCTAATAAGCCTTGAGTTGTATGCTCATCCGGCAATTAGTGAACACAGGGGTGACAAGTAAGGAGCTTAAAACCAATTCGGTGTGCTTAGTGGCAGCGATAGCTATAGTGGAAATAAAAGGAGGATTTGTAGTCAAATATGGAAGCCGCACGCGTGCAACCAAAGGAGCTTGAACATTTCTTGCGGATCGCAAACAAGGCGGTGGACCTTGCAGCGGAGGTCTTGCGGGATAAGTTCGGACGAGTGGAAGCGAGATTGAAGGGGCACGCGGATTTTGTCACGGAAGCTGATACTGAATCGCAGCGGGTGGTGTGTGAAGTGATTCATGCAGAGTTTCCCGATCACGGTTTCCTGGGGGAGGAAGGAGGTAACTTTCCACCGGAGGAAGAAAGCACGTACTTTTGGATTCTCGATCCGCTTGACGGAACCACCAATTACATCCACGGCGTACCGTTTTTCTCCATCTCTTTGGCGCTGGCATATAGGGATGAGGTTCTCGTAGGGGTTGTATTGGACCCGATGCTCAATGAGCGCTTTACAGCGGTACGCGGCGGCGGTGCATTTTTAAACGGAAGGCCCATCCGCGTGAGCTCGGTAACGACCCTTGGGGAGGCCCTGGTGTCGATTGGTCTTCCGCCTCGGGTGATGGCCGATTCCGCCGATGTGCGCTGGATGGTGCAATCCGCGGTCCAGTGCCTTTCCTTACGGCGGACCGGTTCGGCTGCTTTGAACATGGCTTACCTGGCGGCAGGCCGGTTCGATGTCTCGTGGGCTTTGACCACCAAAGTCTGGGACGTGGCGGCTGGAAGCCTCCTCATCGAGGAAGCCGGTGGTGTGGTGACCAACCTCAAGGGAGAGCCGCTCAGCGTGAAAGGGGGGCCGTACGTCGCTGCGGCGAACCGCGGATTACTTGAAGAGTTCTTTCGGGCAGTTGGATTTCGCTCCTGAGTATCTTGTTGGGGGCAGGACAGCCAGGGCAGCGGGCGCTTCAACTCGCATTGTCCGCCTATATTTGGTGGGCATTGCAAGCAGACTGCCGTGTTACCCCTCCGGGTATGGTGACGGAGAACTCGCGTCATTCCCGTGAGTTGCAATACGGCCGGGCTGACGATATAACGGAGGCAACCCGGGGACGGGACGCCGGCGTCAAAAGAAAGGACGATATTTAATCATTCTTCCGGGAGGTCTGAGTCATGACGTATGAGCACGACTATTTGGCGGGTAAGGTGCATCCTCGTTGCTGCCCGTGTCATGAGACCAGCACTCTGAGTACCCTGGGAACTCTAACACGACGGACCTTTTTGGGAAGTGCGGCAATTGGCTCGAGCATTCTTTCGGGTTTAAGCTGGGCCAGCCTGGCCGGTCAGGTCCCCGAAGTACCGATGCCGCCTCCGCGACAGGCCCTCAAAGTAAAGCCCGTCTTCCTGTATCGCGTGTATCAACCGCGTCCCCAGACGAGTTGGCGAAACTGGGGTGGCATTCACACAGAGGAAGCGGCGGCCCAGGAGGTTGCGCGAATCCAGGAGGAGCTGAAGCAGCTTCAAGCCTCCGCGGACTTCCCTTTGGAACTCGCTCCTCTCACGGCAACGAAGGACGCTCGCCAGTTGAGTGGTATGGAGGACGTCCAAAGTGCGGATGTGCTGCTGGTCTACGCTAATGATGGTGATCTCAATGCGATTGCAGCACTTAAGAAGGACACGATTTTCTTCATCCGCCACAAGTCTGGTCCACTTTATCTCTACTATGAAATCATCAGCCCACGTTTTCTCCGCCAGCACACGGATGAATTGCAAGTTCCGGGAATGGACAACGAGGATGTGGTGATTGACAAGTATGACGAAGTGCTTTGGCGGCTTCGCGCGCTCTGCGGCCTCAAGAACGCACGCAACCAGGGAATTGTGGCAATCGGTGGTGCTGGGGCGTGGGCGCAACCTCCCAAGGTGGTGCCCGAACTGGTCAAAAAAATCTGGGGGACGGAAATCATTGATTTTTCCTACGAAGAACTCGGCAAGCTTATCAGGGCAGCTCGGGCGGATGAAGCCGCCGTCAAACTCGCGAAACAACGCACCGACGAATACTTGAAAGATTCCAACGTAACCTTAGAAACGGATCGCGCATTCCTGGAAAATGCGTTTTTACTGGACCACGTCTTCCGGAAGATCATGGCCCAGGCTAATTGCCGCATGATCACAATCAACGGGTGCATGGGGACGATCATGCCGATTGCGGAAACGTCCGCCTGCATGACTCTCAGCCTGCTCAATGACGACGGCTATCTGGCCTTCTGCGAGTCCGATTTCGTGGTCATACCGGCGGGAATGCTCTTGTGCGGAATTTCGGGGTTGCCGCCATTTCTCAATGATCCCACCTATCCGCATGATGGGATCATCACCCTGGCGCACTGCACTGCACCTCGGAAATTGAATGGCCGTGAGCGGGAGCCGGCACGTATTCTCACCCATTTTGAGTCCGACTACGGTGCTGCGCCCAAAGTAGAAATGCGCAACGGCCAGATTGTGACCAACGTATTGCCGGACTTCAAATCGCAGCGCTGGGTGGGACTGCGCGGGGAAATCGTGGCGCATCCGTTCCTGCCCATTTGTCGTTCGCAGATTGATATCCGGTATACATGCGATGATAAACTCCTCGCTGACCGTATGCCCGGCTTCCACTGGATGACCATTTACGGCGACTATCTCCGCGAGACCGGTTACGCCCTTAAACGCGTGGGAATTAAGTTCGAAGTCCTTGGTTAGCGGGCAATAAAGCCTGCGGCGACACGATCTGACGAGATTGTGGCCACAAAGGCTGACTTCTTTCTGCGACTCGTTTCTGCCGGGCGGATTGCGTTCGGGTCCGCCCGTTGCGCTTTTATGGTTCGGAGGACGGGGAGGCTAACGTGATCGCCGAAGTTCGTAGAGGTCGTAAAGGTCGAACAGCATTTCGCGGAGGTTGCCCTGGTGCCGGGCGAAGGATTCGTGAACGTCTTCCCGGCTGATGAGGGGTTCGCCACGTTGCAGAAGAAGCTGCACGATTTGCCAAGCGAGGTCTTCATTCGGTTCCGGGGCATAAAGAAGAGGAAGCTCTACGTCGGAATGGGCTGTTCCGATCAGTCCCAGACGCCGCTTCCGGCACAGCCGTCGTAACTGGTATCGTGCCCAGGCGCTGAGCTGCTCGTAGCCATCCACCGTGAGCACAATCTCGGATCGGTCTTCCAGTAAGTTCCAGGTTTCCTGGTCCAGTGTCCGCTGCCCATCATGGAGTTCGAGACGCAGACACGGAATCTGGTGCTGTTCCATCCAGTCTGCGAGGGCCGTGATTAGCGCGGATTTGCCCACGCCGTGCGGCCCGACCACGGCCCCCATTCTCTGCAGTCGTTCGAACGTCTGATAAAGCGACTCGGCGGAGCAGCCGGGGGGAAAAATGTAGGGAATCGCTCCCGGTCGAACGAATCGCGCGGAAAACGGATTTTCGACTTTTCCAGAAATTTCGGTCACTGGATTCTCACTCTCGCCGGCGCGACGTGTCCCAATCGAAAAGTGATCTCTTCCACGATCTCACGACCTTTGACCGGAAATACCCGCACCCGCACACACCACCGAATACGGATGATCAGCCCGTCGTAGCTGAGAGGCGTCTGCGGAAGGATCGTTTGAAAGCGGAGAGGAGCCGAGATTGACAGGGGCGAGTCCCCGTCCTGCGACCAGCGCCGAAAATGGTGGACATGGAGATCCTGATCGCCCTTGCCATCCGTGTACCAGAGTATGGAAAGCTCGACCGCCTTGATCGCCTCACCACAGTCAGCAGGGGTAATAATGACCTTGCCGGAAAGAATCTCTCCGGGCTCGTAAACGGTCTTTCGATGGTCGAGATGGATGACAATTCGCGGTTCCATCGCTTTCCGGCAGGAGATAAATTTTTTGGAACCTCAACTCCTCAGGAGAAATTTCGGGACTGTTTGCGTATCACGGCGACCTTCCAGCTTCCCACTAAACCGTTTCCGAGTTATCGTGGCTCGTGCCCTCGGAAGACGTCGCTCCGCCCATGCTTGTGGCCTGAACAGGCCGCCTGGGCCAGGATGCTGTGTCGGACTTCCTCGAAGGCTCCGGCAAAACAACGAGCGGGAAAATGCGCTCGAAAACGGGCCAGTCCTGCGCACTTCCCCGCACGCAAAGACGCCATCGGACTTCGTTGTGTGGGGAACGGAAAGAGTGCATCATTCCTGACGGAATTTCGATTTCTGTTTCGATTTCAAAGGGGACGCTGTGGAAAATGTCGAACTTCTCGTGGCGAGCAAGCGTCTTCTGCCAGATTCGGCGCGTTTCACGCCGGGTGTTGGTGCCGTGCTGAAAAGTGGCTTCTTCTTCGCACACAATGAGCATTTCCAGCCAGTTCATCTTGAGCCAGCCGGTTTGTTTGAGGTACACTCGGTACCGCTGGCCGCAGATCAGGGGAAAGTCGGATATCTCCACAGTGGTTTGTCCAATGGCCGTGGTTACCATCCACTGCCGGAAGAACGCGGCCACGAGCGTCAGGCCGATCATTAAGCACGGAATCAAAAATAGAGTGAAACTCCAATCGAATTTTCCCGAATGGTAAACTGCCAGGGCGAGGGCCAGCACGGATCCGTTCCAGAAAAGGGCGGCACCGAGCCAGCCCATCAGGGCTCGTGATGGAGTTCCCAGTACGGGGAGTCGATAAGGTAGATGCTCGCCCGGTTGTTGAATGCCGGAGGGAATTTCGGGGACAAACGGAAAGAGCGCCGCGTCCGGGTTGGCGCTCAGACTCAGCGCGAGGGGCTTGCCCTGAACTGCCAAACGTTCCACCGACTTACCCCACCGCCAAACATGGTAACTCACCCCGCCTGCCCCTAGAACCACAAAAGAGAACGGGATAAGAAGTACCAACCAGGTCCACCAACGAAACCCCCGTTCCAGCACCGCGATTTCCGGGTTGGTTGGATCGTACCACGCTGTTCTGCTTTCGCCGACTCGGTAATCGTTCAAGCACCGTTCCGCATGGCGGCGATCCACGGAGTACCCATTCCCGCGAACCGTATGGATATCGTAGGTCCAAAGCCGGTAGACACGCTCTCCCACGCGATACTCGATGCAGACCTCCGGCCGATAAAGCGTCTGGCCTTCTCGCAGCGTTGTTCCCAAACGCGTTTCCAAAACTTTACAGGGGACAGGCAGAAAGTCCTTGCCGGAGCGCCACTCGGGCAAGAGCAGAAAACGCAATACAAGCCAAAAGCCCAGACAACCCAGGAGAAACAGGCTGGCAAAGAAACCTGCCTCCCAGAGTCCGGCAATCCTCTCTGAACCAGTTCGGCGATTGCCGCGTTTTTTCTCAAACAGGCGGAACCAGCGAGCCAACTGACACCTTCCCGGTCAAGGTTAGAATGCTGACTCCGCCGCTGGCCATGGGCGATTGCACAAAAACAGCCATTCGCGGCCCCTTGGGCAGGGCCCATTGAATTCGGTCGACCAAATCACAGAGGGGCGGAGTCAGCCCGTCACACCTTCCTGTTTATTTTGCTCAAAAACCGGGACGGTTGTCGAGTCATCCATGACCACCCGGAATTGAATAACGCAGGAATCGGAGAGTTCGGGAACAAAAGGAGTCGGACGATCAGAAATTCCCAGGGCCTGCAGGCGACTCCTCCTGTAAAACCCCAGGCGTTCCAGTGCCTGGTACACTTCCTCCAAAGTTTTTTCGCCGAAATTGGCGATTTTGAGAAGATCCTCGGGCTTTGTGTTCAGCAACTGGGCCACCGTGAAAATGCCTCGATCCTCGAGGCAGTTCGTCGTGCGGACCGAAAGCCCAATTTCCGCCGTGCTCATCTCCAACCGTTTCTGCAACTCGGCTTCGTAAACGGCGGCAGGGCTGATGCGAACGCGGGAACCCATCGCATTCCCTCCTTGGAGAGTTTGTCTGTGGCAATCCGTTGCCCGGGACAGCAGAAACCACCTCTTTTACACCAGCACCAGAAGCCTTCTGGAGAACCGTCCGGCTACTCACTTCCACGACACCGAGAAGTGATTGCAACGGGATTGCCACGGGGTCAATAAATCGGTCTCCAGCCGGCCGTGGTGCAGACGACTTAGAATGCCCATACTATATCAAGTTTTCGGAATTTGCGGAAGATGCCGGTTACGCAGAGACGTATCCGGAGGCCCGTCCTGCGGAGGGGTTGGCCTTCCCTTCCCGATGGCTCGGCTCTCCTCTGCTCGCGGGATTTTAGAATTCCGTTTGGCCTGAATTGTGGCAGTTGGCATAGAGCATTTGTGAGGGACGGCAATGGAGACTTCTGGTTGGTTCCTTCCAGCCGCGGTGATGGTGGGGCTGATGGTGCTCATCTCTGCGGTGATGCTGGTCAGACGTTGGCGGCAGCGCAGACGCAAGCCAAAATGGGTGGAGCCCGACCTCCGGATCGATGTCGCGCGGTTGGAATTGCGGCCGGTTCCAGAGGTCCCGATGCTTCTTTTCCATAGCGAGCCCGTTCGCCTGGACATCGTGGTTCTTGCACCTGCGGGTCGAACAGGTTCTCTGCCGCCTCCACAGAGCTGGCCGATGCTGATGGAAGCCGTCGCCCCAGGACTGATGCGGGTGGTCCAGACACACGAGCCACAGTTTGTCCGGTGGCCATCGCAACTGAGTATCAACGGTTTCATTCATCAGTTCTTTCGCAACGTGGTGCTTCCAGGGGATCGCGGGCGTGGCACTCCGTTCTGCGCCGCCGTCGGTCCGGCGCGCGGCACAGACGGCCAGCTTTTCCTGGTAGGGATGATCATGCACGCCGACCATCCTCTGTTTCTGTCGTTTGAGGAAGTTGAATCCGAAACGATGTGGCGGAGACTCATCGAGGTTCGCACAAGCTGACACATCCCCTCTTTTCCTCGGCCGATAGGCACCACGCCGACGTCCACACGGGCTCGCGTGGGTGCGGAATTCAACCCCGAGGCACGTGACGGTAGGGGCAATTCATGAATTGGCGCTACAATGAATTGCCCCCATGCCATTTCAGCGGCTTTATAAAAGTGGGGCGTTGATCGGCCGCACAAGGCCTTGATGGAGCTCGCCAAGCCGACGAAACTTGAGAAATGCCCTCTTTGCAATTGAATCGTGTCGCTGAGCTCTATCCCGCTGTTTCTGACAAAGGACGCGGGTTCCGCAAAAGAGGCGCGAAGCATCTGGATGCGGAAGAGGGAGGACAACGTTTGAGGGAGCGTCTGTGACAGAACTGACCAGAGAAGAAATTGCCGAACGTTATTTTGCTCAACTTCCTTTTACCCCGTATCCTGTTCAGGAAGATGCCCTGCTGGCCTGGTTCTCTTCCAAGCAGGGTGTTCTCGTGTGTGCCCCGACCGGCACCGGGAAGACCCTGATTGCCGAGGCAGCCCTGTTCGAAGCTCTTCACACCAACACGGTGGCGTATTACACCACCCCGCTCATCGCGCTGACTGAGCAGAAATTTCGGGAAATGCAGGAGGCTGCGGTTCGTTGGGGATTTTCTGCCCGCGACGTGGGACTTGTCACCGGCAACCGCCGGGAGAACCCTGATGCTCAGATCCTCGTGGTTGTCGCCGAGATCCTCTTCAACCGGCTGCTTCACCCTGAAATATGGGATTTCAGCGTCGTCAGCGCTGTGGTCATGGATGAGTTTCACAGTTTCAACGATCCCGAAAGGGGCATCGTTTGGGAATTTACACTGGGTTTGCTTCCCCCTCATATCCGCACTCTCCTCCTGTCTGCAACAGTCGGAAACGCGGTGGAGTTCCTACATTGGTTACGGACAGCCCACGGACGGGATTTAGAATTGGTCATCAGCACGGAACGGAAGGTTCCGCTTGTCTTTCAGTGGGTACCGGACAGGTTGCTCACGGAGCAGATTGAAGAGATGACAGCGGGTGACGAAGAATCCCGCAAGACGCCGGCCCTGGTGTTCTGTTTCAACCGGGAGGAGTGCTGGACGATCGCCGAACAACTCAAGGGCCGGGACATGGTGACACGTGAGCAGCAGGCCGCCATTCAGGAGGCGCTCAAAGAGGCCGATCTTTCCCAGGGAGCCGGTCCGAAACTCAAACAGCTTCTTTTGCGGGGTGTGGGGGTCCATCATGCGGGTGTGCTGCCCAAGTACCGGCGCCTTGTGGAAGACCTTTTTCAGCGCAAGCTGCTTTCGGTAGTGGTGTGCACCGAGACGCTCTCCGCAGGAATCAATTTGCCTGCCCGCTCGGTGGTTTTGCCAACTCTGGTGAAAGGGCCTCGCGAAAAACGCCGCCTCATTGATCCGAGTTCCGCGCACCAGATGTTCGGGCGGGCGGGGCGGCCTCAATACGACAAGCAGGGGTATGTGTTTGTGCTCGCTCATGAAGATGATGTGAAGCTCGCTCGATGGAAGGAAAAATACGACCAGATTCCCGAAGACACCAAGGACCCTCAACTTCTCAAGCTCAAGAAGGAACTGAAAAGAAAAATGCCGCAAAAGCGGCCTGACGAGGTGTACTGGACGGAAGCACAATTCTGGAAGTTAAAGAACTCACCACCGGCCAAGCTCATCAGCCGAGGACATGTTCCCTGGCGTCTGTTGGCTTACATGCTTCAGGCCTCGCCGGAAATAGAGCCCATCCGTCGGCTGGTCAGTAAGCGCTTGATGGAGAGCGGTCGCATCCAGGCGGAACTCCGACATTTGGAGCGAATGCTGTTGACACTGTGGCGAGCTGGGTACGTTCAGCTCGAACCCCCTCCCCCCGCTTCCGCGCTAGTCGTGGAGCGACCTAAAAGCACGGTGGACCGAAACCGGACGAGCTGGGATTTTCCCGCGCAAAACACGCCGGAACAGACTTCAGATGACACTTCCGCCAACGAACAATCGAGTGAAGCCGTGCCCGGCTACAAACCAGAACGGGCGATACCGACGGAGCATATCTGGAAGATTTCTGCGTTTCGAAGCGTCAATCCGCTTTATGGAGTCTTTCTGGTCAACCAACTGGGTGTGGCGGACCAGGCCGAGCTCCTCCAGGCTATGGAAAGTGTTCTCGAAATGCCCCGCTCGTTGCTTTCCGCCGTCAGAGTCCCGAGCTACGACGAAATGCCGCCGGGCCCCTTGGCCACCACCCGGCTCGATCCCCTCCTTTTGGAGCATGGGTTGGCCCTCCCAGAACAGCTCACAGGGCGCCGCGAAGATGAGGATGAGGAAGAAAGAGAAGAACGGCGACGGCGACAGCGTCGCGGGTTTGTCGAAGATCGGCCACGCGTTTTCACTCTGGCCGAGAAACTGGAGCTACTCTTCCGCTATGATTTTCCGGATGTCACGGACGTCAAGATCACTCCAGTCTGGGCTGCCGGCGAGATTTTGGAGTTCGGGGGCGACTTCAATAAGTACATCACCAGCAAGTCGCTCCAGAAGCAAGAGGGGATCATCTTCCGACACCTCCTGCGGCTGATCCTTTTGCTCGGAGAGTTCAAGCAGTTGTGTCCCGTGGAGCTGACCCCGGAAGTTTGGCAGGGCCAGCTTGACGAGTTGATTGCTCGATTCAGCGAGTGCTGCCGCCGAGTGGATCCCACCAGCACAGAAAAAGCCCTCGAACAGGTGGAAGGTGAGGAAGTAATCGACGATTGAACCGCTCGAAGGGAATTCCCGTCGCGCAGTAGTTGTTGACAGACTGAAACCCCCGGGCAGTTGCTCGCTTCAGATCATCCAAACCATGTTTGTGTTACTGCGACCTGGGTTCTGCACTGGCAGCCCAATCACCACCTGAAGAAACGGTAGGGATCATCCCACTCTTGTGGCCGGTCCAGGTAGAGCCCGTGCAACCATCGGCCCTCTGTCGGAGGATCGCACGGCACAATCGCGACGGCAAGGTACAGTTTGCCACTCCCTTCGAACCAGAGCTGGAGCCGAGTATTTTTCGATTCTGTTCCCCGGCCGACCAGGAGATACGTGTAACGCTTCCATTCCTGGCCGGGGACAAATCGCTGATACTCAAGCAATGCCCGCCACTTTGTGGTTTCCTGGACGGCGATCCAGGCTTGGCGTCCGGAAAGATTTTCTGCCCGGGCCAAGAACGATACTCGGTACCACTGCCCTTCTTGAATCGGGACGCCATGCTGGGCCAGCATTGCCGTGGTCCGACGATCACTGGTTCCCGCGGGCACGTCAACGCACACTACGGTCTTCCCGGGGACGTCTTCTTCATGCTCGAGAGTGCACGAAGCCTGGGGTACCTCGCACGAGAAGGTCCAACCATCAGGCATCTTGTCGTGATCCTGATCCTCGGAAAAATTCCCGTTTTTCACCAGTGATTTCTGGTTCCCCTGCTGAACGGGTTGGCTGAACCACTCAAGCAGCGGTGTTGTCGGCCGAAGCCCCATATTGGCGAGAACTCGGCTGAACATGACGGCCGTCCGGCGGAACGTCTTCCGCAGGTTCTGTTGCTCGGTTGTCCAATTGAAGTACCAGGGGTTTGTTCCATCTTCGAAGTCGCCGTTGACAAACAGGTTTTTCGAGGTCCCAGCTCGCGACTTGGGATCTCCAGATTCTTCAACAAGCCGCATCGTGTCCACGCGGAGACGCGCTTCCGGTTGGCCCACATGGAGATAAGCCTGCCAGCCTTCTGGATAAGCATTCGTCACTGTGAAACTGAGCCGGACTTCCGACCACTGATCCGGTGGGAGGATCACGTCTTTACCCCGGGCCAATCGAGTCCACGGTGGCCCAGCCTGCTCCACTTCCAGACGCACAGACGCGGGTTTTCCTAGCGGTTTGACCCACGCGCTGAAGGTGTACGTCTTTCCTAAGGATCCGCTGGCTATTTTTTGTCCGAGTTGCGCCCAAGGTACGGTGGCCATGGTAATTTCGGCACAGGCACGACCCTCGTGGTGGTCGTCCGTGACGACCCGGAAGTCGGGTACAGCGTCAGGTTCCTTTACAAAGTCGAAGGGGAGAAGCTGGCAGAACACGATTCGTCCTTGTTTGGTTTCCCCAAGGACATCGCTTAATTTTTCCACCCCGTCAGAAAGGACTGGAATATTTCGGGGATCGCGATTGTGAACGTCTGCCGGGGCAATTCCAGCAAAAACGCTTGAAAAGGATGGTTGGGTGAAAAAGGAATTGATGTATTCCTTGGATTCCGTTCTTACCATAACCGGGAGGAACGAGTTCGCCTCGTCCCCTTCCATCCCCAAGAGGAGTATGCGACCGCCAGCCCCCATCCAGCTTGCGAGAATGTCTCGCTTTTCCAGGAGCTGCTTCCCCGCACCTCGTCCGACAACCAGCACGTGTTCAGAAGTGAGTTTTTCCACCGGAACTTCAGCAAGCGGCACTCCCAGTTGGGTCAGGTACACCCTGCCGGACTGGTCGCCCACATAGACGGCGCGCCGCTCCGGAGGCGTTGAAAAGTCGGCTGCGGTGAGGTAGCGAAGCATATTTACAACTATCTGTTCCGCGACGGGGTCACGTTCCGTCCGGCCGGTCACATCCAGTTGACAGAACAGCACGCACCCTTTGCCTTCGCGATATTCCACAAGCGGGGTGTACTGCAGGGCGAAACCGCCATCCAGGATTGAAAGGAAGTCACCACGCTGCGGCTTTTCCAGGAGGACGGAGGCGACGTTCCCGCGGTTGCCGCAGCGCCAAAGCCTGGTGACCTCCAGGCCGCACCATCGGACAGTCGGCGCCCCCGCGTAGCGGTCGCTGGGAAGATATTCCAGTCGAGGCGGAAGTAGGGTGGCGCTGCCGCGCCAATCGCGGAGGTGCTGCTCGCTGAGTCCTTTCAGGATGGGGTGATCAGGTACCCGTGGAAACACCTGACGCAGTCCATATTCGGCGATTCGAAAGCCCAAGCGCTTTTCCATGACTTCACCCGTCTGTTCGAAGACGAGCACCCTCAAGCCGTCGCGGACAGCCTGGATTGAGGGTGCGGGTCCATCCACGGTGAGGGCCTTCTTTCCGATGATCAGCAGATCGAGTGCCGAGGGATCGTCGTCTGCCGAAATCGTCTGAAATCCAATTCCGAGGCGTTTCAAAAGCTCGCTCGTCTCTCCCACCGGGTCAAACACCCCGATCTTTGCCCCTTTTGCTTTCATTTCGTTTGCCAGGGTTTGCTTTTCTGGTGATGGAATTACCTCCAGTGGAAACACGTCAGTCTGACGCTCGCCGGTGCTGAAAATAAACTCGGCAGAAAGGAGATAAGGTCCAGGGGGTAACGTTGGCGGGAGGGACACCTCAACAGGTTGACGACTCTGGCGGCCGGTCTCAATCTCCACCTCACCCGATTGCTCCGTGTGGAACACAGAGCCGACCACCGCGCTGTTGCTGGGACCGTCTGATTGCGGGCCGGAAAGTGCCCATCGCCACTTGCAGGTGACTTTTTGCCGGCAGTTGTTGATGATCACGAGCTGTTTGCGCAGGGTCTCTCCGGGACTAAACACGTGGTCCCGACTGGTCACCGAGGATTCGGGACCCGCGATATACGCAAGCAGAGGCATATTGTTCCGATACATCGCCTCAGCGGCCAGGGTGGGCACCCAATCCTCTCTACCGTACGCGAGGTCCATTCGCTCATAGCGATCTTCCAGATAATCAGGGCTGTAGCCTGGTCGCTGAAGGTTCTCCCAATCGGTGGGAAGCTCTGTGCGTTTATTACGGTCCAGGCCGGGACGCATTTTCCAGTAGATGTGGTGCTCCCACGGGGAAATGGCCGACACCTCCCAGGTCCGAAACGCGCGCCAGGCATCTTCCAGATACTTGGCCAGAATTGGGTACCGTTCATCAAAGTCGCTGGATCCAAGCTGGTGGGGATAATCCCAACGATGCCACAACCGGCCCTCTCGGAATTGCCGAGCTTCCCACCGGAGATTCCGTTTTTCCTGTTCACTGATTTGGTAGGCACGGTCGCCAAGAAACTGAGCGTTCCATTCGGCAAGACAGAAATCCCATGGTACAACAGCGCTACCAAATTCGCGTTGACCTTTGTACCATCCTCGATACATGGCCCAGTCCCACGTGAAGGGAGCCCCGTATTCACACGCGAAGAACGGCTTCACCCCTGTGGTGGACCAGTGCTCGAACCAGTCGCAAAGCTCCTGAATGGGTACCCAATTGGGGTAAAAGTTGCTGGTGTGCATGGTGCCCAGATTACCCGAGGAATGGTGGTAAACTGGGCGAGTGGGATCCAGCTCCCGAATAATCGCCTCGGCCCGCAGTGCCCGTCGCGCGTTATTGAGTGACCAACCGTCGCGTGGATCGTGAATGCCGTCGATAAGGTCGGGATTCATATCCTCGTTGTAGCCCGTCGCGTTGTGACTGGTAGCGTACATCACAACGGAGGGATGGGAGCCCGCCACGCGGGTATAGAATTCCGCGTGCTGGCGATATCCGTTTGTCTTTTCAGCGTCGGGCGATTGCCAATCGTAATGGGAAAAATGCGGTTGAGAGAGCGCCACCAGCATTCCCACATCGTCCGCCGCCCGGAGAAGCTCCTCGAAACTCAGGTGGGAGCCCGGTAAACAGTCGTAATTGTGAGTATAAACAAAGTTGATGCCAAAGCTCTTCAAACGACGAAGGCTTTCACAGGCTGCCTCGTAGGTACACCATGCCGCACCCACCTGGGCGTTGTCGAGCGGGACGGCCGACAGAAAGATTCGCGTTCCATTGAGATAAAAATCCCGCCCGTCAATCCAGAATTCACGGAATCCCCAGCGCATGGGCCACCACTCGTCAAGCACCGTGTTGTGCTCATCGAGCAGCGATAGCCCCACATCGTACTGATTTTGAGGTGTGTGGATGTCCCATACTTTGCTCGGCCGCCACATGTCGTCGAAAGCAAGAAGGTTGTTATCAAGCTGTGCGGCCTGGAAAAGTGGTGAAAGGGCCTCGTGCACCGTCTCGCCGCCATCTCGGTAAACAACCTTAATGCGGTACTGCTGATCGCGGTTGGGACGCTGCACGGAGGCCACCACGCGAACGCTTCCATGTCGGTAGGAACTCTCAAGCCGGGCGAATCGAATGATCGGACCCCTGGGACGGCTCACCAAAAAAACGTCGCCGCACAGTCCGCGGCGAGCGACACTCCCCCGGACCTGCCTCGCCGCGTTGCTGTCTGTGTAGGCCATTAACACTCCCTTGAGAGGTATCGCCTCGACAAGGATCGAGAGCGTGTAAGTTTTTCCGGGCTCGCAGAACTGGGTGAGGTTGACTTCCCCGCCCGGAAAAACAATCTCATCCACTTTTTGGCCGTCAATGAAAACTGTGGCCAAGGAGTTGATGTATTCCGCTTGAAGTACGATCTCGCGATCGACCCACTCCGTTGGAATTGTGAAAGTTCGCTGGTACCAGGCCGCGGCAGTATCCCGCAATCGGACGTTGGCCCATCTCGGATGCGGATACACTACTTGGCAGTCCTTCTGCATGTAATCCGTGATCCCAGGCCAGGGGCCGGGAACCTTAAAATAGCCCCACCCTTCGGTAGGGACGCTTTCCGTGGTTCCTGTTGCCGGTTGCCATTGCCATAGACCGTTGAGAGACACCCGTTCGCGAGTTGTCGTATTTTGCTTGTAAGCCTTTTCGATATCCCAGACCGCTTTGACCCCCGGAGGGAGTACTGCGACTTCCGCTTCCCCGAGGCAAACACCGACCCCGATCAGAGAAATAATGACTGGCCATAGAACGTGCCGGGACGCCATGGAAGACCTCCTTCGAAGGACCATCTGGTGTGTTGCGGCGAGATAGCGGCGAGAACGTCAATCTGCCCAGTTAAGCTAACCTCCGGATTGTGTTCACACAACTGGTACCCCGCGGTGGCAATTTTTTAAAGGCGACTTGGGTGAGTGGGTGAACGTCAAAGCAATTGGCATTGAAAGAAAAACAGCCGCACGTTTACAATGACGTCCTGTTATCGGAAGGGGAATTGAGCACTTCACGCAAACCTAAACGCAAACGCTGAGGGAAGCCAACACCCCGACTTTGGATGGGCGGGGCCAATGACACCCTGGCATGGATGCCGTTATGAGAACTCGTTCGTTGTGGTTCATCATGGCAATTCCGGTGATTATGGGGTTGGCCCCCTGCATCATCGGATGCTCTCTCTGGATGACGGGGTCAAAAACTCCTGTGCTCGGTGAAACAGCCGAGGTCAAAACCCCGCGACTGGTGGGGGATCTTGCTGTTCCCTACGGGCTGCATTCGATCGTCGTGGAGGCGATCGGTCTGGTGACCGGTCTCAATGGAACCGGGAGCGATCCCTTACCGTCGCCTGAGAGACAGTTTTTGCTGGCAGAAATGCAACGCCGCGGCGTGCAAAATCCCAACACGGTGCTGGCTTCCAAGAATACATCGCTCGTTTTGGTTCGGGGTTACCTCCGGCCGGGGATCCAAAAAGGGGACGTGTTCGATGTCGAAGTCCGGGTGCCTTCGCGTAGCGAGACCACCAGTCTTCGCGGAGGGTTTCTACTCGAAGTTCCTCTCCGAGAAATGATGATTCTTCGCGGAGCTGTTCGGGAGGGCCACATCCTGGCCAAGGCGTCCGGGCCTGTGCTTGTGGATCCCTCCGCCGATCCCGAGAAGGATCCGGTTTATGCGACGCGCGGACGGATTCTGGGTGGCGGCGTGGCTGAACGCTCGCGGACTCTCGGGCTGCTGCTGAAGCCCGAACACCACTCGGTGGCCAATGCAGCCCGGATTGAAAGTGCCATCAACCGCCGTTTTTATATCGTGCAGCGGGGGCTTCAGGAAGGTGTGGCCAGGGCAAAGACGAACGAATATGTGGAGCTGAAACTTCATCCGCGATATAAGAATAACATTCCTCGATATGTGGCGGTTGTCCGGGCGATTCCCTTGCGTGACAACGAACAAATTCGCCTTCAGCGATTGCGGGAGCTTGAGTCCGAGTTGCTCAATCCGGCCACCGCATCACAGGCAGCGCTGGAACTGGAGGCACTGGGGGGACCTGCGGTCGATGTTCTCAAAAAGGGCCTCACCGCCTCGTCGCCGGTTGTGCGATTCCACGCAGCGGAAGCACTTGCTTACCTGGACTGTCCGGAAGCAGCGCCTGTTTTGGGGCAGATCGCACGGGATGAACCCGCGTTTCGGGTGTACGCCCTTGCCGCTCTGAGCGCACTCAACGATTTGGAATCGGTGGAGATCCTCCGTGAACTGCTTAAATCTCCCAGTGCGGAAACCCGTTACGGCGCTTTCCGGGCGCTTGTCGAGTTGAATCCCAACGACGCGGCCGTCGCTGGCGAGAAGCTGGGAGATCAATTCTGGTATCATGTTGTGCGGACGGAAGGGCCGCCGATGGTCCATGTGACGAAGAATCGCCGGGCTGAGGTGGTCCTTTTTGGGGACAACATTCGTCTGAAAGGACCATTTGCGGTGGAGGCGGGCAACCGCATCATGGTCACCAGCCAGGAACCCGGAAAGGTTACCGTTTCCCGATTTGCCGTCAATGAAGCGGATCAGAAACGATTTGTTAGCGATAGCCTGGACGAAATCATTCGGGCTGTCGTGGAATTGGGGGGCACGTACCCCGACGTCGTCCAGATGCTCCAGGAAGCCCGTGTGGCAGGAGCCTTGGAGGCGCGCTTCGAAGTGGACGCGGTGCCGGAAGCAGGACGACGGTATGAAGAAAAAGATGCTCCCAACGAGTCGGACGTTGCCCCCAGCACGGTCGCCGACCATGACGTGAGTGATGACGATTCTAGTGGCACAGGTGGTTAAAACGGCGGAAGAGACGGCAATACAAAAAAGCTATTGTTGGCCAAGGGTGAGGTGGTTCTGAGAGAAGTCGAAAAGCGACCATCGACCAACGGGTGGAGTCGGATTGACGGCTCAAGCGGCGACGAGCCAGGACGCGGAGATTGTGGCGAAAATGTCAAAGAGGTCGGAACTAGACTGAACTACGCAGGGAGGCCAATCCGATACATTCTCACGAGACCCTACAATCGATACTTTCGGTAAGCTTGGATGCGATCGGATCGGCATCCCTATCGCCGAGGAATAGTTCACGGCCCACCGGGATCGGGAGGACACGGAGGTCAACATGGCAACACGGATACACCCAACAGCGGTGATCAGCCCGCTGGCTGCGATCGGCTGCGACGTGGAAATAGGTCCTTTTTGCGTCGTGGAGGAAGACACCCAAATCGGCGACGGTTGCCGACTGGAGGCGAGGGTTACAATCAAGAAAGGCACCGTCCTCGGCGATAACAACTGGATCTTCGAAGGTGCGGTTCTCGGCGGGATCCCGCAGCATGTTCACATTCCGGAGCGGCCGGGTAAGGTGATTATCGGCTCCGGCAATGTGATTCGCGAGAATGTCACGATTCACCGCGCGCTGGATGAAGAAGATGCAACTTTGGTGGGCGATAATAATCTCCTTATGGTCAACGTCCATATCGCCCACGATTGTCGCATCGGTAACAACACCATTTTCGCCAACAACGTCATGCTCGCTGGACACGTTACCGTGGGCGATCGGGCCTACGTTTCCGGCGCGGTGGCCGTCCACCAGTTTTGTCGCATCGGCTCGTTCGCCATGGTTGGCGGACAGGCCCATATCAACAAAGATGTGCCTCCCTATGTCACGGTGGACGGTTTGAGCAGCTACGTTGTGGGGCTCAATCAGATTGGCCTTCGACGGGCGGGGTTCTCCACGGAGGCCATCGAGGAGCTAAAACGAGCCTATCGCGTCATCTACCGAAGTGGGCTACTCTGGAACGACATCCTGGAACAGTTGCGGATCAACTTTTCCACCGGTCCGGCTGCCCTCTTCTATCAATTCCTGGCGACCACCACCCGGGGGATCATTCCCGAACGGCGGACGCCCACGGGGGCAACCCTGAAGTTGCACAGGGCGGACGATCAGGCCGATGAAGACGAAGGCCAGCGGCGAATCCGGGTGACAGGCTGATTGCTGTAAACTGCCGGCACGGAGTTGACGCACCCACGGCGGAGCCCGAGCCTGCTTCATTCAGCCCAATTCTGTTAGCCTTTCAACTCCGCGTGGCCCATCGGTTCGTAGACCGGACCCGTCGGAAGGAGCTCACTCGAGAAGATCACCAGTTGATCGACGGTGGTGGGACCGAATTCCACGTCCTGGTACTCGCGGAGCATGGCGACCAGGTGTTCCACTGCCCGCCCACTCTTGCGGACGCGTCCCAGAGTGAGATGGGCATGAAACTTTCTACCTTCGCGGGGGAAACCGATTGCACTCAGAGCAGACTCGACCCGCTCATTGAGGGCCTCCATCTCCGCGGCACCGAGATCCACCCCAAGCCAGATGACCCGCGGCCGTTCCAGTGATGGAAATGCACCCACGCCCCTAATTTCCACGGTGAACGGCTCCACGGTGGCCACGCACTCTTCCACGGCCCGGCACACGTGATAGACATCCCGGTAGTCCACGTCACCCAAAAACTTGATCGTCAAATGCATGTTTTCGGGGGCGACCCACGTCACGTCTGCTCCCGATTGTCGAAGCTGCTTGATCAACTTCGACGCGCGGCTGCGGACTCCCTCGTCCACTTCCACTGCAATGAAGGTCCGAACTTTGCTCTTCATTGACGTTGTGCCCTCCTCGCTTGACGCCGTAGGCCTCTCCAAAACGGTAAAATTTCACCTCATGCGGCTTTCCAAAAGCTCTATTTTCACTCCACCCTCACCGTGCAAATGCTCGGCGGTTTGCCTTAGTTACTCCATTTGAGGTGGAACATACTTCAATAGCGGTACCGAGAAGCCTCCCGGTAGGCAAATCTGCCCTCAGACCCGATAGAAAAACCAGCGGCCTTTGTTGTCCCATTTTTTGTATTTTACGCATTATCTTCAGATTTCGAATACAACTCAGTCAATCAGCGGCGTCACGGCCTGCTTGACACTTTCGCACAGTTCCATCGCTTCCTCTTCGCGCGGGGCTTCAGCGATGATCCGGATGATTGGCTCGGTATTACTGGGCCGGATAAGCACCCACCGATTGGGGAAGTCGATTCGGAGCCCGTCCATACGGTCTGTCCGGCCGTCGCGAAACCGGCGTGTCACCGCCTGATAAGCCGCCTCCAGTTTCTCGGGGGGAAAGCTCATTTTTGTCTTGACGATAGCGTACCTTGGTAACTGAGCGACCAGGTCTGCGACAGTGCATCCTTCCTCCGCCATCGCATCGAGGACGCACGCCATTCCTACAAAACTATCTCGAATGAGAACCACGCGGGGGTCAATCGGGCCTCCGTTTCCTTCTCCGCCGAAAACGGCATCGTGGGCCAGCATTGCGTCCACAACGTTGGCCTCGCCCACAGGTGATCGAAAGAAGGGCACACCATACTTGGCTGCGATATCCTGATTCATGCGACTGCTGGCGCAGTTGGTAACGACGGGGCCTTTACGTGACTTCAAGCGGTGGTGAAGACACAGGGCCAGCGTGTATTCTTCGCCGATGTAGCGCCCTGATCCGTCGATGATCGCCAGCCGGTCCGCGTCGGGGTCTTGACAGAATCCGACGTCAGCCTGGCACTCACGTACGACCTGGCAAATGCCGACAAGGTTTTCCGCGAGCGGCTCCGGTGGGTGCTCAAAGGCACCGTTGGGAATTTCGCCCCTCGGAACAACCTCGCAGCCGAGTTCTTTCAGGAGAGCCAGGCCAAGCTGGCTGCCCGCCCCGTGATTGGAGTCCAGTACCACTCGGAATCGCCTCCGCGATATCTTTTCCACGTCGACGGTACTGAGAATCGCATTGAGATGGGGGCTGATCGTGTCCGGACATGTTTCGACGCTGCCAATTCGATTGAACCGCACCCAATCGAATTTTCCGCTCCGGAAACGTTCCAGCACCTCCTTGCCCGCCCGATCTGGAATCACGCGGCCTTCCGGGCTGAGAAGCTTAAGACCGTTATATTCGGCTGGGTTATGGCTCGCTGTGATCTGAATGGCACCTGCAGCCCGATAGTGCTGCACCAGGACACCAACTGTCGGTGTTGCGGCGATGCCCACGTCCAGAACGCTCCTCCCGGCAGCGGTGAGCCCGGCAATGACGGCGGCATGAAGCATTTTTCCACTTGGCCGGCCGTCTCGTGAAACCAGAATCATCCCCGGAGGAGCGGAAGCTGCCCAGGCCGCCGCGAATTTCAGAGCGACCTCTGGCGTTAAAGATTCTCCCACGACTCCGCGGACTCCGGAAACACTCACGATAAGCTCACTCACGGGAGCCTCCCCTCCAAAAGACCGGTGAATTCACCATGCAAACACCCATCCCGAACTCGCTTCGGCCACCAGCCAACTTGTTCCCCGGCCTGGTTCCACTTAAAATGCGGTGAGTGGCCTGGGGACAAAAGCAGGGCCTATGCAAGACGCTGTAGACTCATGTTATACGAAAAAAGGTGGATGGTTGTACAGTTCAGAAAACTTGGCTGGAGAGGTCAAAAAAAGTCCGACCGATACGTTGATTTTAAGGCCGCGACCAAACATCAACCAGTTACATCGAGCTAATGCCTCAAGAGTGGTAATTCGGATCGAAAAGAAGGGGCACTGGAACGGTCTCACAGGGAGGGATTGCGCGTCCGGACAGGCGGGAGCGATGTGCGATTGAAGGAGCACGGCCAGGGGAGGAGTTAACGATTTCTCGCGAGTGAAGATCGGTACCGGTGCGTTCGCCAGTAGGTGCGTTAATCCAGGGGGCATCGTGAGGTCTTCAGCAACTCTGGCGGGGGCAGCAATTAAAATGGATTGCGTAATTTAAGCCAAACCAGCATAACGTTGTAAAAAGGATCGCGGACGATGGCTTGCAATATTAGGTTGTTCCGTCGCGGGTTGGCTAACACTGCCCGGCAGCCATCGCTTCTTCTTGCCCCAAAAAGGCAGACCGGAATAAGTGGGGCTCTCAAACGGAAGCGATCTAAGCTCTTCGTCCAGGTTCCTCAGTCCAGCCGGCTTCGTGCGGTTGCCGGCCGAGAATGGAACATCTCGATTTGCTTCCTCGGATAAGTCTCACTGCGAGAGAGTTTTTGCTCGATCGGAGTAGGGGTGCCATTTCACCTCACGTGAGACCATAGTCTGAGGAAATGGCAAGACATACTGACTCAAGAAGGTAAACGTTGAGGTGGTCACCATGACGTTGGCGCAGGACGTCGTCCAGAAGTATTTGAGTCAACTTCAGCAGGCGTTATCGGAAGGAAAGATTTCTCAATCCGCGGCCAGTAACATCGAGCGATGGCTGGTGGAGCCACGATATGCCGAGTACGCCCCGCAGGTCGCTCAATTGATTGACGAGGGACAATGGAAACTGCTTGACGACGTATTCTGGCAGGTCATACCGTTTGGCACCGGGGGCCGGCGCGGGCGGATGTTCCCGGTTGGCTGCAATGCCATCAACGACCGCACAATTGGGGAAAGTGCCCAGGGGGTAGCGGACTACGTGAAGAGTGTTTTCGCCGGACAGCAACTGGCCTGTGCCATCGCGTATGACACGCGGCATCGTTCGCGACAGTTTGCCGAGCTTTGCGCGGGCGTCATGGCGGCCAGCGGCTACAAGGTTTATTTTCTGGACGGCTTCCGCAGCACGCCTGAACTTTCATTTGCCGTCCGTTACAAGGGCTGCCAGTGCGGCATCATGGTCACCGCGAGTCACAATCCCCCAAGTGACAACGCCGTGAAGGTCTATTGGTCCAGCGGCGGTCAGGTGCTGCCGCCGCACGACGAGCGGATGATCAAGGCGGTGATGGCTGTTCAGGACATCAAGAGAATGCCATTTGAGGAAGGAGTCCGCTCGGGCCAGATCGTTTGCTGTCAGGAGGAGGTTGATCGGGCATTTGTGGAGGCCATTCTTCGGCAAAGCCAGCCCGGGCCGCGCAACTTGCGAATCCTCTATTCGCCCTTACATGGGGTGGGTGCCACGGCAGTGGTGCCGGCCCTTCAAGCGGCCGGTTTTGAGGATGTTCACATTTACGGTCCCCATGCCGAACCCAACGGTGACTTCCCGAATGTTCCGGATCACATCGCGAACCCGGAAAACAAGGCGGTCTTCGAGCCGTTGATTGCCGAGGCTGTCAAAATCGGCGCGGACATCGCTCTGGCCACGGATCCCGATTGCGACCGGCTCGGATGCGCGGTTCCAATTCGCCCAGATCGTGAATCGCCGTGGACGACGCTCACCGGAAACCAGATCGGTGCCCTTCTCACTGATTACGTCATTCGCAAAGCACAGGAACGGGGGCGACTCAGTGCGCGTCACTATGTCGTGGAAACACTCGTCACGACGCGATTAATCGGAAGGATTGCGCGGAAGTTTGGGGTGCGGGTCATAGACGACCTCATGGTGGGTTTCAAGTGGATTGGGGCGACCATCGATTACGAAGGGCCGGAATACTTTTTACTCGGCGCAGAGGAGTCGTATGGTTTTCTCATCGGCGACCATGCCCGGGACAAGGACGGGGCTGTCGCCGCCATGGTGCTGTGTGAGCTCGCCGCGGAGCTGAAAGCCAGCGAAAAAACGCTTGCCATGCGACTCGATGAGTTGTTTACCACTTATGGGTTGCATGAGGAGACAGCTTTTTCCATCGCCCTCCCGGGCCAGGAGGGGATGCAGAGAATGGTCGAACTGATGAACCGGTTCCGTACCGATCCGCCGAAGTCTCTAGGGGGGAAAACCGTGGCTCGGGTACGGGATCTCAATCAGCCGCTCGGGCAATATGAAGATGAAATGGAACTGGCGATGGCGGCCGCACGCCGGGGCAACGTGGTTGTCCTCGAGCTTGACCAGCACGGTCATCAGTATGTCGCGGTGAGGCCCTCCGGCACCGAACCCAAGTGCAAGTTTTACATTTTCGGTTACATCCCACCGGAGGACCTGACAGACCTCGCGAAAGACAAGATCACGTTACGCCAGCAACTGGACGCCATTGCCGGTGATCTCCGAACTTACGCCACACGCTGAGATCGCGTTGGGGCGAGCCCCCTGTCCAGCACCACGCGGCACTGCGAAACCATGCCGCGGTGAAAGAAGACCATCAGTTACCGAGGGATTGAAGCGGGGCTGGGATGCGCCCTCCGAATTGAATGAACCGGGCAGAAGCGCCCGCGTTACGGACCTCGATGACCGGGGCGGCCCCAAACAAGCCGCCAAAGTCCACCCAATCACCGGCCTTTGCTCCCGGCACCGGGATAAGGCGGCACGCAGTGGTCTTGTCGTTGATGACTCCGATGGCCATCTCGTCGGCAATCAGAGCAGAAATCGTCTCCGGTGGGGTGTCACCCGGGATGGCTACCATGTCCAGCCCCACTGAACACACCGAGGTCATGGCCTCGAGTTTTTCCAGGACGAGAGACCCCGAGCGCACCGCTTCCGCGAGGGCCGCATCTTCACTGACCGGGATAAACGCGCCACTCAGGCCCCCTACTGAGCTGGAAGCGAAGAGCCCGCCTTTCTTGACGGCGTCATTGAGCATCGCCACAGCCGCGGTCGAACCAGGAGCACCAATGCGATCGATGCCCAGCGTCCTGATGATCTCGCCCACACTGTCACCCACCATGGGAGTCGGCGCGAGTGAAAGGTCCACGATTCCAAAGGCCACGCCGAGTTCTGCCGCAACTTCACGGCCGATGAGTTCCCCTACCCGGGTGACGCGGAAGCTCGTGATTTTGATCTCCTCTGCCAGGTCGCCCAGCGTGACTTTGTCTCCCCGTTCCAGCCTGCGTTTGAGGGCGCTTCCCACAACCCCGGGGCCCGAGACGCCAATATTCACCGTGGCTTCTGGTTCCCCTGAACCCAAATAAGCACCGGCCATAAAAGGATTATCTTCCGGAATATTCGCAAATACGACCAGTTTGGCGCAACCGAAGCCCTTTCGGTCGGCGGTGAGCTCGGCCGTTCGTACGATGATCCGGCCCATTTCTCGCACGGCATCCATATTGATACCGGCTTTACGCGAGGCCACGTTGACCGAGGCGCACACTTTTTGGGTGGAGGCGAGAACTTCGGGAAGACTATCGAGGACCACCTGGTCGCCCGACGAGATTCCCTTGTGCACCAGGGCCGTGTATCCTCCCACAAAGTCCACGCCGCAGGCGGCGGCCGCCGCATCGAGGGTTCTGGCGACTTGAAGCGCGGCCCCTTTTCCATGACCCGCCAGGAGCGTGGAAACCGGTGAAATGGCAAGACGCTTATTGACCACCGGGATTCCATACTTGGCCCCCACGCGGTCGCATATGTCTACCAGTCGGGATGCCCGGGCCGTGATCTTTTCTTTGAGTTTGCGGCACATGTGATCAACATTGGGAGCCGCGCAGTCTTCCACGTTTAAAGCCAGAGTGACCGCCCGGACGTCAAGATGCTCCGCGTGAAGCATCCGTATGGTGGATAGGATTTCGTCAGTCCGCAACATGGAAGTTCGTTCCCCAGGCCCTGGACAATCGTTGAGAATCGTCGTCAACAAGGGAGGGGAACCCAGGACAAGCCCCGGGCTCCCCTCGATTGAGTACACTCTTTTGCTCTGTCTTTAATATGCAGTTTCAGAATGCCTTTGTGAAGCCAGGCATCGCGACGGGGTACCGCCCGTTTTCATCCGGCTGAACAGGAGCGGGATCATCCAGGCTGGTCCACTTTTCCAGATCCGGTGCCAGGACGAGATTGGAATTGAGGGCCTGCTCCCAGGTCACCTCCTGACCCGATTCCACTGCCATCCGCCCCATGATTGCCGTGAGGCAGGACTTGGCACAGCGTTCCGTCTCGTTGTAAGGTTTGTCGTTTCGAATGGCGTCGAAGAGCAGGTCGAGTTCCCGCTGGTAGTGATTGCAGGGTGGCCCTTCGTATTTCCAGATTTCATTGTCTGCCGTTCGCAGATGACCTTTATAAAGCCGCGGATCAGGAATTCCCTCGCCGAGCACGGCTGACCCGCTGGCCCCATGGATCACGTCTCCGAAGAAGCCCCAGCAATTGGCCATGTGCCGTCCCTGGGCAAACATCCGCGTACCGTCTTTGAAAGTGTACTCGGCAGCATAGTGGTCGAAGAGTTGGTCTGGCTCTGTCCGCACCTGACGTCCTCCCTGACCCTGACAGGAGACTGGCCAATCTCCTTTGACCCAGCAGCATACGTCAATATTATGAATGAGCCAGTCCACCAGAAAGCTTCCGTTGAGCCAGGTGAAGCAAATGTAATTGCGAATCTGATGGGCCAGTTCGCTTTCGCCGGGCTGTTTCGGCCGGAATCCCACCGGGCCATGCATCCGGTACGCCCAGGCGGTGACCACTGTGCCGATGGCTCCATCGTGAATCTTTTCGATGATCTGTTCCAGCGGCAGATAGTGCCGGCTCATCAGACCGCCTGCAATTTTCAGATTCTTTTGATCGGCAAGCTTACCCGCTGCAAGCACCCGCCGAATTCCAGGGGCATCCACAGCGAATGATTTTTCCATGAATACATGTCGGCCCTGCTGAACCGCGTATTCCAGGTGGATCGGTCGAAACGCAGGCGGCGTGGCCAGCAGGACCACGTCTCCCGGATTGAGGGCGTCGATGGCTTTTTTATATGCGTCAAATCCCAGAAACTGCCGCTCCGGAGGAACATCGACTTTGTCGGCAAAACTCTGTTTGAGGTTGTTCAGGCTGGCCTTGAGGCGGTCCTCAAACACGTCTGCCATGGCAATTAGTTTGACCGGACCGGGGGTCGAGAGGGCGTTGGCAGCGGCCCCAGTTCCTCGCCCGCCACATCCTACCAGGGCCACCTGAATGAGGTGACTTTCCCCTGCGTGCACCATCCGGGCGAGGGATCCGGTTGTCAGGAGCGCCGAGGCGAGCGCCGAAGTCTTCAAGAAGGTTCGTCGGTCGGGACCACTGGTGTGGCACTGCGTGATGTTGGGGGCGCGAGTACTCATGAATGGTATCCTTTCTGGCGAAGACAATAAAAAACGGGAGACGGCACGTCCAAGCGAATCCACAGAATGTTTGGCATTCTGAGAATACTTATTCAGCCGGTGCGCGTCAACGCGCCGAGATTTTGACTTGATTTTTGTCGTGACCAACTGGAAAATACTTGGTGAGTTGGTGGCGTTGACCGGTGCTTGCAAATGAACAGTGAATTTCGACCACGTGGACTGATCTGGCTAACTTTGCTGCTGTATCTGGGCAGCACCGGTCTCGTATTTGAACACGCCGCATCGGTGACCACGGCTCTCCCCATTTGCGTAACGAGGCTGCTTGAAAAAGATCATTTGCTTTTTGAATGTCAGGAGTCGTGTGGTTCTGGCGAGAAAAACTCGGGACGTGCGTGGCAACGGGCCGTGGCCGCGGTAGGTCAAAAGCAGTTTGCTGATCGAGATGGGGTAGATCGCGCTCATTGTTCCTGTACATGTGGCGTGTGTGTGGTGGCCACATGCCTCTATACTCCCGCGGCGGCTGCAGCAGTGAGCTTTCCCCTTGAAATCCACTGGGCTCATCTCGTCTTGAGGGAGCGACGCACTGATATTCGAGCCGAAGAGCTTCTGCGACCTCCACGGTCTCTTTTCTGAATGGACGCCGTGAGAGGGGACTACTCTGCGAGCGTCTGGATCTTCCGGTCAACGCACCTTCATTCTGCGCCGGAATGCTCTTACCCTGTGGACATCGCTGATGTCAGCACGGTGGCGGCTCGGCCCCATAGTCTGAATTAATCGGCACTGCCCACGAGCGCTTACCCAGTCACCACGTAGTCGGCTTGAGAATGGCGAAGGCGGCATGCAGTGCCGTAGTAGTTCGCGTTCCTTTCGGTAGCCAGGCGGTGATTCCTGGCCAAGCACGGCGTGAGGCAACGCCATTTTCAACTTGAAATACCGCTCATAGCTGCCCTTCTGATACTCAAAACATGTCGGCGTAAATTCCTGTCAAGCTGATAGGGAAACATTCTGTGACCGAGAAAGCAATACCATCGGACTCATGGGGGACTACGGTTCGACGATGGGCTTCCCGAGTGATGCGGGTGGCACTTCATTTGCTCGTACTGGGAGGCCTTGCCGTCCTCGGAATCTGGGGCCATGAGACGGGATGGCAATTTCAAATTCAATCAACACAACCACAGCAGCCCAACGTCACGCGATATGCAGAGACCTCGCGGCTTAAGGTGCACTGGGTGCCTCGCGACGTTTTGGCTGCGAAATACTGCGCAACTCATGCCCTGTATTTGTGTCCCTGTCCGGGCCAGGAAAAGAGTTCGCATGATCTGCACACCGACGCTCAAGGTCAGCCCGCGCCAGCTCATCCGGACCCTTTCCAGACGAACGCACACGGAGCCGACGCTGACCCGCCCGCGTGGGTGGGAGCTATTTTGGAGCTTGAGTCCCCTGGCCAGTTGGAGGGACGCACCATTTCGACGGAAATAGTCACGGCCCAGCCGTTTCGCGAAGTGGTGCACGGCTACGGACGACTATCCTTTTTTCCCGCCGATGAGGCGGAGCTGAGGACGCCCCTGTTCGGGACAGTGTGGCAACGACGAAAGAACCCGTATGAGTGGGTCAACGCGGGGGAGGTCATCGCGCTGATTGATTCCCCGGAATTGGTTCGATTGAAGGGGGAGTATCTCCAGGCCTGGATCGAGCACAAAACAGCCAAGCAAAAGGCGGAGAGCCTGGCGCAGGCACCTGTTTCGCATCAGGAAAAGCAATTAGCGGCAGCGGAGTTGACGGAAGCGAACCTCCGGCTCCGGGCGGCCGCGGAAACCCTCATCGGTTACGGACTCCCGCGTCCCGATCCTTTGCCCGACACGGAAGACTGGACCCAGGTCCGCGAAGGCCTGTGTTCGCTGGGTTTGGAAGATTGCTGGCGAGAGCTGGGTGACAGTCCTCCGGCCTCTTTGCTGCCGCTGCGGGCCCCATTTTCTGGCATTCTGGTCGAATTTCCCGTGACTGTGGGGCAAGTGGTTGAACAAAACGCGCTGGTGTGTCGTTTGGTTAACCCGGCGCGGCTGCTGCTTGTGCTTTCCTTACCAGGAGAGGACGCTGTTCGTGTTCGTCCAGGCCAAAGGGCGGTCGTGCATACCGAGGGGTCACAAAAGCCAGAAGAAGGCTCCGTCGTCTGGATAGAGCCTGTGGACAATCCTGACAAAGCTAAGGTCTCTGTCCATCTCGAGGTGAAAAATCAGCAAAAAATCTTGAAGGCGGGTGCCTGGGGAGAAGCGGAGATCCTCGTCGGCGAGGCGAGTCAGGTTCTGTGTGTGCCAAAAGAGGCTCTCCATCGCGATGGGGCAGCGTGGTGTGTGTTTGTGGTCGACCACAGCTCCGGGGAACCGCCAGGAGGAAAACGTTTTCAGGCTCGCATGGTTCGGGTGGGCAAGTCGTGGGGAGATCGCTGGCCAATCGTCGCCGGGCTTCTGCCGGGGGAACGCGTGGTTGTGCAGGGAAGTGACGTGCTCTGGAATGAGCTACGCCACATGCTAACTTCCCGGTCTCAGCAGGATGGAGAAGGTCGCGAACGCCTGGCAACCGGCGAGACGGACTGAAGCGAGAGGCGGGAAGCATGAAACTCCAGCACAGTACGTCCGATTCAATGGGAACCGAACGTGATCAAAAAGCGCGGGTGCGTCAGGCACACCGAAGGCGGACGATCCCGGCAATTCTGAGCTTTGCAGGACTCTTTATCCTGGGACTGACGATTTCAGCAGTGCTGCTCCGGGGCGGCATCGGCCCCCACGTAATCCGGCAACTCCAGATCGTGGTGACCCGCATAAGTCACGAAAGGAGTGACGTGGACCATGCACACGGGGGATGGTGCGCAGAGCACCACGTTCCAGAAGAACTCTGTCTGGGGTGTTCACCTCACCTTTGGCCGAAGCCGCGCTTCGAGGGACCATGGTGTGCGAAGCATCGTGTTCCTGAGTGTCCCCTCTGCCATCCTGAAGTCTCTGAACTGTCCACCACTCCGGATGTTTTGCCGGTAGACTTTGAGAGGGCCTCTCGGGAGTCAGATAGTCCGATCAACCCTGACTGTACCCTTCATCGTCGTCTAGTTCAGATTGCCTCTGCAGACGTGTTGATGCGATTGGGTGTGGAGGTCGCGCCGGTAACCCGAGGCACGCTGCGAGAGGCCATCGAGGCCCAAGGACGCGTGGAACTCGGTTTCGGAAGCGCAGTGTGTATTAGCGCACCTTTTTCAGGTATAGTTCGCCACATCACCCGGCAGGAGGGAGATTCTGTGAGAAGAGGTGACCCCCTCCTCGAGCTGGAAGCCCCTGAGTTGGCTAACTGGCGCGGCGATGGGCGGAAGGCTGCTCAACTGGTGCAATTGCGGCGTGCTCAGATGGAACGATTCACGTCGCTCAAGGGACTCACGATTTCAGCGCGCACAGTGGATGAAGCCATCGCGCAATGGGAGCAGGCGTGTTTGACGCAGTGGATCATTCAGGAAAAACTGAACTGGGTTTCCAGGACTGCCGCTCAACCCGAGGATGATCCATCCCGTACCACGGAGCTTGGGGTTGGCCCGAGACCGATGTCGGCTTCTTCTCAGTTTCTTCCCCCAAGCGAACATTCATCGGGCGGAGATCCATTGCTGTCGCTTCATTCGCCGTTGGACGGTCGGGTGTTGTCATGCTTTGTGGGCCCGGGGCAGCATGTCGTTGCGGGGCAGCCCTTGATGACCGTGGGTGATCCAAACCAGCTCATGCTCACCGTGTGGATTCGTCCGGAAGATGTCTCCCGGGTTCGCCCAGGCCAGCAGGTCATTTTCCAGCACAGTGGTCATGTTACACCGGACAGGGGTGAGGTTGTCGCAGTGAGTCCTTTAATCGACGAGCGCACCCGCTTGGTGGCCGTGTGGACAACGCTGGATCCAGCCGAAAAGGAGAATCACGTGGGAACAGCAGGTCGGGCGGAAATTCTCATTGCCGAAGAGCGGGACGTCATCATGGTGCCGGAATCGGCCGTCCACTGGGAGGGTGACTGTTTTGTCGTGTTTGTTCGCGACCGGGATTTCGACCAATTGCCTTACAAAGTCTTCCATGTCCGCAAGGTTCGCATTGGAAGAAAAACTTGGCACGGGGGTCAGGAAATGAGGGAAATCCTCGCGGGGCTGCTGCCGGGCGAAGTTGTTGCCACCACTCGTAGCTTTGTGCTGCGGGGGGCGCTCTTGGAAGAGCGCCTTGGGGCCGGTTGCGCCGAGCACAACGACTGATTCTGGGGACAAACGGATCACCGGGACGCGCCAGGAGCGGAGATTGACAAGGTAGAATCACATGCTTGAGCGGCTCATTACATGGTGCCTGCAAAACCGTTTTCTTGTGGTACTGGCCGGAGTGGTGATCGCCGGTGTGGGCAGCTTTTCGCTGCTCCATTTGGACGTCGATGCCTTTCCCGACACAACCCCAGTTCAGGTCCAGGTGAACACGGTGGCTCCCGCCCTTGGCCCCGAAGAGGTGGAACGTCAGATCACAATCCCGCTGGAGCAGGTATTTGCCGGTCTTCCGCAGTTGCAGCTCCTGCGATCAATCTCCAAGTTCGGCCTTTCCCAAATTGTGCTCACTTTTCGGGACGGAACGGACATGAAGTGGGCACGCCAGATGGTCGCCGAGCGGTTGACCATGGTTGAGCTTCCCGAGGGAATCGAGCGTCCCACGCTGGGGCCGATCTCCACCGGATTGGGAGAGATCTTCCATTATGTGGTCACCCTTAAGAATTGGGATCCGGCAAATGCTACGCCGGAGGAGCGAGTCCAGAAACTCACGTACCTGCGGACACTCCAGGACTGGGTGATCAAGCCCAAGCTGCTGGCGGTTCCCGGCGTGACTGAAGTTAACTCCTGGGGAGGATATAAGAAGCAATACGAAGTCCGCCCTGATCCCCAGAAACTTCTTCATTTCAATGTCACGCTGGAGGACGTCATTCGAGCCCTCGAAGCCAACAATCAGAATGTTGGAGCCGGCGTCGTCCGCCAGTACGGGGAGAGCGTCCTGGTGCTGGGGATAGGCCGGATTATAAACGAAGAACAACTCCGGCAGATTGGCGTGATTTCTCGAGATGGCGTGCCCGTTCGTATTGGCGATATCGCCGAGGTCACAGTCGGTTACGAAATTCGCCGCGGAGCGGTTACGGCGAATGGTAAGGGAGAGGCTGTCCTCGGCCTGTGTTTCATGCTGATGGGAGAAAACAGCCACGAAGTGTGCGCTGCCATTCGGAAACGGCTGGAGGAGATAAAGGCCATTTTGCCGCCGGACGTCGATGTCCACACTGTTTACGACCGTACGGAATTGGTCAACTACGTCCTCGAAACTGTGCGGAAAAACGCGTTTGAGGGCGCTCTGCTGGTAATTGCCGTGCTGTTCCTTTTTCTGGGCAATCTCCGGGCGGCCGCTATCGTGGCTCTGGCCATCCCCCTTTCCATGCTGGTTGCGTTTACAGGAATGCTTAAATTCGGAATCGCGATCAGTCTTCTCAGCCTGGGAGCGATCGACTTCGGCATGGTGGTGGACAGTTCCGTGGTGATGGTGGAAAACTGCGTCCGCCATGTCGCCAAGGGCGATCTCGGGCGTGGGTCGATGGTGGATCTCGTTCGGCAGGCTGCCATTGAAGTCCGGAAACCCACGCTGTTTGGCGAGATGATCATCATGATCGTTTATCTTCCGATTCTTGCTCTCGAGGGGATAGAAGGAAAAATGTTCCGCCCCATGGCTCTGACGGTCATATTTTGTTTGTTTGGAGCCCTCGTGCTGTCTCTGACGTTGATGCCCGTGTTGGCGAGCATCGTGCTCCCGCACCGCATCCAGCATCGAGAGCCGCTGGCGATCCGCTTGGTGAAGCTTGTCTATAGGCCTTTTCTCAGCTTTTCCACCCATTATCCGGGCGTGGTGTTGGCCATCGCGATTCCGTTTGTGGTTTTCGTGCTGGCTGGAATCGGCCCACGACTGGGCAGCGAGTTTTTGCCGAAGTTGTCCGAAGGGTCTTTTACCATCAATGTGGTGCGGTTGACTGGCACAAGCCTGGAAGACTCCATTTCGCTCAACACACGTATGGAAAAAATGCTTCTTGAGGCATTCCCCGACGAGATCAGGGAGGTCTGGAGCCGCATCGGAACAGCCGAAGTTGCAACCGATCCCATGGGCATTGAACTGACGGATATCTACGTGATGTTGCGACCACGTACGCAATGGAAAAAAGCCCGTACCCAAGACGAATTGCGTCAAAAAATCGAAGAAGTGCTGCGCGTCATCCCCGGTCAGCGATTGGCGTTTTCTCAGCCTATTGAGCTCCGCATGAATGAACTCATCCACGGAGTGCGGAGCGACCTGGGGATCAAAATTTTTGGGGACGACTACGACATACTTCTGGAAAAGGCGGCTCAGATAGAAACCATTCTCAAACAGATCCCGGGCAGCGCGGATGTGGCCACGGAACAGGTAACGGGCCAACCTGCTCTGGAACTTTCCGTCAGACAGGATGAAATTGTGAGGTATGGTCTTTCGGGTGAGGCTGTGTTGCGATCCGTACAGGCGTTGAGCGGGTACAAGGTCGGAACAGTGGTGGAGGGCGACTATCGCTTCCCGCTGGTTGTGGCCTTTCATCCCTCATACCGCGAACACCCAGATAAGCTTTCCCAACTGATCCTGAAAACGCCCGCTGGCCACAGCATTCCCCTTGCACGCCTGGTGGAAATTCATCGCCGGGAAACCCCGGCCACAATCACGCGTGAATGGGGACAGCGTCGCGTCACGGTAACGTGCAATATCCGTGGGCGAGACATGGGAAGTTTTGTGGCAGAGGCACGCCGTCGCATTAACGAGGAGGTGTTACCGACATTACCTTCAGCAAGGTACTTCATCACGTTCGGGGGGCAATTCGAAAACTTCGAGCGGGCTTTCATGCGGCTGGCACTCGTTGTGCCGCTGGCACTGGGACTCGTGCTATTCCTTCTGTACCTGACGTATCACAACATTATTGACGTGCTCAGGGTGTTCACCGGGGTGCCGTTTGGCTGGGTGGGAGGTGTGCTGGCCCTGTGGTTTCGGGACATGCCCCTGTCGGTCTCGGCAGTGATCGGGTTCGTCGCTCTTTCCGGAATCGCCGTGCTGGACGACATGCTCCTCGTGAGCACGATTCGTCAGCTGCGTCAAAATGGGCTGAGCGTCTCACAGGCTGTGCAGGAAGCGGCCATCATCCGCCTGCGGCCCGTGCTCATGACGACTCTGGTGGCCAGTTTGGGCTTCCTGCCCATGGCGCTCAGTACTGGTCAAGGGGCGGAAGTCCAGCGGCCTCTGGCGACAGTCGTTATTGGGGGCGTTATTGGGGCGATGGTGATGTCACTGCTCGTGCTGCGGGCGCTTTATCTCGTGTTCGACGGCATAGCCCATGCAATCTTTCAGTTCTGCACGCGCGTCCTTGGAGTAAATCCGGAGGCAACTGCTCGTTGGTTGGGACTCGACGTGGAATTGTCAGCTCAGCAATCTCGTTTTGGGGCACCGCGGGAGGATGCACCGCAGGCAACTGATTCCCGGGCTCAGGACGCCGTCGCAGCCAGTGCTGGCAGGGGTTCCGATGTCCAGGATTTGGCCTAAAGCCCCACTCTGAGAGAGCTCAAATCGTGATCACGTCGCGCCTTTACCGACTTTATCGACGGCAAGATCAACAAAAAATGTCGAATGAGCCGAATAAACGTTATGGCTAGGTTTCTCCGATAAAGGCCAGGCCCGGAAAGATAGCCAAATGACCCGATTACAGCAAAGAACGGCGCATGGGTTTCTCTTGTTGGTTTCCTCCTGTTGTGGGGGCCTGCGGTTGCTCGCAAAGCTTTCTTTAATTTATCGCTTCGTAATTCTCTTGCCGCTGATGTGCATTGTGACGGTACAGTTTTGCTGCTCCGCTTGTTTTTCGCAGTCTGTGCAAAACTTCCAAGATTCTCAAGGTTTTGTAGTCGTTGCCGACCAAAAAAACGACGCTCAACCTGCGTCCGCTCAGGCGTTTACAGTTGCCGAGGCCCTCCGGCTGGCGGAAAAGAGCAGTCCTCAGTTAAGGGACGCCATTTGGGCCGTTTCTGTGGCTCGGGGGAAACTGCTGCAAAGCCGCCTGTATCCCAATCCGACCCTTTCCATAAGTGGCGAAGAGCTTGGTGATCCAGAAGGCCCGGGAATTTGGACCGCCCCGTTTGTGAGCCAGGAACTGGTAAGTCCGGGCAAGAGGAATCTGGACCAGGCCATCGCGCACTGCGAATTGGAGCGAAGCCGGTGCCTGGTGGCGGCCGAATGGAGGAAACTGGTAGCGGCCATCAGGCGGGCATACTGTGAAGTCCTTCTGGCGGAGAAACGGGCGCAGACATATCAGGAGTTGCTGGCTGTTGCCGAAGCCTCTTTGAAACAAAGCAGGGCTTTATTGGAATCGCGACAGGGCACCCGTTTGGAAGTCGTTCAGTTTGAGCTGCAGGTGGAACGGTTGCGTGCCCAGCAGGAAGCCGCCGAGCGCCAGATTCCTTTTCAGAGAGAAAAGCTCGCGGCTGCGATTGGATCGCCAGTACCCCCTCACGTTTCTCTTGAAGACGTGTTTTCGCTTCCTTTGCCCGAATATGATTGGAATTTACTCCTGCAGCAGGTTCTTGCCTCGCACCCAGAGGTTTCAGCAGCACAGTGGGAAGTGCAACGGGCGCGTTATTTGAGTGAACGGATGCGCAGGGAAAAATGGCCGAACGTCACCGTGGGAGCGGGTTATACCCGGCAGAACGAAACCCATGGAGACGACTGGACGCTGGGCATCAGCGTGCCCCTGCCGCTGTGGGATCGAAATCAGGGAAACATCCTGGCAGCCGATGCACAGATCAGCCAAGCGCTTGAGCGCGTACGACAGGTGCAAGAGGAGCTGCGCGACCAACTGGCCACGGCTTTTCGGGAATACTCGGCTGCCCGCAAGAGAGTCCAGCGGTATGAACAAGATATATTGCCTCGTGTGCGAGAGGCTGTGGAACTGGCGATGCAGGGATACACAGGGGGCGTTATGGAGTACCTGCGAGTCCTCGAAGCTCAGCGGTCCGAAATAGAAACAAGATTGGATTACCTGGCAAGCCTCGGGGACGCCTGGCAGGCCGCGGCACAGATATCGGGTATTGCAGGGGAAAAGGCCTGGCCAGGGACGCGCCACAACTCGTTAGCCGCTCAGGCCGAAACATCGGTGAAACGGTAGGTCTGATTGACTCCTTTTACCAGTTGCATCCTCCCGCATTTCCTCTGGTTCGGCTTGCTAGCACGCTCTCCGTGAGGCCGTTATAATGGGCGTCAGTTTGTCCTGGATCCAGCCTCCCACTTCACGGAGATAAGGGAATCGCCATGATATCACCGCAATTCTTGCTTTTGATTGGCTGCACCATTTCTGCCGCTTCTGCCGCGGATCCCGTCGCCCATCCCAACGTTGTCTACATCGTCACAGATGACCAGCGATATGATGCCATGAGTTGTGCGGGGCATCCGTTTCTGAAAACTCCTCACATGGACCGGCTGGCCTCTGAGGGGGCGAACTTTGTGAATGCTTTCGTGACCACCTCTCTGTGTTCACCCAGTCGCGCTTCTGCGATTTCAGGTTTGTATGCCCACACGCACGGCGTCATCAGTAACTTCACCGAGTTTCCCGACGATTTGCCCAGTTTGCCGAAACAACTCCAGGCGGCTGGTTACGAAACGGCTTACATCGGCAAGTGGCATATGGGGGAGGAAAACGATGCCCCGCGACCGGGATTCGACTACTGGGCCAGCCACAAAGGCCAGGGAAAATACTTTGATAATGAATTTAACATCAATGGTCAGCGGGTGATGTTGAAAGGGTATTACACGCATCGCATTACAGAGCTTGCTGTGAACTGGCTGCGCCGTCCCCACGAAAAGCCCTTTCTCCTTATGATCGGACACAAAGCGCCTCATACGCCATTTACACCGGAGCCAAAATACGAACATCTTTTTGACGATATTGAAATCCACTACCCGGCCAGCGCCTTCGCGCTCGAGGGAAAACCCGAATGGGTCAAGGAACGGCTGATCACGTGGCACGGCATTTATGGACCGCTGTTTGGCTTCCGCGAGAAATTTCCGGATACGCGACCGGAAGGGGAAGCCGATTTTGCTCGGATGGTGCGAGCCTATTTCGCTACCATCAAGTCGGTGGATGACAGTCTGGGTGAGATTCTCAAAACTTTGGAGGAAACAGGCCAGCTCGACAGGACAATTTTTGTGTTTACCTCGGACAACGGTTTTTTACTGGGTGAATATGGCATGATGGACAAACGGACCATGCATGAGCCAAGTATTCGCGTACCGTTGTTGGTACGTTATCCGCCTATGATCAAACCAGGCACGGTGATTAAGGAGATGGTTCTGAACATCGACACAGCCCCCAGTCTTCTCGATCTGTGTGGTGCACCGCCGTTGCCAAAAACTCATGGACGCTCATGGCGGCCCCTTTTGGAAGGAAAGACCGAAGGTTGGCGAAAGAGCTGGTACTACGAATATAACTACGAAAAACAATTTCCCTACACGCCTAATGTCCGCGGCGTTCGCACGGAACGCTGGAAATACGTCCATTATCCTACCGGTGATGGTGGTCCGGATAAACACAAAGCGGAGCTCTACGATTTGCTCAATGATCCGGAGGAACGGCATAATCTTATCGACGATCCCCGCTATCAGGGAGTGCTCGAAGAACTCAAGCGGGAATTGAAGCGGCTCCAGCTCGAAACGGATGCGATCCCGGACAGAATGCCTGTTGATGAAGGAATTAAAACCGAGTTGCCGGAGCAGTCGATCCGATAAACCGTCGTTTAATATCCTCCAGCCAACCACGACAAGCGGAATTTGGTATGTCGATAGTCCGGACTTAATATCAGAAAGGAACTTGTGTGAGCTTTTTTGGCCCAGGTTTGGGTCCAGACCTGAAAGAAAAAGATGATCGGGGAAAGGGTTCTTACAATGCGCTTACAAAGGCGGTCATTTTGCAAAGTGATCGGCGGTTTGACGGCCACCATCGCCTTGCCCAGTGTTATTGCTCGTTCTGCTTTAAGCGAAGCCAGTCGGCCGGGAGCAAACGATCGGATCACCATCGGTGTTATCGGCACGGGGAACCGCTCCCGCCTGCTCATCGAACAGTTGCCGGAGCAGGGACAGATTCTGGCTGTTTGCGATTGTTATTTGGAGCGGGCGGAACAGGTGAACGCCGAAAAAGGCGGAGGACGATGGGCGGTCTATCAGGACCATCGGCAACTTCTCGATCGAAAGGATATCGACGCGGTTATCGTAGGAACGCCGGATCACACCCGCGTCCTGGTGTGCATTCATGCCTGCCAAGCAGGAAAGGACATCTACGCCGAAAAGCCACTCACGCTGTACATCCGCGAGGGACGCGTGCTTGTCAACGCCGTGCGGAAGTACGGTCGGGTTTTCCAGGTTGGAAGCCAGCAGCGCTCGATGGCAATGAATCGGATCGCGTGTGAGTTCATTCGCTCGGGAAAACTCGGCAAGATCCGCGTGGTCCAGGGATGCAACTATCCCGGACCACGGTTTTATCAAGGGCTACCGGAAGAGCCGATTCCTGACAAACTTGATTGGGATCAGTGGCTCGGCCAGGCACCGTACCGGCCCTACAACCGTCAACTCCATTTTGGTTGGATGGCCTGGTGGGATTATTCAGGCGGGGAGATGACCAATTGGGGTGCCCACGGCCTCGATCAAATCCAGTGGGCCCTTGGAAAAGACGACACAGGTCCGGTGGACATCCGTCCGCAGGGGGCTGCGAAAGATATGAATGCCCCCGTTCACATGAAATATGCAGACGGTACGCCCGTCCGACTGGAACTCGCGAACGGTCCGATGGGTGGTGCCATCTTTTCGGGCGAGTTCGGCAAGATTGAAATCAATCGAAATAAGTTTACTTGCAATCCCCCGGATCTCATCAAGGATCTGCCTCCCAAGGAGGAAATCGAGAAATGGCGAGATGAAGTCGCTCTGTGGCAGGCCAAATATCACATGGAAAACTGGATGGAGTGCATCCGGACGCGGGAGAAACCCGTAGCGGATGTGGAGATCGGGCATCGGTCGATCACAATTGCCCATCTTGCCAACATTGCCCGCTATCTGGGTCGTCGCCTCCAGTGGGATCCGGTTCGCGAAGTGTTTATTGGGGATGACGAAGCGAACAGCCTTGTGGAACGACCGCAGCGGCCGGGATACGAATTGCCGAAGGAGATCTGATCTTCCCCGTGAACTTGGCATTTTAGACGGGCGTAACACTAATAAAGCAACAACTGGATGCTGTCCGCCAATGGGAATAGGTGGAGGAGCGGGAAGCCTGGGCTGGGGCCTGCCCCGTCGGAACAGATTCCGCCTGGCGTGACACTTTTGTTCTACGCTGTTTCGCTCCTGGCAAAACGACGAGCGGCGGTTTATTTGACCAATACAAGACTTGGATAGTGATCTTGGTCCTGAATTCCGTGTGGGTGAGGAAGACCCGTGACACAAGCAGTTTGGGATGCCTACAACTCGCTGAAATCCCGTGCCGAGAGCGTCTATCAAGAACGCGTTGGCAAGGGGCGGATTTTTATCCAGGTCGGTTCCGCCACATGTGAGCACGCGGCGGGTTCTCTGGAGGTGGCGGAGGAGTTTCGCAAGCACATCGCGGCCTCAGGACGTGATGATATCGTCCTGCGTAAGACGGGATGCACGGGCCGCTGCAGTCGCGAGCCGATCGTCAGCGTGTTCCGTGTGGGCGAAATGCCCATCAAGTATCAGCTCGTCAATCGCGAGTTGGTGCACAAGATCTTCACGCAGCATGTGCTCGGCGGGGAGCCGCTATTGGACCATGTTCTCGATGGCCCCATCGAACGGTTGTCCAAATATGAGATTCTGAACTGTGGGTCGCTCAGATGCGGTTGGAAAGGAGAACAGATCTGCGGTGGGCCCATGGCCAATCAGTTAAGGGCCATGGGGATCTCGCCGGAGGTCTGCCGCGTGACGAACGCGAGTTGCTTCGGGGCCTGCAGCGCGGAACTGGCGGGCAAGTGTACCCATATACTGGTTCGCCCACAAAATGTACTCTACCGGATCTCTACCCTGGAAGATCTCCAGGAGGTCGTTCGCGAACATATTCAAAACGGGCGGATTGTGGAGCGTCTGCGGGTGAAGGAGGAGCCCGTCAGCCAGGACTTTTTCGAACTGTATGGCGAAATTGCGTTTTTCAACCGCCAGACCCGGATCGCTCTTCGGCACAACGGAATCATTGATCCTACCAGTATCGAGGAATATTTCCACTATCGGGGCTTTGAGGCGCTGGCCCGCGTGCTAGCGGAAAATGATCCTGAGAAGGTGGTCGAGGAAGTAACGCGCTCTAAGTTAAGAGGCCGAGGAGGGGGTGGGTTTCCCACCGGCCAAAAATGGGCCCTGGCGCGAAAGTCCCGTGAAAAAACGCGGTACATTATTTGCAACGCAGACGAGGGCGATCCCGGCGCCTTCATGGATCGGAGTATGCTGGAATCCGATCCGTTTAACGTCATTGAAGGCATGATTATTGGTGCCTTTGCCATTGGATCACACCGAGGATTTGTCTACGTTCGCGCAGAATACCCGCTGGCAGTGGAGCGGGTGGAAAACGCCATCCAGCGCTGTCGGGAATGGGGCCTTCTCGGAAAAAACATTCTCAATTCAGGATTCGATTTTGATATCGAAATCCGCCTTGGGGCGGGAGCTTTCGTGTGCGGCGAGGAAACGGCGCTCATCCATTCGATTGAGGGAGAGCGAGGACAACCGCGTGTTCGGCCGCCCTATCCAACGGAAGTGGGCCTTTGGGGCAAGCCCACCGTGATCAACAACGTGGAAACGTTTGCCAACGTTCCTGCCATTATCATCTACGGTGCGGACTGGTTTGCCCGAATCGGTTCCGATGCCAGCGGTGGCACCAAGGTGTTTGCTTTGGCGGGAAAGGTCAAGCAGACTGGCCTGGTGGAAGTGCCGATTGGCATAACGCTCCGAGAAGTGGTCATGGAGATTGGCGGGGGCTCACCAAGCGGGAAAGCTGTCAAAGCCGTGCAGACAGGCGGTCCGGCTGGCGGTTGTATCCCGGCTTCGATGCTGAATCTGCGAGTGGATTTTGACACTCTCAACAAGGCTGGATCGATAATGGGCTCTGGCGGCATGATCGTCCTCGATGAGGACGACTGCATGGTGGACATTGCCAAGTTCTTCATGGCGTTTTCGCAGGATGAATCCTGCGGAAAGTGCACGCCCTGCCGGGAAGGAACAACCCGGATGATGGAAATCCTCGAACGGATTACCACGGGCAAAGCCGACGAGAGCGATTTGGTGAAGTTGGAACGGTTGGCTCATTTGGTGCGAAAAGCCTCCCTGTGCGGGTTGGGGCGGGCGGCTCCCAATCCGGTACTGAGCACGCTCACCCATTTCCGCGACGAGTACCTGGCTCATGTTCGGGATAAACGCTGCCCAGCCAAGAAATGTGTGGCTTTAATTCGCTACGAAATCGATCCCGAAAAATGTGTGGGATGCACCGCGTGTGCCAGAAATTGTCCGGTGGAGTGCATATCCGGCGAGCGTCGAAAGCCGCATGTTATCGACCAAACGCGGTGCATCAAGTGCGGACGTTGCTTCCAGGTCTGCCGCTTTGACGCGGTGCTTCGTTTGTAACGCTGGTTGGTCCATGCTTGGAAGCATGAGGGGACGTTCGACCCGTCCAGAAATCCATTAAACGAACGTTCAAACTTTTAGCCCGGTGCAGGATAGCAAAGTATATGATGGCCAAGCGTCCCAAACAAATTTCGGTGACAATTGACGACACGCCGGTGAAGGTACCGGAAGGCACAACGATCATGCAGGCTGCGGAAAAAATTGGCATCCGCATTCCGCGCCTGTGCTATCATCCGGATTTGAGCCTCGCGGGGGCATGTCGAGTCTGTGTCGTGGAAGTCGAGGGTCTGCCGGGGTATGTGGCCTCGTGCAGCCTTCCGGTTTGGGAGGGGATGGTTATCCGCACCAATTCGCCGGAAATCAGGCAGGCCCGGCGCGACATTGTCGAGCTGATTCTGGATAATCACCCGATGGATTGCCAGACCTGCGAGCGCGACGGAAACTGCGAACTTCAAAACTTGGCGTATTCCCTGGGCGTTCGTGAGCGACTGTTCGCGGGGCGGCGCAAAGAGTTTCCGATTGATGATTCCAGTGTGGCGGTTGTCCGTAATCCCAACAAGTGCATTCTCTGTGGGCGGTGCATTCGGGTATGCGCGGAAATCCAGGGGGTTTATAACCTCAGTCAGCACGGTCGAGGCTTTACCACGGTAGTCGGGCCAGCTCATTTGGCCAATATGGATGACTCGGTGTGCATCCAGTGTGGTCAGTGCATTAATGTGTGCCCGACAGCGGCATTCCTGGAGAAATCGAGCACCGACATTGTTTGGGAAGCCCTAGCCAACCCCGACCTCCATGTCGTCGTGCAGACGGCTCCATCCATCCGCGCCGCCATCGGTGAGGGCTTCGGCTATCCTCCCGGCACACCCTGCACGGGAAAGATGATCACGGCTCTTCGTCTCCTCGGTTTTGATGCCGTGTTTGACACGGACCTGGGAGCTGACCTCACCATCGTGGAGGAAGCGCACGAATTTCTGACGCGGTTGGAATCGGGCGGTCCGCTTCCCATGATCACCTCATGCTCGCCGGGCTGGATCAATTTCCTTGAGAAGTTTTATCCCGAGTTGATCCCGCATGCCTCAACCTGCAAGTCCCCGATGAGTATGCTCTCGACGCTGGCGAAAACCTACTATGCCGAACGGAAAGGCATTCCTCCGGAAAAGATTTTCATGGTGGCGGTGATGCCCTGCGTCGCGAAAAAGTTTGAAGCCCAGCGGCCTGAACACCGCATGCCCAACGGTCGGCCGTACACTGATGCCGTGTTAACCACCCGCGAGCTTATCTGGATGATCAAATGCTACGGTATTGATTTCACCAAGTTGCCGGACGGGGAATTCGATGCGCCTTTGGGAATCGCGTCCGGTGCTGGCGATATTTTCGGAACAACCGGCGGTGTGATGGAGGCAACGCTGAGGGCGGCTGCACGGATACTCACCGGGAAGAAACCCGATCGACTGGAGTTCACTGAGGTTCGTGCCGTCGAGGGCCTCCGAGACACATACGTCGCGATCGGGGAGCGGAATCTCCATGTCGCCGTCGCCAATGGGCTGAATAATGCCAAGGAAATCCTCAACAAAGTTGTGTCAGGAGAGGATCATTACGACATCATCGAGGTGATGGCCTGTCCGGGCGGCTGCATCGGTGGTGGTGGACAACCTTATCCTCCCGAAGGCTATCACATCCTCGATCCCGCACTGCTGCGGAAGCGCGCCAGCGCCCTGTACGCTATCGATAGTGCTAAGCAACTGCGTGAATCCTACGAAAACCCTGCTCTGGAAGAGCTTTACGAAACCTATCTGGGAAGCCCTGGATCAACCCGGGCGCACCAGCTTCTCCACACGAGTTATCGACCGCGATTGCCGAGGGGTATCCGATGAACACACACCACACCTGCACGTCCACGACTGACAACTGGCCCGAGGTCAAAGCCGTTTCAGAACGGATTCTCGGAGAGGACCTGGTTCAGTTTATCGAAGAATGCCGAAAAAGCCCGGAGCCGCACAGTCAGCTCATTGCGGTTTTACACCGGGTCCAGGCCAAGTTTGGCTATTTGGGCGCCAGTCATTTGGATGCGGTCGCCCAACTGATGCAGATTCCGGCGGCGAAAGTTTCGGGCGTTGCCAGTTTTTATCATTACTTTCGTTTGCAACCACGGGGAAAATTCATCATCAATCTTTGCTTGGGTACCGCATGTTACGTGAAGGGGGCCGATCGACTTGCGGAAAAGCTTAAAGACGAGCTAGGAATTCATTTCGGAGAGACGACCTCCGATGGACTTTTCACTCTGGAGGGGGCCCGTTGCCTTGGCGCGTGCAGTCTCGCTCCAGTTCTCACGATCAACGACGAAATGCACGGTACAGTCACGCCAGATCAGATTCCCATCATTCTCGACCGCTACATCAAGCGCGCCCGAGAAGAAACCCAGACAAGCCCGCAAACTTAACCTTCCTTTGTGGAAACAACCTGGAGCGGGAATAGCCACGTCCGAAAATCGCGGATTTACGTTCTTGCGGGCGTTGAGTCGTGAAGCACGCTTCGTAAGCCCACTATCAGATCCCAGTGCTGTGTGGGCTTCGGTAACACGCATATCCGCGGCCAGTATTGGATGAACTGGTAGTCCTCGCAAATGGGGAAGCCCGCCAGAAGCACCCAGCCGCAGCCGCGAGGGGAGGCTCGATACGACCTAACGATGAGCCGCCGAATCTGACGAAGTTCATCGGCATTCGCCGCTTGCACGTCGTAAATAGCTGCCCTGACAGGATGCCAGTTTCCCAGGGCCGCTTCTGGTGTTGTCATCAACACCTCAACGGGCCACCGCTCAAGCATCTGCCTGATCCAGAGGAGCTCATCGGGATACGTTCCAATGAGAGCTATCTGAAGCGGCGCTTCTATGTCCGGCAAACTAGGAATGGGTAATTGCGAGCAGGCTAAATGGAGTTCTTCTTCACCTGCGGTTGGGGGCAACGCGCTGAGGGGATTGGTTTCATTCTGCAAAAGCTGAAGAAGGTCCTTCGCTACGACACGCCATTGAGACCACGACAGCCGCAGGACGCCCGGCAGGGGTGTACCCGTGCGCGGTTCACTCTCGCACCAGGGCCCATGGACGACAAGCCAGCGAGTGAGGGGTGTCAACCGGTGGAGAGTATATCGGTCAGCTTGGGAAAACTGGCCGGGCCGATCCTGGAAAAGAATCAACCAGTCGGGAAATATCTGTCTGGTTCTTACGGTGTCGATAACTTTTTCCAAGGCGGAAAAGGTGTGTACCGCTATCGACGCGTCTCCCTCAGCAGTGAGCGGTAGAGCAAGTTGGGACTGGCAATCTGAAACAAAGAAAACCACGGTTTTCATAGCGAAAACTATGACGGGTGCACCGGTTGACACATCTCCAGTTTTCCTCCTCCGATAGGGACGCTGACGTCCACACGGGAAGGTGTGGGAGTGGGGATTCAACCCGGAGACTTCTTGACGGTAGGGACGATTCATGAATTGGCCCTACAACAAATTGCATCCATGTCATCTCAGCAGTCTTTGCACAAGTGGGGATGGATCAGGCGCGCCAGCGTATGTCACATCACGCAAGTCCACAGTTTATATCCAAACTGGGGGACCTCTATCAAGGGATTTAAACCGTTATGGGACGAGTGAACCTTTGACGGGGACGCAGCTCAAGAGCACGACCCGCCCGATGCGCTCATCACATTCCATACAATCGTTGCTCGGCAAGTGTCATTCACCCCACTTGCGAATTGTGCCGAAGCGATAAGTCAGAGGATATTCGGGATCAAGGAGAAGCAGCGCTGACGTGCCCTGTGGGGGTCGGCGAGTGCAGCGTCTTGAAAGTTGGAGCATTTCGGACGGACAAACCATGATACAAAGGAGTGTACGATGCTTGTCCTTTCTCGCCAGCGCGACGAGAGTATTATCATCGGGGACAACATCGTCGTGACGGTGGTCGATATTCGCGGGGATAAGGTGCGTCTGGGCATCGAGGCGCCCCCGGAAGTGAGTGTTCATCGTCGCGAGGTGTACGAGGCTATTCAACGCGAAAAAAGGCAGAAAGCCGCTCAAACGCCGTCAAAAGCCGAATCGCAAACGCCCTCACAGGAGGAAAAAAACAACCGGTAAATAACGGTTGTACAGGCTGTGCGGATGTTACGGCCACGAGACGAAAACTTCCCACGTCTTGTGGCCGGTTTCGTTTTTGTAACCTACATTTTTCTGCCGAAGCGAACAAAAGAGGAATCGATTTGGGTTTGGCAGGCCAGTGTAAATTACCTAAAGTGCCTGAACATCCCAGTCGATGTGCCTCGATAGAGCGATGAATGGATGAAAAACGGTTCATCCGTCTTCCACGCTGAGAACGGTGTGGAGGGGAGCTCATAAGGGATCAACACCGGCCTTTGAAACCCGCGCTAAACCGGTCCAGTTGCTCCCATTGTGAGCTAACGGTTAGGAAACAGAGTTTGGCTTGGTCCTCTTACGTTAAGGAAAAGGGTAACAGACATGACCCGGATTAACACGAACATCAGCTCGTTGACGGCGCAGAAGACTCTGGCTCGTTCTCAGGCTCAATTGCAGGAAGCTCTTACCCGCTTGAGCACCGGTTTGCGGATCAATGTCGGCAAAGACGACCCGGCGGGACTGATTGCAAGCGAGGCTCTCCGGGCGGATATTACGGCTGTTCAAAAGGCTATCACGAACAGCCAGCGGGCGAATCAGATGATTGCCACAGCCGACAGCGCCCTGGGCCAGGTCAGCCAATTGCTCAACGACATCCGGGGACTGGTTTCCGAGGCAGCCAACAAGGGTGCGATGAGTGCGGAGCAGATCGCGGCGAATCAGCTTCAGATCGATTCTTCGCTGGAGGCAATCGACCGAATCGCCAAGGTGACACAATTCCAGGGTCAGCGGCTCCTCGACGGTAGCTTCGATTTCATCACCTCCGGCGTGGACGGCTCAAAGATTACCAGTCTGCAAATCGACCAGGCCAACTTCGGGTCGCTATCCAAGATTGACGTCAATGTGGATATCGTGTCGCAGGCGTCCAAGGCCCAGTTGACGTACAACTATGGTGCATTGGCCACCGACGTGGTCCTGGAGATCGCCGGAAAAGACGGTGCTGAGGCTTTCAGCTTCGCGGCGGGAAGCTCGATCCAGGATATGGCTAAGGCAATCAATCTCGTGTCCGACGCGCTGGGAGTTCGCGCCGTCGTGCACCAGGAAGCGACGGCCGGTCGGGTCACAGCCTCCAGCTTTGGCTCGAATAATGACGTCATCATTACCGCCAACCAGGCTGGCCAGGCGGCCGGTGATATTCGCATCAAATACACAAAGAACAATAGCGCAACCACCCAGGTGGTTTACACGCCCGCCAGCGGCGGCACACCGGGGCTCATCGAGGTCAAGCTTGGCACCCGTCAGTGGGAGGCGGCGAGTGGGGTGTTGGATCCTTCGGGGACGAACAATGCGATCAAGATTACGGCGAAGGTGAAGGGGGAGGAGTTTAACGGGGTGAATGTGCAGTTGACGATTGGTGCATCGCAGAGTGTGAGTTATGACCATACGACGAAGACGTTGAGCATTACGGCGACGGCGACGGATACGGCGCAGGACATAGTGAATTTGATCAACAATGATGCGGCGGTGGGGGCGTTGTTTACGGCGGCGAATTATGGGGAGTCGGACGGGAGTGGGACGGTTGCGGCGGCGAGTGTGACGTTGAGTGGGGGGGTGACGGGGGGTGATGTGATTGCGACGGCGAACGATGTGGTGGCGGCGATCAACAGTTCGGCGGCGAGTGCGGTGGTGACGGCGAGTTTAGCGGCTGGGGACAATGGGTATGGGGTGGTGAGTCCATTTCAGGAGTACGCGTACTATGGGAGTGTGGAGGCGAACAATCGGTTGCAGTTTTTGGGGCCGGAGGGGAGTCGGAAGATTCGGTTTGTGTCGAATCCTGGGGAGAGTTTGAGTGTGGATTTGACGACGGACCCGCGGGTGGAGGGGTTTTCGTCGGCGATTGTACAGGGGGTGAATGCGAACAGTACGTTGAAGATTACGGCGCGGTATAAGGGGGAGGCGTATGATGGGGTGCAGATTGTGTTTAATGACAGTACGGACAACACGGTGGTGTGGGATGCGGAGAGTAAGACGCTGACGTTCAATGTGGACATTAGTGGGGGGTTTACGGCGCAGCAGGCGGTGAATTTGTTGAACAATGACAGTTATGCGGGGAAGTATTTTCGGGCGGAGAATTTTGGGACGAGTAATGGGAGTGGGGTGTTGAGTGCGACGATGACGGGGAGGACGAGTGGGGGCGTGGTGAGTGAGGGGACGGTGATAGTGCATTTGGCGACGACGTCGGACGGGATTGTGACGACGACGGCGCAGGATTTGATTAATTACTTTAATGATCCGGCGAATGCGGGGTTATTGAGTGGATTAGGGATCAGTGTGAGCAATGTGGCGGGGAGTGATGGGAGTGGGAAGCTTGCACCGACGGTGAGTGATTTGGAGTTTGCGACGAGTGGGACGCAGTTGCAGGAGGCGCAGGCGAGTGGGACGACGTATGCGGTGAATGGGGCGAATGCGCGGTTGACGTTGACGGCGGTGGCGCCTGGGGCGGATTGGAATGGGGTGCGGTTGGTGTTTGAGGACACGGCGACGGCGGGGAATGAGACGGTGGTTTGGGATGCGGCGACGAAGACGCTGACGGTGGGGATTCAGAGTGGTGTGAGCACGGCGAATCAGGTGATTGCGGCAATCAACAATGACGCCGTGGCCAGCCAACTGTTCACCGCCAGCCTCGCCACAGGTAGTGACGGATCTGGTGCCGTCGCTGTGTCGGATTTTGCTGAACTTTCCGGTGGTGTTGTCGATGTTGGCACTGCTGACGGGGCACCCCTCATTGGAAATGAAGACCAGGCGACCACAGGACTGGTTTTCAAGGCGGTCGAGTTCGGGTCAGATGCTTTCGTCTCTGTGAAGGCCCTCAATGGGACAAGCTTCACTGTAACGGACCGCGACGGAAACCAGGCGACGCGGAGCGCGGGAACGGACGTGCAGGTTCTGGTGAACGGAATTGCGGCAGTCGGCAAGGGACTTCGGGCGTCTATCAATACAGCCGCGCTCGATCTGTCATTCAGTGTTTCAGAAAGTCTGGCCGATGGTACAATGACCGCATTCCGCATCGTGGGCGGCGGAGCTCAATTCCAGCTTGGCCCGGATGTTGTCTCCAACCAGCAGGCCCGCCTGGGTATACAAAGTGTGAACACGGCAAAACTCGGGGGGGTTGCCGGCCGGCTATTCGAATTGCGATCGGGTGGTGCGAAGTCCCTTACCCGCGACGTGAACGGCGCAGCCGCTGTGGTTGAAGAAGTCATTGCCCAGATCACCACACTGCGCGGTCGATTGGGAGCGTTCCAGCGAACCACACTGGAAACCAATATAAGTTCCCTCAATGACACGTTGGAAAATCTGACAGCGGCGGAAAGCTCAATCCGGGATGCCGACTTCGCTGCCGAAAGCGCAGCATTGACCCGTGCGCAAATTCTCGTCCAATCGGGTGTCTCGGTTCTGGCTATTGCCAACAACAACCCGCAAGCGGTGTTGGCTCTCCTTCGCGGTGGGTGAACAATGAAACTGCTCGCCGCATAGGGCCATATTACTGACAAAGTCGGGTTAATCGCGTGAATGAAGCGAGAGCGGCAGTTAACCGGACCCGTCAGAAGCTCGGGCATCTCCGGTGTTCTCCGCGGAGATGCTGGAGCCACCGCCTCAGAGATGTTTACCATTTCCGTGAATCCGCTTCAGTTTATCTGCGAGAAGTGACAGCCGGACCTGTTCCAGGTCGCTGCGGTGCTTGAGCTGATTAAAATGATAAACGCCAACAAGAAGATCGCCCGTGGCCAGGACTACCAGCCAGATGGTGAGAAGGGCGGTCGCCAGCCAATAGCCGATGGCCCAGACGGGGTGCTCAGTATTGGAGAACATCAATCGACCCGCCCAAAGGAGCAGGCCAAGCACGATCATAAGAAAGCTGATCTGGGCACGCCGGTAAAATCGCCGACGAAGAAACTCCAAATCGGAGGATGTAGCCCTCTTTGAGAGCACTGACCAAGCACGGGCCTGCCATGCCAACAAAATAACCCCTGCGGCTACGATCGCCCAGGGGAAAGTCACGTCACTCCATTCTGCCCAGCCGCTCATACTTGCAATCCCCTAAAAGCGGGGAGGCTCAATCGCAGTTCGCCATAGCCGAGGCGAACTACCCGTCGCCCAGGCGAACTACGGATGTCGTTGAGATTGGCGTCAGGCTTCGCAAAGGGGTTTCTTTTTTTCCGTTATTTTCGGACACTGGGGAGCCATTTCCGCGTTAATCTTGATGTACTCTTTCCATTCCTCCGGAACATTGTCAGCCAGGAAAATGGCGTCCACCGGACATTCGGGGACACACGCCTCGCAGTCGATGCATTCATCCGGATGGATGTAAAGCATCATCTCCCCTTCGTAGAAGCACTCCACCGGGCAAACCACCACACAATCCGTATACTTGCACCCATAGCATGGTTTACAAACGACGTGTGTCATACCGATTTTCTCCGCAATTGCAGACAGATCAACGAACCGTTGGACGCCGCAATATTGTATCTCTGACGGGTTCGCAGGAACGTCCCCCTCCCGCGACGAAGCGCGCTTTATGTCATATTATGGAGGCAAAAAATCAATGTCAAGGAACGCGTGCGCTATTGCGGAAATAGGGGCAAACCCATCCAAATGCCGCTCGCGAGACGCCTTGTGCCGGCATCGGATTGTCGCGGCTGGATCGCTACAAATTACTGAATACGCGAATCTCAGACCAGATCGTTTTATTCTAAACCGAGAGGAAATGCCATGCATGCCAGGCATCGGACGCCGTTAATAAAACGCTTCCTTGCAGTCGTCTTCAGTCCTGAGTTCTGCGAGAAATGGTGCCCAATCTGTGTGCGGGCTCGAAAAGGAGTTCGCTGGGCCCGCTGGGTTCAGCGATTGGAGCTCGCTTTGACAGCCGGTGGCTGCCCGTGGGGACGCGCCCGCCAGAAAAAATACGGCGTGCCGCCCAACCTGCCGATTGGCAAAGGGGTAGAATGAAACTGCAAGGCTTACCCGTTTTTCCAGCGCCACGTGGAATTTGTTAGGAGGAGACAATATTGTGGTTCAAATAATGATACGGCGAAAGCCCGCTGGGCAACGTTGGCATATAATCCCTTATTTTTCTGCGGTTTTGATCACGTGCAGTTTCCTTCCAGTGAGACCGGCACTCGGAAAGGATGATTTGCCGGCTCGGCTGGAGGGTGCGGTGCGTCCTTTCATCGTCAATCACCAACTCGCGGGCTGCGTGATGGTTGTGGCTGACAAGCATAAGATAATCCATACCATCACACTTGGCTGGGCGGACGTCGACGCGAAAAGGCCAATGCAGGCCGATACCCTTTTCTGGATTGCGTCGCAGTCGAAACCGATCACGGCCACCGCGTTGATGATCCTGGTGGATGAGGGCCGTGTTCAGCTCGACGATCCGGTGGAAAAGTATCTCCCGGAGTTCCGCGGACAGTGGTTGATTGCGGAAGCGGCTGAGGACCACATGCTTCTCAAGAGGCCTTCACGGCCAATCACTGTTCGGGATATTCTGTCACACACAAGTGGGCTCCCGTTTCGATCCGCGCTGGAGGTACCCACGTTGGACGTGTTCCCGCTGGCTGCTCGGGTACGAAGCTATGCCATGACGCCGCTGGAATTTGACCCTGGTCGCCGCTATCAGTACTCCAACGCCGGTATCAATACGGCTGCAAGAATTGTGGAAGTGGTCACCGGAAAACGGTTCGAAGAATTTCTCAAAGAGCGGATCTTCGAACCACTTGGAATGAAAGACACAACCTTCTGGCCTGACAAAGAGCAACTTTCCCGGCTGGCCAGAGCATATCGGTATGATGCTCAGTCGAAAGAGCTTGTATCCGTTCAAATCGACCAACTGGCCTATCCACTCGATGACAGGCAAAACCGGTATCCGGTTCCAGCGGGCGGATTGTTCTCTACGGCTGCTGACTTGGTAAAGTCCTATCAGATGCTTTTAAATAATGGCACGTTTGAAGGAAAACGGCTTATATCGGAAGACGCCGTGCGAGAAATGACATCGCGTCAGACCAGGCCGGAACTTGATAACAGTTATGGATTGGGTTTTGTGGTCAATGGTCCGGTGTTTGGTCACGGTGGCTCGCATGGAACCAACACCCTCGCGGATCGGCGGAAGGACGCGATCCTTGTGTGGCTTGTCCAGCATGCGGGGCCAGAGGCGCAAGAAGCTTTTCGCCAGGTGGACCAGATTTTCAGTGAATGGTCTCCTGATCGCGGTTAAAAACATCACAGTGGTGGAGCATTTTTCTGGGTTTATTTGAGACACAATATTAGGCGAGTAAAGATACTATGCCGGCTATTCCAAAGAAAGACCTCACGAAGTTCCTCCCCATGACCCGAGAGGAAATGGAAGCTCGGGGTTGGGACTATGTGGACGTGGTATTCGTAACAGGCGACGCCTACGTGGATCACCCGAGTTTCGCCATGGCCTTGCTGGGGCGGCTGATGGAGGCCGAAGGATACCGGGTGGCGATTCTTAGCCAGCCGGACTGGCATTCATGTGAGCCCTGGAAGAAGTTTGGGCGTCCGCGGCTGTGCTTCGCAGTTAGTGCTGGGAATATGGATTCCATGGTGAATCATTACACGGCGAACCGCAAAGTGCGGAATGATGACGCGTACAGTCCTGGAGGCCGAATTGGTTTGAGGCCGGATCGCGCCACGCTCGCATACTGCCAACGCGCGCGGGAGGCCTACAAGGGCGTGCCGGTGATTGCGGGAGGAGTGGAAGCCAGTTTGCGTCGCATCGCCCACTATGACTACTGGAGCGACAAAGTACGGCGATCCATTCTTCTCGACTCCAAGGCCGACCTTCTCGTCTACGGAATGGGTGAGCGTCCGCTTTTGGAGATTTTGCGCCGACTCGCTGCCGGAGAGCCTATCAAAAATATCCGGGACGTTCGGGGTACGGCCTACCGGCTGGGTGCTTCAGAAAAGCCTCCGGAGGATGCGATCTATCTGCCGTCCTACGAGGAGGTTGTAGCAAGCAAGGAAGCTTTTGCGCGGATGACCAAGATGGCTCACTTGGAAACCAATCCTTACAATGCCCGGCGCCTTGTGCAATACCATGATCGTGAAGCTGTAGTCATTAATCCACCGGCGTTTCCATTAACGGAGGAGGAGATGGACCGGGTGTACGGGCTTCCTTTCCAAAGGCGGCCCCACCCTCTGTATGGCGACGAACCCATTCCCGCATTTGAAGTAGTCAAACACTCCGTCCAAATTATGCGGGGTTGTTTTGGTGGGTGCACATTTTGTTCCATCACCGCCCACGAAGGTCGGATTATTCAAAGTCGGTCACCGCAGTCGATTATTCAGGAAATTGAAAGGTTAAAACAGGACCCCGAATTCAAAGGCGTCATCAGTGATATCGGCGGTCCAACTGCAAATATGTATCGGATGAATTGCAGCCGTCCGGAGGTTCGGGAAAAATGCCGCCGTTTGAGTTGTATCCATCCGACAATATGTAAGCTTTTAAATACCAGCCACGGACCGCTCATTGAACTCCTCAAGCAAGTGCGACATGTGCAGGGTATCAAAAAGGTGTACGTGGCTTCGGGAATCCGCATGGATCTGGCTCAGTTAAGCCCTGCTTACATGAATCATCTCGTGCGTTATCACGTGGGCGGCCACCTTAAAGTAGCCCCCGAGCACTGCGATCCCGATGTATTACGCCTGATGAAAAAGCCAAGCATCGAGGATTTTGAAAGATTCGCGAAGAAATTTCACGAACTTTCCCGCGCTGCGGGAAAGGAACAATATCTGGTGCCGTATTTCATTTCGGGTCACCCTGGCTGCGATCTTAAGGCGATGATCCGCCTTGCGGAGTTTCTCAAACGCACTGGCTATCGCCCCCAGCAGGTTCAGGACTTCATGCCCACGCCCTTTGATATTGCCACGTGCATGTATTACACCGGTATCGACCCGATGACCGGTGAAAAAGTCTATGTACCGCGTGGCGAACGCGAGCGAAGGCTCCAGCGGGCACTCCTTCAATTCTGGAAACCGGAGAATTATTTTCTCGTTCGCGAGGCCCTCCAACTGGCCGGCAGAACAGATTTGATTGGGAGTGGCCCTCAATGTCTCATCCCGTCGCGCCCGCCGAAAGAAGCCCTCGTCGCCCGTCGAAAAAGCCAGCACGAAAGAACACGGGCTGAGCATCCGAGCGGAATGAAGGCCACCGTGGCGGGCTATCGTCCGCACCGAAAGACGTTTCGGCGTAGAACGACCAAGAAAAGCTGATCCGAGTGGGGGAATCCGAAATTTGCCACGGTGTCGGCTGCCTCTCGACCGGTCCGCTGGCGACTCCGCTTTGACGCGCTCCATCGCGGCTTCTGGTTGTGAAACTGCAAGTCTCCCAGGTACGGCTGCAACCGTGCGGAAAAATGGAGGCTCCGTCATGTCCTAACGAGCTTACCCGGGCCACTGCAGCGTCTATCTGTGATGAAATGCAGATGCTCTCGAGAGCACGCCGTGGCGGCCATCGCTTCATGAAAACGAGTACAGTGGGAAAGGCTCCCATGTGTTCCTATACTGGAAGTAGGGTGTAATGGTAGGACCTTCCCGAGCCGAAAAACTCTCCGGGCGAACGGGCTGCCGGTTCTGCAGGGGTATCAACATTATTCGATTCGTTTTGGTATTGAAGTCCTATGACTATTTCAGGTGAGCGAATTCCCGCGGTGGGTATTGATCTGGGCACGACTTACTCCGTCGTTGCCTACTTGGATGCGCAGGGCCATCCGGAAACGATCGTCAATGCCGAAGGGGAACGACTCACGCCGAGTGTCGTGTACTTCGACGGGGAAGAGGTGATCGTCGGCCGCGAAGCCCTCAAAGCTTTTGCCCGCCTGCCGAGTCAGGCGGCCGAATGTTCCAAACGAGATGTGGGCTACAAGGTCTATCACAAGGCCCTGCAGGGCAAATACTACCCGCCGGAAGTAATTGAGGCATTTATTCTTAATAAACTCCGGCAGGATGCGGCGCAGCAACTTGGCGACTTCAGTCACGTCGTTATCACCGTGCCTGCCTATTTTGATGAGGTGCGGAGGAAAGCGACGCAGGACGCCGGCTATATGGCAGGGCTAGAAGTGATGGATATCATCAACGAGCCGGTGGCCGCTGCTCTGGCTTTCGGCTATGAGTCCGGCAAATTGAATACACCATCAAGCGACATCAAACCCGAAAAGGTGCTCGTGTACGATCTGGGAGGTGGCACTTTCGACGTGACGGTGATGGAGATCCGAGGCTACGAGTACGTGACGCTATCAATTGATGGAGATGTGCGACTCGGCGGATGGGACTGGGATCAACGTTTGGTTGACCTGGTGGCGGAAAAAATCATTCGTCAGATCGGGTTCGATCCCCGGGAAGATGTTCGCCTGTGGGGCAAATTGTGGTCGGCCTGTGAGGAAGCCAAGCGGACTTTATCGGTCCGTACAAAAACGGTCATACCATTTGAGTATCGAACTAAGACAGTGGACGTCGAGGTGCGTCGGGAGGAATTTGAGGAGGCCACCCGGGACCTCCTCGATCGCACGCGATTCACAACGCTTCAGGCGCTTAAGGCAGCCGGTCTGGATTGGGGGGATATCGATCGGGTTCTCCTCGTGGGGGGATCAACACGGATGCCGATGGTCCGCAATCTTATCCGCGAACTCTCCGGTAAAGAACCAGATACATCCATTTCCGCGGATGAGGCAGTGGCCCTCGGGGCGGCCCTCCACGCCGGGTGGCTACTGGGAAAGGCACGGGGTGAACGGCCGCGGTACAAGGTCCGGAATGTCAACTCACACAGTCTGGGAGTGGTGGGGTGGGACCCGCTCACACGGCGTCGAAGAGTGGGAACGATTATCCCGCGCAACACGCGTCTTCCGATTATCGCCAAAAGGAGGTTCCGCACGCACAAGTCTGATCAGCGCTCCATTCTGGTTGAAATCGTCGAAGGAGAAAGTCCCGAGCCAGAGGACTGCTGTCAAATCGGCAAGGTGCGTGTCCACGATTTGCCGCCCAATCTCCCAAAGGGGTGGCCGGTGGAGGTCATCTTCCAGTATCGGGCGAACGGGAGGCTGAAGGTCCGTATCCGCGTGCCGGAGGTGGATCGCGAAGTTGTGGCGGAGTTCCAGCGGGAAAGGGCTCTGACAAAAGAACATCTGGACGGCTGGCGCCGATTTATCAGTGGTAAAGAACCGACGGATTACCGATGAATTGTTCGTCGCCCATAGGACAAACGGGTCTGCACGCTGCGTCGCCGTCATTCTTCAAAGGAAGGTGCGCGTCTTGTTCACGGGCAGGTGGAGGGACCTGTTTGTTAGATCCGTTTTGCGGTGTGATACCATGCATGGCCTCCCGGCGGGCACGACAAGCATGCCCCTGCGAAGGATTTCTCATGGAAAGCCGCTTTTCAGGTCACATTCCAAGGTTTGGACCATCCATCTTGCCGACCGGGCTCCGCGTGCTTGGTTCCGTTTCTGGTTAAACCGCAGGGGCGATTCATGAATGGGCCCTACAACACGTTAGGCTTGTGGCGTGTTGCCGGTTTTTCCAAAAGTGGGGATGACTCAGTTGCTTGTGAGGGTGCTTGAGGCACAGCAATGGTGGTATGATAAAGTTTTGTGTCGCTGGCCGATCGGATGTCAGTTTCGGCCTGTGGAAACAGACCTCGGAAGCGCGCTATCGCGTGCCCTCCATTTGGCGTGCAACGAGCGCCAACTTGGAAAGGCGCCAGTGTGAATTTACCAGAGAGGATGCAAGATGAGCGAGACCTGCCCGTGGATTATCTCAACGACCACTGCCACCTTCGAACAGGACGTCCTGGAACGTTCTAAAGAAGTTCTCGTAGTGTTGGACTTCTGGGCGCCGTGGTGTGGGCCATGCCGGATGTTGGGACCCCTGCTTGAAAAACTTGCTCGAGAGAAAAAAGGGGCTTTCGTCCTGGTGAAGGTCAATACGGATGAAATGCCGGAACTGGCAGCCGTGTTTCACGTCCAGGGGATTCCAACCGTCTTTGCACTGCGCGATGGACGCGTGGTGGACTATTTTACCGGAGCATTGCCGGAATCCGAGCTGAGGGCTTGGTTGGATCAATTACTCCCGCAGGAAGACGAAGCGCTAGTGGCACAGGCCGATGCCCTGGCCGATCGTGATCCAAAATCGGCGGAGGCCAAGTACCGCGAAGCTATTTCGCGGAATCCGAAGTCCATTCCCGGGCGGATCGGTCTGGCACGACTGCTCGCAAAGCAGAAACGGTACGATGAAGCCAAATCCTTGCTCAACGAACTGAGCGATCTGGGAGCGACGTCGGAGGAAGTGGACAAGCTGCGGGCGGAGTTGGAACTTGCAGACTCGGGTGAGAAAACCGATTTGCGATCCTTGGAAGCCCAGGTTGTGGCCAACCCAGGGGATTTGAATCTCCGCCTGAAATATGCCCGTGCCCTGGCTGCCACCCTCCGTTACCAAGAGGCTTTAGAGGAAGCACTGCGTGTGGTGCAAACAGCCCAGGGTGAGCCGAAGGAAGAAGCCCGAAAATTAATGCTTCAAATCTTCAGCATCCTCGGCGCCATTCATCCTCTGACAGAAGAGTATCGCCGACGTCTGACAATGGCACTGTTTTGAAAAAATTAGAAAACAAGCGTGTTTGGCAAACTGGGTTGCGGGTCGTCGCTATTTTGAAAACCTGTTTTAGGGCATCGCTGGACCGGTATTGGTTATGCCCGACAAGGATGAGTTGAGCGTGGAGGCAACTCTCATCAATGTCCGCGGCGCGCGGGTTCACAATCTCAAAAACGTGGATGTGGCGATTCCGCTTGGCCGTCTGGTCGTGATCACCGGTCCGAGCGGTTCGGGGAAAAGCTCGCTGGCGTTTGACACACTCCACGCCGAGGGACAGCGCCAGTACCTGGAGACACTGACGCCACACCTGCGACGGTTTATTCCACAATTGGAACGCCCGGATGTGGACTGGGTGGAGGGACTACCGCCGACGGTGGCCATCGATCAACGGGGCGGTCCCCCACCACCTCGAAGCACCGTGGGAACTCTCACTGAAGTATATGACCTCCTGCGCCTTCTGTACGTGCGGGTCGGCGAGCTCCAGTGTCCCAAATGTTTGGTGCCGGTCGTCAGTCAATCGCCCCAGGAAATCTGTCAGGCAATTCTGTCCCTTCCGGAAGGCACACGCGTCATCCTTTTGGCGCCTATTCCAATCAAGAAATCGCGAAAGGCTCCGGAATTAGTGGCCACAATCCGCAAATTAGGGTTCCCGCGGGTTCGGCTTAATGGGCAACTATGCGATCTGGACGACCTCACGCCCAAAACTCTCGAGGGAGAGTGCCGCGTGGAAGTAGTGGTCGACCGCGTGATCATCAAGCCCGCCGTCGAAACGCGGCTGCGTGAATCGCTTCATACAACCCTCAGAATTTCGGATGGGCAGGCCATTGTTTCTTACGAAGTTGCGGGAGAAGGCGGTGAACCCGTTTGGGTGGACCAGGTTTTCAGCACTGTTCGGCGCTGCTCTCGCTGCGGTGAAATTTACCCCGAAGTCGATCTTCGAACTCTCAGCTTTTTCAGTCCCCACGGTGCGTGTCCGCAGTGCGAGGGCCTTGGTGTGGTGGACCGATTTGATCCCAACGTGGTGATCGACTTTTCGCGAGGATTGGAAAACGGGGCGGTGCGACTGTGGAAAGATGCCCGCGCTAAACTGAAGCATCATGCAAAAAAGATCGAGCGACTCATGAAGCAGGGCGGATTTGATTGGTCAACGCCGCTGGAAAAAATTCCCGAAGAGTTCCGTGCAAAGCTCATTTTTGGGGCCCGACCTTCCGATCAGAATTCGGACAGATCCCCGGCAAATTCACAACCCACGTGTCGAACCCGAAGCACAGAATTCGTGGGCCTTCTCCAGCTTCTGGAAGTGGAATATGAGCTGTTGGCAGAAGACTGGCAGCGGCGTGAATGGGCGGCGTATCGGTCTCAGGTGGCCTGCCCATCCTGTCAGGGGGCACGTCTCGGTGCGCTTGGACGCTCTGTGATGATCGAGGGGGTACCCATTCACGCCCTCTGTGCATGGACGATTCCAGAGGTGCGTGCCTTTCTGGAAAGGCTAAGTCTTCCACCGTATCAGCAGAGCGTGGCAGCGCCGATCATTAAGGAGATCGTGCATCGGTTGGATTTTCTCAATCAGGTGGGACTCGATTATGTCACGCTGGATAGACGCGGCGAAACCTTAAGCGGGGGGGAACTTCAGCGAGTACGGTTGGCGGCCGGGTTAGGCGCCGTATTAAGCGACGTATGTTACATCGTGGATGAGCCATCGATTGGGCTTCACCCGCGGGACAATGACCGCCTCATTGCCAGCCTCCGTCAACTTGTCGATCGTGGAAACACGGTCATCGTGGTGGAGCACGATGAAGCTATCATCCGGGCGGCAGACTGGGTGATTGATATGGGACCTGGCGCTGGACCGGCTGGAGGACAGGTTGTCGCGGAGGGAACCGTGGCCGACATCATGACTCATCCCCACTCTATGACGGGACGTTACCTTGCCGGCCAGGAGGTTATTCCCATTCCCACCGGGCGTCGTCAGCCACAACCAGGGCGTGAAATTGTTCTCGTAGGGGTTACCACGAACAACCTCAAGAATATCACGGTTGAATTTCCGCTCGGACTGTTTATCTGCATCACGGGTGTGAGTGGTTCTGGAAAGAGTTCGCTCCTCAGTCTGACTCTTGCCCCAGCCTTAAAACGGGCGCTCCTCGGCCTGGGAAGCAGGGGCGCCGGATATCAGGAAATACGGGGCTTCGAAAACGTAGACAGGGTTGTGGATGTCGATCAAACACCCATTGGCAGGTCGCCTCGCAGCAACGTGGCGACCTATACTGGGGTGTTTGACGAGATCCGACGGGTCTTTGCCACCACACGTGATGCCCGCCGATTAGGGTTTCGGGCTGATCGATTCAGCTTCAATAATCCGGCCGGTCGCTGTCCCGTATGCCAGGGATTGGGGCAACAGAAGATCGAGATGGATTTTTTGCCTGATATGTACGTGACCTGCCCGGCGTGTCTCGGCCGCCGATTCAATCCCCAAACCTTGGAGGTTCGTTACCGGGACAAGACCATCGCCGACGTACTGGAGATGTCGATAGAGGAAGCCCTGGACTTCTTCGAAAATTTTCCCGCCATCGAAACGGTTCTGCGATGCCTGCGGGAAGTGGGACTGGGGTATCTTCAGCTTGGGCAGAGAGCCGTTGCCTTATCGGGGGGAGAAGCCCAGCGAATCAAGCTGGCGACCGAGTTGGCCCGAGGAGGACGGGGAAAAACGGTCTACCTTCTTGATGAGCCGACCACCGGCCTTCATAAGGATGACGTACGGCGGCTTCTCTCCGTGCTGCATCACTTGGTCGACGCAGGAAACACTGTGGTCGTGGTGGAGCATCACCTGGACCTGATCAAATCGGCCGACTGGATTATCGAACTGGGGCCCGAGGGGGGCCGCGAAGGGGGCAACGTGGTGGCGATGGGAACGCCCGAGGATTTAGCCCGTCATCCGAACAGCCCTACCGGCCGCTATTTGGCTCCAATTCTAAAACGGAGCTAGCATACGATCGGCTGATTGAGGTGGTCGCGCGGCGGAAGAAAGAGTTTTAAACCGACGCGGAATCGACAAAACAAACGGCCCCGTTCGCAGAGGATCGGGGCCTGATTATTCACTCTTAATCCGGCCAAACCGGATCGGATTTCAGTATCCGCCGGTGTTGGTCTCACCACCATCTCGGGTGGATAGGGCGCGATAAACGGCCAAGTCAATCGTATCCGAAATAAACCGGACCGTACCGTCACCGAACCCAAAATTCCCACCACCGGGATGAAAACTTCCAAAGGCCCCGTTATTGGAGCCGTAGACCACCCCTTGTCCCGGTGGGGTGTTGAGGGGATTGTCGGTAGTCCGCAACGAATCTGTGTGTCGCCCTGCGATCCACCAGCGATTCACACCCTCAGCTGTGTGAGATTTGATCACTTCACCGACGAAAAATGTATTGCTCAACCCATCCGTGCAGTCAGCATATTTCAGAGAGCGAATGTACATGAACATCCCCGTGTTACCGGCTTTAACAGCTCCGCTAATGCCCTGGCTGGGGCCGATCGAACCAGAGCACAGCGCGTAACAACCCGTAGAATAGACGGGCGTCGGATTGTTTACCGAATAAAGTGGCTCGTCCGTGGATGATGGGCACACGAAGACCTGCGGCCGGGTGCGGAAGAGTTGATCGTAGTTGGGAATAAGATTCAACCAACCCGTTGTTGAAGGACCAATACCGCAGTTTGCCGGTGCGATGGCCCCCAATTGGAAACCGATTTGGTCGTAAATGTTTTTCGCTTCCAAATAGGGAAGCAGCATGACGAAGCCGCTGGTCCCTTGGCGCTTGTAATCCGGCACAGCATTGGCACCTGAAGTCGGGGCGAGGCCATAGTAATCCGAACAGTCTGACCCCATTCGACCCGGAGGCAGAGATTTCACGGCCTGCTCGTAATTAGCCATAGCAAGCGTGATCTGCTTCAAGTTGTTCGTGCACTGGGATCTGCGTGCCGCTTCCCGGGCGGCCTGTACGGCCGGTAATAGAAGGGCAATGAGAATCCCAATAATGGCGATCACGACGAGAAGCTCCACAAGTGTGAAGCCAGGAGACCGCGATTGGCGACACTTTGTGACGTACAGCATACAAGACCTCCACTCAACAACAATTACGGGAAACGGGAACAACGAACCGCAGGTAAGGCGATCAGAATTTGTTTGGATCGTCGGAGATCGGGACTGCCTGGACCCTCTTGAGTGGGCCGGTGATATCGATCCGGAGCGAGTCGGTCGGCTTGTCGATGGTCACAGTCAGACCACTTGTCTCAGGATCGGCATATTTTTCATCAATGAGCGAGACACTTTCCTGTCCGACCATCGCGTTGAGGATGATAGCGACTTTGTGCGTACCGGGCACGCAGCCGTCACCATTCTCGAAAGTCGTCAGTGTGAATTTTCCGGTTTGAGGGTCAATCTGACCGGTGGCGGGCCGAGTCCCTTCAGGCACCACCCGTATGAAGCCCGGCACCCCCGCTGCAAGCGGTTGACCGTCGATAAAAACCTGTCCAGACACTTTAACGAGCCTGGGTCTCCCTTTTCCGCAGCCGAGAATCAATGGGGCGAGGGCCAAAAATAATAGTGCTAATGCACCAGCGCGACCAACACGTAGACACATCCGTGGCTTCTCCTCGCAACTAGCAAACGCGGATGAACAAGGGGACTACAACCGGTGGGCGGCGTGCATCCAATCGGGGGAGTGATCGGACGGGTACACAACCACACAATATGCTCAGGCGTAAAGTAGCAGTCAAGATGTCAGACTTTTTGGTGAAAAAATAAACAACTTGCGCGTGTGTTGACAAGGTAATCAATGCTTGCCGTTTTGTGTTCCAAAGTAAAGAAAAAAGGTCGCCGGTCTTGCGACCGACGACCCGGCTCGGAGGAGGGACGTCAGCTTGGCTGCGTGTTATTGCGTGATGCCGAGCTTTTCTTCCTCTTCTTCTGCGATGATGATCCGCGGCGTGACCATCATCATGAGGCTCTGGGTTTCACGCCCGACACCCACGTTCTTGAACAGGCGGTTGATGTAGGGGATCTTGTCGAGCATGGGCACGCCGAACTCGTTACGGCCTTCGCTCAATCGTTTGATTCCACCGAGGAGGACGGTTCCACCGTCGGGGACGCTCACGGTTGTCAGCACGTAGAAGGAGGCAACGGTCGGCAACTGAACGGTGGTGCCGGAGCGGGTGGTGCTTCGCGAATTGGCGTTCTTCGTATTGTCGTTCGGTGTCTGCTGATTTCCTTCAGCCGACGTGCTTTCCGTGGTGGTTTCGGACCCTGTGAACGTGAACTCGTTCACGTCCTTGATCCGTGCAAAGTAGGGGATGATCGTCATCCGCACGAACCGCCGGTCCTGTGAGACCACAGGTTGCACCGTGAGGAACGTCCCTTCATGAACCATGGTGACCACGGGTTGCTGAGCGGCCGCGAAGTCTCCGACCACCGGGATCACGCTGATCACGAAGGGGCTGGTGGACTGGTCGGCCACGATGCCGTACTGCCCGTTGAAGAGCGTCACCTTGGGGGCTTGCAGCACGTTGGACCGCCGGTCACCCTGTGCAGCCTCGATGAAGAAGAAGGCCTCGATATCACTCAGGATCGCGAATCCGAGCTGGGCACCCGCGGTCGGGTCATAGCCGCCAAATTGAGGAACTGCGAGGCTGAAGCTCCCCTGGCGGAACGGGATGTCGAGGTCCGCGCTGAACACGTTGGGCGCTGACAGACCCACCGTTACACCCTTGCCGCTGTCGCGGTCACGCAGATCGCGGATGTCAAGCTGTTCTTCGGCGTCGCCAGTGGGATCACCCTGCTGTACGATCTGCCCAAAGCGAACACCGCGACGGCCGTCGATCTTGTCGTCGATGTCGAAATCGAAGTCCACGCCGATCCGTTCGAAGAAGTTATCATTGAGGGTGATGAATCGAACTTCCACCGTGACCTGAAGGTCCTGCATGCGGCGGAGTTGCTCCAGCAGATCGGAGATCTGCTCATGAACCTCCTGGGTTTGGCTGATGACCAGGCTCAGGTTCGTGGGGAAGGGAGAAATTGAACCGGGGCCGCCGACCGTGTCCCACGTATCGGGAGCGACCGTGGTTTCGATGAGGTCGATGAGGCTTTGGAAGTCGGCGAGAGCAGCACCACCCATTCCCCCAGGGCCGGTTGTGATCGGGGCATTTGTCCCGCCGGGAGAGGCGTGTGCTGCGGCCGTGGACATCTGGGCGAGAATCGAGGGGTTGACACCGGCCGTCGCTTTGGAGCCGTCGCGGGTCGCAACCACGGCAACGGGTGCTAGCGGTGAGCCCGTCTGATTGACCCCCAGTTGGGCCAGAGCCGTGCTGTAGGAATCTGCAAGTGTCTTTACCTCGCCCCTGAAATTGGGGATGGGAGAGACCAGGTCGGCGACGTTGTACACGACTGGATACACGGTGCCTCGGCGGTACTGCTCGCTTGTGATCTTGAGGACATCGTCCTTGATCACGTAGGACAGATGGAGCGGCTCAAGCACAAGGTTCAGGGCACTCTTGAGCGAGATTTCTTGCGTCAGGCTGATCGTCACCGGCGTGTCCGTGGTGACGCCTTCCGAGGCCAGACCGGCTGGATCCACGTGGATGTTGACGTCCACCAGCTTCGCGAGGTAATCCAGCACCCGACCGAGAGGTGCGTTCTCGAACTGCAGCATAACAAGTGTGTTGAGCTTCTGTTCGATTTCCAGCTCCCGGGCGGAGCGCTGACGACCGGCCTCGGCAAGCTTGGAGCGGCGCTTCGTCAGGTCGGCCCAGGACTTGGCGTCTGGCATCACGTAGGGATTGGAGTCATCGAAAGGTATCGACGCCTTGTCCACCGATGCCAGTTGGGCCAGGAATCCCTGCTCCTTCTGATCCCGAATGGCCATGCTCTCGCTGTACTGGCGGATAAACCGGGCGTTGAGTACGAGTTGCTTGGTCACCGGATTGTCGGGATCCAATTCCGCCGCTTTCTTGGCCACGACCTCGGCCTCAGCAAACCGCTGCTCGCGCATGAGTTGGTTGTATTGCTCTACGAGTTCGGCGAGCTTACTCTGACGATCGAGGTTGGATTGCTGCTCCGCGGCAATTTTCTGGGTAACCTCTTGGTTTTTCTTCTCACGCTCGATGCGTGGACGATTTTGTTCCAGGTAATACTGGAAGTCTGCGATCTGACGATCGAGTCTCCGCAGAAGCTGATCCCGGGTGTTGAGATCCAGTGTCGCGTTATCTACAGTCTTGCGAGCTTCCTGCAGGATTTGCAGAGCCTTTTCGGGATCCTTTTCCCGCAGGCTCAGCGCTTGCGACTCCTTGAGGGAAATATCTGCCACAAGCTGCCGGGTGGCAAGCTGCTGCTGCGTCATCGCATCCGGTGCGGCCAGGCCAGGATTGGTCGCAGCCTGGGTGACGGCGCGGGCGGCCTCCTGCTGGAGCACGTCCTGGACCCGCTGGACCGTGACAGGATCCATTTCGTTGAAGTACGCTGTGGACTGGCGGAAGTACTCCATCGCGGTGGCATGGTCACCGCGTCGCAGCGCCTCTTCCGCCTGCCGCACGAGCGCCATCCCACGACTTTCACCGGCAGGAGGAGCGGTCGTTTCCGGACTAAACGGGCTGCCCGGTGTGGCCGGTGCCTGCTGGTAAACGCCTGCTGGGATGTTGCGGGTCATGTCACGAGTCGGATCGTAAACCGCAGCCGCTGCCACATTCCCATTGTAGGCACCCGCGGCAGGAACCACGGCTTGCGCGCCCACTGGCTGCACACCGAGACGCTGTTTCATCTGCTGGATATCAGCGAGGAGACGTCCCGGAGAGTCTTCCTGTGGGCTGAAGGCACCTTCCGACACGCGGAGCATCGCCGCCTGGTTGGCCAGCGTTTCCGCCGTGCTCAAATCGCCGGCGGCCAGTGCTGCTCGAGCCTGCGCCAGAATCTGCAGCACCCGCTGCTTTTGTGCAGCCAGATCGCTCCCCTGGGCACGCCGCGCGCGCTCGGCAGAAATCCGCTGGAGAAGCGTCTCCGGCTTCATCTCGAACGGACTGAAGGTGATTCCCTGTTGAGCGGCCAATTGGGCAAGCCGTTCTGCTTCGTCCAGGTCACCCCACCGCAGCAGTCCGTCCGCCTCTTCCAACAGGAGTTTTGCATACAAGCGACGCCAGCCTTCAGTTTGCGACCGCTCGGCTTTCTGGGCCATCAGGTTTTCATGGGTCTGAATAAGTGCCTCGACCCGCTCGGGTGAGTCCTCAAACCGCCCGTAGGTAAGTCCGAGGGATCGCACCTGGTCAAGGTACCGTCGCGCTGTCTTGACATCCCCCAAAGCAAGTGCCCGTCTCGCCTCCAGCAGCCATTGATCACTCTGCATCTGGGCGGGTGACTTGCCTGACGCGTTGGCGGGAGGAGCAACCTGCGTGATTTGACCCACCGGGGGCAGGGGGTTGACCGACGGCGGAGTACTGGACGCACCGACGGACACCTGGCCGCCCATTTTTCGAATGTCCTCCGCCAGTTTGGTAGGTGAATCCTCTTCCGGACCGAAAGTTGCCGGAAGGGCAGCGGCCATCTGGCACCATTGAGCCGCTTCCGTCAGATTCCCCCGGATCAAGGCCATCCGACCGTTGCGGACGTATGTCTTGGCCTGGGTCTTCGGATCCGGGGTGGACTCGGTCAGGTTCCGTGCACCAAAGGGATCCTGCACCTGACCGGCGGTGGTCCCCCGGCTTCCCCGGGCGTTTTCCAGAGCCCGGCGGACCTTTTCCGGGGTATCGCCCAGATACAACGGCGGATACTTCACTCCCAGACTCTCCGCTTGCTGGAGGAGTTGTTCGGCGCCGTCGTAATTTCTCTCGGCAATCGCCTGTCGCGCCCGAGCCAGTAAGTCGTCACACTGGCGGCGGAGCACTTCCGGACTGGATGAAGTGCCCACCCCAGGCGATTGCGCGGGGTTTTGGCCCCAGAGTTGCCCGTTCACCATCATGAACGCCAGGCAGATCGCTGCCACTCCGCGGAAGAACACAGTCGGTGCGTTCAAGCCAGTACTCCTTTCGAGATCACCCAGACTCCGTTCGGTACCTCGTGTTGTGTCCATCGGACCGCTATCGCTCCGTTTGATGAGAATCCGCACCGGCATACGGGATCGCCTCCATGCGATGCCACACACGCCGCAAATCCTCGCCTGCTCCGCCCTGCGGGAGTCCTCACCATCGGCGAGGAATGCCTGATTTCCGTATTGTCGTGAGTCGTTGTAGCGCGGGATAAATACAGATGCTACGTTACTGGGTCAAGAGTGATTGTTCGCAATTCTTACTTCCTGCGGCTCCCCGACACTCCATTTCCGCGACCTTGTGCGAGTGGCCGTCGTCCATGATCGTTAAACAAGCGAATCATCGCAGCCACTTCAACACGCTTCGGGCCTCTCCTGCGACCACGGATGAGCCGGACCCAAAGGCGAGGCGAAAAATAGCCAAGGTTTCATAATGGGTCAACACCAAAAATTCGAAGAGCTGGCAACAAGTGAGCGGTTTCATCCTCGTCTTGAAAAGTTGCGCTCCCGACAAGCCATTTGGCCCAGATCTGACGTGGCAAAGCGAACTTGTACGGGCGAATCTCTGCTAGGCGGGCAAAACAGGCCGCTTTCTTGCAGCCTAACCGAACTCGACAAGCATCAATTGAATCACGAAATCGCGGAACATCTAGCGAGGACCGTGCGCCTGCCATCAGCCCCGACCGCCGAAGATGAGGTAAAATCACCGCTCAAACCAGTTGCGGAACATATGAATCGTGGCGGCTCTTCCCATCCGGGCTATGGAGGTGGTCAGGGGGATTTCCTTCGGACACACTTTAACGCAATTTTGGGCGTTCCCACAGACCTGAATGCCGCCTTCGGAAATGAGGGCGTCAAGGCGGTCGCGACTGTTCATTTTGCCCACGGGGTGGCTGTTGAAAAGATCGATCTGCGCGATGGCGGCTGCTCCCATGAAATGTCGGTTGGTGATCTCGGCCTCACGCCGGCGATAATCGTCTTCTGATTCTCCAGGCAGCCGCTTGACCTCGATTTTCAAGTACTGCGGGCATGCTTCCATGCAGCAGCCACAGCTCATGCACTTGCTGAGCACGTAGGCGATCTCCTGCATTTCCTGGGATTGCCGCAAGGGGGGACCCAGGTCCAGATAGCTGTCCACAGGAATCCACGCTTTGATCTTTTTGAGCGTGGCGAAAATGCGGGTCCGGTCCACCACTAAATCGCGGATGACCGGAAACTTGGTCATCGGCTCCAGCCGTATGCCCGCCGGCCGATCCGCCAGGAGTTTATCCACCAATGCGGTGCAGGCCTGCCGCACACGCCCGTTGATCACCATCGTGCATGCCCCGCAAACTTCCTCCAGACAGTTGCACTCCCAGGCCACCGGGGGAACGGGTTTTCCTTCAGCGTTGACACCGAGTTGTGCAATCTTTTGAAGAACGCTGATGACGTTCATGTCCGATTCATAGGGAACACGAAAGCGCTCCCAATAGCTCGGTCGCCCGGGGCCATCTTGTCGCTTGACTTCTACGAGAAACTCACGTACTGGACTGGACGGTGTATGAGCAGCGGCCATAGGTCACTCTCGTGTGTTTGCCTTGACTACCTCGCCAGATGCCTCATCGATTACCAATCGTTGCCTCTCGATCACTATCCGGTATGACGATCCCAATCGTCCAATTCCAGCCCGGCAATCAATCCGATCTTCCCAGCAAATTAACCACGCGCTTTTGAAAACCGTCACACTCTGACCGCCTGTTGCTTGGCCCGGGTTCGCTCTTTCCAAACCTCTTCAATCACCTCTCCGCCTACCACGCCATACAAGCGCGGTCGTGGGGGAATGAGCGACGTATCAACCTCTTCGTACGATATCTCTGGATCACCGTTCGGGCCGCAGACAGCAATGGTGGATTTCAACCACCGGCGATTGTTCTCCTCAAACCGATCACACCACTCTTCGGCTTGTCTTCGACGTTCTGCTGGATCAGTCGCGGTGATGGAAGGGAGCTGGAACTCTGGCTTGAAATGGGCACCCCGGCATTCGTCCCGCCTCCGCGCGCCTTTCAGAATTGCCTTGGCCAGAGGGAACATATCCATAAGCGCCCGCACAAAGACAACGTTTTGATTGGTCCATAGCCCACGATCGGCGATCCCACACCGAGCGGCACGCTCCTGAAGCTCACACACCTGAGCGTACGCTCGATCAAGTTCGTCGTTGTGGCGCACAACGGTGGCTGCCCTCGTCATTACCTTTCCCAATTCCTGATGGATGGCGTATGGATTTTCCCCATCTGCAGGGCGCGAGAGAAGCGATTGGAATCGCTGTCGATGTTCACGCTCGGCCAGTTCCAGCAACCGACTGGAAATTCTGCGCTGCCCATTCTGATGGAGGATCTCAATGTACGAGACAATGCTTGGCGCGACGATCAAACCGCTGAAGATACAGGAGAGCAGGGAATTTGCGCCCAGTCGGTTGGCGCCGTGATACTGGTAGTCGCACTCACCAACGGCGAACACGCCCTGCAAAGATGTGTGATGATTGCGCGGAGAGCCAATCCGTAACCCGCCTGCCTCCGTGCGTTCATAATCCACCCACAACCCACCCATCGAATAATGCACAGCCGGAAAGATTTTCATGGGCACAACGCGAGGATCGACCCCCTGAAACTTCTGGTAAATCTCCAGAATACCGCCCAGCTTCCGGTCGAGGACCTCCCGCGGTAGGTGCGTGAGATCGAGGTACACGCAGAGCCGATCCTTTTCAACGCTCAGCCCCTCTTCGGTACAGACCTTGAAAATCTCACGCGTGGCAATATCTCTTGGCACCAGGTTCCCGTATTTTGGATATCGCTCTTCGAGGAAGTAATACCGTTCGTGCTCGGGGATCTCCTGTGGCGGTCGGGGGTCTTGGGGACGGCGAGGAACCCAGATCCGGCCTCCTTCCCCGCGGGCGGACTCGCTCATGAGCCGAAGTTTATCAGCCCCCGGAATTGCAGTCGGATGCACTTGGATAAACTCTGGGTTGCCATACTTGGCGCCGGCCTGGTAAGTACGACTCGCGGCACTCCCATTGCAAGCCATGGACATCGTCGATCGCCCAAAGATGACCCCGCATCCTCCGGAGGCAATGACCACCGCGTCCGCCGGCAGGGCGCGGATTTCCATGCTGACCAGGTCCTGAACTACGCATCCGCGGCAGATACCATTTTCGTCCAGTATAGGACCCAAATAGTCCCAGAATTCATACTTGCGGACTTTCCCGGCGACCTCCCAGCGGCGTACCTGCTCATCCAGGGCATAGAGAAGCTGCTGGCCTGTTGTGGCTCCCGCGAATGCCGTACGAGGGTACAGGGTGCCCCCGAATCGCCGCTGATCGCGAAATCCTTCCGGGGTGCGATTAAACGTGACCCCCAGGCGATCCATCAGGTCGATGATTCGGGGGGCCCATTCGGTCATCTCTTTGACCGGTGGTTGATGTTGCAGGAAATCCCCCCCATACACCGTGTCGTCGAAATGCTTCCATTCACTATCGCCCAACTGCCGGGTAAGATGGTTCACGCTGTTGATCCCACCCTGCGCACACACACTATGAGAGCGTTTGACGGGCGTCAAACTCACGAGATCAACGCGGACGCCCAGTTCGGCAAGTTTCATCGTCGCGGATAGACCTGCCAAACCACCGCCCACAACGACAACGTGCATCTCATCCATCGTTCTCACCCAAAACTGTCACGGCATTGAAATTAATTTGGAGTGGCGATGCCGTGCCGAGCCGCACCCGTGTGACAACCCGCATACCGCCACCTGTGCGAAGTGCACCCTTATTAGACCATTTCTACCTTCACTCCAGCCCTCTCCGCTCGTTTTGCTCTGGACTGCATGGGCGTGTCTTTAACCTCCGAGCGAACCCCATCCGTCTTTCGCTACTCTGCCGGTACGCCTGGCATGGGAAGCGGAACCAACACTCGATTTGCGGTTTGGGGCGACTCGTTGGCTGTCGCCATCCCATACAGCGCAGTGACTGCGATACCTCCCAAAAACAGACCGACGATCAGGCAAAAGATGGAAGCCGCCCGCTGCGCGCGAGGGCTGATCCAGATCCCCCATGTTATTCCGAACGTCCAAATTCCATTGACAAAATGATAGACACAGGAAAGCACACCCACGGCGTATAGAACTTCAATAAGGGGCGAAGCCTGGATTGCTTTGGCCGCTGTAATCACGTTGGCAGGATCGAACTGTTTTCCCCCCAAGGGTTTGGCCACATTTTCCACCCACCAGTCGAACTTAAACCAACCATGCATGTGAAAGACATGCCAGAAAATGAAAAAGAATGCGATCACGCCCGTCCAACGTTGAAGTGTGTAGCGAAAATTCTCCAAATAGGGATACTGGCGGAGGTTGCGCTTCCCTCGTGAGACGATCATCATGCCGATCACCGCGTGGAAAATGATCGGCAGGAATATGAATGGCCATTCCAGGAGCATGATTGTGGTGGGTCCCAGGCTATGAATGAGATTCACTCGATACTGAAAGATTTCCACGCCGTCTGCTATTGACGCATTTGTGGCCAGATGGAAGATAAGAAACCCACCCACCGGAACCAATCCGGTGAATGAGTGAAGCCGCCGAATGGCGAACTCATGCTTTCCCATGAAAGATGCCAGATCGAACCATGCCACGGCCGCTTACCTCATATCACTCAAAAATGGGGAACAATAGGCCACCCGAGCAGTATTAGTCGGGAGACGCTGTGTCACTTATGCCAGACGATATAGGTGGATTGCACAATCATTACCAGTATATGGCGAACGACCCCTGCTGAGCAATGAGACGACCACGGGCACAACCCTGGTCCATGGATGCTGCCAAACTGACAGGAGGCAAATTTTCCCCGGACTGCCTGCACCCCATACCGCACCGCATGGAAATCCTACATTGGAATGGGTTTTCTCCGGTCTCCCGGCCGACTCATGTCGATTTTGGACGCCATTCCATCCACTATCAGATTGCGTTCTGAGTTGGCACGCTAGTTGCACACTCAGATAATACGTGAGGGAAAAACTGGGAGTGTAGCGGCCATGCGAATCTACCACCCCTGGCTTCTCGTCGCCGATGACGACCCGATTTTCCGCGAGACCGTCCAGCAGGTGCTAGAGGCGGAGGGATATCGCACTCTTCTCGCGTCCACTGGAGAGGAAGCCGTGGCCCTGGCCCGACAGCGGGATGTCCATGTTCTCCTTCTGGACTTCCACATGCCGCGGCTCACCGGCCTGGAAGCATTTCGCCTTGTCCGTCAGGTCAAGCACAACGTCCCGTGCATTCTCATGTCGGGGGCCATCGACCCCGAGACTATTGAACAGGCACGACGAGAGGCCGTATTTGAGATCCTCACCAAGCCGTTTTCCGCCCGCCAGCTTTCCACCGTTGTCCGAAACGCGCTTACCCAAAAGTATGGCTTTTGAAATCTGAATTGACCCCGACTCGCTTAGCTTATTTCTCCTCAGCCACGCACCCTGGGCTCTCCTGTGACTGGCATGCCGGATCTTCTCGTGGGCTCTCTCCCCATTTAGAATCCGTATAACCCTCCGGCCCGTGAATTCAGGGGCCCGGTGCCCAGTCTCGACGAGTGGAAACCCGTCTTTTGGAACAGATGATAGACCGTTGGCTACTAGTCCCTCCGGGAATTAAACTGGGTTGTTTGGCGTGGGTACAGGCGTTTGAAAAGCGGACTTGCCCTAGGAGGTGACATGAATTTCTAACGCCGCGGTATCGGTAAGAGTGCGTGATTGAACGCGAGCGGTTCAAGAGGGCAATGTGGGCAGCCAACGATTTGGCGGACGGCAATTCAGGTCACAGGAATGTCGCGTGGAACCGCGGGAACCGGCATCACGGGTGCGCAACCCACGGGGACGGAGTACGCGCAGATTGCTGCCTCGACCGTCACTTCCGGTGTCAAATATCGGCCAGATGGGGGAGCAGCCATGGGAACCGGCTCCCTCCGGCCATTCTTCGATGGCGTGCTTGAGGTTTTTTGGCCCAGTGGACTCAAACAGGCGCGCAAAGGCTTCCTGAAGCTCGAGATCGCCGGAAAAGGTTGCGCCTTTTAACACGATTTCGCCGAAATATCGAAAACAGGAACAGAAAATTGACACGCAAGCCCTTTGCAGGACCGAGCTCGTACGATGCCCATTCGGCCGAAAGAGCCCGATATCTTCCCGGAAAACCTGCTCGACGAAGGTGTTTCATTGGCCCGAGAAGGCCGATGGTGGGCACTTTACACGAAGGCACGCCAGGAGAAAATCCTGATGCAACGCCTTCGCGAACTGCGAATTTCCCACTACTGCCCACTGGTACCCAAGCGTACCAAGACGCCTAAAGGTCGCATATTCACCTCGTATATTCCCCTCTTCTCGGGTTATGTGTTTCTCTGCGGACAAGACGAGGATCGTTATCGGGCTGTCACAACGAACTGCGTGTCAAGGTGCATTGAAGTACCCGACAGGGAGACGTTGGTCAGCGAGCTCCGTTCCATCCAACGGGTGATCGCTTCGGGGTTGCCAATTCTGCCGGAGTCCCGAATCACAGCAGGAACCCGCGTGCGAATTCGGTCAGGTCCCCTCGCGGGCATCGAAGGCGTCGTCATTTCACGCCACGGCGAGGAAAGATTTATCGTGATGGTTTCCTTCATCCAGCAGGGAGCGTCCCTGTTAGCCGACCTGGTCGAATTGGAACCAATCGCCGAAGGATGCTGACGGCCACGGCCTTCTCTTCCGTTGACATTGTTTTGAGCAGATTTGCGTAGAAACTGCGGCTTGGCCATGATGCCGGTACCCGAAGGACTCTTCTGCCATTCACGCCCCTTGGCTCAAACGCTGTCCAGCAAAGTATTTCATGCTCCGACCGACCGGATAGTGGGAAAAAAGGATGACTTGTCCGAAATGGTTGACTTGGCTGAGTCCACCATTTAAAGTGGTTAAGCGATAAGCGAAGGGTTTACCGAACGGAACGTTGGGGCAGGTGGACTTGGTGCTTGTTGATCCAGGCCGGTCAATTTTAGGCAGCAGGGAGTTCTGCAGCAATGAGCGTCTTGCCCCGGCGTGTCACTTCGTTTCCCAATCCCGGGCTTTTTGCTGACGCCGATTGCAGTTCGCTATCAGAAGCCCCAACCCGTCCGGAAGTCCCCGTTGTTCGCCCGTCTGCCTACTTTAGGTGGCAACCCGGCATGGCGTGGTTCCTCGCACTGGGTATTGCGCCAATTGTGTTACCAGTCACAGGGCTCCTCGTTCTGCTTGTCCGCTTAACGAGCCGCGGTCCTGGTCTGTACCGGCAATTGCGGGTAGGAAAAAATGGCAAGGTCTTCTGGATCTATAAAATCCGAACCATGTACTGCGACGCTGAAAAGGAAACCGGGCCGGTCTGGACGGCGGAAAACGATCCGCGGGTTACCCCTGTCGGCCGAGTCCTCCGGCGATTTCATCTGGACGAATTGCCTCAACTCTTAAATGTGCTAAAAGGAGAAATGACGCTCGTCGGGCCGCGACCGGAAAGACCAGAATTTGCCCAGGTGCTCGCCAGAGCGGTTCCAGGGTACTTGCAGCGGTGTGCTGTTCTTCCGGGCATCACTGGGTTGGCCCAAATCAATTTGCCCCCGGACTCTGATCTGGACTCCGTTCGCCGGAAACTGGTGCTGGATCTGGAATACATCGAGCGGGGAAATATCTGGCTGGATGCGCGGATCCTGCTCTGCACCGCGCTGAAACTGGTGGGCCTGCCGGGGTTGAAAATTGCCCGATGGCTTCGGTTGACCCGCACCGTCCGCATTCCTGATTGGATGCGAACTGAGGCGACACATGTGGCGAATCTCCCGAAGACCTACACCGATGCAGTGTCCCACTCGGTTTCCAAGCCGCACAACGGACATCGCCATGCATTTACCAGCCAATGGACACCAGTCCGAAAACCTCGTTAGTATTTTGTCGGTATGGCCGACGTCCTGAACATTCTCACGGTCGACGTCGAGGAGTATTTCCAGGTATCCAATTTTGAAAAAGCAATTTCTCGTGCAGAGTGGGACTCCTTTGCGTCTCGGATCGCGTTGCCCATCCAGAAGCTTCTGGAAATGTTCGCAAGCCGCCAAGTGAAGGCAACATTTTTCGTCCTTGGATGGGTGGCCCAAAGGCAGCCTCGATTGATTCGTGAGATTCACCTTGCAGGACATCAAATTGGGTCCCACAGCACCTGGCACAGACTCGTCTACGAGCAGGCGCCCGAGGAGTTCCGGAGGGACCTCAGGGAGTCCATTGCGATTTTGAGCGACATTACTGGCTCGGCAGTAACCGCTTACCGCGCGCCGAGTTTTTCCATCACGGGAAAATCTCTCTGGGCATTTGAGATCCTAGCCGAAGAAGGCATTCGTTACGACTCCAGTGTGTTCCCGATATATCACGATCGCTATGGCTTACCGAAGGCTCCCGTAATACCTTTTCAGATCCGGACTCAAGCCGGGCCAATTTGGGAAGTTCCGGCGAGTGTGGCGCGAATTTCAGCCCTTAATATTCCGGTGGCTGGCGGGGGATATTTTCGCCTTTACCCGTACTGGCTCACGCGTGCACTTTGTCAGAAGATCCAGCGCGAGGGCCGACCGGTGCTGGCATACATCCACCCGTGGGAGTTGGATCCAGATCAGCCGAGGATTCCCCGCTTACGTTGGTCTGCGCGGTTCCGTCATTATGTCAACCTTACCAAGACCGAGCACAAGCTATCCAGGTTGCTCGAGGATTTCCACTGGAACACGCTGGAAGCCGGTGTAAACCACTGGATCGCTCGCCACCCGGAACCAACGATGTTAAGCCCCTGCCTCTCCCCAGCGGAATGAATAGCAGGAAAAGGCTGCTTTACCTTGTTCATCGTACGCCGTATCCTCCCAATCGGGGACACCGGATTCGATCCTTTCACTGGCTTGACTACTTGGCACAACGATGTGAGCTGGACGTTGCCTTCTTGGCCGATGAGCCTATTACTGCGGAGACAGAGGAGGCCCTTCGGGCACGCTGCCGTAACCTGGTTTGGTCGGTGATCACACCCTGGCAGCGCCGGACCCAAGCGCTTTTGTCCCTCTTCCTGGGCGCCACCGCAACCCAAGGAGCTTTCTGGTCGAGAAAGTTAGATCGGCACATCGCCTCATTGTGCCACCGTCAGCACTATGACGTGGTACTCGTCTATTGTTCGAGTATGGTACAGTATGTGCAAGGAAAATTTAAAAAAGATAGCGTGGTCGTCGATCTTGTAGACGTTGACAGCCAAAAATGGTTGGACTACTCACGCACAAGTAAGATGCCTCTGCGATGGCTGTATCGCGTGGAAGGCCTCAGGCTGCGTCGTCTGGAGTGTCGCCTGCCTGCACTTGCTTCTTTGGTCACCTTGGCCACCAATCCGGAATGTGATCTGTACAAGTCTTTTTGTCCGAATGCCCGCACCGCCGTCGTCGAAAATGGGGTTGATATTGATTATTTTTCTCCGTGTTTCGATGACCGAGAACCTACGATTGATCATCGTCTAACGTTTGTAGGTGCGCTGGATTATCCGCCCAATCGCGACGGTGTCATTTGGTTCATCGACCAGGTTTGGCCGATTTTGTCGCAACGATTTTCGAACCTCGAGTTTTATGTGGTCGGCGCAGGGGCTGACAGAAACCTCAAGCTTGCGGTTGCAGGTGTTTCTCGCGTTTTTCTCACCGGGGATGTACCCGATGTTCGGCCATTTCTGTTGGGAGCTGTGGCTATCATTCCGTTGCGGATGGCCCGAGGGGTGCAGAACAAAGTTCTCGAAGCCATGGCCATGGGTTGCGCGACGATCGCAAGCTCTCCCGCCCTGGAGGGCATTCCTGCGGTACCCGGAAGGCATGTTCTCAAGGCCGACACACCGGAAGAATGGATAAACACAGTCACCAGCGTTATTGAGAATCCATCTTTGAGAATGGCAATAGGAACGGCAGCCCGTGAATATATTCTCCAGCATTATACATGGCAAGAAAAGCTCAAACCTCTCGACGAGTTGTTACAATTGTAAGGCAACGTAGATGGCTTTGATGCTGTATCGCATATACACAATGGAGATTAATGAATTTCACAATGGATTCTGAGGTTTTGTGTCCCTGTTGTGGACGCGAGCTTGATCAGGATGTACGTAATAATCGCCGGTGGCTATTGTGGCAGTCGCTGGGCAAGCGTTTTGGCGTCTACGAGGTGCCCTCTCATATAAAGCTCTCTGTTGTCGTGCCGGTCTACAATGAGGAAAACACCATCGACGAGATACTCCAGAGGATTTGCCAGGTCCCTGTCACCAAGGAAATCATCGTGATAGATGACGGTAGCACGGATAACACTGCCGCGAAACTGAAGCAATGGGAAGAACGTGGGGATGTGCGGATTCTCCGACATGCTCGTAACCAGGGCAAGGGCGCCGCTCTGCGGACGGGTTTTGCTCATGTCACTGGTGACATTGTGGTGATTCAGGATGCCGATTTGGAGTATGATCCGGCTGAGCATCTCCGCTTGATTCAGCCGATCGTGGAAGGTGTTGCCGACGTGGTGTATGGCTCTCGGTTTATTTCCGAAGGGCCGCATCGCGTACTGTACTTCTGGCATTACGTTGCCAATCGAGCGATTACAACACTTTCCAATATGTTCACCGATCTCAACCTCACCGATGTGGAAACTTGCCACAAGGCTTTTCGGCGGGAGGTCATCGAGGCAATCCGGCCCACTCTCAAGGAAAATCGCTTTGGGATCGAAATCGAACTGACGGCGAAAGTGGCGCGGCGGGGATACCGAATTTACGAAACCGGTGTTAGTTATTACGGGCGTACTTATCAACAGGGAAAAAAAATCGGCTTTCGGGATGCGCTTCAGGCAATCTGGTGTATATTCCGGTATTGGCTGAAAGACTAATGTGGCGCCGAATATTCTAAAAGTACACTTCAGTCGTGAACCGCGGTGACTGATGCGCGGACTGGTTTACGTCTACCTGCTGACGTACCTTGGGGCAGCACTGTCCCTGTTCTGTCCATTAATTGGTTTATTTATTTATATTCACTACGCTATTTTAAAGCCGGAATCGCTGTGGTACTGGTCCGTTGGGGCGCGTGGGCCAGGACGGTACAGTTTTATCGTAGGCGTAGGAATGTTGGTAGGCTGGGGCATTCGAGGGCTCGGCGACTGGCGGCTAGGCCGATCAACTATTGTCGTGGCGATGTTGCTGGCCTTCGTGACCTGGGTTGCTGTGGGATATTTCTTCGCCCAAGAGCCGATTCTTGTCAGGAACTTTGTCGTTTCCCTGCTTAAAATAGTCCTGCCGTTTCTGGTAGGGATCACGTTGATGGAAAAGAAGGAGCACGTGCGTTGGCTCGCTTGGGTGATTGTCATCACGCAGGGATATTTGGCCCTGGACTTTAATCGCAGCTATTACCAGGGGGTCAACCGTATAGTCCTGGAGGCCTATGGCGGTTTTGACAACAATTGCATTGCGGCTGCAATGGTTGTGGGATCACTGCTCGCCTTTTTCCTGGGACTGGCGGAGACCCGGTGGTCCCTCAAGGTGATCGCGTTTGCCGCGTCCGCGCTCATGGTGCACACCATTATGTTTTCTTTTTCCCGGGGGGGGATACTGGGATTAATCGCCGGCGGAATAGCAGCATTCATACTAATTCCAAAGAGTTTTAAAACCACGGCAATTTCGATTCTGGCGGTTATACTTGCCCTTCGCCTCGCAGGGCCCGAAGTTCGCCAGCGGTTCATGACGACGTTCGTCGATCCTGAACAGCGCGACCGTTCGGCGCGAAGCCGGGTGGAACAATGGGGAGCGTGCCTTCGAAGTATTCGGGAGAACCCGTTTTTGGGTGTGGGTGCCAACCATTGGCCACTGCGGTCCCAGCAAATGGGGCTCCCCCGAATGCATGCGCATTCACTGTGGCTGGAAACGGCGGCGGAAATGGGGGTGCCGGGACTATTGCTGCTCAGCGGCTTTTATGGTCTGACTATTTACAGGCTGAGGAAATTAGTTAAGGAATGCCACAACCTTGACTTGTGGTCCCAGTACATGGCGAGGGGGGTGATTGCATCGCTTGTCGGTTTTGCCGTAGCGGTGAGTTTTATCAGCGTGGTGTGGCTGGAGATCCCCTACTATACCGTTTTGCTAGGTGCCGCGCTACTGCGTGTCCATACAGAGGAGTGGGAGCACCGCTTTGAGCCGAATACTATTAACATTCCCGAGCATATGACTAAATATGCAAGTCTCTAATGAAGAGCTAGCGAATAAATCCGGCAATTTCGCCGGCCCAAACGGCCAACACCAGTCGGGTAACGGTCAACCGCAGGCTCGCCAGCCGCATTCGCAATCCACTATGAGTCTCGACAGATCCGATCAGGTCTGGACGTGGTCGGCGGACGAGCATTTAGCTGGATTCGCCGTTTGGAGGGAAATGATATGGGAAATCTGTAGCTACCGCGAGCTTCTCGGGCAGCTTGTTCTGCGCGATATTCGAATTCGCTATAAACAGGCGATCATGGGATTTGCCTGGGCGTTGTTAATGCCGCTGCTGATTGTGGCGGCGGGATGCCTGGTGAAAATAGCGCTGGCCCACGCCTCAGGTGATAACGTCGATTTACCACGGGTCGCGGGAATGTCAATCAAGGCACTGGGGTGGGCATTTTTCGCGGGCTCGATTGGGTTTGCGGCGAACAGCCTGGCATCAAATATGTCGCTGGTAACGAAAGTCTATTTTCCCAGAGAATTATTCCCCTTCTCTGCGGTTATAACTCAGTTAATTGACACCTGCGTGGGCGGAGGTTTTTTGCTCATTCTACTCGGCTTCTTCGCCAGGATATCAATTTCCGTTCATTGGTTGTGGGCTGTACCCGTTATGCTGCTTCTCATTGCAATAACGGCTGCAGCGGCTCTTGTTTTAAGCTGCGCCAATGTGTTTTTCCGGGATGTGAAGTACATTGTACAGATTGTTCTTACATTTGGCATCTTCTTCACGCCGGTGTTCTATGAGCCGGAGCTTTTTGGGCCACATGGCTCGTTCATCATGATGCTCAATCCGCTGGCACCTATCTTGGAGGCTTTCCGCCTGGCGATCGTCGAACAGCATAATCTCTTGCTTCCTGTGGTAGCGGAATCGCATGACGGTGTACAATTCGCAACCTGGCACATCGGCTTTCTCGTCTACTCTGCCGTTATAAGCGTCGGTGGGTTTTTATGGGCTTGGAGATATTTTCACAAGATGGAGTTCCTGTTTGCTGAGTATGTGTGATGGATATATACAGTCGTCATGTACTCATGACGGTGCACCTTGACGTGACGGAGTAGCCAGTTATAGAACTGCCAGTAGTGGAGGTCGAACACCTCGGGAAAAAATTTCGTCGCGGAGAGTTGTTCGACACGCTGCGCGACTTGATCCCCGGTACGCTGCGTCGCCTCCGGCGAAAAGATACCGAGCGCGACGATACTTGGTTTTGGGCTCTGCGGGATGTCAGCTTCTGCGTCCATCGAGGGGAGGTGCTGGGAATTGTAGGAGCAAATGGAGCCGGTAAAAGTACTTTATTAAAGATTCTGGCGAGAATTCTGCGGCCGACTACAGGCCGTTTGATGGTGCGCGGAAGACTTCGAGCGCTCATTGAAATCGCCGCGGGTTTCCATCCTGATCTGACGGGAAGAGAGAACATTTACTTGAACGCGGCGATACTCGGGATGAAAATGAGTGAGGTTCGCGAAAGATTCGATGACATAGTTGAGTTTGCCGGCATTGGCCCATTTCTGGATACTCCTGTCAAGCGATATAGCTCCGGCATGTTTGCCCGTCTCGGATTCGCGGTGGCAGCCCACCTGGAGCCAGATATTCTGGTTGTCGACGAGGTTTTGGCTGTGGGGGATGCGGCATTTCAAGCGAAGTGCCTTGGGAAAATGCGTGATGTGGCCGGCGAGGGGAGAACGGTCATTTTCGTCAGTCACAACATGCGGGCAATTCAGCAGTTATGTCACCGCGCCATTCTTTTGGAGCAGGGTTGCATTGTTAAGGAGGGACCGCCCACAGAAGTTGTGGAGGCGTATTTGGCTCGTGCCCTGTCGCACGGGGCGTCGGGCGAGTGTGCGCTGTCGATGAATCCGGCAGCGCCGATCACGATATCGCATCTGAGACTGCTCAACGAACGTGGGAATGTAACAACCTTATTCTCGCGTAGCGAGCGCGTAGTTTTTGAGATAGAAGGATTTGTTAATGAAGTAGGACGGCGATACATTATTGCCCTTGATATTAAGACGATGGATGGTTTACTGCTATTTCGCACACATTCATTTGAACAGCCAGAATCGTATCGAATTCTGGACAAGAAGGGGCCATTTGTACTCAGATGTTATATTCCAGCCGAGTTTCTTCCCGCAGGACGGTATGAGGTGGGATTGGTTGTGGCAGAGCGTGGGGTCTGCGAATTCGAAAATCGCCACCGCGTCATGGCTTTCGATGTCTTCCAGGATAGTCCCTTAAGAGGATCGGATATTATGACGACTGTTGGACTTGTGACGCCAGATTGCGGCTGGGAAAGGGTTTGCTGATGCCCACGAGTGAGCCACGGACGCTTTCTATTGTGCATGATATTATTCTGCGCATCAAACCCTCCAGCGTCATTGATATTGGCGTTGGGCATGGCAAAACAGGTGTTCTTGTGCGAGAGTACACTGATATTTGGCACGAGCGATATGACAAACACTCGTGGACCACGCGAATTTATGGAATAGAGGCCTTCGCCCAGTATCGGAATGCGCTGTGGGATTATGCTTATGACGACGTGTACATCGGCGATGCACTATCCGTGCTGCCAGGCCTCCCTAACGTAGACTTAATTGTAGCGCTGGATGTGTGGGAGCACTTGAGCCGTGAATATGCAGAAAAGCTGTTGGAACTCTGCTTGAACAAGTCCCGGTTCTTGTTGTTATCCACGCCAATCGTCGTACGCGAACAAGGTGATGTATTGGGCAATGCGTACGAAAGGCATGTCAGCCAGTGGTCTCCGGCGGACTTTGAGGCAGTGGCCCACAGGCTCGTGGCTACAACCGGCCGGGACTGGATTCTGCTGCTCTCGTCGCGGGAAAGGATCCCCTACGACGTGTGGCGGTTGCACCGTCGCTGGGAGCATTTGATGCGCGGCGTAAGGTCTTTTTTCCTTTTGCTCAAGCACAAAAACTGGTGATTTTGAGTGTGGCACTATAATATCGTCTAGTACTATGCGAATTCTTTTTGTAGGACCGGGTGGGAGTGTTCACACAGCCCGGTGGATGTCTCAGCTTAGTGACGAACCATGGGAGCTGTTTTTGTTCCCTACAGAGCTCTATTATATTCGTCCAGAAACGCCGCGGGCCACCATTCTTGACGTGGAGGATCGGTTTGCGATAAACGCTCCGCCCTATATCGTCCTTCGAGATCGTTTCTATTCTGCGTGGGGATATAACTGGCCGTTACGACGGGGCCTGTACCGAGCTGGAAAATGGGCACGCCTCCTTGCGCCGGAATTTGACAATCCGGCTTGGCGATTGGCACGCGTGATCGACCGTTTACGCCCGGATATTGTGCATTCCTTCGGGCTCCATCTGGGAGGATACCTCACTCTAGCAGCCAAGGACTTTTGCCAACGTCCGTTTCCAATCTGGATCGCTACCAATTGGGGAAGCGATCTGTTTCTATTCGGGCGGTTGGAACGTCATAAAGAGCGATTATCCAAAGTAATGACGAATATTGATTATTACTGGTGTGAGTGTACCCGTGATGTGGAGCTGGCCAAAGCTTGGGGGGGCCCGCCGCAAAAGATTCTCCCACCCGTGCCGGTTGCAGGTGGTTTTGACGTAGAAGAGGCAGCGCAACTGCGGCAGCCGGGACCGGTGTCGGCTCGAAGGCTCATTGTGCTGAAAGGATATCAAGATTGGGCGGGACGAGCGCTGACCGCTATATACGCCCTACGACTTTGTCGAGAACGATTGCAGGGATATGAGATAGCGATATACACGGGTGGACGCGACCCAGAGGCCGTACAAATCGCCGGGGAATTGCTTGCCCAGGATGTTGGCATCAACGTTACATTTATTCCTCCACGTACTCCACATAAAACTATGCTGCGTTGGCACGGCCGAGCGCGCATCTCTATAGGATTGAGCATCAGTGACTCAATCGCTATATCGCTTCTGGAAGCGATGCTGATGGGATCATTTCCGATTCAGTCAAATACCGGTGCCGCTCATGAGTGGATACAGGACGGCTGCACCGGTTTTATTGTTCCTCCGGAGGATCCCTACGCGGTGGCCGAGGCTCTGCAGCAGGCGTTAGCACGAGATGAGCTGGTTGATTCTGCTGCGGCTGTTAACCTGGAAGTAATCAAAAGCCGGTGTGACCGGCGCACCATTGGAGAGCTGGTCAAATCCGCATACAAACGCGTGATCGAGGAAGGTTCCGTTAGCCTAAGTCGTACAAATCACGGTGCTAATGTCTCTGAAGCCGTCACGTCGTGACTATTACACTATTTCATGAATAACACACAATGGATAGTCGCGATTGCTACTCGGGGGCGGCAAGCACTTTTGCGGCGAACCCTCGAACATCTGGTCAAGTCCGGGGCGAGCAGTGATGGTGCAATGGTGGTCATAGCCGAGAACGGCGGTTCCACGGAGGCTTGGACGCTGGCTGACGAATACAGATCACATTGTGAAATTGATTATATTCATGTTGAAAAAATCGGTAAGACGCATGCGCTCAATGCAGTGCTCGACAAGTATTGTAATGCGTTTATATGGTTTATAGACGACGACGTGCGGGTGACCAGGGAAGCGGTTTTGGCATATCGCGACGCGTTTCTGGCACGATCGATTGGGCGCGAATTTTACGGGGGCCCTCTTGGTATAGATTGTGAGCGACCACCGGAACAATGGCTGCAACGCTATTTACCGCGTTCGGTGACCGGGTGGAAAAAAGGTGCGGGAGAGGACGCGACGAATACGTTTTTTCTCGGGGCAAACTGGGCAGCCTGGGCATCGGATCTTTTAAATTGCGGGGGCTTTGATGAAAGCCTTGGACCTGGGCAGACGGAAGTCGGAGATGAGGAGGAGATCCAGCGAAGGTTGGTTGATGCAGGACTTAAACCCGTGTATTTAGACTTTGCGATGGTCTATCATTGGGTGCCGCACGACCGCTGCTCGCCGAAGTGGGTGTTGCGACGTGCGTTCAACCTCGGTCGCCTGGAGGGACGGCGTAAGGATCTTTCCGGCCCTACGCTCCTTGGCAGACCTCGTTGGATGTACAGGGAAGCGGGTGTTCGAATGTGGCGGTGGGTTTGCAGTCGGTTCGCGCGGAATCCGGAGCAGCGCTTCCAAGCAGCGTACGAGCTTTTGTTTTTTCTGGGCTGGATGTTAGAAGCCAAGCAAGGAGACAAATCGTAGTCCAATGGTGAAACAGGATTCAAATAACGATCGCCACTTGCCTGCAGTCAGCGCGGAGGTACGCCGATATTTCGATTGGAGCCATCGCAGCCTCTGGACCAATGATGCCGAGCGAACACGACGGCCGGTTTTCATTATCGGAGTCCATCGGAGGTCAGGTACAAACTTTCTGGCCGACGCGATTCGCCTAACGTCGCGTTTCTCCCTACCGGTGCCACTATATGAAGATTATCTCCTGCAGTATTCCAACATGCTAATCGAATATGTCCGGTTAACAGCCAGAGAGCAGTACCAAAAACGGTTTGCTGAAAAACCTGCGGCATATTCTGAGTGCGAGCAGCTTATGACGAGGTCCATTGGTGACGGGCTTCTTAACTTTCTAAGATCATATGTGCCGGGGGAATATCGAATTCTGACAAAAACGCCGGACCCATGGAACTTGGTCAATTTTTTCACGCTTTTTCCCGACGCCCTTCTCATCATCATTGTCCGCGATGGCCGCGACTGTGTTGAATCGGCAAAATGGGCGTTTCCTGGCAGGTCCTACCTCTACTGGATGGCGACGTGGGCAGCAAATGCCCGCACTATTCTGAACTTCTTGAGAATACTTCCCCCTCGCTATGAAGGGCAAGTGATAGTCACACGCTATGAGGACTTATTATCCGGCCAACAGGAGATGGAAAGGATTCTCGAATTTGTCGGATGTTGTTCCCAGGAATATCCGTGGGACGAATTTCGCGCACTACCGGTGCGAGGCTCCACATTTTTCAGAGGCGAAAAGAAAACGCTGCATTGGCAGCCTGTTGAGAAAACCCAGTATTTCCAGCCTATCGGACGGTGGAAAAATTGGTCCTGGTGGCTGCGCTGGAACTTCAAACGGCTTGCAGGTGCCGAGTTAGCCGCTTTAGGATACACATGGTGACCTGTCGCGGTGAGTTAGCGGTTGGTGCGTAAGGCGAAAGTGGAAAGAGCGGTGCGAGAAATAGAATAAGTATCACATTTACGATATGCCACCTCGAATCAGCGTTGTTATTCCGGTTTATAACGGCGCTAAATATCTGCGGGAGGCACTGGCGTCCGTGATGGAGCAAACCTATAAACCGTTTGAGATCATCGTGGTTGATGACGGATCAACGGACGGGTCGGCAGATATCGCGAAGTCATTCGCTGAGAATATTATCGTCCTGTCGCAGGCAAATCGGGGTGAATCCGCAGCTCGGAACCTCGGAATCAATGCGGCTTCGGGCGACTGGATTGCCTTTCTCGATGCAGACGACATCTGGCATCCGAAGAAACTGGAGCGACAATCCGTCCATTGTACGGCGGAAACAGATTGTATCCACACTAATTTTTTTTACTTCGGTATTTGTGAGGGGAAAGTGGATGTATCAAGTATAGCCAAAGAAGTACGATATTCGATCCCGCATGTAGCCGTGCACAACCCATTTAGAATCTCCAGTGTTGTAATAAGAAAGGATTTGCCGGTTCGTTTTCCTGAATGGACCCAGGATGGGGAGGATCTTCTTTTCTTCCTTGACTTGTGTCTTAAAGCACGAATCCGGTTAGTGCCCGAATTTCTAACCGGATACCGAGTTCATGAAGAAGGGCAGAGCAGGAAACCTGACATGCTGATTCGTCGCTTCGCTGCGCTGATCGAATATTTCAAACGGCGTCCGGAAATCTGTGAGTGTGATGCGGATAAGGCTTTGACAGGCTTTGTAGATCAAATAGCACGCCAGGCAGTTTTAGCTCGATACACGAGACGGTGGGACGAGTATAGGTGTTTAAAAAGGTTTCTAAAGGAATACGACGGAACGCTTAGCCCACTAGCCCGGCAGGTGAGAAGAGAAATGGTCGGACCCCAGTTCCTATATACGTTAAAGGACGCGTTCACGAAGGTGTTTCGTGGTTAGAGCCGTGAATTTCTTAAATAAATGGTGATCACCTTGCTGATATATGATTTCGGGCCAGGCCAGGGTCCTGTTTGCAGCACACTCAGCCCAGCCAGGTGGGGCTGAGTATTGCCTGGATATACTTCTGAAAGGGATTGATCGCAGCATTTGGGATGCTGAGGTCGTTTTTGCGTGCGAGGGTCCCTTGGTCGATACTCCGCGATCCTTGGGTATACAGGCGAATATTTTGCCAATGAGTTGGTGGATGGGGTACGAGCCTTCGTTCTGGTATTGGCGGAATTTGGTACGATGGCCTTGGCGCGTGGCTCGGCTTGCGAGAAAGCTGAGAAAGCAAAAGTTTGACCTTGTCTATACAAATACTGCGGTCATTTTTGAAGCGGCATTGGCTGCGAGAGTTGCCGGTGTTCCGCATATCTGGCACGTCCATGAGATGCTCACACCGATTTATTGGCGCAGCCTTGTCCCACTGTATGTCATCCGTCGTTGTATTTCACGATGGGCTCGTGCGATTGTTTTTGAATCACAGGGCGCACTTCGAGTATTCGAGGAGGACTTCGAGCAATATCCGGCGAAAATCAGAGGAAAACGGACCTGCGAAGTTTATGTAGTGCCAAATCCATTGCGGATTGTTCCCCCATCGGTAACACGGCGAGACCGCTGCCGGGCAAGAGAGGCCCTGGGGATATCAGGAGGCGAGTTTCTCATTCTCTGGATTGGGCAATTCATTCCACGAAAAAATCCGAAGCTAATGCTGTCAGCTTACCGAAAATCGCAGATGCCGGGCAGGTCGATTCTTATCATGCTGGGCGACGGACCCTTGAGGACGGAGCTAATTCATGAGGTTAAGACGTTCGACCAAAAAAACAAGAGAGTAATTCTGGATGGTTTCAAGACCAATATAGAACAGTATTTGCAGGCCGCGGATGTATTAGTCCTAACGTCTTCTGAGGAGTCTTTTGGATTGGTGCTTCTTGAAGCGGCCGGCTTTTCGCTGCCAGTGATAGCTACCGACTCGGGCGGACCGCGCGATATAGTTGATCATGGAAAGACGGGCTTTCTCGTGGAGCCCGAGGATGACTTTGCAATTGCCCATAATTTGGCTGCCCTCGCTACGAACGGTGAAATGCGGGAGCGGATGGGACAGGCGGCGCGCGATCGCGTGCTGAACGAATTCACGGCGCAGCGATATGTGGCAGAAATTCAAGAGATCATGATAAGAACGATGCGACGGGAGCGGCAATGTCGCAACCGCTTGTAAGCGTTGTCATTCCGGTGCATAATGGGGAACGCTATCTTGAGACTGCCATCCAAAGCGCCCTGGGGCAAACATATACGCGTTTAGAGATCATTATTGTCAATGATGGATCGACAGATGGTAGTGGTAGTATTATACACAAGTATAAAGAGGACATTCAGATTATCGAACAGCCACAAATGGGGGTGGGGGCGGCCCGAAACCGGGGAATCCTGGAAGCGCGTGGAGAATTAATCGCATTTCTTGATCAGGACGATTGGTGGTTTCCTACGAAAATAGAAAAACAAATCAATGAGATGTTCCGTAGTGGCAGCGGACTTGTTCATACCAATACTCTTTACTTTGACGATTCTGCGCAGAAATTCTGCGAACCGCTGGACCCGCTTGTTAGGCCGGAGGAGTATGTTGGCTGGTGCTATGACCGCTTACTGCTGGGCAACGCAATCTGCAATTCCAGCGTGCTTGTACGCCGGGTTCTGTTTGCTCAAGTGGGCTTGTGTGACTGCCGCATCGAGGGAAATTCGGTTCAGGATTACGATCTCTGGTTGCGGTTGGCGCAGGTTACTCCGTTTGGATTTGTGGACGAGCCTTTGACGGTGTTCAGACTGCATCCTCTGCAAGGAACGAATAATCGGCGCTTAATGTTGCGTGAGCAGATCAAGGTTCTCCAGTGGCGACTCCACGCGTGTAGTCGGAATCAAAAGCGCGAGTTGCGGAGACGGCTTGCGGGCTTGGCGGATTTGCTCGGGCGATATGAGCTCGATTTCAGAAACCACGCGGCGGCCAGAGCGGCGTTTTGGAAGGCGCTCTTGTTTAGGCCGAGTATCCGTAGTTTAGGTCTGCTGTATATTACTTATCTACCACCCGCATGTGTGAAGTACGTGCGAGTCATTTACAGTATGTTGAAAGGTCAGCGATGATTGATGATCTCGAAGGAGAAAGTTTAAATGGAGGTATCGAAAAACTGAGACGCACACAAAGCAATAAATTATTGTGAGAATAACGTATAAATGAGAAAACTTCTCAAGCGCGGAATTCAGCTTGCCAGTCTTGTGCCGGCTGTTGTTCTGGTTGTTATCAGCGCGATTGCCAAGCCCGTTATCGGCCGGAGGCGTGCCTTTTTGGGACCAGCGCAGTTGGTCGCCCTAGTTCCTGGCATGCTGGGGATCTATCTGCGATGGGCATATTACTTCATGACTATAAAAAAATGTAGTTGGGATGTAACGATCGAATTTGGGAGCTTCTTTTCCTGTCCAGATGCCGAGGTGGGCGCGTTTGTCTATATCGGAGCCTATTCTATTATTGGGAGTGCGAGGATTGGTGATCGGGTTCGGATCGCTTCCGGCGTTTCGATTCCGAGTGGCCGTTATCAGCATCTGGTGCAGGACGAACAAAACCATTCACCAGTGCGCAGCTCCGATAGCAACGGCAGTTTTACCACGATCCAGATTGGTCATGACACCTGGATTGGTGAACGAGCGGTCGTCATGGCGGATGTGGGTGCCAGGTGTATTGTGGGAGCTGGCGCGGTCGTATGCAAGCCTATCCCGGATGATACAGTGGCTGTGGGAGTGCCAGCAAGAATTGTTCGCTCAATGAGCATGAATGACGATTTGACGTGTTCACGATAGCGCAATCGGATCGCGAAAGTAGAAGGAATATATAGGTGAGGGGCATTTGTGTCATTGGAACCTGACGAGTATAAAGCGAATTTGATAGTGAACTTACCTGCTGGTTGGGCAGGTGAGTCGTTGCGTATTCCTTTTAGATGCGGTGTGCCGGTGCCGAAGGGACGCATCTGTGGACCGGCGACTGCCTCTGTTTCAGGGCAGGGGGTGACCGATTACGGTTGTCTGGTGGAGACCCTGGCATGCTGGCCGGATGGCTCAAGCCGCTGGCTTGCTGTCGAGGGAGTTCTGAGTCTATCGCGGGTGGGAGGGCCGCGGCAGGTTGTGACCGTTGGGTTGAGACCGAATTCAGAAAACCATGCGCCTTACCACACGCAAATAGCCTGCGGAAACCAAAAAGATGCTGTTTTAGACGTGCTTAGTAATCGTCTCTATGTTGGACGGCCGGATACTCGTGTAAATATATCGATCTACATAAATGATGCAAAAAAGCGGAAGATTTCACTAGAAATCACGGGCCATGAACCGGTCAGAATTAAAGGGCCAGTTGAGAAGTTAGTTGTGCGGGGCAGGTTTGGCAAAAAGCGCGACTTACTACTCGTGGGGAGTGTGACTCACTATCGGCCACTCGCCGCAATGCTGATGACGATAACGCTTCGCAATAGCAGGCGGGCGCGGCATCGCGGGGGACTTTGGGACCTCGGTGATCCTGGGTCGATCCTCCTTTCGGAATTCGGCCTTGACATCGAGTTACCATCCGCAATTCGGACCTGGTATTGGGCCGATGGGTGGAAATGTTTATCATGGGATTGCCTGCCAATTAACCAATGTGATGACGATGGTAACGGTGAGTCCCGAGAACTATGGTCCGTGTTTCAGGCCTCAAGCGGCGGCGAAAACTGGAATAGTGTGAACCATATCGATGCCCAGGGGCAGGTGCGATTACCGTTTAAGGGGTACGTTTTACGCTTTGGCAAAGAAGAAAAAAGAGGTGATCGCATCACACCGCTGTGCGTGGCGGCCACGGATTTTGGAGCAATCGGTATAGTTGTGCCGCGCTTTTGGGAGGAATTCCCCAAGCGAATAGCTGTTTTTCCCAGGTCGGTGCGAATTGCGTTGTTGGCCGGTTACGATGAGCAGCTTCATGAACTTCAGGGAGGCGAGCAAAAAACGTTTAAGGTCTGGGTTGTTTATCCAGATTGTAAAACACAAAACATGCATGGGTTATTAAGCCAGTTAGTGGGCCTATCTTTTTCAAGCGTTACTGTTGATCAAATTCCTTCCGATTTCCCCGAGGTGCTGGCTCCGCTCCCTTGCACGAATCAGTGGGCGAATAGTCGGTTGGCAGAATTCGCGGAAAAAGCCGCTTTTGGCCCAACTGGAATTCTCGCGAATCGGGAAAAGGTGGATGAATTCGGGTGGCGGCATTTCGGCGATACATACGCTGATCACGAGGAGACGCATTATCAAGGATCGTTGCCGCTTACCTCGCATTATAACAACCAGTTTGATTTGCTGTATGGATGCATTCTTCAGAGGTTGATCAGCAGGGATCCGCGGTGGGACGAGATCATCGTTCCGTTGGCAAATCACATCATCGATATTGATATTTATCACACCGATCAGGATCGCTCTACATTTAACCATGGTCTATTCTGGATGACGGACCACTATCGAACTGCATATACAGCGACACACCGGGCATTTTCACGCTTCAACGCTAGCACCAAGCGGTATGGTGGCGGACCATGTGACGAACATAATTATACGAGTGGCCTTGCATTATATTACTTTCTATGGGGCGATGAGCGCGCCAAAGAGGCGGTCCTCGAACTGGCGAATTGGGTTATTGCCATGGAGGACGGATCGCAAACGCCCTATTTTGTTGTGGACAGCGGCCCCACCGGACTTTCCACCATGACGAGTTCTCACGATTATCACGGACCGGGGCGAGGAGCGGCTAACTCCATCAACGCCTTGCTCGACGCGTGGTTGCTAACCGGGGAAAAAAGATACTTAGAATTTGCGGAAGTGCTCATCAGGAGGACTGTCCACCCTGAGGACAACATCGCAGCTTTAGATCTGCGAAATGCCGAGCTGCGATGGTCGTACACGATGTACCTGGAGGTTCTCGGTAAATACTTGCGCATCAAACGTGCGTTTGGTGATATGGACACAATGCACGAGTATGTTAGACGTTCTCTCGTGAGATACGCAGAATGGATGGTTGACAACGAAGAACCATATCTGGCACGGGCGGAACAGCTTGAATATCCCACTGAGGCGTGGGCGGCGCAGGATTTTCGCAAGACAACCGTGCTCTTGTGTGCAAGCCAATATGCTGCACCGGAAGTTGCCGCCGGATTTCGTAACAAGGCAATCGCTCTGGCGGAGGCTGCTTGGCGCGACTTATTGAGGTTTCCGCGACCGCACAATGTTCGAGCTGCCGCGGTGATTTTAACGCAGGGAATCTGGCATCTGGCCCTCGAACAGTCAAGCACGGATGTTTGCTGCACCGCTCAGAATACAAATGGGCGGAATCTATGGCCCCGTGAGATGTTTATCCCACAACGGACTCGAGTGAGGAATAAGCTGAAAAGTCCGCGTGGTTGGCTGACGTTGCTGCTTCGGGTTACCAATCCTCGGACTATGGGACGCCTTTTATATTTACTGTGGAAATGGCGCAACTGATCGGTGATTAGTACTCAGCAATCCTTGTGACGTGACAGATAATCGGAACAAAATATCATAACGTAGCGAACAGGATGTGAGATGCGTGTGTGGTGGCTACCGGATTTTTATGTCAGGAGCGTTACTGATCTTTCTCCAGAATGGTTGCAGAGCGTGCATGTTAAAGGGCTTTGCATCGACGTGGATTGTACTTTGACGGACTATGTGTCAAATGATATTCCGGCGGAAGTTGCCGCCTGGCTGAGCCAAATAAGGCAAAGTGGAATAAACATCTGTCTCCTCTCAAATGGTGGAAAACGCCGAATAAGTCGGCTTGCCGACCGGCTCGGAGTGCCCTATGTAGCGCGGGCGATGAAGCCGCTTCCGTTCGGATGTCATCGGGCGGTGCGCAAGCTGGGGCTACCGCGTTCCGAGGTGGTGCTCGTGGGTGATCAACTTTTCGCTGACGTGTTAGCCGGTCGCTGGGCTGGGCTGCGCACCGTTCTGGTGGTACCGCGGGGGGCTGCTCGGGAAGCGTGGGTTACGAGATGGAAGCGCCCATTGGAGCGGTTCGTTTTAAAGTCGTTAACGCCTCAATCCCTGGCTCCCTATTCGCAGGAAACCGACTCAGGTGGCCAGACTACGGAAGAGGATAGTTCGGCGGACGATACTACTTCCGACCGTGGCCGTAATTGAGGTTTATATCCGCACAGATGGGTTTAGGCCGACTTATCGTCAATGTCATTCGCATGATTCGGCCCGACTACTGGCCGAAGAATTTGTTTGTATTCATCGGTTCGGCGCTGGCGGTCTTTTATCTGCAACAGGTATCGCCTATTAACGGCTGCCTATTGTGGTTAGGATTTCGTTCCCTGGTCGCGTTGGTGATCGCTATTCTGGCCGCCTCTGCGAACTACATTCTGAATGAACTGTGCGATGCCAAAACAGACATCTATCATCCGATAAAAAATGCCCGAGCCGTCGCGGCTGGCGAGATAGCTCCGGTGTTGGCTCTCTGTCTCTGGGGTCTGTTCGCGGTTGCCGCAGTGGCGGTGGCAGTGCTGGTTAGCAGAGTGGTGGTTGTCACGACGCTGTTTTTTTTAGCCTCGGGCTTTGCGTATAATGTGAAACCCTTTCGACTGAAGGATATTCCCTATCTTGACATTATCGCGGAGTCCTTTAATAACCCGATCCGCCTGTTTCTGGGTTGGTTCGCCATATTAGATTCTTTTGTTCCACCGCTTTCAGCCATTTTCGCCTATTGGATGGGAGGTGCCTTTTTAATGGCAGCGAAGCGACTCGTGGAAATGCGGCATCTGGGCTCACCCACGCGCGCTGGACAATACCGAAAGTCGCTCGCCTACTATAACAAAGAAAATATAATCCTCCAAATGTTCTTTTATGCGACAATGACAGCATTTCTTCTCGGAGTTTTCATTGCCCGCTATCACGTTGAATTGGTGATTATAATTCCTTTGCTGGCAGCATGCTTCACCGGCTACGTCAAAGCCGCTATTTCGGCGCCGATCGGAAATGAGCCTGAGGCTCTCTATAAAGAAAAGTGGCTCGCAGTACTTCTGGGGTTGACCTTCATCATAGGTGCCATCTTGCTTTTTATCAACCTGGATTTCATGCGGCGCATTTTCAACATCCAGAAGCCTGTGCTCCCGCCGCTTTGGCCAACCGCGGGGATGTGACCAATGTCTGAGCCCTGCATCCTCGAAGTACTGCATAGTCTCGACTACGGCGGGGCCGAGGTGCTGGCCGTAAGATTGGCGCAGCGATTTTCAATAAAGTATCCGGTTGCAATCGCTTTGATCGATGGCCGCGGCCCATTGGAGAAACATCTTGACACTCAACGCATTCGGACCTGCGTGATCGGTCGCAAACCAGGGTTGGATTGGGGATGTGTTTTTCGCCTAAGGCGAATGCTGATGGAACGAATGCCCGCGGTGATCATCGCTCATCAATATACGCCGTTTTTTTACTGTTCGGTTGCAAGAAGCTTAGTGAAACACTTCCCGATTATTTACGTCGAGCACGGGCGATTTTATCCCGACCACAAAAAATTACGGCGTTTTTTGTTTAATCGGTTTCTGCTTCGCAAAAATGATGTGATCGTTGCCGTAGGCCACGCCGTTAAGCGGGCGTTGGTTGAAAAGGAAGGATTTCCGGCACGACGTGTGTCGGTAATCTATAACGGGGTGGATTCGCGGCGGTTTGACAGTTGTTTTGCGAAAAGGAATGACTACCGCCGCTTGCTCGGTGCGATGCCTGATGATGTCATAGTGGCGCATGTGGCGAGGTTCGATCCACTGAAGGACCATCTTACTGCTGTGAAAGCGATGCAGGACCTGCGCAATAGCGCAATAAAATTGGTCCTCGTGGGCGACGGTCCGACGCGAACGGAGGTGGAAGCGACAGTGCGGGATATGAAGTTGGGGGACTCGGTTCAGGTACTTGGATATCGAGAGGATATTCCCGAGATTTTGATGGCAAGCGATATTTTTTTGCTAACTAGCCTCAACGAGGGAATTCCCGTTACTATTATCGAGGCCATGATGGCGGGGCTGCCGGTTGTAGCAACGGAGGTAGGCGGCGTTTCCGAAATTGTTGTGAATGGTGAAACGGGTTTGCTTGTCCCTCCGGGAAACCCGGACGCGATAGCAAAAGCCCTGCGGCAACTTGCGACCGATGTTGATCTGAGAATTAGGCTCGGGCGAGCTGGCCGGCAACGGGCGGAAATACTCTTTTCAGAAGACCGCATGTTTGCAGAGTATGATGCTATTGTGAGTAGGTTTATTACTCCAAACGCGCAGTAATCATTAGAAAAGACTGTCACTAGTAACGTGGTTGATATTCTGATGTGTGATTGACGCCGGCTAGAATTAGAATCTATGACCACTGATCATTAAGAATCAAATGACGGCGGCCAGGGGAGCCAGAATTGGATCGTTTATCGTGTTTGCCGATGATTGGGGGCGACATCCCTCGAGCTGTCAGCATATTTTTCGGCACCTGCTCGACGAATTCCCCGTGATGTGGGTCAATACAATCGGCATGCGACCACCGCGCCTGGATTTATTTACTCTTCGGCGGGGACTGGAAAAAGTGGGGCAGTGGCTGAAAATCTTCGATGCGAGACCAAGTCCGGCGATTTTGCCTCGTCCAAATATTTGCGAGAAAACTCCCAGGGTTGTCAATCCGGTAATGTGGCCTCGGTTAAGGCAAGGCTGGGAGCGAGCGTTCAATCGCATGCTTTTGAAGTGGCAACTCGCTGCAGAGGTCCGCCGCTATCCGAGGCCGCGCATCTTGGTCTCTACGGTGCCAGTAGCAGCGATTCTGGTCTCGGCTTTGCAAGTCGATCGATGGCTCTATTACTGCGTGGATGACTTTCGCAACTGGCCCGAAATGGATAAGGAAGGAATTGGGGATTTAGAGCGAAGTCTTGTGGAAGTTGCTGACGTTATCGTTGCGGCTAATGAGCAGTTAAAAAAGCATATAGAGGAATATGGGAAAACTGCTGTAGTCATCACGCATGGCATCAATTGGGAGATTTGGTCTTCGCCGGCGTGCCAAGCAACTCCCGAACCCGTCTCCGATTGGCTTCAGCGGTATGAACGACCCTGGATCGTGTTTTGGGGTTCCATCAATTGGCAGGTCGATGCAAACGCTGTGGCAGCAATAAGTGAGCGGCTCAAGCGGGGGAGTATTCTTCTGGTGGGACCGGTTAACACACACGATCCGAAGCTGAAAGAAAGTGCACGGGTCACAATGCCTGGTCCCATCCCTCAGGTTATGCTTCCGGTCTTAGCTTGTTATGCAGACGTGCTCATTATGCCCTATCGCCGTGGACCTGGTGTCGATGAATCCGAGCCGTTAAAGCTGCGAGAATATTTAGCGACGGACCGACCCGTAGTCGTTTGTGACATACCCGCCACTCGTCGGTGGGCAGATGCACTCGATATTGCGGCCACGCCAGAGGAGTTCGCCGCGTGCGTGGATTTTCGGGTCAAAACGGGGGTCGATCCCAGGCAGTTGGAGGCACGGGGGCGCGTCCGCGACGAGAGTTGGGCGGAGAAGGCGAGGCAGTTCGTCGAGGTTGCTTTCGACTCGCTGGGGTAGTGGGCCGATGGATTCGGCCCCTGGCCGGATGGGGTGATGCATGATAAAGATAATAATGAATGAGCGAGAGGGGGCGGGCAGTACCATACAGCGGTGAGGATGCAGTTGTGCAGCCTTTGAATTAGATTGTGCGATGCCGCAAAAAGAGTGATTGATTCATCGCAGACCTTGAGACGGCGATGCCAGCGAATCTGACACCGCAATATCTGAAGGCCGAGGAGGAATATCGGCGGGCTTCAACTCCAGAGGAGGAGTTGAAGTGGCTGCAGATAATGCTTCAGGAAATCCCGAAGCATAAAGGGACGGATAAGCTCCAGGCGGAGCTGAAGAGGAAAATCAGTGAGGTCAAGAAGCAGATCCAGACAGAGCGGAGCACAGGGCGACGCACCCGGGGATTTCGCATTCCGCGCCAGGGGGCAGGAACGGTCGTCATTTTGGGTGGACCCAATGCGGGGAAGAGTGCCCTCTTGCGTGCGCTGACTCGCGCCACACCGGAGGTGGCACCCTATCCATTCACGACGAAGGTGCCTTTACCCGGGATGATGCCGTGGGAGGACGTGTTCGTCCAACTGATTGATACTCCGCCGATTACTGCGGACTTTATCGACCCGTGCATGCACGGGCTTATTCGGAGTGCCGATCTAGCCCTGCTCATGGTCGATCTGGGGGCTGATGAAGGAATCGTGCAGTGCCAGGAGGTCATTGACAAGCTGAATAAAACGAAGAGTCGTTTGAGCGCCACGTCTTATCTGGACGAAGAAGACGTGGGACTATCTTATACGCGGGCATTTCTTGTGCCGAATAAAATAGACTTAGAAGAAGCACCTGCGCGCCTCGAGCTTCTTCATGAACTTCTGCCGCTGGATTTTCCAGAGTATGTGATTTCCGCGGAAAAAGGCATCGGTTTGGAGCCGCTTCGGGAAGCGATCTACAAGGCGCTGGACGTCGTCCGTGTGTATGCCAAGCCTCCCTCTGCGAAAGAGCCCGATCTGGAGCGGCCATTCACATTTCGCCGTGGCAGCACCGTTGCTGACATGGCAGCAGAAATTCACAAGGATCTGGCGAAAAACCTGAAATTCGCGCGGGTTTGGGGATCGGCAGTCCATCCCGGGACGATTGTCAAAGGTGATTACGTGCTGCAGGATCGCGATATTGTTGAGCTTCATATGTAGTACCGGATTGTCACAAACCCAACGGATAGAGATCCACTATTCATAATGTACATGACATAGTAGCGATTAAAGCGCATAGCGTTGAAATTTCAGAACTTATGGGGAGTATTTGTGACTGTGACGAACGCGGAGATTGCGGCAGTTTTTGAGCAGATTGCGGACCTTTTAGAGTTCCAAGGGGCAAATCCGTTCCGAGTCCGAGCTTATCGCACGGCAGCCCGAACAATCAGCGAACTGACCGAGCCAGTAGCGGAGCTGGCTCACGCAGGCCCAGACGCACTCACCGAGTTGCCTGGTATCGGAGCCGATTTGGCCGACAAGATCACGACCCTCGTCAACACAGGGTCGTTGCCACTTTTGGAAGAGTTAAAAGCCCAGGTGCCCGAGAGTGTTTTGACTCTCATGCGGGTTCCGGGGTTGGGACCGAAGCGGGTTGCTGCAATTTATAACAAATTGAAGATTAAAACGCTTGAGGAGTTGCGCGAGGCTTGTCTTCAGCATAAAATCCGCGATTTGGAGGGCTTTGGGGCGAAAACTGAGGAGAACATTCTCAAGGGTATAGAGGCGGCGCTTCTCGCGACCCAGCGTATCCTGTGGTGTGACGCGGATCAGATCGTCCAGGAGATTCTTGCTCATCTGGAGGGAACCAAGGGGTTGCGCCGCCTGGCCCCGGCTGGAAGTTATCGCCGCGGTAAAGATACCGTCGGTGATCTCGATTTTCTGGCCGTTGCCGACGACCCCAATCCGGTTATGGATCGCCTGGCAAAGTACCGAGCGGTGAAGGATGTTATTGCTCGCGGCGATACAAAGATGTCGGTGGTGCTGCAATCGGGACTTCATGTGGACCTGCGGGTGGTTCCGGAAGAATCTTTCGGGGCGGCGCTGCAGTATTTTACAGGCTCAAAAGAGCACAACGTTATTTTGCGGGGCATGGCTAAAGACCTGGGACTCAAGATCAACGAGTATGGCGTCTTTCGGGGGGATAAACGTATCGCTGGACGCGAAGAGGAAGAGGTCTACGGGGCATTGGGACTGCCGTGGTTTCCGCCGGAGTTGCGAGAAGGCCGAAAGGAGTTCGAATGGGCAGCCGCCGGATCCCTGCCAGAGCTTATTACACTGGAGGACATCCGAGGCGATTTGCATATGCATAGTACGTGGTCGGACGGTCTGGCGACGATCGAGGAGATGGCTGAAGCGGCCAGGAAAAAGGGGTACCAGTACATCGCAATCACCGACCACTCTCAGCGCGTCAGTGTTGCCAACGGACTGAATCCGGAGCGGCTCCTTTCCCAGTGGAATGCGCTCGATCAGTTGGCAGGTAAATGGCGAAACTTTCGGATTTTAAAAGGGGTTGAAGTGGACATTCTGGAGGATGGACGTTTGGACCTCCCCGACGAAGTGCTCAATCAAGCGGATTGGGTAGTGGCCAGCGTGCATTTTGGCCAGAATCAATCCCGGGAGGAAATTACCCGACGGATAATCGGGGCTCTCAAACATCCTGCCGTGTGTGCTATTGCTCATCCAACCGGTCGGTTACTTCTCGAACGGCCGGCTTACCAGGTGGATCTCGACGCAGTGTTGCGCGCAGCCCGGGATTACGGGAAGATGATGGAGCTTAATGCGCACCCGCGACGCCTGGACCTCGACGACGTAGCCTGTGCGGCCGCCAAAGCGTACGGTGTCCCTATTGCAATTTCGACAGATGCGCATAGCATAAATGGACTCGAGGCTATGCGCTACGGGGTCCTTCAGGCCCGCCGGGGCGGACTGACGAAGGCAGACGTTGTCAATACCCTGCCCTGGGGAGAATTGAAAAGGCGGCTGCCTCGATACCGTAGATAAACCCGATTCACTCGGGATTCGTGCCGCGTAAGGCCGTCTGAAGGGATTTCCAATTGAGTAAGGGATGTTTCCCCGACCAAGCGTAAGCTGCGCGCCGGTGTTTCCTCATTTATACAGCTTCAGAAGTCACGATCTATGAAAATCCACGAGTATCAAGCCAAGGCGTTGTTCCGAGAGTTTGGGGTTCCCGTGCCCGCTGGCAAGGTGGCGGAAACTCCCGAGGAAGCGGGCCACCTCTTTGACGAGCTGGCGGTGCCACGGGCGGTTGTCAAGGCCCAGATTCATGCCGGAGGAAGGGGAAAGGGAACCTTTCGTGAGTTTCCCGACCAGCACGGGGTACAGCTGGTAATGTCTTCGGAAGAGACGCGGGAGGTTGCGGGCCGGATGCTCGGGCACACATTGGTGACGGCGCAAACCGGGCCAGAAGGACGGGTAGTTCGCCGCGTCCTAGTCGAGGAAGCGACTGATGTCACACGCGAACTGTACGTGGGAATGGTGGTGGACCGACAGCGAGCAAGCCCTGTCATATTGGCCTCGACGGCAGGTGGAATGGATATCGAGACTGTTGCGGCGACCCAACCGGAAGCCATTTTCTATGAACCCGTGGACATTGGTTTGGGCGTCCGCGCCTATCAGAGCCGCAAGTTGAGCCAGAAGCTAGGACTGGGTCAGGGCGATTTTGCTCGGCAGTTGGATTTGGTGCTCCGGGGAATATCGAGGATTTTTGTGGAAAAAGACTGTAGTTTGGTGGAAATCAATCCTTTGGGAGTCACTGCGGACGGGCGTCTTTTGGCAATGGACGCCAAGATCAACTTTGACGATAACGCTGCATTCCGACATCCGGAATGGAAAGAGTTGCGAGATGTCGATGAGGAAGATCCGATTGAGCTTCGGGCAAGCGAAGCGGGACTGAGCTATGTCAAACTGGATGGGGATATTGGGTGCCTCGTGAATGGAGCGGGTTTGGCGATGAGCACGATGGACCTGATCATGCTCCACGGAGGGCGTCCGGCCAACTTTCTGGATGTCGGTGGAGGTGCGGACCTCAACCAGGTGATCGAGGCGTTTCGGATTCTCCTAGCTGATTCTAAAGTCAGGGCGGTGCTGGTGAATATTTTTGGCGGGATCATGCGCTGCAGCACCATTGCTCAGGCCCTCGTGGAGGCGCACCGTACGGTAGGGATTACCGTTCCCGTGGTCGTTCGCCTGGAAGGGAATGAAGTGGAACAAGGGCGTAAGATTTTGGCAGAGAGCGGTTTGGCGATTATCCCGGCCAACGATCTGACGGATGCTGCACAGAAGGTGGTTGCCGCAGCAGCAGGCCGTTGATGACTCGGCTTTTGGGGGTGACGGGGCTCAAAGTTTTGCGGCAAACGAAGTTGTTCCGCGTGGGATGTGGTCTCACCATCGAGGTATACGTTTTCATAGACCTTTTACACGGTTTCTTTTATGAGCATCTTGGTTAACAAAGGCACACGGGTCATTTGTCAGGGAATCACAGGCAAGGCTGGAAGATTTCACACCCAGCAGTGCCTGGCTTATGGCACCCAGGTCGTTGGCGGGGTCACGCCAGGGAAGGGGGGAACCACGGTTGACGGGGTGCCCGTATTCGACACTGTGGAAGAGGCGGTGCGCTCCACGGGTGCTGACGCGACGATGATATTTGTGCCACCACCCTTTGCGGCCGATGCCATCCTGGAAGCCGTGGATGCAGGAATTAAGCTGATCGTCGCGATTACGGAGGGTATTCCCACTTTGGACATGGTCCGCGTCATGCCGGTTGTCCGCCGAGCCGGGGCCCGACTTATTGGACCCAATTGCCCCGGAGTGATTACCCCCGGCGAATGTAAAATTGGGATCATGCCGGGTTACATCCACAGGCCGGGACGCATTGGGGTGGTCAGCCGATCAGGAACATTAACGTACGAGGCTGTGTGGCAGTTAACGCAGAGGGGACTCGGCCAATCGACCTGCATAGGCCTGGGAGGAGATCCCGTCGTGGGAACGAGCTTTATTGATGTGCTGGAACTGTTTGCCGCCGATTCCCAAACCGAAGGTGTTTTCCTGATTGGGGAAATTGGCGGAAATGCAGAGGAACTCGCCGCAGAATATATCGCCAAGCACTTCCCCAAGCCGGTAGCAGCGTTCATTGCGGGAAGAACGGCCCCGCCGGGCAAACGGATGGGCCATGCAGGGGCCGTCATCTCGGGTGGAAAGGGGACCGCAGATGATAAAATCAGGGCCTTGAAAGCGGCCGGCATCGAAGTCGCCGAAAGCCCGGCGGACATGGGCGAGGCAATGGAACGGGCATTGAAAAAGTGGCGGCGATGACGCCCGTTCGCGGCTGCCCAATCGCGGCAGCCTATATTTGACTGGCCTAACTTGACAGCGGATCACTGAGGGTCGCCTTCCAGAGCGCGGGCAAGCTTCTGAAGCGCCTCGGTTTCGATTTGCCGGACCCGCTCTCGAGTGAGACCCAGAATCTCTCCGATTTCCTTGAGGGTTTTAGGCTGCTTGTCGTCCAGACCAAATCGCATTCGCAAAACGGCAGCCTCTCGCGGGTCCATGTCTTTCAGTTTTTCCCGAATATGATTGAGGCTGTCGTGGGTGACGAGTTCTTCGTCGGGAGGACGGAATCGCTCGTCCTCCAGCATTTCCCCAAGCGACCATCCGTTGTCCGACTGATCTGTCTGCGGTGTCAGGTTGTAGATCCGAATCGCCTTCTTAATAATACCCAACTTCTTGCGAGGTATTCCCAGAACTCGGGCGACTTCTTCTGGAGTGGGTGTTCGCCCCAGCTCTTCGGCGAGCCGCGTGCTGGCTCTTCGCCATTTGGATAGCAGTTCCACCATATACGCGGGAATTCGCACAGTTTTCCCGCAGTTGATGAGTGCCCGCTTAATGGACTGTTTGATCCAGTAACTGGCATAAGTGGAAAACCGAGTACCGATGGCTGGATCGTATCCCTCTACCGCACGCAGTAACCCCAGATTTCCCTCCTCAATGAGGTCCTGCAGGCTAAGGCCTTTACCTACGTAGTTTCGGGCAATGTTGACTACGAGACGGAGATTCGCGCGAACCATTCGGTCTCTCGCTACCGGATCGCCATTTCCGATGGCGATGGCGAGCTCCATCTCCTCCTCAGGGGTAAGAAGGGGGGTTTCGTTAATCTCGCGGAGATACGACTCCAGTGGTGAATGCACATCATGATCCTCGGAGTACCGTCGTTTCGTCTTGGCCTTCTTCATAGGTGCTCAACTGACATTGGAACGACATTGAGACTCCCTGACCCAATCAACCTATCGACCCTTCACAGAGGTTTCCTGCACGTCGTTGGAAAACTGACAAGCTAAACCGACGCAATTGGTTGTACGGAATGTGATGACGACGTCAGGTTTGAGTGGTTGCGGAGATCGTGCCCGCTGTAGGGGAGGGCAGGAAAGACGGACTACCCAACTGGCTGGGCCCAGCCCGAGTCAGACGCCTTGCCATACCTGTGGAAACTGATAAACTGATGTTAGATGGAACTAGGTGCCCGATCCCCGCTCCGGTTGCACCAGCCTGGATTGGCTTGGGGATTAGACTCTCCGAGCAGGTGCGGCCCCAGGGGTGGAGAACCCCATGTGTATTTTTCGGGCCTCATTTGCATCATAGGGTGAAATAACGCTGATGGTGCGATGCCCCCCATGCGGGTCGGGTGCCAATGTCCCATCAAAGATGCCAGTAGAGGAAAAAGACACTCCATTACTGGGAAATAATGTCCCATGGTGGGGTGATGTACGGAGAGGTGGCCGAGTGGTCTAAGGCGCGGGTTTGCTAAATCCGTAGGGGTGTTCAACCCCTCGCAGGTTCGAATCCTGTCCTCTCCGCTAAGTTATGTTGTACCAATAAGTTACGACTCGCAGGGCGTTGCATAAGGTCGCAATTGAGCGGGCTTTGGGATTTAAAGTTCTCTATCTTGCAACCCCTTGCGGGAGCCTGCTGTGCCGCATTTTGTGCCACCCGTGCGCCGGATTCTGTGCCACTGTTCTTTTGAACACCAGTAATGTCCGGTTGTACACGGTTCGAGTCCGCTTTGGTCTTGGGTCTCCACTGGAGGGCCACCTGGTATGCC